>Ga0308164_10000124_pt1 | contig 220289 bp, 194 predicted proteins | sample PhyTR2_FD_201031 | JGI IMG/M metagenome (GOLD analysis project Ga0308164, IMG submission 201031) | Phyllosphere microbial communities from UC Gill Tract Community Farm, Albany, California, United States - DLSLT.R2 | ecosystem: Host-associated > Plants > Phyllosphere > Unclassified | place... | reverse complement strand
GCGCCATCAGGATGCGGCCCACTTCGGTGGAACCGGTGAAGCTGATGTGGCGCACCACGTCGCTGGCGCACAGCACCTTGCCGACGGCGATCGAGTTGTCGCTGTCGGCGGTCAGCAGGTTGAGCACACCGGCCGGGATGCCGGCCCGCATGGCAAGTTCAGCGGCTGCCAATGCGGTCAGCGGCGTCAGTTCGGCCGGCTTGATGACCACCGGGCAACCGGCGGCCAGGGCGGGCGCGACCTTGCGGGTGATCATGGCCAGCGGGAAGTTCCAGGGCGTGATGGCCGCGCAGACACCGACGGCTTGTTTCATCACCAGCAGGCGACGGTTGTTGTCGAACTGCGGCAGGGTTTCGCCGTTGACGCGTTTGGCTTCTTCGGCGAACCATTCGACAAAACTGGCCGCGTAGGCGACTTCGCCCTTGGCTTCGGCAAAGGGCTTGCCCTGCTCGGCGGTCATGATGCGGCCGAGGTCTTCCTGGTTGGCGATCAGCAGGTCGAACCACTTGAGCAGGATGGCGTGGCGCTGTTTGCCGGTCTTGGCGCGCCAGGCGGGCCAGGCCTTGTCGGCGGCGGCTATTGCCCGCTCGGCATCGGCGGCGCCGAGGTTGGGCACGTCGGCCAGCTTGAGGCCGGTGGCCGGGTCGTTCACGTCGAAGCGGGCGCTGCCGGCGACCCACTGGCCGTCGATCAGGGCGTCGGTCTTGAGCAGGCTCGGGTCGTTCAGCAGGGAGAGGGGAGAGGTCTTCATGTCCATCTGCAAAATCCTCAGGCGGCCACGGCCGCATCGGCCTGCGTGGCGGCGGTCAGGGCTTCACCCAGGGTGACCAGGGCGGCCTCGAACTGCGCTTCCGGGATGGTGAGCGGGTACAGGAAACGGATCACGTTGCCGTACACACCGCAGCTCAGCAGCAGCAGGCCGCGGTCGAGCGCTTCCTTCTGCACCTTGGCGACCAGCGTCGGGCTGGGCTGGCCGTCGGCGCCGTAGAACTCGGCGGCGACCATCGAACCCAGGCCGCGCACGTCGCGGATGGCCGGGCAGCGTTCACGCCATTCGGTCAGGTATTCCTGCATGCGGGCGCCCAGCTGTACCGAGCGCTCCAGCAGCTTCTCTTCGACCAGTGCGTCGATCACCGCATGCGATGCGGCCACCGCCAGCGGGTTGCCGGCGTAGGTGCCGCCCAGGCCGCCCGGGGCTGGAGCATCCATCACCTCGGCGCGGCCGCAGACAGCCGACAGCGGCATGCCGCCTGCCAGGCTCTTGGCCATGGTGATCAGGTCGGGTTTCACCGTGTGGTGTTCCATCGCGAACATCTTGCCGGTGCGGCCGAAACCGGTCTGCACCTCGTCGGCGATCAGCAGGATTCCGTTGGCATCGCATACCTCGCGCAGCTTCACCATCAGCTCGGCCGGGGCGACGTTGAAACCGCCTTCGCCCTGCACCGGCTCGATGATGATGGCGGCCACGCGGCGTGCCTCTACGTCGCACTTGAAGAGCTGGGTCAGCGCGTCCAGGCTGTCCTGCACCGACACGCCGTGCACTTCGTTGGGGAAGGGCAGGTGGTAGACCTCGGCGGGGAACGGGCCGAAACCGATCTTGTACGGGGCGACCTTGCCGGTGAGGGCCAGGGTCATCATGGTGCGGCCGTGGAATCCGCCGCCGAAGGCAATGACACCCGAGCGGCCGGTATGGGCGCGGGCGATCTTGATGGCGTTCTCGACAGCTTCCGCGCCGGTGCTGAACAGGGCGGTCTTCTTCGGGCCGGCGATGGGTGCCAGCGCGTTGATGCGCTCCATCAGCGCCACGCCGCTTTCGTAGGGAACGATCTGGTACGAGGTGTGGGTGAAACGGTCCAGCTGCGCGTGGATGGCGGCGACCACCTTCGGGTGGCGGTGGCCGGTGTTGAGCACCGCGATGCCGGCGGCGAAGTCGGTGAAGGCGCGGCCCTCGACGTCCCAGATGGTCGCGTTCTCGGCGCGGTCCGCATAGAAGTTGCACATGACACCCACGCCGCGCGGAGCGGCCGCGGTGCGGCGTTGGTCGATTTGCTGGTTGTTCATGGAGAGCGATTACGCGCCGAAGCGGTCCTACAATCCAGTTCCACTTTGCCAAATCGGATGGTGCCAATTGCGCTCGATCAGCGTCGACCTGCTGGAACAGAAACTGTCCGCCGAACGGCTGGCGCGGCCGGATGCGCCGCTCAACCGCCTGGTGTACGAATGCCTGCGCGCCGCCATCCACGACGGCAGCCTGCCGGCGGCCACCCGCCTGCCGCCGTCACGCGACCTGGCGGTGCAGCTGGGCCTGTCGCGCAACACGGTCATGCACGCCTACGAGCAGCTGATGGCCGAGGGTTATGCGCGCGGGTTGACCGGCAGCGGCACGTATGTGGCCGAGCGGATTCCGGAGCTTCCGGTGCTGCCGACGTCGGTCCGTCCGCAGAAGGGCGGGGCGGCGGCGCGTCTTTCCAGACGTGGGCGCAAGGTGGTGCAGGACGCACTGGCGCAAACCCGCCAGTGGGGCGCCTTCATGCCGGGGGTGCCGGACATCACCCAGGTGCCGCACCGCAAGCTGGCGCAGATCACCGCTCGCCTGGAGCGCAGCCTGCCACCGGCCACGCTGAGTTATGCCGCCGGCGGAGGCCATCCGGCGCTGCACCACAGCCTCGCCGTCTACCTGCGCCAGGCGCGGTCGGTGGTGTGCGAGCCAGGGCAGATCGTGGTGACGGAAGGCGTGCACCAGGCCATCGACCTCATCACGCGGGTGCTGGGCGACCCCGGCGACACCGCCTGGGTGGAAGAACCCGGCTACTGGGGCACCCGCAGCGTGCTGGCCATCAACGGCATCCGCCTCAAGCCGATGCCGGTCGATGCCGAGGGCATGCGCGCCACCGGCACGGCGCCCCGGTTTGCGTTCGTCACGCCTTCGCACCAGTACCCGCTGGGCGCGGTGATGAGCATGGCGCGGCGGCTCGATCTGCTGGGTCACGCCAGCCGCGACGGCACCTGGGTGGTGGAAGACGACTACGACAGCGAATTCCGTTTCTCCGGACAGCCGATACCGTCGCTGCAAGGCCTGCTGCCCGACGCGCCGGTGATCTACGTCGGAACCTTCAGCAAGACGCTCTACCCGGGGCTTCGCATCGCCTACATGGTGGTTCCGCCGTCGGTGGCCGCGGCCTTTCGTACCGCCCAGTCGGAGCTTTATCGCGGCGGCCACATGCTGATGCACGCGGCGCTGGCCGAGTTCATCGACACCGGGCTGTATGCCGCGCACATCCGCAAGATGCGGCTGGTCTACGCGGCCCGGCGGGCCTTCCTGATCGGGCTGGTGCTGCAGTGGCTGGGGCCGGGCTGGGTTCATGAGTACGACACCGGCGCCGGCCTTCACCTGGTGCTGTCGCTGCCCGATGGCTGCGACGACGTGGCGCTGACCGAAGCCATCGGCGAGCAGGGTGTGCTGGTGCGTCCGCTATCGCGCTATTACCTGGGCAAGAAGCGCAGCAGCGGCTTGCTGCTGGGTTTCGCCAGCGTGCCCCAGGAACAGATGCTGGCGCCTTTCGAAGTGGTCGTCAGGTGCATCAGGGGCGCGCTCGGGGGCATCGCCATACCTACCTAAAATATTGCATGTCAATATTGCCGAGTGAAGCCTGAAACCATGACCGAACGCACCGATTCGCTGTTCATCAACTCGATCGCCAAGGGCATGCGTCTGCTGGAGTGTTTCTCGGAACTCGCCCAACCGCTGAGCCTCAATGAAATGGTCACCCGCAGCGGCATGGACCGCAGCGCGGTGCAGCGCCTGGCCTATACCTTCGTCGCCCTGGGATACCTTGAGCGCGGCATCAACGGCAAGGGTTACGTGCTGGGCAAGAAGATCCTGGAACGCACTTTCGACTATCTGCGCAGCGTGCCGTTGCTGGAGCGCGCCACGCCGCTCATCGTCGACCTGCAACGGGAATCCGGCGAGCGGGTGGAGCTGAGCCTGTTCGACGACCTGACCATCATCTTCGCCCTGCGCCGCCAGACCAAGCGCCAGACCTACACCACCACCCTGATCGGCCGCCGCCTGGCCACCATCCATACCGCCAGCGGCCGTTCGATCATGGCCCACCTGGACGACGGACAGGTGGACGACATCCTGGCCCGTTCCGACTCAAGGCCCCTGACCGGCAAGGCCGTCACCGACCCGGACCGCATCCGCACGCTGGTGCAGCAGGCGCGGAGCGACGGGTTTTCGATGGCGTCCGAGGAAAGCATGCTGGGCGAAGTGACGCTGGCCAGCGCGGTGCTCGACCACGAGGGCAGGCCCATTGCCGCCATCGACATCTCGGGTTCGCTGGCGGAGTGGACCAAGGAAGAATTCGCGCGGCGCTTCGCACCCCTGCTGATGAGCGCGACCAAGGCGCTGAGCGGCAAGCCCGGGCTGTCCTGAGGTTTGTCTAGCCCACCGGATCCAGGTGGGTCATCACGCTCAGCACCGGGTGCCCGGCCATCACCCGCGCTCGGGCGTCGACGGTGATGGCGTGCGCCACTTCCACCGTCAGCCGGCCGTCGACTTCGAGGTGGGCATCCACCGCCAGCAGGTCGCCCAGGCGCCGGGTGCGCAGGTCGTGCACGCCGCGCACGCCGGGTGTGGCGGCCAGCGTGGCGAGGATCGCCGCCACCTCGTCGGCATCCGCGCCGCGGTCCATCAGGTCTTGCAACGCACCCCAGCCGAACTTGAAACCCATGTGCGCCACCATGCCACCGACGATCAGTGCGGCCACCGGGTCCAGCAGCGGATAACCGGCCAGGTTGCCGACGATGCCGATGCCCACCACCAGCGACGAAGCGGCGTCCGAACGTGCATGCCAGGCGTTGGCCACCAGCAGCGTGGACCGCAGGCGCTGTGCGATGGACAGCATGTAGCGGAACAGGCCCTCCTTGGCCAGCAGCGAGACCACGGCCACCACCAGCGCCACGCCGTGGACCTCGGGGATGGATTCGGGGTTTTCCAGGCGGACGACCGCGGTGCCGGCCATGCCCAGGCCGACGCCCAGCATCAACAGCCCCAGCGCCAGCGTGGCGGCAGTCTCGAACCGGTGATGGCCGTACGGGTGACCCTCGTCGGCCGCCTTGCGCGCCTGCGGGCCGGCCACCAGCACGATGGCGTCGCTCACCAGGTCGGTCAGCGAATGCAGGCCGTCGGCGATCAGGCCCTGCGAATGCGAAAAGATGCCGATGGCGAACTGCAGCGTGGACAGCGCCAGGTTGACCGCCACGCTGACCCAGGTGCTGCGCGTGCCTTCGGGCGTGTCCGATACGTCGGCGGTGGGAGTGTCGGCATCGGGGCCACGCTGGAAGATCGGCATGGAGCGGATTGTGTCTGCGAAAAGCCGACTTCAGAAACCTTCCAGCACCACCTTGCCCTGCGCCTTGCCGCTTTCGATGAAGGCATGCGCGCGGGTCAGGTTGGCTGCATCGATGGTGCCGAAGGTCTGGCCCAGCGTGGTGCGGATACGGCCGTCGTCCACCAGTTGCGCGACTTCCGCCAGCAGCTCGCCCTGTCGCTGCAGGTCGGGAGTGGTGAACAGCGAACGGGTGAACATCAGCTCCCAGTGCAGCGATATGGCCTTTGTCTTCAGCGGCATTGCATCGAGAACGTCCATGTCGTCGATTAGCGCCAGCTTGCCCTGCGGCAGGATGGCTTCGATCAGCTGCTCGTAGTGCTGGTCGGTGTGGGTCAGGCTGGCCGCCATTTCAACGCCCTCGATACCTTGCGCGCGTAGCTCGGCGGCGAGCGGCTTGCGGTGGTCTATGACGACATGAGCGCCCAGGTCGAGGCACCACTGCCGGGTTTCCGCACGCGATGCGGTGGCCACCACCCGCAACTGCGTCAGCTGGCGGGCCAGCTGGATCAGCATGGAACCCACGCCGCCCGCGCCGCCGACGATGAGCATCGTCTGCCCGGCACCGCCGCCGTGAGCCACGCCGAGCCGGTCGAACAGCAGTTCATAAGCGGTGATGGCGGTCAGGGGAAGCGCGGCTGCCTGAGCGTCGTCCAGCGACTTCGGAGCGAGCGCGACGATGCGTTCGTCGACCGCGTGCAGCTCGCTGTTGGTGCCGGGACGGTTGATGGCGCCGGCGTAATACACCCGGTCGCCGGTCTGGAAGTTCTCCACTTCGGCACCGATGGCTTCCACCGTGCCGACGGCGTCCCAACCCAGCACCCTGAACTGGCCGGCCTCCGGCTGGGCCTTGGCGCGCACCTTCGTGTCGACGGGGTTGACCGATACCGCCTTCACCCGCACCAGCAGGTCGCGTGGGCCGGGCTCGGGGGTGGGCAGTTCGATGTCTTGCAGAGCGCCGCTCTTGTCGATGGGAAGAGGGCGGTCGAAGCCGATGGCTTTCATGAAAGTGTCCTTTGTCGGGTGCGTCCGGCCCTGACTCTAGATGCCGCGTGGGCGACACAGGGAACGTTGCGGCGATGACCGGCAAGGTTGTCGGCTTCGTCCTGCAAACGGCGCGGCGCGGGGCGCGGCATGGTATCTGGATGACTGAAACCACCCACCCGGCCCTCGGCCGCCGTTCGCTTCTCAAATCCATCGGAGCCGGGACCACCGGCCTGGCCTTGTCGGCTGCCGCTTCCGCGCAGCGATTGCCGGGCCCCAGCGCCATCGACACCGGCAGCGTGGTCGACGGCAAGGTGGTGTTCCCGCCCTGGCGCGGCGAGGCCGATGCGCCGTCGGCCCCGACGCCCGCGCCGCTGCCGCCCGAACAGCGGGTCGGCTTCGCCATCGTCGGCCTGGGCCGGCTGGCGCTGGAGGAGATCCTTCCCGCATTTGCCGAAAGCGGCAAGGCTCGGCCGGTAGCGCTGGTGTCCGGCTCGCCTGAAAAAATGGCGGCGGTGGCAAGGCAATACGGCATAGCGCCGGAGTCCTGCTACAGCTATGCCGACTTCGACCGCATCCGCGACAACAAGGCGGTGCAGGCGGTGTATGTCGTGCTGCCGAACGGGCTGCACCGCGAATTCGTCGAGCGTGCGGCCGCTGCAGGCAAACATGTGTTGTGCGAGAAGCCGTTCGCCGTCAGCTCGGCGGAAGCCCGCTCGATGGTCGCGGCCTGCGCCCGCGCCGGGGTCAGGCTGATGGTCGCTTACCGGATCCAGTACCAGCCGCACAACCTGCGGGTGCGCAAGTTCGTGCAGGAAAAAACCTTCGGCAGGCTGGTCGGTTTCAGCGCCGCCAATGTGCAGACCACCCATCCCACGGCCGCGCAGCAATGGCGTCACAAGAAGGCGCTGGCAGGCGGCGGGGCGCTGCCGGACATCGGCCTGTATTGCCTGAACACCGCACGTTTCATCACCGGCCAGGAGCCCGTCGAGGTCTATGCCCACACCTACAGCCCCCCTGGCGATGCGCGGTATGCCGAGGTGGAAGAGACGGTGAACTTCACCCTGAGGTTTCCTTCGGGCCTGGTCGCGCAATGCCTGTGCAGCTATGGCGCTCGGGAAGACAAGTGGCAGCGCCTCGAACTGGAAAACGCCAGCATCGACATGCCCAGCGCCTATGAATACCAGGGCCAGCGCCTGGTGATCGGGCAACGGCAGGGCGATTCGAAAGCGCAGAACGAACTGGTGCTGGCACCGAAAAACCAGTTTGCCGCCGAACTCGATCACCTGGCGGAATGCATCACCACCGGAAGCACGCCCCGAACGCCGGGCGAGGAGGGTTTGCGTGACCAGGTGCTGATGGAGGCGATCTACAAGTCCGCCGCGACAGGCTTGCCGGTAAAAGTCGGCTGACATGCCGGGTTGGCCCCGAACGGCTATGGTGGCGGGCGATTTGTCAGTACTGAGGAAACCACCATGACCCAAGCATTCGGTTACGCCGCCCAATCCGCCACCACGCCGCTGGCCCCCTACAGGTTCGAGCGCCGCGCTCCCGCCGACCTGGACGTGGCGCTGGACGTGTTGTTCTGCGGCGTCTGCCATTCCGACCTGCACACCGCCCGCGGCGAATGGGGCAACACCATCTACCCGTCGGTGCCCGGCCACGAGATCGTCGGCCGCGTCACGGCAGTCGGTTCGCTGGTCAGCAAGTTCAAGGTCGGCGACATCGTCGGGGTTGGCTGCATGGTCGACAGCTGCCAGCACTGCAAACCCTGCGCCGACGGCATCGAGCAGTATTGCGAAAACGGTTTCACGGGTACCTACAACGGTCCCATGTTCGGCGGTGGCGAAAACACCTACGGCGGTTATTCGGACCATATGGTCGTGCGTGAATCCTTCGTGCTGAAGGTGTCGCACGACGAGTCTTCGCTGGCCGCTGTGGCGCCGCTGCTGTGCGCCGGCATCACCACCTATTCGCCGCTGAAGCAATGGAACGTCGGCCCGGGCCACAAGGTCGGCATCGTCGGCCTGGGCGGCCTCGGTCACATGGGCGTGAAGATCGCCGCCGCCATGGGCGCGCACGTGGTGCTGTTCACCACTTCGGAAAGCAAACGCGAAGACGCAAAACGCCTTGGCGCACATGAAGTCGTCGTATCGAAGAACGAAGCCGAAATGGCTGCTCAGGCCGGCAAGCTGGACTTCATCCTGAATACCGTGGCGGCACCGCACAACCTGGATGCCTTCCTGAACCTGCTCACCCTCGACGGCACCATGACCCTGGTCGGCGCGCCCGATTCGCCGCATCCGTCGCCCAACGTCTTCAGCCTGATCCTGAAACGCCGTCGCCTGGCCGGTTCCTTGATCGGCGGCATCCGGGAAACCCAGGAAATGCTGGACTTCTGTGCTCAGCACGGCATCGTGTCGGACATCGAGATGATCCGCATGGACGAGATCAACGAGTCCTACGAACGCATGCTCAAGAGCGACGTGAAGTACCGCTTCGTGGTGGACATGGCCACCCTCGCCAAGGCAGCCTGAGCGTCATCAGTCGTTCGGTATGTTCTCGAGATCGGCCATCCAGACGGCCGACTCGGAATCGCTCGGTGCCCGCCAGTCGCCACGCGGTGACAGCGAACCGCCCGAGCCCACCTTGGGTCCGTTGGGGACACATGACCGCTTGAACTGGCTGGTCTGGAAAAACCGCCAGATGAAGATGCCGAGCACCTTGCGGATCTCCCCCAGCGTGTACTGGTTGTGGGTTTCCGACAGAGCCTCCGGCCAAGCGCCCCGCTCGCGGTCGTGCCAGGCCACATGCGCAAGGTAGGCCACCTTGCTCGGCTTGAAACCGTAGCGCAGCGTGTAGTACAGGTGGAAGTCCTGCAGCTCGTACGGGCCGATGGTGTCTTCGGTCTTTTGCGCGGGCTGCACGCCCTGTTCGGCCGCATCCGCGGGAATGAGTTCCGGACTGATCTCGGTGGCCAGGATGGCGCGCAGCACATCACTGCCGGCGTCGCCCAGCAGGCCGGTGCCGGCTACCCAGTCGACCAGGTGCTTGATGAGTGTCTTGGGCACCGACGCATTGACGTTGTAGTGCGACATGTGGTCGCCCACGCCATAGGTGCACCAGCCCAGCGCCAGTTCGCTCAGGTCGCCGGTGCCCGCCACGATGGCACCGTGGAAGTTGGCCAGCCGGAACAGGTGGCTGGTGCGTTCGCCGGCCTGCACGTTCTCGAAGGTGATGTCGTACACCGGCTTGCCGCCGTGGAACGGGTGGCCCAGGTCGGCCAGCATCTGGATGCAGCTGGGGCGGATGTCGATCTCGCGGGCGGTGCAGCCGATGGCACCCATCAGCTGGTGCGCCTGGTGCAGCGTGCGGTCGCTGGTGGCAAACCCCGGCATCGTGAAACCCAGGATGTTGCGCCGCGGCAGCCCCAGCCGGTCCATGGCCTGCGCCAGCACCAGCAGCGCGTGCGTGGAATCCAGACCGCCCGACACCCCGATCACCACCTTGTCGATCTTGCTGGCCTCAAGGCGCTGCACCAGCGACTGCACCTGGATGTTGAAGGTCTCGTGGCAACGTTCGTCGCGCACCGCGGCATTTGCCGGCACATAGGGGAAACGTTCGACCGTGCGCAGCAGGCCGCCGGGCACGGACTGCGGCAGGTCGGTGTCGAACATCACGGTGCGCCAGCCGCTGAGTTGTTCACGGTGTTTCTGCACCGAGGTGCCGAAGCTGTTCTGCCGCATGCGCTCACGCGACAGCCGCTCCAGGTCGGCATCGGCCAGGATGAGATGGGAGCGGTTTGAAAAACGTTCGCTCTCGGCCAGCATCTCGCCGGCTTCGTAGATCAGTGCCTGGCCGTCCCAGGCGAGGTCGGTGGTCGACTCGCCGATGCCGGCGGACGAGTAGAGATAGGCCGCCTGACAGCGCGCCGAATGCAGGCTGACCAGCTGGTGGCGATAGGCCGATTTGCCGATGGTGATGTTGGACGCCGACAGGTTCACCAGAACGGTTGCTCCGGCCAGGGCGGCGTAGCTGCTGGGCGGGATCGGCACCCATACGTCTTCGCAGATTTCCACATGCAGCTTGAGCAGCGGCAGTTGTCGCGCCTGGAAAAGCAGGTCGGTGCCGAAGGGCACGGTGGCGCCGCACAAGGTGACCTCGGTGGCCAGGGCCATGTCCGCACCGTTGAACTGCCGGCCTTCGTAGAACTCGCCGTAGTTGGGCAGGTAGGTCTTGGGCTGGACACCCAGCAGACGACCGCCGGCCACGACGGCCGCGCAGTTGAACAGCCGGTGATCGACACGCAGCGGCAGTCCGACGATTGCGACGGCATTGATATCGCGGGACGCGTCGACCACCGCCTGCAGCGCGGTTTCGCAAGCGTCCAGCAGTGCGCTTTGATGGAAGAGGTCTTCGCAGGTGTATGCCGAAAGCCCGAGTTCGGGAAATGCCACCACCGCCGCACCCTGATCGGACGCCTCACGCCACAGTCGGATGGTTTCTGCCGCGTTGAACACCGGATCGGCCACCCGGTTGCGGGGCACCGCCACGGCCAGCCGGGCAAACCCGTGGCGGTAGGGATTCAGGAAAGGCAGCGCAGATGTGGTCACCGAAAGTCTTTCGTAGGAGGCGTCACGATGCGCCGCACTTTACGTCTTTCGGGGGCATGACACCGCGCGATTGCGCTATCTGGCTGGACGATTTCATCAGTTTTGCTCAGGTGAAATCACATAAAAAATCACCACCAAACCAAAAATATTCCGCAAACGAAGCAGCCGATGTTTTCACTTGCCACTCGAAAACACCCTCACTAGGATACGCAACTTCCATAAAAAAGCGTGTGCTTACTCTGTCATGAGGGGCGCCGGAAAAGAAAAATGAACGAGCTGGAAGTCAACTGCATCCAAAGGTCGAAACCTCAAGCGACGCATCACGTCATCACCCATCTGGGCCACCTCGGGTATGCATGTCGCATACCGGTGGCCCTGGCCATCATGCAGGTACGGGGCAAGCAGAACGTGTTCTACACCGTGGATCCAGGGACCCAGAGTCGGGTCTACATCGGTGTGCGCCGCGAACCGGGCCGTTGCCCTTACCTGCAAGCCCAGATCGACGGCGACTGGACCGACCACCTGCTGATGCTTCCCGAAACCCGGCCGTCGTTTCGCGTGATCCGTGACGGCGCGACCATCGGGACCAGGTTGAACGTGCGGTTCCTGGCGTCCCGCTAGCGGGGCTTCGCCTGCTCAGTCGGCGTGCAGCTTCCGGTCGCGTATCAGTTTTGTCCACTTCTCGTTCTCGGCTTTGACGAACCCGGCGAACTCTGCCGGCCCACGGTAACGCGGCTCGCTGCCGGCGCTCTGGAGCTTCTCCCTGACGGCCGCGCTATTGACGACTTTTTCGACCTCGGTCGCCAGCCGATCCACCAGATCCTTCGGCATGCCGGCAGGTCCGACCAGACCCTGGAACCCGACCGCCTCGATGCCGGGCAGGCCCAGCTCACGAACGGTCGGAACTTCCGGCAGGGCCGGGTCGCGACGAGGCCCTGTCACCGCCAGCGCCTTGAGTTTTCCGCTCTTCACCTGCGGTGTCAGCACGGTGCCCGCGTCGACCAGCAACTGCGTCTGCCCGCCCATCAGGTCCTGCACCGCGGGTGCGCTCCCCTTGTAGGGGACGTGGGTCATGTCCAGCCCGGCGACCTGGTTCACCAGCTCACCGTTGAGATGGGTGGAGGTGCCGGCGCCACCCGAAGCGAAGTTCACCTTGCCCGGCCTGGCCTTGGCCCACACGATGAATTCCTTCAGGTCCCTGGCCGGATGGTCGGCGCGGGTGGCCACCACATAACTGCCTTCGCTCACCTGGGCGATATAGGTGAACTGTTTCACCGGGTCGTATGGTGGCTTGGCCTGCAGGTGCGGCGCGATGGCGAACGGGCCGGTGTTGGCCAGCAGCAGGGTGTAGCCGTCCGCCGGTGCGTGAGTGAGTTCGGTGGCCGCGATCATGCCGCTGGCGCCAGGTTTGTAGTCGACGACCACCTGCTGTTTGAGAGCGTCCTGCAGCGGCTGCTGGATGGTGCGCGCCGCAAAGTCGATGCCGCCACCGGGCGGGTAACCCACGATGAGGCGGATCGGTTTGGCGGCAGGCCAGGCCGACTGGCCCAGGGCATGGCCGGCAAAGGTCGACAGGCACGCAATGGCGCCCAGCGCGAGTAGGTTTCTCTTGTTCATGGTGTGTTGCCTCTTCGTTGTCCTGGTTGTGGTGCTGGCGCAGCAAGCAAAACGCCCGGTTGGCCCGGGCGTTTTCAGGTGGGATTCTAAGAATCAAACGTCGATATTCGAAGCCCGCAGCGCGTTCTGCTCGATGAACTCCCGACGCGGTTCGACCTCGTCGCCCATCAGCATGGTGAACACCCGGTCCGCCTCGATGGCGTCGTCGATCTGCACCTTCAGCAGGCGGCGCACGTTCGGGTCCATGGTGGTTTCCCACAGTTGCTCGGGGTTCATCTCGCCCAGGCCCTTGTAGCGCTGGCGGGCGGTCGAACGTTCGGCTTCGGAGATCAGCCAGCGCATGGCCGAGCGGAAATCGCCGACCTTTTCTTCCTTGGCGCGTTCGCCTTCGCCGCGCTTGACGGTCGCACCTTCGCCGAGCAGGTCGGTGAAGGTGTCGGCGGCCAGTGCCAGCGCTTCGTAGTCGGCGCCGTGCACGAAGTCCTGCGTGATGACGCTGCTCTTCACGTTGCCGTGGTGGCGGCGGCTGATGCGCAGGATCGGTTTGTCGGTGCGGCTGTCGAACTCGCCCGCCACTTCGGCCGGCACGCCGGTGGTCTGCAGTTCACGCAGGTATTCCTGCAGCTTGACCGCGCTCTGTTCGGCAGATTCGACGGTGTCGAGGTCGAGCGCCACGCCGTCGGCGATGGCACGCAGCGCCTCGATGTCCATGAAGCCGCCCAGCCGGGCGATCACACCTTCGGCGACCTGGTGCTTGCGCGCCAGTTCGGCCAGGGTTTCGCCGTCGAGCTTGCGGGAATCGGTTCCGCCGGTGTTTACGCTTGCGTCCTTCATGGCGACACGCAGCAGAAAGCTGTCCAGTTCGCTGGCGTCCTTCAGGTACTGCTCTTCCTTGCCGACCTTGACCTTGTACAGCGGCGGTTGCGCGATGTAGATGTGGCCGCGTTCGACCAGCTCGGGCATCTGGCGGTAGAAGAAGGTCAGCAGCAGGGTGCGGATGTGGGCGCCGTCGACGTCCGCGTCGGTCATGATGATGATGCGGTGGTAACGCAGCTTGGCGACGTTGAAGTCGTCCACGCCTGCCGTGCCGCCCACGCCGGTGGCCTTGCCGATGCCGGTGCCCAGCGCGGTGATGAGGGTCAGGATTTCATTGGAGGTGAGCAGCTTTTCGTAGCGCGCCTTCTCCACGTTCAGGATCTTGCCGCGCAGGGGCAGGATCGCCTGGAACTTGCGGTCGCGCCCCTGCTTGGCGCTGCCGCCTGCGGAGTCACCCTCGACCAGGTAGATTTCGCAGCCGGCCGGGTCTTTTTCCTGGCAGTCGGCCAGCTTGCCGGGCAGGCCCATGCCGTCCAGCACGCCCTTGCGGCGGGTCATGTCGCGCGCCTTGCGGGCGGCTTCACGGGCGCGGGCCGCCTCGACGATCTTGCCGCAGATGATCTTGGCGTCGTTCGGGCGTTCCTGCAGGTAGTCGGTGAGCAGGCGGCCGACGATGTCTTCGACCGGCGCGCGAACTTCGCTGGACACCAGCTTGTCCTTGGTCTGGCTGCTGAACTTGGGTTCGGGCACCTTCACGCTGAGCACGCAGCACAGGCCTTCGCGCATGTCGTCGCCGGTCACTTCGACCTTGGCCTTCTTGGCGAACTCGTGTTCTTCGATGTACTTGTTGATGACCCGGGTCATGGCGGCGCGCAGGCCGGTAAGGTGGGTGCCGCCGTCGCGCTGCGGGATGTTGTTGGTGAAGCAGAGCACCTGTTCGCTGTAGCTGCTGTTCCATTGCATGGCCACTTCGACACCGATGTGGGTGCCGGGGATGCCGCCGTAGGTTTCAGCCGGTTTTTCACCCGCTGCATAGAACGAGGTCGGATGCAGGACGGTCTTGCCCTTGTTGATGAATTCGACGAAACCGCGGACGCCGCCGGCGCCGGAAAAATCGTCTTCCTTGCCGGTGCGCTCGTCCTTCAGGCGGATACGCACGCCGTTGTTCAAAAAGCTCAGCTCACGCAGGCGCTTGGCCAGGATCTCGTAATGGAAATCGTTGTTTTCCTTGAAGATCTCGGTGTCCGGAAGAAAGTGCACCTCGGTGCCGCGTTTGTCGGTGTCGCCGATGATCTTCATGGGCGAAACCTCGACGCCCTGTTGCTGCTCGAGCAGGCGGTTCTGCACAAAACCGCGGCTGAATTCGAGCAGGTGCACCTTGCCGTCGCGGCGCACGGTCAGGCGCAGCATCTTGCTGAGCGCATTGACGCAGCTGACGCCCACGCCGTGCAGGCCGCCGGAAACCTTGTAGCTGTTCTGGTTGAACTTGCCGCCTGCGTGCAGCTCGGTCAGCGCGATTTCGGAGGCACTGCGCCTGGGTTCGTGTTTGTCGTCGAACTTGATGCCGGTCGGAATGCCACGGCCGTTGTCGGTCACGCTGACCGAGTTGTCGGTGTGGATGGTGACGACGATGTCGTCGCAATGGCCAGCCAGCGCTTCGTCGATGGAGTTGTCGACCACCTCGAAAACCAGGTGGTGCAGGCCGGTGCCGTCGCTGGTGTCGCCGATATACATGCCCGGGCGCTTGCGCACCGCCTCGAGGCCTTCGAGGATGGTGATGGCGCCTTCGCCATAACTGCCGTCGGGTGCGATTTCGACCGGGATCGCGTTGTCGATCTCGGCTTCGTACACGGGTTCGGTGTGCGGCGGGTTGCTGTTTTCTGCGCTCATATCGGGCTTCCGGTGATGTATTGCCGCTTTAAAAACGGCATTTCTCGGGTGTCTTAGAAGCGCCAAACCCGCGTGGTGCGCGGGTCGGGTGCTGGAGTGATGTGGTGCCGGTTCAGATCCGCATCGGCATGACCACGTACTTGAAGTCTTCGTTGCCCGGGATGGTGATCAGCGCCGAGCTGTTGGAATCGGACAGCTCGAAGGTCACCATGTCCTGCGACATGTTGGCCAGCACGTCGATGAGATAACCGACGTTGAAACCGATCTCGATCGAGTCGCCGCCGTAGTCGATGTCGAGTTCGTCGACCGCTTCTTCCTGCTCGGCGTTGTTGCTGGCCACGCGCAGGGTGCCGGGTTCCAGGTTCAGGCGTACGCCCTTGAACTTTTCGCTGGTCAGGATGGCGGTGCGCTGCAGGGTGCTCATCAGCGGCGCGCGGCCGAGGGTGATGCTGTTCTTGTGATTCTTGGGGATCACGCGGTTGTAGTCGGGGAACTTGCCTTCGACCAGCTTGGTGACGAACTCCATGCCGTCGAAGCTGAACTTGGCCTGGTTGTTGGCGAACTGCATGGTGATGCGCGGCGGGTTCTCGGCGTCGCCGCCGTCGGACAGCAGGCGCTGCAGTTCCAGAACGGTCTTGCGCGGCAGGATGACTTCCTGCTTGGGCACTTCGACGTCGAGCGTGGCCGAAGCGTAGGCCAGGCGGTGGCCGTCGGTGGCGACCAGCGCAAGTTGTTTGCCTTCGGCGACGAACAGGATGCCGTTGAGGTAGTAGCGGATGTCATGCACCGCCATCGAGAAGGACACCTGCCCGAGAAGTGCTTTCAGTGTCTTCTGCGGCACGCTGAACGAAGGGCCGAAGTTGGCGGCTTCCTGCACCAGCGGAAAGTCTTCGGCCGGCAGCGACTGCAGCGTGAAGCGGCTCTTGCCGCCCTTCAGGATGAGTTTGCCGCCGGACGATTCAAGCGACACGGTCTGGTCGGAAGGCAGGGTGCGCAGGATGTCGATGAGCTTGCGGGCACCCACGGTGGTGGTGAAGTTGCCTTCGTCGCCGCCGAGTTCGGCATCTGTGCGGATCTGGATTTCCAGATCGCTCGTGGTGAGTTGCAGCTGGGGGCCGGTCTTGCGCACGAGCACGTTGGCCAGGATCGGCAGCGTGTGACGACGCTCCACGATACCTGCCACCGACTGCAGTGCGGACAGCAGTTTTTCTTGCGGGGCCTTCCAAACGATCATGACAACCTCTTCTCCAAATCAGTCCGTACGGTACTTCTATCTTTACTGTGGGTTCGCCATAGGCAAACACCGCATTTTGACCTATGTCGATCAACCCTTCAGGGTCTGCTCGAGCACGTGCAACTGCTGGTTCAACTCGGTGATCTGCTGGCGTTCGGCGGCGATCTTTCGAACCGCGTGCAGCACCGTGGTGTGGTCGCGTCCGCCGAACAGCTCGCCGATTTCAGGCAGGCTCTTCTGGGTGAGTTCCTTGGCCAGGTACATCGCGATCTGCCGCGGCCGCGCGATGCTGGCCGGCCGCTTCTTCGAATACATGTCGGCGACCTTGATCTTGTAGTAGTCGGCCACCGTCTTCTGGATGTTTTCCACACCGATCTGGCGGTTCTGGATGGACAGCAGGTCACGCAGTGCTTCGCGGGCCAGCTGGATCGAGACTTCCTTCTGGTTGAAACGCGAATAGGCCAGGATCTTGCGCAGCGCGCCTTCGAGTTCACGCACGTTCGAGCGAACGTTCTTGGCAACGAAGAAAGCTACCTCTTCCGGCATTTCGGCGGATTCGGAACGGGCCTTGTTGATCAGGATGGCCACCCGCATTTCAAGCTCGGGCGGCTCGATGGCAACGGTCAGGCCCGAGTCGAAACGCGACACGAGGCGTTCGTGGATGTCGGCCAGGCCCTTGGGATAGGTGTCCGACGTCATCACGATGTGCGACTTCTTGGCCAGCAGCGCCTCGAAGGCGTTGAAGAATTCTTCCTGTGTGCGGTCCTTGTTGGCGAAGAACTGCACGTCGTCGATCAGCAGCAGGTCGAGCGAGTGGTAGCGCTCCTTGAACTCGTCGAAAGTCTTGCGCTGATAGGCCTTGACCACATCCGAGACGAACTGTTCGGCGTGGATGTAGAGAACCTTCGAATCGGGCTTGTCCGCCAGCAGCTTGTTGCCGACGGCGTGCACCAGGTGGGTCTTGCCCAGGCCGACGCCGCCGTAGATGAACAGTGGGTTGTACAGGTGGCCCGGCATGCCGGCCACATGCATGGCGGCGGCGCGCGCCATGCGGTTGGCCGTGCCTTCCACCAGGGTGTCGAAGGTGAGGGTGGGGTTGAGCCGGCTGCGGAAACCGCCGGCCACGCCGTTGTCGCCGATCTCGGCGCTCTGGCCCAGGGCGACCGGTTCGGGCGCTGCCGGCACATCGGCCTGGGGCTGCTGTTGCTGCGGCACCGGGGCAGCCATGCGCGCCGGCGCTTCACGGGCCAGCAATGCCAGTTCCAGGGCAACGGAATTACCGTAGATGTGTTCCAGCAACTGGGCGATTCGCCCCGAATACTGCGCACGAATCCAGTCCAGCTTGAAGCGGTTGGCAACGTAGAGGGTGACCTTGGAAAAATCCTCGGCCACGACGGCGACCAGGGGCTTGATCCAGGTGTTGAACTGTTGCTCGGGCAGTTCCTGGGCAAGTTGTTCGATGCAGGCGACCCAGAGGCTGTGGCCCGCGTCGTCTGAGGCGGCCGGCGGTGTGCCGGCGGGTAGTCCCGGAATCATTGTTTGATGTGCGTGCGCTGTGGACAGGCACGAGGTGCCAAACCCCCGGATTCTAGATTATCAAGACCTTGTCCACATGCTGCGGGGACATGGGCCGACTAGCCCCGGTGGTCGGCCCACTTGCCAGATGAATCCTTTTAGGACGATAATTTCGGGTTTCCCTGAAACTCTTTTGCAGAGTCACTCAGAGAAACCAAGCCCCCCGGCTCGAACACACTGCACTTTTTCCGAGGCGCAATAAGTGCTCTGGCCACCCCCCGACGGTGAGGCTTTTGTCGCTGTTTCTGGCAGTTTTCTGCAGAAGCGGTCGGGGGACACATCCGCAGATCATCATTTTTGCGGTTGCCTGAACTCATTTTTGCCTAGGAAATTTCGCCATGAAGCGCACCTACCAGCCTTCCAAGATCCGTCGCGCTCGCACCCACGGTTTTCTGGTCCGTATGAAAACCCGTGGCGGCCGTGCCGTCATCAACGCACGCCGGGCCAAAGGCCGCAAGCGCCTCGCCGTCTAAGAAGGGCGTGCCGACCGGGCTGCGCGCTGCGATTTCGCCCCTGCGATGCTGGCCGTGCCTGAGTGCGGCTCCGCTTCTCGGGACGAACCCACAGCGCTCGCCTCGGTCCTCACAACCCTTCTTGCGCCATGACGAAACTGATTTTTGGGTGTCGCAATAGCGTGACGGCCTTATGCATCGGCTGAAGACCCGACCGCAGTTTCAGGCTGTGCTTTCGGGCGGCATCGTGGCGCGGACCTCGCATTTCGCACTTCACCGGCTGGTTCTCCAACCCGCCGGTGTTGCCGTTTCCGACGCTGCCGTCGAAGGCTCCACACCAGTCCTGGCCAAACCGCTGTTCAGCCATGTCGACCAGACATGGATGGGTGCGATGGTGCCCAAACGCTGGGCCAAACGTGCTGTCACCCGCAACGCCATCAAACGCCAGATCTACACGATCACCGGTGCTGCCGATGACGCGCGCCTGCCGCAGGCCGCCTACGTGGTGCGCCTTAAGAGCGGGTTCGATCGCAAGGAATTCATCAGCGCGACATCCGACGAGCTGAAACTGGCCGTGCGCCTGGAACTCCACCGCTTGCTTGACCGGCTGGGCAAGGCTGGCACGCCATGAGCCTGCATGCTGTGGCCCTTTGGCCGCGTCGTGCGGCCATGGTCGCTGTGCGCGGCTACAGGCTGTTGTTGTCTCCCTGGCTGGGTAACCAGTGCCGGTTCGAGCCGACCTGTTCCGTTTATGCGCTGCAGGCGCTGGAGCGCCACGGGGCGGCCGCCGGCAGCTATCTCGCGGCGGTGCGTATTGCGCGCTGCCAGCCCTGGTGCGCAGGCGGCTGCGACCCGGTTCCCGACACGTCGCCGCGCCTGTTCAGCTGGCTCGGCGCCACTATCTCTCCCGCAAAGAAAACCTCATGACCGACATCCGCCGCACCATCCTGTGGGTGATCTTTGGCTTTTCCATGGTCCTGCTGTGGGACAAATGGCAGATTTACAACGGCCATGCGCCCACGTTCTTCCCATCGACCACTCCCGTCGCCACGGCACCCAGCCCCGATGCCAAGACACAGGAGGGCGCGTCTTCAGTGCCCACCGTGGCTTCGACCCCGGCTGGCTCCGGTGCTGCCGTGACCGCCGGCGGCACGGTGCTGCCGCCTGCCGTCACCACCGTGCCCTCGCAGCGCACCGAGGTGACCACCGACGTCTACCGCCTGACCTTCGACTCCGCCGGCGGCACGCTGGTGCGTGGTGAATTGCTGGCCCATGGCGACATGGAAAACCGCCAGCAGAAGTTCCAGCTGCTCGAGGACAGCCCGACCCGCGTCTATGTCGCGCAGACCGGCCTGATCGGCGGTGCCTTCCCCACCCACAAGACGGCCATGACCCTCGTGCCCGGCCCGCGCACGCTGGCCGACGGCCAGGACACGCTGCAGGTGCGCTTCGAATCCGCCGACGTCGGCGGCGTGAAGCTGGTCAAGACCTATACGTTGACCCGTGGCAGCTACGCCATCGACGTCAAGAACGAAGTCACCAACGACAGCACTGCCCCGGTGTCGCCGCAGCTGTACCTGCAACTGGTGCGTGACGGCAATACCGAAGGCGAACGCATTCCGGCACCGGCCGCCCTGAAGTTCTTCGGCATGGACCACATGCCCTCCTTCTATTCGACCTTCACCGGCCCGGCCATCTACACCGCCGAGAAAAAGTACCAGAAGGTCGAATTCAAGAAGATCGAGGAAAACAAGGTCGACATCGAGAAGCAGTCCAGCACCGGCTACGTCGCCATGGTGCAGCACTACTTCGCGACCGCCTGGCTGCTGGGCGACGGCATCCAGCGCGACCTGTTCATGCGCAAGGTCGACACCAACCTGTATGCCGTCGGCATGATCACTTCGCTGGGTCAACTGGCGCCGGGCGCTTCCAAGACCGTCGATGCGACGCTGTTCGCCGGCCCGCAGGAAGAAAAGAAGCTCGAAGCCCTGACCCCCGGCCTGGAACTGGTCAAGGACTATGGCTGGCTGACCATCCTGGCCAAGCCGCTCTACTGGCTGCTCGACAAGCTGCACAGCTTCCTGCACAACTGGGGCTGGTCCATCGTGGCGCTCGTCGTTCTGCTGAAGGCGGCCTTTTTCTGGCTGAACGCCAAGGCCTATGCCAGCATGGCGAAGATGAAAGCCATCAACCCCAAGGTGATGGCCATGCGCGAGCGGCTGAAGGACAAGCCGCAGGAAATGCAGAAGGAAATGATGCGGATCTACCGCGAGGAAAAGGTCAACCCGATGGGCGGCTGCTTCCCCATCGTGATCCAGATCCCGGTGTTCATTTCGCTGTATTGGGTGCTGCTGTCCAGCGTCGAGATGCGGGGCGCACCCTGGATCCTCTGGATCCAGGACCTGTCTACTCCCGACCCGTTCTTCATCCTGCCGCTGCTGATGACCGCGACCTCGCTGCTGCAGACGATGCTGAACCCGACGCCGCCGGACCCGGTCCAGGCCAAGCTGATGTGGATCATGCCGCTGGCCTTCAGCGTGATGTTCTTCTTCTTCCCGGCCGGCCTGGTGCTGTACTGGCTGACCAACAACATCCTGTCGATCAGCCAGCAATACGTGATCAACAAGCGTCTTGGCGTGACGAAATAGGGCTAGCCCTCATCTGAAAAGCCGCCGGATCCTTCCGGCGGCTTTTTTATTTTCGACGCCATAAAGCCACAATCCCGACCATGTCCGCCGACCGAAACGACCCCATCGCAGCCATCGCCACAGCACCCGGACGCGGAGGCGTGGGCATCGTGCGTATCAGCAGTCCGGTCGACCTGGCACCTCTGGCGCTGGTGATGTGCGGCCGGGCCTTGCCTGCGCGCGAGGCATGTTATGTGCCCTTTCGTGACGGAGCCGGCCAACCGTTGGACCACGGCCTGGCACTGCGATTCGCGGCGCCGCATTCCTATACCGGAGAACATGTCCTCGAACTGCAGGGGCATGGCGGGCCGGTGGTGCTGCAGTTGCTGCTGGCCCGGTGCCTGGAGGCCGCTGCCGCCGACGGTGTGCTGCCACGCCTGCGACTGGCCAGGCCCGGTGAATTCACCGAACGGGCCTTCCTCAACGACAAGATCGACCTGGCGCAGGCCGAGGCCGTGGCCGACCTGATCGACGCCAGCACCGAGGCGGCTGCCCGCAGCGCGGTGCGTTCTTTGTCGGGTGCGTTTTCGGCGGAAATCGCCAACCTGCGCGAAGCGCTGGTGCACCTTCGCATGCTGGTCGAGGCGACCCTCGACTTTCCGGAAGAAGAAATCGATTTCCTTCAGCAGGCCGACGCCCGTGGCCAGCTCGATCGGCTGAGTGCCCGGCTCGAAACCGTGCGCCAGCGTGCACGCCAGGGGGCGCTGCTGCGCGAAGGCATCACCGTGGTGATCGCCGGCCAGCCCAATGCCGGCAAATCGTCGCTGCTGAATGCGCTGGCCGGCGCCGAGCTTGCCATCGTCACCCCCATCGCCGGCACCACCCGCGACAAGGTCACCCAGACCATCCAGATCGAGGGCGTGCCCCTGCATGTGGTCGATACCGCAGGGCTGCGTGACAGCGACGATGCGGTCGAAAGCATCGGCATCGCCCGCGCCTGGGACGAGATCGCAGGTGCCGACGCGGTGTTGTTCCTGCATGACCTGACACGGGTCGGCCAGCCCGAATACGACGACGGCGATGCCGCCATCGCAGAAACGATGGCCCAACGTTTCGGTGGCCGCAGCCTGCCGGTGGTGCATGTCTGGAACAAGCACGATGCCGCCGCCGGCACCGTGGCAGATGGCATCGCGCTGTCGGCCCTGACCGGCGAAGGCCTCGACTCCCTGCGCCGCAAGCTGCTGGAGATTGCCGGCTGGCAGTCGGCGCCGGAAGGACTGTATTTGGCGCGCGAACGGCATCTGCAGGCTCTGCGCCAGGTGGACGAGCACCTGGGCGGCGCCGATCGGCATCTGGCGCGGGGCAACGCATCGCTGGATCTGCTGGCCGAAGAACTGCGCCTGGCGCAGAACGCGCTGAACGCCATTACGGGCGAATTCGGCGCCGATGAATTGCTCGGCGTGATCTTTTCGCGCTTCTGCATCGGGAAGTAGCGGCAAATGGGCGGGTTTGTCGTGATGGGCGCGCGGCCATTACGGCGATACATCAACGCATAATGGCGGGCCATAGGGAAAAACCGGCGCTCGTGGCCCGGCCCTTACAAGCCCCGCAATGCCTTACTCCGTTCTCCTGGTCGACTCCGAAGCGGCGCAGACCCAGCGTGTACTGGATACCGCCGCGCGCCAGCGCCAGCACTGGCAACTGAGTGTGGCCGGCACGGTCGCCGAAGCACGGTCGCGCCTGAAGCAGGAAAACTTCGATGTGGTCGCCATCCGGCACCGACTTCCGGACGGCACCGCTTTCGAATTGCGACGCTCTGCAGGCGACGCGGCCCTGCTGATCGGTGTAGAGGCGGGTCAGGAGGTCGTCGGCCTGCGCGCCATCCGCCTGGGGTTTGCGGACTACTGGGTCTACGACGCCGAAAATCATTTCGCGCTGGCGCTGCCGACCCGCATGGCCAGGGCGGCGCTGCGTCGCCGTCAGGAAGCGCAGCGCAATTCGGCCAACGCCCGGCTGGCGACGCAGAACCGGCTGATGCAATACATCTCGCAGGCGCATGCGGTGTTCCTGTCGGCCCCTTCGCAACCGCTGGCGTTTGATCGCCTGCTCGGCAACTTCATGGCGCTGAGCCACAGCGCCTATGGATTCATTGCAGAAGCGCTGACCGATCACGATGGCTCCATCGCTTTGCGCTGCCACGCCGTGGCGGATGTCCGCTGGGACAACGCCACGCGTTCCCACCATTCCGCCGAGGTGGACGATGGCCTGGTGTTCGCCGACCTCCACCGCCTGAAGCGGGCGAACGGGCAGGGCGACCAGCCCCTGGTGATCAACCAGCCACACCAGAGTGGCGACGCGTTGGGACTGCCGCCGGGACATCCACCGCTGGAGTCGTTTCTGGGTTTGCCAGTACGTGCTGCCGGCCGCGTGGTGGCTTACGTGGGGCTGGCCAACCGGCCGGGCGGCTACAGCGCGCAGCTGGTAGAGCTGCTTGCGCCACTGGTCAGCACGGTGGCTCAACTGGTGCTGGCCAGCCGCACGGTGGCCGAGCGCAGCGCTGCGTTGCAGCACCTGAGCGAAAGCGAGGCCCGCTGGCGCGACCTCACCACGCTGTCGTCGGGCTGGTATTGGGAAACCGATACCGACCTGCGAATCGTGCGGGTGGAGGGCGACGACCGCGATAACCCCGGTGCTTTCGACCAGCTGCAGGTGGGCATGCATCCGTGGGAGCTGGATGCGCTGAACTTCAATGACATGCACTGGCGTTCGCACCGAAAGCTGCTCGAATCGCGCCAGCAGTTCCATGACCTCGAACTCGAGTTGCGCGTCGACGGCGGTGACAGCCATTGGGTGAGCATCAGCGGCCGGCCGATGATGGACAACGGCGTTTTCCGTGGATACCGCGGCGTGGGCCGTGACATCAGCGCCCGAAAGCACGCCGAGGCACGGGTGGAGTGGCTCGCCTTCGTCGACGACCTGACCGGCCTGCCCAATCGCAGGCTGCTGCTCGACCGGCTGGAGCAGGCGCTGGGCGACAGCACGCGCCTGGGGCGTTGCGGCGCCTTGTTGCTCCTCGACCTGGACAACTTCAAGGATGCCAACGACACGCTCGGCCCGGCCGGCGGAGACCGGTTGCTGGTTCAGGTGGCCAGCCGCCTGCGTGGCTGCGTGCGGCCTCACGACACCGTGGCGCGTTTCGGCGGGGACGAATTCATGGTGTTGCTCCAGGGCCTGCCGTCCGACCCCGCGGCTGCGTCATCGCAGGTCGAGGCGCTGTCGCAGGCCATATTGCATACGCTGGGCCAACCCTATCCGGTGGACGACGGCGATGTGGTGAGCACACCCAGCATCGGCCTGGTGGTGTTTGCCGACCATGTTCTGCCGGCGCATGAACTCATCAAACGCGCCGACCTCGCCATGTACGAGGCCAAGGCCGCCGGCCGCAACACGTTCTGCTTTTTCGATCCGCCGATGCAGGAAGCCGCGCTCGCCCGCATGCGGCTCGAAAACGATCTGCGCCAGGTTCTGGCACGCCAGGAACTGCATGTGTATTACCAGCCGGTGGTCGGTCGCGATGGCCTGATGTCCGGTGTCGAAGCCCTGGTGCGGTGGCCGCATCCGCAACGAGGCATGGTGTCGCCGGCCGACTTCATCCCGGTGGCCGAACGCACCGGCCTGATCGTGCCGCTGGGCCGGCAGGTGCTGGCTACGGCCTGTCGTCAGCTGGCGGCCTGGGCGCAGGATCCGGCGCGTGCGAAGTTGACGATTTCGGTGAACGTCAGCGCCCGCGAATTCCGTCATCCGCAGTTCGTCGGCCTGGTGCTTGCTGCGCTGGAAGCGGACGGAACCAATCCGCGCCTGCTCAAGCTCGAGATCACCGAAAGCCTGCTGCTGCACGATCTGCAGGACACCATCGCCAAGATGGCCGAGCTGCGCAGCTACGGCGTCGCGCTGTCGCTGGACGATTTCGGCACCGGATATTCGTCGCTCAGCTATCTCAAGCGCCTGCCCTTCGACCAGCTGAAGATCGACCAGTCGTTTGTGCGCGGTGTGCTGACCGACCCGCACGATGCGGCCGTGGCCTGCACCATCATCCAGCTGGCCCGCAGTTTCGGGCTGACGGTAGTGGCCGAAGGGGTCGAAACCGAAGGCCAGCGGCAGTACCTGCTGGCCAATGGCTGCGAGCTTTTCCAGGGCTACCTGTTCGGCCGCGCGGTGCCGGTCGGCGACCTACCGCCGAGATAGCAGTTCTTCGGCCATCGCAAGGGCCGACGCGCGGCCCGACAAAACCAGCGTGTCGCCGGCCCTCACGATGGTGTCCTGCCGATGCTCTCCCTGGTGACCATCCGCGCGGCGCAGGCTGACCACCCGCACGCCCACCGTGTGCAGCGCCAGCGCATCGATGGTGCGGCCGTCGGCGAGGGCATCGGCGGGCAGTGCGAAAGGGGCCAGGCGTTCGGTGTCGCCGTCCTGAGGTGCGTCGTCGTCGGCCCCGTGGAAGTAGCCACGGAGCAGGTCGTAGCGGGCATCGCGCTGGTCCTGCACCACCCGGATCACGCGGCGCATCGGCACGCCGACCAGCGCCAGCGCATGGCTGGCAAGCATCAGCGAACCTTCGATGGCCTCGGGAACGACCTCGGTTGCGCCAGCTTTCTGCAGGCGCTCCAGGTCGCGGTCGTCCTGGGTCCGCACGATCACCGGAACCTGTGCCGCGTGTGAGCGGGAATGGTCCAGCACCTTCAGCGCGGACGGCACGTCCAGGTAGGTAATGACCATGGCGCTGGCGCGCGCCAGGCCGGCTGCCATCAGGGCCTGCAGCCGGGCGGCATCGCCGAACACCACGGAATCTCCGGCCGCCGCCGCCTGCCGCACCCGGTCGGGGTCGAGGTCTAGTGCGATGTAGGCGATGCCTTCTCGCTCCAGCATGCGCGCCAGGTTCTGGCCGCAGCGGCCATAGCCGCAGATGATGACGTGCCGGTTGGCATTGATCGACTTGCGGGCGATGCTGGTCATCTGCAGCGACTGCTGCAACCAGTCGCTCGCCACCAGCTTCATCACGATGCGGTTCGACGACAGGATGATGAAAGGCGCGGCCAGCATCGACAGCACCATTGCCGCAAGCACCGGGTTGAGCAGTTCGGGCGGCATCAGCTTGTTCTGTTCGGTGAGTTGCAGCAGCACGAAACCGAACTCGCCGGCCTGCGCCAGGTAGAGCGCCGTGCGCAGCGACACGCCGGTCGTGCCGCCGAACCATCGGGCCAGGGCCATCACCAGGCACAGCTTGAGGGCCAGCGGCACCACCAGCAGCACCAGCACCAGCGCCCACTGGTCGACCAGGATGTGCCAGTCGAGCATCATGCCGACGGTGATGAAGAACAGGCCCAGCAGCACGTCGTGGAAAGGGCGGATGTCGGTTTCGACCTGGTGCTTGAACTCGGTCTCCGACACCAGCATGCCGGCGATGAAGGCACCCAGCGCCAGGCTCAGGCCCGCCGCCTCGGTCAGCCAGGCCAGCCCGAGCGCGATCAGCAGCAGGTTGAGCATGAACAGTTCTTCGCTGCGCAGGCGCGTGACCAGCGTCAGCCACCAGCGCATCACCTTCTGCCCGCCGGCCAGCAGGATGCTGACCAGCACCGTGGCCTTGACCACCGCGATGCCCAGCGCCGGCAGCAGGCGGTCGGGCGCAGCGGCCAGCGCCGGCACCAGCACCAGCAGCGGCACCACGGCCAGATCCTGGAACAGCAGCACGCCCATCACCCGCTTGCCGTGTTCGCTCTCCAGTTCGATGCGTTCCGCCATCAGCTTGACCACGATGGCCGTGCTGCTCATCGCCAGTGCGCCGGAAAGTGCCAGCGCGGCCCGCCAGTCCAGGCCGGTGAATGCCGAAAGATAGTGACCCGCCACCAGGCCGCCGGCGGTGGCGACGGCCATCGTCAACGCCACCTGCGCCAGGCCCAGGCCGAACACGTGTTTGCGCATGGCCCGCAGCTTGGGCAGGCTGAACTCGAGCCCGATGACGAACATCAGGAACACCACGCCGAATTCGCCCAGGTGGCGCACGCCTTCGGAATCCTGCGCCAGCGCGAACGCGTGCGGACCGATCAGCACGCCTGCCGCCAGGTAACCCAGCATCGGCGGCAGCTTGAGGCTGCGGCAGGCCAGCACGCCCACAACGGCGGCGAGCAGGTAGAGCAGCGTCAATGCGAGTGATGACATGTGTCCATGCTAGCAAGCGTGAAGGCCCCAGGCCCGTCCTGGCCCTTGCCAACCGATAAAATCGCCCGGATGACCGCGCCCCATACCGCTTCCACCCGCTTCGACCCCGACGAGGCCCTGCGCCTGGCGCACCAGACCCTCGACATCGAAGCCGCAGGCGTGCTGGGGCTCAAGTCCCGGCTCGACGATCGTTTTGCGCAAGCCGTGAAGACCATCCTGGACTGCCGCGGCCGCACCGTGGTGATGGGCATGGGCAAGAGCGGCCATGTCGCACGGAAGATCGCCGCCACCCTGGCATCTACCGGCACCCCCGCCATGTTCGTGCACCCTGCCGAGGCCAGCCATGGCGACCTGGGAATGATCACTTCCGCCGACGTGGTGCTGGCCCTGTCCAACAGCGGCGAAGTGGCCGAACTCACCGTGCTGCTGCCGCTGGTGCGCCGGATCGGCGCACCGCTGATCGCCATGACCGGCGGCCTGACATCGTCACTGGCGCGCCATGCCGACATCCTGCTGGACAGCGGCGTCGAACAGGAGGCCTGTCCGCTGCAACTCGCACCCACGGCCAGCACCACCGCGCAGATGGCGCTGGGCGATGCCCTGGCCGTCGCGTTGCTGGACGCACGCGGTTTTGCGGCCGAAGACTTCGCCCGCTCGCATCCCGGCGGCTCGCTGGGCCGGCGCCTGCTGACCCATGTTTCCGACGTGATGGTCAGCGGTGACGCGGTGCCCACGGTGCGGGCCGGCGCAAGCTTTGGCGAGCTCATGCGCGAGATGAGCCGCAAGGGACTCGGCCTGGCCGCCGTCGTCGGCGAAAGCGGCGAACTTCTGGGTGTGTTCACCGATGGCGACCTGCGCCGCCTGGTAGAGACCGGCGCCGACCTCCGCCCCCTGAATGCCGCAGACGTGATGAAACCGGACCCGCGCCGTATTTCACCCACCGCGTTGGCTGCAGACGCAGCCGAAAGCATGGAACTCAACCGCATCACGGCCCTGCTGGTGGCCGAACCTGACGGTCCCTTGCTGGGTGTCGTCCACATCGGCGAACTCATGCGCTCGAAAGTTGTATGACCCTGCCGCCCATCATTCCCGCCCAGCGCTGGGACCCCGAACTGCTGCTGCGGGCACAGGACATCAAGGTCGCGTTCTTCGATGTAGATGGCGTACTGACCGACGGCGGCCTGTACTTTGCCGAATATCCGGAAGACGATCCACGTGTCGGTGGCGAACAGATCAAGCGCTTCAACACCCTGGACGGCCACGGCCTGAAACTGCTGCAGCACGCGGGCATCACGCCCGCGGTGGTCACCGGACGTGACTCGCGTCCGCTGCGGGCGCGCCTGACCGCGCTCGGCATCCAGCACGTGCATTTCGGCACCGAGGACAAACGTCCTGCCGCCGAAGCGACCCTGGCCAGGCTGGGCCTTGGCTGGCACCAGGCGGCGGCGATGGGCGACGACTGGCCCGACCTGCCCGTGATGCGCCGCGCCGCTTTCGCCTTCGCCCCGGCCACCGCCCACGCCGAGGTGCTCGCGGTCGCGCATCACGTCACGGCCGCGGGCGCCGGACATGGTGCTGTGCGCGAATGCTGCGACCTGCTGGTCGCGGCCAGCGGCCACTACAGCCGCCTGCTGCAGGCCTTCGCCGGATGAAGCCCACCGGAGGCGCAGCCGTAATGCCGAACCAGGCCCGGCGCGCGCGACTGGGCTGCGTGGCCCTCCTGCGCGCAACCCTGGACCGTCTTTCCATCTACCTGCCGGTGTTCCTGATGGGCCTGCTGGCGCTGGGCAGCTACTGGCTTGTACGCAACACGCCGACCGTCGAGGCACCCAAGCCGGTCGAGGAGGTGCGCCACGAGCCCGACTATTTCATGCGCAATTTCGCGGTTCGCACCTTCGACGGCGCGGGTCGGCTGCAGCGCGAGATCTTCGGGGTCGAGGGGCGCCACTACCCGGACACCGACACCCTGGAGATCGACAAGCCGCGCATCCGGGCCATCAGCGAAACCGGAGCTGTCACCGTGTCGACCGCCGAGCGCGGTCTTTCCAACAGCGATGGCTCGGAAGTCCAGCTGATCGGCAACGCCGTCGTCACCCGCGAACCCATGACCGGCCGCTCCGGCCAGCAGGTTCCCCGCATGCAGTTCCGCGGCGAGTTCCTGCACGCATATACCAACACCGAGCGGGTGCGTTCCGACCAGCCGGTCACCCTGACCCGCGGCGGCGACACCTTCGTCGGCGATGCCATGGACTACGACAACACGAGCCAGGTCATGCAGTTGCGTGGCCGGGTCCACGGTACGCTGCAGCCCCGCAAACGCTGAAAGGCATGGCCGCATGACCGCACCGCTCGTCTTCATCACCGGTGCCTCGAGCGGCATCGGCCAAGCCCTGGCCCTGCATTACTACCAGGCGGGCTGGCGGCTGGCATTGGTGGCGCGGCGCGGCGATGTCATCGATGCATGGGCTGCCGAGCAGGGCCTGGAGTCTGGGCGCTGGGCGCGTTATCACGCCGACGTGGCGGTGATCGACAGCATCGTCGCCGCTTCCAGAGAATGCCTGGCGGCGCAGGGCCTGCCCGAACTGGTCATTGCCAACGCAGGCATCAGCGTCGGCATCGACACCGCCGACCGCGCCGATCTCGACGTGCTGGCGCAGAGCTTCGCGGTCAACACGATCGGCATCGCGGCCACCTTCCACGCCTTCGTCGAACCGATGCGCGAACGCGGTAGCGGCACGCTGGTGGGGATCGCCAGCGTGGCTGGCATCCGCGGCCTGCCGGGCCACGGCGCCTACTGCGGCAGCAAGGCCGCGGCCATCGCGTATTGCGAAAGCCTGCGGGGCGAAATGCGTGGCAGTGGAGTGCGGGTGGTGACCCTGTGCCCGGGTTACGTCGATACCCCGCTCACCCGCGAAAACCGCTACGGCATGCCCTTCCTCATGCAGCCGCAGGATTTCGCGGTGCGGGCGGCGTCGGCCATCCGGGCCGGAGCGGCATTACGTGTCATTCCCTGGCAGATGGGTATCGTGGCACGCGTGCTGCGCCTGTTGCCGGCGTGGCTGTTCGACCGCTTGCTGGCCGGCAGGCCCCGAAAACACCGGCAGGGCGAAAAACGCTGAGCAACAAAAAAGGCCCCGAAGGGCCTTTTTTCATGTTGGCTGATGAAAGCCGCGAAAGGGCAGGTCAGTAGCCGCCACCGCCGCCGCCATAGCCACCACCGTTTCCACCGCCGTAGCCGCCGCCGCCACCGGAGCGGCCACCGCCGCCACCGCCGCGGGGGCCCGAGCCGTAGGGGCTGCGGAAACCGCCATCGCCGCCACCGCCGCCGCCACCGGAACGACCACCGCCACCGCCGCCGTAGCCGCCGCCACCACCGGAACGACCACCGCCGCCACCGCCGTAGCCACCACCACCGCCGCCGTTGCCGCCGCCGCCGTAACCACCGCCACCACCACCGTAGCCGCCGCCATAACCGCCGCCGCCGTAACCACCGCCGCCGCCACCGCTACGGGGCGGGCGAGCTTCCATGGGGCGTGCTTCGTTGACCACGACGCTGCGGCCGCCCAGGGGCTGGCCGTTCATGCCATTGATGGCCGACTGCGCTTCTTCGTCGCTGCCCATTTCCACAAAGCCGAAGCCCTTGGAGCGGCCGGTATCGCGTTCAATCATGACCTTTGCACTGGTCACGGAACCAAATTCGCTGAATGCCTGTTGCAGGTCTTCGTCACGAACCGAGTACGGCAGGTTGCCGACGTAGAGTTTGTTGCCCATTGAAGGGACTCCTAAAAACACATGAGATAAAAAAGCGATGGAGTCAGCAACGCAATCAGCAAACGACCACGAACCAAACGGAACACCGCGAAAACGGGCACGACTGCCCGTGAGCGCATTATGGTCCATAGGTTCCCTGAAAACGCAAGCAGTTATTACCCGGTTTTCCCTGGGGTTAGCCCATTCGGCGATTACCTCCTACAACGACGGGCAGAGGCCGCTTCACTCGACGGCATTGCCGCATATGCACCGTATTGGAGTACCGACTTCACTCGTGGTGCACGGTCGGCATACTCCATCTCGAAGATGGTGCCTGCACTCATGTTGATGTGGATCCATAGTCCAAATGGATGCGGCATGAATATATAAACACAATGAAGGGTAGCGAACGCCACGACTCCGTCTTAGTTATGTCGATTACCTGCGCTTCCATCGGGCGCCACGGCGCAGGCGCTCATGCACGGACAGGGCGGCAGAGGGCCGGCGGCACGCCGCTATACTTGCCCGACGCGCCGATTTGCTCCAGCTTGCGGGCGCTTTACAAATGCAGCTAAAGACGATCCGGCGCCAGATCACCTGCCAGCCCGGCCTCGTTTTTCAGCGAAGCCGGGTTTTTTTGTGTCCATCCGATCCGCCCACCAGCAGACTCACACCTGCCGCCGCCATGTCGCTCGTCGTTCAGTCCCAAGCCATGTACTTCGAGGCGGCCCTGCCGCTGCGCAGTGGCAGCAGCATTGCCGGCTATACGCTGGCCTATGAAACCTATGGGCAGCTGAACGCAGCCCGGTCCAATGCGGTGCTGGTCTGCCACGCGCTCAACGCGTCGCACCATGTGGCCGGCGTCTATGAGGGCCAGCCGGGTTCCGAGGGATGGTGGGACAACATGGTCGGCCCCGGAAAACCGGTGGATACCGACCGGTTCCATGTCATCGGCATCAACAACCTCGGATCGTGTTTCGGCTCTACCGGACCGCGCGACATCGACCCTGCCACCGGTCGGGCACGCGGTGCCGACTTCCCGGTCGTCACGGTGGAAGACTGGGTCGATGCCCAGGCGCTCCTGCTAGACCGCCTGGGCATCACCCAGCTGGCGGCCGTCATGGGTGGCAGCCTCGGCGGCATGCAGGCACTCTCGTGGGCCATCCAGTACCCGGATCGCATGCGCCATGCCGTGGTGATCGCCAGCGCGCCAAATCTCAACGCCGAGAACATCGCCTTCAACGAGGTCGCCCGCCGGGCGATCGTCACCGATCCGGATTTCTTCGGCGGCCACTTCTACGACCACGACACGGTGCCGAAACGCGGGCTGCGCATCGCCCGGATGATCGGCCACATCACCTACCTCAGCGACGATGTGATGAACACCCGCTTCGGTCGTGAACTGCGCGATGCGGTGGCCTACAAGTACACGACGCAGGACGTCGAGTTCCAGATAGAGAGCTACCTTCGCCACCAGGGCGACAAGTTCAGCGAGTACTTCGACGCCAACACCTACCTGCTGATCACCCGGGCACTCGACTATTTCGACCCGGCACGTGCCTACGACGGTCAGCTGGCCCGGGCACTGGAGGCCTGCCGGGCGAAGTTCCTGCTGGCCAGCTTCACCACCGACTGGCGCTTCGCCCCGGCCCGCAGCCGCGAGATCGTCCGCGCACTTCTGGACAACCGGCTCGACGTCACGTACGCCGAAATCGACGCTCCCCACGGCCACGACGCCTTCCTGCTCGAAGACGCCCGGTACCTGGCGTTGGTGCGCGCGTATTTCGAACGCATAGCCGCAGAACAGGATCCCACGGCATGACCGACATCTCCACTTATCGCCTGCTGTCGCAGATGGTGCCGCGCGGCGCGCGGGTGCTCGACCTGGGCTGCGGCGACGGCACCATGCTCGACCTGCTGGCCCGCGAACGTGGCTGCACCGGCTACGGGATCGAACTCGACGACAGCAACGTGCTGGCCTGCGCCCGGCGCGGCGTCAACGTGATACAGCGCAACCTGGAGGAAGGCCTCGACCTGTTCGACGACAAGGCATTCGACGTCGTGCTGCAGCTCGACACGTTGCAACACCTGCGCAATGCTGAAACCATGCTGCGCGAAACCGCTCGGGTCGGACGCACCGGCATCGTGGCGTTTCCCAATTTCGCCCATTGGCCGAACCGGCTGTCGGTGCTGCGCGGGCGCATGCCCGTCACCCGGCGTCTGCCTTACCAGTGGTACGACACGCCCAATATCCGCGTCGGCACCTTTCACGATTTCGATGCGTTGGCACGTCGCAACCATCTGCAGGTACTCGACGCCTTCGGCCTGCAAAACGGCCGCGAGGTGCGGTGGCTGCCGAACGCACGTGCCGGTACGGCGGTTTTCCGCTTCGAAAGCCTGTCCAGGTAATCGAATGCTTCGGCGCGATACGTTTGCCTTGCAAACGAAACACCCGCAAAGCCAGCATCTGTCTACTATCTGGAGCAGATATGAATGTATCTGCGTGATAAATGACGTTACTTATCTTGCGAAATTGCATGGAGCTTTGCGGGTGAGCGCTCCCTAGCATCGGGTCTCCTTTTTACGGAGAACCCATGGCGCTTCAATCCAACTTCTTCGGTAGCAAACGTGATGCCGAAACCCCGATGGCCCGCAACAACACGCCGGTCGGTGCCGCGTCCGTGACCCTGCCATCGTCCACCTCGAACAATGTCCATTCGGGCGCGACGAGTCTGCCGGGCAGTTTTCCGCGCGAGGCCAATGCAGCAGCGGTCGCCAAACCGGAAGACGATGCTGCAAAGGCCGACAACCCCGCCAAGCTCACGGTCGGCCCGAACATCAAGTTGAAGGGAGTCGAGATCACCGATTGCGACACGCTGGTGGTGGAAGGGCTGGTGGAGGCCACCATGGATTCGCGAGTGATGCAGGTGGAAGAGCAAGGTGCGTTCAAGGGCTCCGCGCAGGTCGATTTTGCCGAGATACGCGGTCGTTTCGAAGGCTCGCTGAACGCGCGCACCCGGCTGGTGATCCGTTCGACCGGCAAGGTCACCGGCAACGTTCGCTACGGCAGCGTGGTGATCGAGGAAGGCGGCCAGCTCGGAGGCGAGGTTCAGTTTGGTGCTGCCTCGAGCCTGCCCGCCCAGGTCACGACCCTCGTGCCCAATCGCTCGGAAAACCGCGTAACCGAGGCGGTTAAAGTTAGTTAGCGATAACAAACTTAAGATGCGCCTGTCTGGCGGATCGGTATTCACCGCGCTAACCGCGCAGGCAATGGCTTTTCAGGCCGGAAGACATTGCAACCATGAAATACAGAACCGCTTTTTTGACAGCCGGCAGTGTTGTCGCCGCGCTTGCAAGCCCAGCCGCAAATGCCGGGGCGTTCGAAATCCACAGCCAGGCGATCCGGCCCGGGGCGCTGGTCCCGCCGGAATATTTCAGCAGGAGTTTCGGTTGCAGCGGCAGCGACTTTCAGCCTGATCTGGCGTGGAGCCATATTCCAGCCGGCACACGTAGCCTGGCGGTCACCTTCTATGACCGCGATGCGCCGACCGGTAGCGGTTTCTGGCATTGGGTGGCTTATGACATTCCGGTCGACACCGCCGGTTTGCCGGGCGGTGCCGGTGGAGGCCCGTTGCCGCCCGGTGCGGTGGAGGGCAACACCGACATGGGAAAGCCCGGTTTCCTGGGCCCCTGCCCGCCGTCCGGACGGCTGCACCGTTATGTTTTCACCTTGCACGCGCTCAAGGTCGAAAAGCTGCCGGTCGAAAGAGGCGCCAGCCCGGCGCTGGTGGGTTTCGTTCTATGGCAGAACGACATCGCCACGACCCGGCTCGAAGTGCGCGCCCGCAGGCGGAAGTAATCGCGAGAACAATCAAGCCGTGAGCGGCGCCAGGCCCAGCCGCTGAAGCAGTGCGCCGGCCGCTGCGGGGGCGCGTTCCTTGGCGCCGTTGATGAAATAAACAAAAACGTCGCGCCGATGTCCGTCGGTCCAGCGTTGCGCCTGGTCGGCCCAGTGATCGAGAGCGGCGGTGCTGTAGCCCGTCGGCTCGTCAACCGACGCCATCATCAGCCTGGCGTAGGTGAAGTCGGCGGTCGGCTCGTCGATGGACGGAAATTTGTCCGAGTCGGTATGGACGATTGCGCAGCGATGCAAACGCGCCAGTTCGACGAATGCCGGCTGCTTGAACGATTCATGGCGGACATCGAGTACATGGCGCAGCGCGATGCCGCCGTGTTCTTGAGGCAGCAGTTCCAGGAAAGCGCCGAAATCTTCCGTGTCGAAGACCTTGGTGGCCATGAACTGCCAGACGATCGGGCCCAGCTTGTCGCCCAGCTCGGTCACTCCGCTGGAAATGAAACGCTGCACCGATTCACCGCTCTCGGCCAGCAGCTTGCGGTGGGTGCAGTACTGGGAAGCCTTGACCGAGAACATGAACCCGCCGGGTGTCTCGTCACGCCATTTCGCGAAGGTCGCCGGCTTCTGGTTGCGGTAGAACGTACCGTTGATCTCGATGGCCGGCAGTTGCCGGCTGGCCCACGCGAGTTCCTGCTTGTGCGGAAGGCCTTCCGGAAAGAAATTGCCGCCGCGCCAGGGCTCGAACGTCCAGCCGCCGATGCCGGTGCGAATGCGGTGTTCCATAGGGTGCTCCATGCGGTTCATGCCAGCCTGAAAACGGTAACCCCATTGTGGCGATTGCCGTACGGGCGGGCGTAAAGTCTTGTGATCGTCCAGAACAGGAAAGCCCCATGAACGCACCCCTGCACCGAGAAATGCCCGCCGGCCAGCTCGACTCCGCCCGGCTCCAGACCGAAATCGCCGACCAGTGGGACGGCGACCTGGTACGCCGCATCACAGACTACATCGCCGTTCCTGCCAAGTCGCCCGGTTTCGAGAAAGACTGGGCCGCACTGGGTTACATCGACCGGGTGGTGCGTGACGCGGCCGAGTGGGTCGAGCAGCAGAAGGTCGACGGCCTGAAGCTTGAAATCATGAAACTGCCGGGTCGCACGCCGGTGCTTTTCTTCGAGGTGGCCGCCTCCACAGGCGACGCCGGCATCGCGCGCACCGGTGCCCAGACCGTGCTGATGTACGGCCACCTGGACAAACAACCCGAGTTCACCGGCTGGCGCAGCGATCTGGGCCCCTGGACGCCGAAGTACGAGGACGGCAAGCTCTACGGCCGGGGCGGTGCCGACGATGGCTACGCCATCTACGCCTCCATCGCCGCCGTGCAGGCGCTCAAGCGCCAGGGGGCGGCCCATCCCCGCATCGTCGGCATCATCGAAACCTGCGAGGAGTCGGGTTCGTACGACCTGCTGCCATATGTCGACGTGCTGCGGCCCCGGCTTGGCGATGTCGGCCTGGTGGTGTGCCTCGATTCGGGTGCCGGCAACTACGACCAGCTGTGGCTGACCAACAGCCTGCGCGGCATGGCCGGCGGCACGCTGCGGGTCGAGGTGCTGACCGAAGGCATCCACTCTGGTGACGCTTCGGGCCTGGTGCCTTCTTCCTTCCGGATCCTGCGGCATCTGCTGGACCGCCTGGAAGACAGTGCCACCGGCCGGCTGTTGCCCGCCAGTTTCCATTGCGAAGTGCCGGCCGACCGGCTGGCGCAGACGCGTGCCACCGCAGCAATCCTCGGGGAAGAGGTCACCAAGCGGTTTCCGTGGGCGCATTACGACTGCGGCGGATCCACGCTGCAGGTGCTCCCGACCACCGGCGACCCGGTCGAGGCGCTGCTGAACCGTACCTGGCGCCCGACGCTGTCGGTCACCGGTGCCGAAGGTTTCCCGGCGATGAAGGACGCGGGCAACGTACTGCGCCCGTTCACGGCTTTCAAACTCAGCCTGCGCCTGCCACCGCTGGTGGAGGCGGCCGGTGCGGTGCAGGAGCTGAAGAAGCTGCTTGAGGACAACGCGCCATATCAGGCAAAAGTCACCTTCGAAGGCGGCGGCGGCGCGACCGGCTGGAATGCCCCATCTGCCGCGCCGTGGTTCGAACAGGCGCTCGACGCGGCGTCGCTTGCTCATTTCGGAGCGCCTTGCGGCCACATCGGCCAGGGCGGCACGATCCCGCTGATGAACCTGCTGAGCCAGGGTTTCCCGACTGCCCAGATGATGGTTTGCGGTGTACTCGGCCCGCGCAGCAACGCACACGGGCCCAACGAGTTTTTGCATGTTCCTTATGCAAAGCGGCTGACCGCGGCCGTGGCCGAAGTCATCGCACGCATGCCTTGAGTTTCAGGCGCCGGTCAGCTGGATGAAACGGCGGGTAGCCAGCAGGCCGGCCGGCATCCAATGGCGCGATGGCGCCATGGCATCGACCAGCAGTGCGCCCAGTGTGGCGATGTCCGGTGCCTGAGCCATGCGGGCCTCGAGGGCTTCCACATCGGGGTCCAGGCTGGCTTCGGCGCCCGTCGTCAAACCCGCCTCCGGCAGCCGGGCGGCCGCCAGCCGTTGCTGGGCGCGGAAGCTGCGTGGTCGTCGAATTCCCTCTCCCGTCGTGGTGTCGGGCACCGCTGCACCGTCCAGCGAAAAACCGCCTCGCAGCCAGTCTTGTATGGCCTGCAATTCATAGGGGCTGAACACGCCGAACATTTCGGCATGGTCGCCGTCGAGCAGTCTCCAGAAGCGGCTCTGCTCCGGCGCCGCGTTTCGCACGATCCAGCCCGCCGTTTCCAGGGCCTTCAGAAAACCCGGAACCTGCTCGGGCTTGGCCAGCCAGTCGTTCACGCTCCGCCCTGCCACCTTGCAGTAATCGGCATGCGCGCTGCGGCCCGCCTCGCTCTTGCGCTGGAAGATACGTTCCACCTCCTGCTGCTGATCGAACTGCCGGATGACATCGTTGGTACCGGCGCCCAGGTCGTTCAGGCGGAACCCGTTTCGGACCCGCCGCCAGAACTCGGCCGGATCGCCGAACCGGGGAATCGTGTCCAGCACCGCCGCCACCGCCCGATGCGCGTGGCCGGTGTCGTGGTTGTCTACCGTCACGTGCAGGGTGAAGTAATACGGGTCTATGCCGAGTTCGTTCAGCTCGTAGGCGGTGATCGGCAGATGCAGCGGCAACTGCTCATAACCCAGGTTGAAACCGATCACCTCCGGCAGCAGATCGTCGGTATGCCGGGCCAGCGCCAGCTGAATGGCGCCCTGGGTGTAGCGATCGTCCGGCAGGTCTGCGGGAGAAGCCTCGATACCGTGGCGGGCCAGCAACTGGCGATACAGCAGCACATGGTTGCGGTCCGGCCGGCCGTCGCCCAGTTCCTCGATGTAGGTGCGGACCAGTTCGGCATGCCGCGGATTGCTCCAGTGCCGCAGCACACCGTGCAGCCAGCTGCCGTCCACCAGCTTGGTGGGCGCGACGCCGCGCAGGAAAGCCAGCGCATGGCTTCGGTTTCCGAAAAACCGACGCGGCGCACCGGCCTTGCGCTCGCTCACGTACTGCTGGTACTGCTCGCTCGCGCGGGCCGATCCTTCGTGCATCCAGGCCAGCAGACCGTTCGGCTGGTCGGGCAGGGCGCAAGGGAGAGTTTCGGCTTCGGCGAGTCGCGACTGCAGCCAGTCGCGCGAGAGCGCAGCGGTTTCGGCGTCGCCGAAGTCGTCGAACATCGCGCGATAGAGGGCCTTGTGGGTTACGGCATCGTTGGCGGGTGCCTTTGCGTTCGCCACCGTCGATGGCGCGGTGGTGAACGTGGAGAATTGGGGAAGGGCGGACATCGTGGGCCTTTGTCGACGCCATGGCGCCGTTGTCTCTTTGCGGAAAGAAGCCAATGTCCTTGCGCCCTCCGCCGCGACGTATCGGCGCCGGGCCGCAGCGACGGTCGGAGACCTCCTACCGCATGCAGGACGGCAGGCCGCCCGCCGTTTCAGCCCAGCAGTCGCATCAGCGCGGCGAGCGGGGCGGTTTCGGCACGAAGAATTTGCGGCCCGAGCCTGACCGGTGCGAAGCCGGCGGCCAGCGCGGCAGCTTCTTCCTGCGGGGTCAGGCCGCCTTCCGGGCCGGACAGGAAATGTGCTGCAGCCCCCGGCGCGCCAGCCGCCAGCGCGCCTGCTCCATCGGTCAGCGAAAGCAGGTAACGCCGATCGCCGGCAACCGGTGCCTGCTGGCGCAACCAGTCGGTCAGGGTGGCCATGGCGTGGATTGTCGGAACTCGGTTGCGGCCGCACTGTTCGCACGCCGCCACGGCCACCGCCTGCCAGTGAGCCACCTTCTTGTCGGCCCGCTCACCGGACAGCCGCAGCACGGTGCGGGCGCTCATCAGTGGCTGGACGCTGTCGGCACCCAGCTCGGCGGCTTTTTCGACCAGCCAGTCCATACGTTCGTTGGCCGGCATGCCGAGCGCCAGGTGGACCCGGGTCGCGCCTTCGCGCTCGACCGGGTCGTGCACGCCGACGGCCACGCCGACATCGCTGCGGCCCATGCGGGTGACCCTGGCGACGAACTCGCCGCCCCGGCCATCGAACAGCGTGAGTTCGTCACCGGGCTGCAGGCGCAGCACCTGCACATGGCGCGCCGCGCCGGCAGGGAGATCGAGTTCGAGCCCGCTGGCCAGCGGCTCCGAGCAAAAAATGCGTGGCATCGGTCGGTCGCGCCTCAGACACGCCCGAAGGCGTAGCTTTCCGCGGCCTGGATGCCCTCGATGCGGTCCAGCACCTTGAGCATCGGCCCGAGCGCGCGGTATCGGTCGCAGGTGCTGCGGATGTAGTGGATGAACCGTGGCGTGTCGGCCAGGTACCTCGGTTTGCCGTCGCGCAGGGTGATGCGGGCAAAGATTCCGGCAACCTTCAGGTGCCGCTGCAGGCCCATCCATTCGACGTCGGCATAGAAAGCGCCGAAGTCGTCACCCACCGGAAGGCCGGCCTTGCGGGCGGCTTGCCAGTAACGGACGGTCACGTCGATCACCAGGTCTTCGTTCCAGCTGACGAAAGCGTCACGCAGCAGGCTGGCGATGTCGTATGTGATGGGGCCGTAGACGGCGTCCTGGAAGTCAAGCACGCCCAGCGGGGCCTGCGCATCGTGGTCGTCGACCATCAGGTTGCGCGGCATGAAGTCGCGGTGCACGAACACCTGCGGCGACGACAGGTTGCGTTTCACGATCAGGTCGAAGGCGGACGCGAAGGTGGCGGCATCGCTGCCCTCCAGCGTCACGCCGCGATGACGGCCCAGGTACCACTCGGGGAACAGCGCCAGTTCGCGACGCAGCAGTGCTTCGTCGTACACCGGCAGCACCGCCGGCCGGGACGCCAGTTGCCAGGCGACGAGGGTGTCGATCGCCTGCTTGAACCGCGGCAGCGGGTCTTCGGCGGCGGAACCCAGCGCGGGGTCGATCACCTGCAGCAACGTGCGTGCGCCGAGGTCGCCCAGAAGCATGAAACCCAGTTCGGCTTGCCACTCCAGGATGCGCGGCACCTTCAGCCCGGCTTCGACCATCAGCGCGGCGACGTGGACGAAAGGGCGGCTGTCTTCCTTGTCCGGCGGGGCATCCATCACGATGGCGCTGCCGCCGTCCTGGAGGTCGATGCGGAAATAGCGGCGGAAGCTCGCATCGGCCGATGCCGGGCGCAATGTCGCTGGCAGAAGGCGGTGTGTCGTACCGACGGCGGCCAGCCAGCGGTTGAATGACTCGGCGCGGGCGGGGTCGGCCCAGGCGATCTCGGCGGATGTTGCCAGCGGGGTTTCAGGTGGGCTCATGGATAATCGATTCTACAAAGCCGCCCGCCAGGGCGGTTTTGTCGTGCGAATTGCTTTTCGCACCTGATTTTTCTGCCACTTTCTTGTACGACTGACCGCCCACGGCTCCGCCGACCGATGTCCCGACCGATGCCCGCATTGTTTTCCCGTCCGTCGCCCTGGTCGCGCGCGGGCCGTGGTCTCTTCCGACTGGTGCCGGTTGCCGGCGCAGCCCGCACCCTGGTGGCGGTTTCCCTGCTGCAGGGCACGGTCGCCTGGGCACAGACCCCCGATCCCACCGATGCGCCCCTGTCGCTCCGCCGCACGCCTCTGTTGCGCGCCGAGATTCCGCAGTCCCAGCGCCCCGGCATGCCCACCTTCATCACCGGTGACCGCACCGAAGGCCAGACCGACTACCGCACCTCGGTGGTCGGCAACGCCGAGTTGCGGCGCGCCGATATCGTGATCCGCGCCGACAAGCTCGACTACACCCAGCCCGACGACCTGGCCAAGGCACTCGGCAACGTCTACATCAACCGCGGGGGCGACGTCTTCACCGGCCCGCAGCTGGAGTTGCAGGTCGACGCCATGCAGGGCTTCTTCAACCGTCCCAGCTATCGTTTCCTGGCCAACAACGCGTATGGCGACGGCTCACGCATCGACTTCATCGACGACCAGCACATGGTCATCCACGACGTCACCTACACCACCTGCCAGCGCCGCCCCGGGCCCAGCTGGATGCCTGACTGGATGATCAGCGCCCGTTCCATCGTGGTGGACCAGGGCACCGGCCAGGGCGAGGCGCGCGACGCGGTCGTGCAGTTCAAGGGCCTGCGCAGCCCGAACATCCCGTCGCTCGGGTTTCCGCTGACCGATGCCCGCCAGTCGGGCCTGTTGCCGCCGGTTCTGGCGGTCAACAGCACCAGCGGCGTCGAAACCATCATTCCTTATTACTGGAACATCGCTCCCAACCGGGACGCCACTTTCTTCCCGACTCTGCAGTCCAAGCGCGGCGTCGACCTGGCGGGCGAATTCCGTTACCTCGAGAGCAACTACAAGGGCCAGATCCGCGGCAATTTCATGCCCGACGACAAGCTGCGTGACGGCGCCAATCGCTGGGGCATCGCAGCCGTGCAGAGCGGCGCCTTCGACACCGGCATCGCGGCCATCGGCGGCGTAGGCTACAGCGCCAACATCAACCGCGCCAGCGACGACAACTACTGGCGCGATTTCCCACGCACCAGCCCGTCGCTGACCCAGCGCCTGCTGCCCACCGACCTGAACTTCAGCTGGGCCAAGAACGATTTCTTCGTCAATGCCCGTGCGCTCAAGTGGCAGGTGCTGCAAGACGTCGCGTCGCCCATCACGCCGCCGTACGACCGCCTGCCGCAACTGGTGGCGCGTTACAGCAAGATCGACAGCGGCGGATTCGATTACTCGGTGGAGGGCGACTACACCCAGTTCGAATCCAATTCGGCACTGACCAACCAACCCAATGCACGCCGGCAATACGTGCTGGCGCAGATCAGCCGGCCCTGGCTGGCCCCCGGCTGGTTCGTTACACCCAAGCTGCAGCTGCACGCGCGGCACTACGACTTCGACTACGCGCTGGCAGCCAACAACCAGACCACGGCCGATGTCACCGTGCCTACCTTCAGCCTGGACAGCGGCCTGGTGTATGAACGCGACGCGAGTTTCTTCGGCCGTTCGGTGACCCAGACGCTGGAGCCGCGTGCCTTCTACGTGCGTACGCCTTACCGCAACCAGAGTGCGCTGCCCAACTACGACACCGCGCGCAGCGACTTCAACTTCGCGTCGATCTATACCGAGAACGCCTTCGTCGGCAACGACCGCATTGCCGACAACAACCTGCTAACCCTCGGCATGACGACCCGCATGCTGGATTCGAACACCGGCGCCGAACTCGCCAAGTTCGGTGTTGCCCAGCGCCTGCGTTTCCAGGATCAGCGGGTGGTGCTGCCGACCGAAACCACGGTGACGGACCGCCTGAGCGACATCATGTTGGGCGCTTCGGTCAACTGGACCCAGCAATGGGGCTTCGATTCGACCGTGCAATACAACCCCAAGACCGATCGTTCGGTCACCTCCAGCGTCGGCGGCCGCTACAACCCCAGCAACTACCGGCTGGTCAGTGCGGCCTATCGCCTGCAGCGGGGCACCAGTGAAATGATCGACGTCGGCTGGCAATGGCCGATCAACGACCTGTGGGGCGATCGGGGCCAGGACCTGGGCAAGGGCCGGGGCCAGGGCCCGGGTCGGTTCTACAGTGTCGGCCGGGTCAATTACAGTATGTTCGACAGCAAGATCAACGACATGGTCGCCGGCATCGAATACGAGGGTGACTGCTGGGTCGGCCGGGTGGTCTTCGAGAGGCTCCAGAACAGCACCACGACCGCCACCAAACGCATCCTGTTCCAGGTCGAATTCTTCGGATTCTCACGGGTGGGCACCAGCCCCCTCGAAGTCCTGCGGCGGAACATCCCGCGTTACCAGTTCCTCAATGAACAGGTGGCGACACCCAGCCGGTTCAGCAACTACGACTAGGCCCGCGCCGCGTCCTGCCGTTCCTGCGGCAATGCGGCAGCCCACCAACTTTTCGTCACGGACGAACGTCCATCACCATGAAGAAATTCACCGCCTGTTCCCTGTCCCTGTCCCTGGCCGCCGGCACCCTGTGTGCCCTGCTGGCGACCGGTGCCGCCGCGCAGGGCTTGCGTCTGTCCAACAACCTGGGCAATTCGAGCGGCCCCAACGCAGCAGCGGCCAACGCCGCCGCCGCTGCCTCTTCCACCGCGTCCTCGCAGCAGGCCGACTACATCGTGGCCATCGTCAATTCCGAGCCCATCACCAACAGCGAAGTCAATCTGCGTGCCGACCGTGCAGCCCAGCAGATCGCCCAGCAGGGCGCCGCCCAGCCTCCACGCGACGTGCTGTTGCGGCAGGTGCTTTCACGGTTGATCAATGAGAAGGCCCAGTTGCAGACGGCCGCCGAAGCCGGCATCAAGATCGACGAAACCACCATCGACCAGGCCGAGGACAACGTTGCCCGGCAGAACAACACCGACCGCGCCGGCCTGCATCGCCGCATGGCCGCCGACGGCGTGACGCTCGAACGTTTCCGCTTCGACCTGCGCAACCAGCTGACGCTGCTGCGCCTGCGTGAACGCGATGTCGAGGCCCGGGTCAAGATCAGCGACCAGGACATCGACCAGTTCATCCGCGAACAGCAGAACAGCGACGACGCCCAGGGCACGCAGCTCAACCTGCAGCATGTGCTGGTGCTGGTGCCCGAAGGTGCCACGCCCCAGCAGATCGCCACCCTGCAGGCACGGGCACAAGGCATCGCCGACCGCGCCAAGTCGGGCGCCGATTTCGCCGAACTTGCCCGCCAGAATTCCGACGCGCCCGAAGGCCGTGGCGGCGGCCTGCTCGGCCTGCGCCCGGCAGACCGTTACCCCCAGCTGTTTTTGGAGTCGACGCAAAACCTCCCCGTCGGCGGCATCGTCGGCCCGGTGCGTTCGCCGGCCGGTTTCCACATCCTGAAGGTGGCTGAGCGGGTGCAGGGCAGCGGCGTGCCGACCGTTGTCACGCAGAACCACGCGCGCCATATCCTGCTGCGCCCCACCGCACAGATGAGCGAAGCCGACGCTGTCGCCCGCCTTGCCGACTACAAGCGCCGCGTGGTCTCGGGGCAAGCCAAGTTCGAGGACCTGGCGAAGGAATTCTCGGTGGACGGCAGCGCCAAGCAGGGCGGCGACCTGGGCTGGGCCAACCCCGGCCAGTTCGTCCCTGAATTCGAGGAAGCCATCGAGGCCCTGAAACCCGGCCAGGTCAGCGACCCTGTCAGCAGCCGTTTCGGCATCCACCTCATCCAGCTGATCGAGCGCCGCGAACACACGCTCAACCAGCGTGAACAGCGCGACATGGTGCGCGCCGCAGTGCGCGAAAAGAAGGTCGACGAGGCATACACCACCTGGGCGCAGGAAGTCCGGGGCCGGGCCTACGTAGAGCTGCGCGAAGTACCTCAATGAAGCACATCGCGCGCAAGCGGTTCGGCCAGCATTTCCTGTCCGACGGCGGCATCATCGAAAGCATCGTCGATGCCATCGATCCCAGGCCCGGCCAGCCGGTCGTGGAAATCGGGCCCGGATTGGCGGCGCTCACGCAGCCGCTGGTGGAGCGACTCGGCAAGATGACGGTCATCGAGCTCGACCGCGACCTCGCCGCGCGCCTGCGTTCGCACGGTCATCTCGACGTCATCGAATCCGACGTGCTGCGGGTTGACTTCACCGCGCTGGCGCAGCGCATGGAGGTCTCGAAATTGCGCGTGGTGGGCAACCTGCCCTACAACATCTCGACGCCGATCCTGTTCCACCTGCTCGAACATGTCGACGTGGTGGAAGACCAGCATTTCATGCTGCAGAAGGAAGTCATCGACCGAATGGTCGCATCCCCGTCCACGGCCGCCTACGGCCGGCTGTCGGTGATGCTGCAGTGGCGCTATGCCATGGAGGACGTGCTGTTCGTACCGCCCGCCAGCTTCGACCCGCCGCCGCGTGTGGACAGCGCCGTGGTCCGCATGGTGCCCCGCCAGGCGCCGGAGCCGGTCAATGTGCGCTTGCTGGAGGAACTGGTGCAGGTGGCCTTCAGCCAGCGCCGCAAGCTGATGCGGCACACGCTGGGCAAATGGCTTGAATCAAAGGGCTACGTCGGTGATTTCAACGTCACCCGGCGGGCCGAGGAAGTGCCGGTCGCCGAGTTCGTGGCCCTGGCGCAAGACGTTCACCGCATCGTGCCGACGTAAAAAAACCCGCCGCGGCGGGTTTTCTTTTTGGACCTGGCGGACTGCCGTTCAGGCAGCGGTCAACCAGTAACCCGAATTGAACGGACTGCTCATGCGCAGGGCCATCGGCGAGACGTCGACGAGCTTGTCGGTGGGCATCTTCTCAGCGGGTTCGACATCGACCGTGATACCGCTCACGCTATCGGCTGCCGGTGCCTCGTTCGCCCGTTCTGCTTGGCTGGTGGATGCAGAACGGGCTACAGAAAAGAATAGAAGCAGCGGAACGCCACCTTGCGGTCGCCCCAGTAGTCCGAGGCGTCGCGGAAGATGTCGAGCAGCTGTTCGCGTGCTTCCTTGTCGAACTTGGCGTGTGCAGGAATCTGTTCCAGCACCACGATAAAGCCCGGCTGCGGGCCCGACTTGTGAAGCGGGTCCGTCATGCAGTCGTAGAGAGCGTCGAAATTCTTGCCGAAGTGCGACGGGAAGGTGAACTGCGCAGCGATCATGTCGAGCACATCCTGCTTGGACTGCGCATCCGCCAGGTTGGCGTACAGGAAATGCTGGCCCATCGACTGAGCAGCTTCCTGCAGGTCGATCACGCGATGGGCGCGGATCGACTGCACGATATTGCTGCGCACGCCGCGTAAGGGCGTTTCGCTTTCTTTGGTACGAAGTGGTGTGTCCATCTCCGTTGCTCTTTCTTTTTTCAAGGGGCCAGAATCCTGGTGTGCGAAAGCCGTGGCGATAACGGTGGTCTGCATCGTGTCTTGGGTCAGGAGATTCATGGGACGATCTCCTTGAAACTTGCGTAATGATCGGCGGTGTAATAACAGCGTTCGGGCGTACGCGGTGCACCGCCGCAAATAATGCGGCGCGCTCCACGGTTGCGTGCTTGTGGCGTTGCGACCGTGTATTCACGGTAATAGCCGCGGGCTCGTTGTGGCAGAAGTCGTTCACGGTTTCCGAACACGACGCCGTCCTTTTCGAACGGGAAGGGACCACCTGAGTGGATCAACCCGTAGGTCTCACGCCCTTGGGGCGGAAGATCGGATACGGTGAGTGTTGTCTCCGCAGTGGCGGACGGCGCCCAGAAGGCAGGCGTCTTGGCCGATGCGGCGGACATGCCGGTGGTAGCGAACGTTGCCAGCAGGATCAGCGCGGCGAAACCGGTGCGCCCGGCCTTTTTTGCCGTGGGGAGCGAATCGTGAACCAGACTCCACGTATCCAGCGCACCCCGCGCCAACTTTCGCAACATGCAAGCACCTTTCGGAAATTCTGGTCAGGCTTGAATGCCATCGGCCCGCAACTACGCGGGCCGACATTAACCTGCGCTAACGCGGGTTAACCCCCAAAATTTCAATCCGCTAGTGTGACGGAAAGCTAGGACGGGCGCAAGTCTCAGGACGGCCAACAGCCCCTGTCCGGTGCGCAAAAGCGCCGAATCGGGGCTGTAATTTGACGAAAACCCGCCTTTTCTACGACGAATTGCGATCTTTATCGAGATTGCGCCGTTTTAGTGCGGATGTGTATCAACGCGTCGCGTTCGCGTCTGCGACTGTCAAGGCCGTCATGTTGACGATGCGGCGCACCGTCGCGCTGGCGGTCAGGATATGCAGCGGCTGGGCCGCGCCGAGCAGAACCGGGCCGATGGCGATGTTGCCGCCAGCTGCCGTCTTGAGCAGGTTGTAAGAGATATTGGCCGCATCGATATTCGGCAGCACCAGCAGGTTGGCGTCGCCGGTGAGTGCGCTGTGCGGCATGACCTGCATGCGCTGGGCGCCGTCAAGCGCCACGTCGCCGTGCATCTCGCCATCGACTTCCAGCCAGGGCGCGGTGATGCGCAGCAGTTCCAGTGTCTTGCGCATCTTGATGGCGCTGGGCTCGTTGCTGCTGCCGAAGTTGCTGTGCGACAGCAGCGCGGCCTTGGGCTTGAAACCGAAGCGCAGCATCTCTTCGGCGGCCATGATGGTGATCTCGGCCAGCTGCTCGGCGGTGGGGTCGTAGTTGACGTGGGTGTCGACCAGGAACACCTGGCGCTCGGGCAGCAGCAGTCCGTTCATGCAGGCATAGACGTTGGCGCCGGCGCGTTTGCCGATCACCTGGTCGATGTACTGCAGGTGCATGTGGGTGCCGCCCCAGGTACCGCAGATCATGCCGTCGACTTCACCCTTGTGCAGCAGCATCGCGCCGATGAGGGACAGGCGGCGGCGCATCTCGATCTTGGCGATCTGCACGGTGACGCCCTTGCGTTCGGTCATGCGATGGTAGGTCTGCCAGAAGTCGCGGTAACGCTCGTCGTGCTCGACGTTCACGACGTCGTAGTCGCGGCCTTCGGCCAGGCGCAGGCCGAACTGCTCGATGCGTGTTGCGATGATGGCCGGCCGCCCGATCAGCGTCGGGCGGGCCAGGCCCTCGTCGACCACGATCTGCGCGGCCCGCAGGATGCGTTCTTCCTCGCCCTCGGCGTAGGCCACGCGTTTCTTCGTGGCTGCCTTGGCTGCCTGGAAGATCGGTTTCATCGTGGTGCCCGAGGCATACACGAAGCTTTGCAGCGTGTCGCGATAGGCATCCATGTCCTGGATGGGGCGCAGCGCCACGCCGCTGTCGGCCGCGGCCTGCGCAACCGCCGGCGCGATCTTGATCATCAGGCGCGGATCGAACGGTTTCGGAATGAGGTATTCCTTGCCGAACACCAGAGGCTCGCCCACATAGGCGGCGGCCACGACTTCGCTCTGCTCGGCCTGCGCCAGTTCGGCGATGGCGTGAACGGCAGCGATTTCCATCTCGTCGGTGATGGTGGTCGCGCCGGCATCCAGTGCGCCGCGGAAGATATACGGGAAGCACAGGACGTTGTTGACCTGGTTCGGATAGTCGCTGCGGCCGGTAGCCATCACCACGTCGCCGCGCACCGCGTGAGCCTCGTCCGGCGAGATTTCCGGGTTGGGGTTGGCCAGCGCGAAGATCACCGGGTTGGCGGCCATCTTGGCAACCATGGCGGGCTTGAGCACGCCGCCGGCCGACAGGCCCAGAAAGACGTCGGCGCCTTCGATGACTTCACCCAACGTGCGCAGTTCGGTTTTCTGGGACCAGAGGATCTTGTCCTCGTCCATCAGCTCGGTGCGGCCTTCGTAGACCACGCCGGCCAGGTCGGTGACAAACACGTTTTCGCGCTTCAGGCCGACCTTCAACAACAGCGTCAGGCATGCGAGCGAAGCGGCGCCTGCGCCGGAAGCCACCAGCTTGATCTGCCCGATGTCCTTGCCGACCACCTTCAGGCCGTTCAGCATGGCTGCCGCCACGGTGATGGCAGTGCCGTGCTGGTCGTCGTGGAAGACCGGGATCTTCATGCGCTTGCGCAGTTCGCGCTCTACATAGAAGCAGTCCGGGGCCTTGATGTCCTCGAGGTTGATGGCACCGAAGGTGGGTTCGAGCGCGGCGATGACCTCGACCAGCTTGACCGGGTCCTTCTGGTCGATCTCGATGTCGAACACGTCGACGCCGGCGAACTTCTTGAAGAGCACGCCCTTGCCTTCCATCACCGGCTTGGACGCCAGCGGGCCGATGTCGCCCAGGCCCAGCACGGCGGTGCCGTTGGAGATGACCGCGACCAGGTTGCCGCGGGCGGTGTACTTGAAGGCGTTGTTGGGGTCCTTGACGATTTCTTCGCAAGGTGCGGCCACGCCGGGTGAGTAGGCCAGGGCCAGGTCGCGCTGGTTGACCAGTTGTTTGGTCGCCGCGATGGCGATCTTTCCGGGCTTCGGAAACTCGTGATAGTCAAGGGCTGCGCGGCGCAACTCTGCGCGGCGTTCTTCGATGGTGCTTGGGGGCGTGTTGGGCATGCGGTCCGTCTCCTGGTGCGCGGCTCGGGTCACCCTGTTCGGCGAGGCCGACGGCCGCTCGCTCCAGGGGAAGACGATTGTAGGGCGGGTGCCGGAGCACCCCGGCGGCACGGTCAGCCATAGGTGTTTGTCATGGCACCTTCATCGGCGCTGGCCAGCATTGCACGGAGTTACAACACGAGGAATTCCTGTGACATCTGCTTTACGCACGGCTGCGCTGGCTGTCGCCATTTCCACCGCCCTTGCCGCCTGCGGTGGCGGCAACAGTTCGACCGTCGCGGTGACGCCCGTCATCGAAGCGCCCGTGGTGCCGGTCGCACCGCCCGTCACGCCGGTGGCGCAGCCGATGGAGCTGACCATCCTGCACATCGACGATCACCACTCCACGCTCGACAGCAAGAACAAGACACTCCAGCTGCAGGCGGTGACCGGTGCGGCGCCTGTCGCGGTGGTGGCCGACGCCGCGGGTTTTCCGCGTGTCACCGCCGCCATCGAGGCCCTCGCGGCCCAATCGGCCAACGTGCTCAAGCTGCATGCCGGCGATGCGCTGACCGGCACGCTGTACTTCAACCGGGCGGGTGCCGATGGCGAAGCCGATGCGGCGCTGATGAACACCGTCTGCTTCGACGCCTTCACCCTGGGCAACCACGAGTTCGACAAGGGCGACAGCGGCCTGAAGGGTTTCATCGATCTCTTGCACAAGGGCAGCTGCAAGACTCCGGTTCTGAGCGCCAACGTCAACTTCGCGGCCAGCTCGGCGCTGGCCACCGCCAACGCCACCGGCACGGTCAACAAGTCCATCGTCGTGCAGCGCGGCGGCCAGAACATCGGCCTGGTCGGTTTGACCATCGCGGGCAAGACCAAGGCTTCCTCCAGCCCCGACGCCGGCACCACCTTCGAGGACGAAACCATCGCGGCCCAGCGCGAGATCGACGCGCTGCGCGCGAAGGGCGTCAACAAGATCGTGCTGATGAGCCACATCGGCTACGACTACGACAAGACCGTCATCGCCCAGTTGAGCGGCGTGGACGTGGTGGTGGGCGGCGACTCGCATACCCTGCTCGGCCCGGTCACGCTGTCGAACTACGGCGTCGGCTCGCCTGCCGGCGCCTACCCGACGCTGCTGAAGAACAAGGATGGCAAGCAGGTCTGCCTGGTGCACGCCTGGGAATACGCGCAGCTGGTGGGTGAACTGAAGGTGACCTTCGATGCCAACGGCGATGTCACTAGCTGCGCCGGCACGCCCCACGTGCTGATCGGCGACAACTTCACCGTTGCAGGCGCCGCTGCCAACGCCACGCAGAAGGCTGCCATCCTGGCCGACGTCGTACGTAGCGGGTTCCTTCGCGTGATCGCGCCGAGCATCGCGGCCAACGCCGTGCTCGCCCCCTTCAAGGCCAAGGTCGCCTCGTTCAGCGCCAGCAATGTCGCCTCGGTGCCCGCCGAGCTGTGCTCGCGCCGGGTCCCGGGCGGTGTCGGCACCACCGATTACAGCCGTTCCAGCGTGGCCTGCAACGCCATCGGCGAGGTCAGCGCGAGGGGCGGCGATATCCAGCAACTGGTGGCCCAGGCCTATCTGGAAGTAGCCGACGCCAGCTACGGTGGCGCCGACATCTCGCTGCAGAGCGGCGGTGGCGTGCGGGTTCCGTTGCAGGGCACCGTCACCGCAGCCAACGTGATCGAGGTGCTGCCCTTCGGCAACATGCTGTTCCGCCTGGACATCACCGGCACCGAAGCCAAGGCCATGATCGAGGACGGCCTGGAAGCCGTCTACGGCACAGGCGGGTCCACCGGCCCGTATCCCTACACCGGCGGCTTGCGTTACGACGTCAATGCCCGCGCCGCCTTCGGCAGCCGCGCCAGCAACCTGGAGGTTTTCACCGCGGCCACGTCCAGCTGGGGTCCTCTGGACCTGACCAGGACCTACAAGCTTTTCGTGCTGAGCTTCAACGCCACAGGCGGCGACGGCTACAAGACCCTGGCCGCCGTCCCGGCAGCGCGCCGGCTGGACATCGGCGTGCTGGACTCCGATGTCTTCCAGGCCTATATCGACAAGCAGGCCAGGAGCGCGACCACCGGCCTGCCGGTCCTGAACAAGCTGGCGGCGGGTTTCTACAGCACCAGGTCGTACCAGCAGCCCTGAGAGGACTCGCCTCGCCCGGCAGCGAGGCGAAGCGAATGGCGATATGGTCCAGCCCCATGACCGTTTCCGCCACCTCCCAAAGCCCCCGCATGACCCCTGCGCTCACCGCCCTGATGGCGGTGGGCAGCGGCATTTCCGTCGCCAGCAACTACTACACGCAGCCCTTGCTGGCGCTGTTCGTGCAGGTGTTCCACATCAGCATCGGCCATGCCGGACTGCTGGTCACCTGCTCGCAGGTCGGCTACATCTGCGGGCTGATCTTCCTGGTGCCGCTGGGCGATCGGCTGGAGCGCCGCAAGCTGATCACCGGCACCTCGCTGCTGACGGCGGCCGGCTTGCTGGGCATGGGCCTGTCGCCCGGTTTTCCCTGGATGCTGGCGGCAGCGGTGTGCGTCGGTTTCACCAGTGTCACCGCGCAGATACTGGTTCCGCTCGCCGCCCACCTGGCCAGCCCCGAGCGGCGCGGCCGCACCGTCAGCCTGGTGATGAGCGGGCTGCTGATGGGCATCCTGCTGGCGCGCACCTTCGCGGGTGTCATCGCCGACGCTGCGGGATGGCGCGCGGTGTTTTTGCTGGCCTCGGTCCTGATGGTCGTTTTCGCCGCGCTGTGCTGGCGCATGTTGCCGGCCATCACGCCCACATCCGGCGGCAGTTATGGCGCCTTGCTGGCGTCGGTGGCGCGGCTGTTCGGACAGCAACCGGTGCTGCGGCGCCGGTCGCTCATCGGCGGGCTCAACTTCGCCGCCTTCGCCGCGCTGTGGACCACGCTGGCCTTCCTGCTGAAGGCGCGTTACGGCTACGGCGAGGCCGCCATCGGGCTGTTCGGGCTGATCGGCGCGGCCGGCGCGCTGTGCGCCCAGGTGGCGGGCCGGCTGGCGGATGCGGGCTACAACCGGCAGGCGACCGGCGGGTTCATTTTGCTCGGTGTGCTGGGCTGGGGCCTGCTGTACCTGGGGGCGGATTCACAGGCGGCGCTCATCGCCGGCATCGTGCTGCTCGACCTGGGCGTGCAGGGCACCCACATTTCGAACCAGAGCGCCATCTATGCGCTGGACCCGGCCGCCCGCAGCCGGCTGACCACCGGCTACATGTCCTCGTACTTCCTGGGCGGGGCGGCGGGTTCGGCGCTGGGCGCCTGGGCCTATTCGTTTGCCGACTGGGCCGGCGTGTGTGTGGTGGGTGGCTCGGTATGTGTGCTGGCGCTGCTGCGCTGGGCGGTGTCCGAAGCCCGCGGCGCGAACGTCAGCGCCGCCTGAACCACATGCGGCGCAACACCGGCTCGCTGTCCAGCAACTGGTGCTTGAGCGCGCCGGCCACGTGCAGGAACACCAGGCCGTACAGCACGTAGGCGCCCCAGCGGTGCAGCAGGCCCAGCAGCGTGTGCATGGATTCCTTCGTGTCGGCAGGCAGGTCCTGGATGAAACCGACCCGCGGCCAGCCGATGGTGCCGAAGAGTTTCATCGGGTGCGTGGCCGCCGCGCTCCAGGCCGAGTCGTGCAGCCAGCCCGACAGCGGCATCCAGAAGATGACCAGGTACAGCAGCGCATGCACCGCGTGCGCCGACCAGGTCTCCCAGCGTGCATATTCACCCGGCAACGCCGGCGGGCGATGGGCGATGCGCCACAGCAGCCGCAGCAACGCCAGGCCCAGCACGGTGATGCCCAGCGACTTGTGGGTGTCGATGAACGGCCTGATCCAGTCTTCCGGAATGTGTTCGACCGACAGGATCAGCGCCACGTTGGCCACCATGGCCAGCGCGACCAGCCAGTGCAGCACGATGGCCGGGCGGGTATAGGAAGTCGACGTCATGGAGGTGCGGGCTGTGGGCATGGACTCGAACTGTAGTGGTGCTTCGACATCCAGCAAGGTATTCCCCGCGTAAGGTGTCGGTCTCCCACGCCATATTCATGCCATGACCATCGACCCGCTCCGCCAGGCCCGTGTGCTGGCCCAGCCGCCTGCCGGCTTGCGCGCCACGCCCTGGCGCAGCGTGGCGATCCACGGCACCGCCTTCGCCGTGTGGATCGCGTTGTTCGCCATGGCCTTTTCTTCCGGAGGTGTGCTGGCCTGGTCGGTGGGCGTGGCCTATGTCAGCTACGACACGGTGCTGCTGCTCTTCGTCGGCTGGCAGACCTGGCTGCTGCGGCGCTTGCCTGCCGATCCCGGGCCACCGACCCCAGGCGGTGGGACGGATGGCGCCACCCTGGCGGTGCTGGTCGCGGCCCACGACGAAGCCGCGGTGCTGCCGGTGACCATCGCCGCCCTGCTGGCACAGCAAGACCCGCCCGACCGCATCGTGGTGGTCGACGACGGTTCCACCGACGGAACCGGTGCGCTGCTGACCGGCGGCTACGGCGTGCCCGCCACCGCCCTCGGCCATGCCAGCGAGGCCGGAACCCGGTACCCGTCCCTGCGCTGGTTGCGGCTACCGCACAGCGGCAAGGCGGTGGCGCTCAACGCGGCGCTGCCGCTGGTCGACTGCGACATCGTGCTGACGGTGGACGGCGACACGCTGCTCGAGCCCGGCGCCATCGCGGCCATGCGCAGGGCTTTTGCAGAAGAACCGCAGCTGGTGATCGCCACCGGTGTCATCACGCCGGTATGCCGGCCGACGCTGCAGGGCAGGCTGTTCCAGTGGTTCCAGACCTATGAATACCTGCGCAACTTCCTGTCGCGTTATGCCTGGATGCGGATGGACAGCCTGCTGCTGGTGTCGGGCGCGTTCGCAGCCTACCGGCGTGCCCAGCTGATGCAGGTCGGCGGCTTCGATGCGGCCAGCCTGGTCGAAGACTACGAGCTCACCCATCGCATGCGTCGGCACGCCGTCATGCACGGGCTGGACTGGCGGGTACGGGTGCTGGGCGGCGCCCGGGCGCGCACCGATGCGCCGGCCACGCTGGGAGCTTTCCTGCGGCAACGCCGCCGCTGGTTCGGCGGTTTCCTGCAGACCCAGTACCGCTATCGCGAAATGGTCGGCGACCGGCGCTACGGCCGGGTCGGCACCCTGATGCTGCCGGTCAAGGCCATCGACACCCTGCAGCCCCTGTACGGCCTGACCGCCTTCGGCTTGCTGGTGTGGGACGTGGCCAGCGGCCGCATCAGCCTGCTGGCGGCAGCCGGCGCGGTCATCGGCATCAAGCTGGCCATCGACCTGGTGTTCCACATGTGGTCGATCCACCTTTACCGCCGCTGGGCGGGCGCCAGCCACCGCATCCACTTCGGGCGCGGCCTGCTGGCGGCGCTGGCCGAGCCCTTCACCTTCCAGCTCTTGCGCCACACGGGCGCCGCGCTGGGCTGGGTGATGTTCATCACCGGCCGTGGCGGCTGGGGTCGCCAGCACCGCAATGCCGGCCTCGGGGACGAGCCCGGAGCCGGTTGATCAGGCGCGCATCAGCTTTTCGATCTCGTCCCCGTCCACCGGCACGCCGCGGGTGATGAGCTCATTGCCCGATTCGGTGATCACCGCGTCGTCCTCGATACGGATGCCGATGTTCCAGAAGGCTTCCGGCACGTCGTCGCCCGGCCGCACGTAAAGGCCGGGTTCGATGGTGGTCACCATGCCCGGACGCAATATGCGGCTCGGCCGGCTCTTCACCGTCTCGCCCGACAGCGGGTCCTTGCGTTCGATCAGCGTATGGGCCTCGGTCGGTTCCACATAACTGCCGACGTCGTGTACATCCATGCCCAGCCAGTGGCCGGTGCGGTGCATGTAGTAGCGGAAATAGGCGCGTTTCTCGATCACGTCCTGCACGCCGCCCACCTTGTCGGCGTCCAGCAGCTTCAGGTCGAGCAGGCCCTGCGCCAGCACCTTCACCGTGGCCTCGTGCGGGTCGTTGAACCGGGCGCCGGGTTTCGTCGCCTCGACCGCGGCGTACTGGCTCTGCAGCACCAGGTCGTACAGGGCGCGCTGCGGCCCGCTGAACCGGCCGTTGGCGGGGAAGGTGCGGGTGATGTCGCTGGCATAGCCGTCGAGTTCGCAGCCGGCGTCGATCAGGACCAGTTCGCCGTCGCGCACCGGGGCCGCGTCGGCGCGGTAATGCAGCACGCATGCATTGGCACCGGCGGCGACGATGGAGCTGTACGCCGGGTACTGCGAACCGCCCGTGCGGAAGGCGTGCAGCAGCTCTGCGTCCAGGTGGTATTCACGCAGGTCCGTGCCCTGGCGCAGCAGCCGTGCACTGGCCTGCATGGCGCGGATGTGGGCGTCGGCGCTGATGACCGATGCGCGGCGCATCAGGTCGATTTCGTGGGCATCCTTGAACAGCCGCATTTCATCGAGCGGGCCGCACAGGTCACGTTGTGTTTCGGGTGCCAGCGCGCCCATTCGCACGCGGGCGCGCACCTTCGACAGCCAGCCGTCGACCCGGGTTTCCAGGCCGGCATGGGTGGCGAACGGAAACCACACGGCATCGCGGTTTTCCAGCAGGCGCGGCAGGCGGGTGTCGAGTTCGGCGACCGACACGGCCTCGGTCACGCCCAGCGTGCCGACAGCTGCGTCCGGGCCCAGGCGGATGCCGTCCCAGATCTCGCGTTCCACATCCTTCGGCTGGCAGAACAGCGTGCAGCTGCCGTCGCCCGCCAGCACCAGCCAGGCGTTGGGTTCGGTGAAACCGGTGAGGTAATAGAAGTAGCTGTCGTGGCGGAACAGGAAGTCGCTGTCGCGGTTGCGCGGCCGCTCGGGTGCGGTCGGCACGATGGCGATGCCGTCGGTGCCCAGCCGGGCCGCGAGCCGGGCGCGCCGGCCGGCGTAGACCGATGCGTCGAAGGATGCGTAGGGATCGAAGGATGCCGTCATGGAGTGCTGTCCTGGAGTTGTTGGAGTCGCTCGGGTGTTCCGACGTCCGCCCAGCGGCCGTCGTGGCGTTCGGCGGTGACACGGCCCTGTGCCATGGCGGCGCGCAGCAGCGGCGCCAGCGGTGCGGCAATGCCCGCCGGGTTGCCCGCCGGGATGTCGCACCAGGGGGCCGCGAAAAGCGCGGCACGGTACAGGCCGATGGTGGAATAGGTGAGCCGTGGCGCCGGGTCGTCGGCGGCCGGCGAGGTGGCGATGCCGTCGTCGCGCAGATGGAAGTCGCCCTTCGCGTGCTGCGGCGGATTCGGCACCAGCCACAGGTGGGCGAGGGCATCGCCGGCCGCGAAACGGGCCACGCTTTCGGTGCTGAAAACGAAGTCGGGCGCATATACGTCGCCGGCCGCGAGCCAGAAGATGTCGTCCAGCAGCGGCAGTGCGCGGGCGATGCCGCCGGCGGTTTCCAGCGCATCGCCGAAATCGCGGGTTTCGTGTGAATAGGCGATGTCCAGGCCCAGCCCGGAGCCATCGCCCAGGCGTGCGGGAATCTGGTCGCCCAGCCAGCCGGTGTTGACCACCACACGCTGAACACCGTCGCGCGCCAGGGCTTCCAGCGTCCACTGCATCAGCGGTTTGCCCTTCAGTGCCAGCAATGGCTTGGGGCAGTGGTCGGTGAGGGGCCGCATGCGTGTTCCGCGGCCGGCGGCCAGCAGCATGGCGGGGACTTGTGGAGCGGTGTTGTAAGGCACCCGGCGGATTATCCGGGCACAAAAAAAGGCCCGCCGGACGGCGGGCCTGGATCATGAGAAAAAAAGCGTGGGCTCTTGCTCTTATTGCGAGAAGTCCAGTGCGCCGGTCAGGTCGCCCATCGGCGCGTAGCCGTTGGCGATCAGGCCGTTGTCGCGCTGGGTGATGCCGGCCAGTTTGGGCAGGCCGAAACGGCGGGTGATCAGGCGCAGGATCGACGCGGTGTCGTACTGCGTCTTGTCGACGTAACCCTTGCGGGCGAAGTCCGAGACGATGAGTGCCGGGACGCGGGTGCCCGGGCCCCAGCGGTCGGCCTTCGGCACCTTGGCGTGGTCGTAGAAACCGCCGTTTTCATCGTAGGTGACGACCACGACCATGTTCTTCCACTGCGGGCTGGCCTTCAGCTTTGCGATCACCGATGCGATGTGGGCGTCGCCGTCGGAAACGTTGGCATAACCGGCGTGCTGGTTCAGGTTGCCCTGCGGCTTGTAGAACGACACGGCGGGCAGGGTGCCGGCGGCAGCGTCGGACAGGAACTGGCTGTCGAAGTCGCGCAGGTGGGCGGTGCGGTCGGCGGCGTGGGTGCCGGGGTCCAGGTCGGCGAAATAGTTGAACGGCTGGTGGTGGAACTGGAAGTTCGGCGGGCTGGCGAAAGACGTGCGGGCGGCCGACGTGGCGTTGGCCAGCGTGCTGTTCCAGGCGCCGGCGTACCAGGCCCAGTTCACGCCCTTGGCGGTCAGCAGGTCGCCGATGTTGGTGGCGGTCTGCGGGGGCAGGGTGGTGGCGCTGGTGGTGGTGGCGTAGAGGCGGGTGGTGTCGCTCGCGGCCGGTGCGTTGCTACTCGGCTGGTAGGCCGGCTGCATGGTGTTGACCGCGTAGAACCTGCCGGCCGAATCCTTCGGTGTGATGGTGCCGTCGGCGCTGTAGACCGGTGCGCCGTTCAACACGCTGGTAGGCGTGCTGGGGGCGGGCGTCAGGCGCAGGAAGTTGCCGTTGGCGTCCAGGTCCACGGCCGATATCGATGGCTTGGCGGTGGCCGTGTCGGCGTTGGGATATTCCGGCGCGCAGGCGCAGATCAGGTACTGGTGGTTCAGGAACGAACCGCCGAATGCGCCCATGAAGAAGTTGTCCGCCAGCGTGTATTGCCGGGCCAGTTTCCACATCTCCATCGAGCTGCCGTCGTAGTAGCCCATGGTGATGCCGCCGGCATCGGTATAGGCCGCGAACTTGTCGTTCAGGCCGCCGTTGATCTGCATCTGGTTGTTGAAGAAGCGGTGCACCAGGTCGCGGGTGACGACGCTCTGGTCGACCTTCACGCCGGTGTTCTGCACCGCCGCGCCGTCGATCTGGAACGGCTTGTTGGCCCAGCCGACGGTGCTGGATTGCGGGATGGTCACGGTCTGCCCGGCGGCGGTGAAACCGCTCCAGGTCGGCGGCAGGCTGGCGAGCGTGGAGCCATCGACGTCCTTCTGAGCGTTGATCACGCCGTCGGAAGTCGGGTTCACCCCCGGCACGCCGTTGGCACCCGGGAACAGGCCGTACAGGTTGTCGAAACCGCGGTTTTCGGCGTAGATCACGACGACGGTCTGAATGTTGGCCAGGTCCACGTCCAGCGCCAGGCTCTTTTTCAGGGCGGCCACGCGGTCGCCGGTGCCGGCAGCCGCGACGGTGGTCGCGATGCGGGTCGTCATCTGGTCGATCTCGCCCTTGATCGTGCCCTTGGCAACGCTGTCCGCAATCGTGTTGTGGTTGCTCAGCAGCACGTCGGCGCCGACACCCAGGCGGCTCGCCAGCGTGGTGCGGGCGGCGTCGAAGCTCATGCCGCGGTCCATCAGGGCCATCAGCTCGGTCGACAGCGCGCTGACCACGCCGTTGGCATCGGCCGGTGCGCGGAACACCAGCGCCGATGTCACAGCGGTGGTGGCCCTGGTGTCGGGGTCGTAACGTTTGGCGTCGGTGCCGATCTCGGCGACTACCGATCCGCTGCCGACCTGGGTCAGGCTGTACGCGCCGCTGGCGCCTGTGCGGGTGCTGGTTTCACCGGTGTCGCAACGGCCGTTGAGGTTGGTGTCGATGCACACCAGGGCGTTCTGGTAATAGCTGCCGGTGACGACACCGCTGGTGGTGCTGGTGACGATGGCGCTGTTGCTGCTGCCACCGCAGGCCGAAAGGCCGGCGGCGATCAGCGCTGCCACCGGAAGCAGGCGCGAGGGAGGAGAAAAAATCATGGCTTGGACCTATGGAGTTTGTATATCTGGCCGGGGTCGGATGCTCTCCGCCGTCGATGACAAACCCGTGGCGCTTTGTACCCGTTTGGTGTCCCGCAACGGTCACGGAACTGCCACGGAACCGTCATAGCCTCGGGCCCGCCATGCCCATCCACCGCCTTGCCTTCCCTGCTTTTTTCGCCGTGCTGCTCGCCTTGCTTGTGCAGGGTTGCGACCGGCCCGTGCCATCCCCTGCCACCGTCGCCGAGCCGGTGGCCCAGGCCCGTCCGGCGGGTGCCGACGCGACCTACGCGCTGACGCTGGCGCGCCAGCCCAGCCCGGCCGAAATCGGCGCGGTGGGCAAGGCCATGTTCTTCGACCCCGGCCTTTCGGCCTCCGGCAAGATGTCCTGCGCCACCTGCCACAGCCCCGAACATGCCTACGGCCCGCCCAACCGGCTTTCGGTGCAGCTGGGCGGACGCGACGGCCGGCAGCCGGGCGTGCGGGCCGTGCCCTCGCTGCGTTACCTCAACACGGTGGTCGCCTTCACCGAACACCATTTCGACAACGACGGCGACGACAGCATCGACATGGGCCCGACCGGCGGCCACACCTGGGACGGCCGTTCGGATTCGACCCACGCGCAGGCCGCCGTGCCGCTGCTGTCGCCCTTCGAGATGGCCAATGAATCGCCGGCCGAAGTGGTCGGCAAGCTGCGCCGGTCGCGCTACGCCGACCAGTTCCGCGCCACCTTCGGCCAGGACATCTTCGACGACGAAACCAGGGCATTCCGCTGGGCCTCGATGGCGCTGGAGGTCTTCCAGGAAACCCCATCCGAGTTCTATCCCTTCAACAGCAAGTTCGATGCGGTGCTGCGCAGGCAGGCGAAATTCACGCCGCAGGAGCTGCGCGGCCAGGCCCTGTTCAACGACGAGAAGAAGGGCAACTGCGCCTCGTGCCACATCAGCACCACGACATCGGACGGCGGTTTTCCGCTGTTCTCCGACTTCGGCCTGATCGCCATCGGCGTGCCGCGCAACCCGGCCATTCCGGCCAATGCCGACCCGGCGTATTTCGACCTCGGCCTGTGCGGTCCGCTACGCACCGACCTGGCGAAACACGCCGAGTACTGCGGACTGTTCCGCACCCCTTCGCTGCGCAACGTCGCCACGCGCCAGGCCTTCATGCACAACGGCGTTTTCCATTCGCTGGAAGAGGTGATGCGGTTCTACGTGCAGCGTGACACCGACCCCGGGCGGTTCTACCCGCGCAAGCCCGGCGGGGGCGTGGCGAAGTTCGACGACCTGCTGGCGCAGTACCACGGCAACCTGAACACCGACGCGCCTTTCGACCGCCGTCCGGGCCAGCGGCCGGTGTGGAACGAGTCGGACATCCGCGACGTGGTGGTGTTCCTGAAGACCCTGAACGACGGCTGGTACACGCCGCACTAGGCCGCACCAGGCCGCGCATCGGGCTGGAAGGCGCACGGCACATGGGGTCGCCCACGCGCGGACGTTAAAATCCGCGCCTTTCGACGACTCACCTCCCCAGGCGGCACCTCCCTATGGTCACTTCCCCGCAACTCGGCAACGCAATCCGTGCATTGGCCATGGACGCTGTCCAGCAGGCAAATTCGGGCCACCCCGGCGCCCCCATGGGCATGGCCGACATGGCCACCGCCCTGTGGACCCGCCACCTCAAGCACAACCCGACCAACCCGAACTGGTTCGACCGCGACCGCTTCGTGCTGTCCAACGGCCATGCCTCGATGCTGCTGTACGCGGTGCTGCACCTGACCGGCTACGACCTGCCCATCGAGCAGCTCAAGGCCTTCCGCCAGCTGCACAGCAAGACCCCCGGCCACCCTGAAATCGGCTACACGCCGGGCGTCGAAACCACCACCGGCCCGCTGGGCCAGGGCATCACCAACGCGGTGGGCTTCGCGCTGGCAGAAAAACTGCTGGCCGCCGAGTTCAACCGCAAGGGCCACGCCGTCGTCGACCACCACACCTACGCCTTCCTGGGCGACGGTTGCCTGATGGAAGGCATCAGCCACGAAGCCGCCGCCCTGGCCGGCGCCTGGAAACTCAACAAGCTGATCGCCCTCTACGACGACAACGGAATCTCCATCGACGGCCCGGTCAAGCCCTGGTTCGTGGACGACACCGCCGCCCGTTTCCGCGCCTACGACTGGAACGTCATCGGCCCGGTCGACGGCCACGATGCCGACGCCATCGCAGCGGCCATAGCCAGCGCCAAGACCTCGACCACGCAGCCCACGCTGGTGATCTGCAAGACCGCGATCGGCAAGGGTTCGCCCAACCGCGCCGGCACCGCCAAGGCACACGGCGAACCCCTGGGCGCAGCCGAGATCGAACTGACCCGCGCGGCCCTGGAATGGACCTCGGTGCCCTTCGACATCCCGGCCGACATCGTGTCTGCCTGGGACGCAAAGGCCGCCGGCGCCAAGGCCGAAGCCGCCTGGCAGAAGGGCTTCGACGCCTACGCCAAGGCCTACCCTGAACTGGCCGCCGAGTTCACCCGCCGCATGAAGGGCGAACTGCCGAAACACTTCGCGCAGACCGCCGTCGACGCCGCCGTGGCAGCCCACACCAAGGCCGAGAACGTCGCCAGCCGCAAGGCCAGCCAGATCTCGCTCGAGGCCTTCACCGCCGCCCTGCCGGAAATGCTCGGCGGCAGCGCCGACCTGACGGGCTCCAACCTCACCAACACCGCCAGCACCCCGGCGTTGCGCATCGCCGAAGACGGCTCGGTCGCCATGACCGCAGGCGCCACCGGCCTGCCCGCCATCGGCCGCCACATCAACTACGGCGTGCGCGAATTCGGCATGGCCGCGATCATGAACGGCGTGGCCCTGCACGGCGGCTACATCCCCTACGGCGGCACATTCCTGACCTTCAGCGACTACAGCCGCAACGCCATCCGCATGGCCGCGCTGATGCATCAACGGGTCATCCACGTGTTCACCCACGACTCCATCGGCCTGGGCGAAGACGGCCCCACCCACCAGTCGGTGGAACACGCCGCCAGCCTGCGCCTGATCCCCAACCTGGACGTCTGGCGTCCGGGCGACACCGCCGAAACCGCCGTGGCCTGGGCCGTGGCCCTGCAGAACGCCAAGCGCCCGACCGCGCTGCTGCTGTCGCGCCAGAACCTGCCGTACAGCCCCAAGCGCGACCTCGGCGACATCAGCCGCGGCGCATATGTGCTGTCCGAACCCAAGGACGTCGGCCTGAATCGCAAGGCGCAGGCCGTCATCGTGGCCACCGGCTCCGAAGTGCAGCTGGCCCTCAAGGCGCAGGAGCAGCTGGCCCGCGCCAGGATCGCGGTGCGTGTGGTGTCGGTGCCCAGCACCACCACTTTCGATCGCCAGGACGTCGCCTACAAGAAGTCGGTCCTGCCGGCCGGCATCCCGCGCATCGCGGTCGAGGCCGGGGTGACCGACGGCTGGTGGAAATACGGCTGCGAGGCCGTCATCGGCCTGGACCGCTACGGCGAGTCCGCACCTGCCAACGTGCTGTTTCCGTTGTTCGGTTTCACCGCCGAAAACGTGGCCGCCACGGTGCGCAAGGTGCTGGGCATCAAGCGCTAAAAGCCAGAAAGCGGCCGGCACGCATGAGCGATTTCCCCGTCATTCAGACCGAGCGTCTGGTGCTGCGGGAGATCGTGCACGCCGACGCACCTGCGCTGCTGGGCATCCACGGCGACAGCACGGCCATGCGCTACATGTTCTGCGAACCCATGCACGACCTGGAAGAATCCCACCAGTGGATCGGCCGGTTCGTGGCTGAACGCCATGCGGCCATGCCGGCCCTGCGCTGGGGCATCGAGCGCAAGTCCGACGGAGCCTTCGTCGGCACCTGCGGCATGTACGAACTGGTGCCGGCCTGGCAGCGTTGTTCCATCGGTTATGCGCTGGCAAGTTTTGCTTTCGGCCTGGGCTACATGCGCGAAGCGCTGGTAGGGCTCATCGGCTGGTTGTTAGGGCCGATGCAGCTCAACCGCATCGGCGCGGAGATTCATCCCACCAACGAACCCTCGCTGCGCCTGGCGCGCGGCCTGGGTTTCGAGGTGGAAGGCACGCTGCGGCAGGCCATCGTCTGGAAAGAACAGGCGCAAGACCTCCTGCAGCTGGCGTTGATCAAGCCGGACTTCATTTCGGCGACTTTCGTTTCTCATCATCCCTGAAGGACGGACTCTTCCCATGACCATCAAGATCGGTATCAACGGCTTCGGCCGCATCGGCCGCAACGTGCTGCGCTCGGCCGTGCAAAACTTTTCCGACATCGAAATCGTCGGCATCAACGACCTGCTCGAGCCCGACTACCTGGCCTACATGCTGCAGTACGACAGCGTGCACGGCCGGTTCAAGGGCGACATCTCGGTCGAGGGCAACACCCTGATCGTCAACGGCAAGAAGATCCGCCTGACCCAGGAACGCGACCCCGCGGCCCTGAAGTGGAACGAGATCGGCGCCGACATCGTGCTGGAAGCCACCGGCCTGTTCCTGGACAAGGCAGGCGCCGGCAAGCACCTGGCCGCAGGCGCCAAGAAGGTCATCATCTCGGCACCGTCGAAGGACGACACCCCGATGTTCGTGCGCGGCGTCAACTGCGGCACCTATGCCGGCCAGGACATCATCTCCAACGCCTCGTGCACCACCAACTGCCTGGCTCCGCTGGCCAAGGTGATCCACGACAAGTGGGGCATCAAGCGCGGCCTGATGACCACGGTGCACGCAACCACCGCCACCCAGAAGACGGTGGACGGCCCGAGCAACAAGGACTGGCGCGGCGGCCGCGGCATCCTCGAGAACATCATTCCTTCGTCCACCGGCGCCGCCAAGGCCGTGGGTGTGGTGATCCCCGAGCTGAACAAGAAGCTGACCGGCATGTCGTTCCGCGTGCCCACCTCCGACGTGTCGGTGGTCGACCTGACCGCCGAGCTGAACACGCCGGCCACCATGGAAGAGATCAAGGCCGAGATCAAGGCGCAGTCCGAAGGCGCCCTGAAGGGCATCCTGGGCTACACCGAAGACAAGGTCGTCGCCACCGACTTCCGCGGCGACACCCGCACCTCGATCTTCGATGCCGACGCGTCCATCGCGCTCGACAGCACCTTCGTCAAGCTGGTGTCCTGGTACGACAACGAATGGGGCTACTCGAACAAGTGCCTCGAAATGGTCCGCGTCGTCGCCGCCAAGTAATCGGCTGCTCGGCCACATGAAAAACGCGCTCCTGGTGAGCGCGTTTTTTTATGGCGTTTGAAGATCCGCTCAGGCCTGGTCGTCGCCACCGTCCGAGTAGTCGTCGCCGCTGGCCCAGCTGTCGTTGTTCCCGTTGTCGTCGTCCAGGAAACCCTGGCGATCCTGGCTTTGGCCTCGGTCCTGCATGTAGACGTTCTCGGTGATGTTCTCGGTCATCGGGCCGCTCAGCGAGCCGCCGTCGTTGCCGTTGTTGTTGTTGTTGCCGAACAGGCTGTTGCTGCCGCCGGCATTACCGGCGTTGCCGCTGCCGCCATGGCCGCCGATCAGGTGTTCGATGCCGTTGAACAGGAACATGCCGCCCGCAACGCCGGCCGCGGTAGTGGCAGCCTGGCCCAGGAAGCTGGGTCCGGCGGCAGCCGGCGCGGCCTGGCCCTGCGGCTGCTGTGCGCCACCGCCGAACCAGCGGTTGCGCCAGCCCTGCTGCTCGGGCTGCTGGGCGGGCGCTTGTTCGTAGCGCTGCTCGTATCGCTGTTCCGGGCGTTGGTCGTAGCGCGGGTCGGGTGAATAGGCCTGCGAAGGGGCCCGGCCGAAACCTTCCGGCACCGCGGACGAGCCGCCGAGAAAACTGCCGCCACCGCCCGCCGTCGCAGAAGCCAGCTGCTGGCGCAGCGCCGTGATCTGGTGGTTGGCCTCGGCCAGCGCCCGGTCCATCAGCAGGCTGCGCTGTACCAGCAGATAGGCGGCGTCGGGCTGCCCGTCCAGGCGTGCATGGATGAGGGCGTTGGCTTCCGGATCCTTGTTCACCGGTCCGGCGGCCTGCAGCCGGGCCAGGAAATCGTCGAGCAGCGTGTGTTCTTGCGGGGTCATGGAATGGGCTCCTCAAAAGGAAATGAGCGGTGGCGAAGATAACGCCGTTCGCCTGCCGGAAGCGCGGTTCGGGGTGTCGGCGACATGGTGTTTAAGGCTGGCCTAAGTCGTCCAGCCGGGTCACGTCGACCTTCATTTCCTTCACTTCGAGCGGAAGCGGCCCGTAGTCGGAAATGAATGCGACGTCGGCCGCGTCACGGCCATATGCCAGCACGATGCGGCCACCACGCGGCGCCGCCTGGGTTGCGTCGAAGGTGTACCAGCGGCCGCCCACGAAGGCCTCGAACCAGGCGTGCATGTCCATCGGGTCCAGCTTCCACAGGTAGCCCACCACCAGCCTTGCCGGGATCTGCAATGCCCGGCAAAGGCTGACACCCAGGTGAGAGAAGTCGCGGCATACACCGGCGCCGTGGGCCAGCGTGTCGGCGCCGTCGGTGCTGGAATCGCTCTCGCCATAGCGGTAGGTGATGTTGGCGTGGATCCAGGCGCGGATGGCTTCCACCTGGGCATAGCCAGGAGCGGCGTCGCCGACGATGCGCAGTGCGTCGGCCGCCATCGTGTCCGACGGGCAATAGCGGCTCGGCAGCAGGTAATGCAGTGCGTCGTCGGGCAGGGCGGCAACCGGTGTATGCGGCGCCTGCGGTTCGACTGCGATGTCGTCGGAGGTCATCACCGTCATGTCGACCGCCACGCACATGCCGCCGGCCGGTACGGTGAAGCGCTGGCACAGGTTGCCGTAGGCGTCGACGAACTCGGTGGTGGGCACCCAGGGGTCGAGCGTGTAGCGCTCGGCGGCCAGCCACTGGGCCAGTCCGCTGCGGGGGCGCAGGATGGCGACGACGGGTGTGTCGGCCTGCACATGGAGGGTGAGGGCACAGCGGGCTTGGAGTTGCATGGGGAATACAGGCGGTCAGGTGAAGGGGCGTGGACCGTCACTTTGCTGGCGGCGCCCTGGCTGATCCGTCGGAGAACGCCCCAGCAGCGTGTCTCTGTAGCGCTTTACCGGCGCGTATCGCGTGTTTCGCGACGGCTGCGCGCCCCGCCGTAGGCCCGGGCCAGCAGCACCAGCAGGCCCGCTCCCATAAGCACTCCGGTGCCGGGTTCCGGAATGGGGGATACAGGAACGTCGGGCGGCAGGTACGGCGTCGGCGGGTCGGGCGGAAGCGGCGGAAGCGGCGGAAATGGTGGCTCCGGCGATGGCGGCGATGGCGGCCCGACCGGCGGCGGCGGCGGTGCAGGGGGCGTCACGGCGGGCGGTACCGGTGGCAGCGGCGGCGGTGGCATGACCGACGGCGGATAGAAGGCAATGGCCGGTTCATCCGGAAAATAGATGCGCGAAGGGAAGTACGGTCCCGACGGCGGCAGCAGCAAGGGCGACAGCACCATCGCAGAACCCGGGAATGTTTCGGCAGGCGGCCAGGCGGGCGGCGGTGGCGGCAACTGCTGCATTGCGACCGGCATCGGCAGGGCGGGGGGCGGAACGCCGGGCGCAGCCGCCATGGCAACCGGAGGCGGCGCTGCCATCGGCTGCCGCCGGATGCGGCTCACGTTGCGGCACACGAAGGGCACCAGCACACAGAAGCCGTCCTCGCAATAGACCAGCCCGCGCTCCGCATGGCCGGCCGGCCAGGTGCGGCGCGTCACCTCACCGCAGGTCCGGCCTTCGCCGAAATGCATGTCGCGGATGGCGGGTTCGTATGACTGCCGGCCTTCGATGCGGTCGCTGCGGATGGTGGCCATGTCGTCGTAGGCGAGGCGCCGCATGCGGTCCTTCAGGCGGTTGCGGGTGGCAACTGGGATGTCGGTGTAATGGTCCACGGCGCTGGGTATGTCACCCATGTAGGGGTCGTGGCCCGGCCTGTCCCATTCGCAGCTTTTGCCCTGAGCGGCCGTGGCAGTGGACATGCCAAGACACAGGGCGAGGATGAAAAGGCATAGGCAGCGTGAACGCATCAACCCTTGTAAGGTCTGCCGGCGTCTCATCGCGCAGGGTGGGCTGAGCAGTAGTGACTACTGACATCGGGGCGCGCGCGTCGGCACCGGGCCAGAGTTCTGTTATGACACGTGTGCGCCGTATCCTTCTCGCATGCAACGTCTACGCCTCGTCATTCCCGTTTTCATCCTGATCGCCGTGCTGCTCGGCGCCTGGGTTTTCAAGCCCGACACCTTTGCCGAGGAACAGACGCAGGTCGGCCTCGACCGCGCCCTCGCCACCTTTGCCACGGCCCGTGCGCTGCACGCCGTGCTCTCGGTGGCGCAGGGAACCCAGATCGCCGTGGAGCCCGGCGGACTGGGCGCGGTCTTCGCACCGGGCCAGGCGCTCAAGCCGGTGACCGAGATGCTGGAGCAGTTTTCCACCCTCATGCTGGGCGCCTGCATCGCGCTGGGAGTGCAGTTGCTGATGCTGAAGATCGGCGCACATGTGCTGGTTTCGGCGGCCGTCAGCGTGGCTGTTGCGGCATGGGTGCTGCTGCGGTTCCGTGAACGTGGCGACACGCCGTCCCACCTCAGCCGGCGGCTGGCGCCGGTCGTCGTACTGCTGCTGCTGGTGCGGTTCTCGGTGCCGCTGATGGCCATCGGCAACGAGGCCGTTTTCAGGCTGTTCCTGCAGGACAGATACACCGAGGCCGAGGGCCGGATCGCGCTGCCGAAAGACGTGGCGGCCGGGCAGCCGACCGACCGGGCCGGCGGATGGTGGGACGCCGTGAAGGGCCTGCTGGAACGCGGCAAGGCCACCGTCGAGCAGGCGCGCACCGGCATTCAGCAGATGCAGGAGCAGGCGAATGCGGCCATCGACCACCTGCTGCGCCTGCTGGCCGTATTCGTGCTGCAGGTGCTGGTGCTGCCGCTGCTGTTCTTCTGGGGCCTGTGGCGTGCGCTGAAGGCGCTGACCGGCCCGGCCGCCGGGGCGCGCTGAGTCGCCCTGGTTATGCTCGCCGCCTCCATGTACGCATCCGCCTTCGGCCTGCAACACGCGCCGTTTTCCATCGCCCCCGATCCGCGTTACCTCTTCATGAGCGAACGCCATCGCGAGGCACTCGCCCACCTGCTGTACGGCCTGCGCGCCGGCGGCGGGTTCGTGCTGCTGACCGGCGAGATCGGCACCGGCAAGACCACCATCTGCCGGGCCTTCCTTGAGCAGATGCCGGCCGACTGCGACGTCGCCTACGTGTTCAACCCCAAGCAGAGCGCCCTGGAGCTGCTGCGCACCATCAACGACGAATTCGGCGTGCCTCACCCTGCCGCCGGCCCCGTCGAGACGGTCAAGGACTGCATCGACCCACTGAACGCCTTCCTGCTGGCATCTCACGCGGCCGGCCGGCATGCGGTGCTGGTGGTGGACGAGGCGCAGAACCTCTCGGCCGACGTGCTGGAACAGCTGCGCCTGCTGACCAACCTGGAGACATCCGAACGCAAGCTGCTGCAGATCGTGCTGATCGGCCAGCCCGAGCTGCGTGCCCTGCTGGCGCAGCCCTCGCTCGAGCAGCTGGCGCAGCGGGTAGTGGCACGTTTTCACCTCGACGCCCTGTCGTCCCGGGAGACCGAGGCCTACGTGGGCCATCGCCTGGCGGTGGCCGGCTGGAACGGCCCGCCGCCTTTCGACCGTCGGGCGCTGAAACGTATCCAGGCCCTGACCGGCGGCGTGCCGCGCCGCATCAACCTGCTGTGCGACAGGGCGTTGCTGGGTGCCTACGCGGCCGGTGTGCGGCATGTCGACGCCAGGACGGTCGAACGGGCCGCGCGCGAGGTTTTCGACAGCGGTCCCGTGGCCGGACCGCGCCGCGTTCCGGGCGTTTCCCTGCTGGCCGCGTTGGTGCTGGCGGTGGTGATGGCGGCTTTCGCGGTCTGGCAGAACCTGCCGCATGCGACGGTCGCCAGCGTCTTGCCGGTGTCCGAACCCGAGGCGACCGCCCCCCGCGTCGCCGGCGCCGGCATGTCGCTGGCCGAACCGGTGGCAGACCTGTCGGATGTAATGCCGCAATTGCTTCGCAGCGAGGATGCCGCGCTGCGGGCGCTGGTTCCGTCCTGGGGTTTGCAGGTGCCGGAAAACACCGCGGTTTGCGCCACCACTGCCCGGCAGGACCTGCCCTGCTTCCGCACCCGGGGCGCCGGCCTCGACCTGCTGCGCCAGCTCGACCGTCCGGCGGTGCTGGTGCTGAACATTGCCGGTCGTCCCGCCTATGCGGTGCTGCGCAGCCTGGACGCCGTCAATGCCACGCTGGAAATCGACGGCAAGCCCAGGCGGATCGCCATCAGCGCGTTGGCCGTCGGCTGGCGTGGCGACCTGGTGACCTTCTGGCGCGACCCCGACACCACCCCCGAGGCGACCGACGCCCGACTTGCCCGCGTGCTGCCCGGCCTGCCGGCCGGACTTTCGCGCAGCGAACGCATCGCCCGTTTCCAGGTGGCGCAAGGCCTGCCGCCCGACGGCCGCGCCGGCCCGCTGACCGCCATGCGGCTCAACCGGGCCAGCGGCCTGGACGAACCGCGCCTGCTGCATCCCTGAGGTTCCATGTCCCTGATTCTCGATGCCCTTCGGCGGGCCGATGCCGAACGTGAACGTGGCAACGTGCCGGGGCTGCATACGCCCCAGCCGGTGATACCCGCTGCCATGCCGGCGGGTGGGTCGCGTACAAAGGTCGTCTTGTTGTCGGTACTTGCCGGGGCGGTCTTCGCCGGTGGCTTTGCTGCCTGGTGGCATGGCCGGCAGGGGGATGTTCCGGCGGTGGTGGCGGTCGTGCCGGCACCGGCAGCCATTCCTGCTCCGGTACCCGCGCCCGTACCTGCTCCCGTACCTGCTCCCGTACCTGCTCCAGCGCCCGCTCCAGCGCCTGTCGTCGAGCCGGTCGCTCCGGCGGCTGCCGTCGCGCCGAAGAAGGCGGAGGTGGTCAAGGTGCCGCCTGCCCCACCTCCGGCTGCGGCGGTTCCGTCTCCTGCCGTGGCGGCACCTTCAACGGCGCCGCCACGGTTGCAGACGCTGCAGGAACTGCCGCCTGCGGTGCGGCAGCAACTGCCTTCGCTTGCGGTGTCGGGTGCCAGTTATTCAGCCGATCCTGCCTATCGGATGGTGATCGTCAACGGGCAGGTCTTGCACGAGGGCGATCAGGCGGGCAACGGTGTGGTGCTGGAGTCGATTGCGCCTCGGCAGGTGGTTTTCAAGGGGCTCGGGCAGCGGTGGGCGCAGGGTTACTGACCAGGACCGGAAACCCGATCAGCTCCGCACGACGGCTGCCTCGAGCAACCCCATCGCCTGGTGCACCACCCCCATCCGCGCATGCTGCGTCTGCGCTGCATCCACGATTCCTCCCATGATGTTCGACACCTCCGTCACCGAGGCCTCGATCCCCTGCATCACCTTCCCGCTGGCCTGAACATGCTGGTCCCCTTCCTGCACCCGCTGCGACGAAGCCGCGATCAAGGCCTTGATCTCCTGCGCAGCGCCCGCGCTCCGCTGCGAAAGCGTCCGGACCTCGCCCGCGACGACCGCGAACCCCCGCCCCTGCTCGCCGGCCCGAGCCGCTTCCACGGCCGCATTCAGGGCCAGCAGGTTGGTCTGGAAGGCGATCCCGTCGATCAGCCCGACGATTTCGGCAATGCGCTGCGAATCGCCACGAATGGCACCCATGGTCGCCACCGCACGGGTGGTGGCCGCCGTGCCCTCCAGTGCCGCCGCCAGCACCAGCCGCGTCTGTTCGTGCGCGTCGTGCGCCTGGCTGGCGCTTTTGGCGACCAGTGAGGTCAGCTGTTCGAAAGCGGCCTGCAGGGTGCGCGTGGCCTCGAATCGCCTGGTGATGTCGGTGGCGTACTTCACCACCTTGAAGGGCCGGCCGGTGTCGTCCATCACCGGGTTGTAGCTGGCCTCGATCCACACCTCGTTGCCGGCCCGGCCGCGCCGGCAGAACTGGCCGTGGTGGAACTTGCCCGAAGCCAGGTCCCGCCAGAAAGCCGCATAAGCCGCCGACTGGCGTTCTTCAGGCTGCACAAAAATGCCGTGGTGCCTGCCGATGATTTCTTTCTCGTCGGCATAACCCATGGCGCCCAGAAAGTTGCGGTTGGCCCGCAGGATGGTGCCGTCCAGCGTGAACTCGATCACCGCCTGCGCCCGGCTGATGGCCATCAGCTGGCTCTGCGCCTCGGCATCGCTCAAAGCCTGGGCGGTGATGTCCATGGCGTACTTGACGATGCGTTCGACGCTCCCGTCGGCCCGTTTCACCGGGCTGTAGTTGGCCTGCAGCCAGATGTCGTTGCCGTCGCCCTTGAGGCGCCGGCAACGGCCCACGAAAGCCTCGCCGGCCTGTAGGCGAGCCCAGAAGTGCTGGTACTCGGGCTGTCGAGCCTCGTCCGGATCCATCAGCATGCGGTGGTGCTTGCCCTTGAGCTCGGCGAGCGTGTAGCCGATGGTCTGCTCGAAATTTTCATTTGCAGCCAGGATCTCGCCCGTCGGGCTGAACTCGATGACGGCCTGGTTGTGATACAGGGCGTCGAGTTGGCGGCGCATGGCGCGCGCGTTCAGCAGGGAGCCCAGTACGCCCTGCGATTTTGCTTTTGACTGCTTCATGGGAGGTGTGACCGATGGCGGCAACAATTTGTGCCAACCCGCGACATTACCGGTCTATCTCTCAAAAGGGGTAGAAAAAAACAATCGGGCCCATACCCCGCTGCTTCGATGCAACGCAATTGAATCCAAGCGCAATTCCGTCGCGTAGCCGACGCTCCGGTCAGATGCGCGTCAGCCGCCCTCGGCGTCGGACTGCGGCGGATTCAGGGGCGTCAGAGCCGGGCCGGGCGTGTGGTCGTGATCGTCACGCACCGGATATTCCTTCGCTGCACAGGCAACCAGCAAGCCCGCCAGCAGCAGCGAGACAAAAAGCGCGGCCCGCTTCATCCGCCTGCCCGCTTGAAGGCGATGCCCTGCTTTTCGAGCAGCTTCGCAGCGGTGTCGCGGTGGTCGCCCTGAACCTCCAGGGTGCCGCCTTCCTTCACCGCGCCGCCGGCACCACAGGCGGTGCGCAGGGTCTTGCCCAACTGCGCCAGCGCCTCGGGGTCCAGGGCAAGGCCCCTGACCACGGTCACGCCCTTGCCGGCGCGGCCCTTGGTTTCATATGACAGCCGAACCGTGCCGCTGCCACGTTGGGCGGCGGCCGCTGCCTGTGCGCGGCAACTGCAAGACGCCAGTGGCTGGCGGCAGTCGGGGCAGGTGCGCCCGCTGTCGGTCGAATAGACGAGTGCCATCCGTTCAGCTTTCAGCGAAAAGGCTCAGTGGTGATGGCCGTGTTCGCCATGCACATGGCCGTGCGACAGTTCTTCGGCGCTGGCGGCGCGCACGCTTTCGACCTTCAGCGAAAAACGCAGCGGTTTGCCGGCGTAGACATGGTTGCCGTCCAGCAGCACTTCGGCGCCCTTGATCTTGACGACGCGGAAAACCGCTTCTTCGCCGTCTTCACCGACGCCGCGCAGCTGGCCACCCACTTTCACGCCCGGCGGAAATTCGCTCTTCGGGATGGTGCGAACCAGCGATTCGTCGCGCTCGCCGAAGGCGTCCGCCGGCTCCAGCGCCAGGGTGGTGGCAAACCCGGCTTCCTGGCCTTCCAGGGCGGCTTCGATCTTTTCGAAGGTGTTGCCGTATCCGCCGTGCAGGTAGGCCATGGGTTCACTGCTCTTGTCGAGTTGCTTGCCGGTGGCGTCGGCGACGGTGAAACGAAGGGTGACGACCGTGTCTTTGGCGATTTTCATGAGTTGAAGGGGCAGGAATGAATTCCGCAATTGTCCCGCCAAAACCTTCAGTCCCCGGTACGCCAGCGGGTTCAGAGGCAAAGGAGGCTCCGGTTATCTATTCACAGAAGTGCTTGAAATATGAGGTAATCCATTGATTTTGAATAAAATTCAAATACATTTATCTATTCAAACAGCAATTCAATACGATGGCCGTCGCACTTGCCGAACAGATTCTCCAGGCCCTGCGCCAGGGCGGCGGCGTGCTTTCCAGCGTCGAACTGCAAAGGCAGCTGGGTGCCAGTCAGCCGACCATTTCGCGTGCGCTCCAGCCGCTGGTGCAGGCCGGAAGGGTGCGCAAGGTGGGCGCGGCGCGCAGCCAGCGCTACCTGCTGCCGCGCCGGGTGAAGGATGTCGGCGACCAGGTTCCGGTGGTGCGCATCGACGAACACGGCATCGCCCATCCGTTCGCGCAAATGATCCCGCTGGAGGGCGGCGCTACCTGGGTCGACGAGGCCGCAGGGGTGCACCAGCGGCATGACGGCCTTCCCTGGTTTCTTTCCGACATGCGGCCACAGGGGTTCCTGGGCCGTACCTTCGCCAACGCCCATCCGGACCTCGGCCAGGGCAACGACCCGCGCCAATGGAACGACGACGACGTGCTGCGCGCACTGGTGCTGTTCGGTGACGACCTGCCCGGCAATCTGATCGTCGGCGAACCCGCCTTCCAGCGCTTCCATTCGCTGGACGACCGGGTCACCCGGGCCGCGTCCGAGGACGAATATCCGACGCTGGCCGAACGGGCGATGTCGGGCACCTTGCCGGGCTCGTCAGCCGGAGGAGAGCAGCCGAAGTTCTGTGCGCGCCTTGCCGGCCGGGACGTACTGGTGAAGTTCTCGCCGGCCACCGATTCACCGGTCGACCAGCGGGTGCGTGACCTGCTGGTCTGCGAACACCTGGCGCTGGCCAACCTCAGCGCCGCCGGCCTGCCGGCAGCCCGCACCCGCATCGTGGTGCGTGCCGGCCGGGTTTTCCTGGAATCCGAGCGTTTCGACCGCACGGCGGCGGGCCGTATCGGCATGGTGTCGCTGCTGGCCTATGACTCCGAATACATCGGCAACATCGACAACTGGGCCGCCACCGCCCAGCGCATGGACAGCCGCCGCCTGCTGCGCCCTGGCGACGCCGACCAGCTGCGGCTGCTCGAAGCCTATGGCGTGCTCATCGGCAATACCGACCGCCACTACGGCAACATCTCGCTGCTGATCGAAGGTGACGACTGGGCCTTGTCACCCACCTACGACATGCTGCCCATGCTGTATGCGCCCATCGGCAACGAACTGGTGCCGCAGGACTTCGCAGCGCGTCGCCCCAGGCCGACCGTCGACACGCTGGAGCAGTGGCCGAGGGCGCTGGAGCTCGCCCGCGCTTTCTGGAATGCCGCCGCGGCCGACGAACGCATATCCGCCGGTTTCCGGGCCATCGCGGCGGCCAATCGGGACGTGATCGGCTAGTCAGTCGGCGGCCGGCGTTTCCCGCCGCCCATCCACGTGCCGGGCAAAACGAGCCGGGTCGCGTCCGTGGGTGGGCGACTCATCCGGCCACGGCCAGCCGCCGAACTGGGTGCGGCGGTAGTCGGCCAGCGTTTCGTGGATCTCGGCCTCGCTGTTCATCACGAACGGGCCGTACTGCACCACCTTCTCGCCAATGGGCTTGCCTTGCAGCAGCAGGCATTCGACCGCTTCGTCGCCGGTGTTGACCAGATCGGCCGGCAGGTCGCCGCGCAGTTCGGCGACCGAGCTGCCCTGAAGCAGGCGACCTGCGACCTGGAGGCCCTTGCCGGCGAAGAAATAAAGGCGGCGGTCGGTGGCCACGCTGGCGGCTGCGGGCAGCGTCCAGCGGGCGCCGGGTTCCATGCGGATGGTCCAGATGGCGACGTCCGCTTCGGGCTGCGAGGCCCATGAATCCGGCGGCGGTGACAGCGGCGCGGCGGCACCGGCCAGCGCACCGGCGATCACCGACACCTCGGTCTTGCGGCCGCTGTCGTCGGTGGCGACCAGATTGGGGATGTCAGGGCCCCACAGCATGGTGAAGTGGGCCGGCGAACGTTTGCTGCTGCCAGGCAGGTTCAGCCAGATCTGGAACAGCTCCAGCGGGTTCGGCCGGCCATCGTCCAGCAGCGGGAACATTTCCGAATGCACCACACCGTCGCCGGCCGTCAGCCACTGCGTGTCGCCCCGGCCGAAGCGTGCTGCGGCACCCAGCGAATCGGCATGGTCGATCAGCCCGCGCCGCACGATGGTCACGGTTTCGAAACCCCGGTGCGGATGCGCCGGGAAGCCCGGCACCTTCTGGCCGTGGTACATGCTCCAGCCGTCCTTGCGGCTGAAGTCCTGGCCGATGGCGCGGCCGGCAAGCGATGCGTCCGGCCCCATGCTGCCGTTGGCGCGCGGATATTCGTCGTCGTGATGCACGCAGAACAGGAACGGGTCGGCGGTTTCCCAGGGCGGGGCACCCAGCGGGCGCACTGCGCGGACGGCATTGGCTGTGTCGGTGGACTGATCGATGACGGACATGGGGTTCTCGGCTTTCTGCTTCTGCAAACCACCAGTTGTGGCGCACAAGCCCCGAATTCAACCGCATCGGCAAAGCCTTGGCCGGGAGGACCGTTAAAATCCCCGCTGTTTCCGAGGAGCGTTGCAGCGGCGGCCCATAGCCCCCGTCAGGCTCGGACAACCGTTCCCCCACTGGCAACGACGCTCACCTGCACTGCGCAAATCAGGTGAGCTCCATGTCGTCCTCCGCCAATCCCGCTGCCCTTCCCGTTCCTTCGATGAAACTCTCCGGCCTGGAGCCGGTGCTGATCGGCGAGGGTTCGCTGTTCGTCAACGTGGGCGAACGCACCAACGTCACCGGCTCCAAGGCGTTCGCCCGCATGATCCTGAACGGCGAGTTCGAACAGGCCCTGGCAGTGGCCCGCCAGCAGGTCGAGAACGGCGCCCAGGTCATCGATGTCAACATGGACGAAGCCATGCTGGACAGCAAGGCGGCGATGGTCCGGTTCCTGAACCTGATCGCTTCCGAACCGGACATCGCCCGTGTGCCGATCATGGTCGACAGCAGCAAGTGGGACGTCATCGAAGCCGGCCTGCGCTGCGTGCAGGGCAAGGGCATCGTCAACTCAATCAGCATGAAGGAGGGCGAAGAAGCCTTCCGCCACCAGGCCAAGCTGGTGCGCCGCTACGGCGCCGCCGCCGTGGTGATGGCCTTCGACGAAAAAGGCCAGGCCGATACCTACGAACGCAAGGTCGAGATCTGCGAAAGGGCCTACCGCATCCTGGTCGACGAGGTGGGTTTTCCGCCCGAAGACATCATCTTCGACCCCAACATCTTCGCGGTGGCGACAGGCATCGAAGAACACAACAACTACGCCGTCGACTTCATCGAATCGGTGCGGTGGATCAAGGCCAACCTGCCGGGTGCCAAGGTGTCGGGCGGCGTTTCGAACGTGAGTTTCAGCTTCCGCGGCAACGACCCGGTGCGCGAGGCGATCCACACGGTTTTCCTGTACCACGCCATCCAGGCGGGCATGGACATGGGCATCGTCAACGCCGGCATGGTGGGTGTGTACGACGACCTAGAACCCGTGCTGCGCGAACGGGTCGAGGACGTGGTGCTGAACCGTCGCCCCGATGCCGGCGAACGCCTGGTCGAAGTGGCGGAAACCGCCAGGAGCGGCGCCAAGGACGAGAGCAAGAAACTCGAATGGCGCGGCACCGCCGACAACCCCACCACGGTCGAACAACGCCTGACCCACGCCCTGGTGCACGGCATCACCGACTTCATCGTCGAAGACACCGAGGTCGCCTACCGCGCCATCCTGGCCAAGGGCGGCCGGCCGCTGCATGTGATCGAAGGCCCTTTGATGGACGGCATGAACGTGGTCGGCGACCTTTTCGGCGCCGGCAAGATGTTCCTGCCGCAGGTGGTCAAGTCGGCGCGCGTGATGAAGTCCGCAGTGGCCCACCTGCTGCCCTACATCGAGGAAGAAAAACGCCTGGACGAAGCCGCCGGCCGCGACGTGCGCAGCAAGGGCAAGATCATCATCGCCACGGTGAAGGGTGACGTGCACGACATCGGCAAGAACATCGTCACCGTCGTCCTGCAGTGCAACAACTTCGAGGTGGTGAACATGGGCGTCATGGTGCCGTGCCACGAGATTTTGGCGCGCGCCAAGGCCGAGGGCGCGGACATCGTCGGCCTGTCCGGCCTCATCACGCCCAGCCTGGAAGAAATGCAATACGTGGCCGGCGAAATGCAGAAGGACCCGCATTTCCGCATGGCAAGAATCCCGCTGCTCATCGGCGGCGCCACCACCAGCCGGGTGCACACCGCGGTGAAGATCGCGCCGCACTACGAAGGCCCCGTCGTCTACGTGCCCGATGCCTCGCGCAGCGTGAGCGTGGCGCAGAGCCTGCTCAGCGACCAGGCCGCGCAGTACATCGCCGACATCAACGCCGACTACGACAAGGTGCGTTTGCAGCACGCCAACCGCAAGCAGACGCCGATGTGGCCGCTGTCCAAGGCGCGCGCCAACAAGACGCCGGTCGACTGGGCCGGCTACACCCCGCCCGTGCCCAAGTTCATCGGCCGCCGGGTGTTCAAGAATTTCGACCTGACCGAATTGGCCAAGTACATCGACTGGGGCCCGTTCTTCCAGACCTGGGACCTGGCCGGCCCGTTCCCGCAGATCCTGAAGGACGAAGTGGTGGGCACCGAAGCCGTGCGGGTGTATGCCGACGGCCAGCGCATGCTCAAGCGACTCATCGAAGGCCGCTGGCTGCAGGCCAGCGCGGTGATGGGTTTCTGGCCCGCCAACACCGAGCATGAAGACGACATCGTGCTGTACACCGACGAGACCCGCAGCCAGGCGGCGCTGACCTGGTACGGCATGCGCCAGCAGACCGAAAAACATGCGGTGGAAGGCGTGATGCGCCCCAGCCGTTGCCTGTCCGATTTCGTCGCGCCGAAGAGCAGCGGCCGGCAGGACTACGTCGGCATGTTCGCCGTCACGGCCGGCCTGGGCGTGGAGAAGAAGGAGAAGTTCTTCACCGACGACCTGGACGACTACAGCGCCATCATGCTGAAGGCGCTGGCCGACCGGCTGGCCGAAGCCTTTGCCGAATACCTGCACGAGCGGGTGCGCAAGGACCTGTGGGGCTACGCGCCCAACGAGGCCCTGTCGGTGGAAGAACTGGTGAAGGAAGACTACCGGGGCATCCGTCCCGCGCCCGGTTATCCCGCCTGCCCCGACCACAGCGTCAAGGCCGCCATGTTCGACGTGCTGCGCTGCGAGGAAATCGGCATGGGCCTGACCGAATCACTGGCCATGACACCGGCTGCCAGCGTCAGCGGTTTCTACCTGGCGCACCCCGACAGCCAGTACTTCAACGTCGGCAAGATCGGCGAGGACCAGGTGTTCGACATGGCCGAACGGCGCGGCCTGGAAGAAGCCGACGTGGCCCGGATGCTGGCGCCGAACCTGGGCTGAGCCGGGTGCTCAGTGCGGCGCCGCATGGCGCGCCGCCACACACGAAAGCGCTGCCCAATCCAGGTGACCATTGCCGTGCGCAATGGCTTCGAGGTGCTGGTCCCGCAGCACGCTGGCCAGCGACATCGGGACCTTGACCTGCGCAGCGGCTTCCAGCAACAGCCCCATGTCCTTCATGGCCAGCGCCAGTTTGAAGCCGGCAGGCTCGAAACGCCCCTGGGCAATCGCCGCTCCATAACCTTTGTAGACGGGCGAGGCAAACAGCGTGGAGCCGATGAGGTCGAGGAAATCGTCCTTCGAAATGCCGCTGTTTTCAAGAAACACCATGGCTTCGGACATGGTTCCTATGGCGCTCGCGATCATGAAGTTGACCGCCAGCTTGACGGCGTTGGCCTGTTCCGGCCGTTCGCCGACATGCCAGGTCTTCTGGCCCATGGCATCGAACAAGGGCTGCACCGTGCCCAGGGCAGCGGCATCGCCTGCGGCCAGGATGTTGAGCTGCCCCGCCTCGGCCACCTGGACCCGCCCCATGACCGGGGCAGCGACATAAACGATGCCGCGTTCACGATGCTGCCGTTGCAGTTCGACCGCAAAAGCGACGGACACCGTCGCCATGTTGATGTGAATGGCACCCGGTGGCAGCCCCGCGAGCGCCTCTTCGTCGAATAGAACCGCGCGGGTGGCTGCATCGTCGGACAGCATGGAAATCAACACGTCCACACCTTCGCCGGCTTCACGTGCGCTGGTTGCCGCCTGGGCCCCCAGCGCGGCGAGCTGGCGCACCGGCCCGGGAGTGCGGTTCCAAACCTTCAATCGAGTTCCGGCTTTCAGGAGATTGGCGGCCATGGGCACACCCATCGTCCCGAGTCCGATAAATGCTGTCTGCATAAGATTCTTTCGATATCAGGGTTTTTCGAGGCGCGTCGCGATCTTGCCGACAACCTGCCATGCGCCATCGATCTTCAGCAGGTTGAAGTAATCCGTGAACTGATGGGTTGAATAATCAATGGTGAGGCGTGTTGCAGCTGCCGTGCCCTTGATATTGATGTAGTCGATTACCACGGTACGTTGCTGCAATACACCGGCCTTGATGTAGTTCTTGTAATAACGCTCGATGGGTTCGTCCACCAGTCGGGTGTCCTGCACGAACTTCAGGGTGGCCGACGGGTGGAAAGCCCGGGCAACGGTTTCAACATCACCGCGGGTGCCGCCTTCTGCATAGAAAGCGATGATCTTGCGAATGGCGACCTGGTCGGCGGCTATTTTCACCAGGGAGTCGAGGCCGCTGGTGTAAATGCCGGTCACGGCGTCGATGGCCGCGCGGTCGTCCTGTCCGGCCGCGGGTTCTGCAGAGGGGTCGGCCCGTGAAAAATGGCTCTGCCAGCTGACCCAGGATTTCTTGTCGTCGGAAGATGGCAGCACCGAGAGTGTGGCGCGGTAGTTGGATACCGGGAGCTGGTTGCTGACGGTGATGGTGTAGCTCAGTCGCAGATGTTGCGGTTCATGGCTGATGAGTTCTGTCTCGATGGTTTTGCCGTCGAGGAAAGTCAGGCGGCGAACCGCTCCGGGCTGGTTATTGATGCCGGAGATGATTTCTGTATTTGCGACCCCGGGATGCCAGTCCTGTACGCGGCCGTAATCGTGGATGAGTTTCCAGGCCGCCTGCGGCTCAAGATCTATTTCTATCTTATGGGTGAACTGAAGCGGGGCCGGTGCGGTCGGGGTAATGGTCGACATGGGAGATCCTGTGGAAAACATTGGTAGTCATTTTTGAATTCAACCGGTAGAAAAACGGTTGGAATTGCGTAGGCTCTGGCGGGCCAATGGTTCCACAAACATGCTTGGGTCGGCGGGGGGTCTGCCGGGAGTCTCCGGTGTTGAACGGAGGCGCAGTATCTGCCGCTTTAATATCCTTGGTGACCAACAGGTAATCGCTGGAATATACAAATATATTCATTGGTAATAGCGATTACTTCAGCTTGCAAAATCACGGAAGGGCGGCAACGACCCGTGCGGGCCCCGCCGCCAGGGCTCAGCATGTCAGCGGTGCGCCCCGGCCCGGATGTCCCGGATGTTTTTCAGTGCGTTCGCCCACGGCTTTTCATCCGGCGCGAAACGTCCGCGCAGGTAGGCCAGCAGGTCTTCGATCTGCCTGTCGTCGAGGCTGTCCTTGAAGCCAGGCATGTAGCCCAGGTCGCCGTTGGCCGGGTTCTGAATGCCGTGCAGGATGGTCTGGACCAGGTTGTCGGGCGTGGCGGATTTCAGGTTGGTGTTGGCGGCCAGGTCGGGTTTGACGCCGAACAGGGTCGGTCCGCTGCCGGCTTCGTGGCAGGCGGCGCAGGCGTTTTGATAGATGCGTTCGCCGCTGGCGTTGCGCAGCGCTGCCGGGGCTGCGGTGGTGAGCAGGGCGGCGGCCGCGACCGGCATCGACCGTGCGGCTCCAGGCAGGTTCAGCAGATAGGTCGCCATCGCGCCGATGTCGCTTTCCGCGAGCTCGGCCAGGCCCTGGACGACGGGCGCCATCGGCCCCGCCGCCACCCCGTGCTTCGGCGAAAACCCGGTGCGCAGGTATTGCTGCAGCGTGTCCCGGGTCCACGGCGTCTTGCCGCCGGCCAGGTCGTTCAGCGGCGGGGCGGTCCAGCCTTCCGCCTCGCCGCCGCTCAGGTAGTTGTTGAGATCGGTTTTTTCGGCACCCAGCGTATTGCGCGGCGAATGGCAGGCCGAGCAATGGCCGGCGCCCTCCACCAGGTAGGCACCGCGGTTCCATTCGGCGGTCTGCGCGGGGTCGGCCCTGAAGGGCGTGGCGTCGTGGAACAGCAGGTTCCAGCCGGCTATCGCGGGGCGCAGGTTGTAGGGAAAGGCGAGCCGGGTTTCGGGCGTTCTGGATGCGGTCGCGGGCTGCGTCATCAGATAGGCGTACAGCGACTGGATGTCGCCGTCGCTCATCTTCGCGAAGGCGGTGTATGGAAAGGCCGGATACAGCTGCCGACCGTCCTGGTGGATGCCGTGTCGCATGGCGCGCTCGAAGGCGGCGTAAGACCACCGGCCGATGCCGGTCTCCAGGTCGGGTGTGATGTTGGTCGAATAGACGGTGCCGAACGGCGTTTCGAGCCCCAGTCCGCCGGCATTGGCCTTGCCGCCGGGCACGGTGTGGCAGGCCACGCAGTCGCCCGCGGCAGCCACCAGCCGGCCGCGTTCGACGGCTTGCGCCGAATACAGGGAAACGTCGGGCCCGGAGGTCGGCGGCAGGGCCGGTTTGGCCGGCCATGCGGTGCCCAGCAAACCCGCGATGCCGGTGGCACCGATGGCCAGCCAGGTCGAACCGCGACTCAACAGGCCAGCGGGTTTTTCGGCACGGCCTTTCGCCAGTTGCAAACGCAATTGTTCGGGGTCGAAAGGCACCTGCCGCAACCGCACGCCGGTCGCGTCGTGGATGGCGTTGGCGATGGCGGCTGCGGCGGGCAGGGTCAGCACGCCGTCGGCATGCAGTCGGCCGTGGGCGAGGGCGGCCGGTGCGATGCCGGTCGTGATTTCGCCAGCCGGCCTGGCGACTGCAGCCGGGCTCTTCCATTCGTCGAATGCATCCGCCCGGGTGAACAGGTGCCTAGTGTTCGCCAGCAGCAGCGGGTCCAGTCCGGCGATCTCCTGCGTGACATCTGCCGGTCGCCCGGGCAGCAGGTTTTCGCTGTCCTGTCCGGCCACCACCCGCAACACATCGACCTGGCCGGTCGACGGGTGCACCGCCACCTCGGCCAACCAGGCGCTCCAGCGGATTTCGGGCTGGCCGTCTTCGGTCGTGTGTTCGGTGCGGGCGGTGGCAAAACCGCGTCCGCGCAGGCTGCCGTCGGCGGCGGGCGGCAGGGGTTCTGCGGCGCTGGCGTTGACTCGCCGTGCGAGCGTCGTGCCGGCGCCCGCGGGCAGGTGGCGCAGTCGCCAGGCCACGGGGTCTTCACCACGCGCCACGGCCTGTTCGAACCACAGGCTTTCCTGTGCGAAGACCTGGGCCGCGTTGAGCGCTTCGACATCCGCGCCGCTCAACGCCGTGTGCAGGCTGCCCGCCAGTACCGGCCCGTCGGTCACCGCGGACGGATAGGAAAGAGCGGCTGCCCCCGGCTGGCTCAGCAGCCTGGCGATGCTCGGCCGCACCGCCCAGGGCGAATCGGAATGCAGGGTGGGCAGCGCCTGCGGGGATTGCGCCCGTTCGGCAACTGCGGTCTGCGTGGACGGCTGCAAGGCCCGCAACACCAGCGCCGTGTCCTTGGCAGCGTGCGTCTGCAGCGCAACGGCCACCGGCCGCCCGACCGCCTGCGACAGCAGCGCGGCATCCGCCACCGTGTCCATCAGGTCGAGCCCCGACCCGGCCGAAACGTCGGGCAATCCGACAAACCGGAAGTCATGCGGCGCGACCGACAACAGCTGCGAAAGCTCCAGCCGCAAGCCCGCCAGAAGCTCCGCGGAGCAGGCAGGAATCCACACGCTGACATGGCCTTGCAGGCACCACACCGCGACCTGTGCAGCGTTGCCTGACGAGCCTGGCGGCATGGCCCAGCGGTAGTCCGACGGCCCGGCCATCGCGGCATCGGCCTGGCGCCTGCCGCCACCGGCCAGCCACTGCGGCGCGAGGTCTGCCACCGCCTGCCGCGCATAGAGCGCAGACATTGCCACGACCCCCAGGAACTGGGCGTTCTGCACCACGGCCACCACGCCGGCCTGCCCATCGACTGCCGCGCGCCGCGAACCCGTCAACCTCGGCCCGACGTACCGCCGGCCGTCCCAGCCGAGCTGCGGCGGCCGCACCGTCAGGCCCCACAGCAGGCCATCCGGCAGGGCGACCGGCACCGGCTGGTTCATGCGCCCGCCCTGGCCTGTTCGATGGTCCGGCCGCGATGCAGTTCACCTGCCCGCAAGGCCGCCTGCATGATCTCCACATGGGTGCCGCATCGGCAGAGGTTGTGCTGCAACTCGCTGCGCATTTCTTGCTCGGTGGCATGCGGATGGCGGCGCAGCAGTGCCTCCACCGTCATGATCATCCCGTTGAGGCAGTAGCCGCACTGGGCCGCCTGGCAGTCGATGAAAGCCTGCTGCACGGGCCCGGGTGATTCCGGCGTGCCCAGACCTTCCAGCGTGGTCACCTGCCGGCCCACCGCCGCGGCCACGGGCATGACACATGACCGCGCAGCGACCCCGTCGATCAAAACCGTGCAGGCCCCGCATTCGCCCAGCCCGCAACCGTACTTGGGCCCGTTCAGTTCGAGGTCGTTGCGCAGCACGTGCAGCAAGGCGGTCTGCGCTGCCACGGCCACCTGGCACGCAGTGCCGTTGACCCGCAGGTGCAGGGGCGCCGGTTGGCTGCTGGCGGTGGGCTGGGGGTGCATGGGACGCCGACCGTCTTTCAGCCGATCTTCGCCTTGGGCTCCACCAGCGGCACGTCGAAGACGTCGTACCCGAAACACCAGGACGGGTCTTCGTTGGTCAGCAGCCAGGTGTTGTCGTGGGAAATCTTCTGCACCTTGCTCGCCCGCTCGGCGCGGTTGGCTTCATACAGCGCAAACGCCAGCTCGTGGTTTTCGGCGCCGACCTGTTTCAGGCAGCGGGCCAGCATGGCGCCGTCCTCGATCGCCATGGCCGCGCCCTGCGCCATGTGGGGTTTCATGGGGTGGCAGGCATCGCCCAGCAGCACCAGCCGGCCACGGCTCCACAACGGCAGCGGGTCGCGTTCCAGCAGCGACCACTTGGTGATTTCGACCGTGTGGTCGATCAGCGACTGAATGGTGGGGTGCCAGCCCTGGAAGGTCTCGCGCATCTCTTCCTTGCTGCTCGGCAACCAGCGGTCCTTCAGGTCCCACTCTTCGACCGGCACACCGGTCACGTAGTAGAGCTCGTCCTGTTTGCTGGTGACGAAATAGGTCATCAGGTGGCGGTCTTCGCCCCACCATTTGACGCAGGCATCGAAGGGCAGCATGCCGGCCTTGACCTCGGGCGTGGGGAACACCGCGCGATGCGCCAGGTAACCGGCGTACTTGGGCAGCTCGGGCCCCAGCAGCGCCTCGCGGATGCGCGAATCGACGCCGTCCGCGCCGATCACGATGTCGGCCTCTTCGCTGCTGCCGTCGGCAAAGTGCAGCACCACCACCTCGCCCCGGTCTTCGACCCGGGTGAGGTGCTTGTCATAGGACATCACGCTGGCGGGCAGCGCGTTGATCAGCAGCGCATGGAAGTCGCCGCGATGCACCGTCAGGTAGCTTGCGCCGTAGTTCTTCACGGCGAAGTCGCCCAGCGGAATCTGCGCCATCACCTCGCCGGTCTGCCAGTGGCGGCTGTACCAGTAGTCGGGGTGCGAGCCCTGTTCGTTCAGCGCGTCCTCGATGCCGATGCGGCGCAGGATCTTCATCACGTTCGGCCCCACGTGGATGCCCGCCCCGATGCGCGAAAACGAGGCCGCCTGCTCATACACCCGCACGTTGAAACCCTGCTGGAGCAGCAGCGAAGCCGCCGCCGCGCCACCGAGGCCGGCGCCGACGACGGCGATACGAGGGGATTTGGACACTGGGCTCTCCTGGGGCGAATGGATTGAAATGCAAAAGGCCGTCGCAGGTTCCGTGCCGGCGTCAAAATGCAGGTATCGAGTGCATACGCTCTATTGATTGCGCCTGGAACAGCCACTGGCCGGCACCACCGGCGTGCATTACATCCAGCAATTGGCCATCGAGGCGAGCGTTAAATGCACGACTTTGGGGTAAACGCTGAGCAGGGGCGCCATGCCGGTTGGCCCGCTTGTTGCAAGAATGCAGCGCACACACTCAACGGGAGCCGCAATGTCCGTCAGCGACCATGATTTGATCCATGCCTGGAAGCGTGTCTTGCAGCTTTCGAAGCTTCAACCGGGCCAGGTGGTGACCATCCTTACCGGCGCCGACACGCATCCGCAGACACTGCGCTGCGCCATCAACGCCTGCGCCGACATGGGTTCCCGGCTCAACCGGCTCGACCTGCTGCCGGTGAACGGAGAAAAGTCGCTCAGCCGCGATTCATTGGCCTACCTTGGCACAACGCCGCTGACCGACAACCCGGCAGCCATCGCGGCCCTGAAAGCCAGCGACCTGGTGCTGGATTTGATGACCCTGCTGTTCTCGCCCGAGCAGCATGAAATCCTCGCAGGCGGCACGAAGATATTGCTGGCAGTGGAGCCGCCCGAAGTGCTGGTGCGCCTCACCCCCACCGAAGAAGACCGGGCCCGTGTCACCGCTGCGTCGAAACTTATCGAAGCATCGAAAGAGATGCACATCACCTCCGCCGCCGGCACCGACCTGCGCGCGTCGCTGGGCACCTTCCCGGCCATCCGCGAATACGGTTTTGTCGACGAACCCGGTCGCTGGGACCACTGGCCCAGCGGCTTCGTGCTGACCTGGCCGGACGAAGGCCAGAGCAACGGCACCATCGTGCTCGACCGCGGCGACATCATCCTGCCCATGAAGGAATACGTCACCGACGCCATCCGTTTCACCATCCGCGACGGCTACGTGCGGAGCATCGACGGTGGCCTGCAGGCCGACATCCTGAAGGAATACATGGCCACCTACGAAGACCCGGAGGCCTACGCCGTGTCGCACCTGGGCTGGGGCCTGCAGCCGCGCGCCAGCTGGGCGATGCTGGGCCAGTACAACAAGGAAACCCACATCGGCATGGACGCCCGCGCCTTCGAAGGCAACTTTCTCTGGTCCATGGGCCCCAACAACGAAGCCGGCGGCAGCCGCACCACCGCCTGCCACATCGACATGCCGCTGCGCCACTGCAGCGTGTCGCTGGACGGCAGACCGACCGTCATCGACGGCGTGGTGCAGGACGCCGCCGGCCTGGCCCACGCGGCGCGCCGCAAGATCCTCGGAACCTGAGCGACATGACCGCCACCACCGCCGCCACGCCCGCCACCGCCATGACCCAGCCCACCGCCCCCGGCGACATCTCCGCCTACGCCCGCCAGGGTTTCGGCACCCCGCTGCCGCTCAAGGCCCCGTTCGGCCTGCTCATCGTCGACTTCGTCAACGGCTTCAAGGACCCGGCCGTGTTCGGCGGCGGCAACATCCCCGAGGCCATCGCGCAGACAGAAAACCTGCTTGCCCACGCCCGCCAGCAGGGCTGGCCGGTGGCGCACAGCCGCATCGTCTTTTCGGACGACGACGCCGACAGCAACATCTTCTGCATCAAGGTGCCCGGCATGCTCACGCTGAAGGAAGACAGCCCCGACAGCGCCATCGTCCCCGAGCTGGCTCCGGCGAAGGGCGAATACGTCGTCCGCAAGAGCACGCCGTCGGCCTTCTTCGGCACCATGCTGGCCGCCTGGCTGGCGCAACGTGGCGTGCAGACGCTGGTGGTCGCAGGCTGTGTCACCAGCGGCTGCGTGCGCGCCAGCGTGGTCGACGCCATGCAGGCCGGTTTCCGTCCGCTGGTGGTGTCCGACTGCTGCGGCGACCGGGCCATCGGGCCGCACGAAGCCAACCTGTTCGACATGGCGCAGAAGTACGCCTCGGTCATGCCCATGGCACAGGCCCTGGCCGACATCGACGCCTACCAGGCCGCCACCGCCTGACCCGTCCGTCATGACGCCGCAGCCGCTTCCGCAAGCCCTGCACCAGCAGCTTCTGGCGCGGCCCGACACCTTGCTGGTGGTGCGTCCCGCCGCCGCGCCGCCCAGGCCCGCAGCCGGCCAGCCCGGCAGCGCCACCGACTACGCCCAGGCCACGCCGGAGATCTTCATCGCCGTATCGGCCACGGACGAATCCCCCGGCTGGCAGGCCACCGCCTTCAACGGCCATGTGGACCTGGGCACCGGCATCCGCACCGCCCTGGCGCAGATCGTCGCGGAAGAACTGGAGGTTCCCCTGGCCCGTCTGAACATGGTGCTGGGGCATACCGGATCCGCGCCCAACCAGGGCCCGACCATCGCCAGCGCCAGCATCCAGATATCCGCCGTGCCCCTGCGCCGTGCGGCCGCCCAGGCGCGTCATCACCTGCTGGGCCTGGCCGCACAACGGTGGTCGGTGCCGGTCGAAGCGCTGTCGGCGCGTGACGGCGAGGTGAGCTTCAAGCACCCCGGCGACACCCGCCGCCTGACTTATGGCGACCTGCTGCGCGGCATCACCGTGCAGCTGCCGCTGGCCCCGCCCGACCAGCATGTGCCCCTCAAACCTGCGTCGGAATACCGCATCGTCGGCCAGGCCGCCGCGCGAGTCGACATCCCCGCCAAGGCCACCGGCCAGCTGAGCTTCGTGCACGACGTACGCATGCCCGGCATGCGCCACGGCCGGGTCGTCCGCCCGCCGCACCCGGGCCGCGACGGCGGCGACTTCATCGGCCATTGCCTCGTCGACGTGGACAAACAATCGGTCGCCCACCTGCCCGGCAACGTGGTGGTGGTGCAGCAAGGCGACTTCATCGGTGTGGTGGCCGACCGCGAAGAGCAGGCCATCGCCGCCATGCGCGCGTTGAAAGTCCGCTGGAAACCCATCCCCCCCGGCCCGGACCTGAGCGACACCGGGCAAGCCATCCGCAGCCAGCCATCCACGCCACGCCTGCTGATCGACCAGGGCGACACCACGGCCGCCTGGCCCCAGGCCGCCCACCACCTGAAACGCAGTTATGTGTGGCCTTACCAGATGCATGCGTCCATCGGCCCGTCGTGCGCCGTCGCCAGATTTGCCGATGGACGACTGACCGTCTGGGCCGGCACCCAGAACCCGCACATGCTGCGCACCGACCTCGACAAGCTGCTGCAGATCGGAGAGGCCAGCATCGAGATCGTCCGCCTGGAGGCAGCCGGTTGTTATGGCCGCAACTGCGCCGACGACGTATGCGCCGACGCCGCCCTGATGGCCATGGCCGTAGGCGCGCCGGTGCGGGTGCAACTGACCCGCGAACAGGAACACCAGTGGGAACCCAAGGGCTGCGGCCAGCTGGTCGACGTGCAGGCCGCGACGGACCAGAACGGCGACCTGCTGGCCTATGACTTCGCCGTGCGTTACCCGTCCAACGACGCGCCCCTGCTCGCGTCACTGCTTACCGGCAAGGCCAGCAACCAGCCCCGCACCCTGGAGATGGGCGACCGCACTGCCGCGCCGCCTTACCGATACCCGCACCAGCACGTCGTCTGCCACGACATGGCGCCCCTGGTGAGGTCGTCGTGGCTGCGCGGCGTGTCGGCCCTGCCCAACTCGTTTGCGCATGAATGCATGGTCGACGAACTGGCCCATGCGGCCGGGGCCGACCCGGTGGAATTCCGCATCCGGCACCTGGACGACCAGCGCGCCATCGACCTCATAAAAGCCACAGCGACTAGAGCCGGCTGGGAGCCATCCACACCCGGCAGCCGGGGCAAGGTCGGCGCGGACGGAATGCTGCGCGGCCGGGGCATCGGTTATGCCCGTTATGTGCACAGCCGGTTCCCGGGTTTCGGCGCGGCCTGGGCGGCATGGGTGGTCGACCTGAGCGTGGAGGCCGCCAGCGGACGCATCCGCATCGACCGCATCGTGGTGGGGCAGGACACCGGGATGGTCGTCAACCCGGACGGCGTGCGGCACCAGATCCACGGCAACGTCATCCAGACGCTGAGCCGCACGCTGATGGAGCGGGTCGGGTTCGACCGCCAGGGGGTGACGAGCCGGGAATGGGGCGGGTATCCGATTGCGAAGTTCGGGGACGTGCCGGAGATCGAGGTGGTGCTGATGGACCGGCAGGACTGTGCGCCGATGGGGGGTGGGGAGTCGGCGTCGGTGCCTGGGCCTGCGGCGGTTGCGAATGCGTTGTTTGATGCGGTGGGGAGAAGGTTTTATGAGGCTCCGTTTTTGGGGGAGCGGGTGCTGGGGGCCACGACTGGCGACTGACCATCTTGCGAAAAGCTTGATTTTTGATACTCTCACTAATCATTTAACTCAAAAAGAGCACTTCAATGAGCATCATCGAAGAGCTAACGCAAGTTCGCAAGGCCGCCCAGCGCACACAGGAAGACTTGGCGCAAGCCGCCGGACTCACCCGCATGTCGGTCAATCGCGCCGAAGCCGGCATCGTCGACCCCAAGCTGTCCAGCGTCGTTGAAATGGCGCGCGCACTCGGCATGGAGTTGATGCTGGTGCCCAGCGCGCTCCAGGCCGAAGTGGCGGCTTTCCTGCAATCCGGTGGCCGAGTACTGGGCCAACCACCTGGAGTTTCCGCCCCGCTTTCCATCGTCGATACCTTGTCCTCACGGTCCAGCCGGTGAGCACCTCCATCAAGTACCTGCGCCTGTATCTGCATCTGCCGGACCGCAGCCGGCGCGCCATCGGTTACCTGTCCCAGTACGGCGACATCCTGCGGGCATCCTTCGACGCCGACTACATCCAGGACGAACAGCGACCCACCTTGTCGCTGAACTATCGAGGCGCGAACGAAGCCGACACCCGCGCCATCCTGCAGTCGACCCGCGATCACCGTCTGGTGCGTACCGATGGGCGCTGGCCGGTGTACTTCGAGAACCTGCTGCCCGAAGGCCACAACCGCGACCGCCTGGCTGCGCAACGCCATTGCAGCCCCAGCGATGAATTCGAGTTGCTGGCCGCAGCCGGGCACGACCTGATGGGCGCGCTGGAGGCCGAGCCAGTGCCAGCGCAGGAAGGCATACCCGATACCGTTCGCCATTGGCACACCGCCCTGGGGCTGGATGTACTGGAGCCGGGGTTCGTGGAGTTTCCGGTGGAAGACGCGGCATCGCTGCCGGGAGTCGTCACCAAGTTTTCAGCTGTATATGACGGCCGGCGCTACGTCGTGAAGAAGCACGGCGCGGCGGGTTCCTTCATCCTGAAACTTCCCACTGCCCGGCACCCCGATCTGGTAGCCAATGAATACACCGGTTATCGGCTCTGCGAGGCGCTGGGCCTGAACTGCGCCAAGGCCCAGGTCATCAGCCGTGCCGATGCTGAGTTGCCGGAGGCCGTGCCGTTCGACGAGATATTGGCCGTGCAGCGGTTTGATCGCGGGCCAGATGGGCAACGGATTCACATGGAAGAGTTTGCGCAGGTACTGGGCTACGAATCCCGTCACAAATACGGCCGTGACTTGATGAGCGATTACGCCCGAATGCTGCAAGCGATAGATGTGCTGTCAGCCAATCGGGTGGCGGACGTGCGCGAATTCATCGGACGGTTTGTCGCATTCATCCTGATGGGAAATACCGACGCGCATCTGAAGAACTGGGCGCTGATCTATCCGGATGGAACACGGCCTGTGCTGGCGCCCTTGTATGACCCGGTTTGTGTGACAGCGTTGTTCGGCGACGTCGATCAGGGAGATTACGGAATTAATCGTGCAATCGACCAGCGCCTGCGCGCGTTCGCTTGGGCCGATCTGGAATCGTTGCTGGTAAAGGCAAAAGTGGGTCGCGTTCCCAACCATTTGAGGGCGGCCAAGTCGCTGGTCAGACAGGCGCACGCTGAGTGGCCAGCGGTATTGGAGTCTGCCCCCGGAGGAGTGAGGACAACTGTGAAGGATCGGTTGGCTGGGGGCGTCGCGCTGACGGTCTCTGCTGGCTAAGACCCCGGCGCGCATTGCCCATCCCTGTCGGCTGAACTACATTCCCCCGTCGCGCCCACCAGCGCGACCGGGATTGGCGTCCCGTTGTGTTTTGCGGTGAAAGCCGCACACCGATGACCGTTGGGTTGCGGCTTTTTCCTGTTCGAACCGTTTCTGGCGGCTCGGATGGGAGGGCTCGCGCCCTGCCGGAACTCGCAAGACACACGGTACGCCAACCTGTTCGAGCCGCCGCCACTTCCCCCTCGAAGTGACGGCGGTCTTCCCTCTCGGAACACATCGAACGATCAGGAGACCGGCATGAAAAAGCAGCGCCCCGTCAAGGCTTTCCCCGCACTGGATATCTCCTCCCTCCCGGGCCTCACCGCCGCCAACGTCGCCCATGCCTGCGGCCTGCTGCGTGAGGTCGGTTCCCTCGCCGCACTTGCCCTGGACTTGTCCCGCCAGCCGCTCCCCGCCGACCAGGAAACCGAAGACCTGCAAAGCCGCGTCAACGTGCTCCAGCGCCTGCTCGACCGCATCGGCTGGGTGGCCGACGTGGGCCTGCGTGAACTGGGTGCAGCCGGCTCCTTCGCCCGCGCCGAAGACTGGCTGCTGGCGGATGTCGCCGTGTCCAGCGCCTTGCCTGCGGCTACCGCCTAGTCAACCCAACCCACCCAGCCGCACCAGCCACTCCGCGAATACCAGCGCCTCCGCCCCCGCCCCAGGCGCCAGCCCGTAGTAGTTGCCGTCCAGCGGCACCCGGATTTCCGGCAGCACCGCCACCAGCCGCCCAGACGCCAGGTCGTGCCGCACCAGCGACACCGGCGCGACCACCAGCCCCAGCCCGTCGACCGCCGCCTGCAACACAAGATGGTGGTGGTCGAACATCAGCCGCCCGGCCGGTTTCAGGCGCGCCACGCCGGCCTTGCGCTGCCAGTCGTCCCAATCGCCATTCCGCGTGCGGGCCGACATCAGCACATGCGCCGTCAGCGCGCGTGGCGTCGTCACCGGATGCTCGGCCAGCAGCGCGGGCGCACCGACCAGCACGGCTTCGTCGCTCATGAAGGGCTGCACCTGGATGGACGGCGGCCAGCCCTGCAGGCCGCGCCGGATGGCGATGTCGAAGCTGTCGACGGCGTTGGCGGGCTGGGCGGTGCTGGTTTCCACCCTCGGCTCTATGCCGGGGTGTTGCGCGACGAAGTCCGGCAGGCGCGGTATCAGCCAGCGCACTGCAAACGACGGCCGCACGTTGATGCGTACCGAGCGCGGCGTTGTGCTCTGTCGCAACGCGGCTGCGGCGCTGGCGATCTGCGCCAGGGCGTTGGCGGCTTCGGCAAAAAACGCCTGACCGGCGGGGGTCAGCAGCACCTGGCGGATGCGGCGTTCGAACAGCGAAACGCCCAGGTGGGTTTCCAGGCTTTTCACCTGGCGGCTGATGGCGCTGTGGGTGACGTGCAGTTCGATGGCCGCGCGGGTGAAACTCTGGTGCCGGGCGGCGGCCACAAAGGCGCGCACGGCGTTGAGCGGCGGCAGGCGGTCGGCGGGTTCGGGGCTCACGGACATGTGTGCAATTTTTGCACGCATGGCCGGCGGTTAATGTCGTTTGTCAGCCGGCCGGCCGGCGGCGCACCATGCGGCAGATGTCTCTTGCCACCGCCGACCGCGACTCCCGCAACGCCGCCCTGTCGCTGGGCACCACGCTGCCTTGCGACATCGTGCTGTACCTGCTGCTGCCGATGTTCAGCGACGACTTCGGGGTGACGCTGCCGCAGGTCGGCCTGCTGCTCGCCGCCAACCGGCTGGTGCGTATCGCGGGTTACGGCTGGGTGGTGCGGTTCTACGGCCGGCACGGCGACCGGGCGACCTGCCTGCTGGCGGTGGCTGCGTCTGCGGTGTGCGCGCTGGGTTACGCCACGCTGTCGGGTTTCTGGGCGCTGCTGCCGCTGCGGCTGCTCTGGGGTTTGTGTTTTGCAGCGCTGAACCTGGTGACGCAGGCGCTTTCCACGTCCTTGCCGCAGGGCGCTTCGGCGCGGGCCGGGCGGTCTCGGGCCTACATCGCCGCCGGACCGCTGCTGGCCTTGCCGGCGGGCGCGTTGATGGCGCAGATGTGGGGGCCGCGTGCCATTTTCTGGGTGCTGGTGGTGGTGGCCCTGAGCGGGTTGCTGGCGGCGCGCCGGTTGCCGCGCACGGTCGAGGCGGCCCCGCCCGCCGCGCGGCGTCGGCTGCGGCTGCCGGGTGCGCTGGACACCTGGTCCTTCCTGGAAGGTTTCACGCTCGACGGGCTGTTCATCATCGGCCTGACCTTTCTCGGCAAGGACCTCATGCCCGGCGGCGCGGTGCTGGCCGCCGGCCTGCTGCTGGCCTTGCGATATGGGGCCGAGATCGTGCTCAGCCCGGTGGGTGGCCACATGGCCGACCGCTTCGGCGCGGAGCGGTTGCTGGTGTGGATGTCGCTGCTGACCTCGGTTGCGCTGGTGGGTTTCGGGGCGGGGCTGCTGTGGACGTGCGCCATCTGCATCGTCGTGCTGCGGGCCTTGCAGCTGCCGCTGGTGCCGCCCATCGTGGCGCGGCGTTACCCCGGACCGGGTCGGGTGCAGGCGCTGGCGGCGCGGTCGATCTGGCGCGACATCGGGGCGGGCACCGGGCCGCTGGTGGCCGGTGTGGCGCTGCCGGTGGTGCCTTCGGTCTGGCTCTACGGTGTCGCTGCGCTGTTGCTGGGGCTGGCTGCGCTGGCCTGTGGCCGCGAGGCCCGGCGGGTGCATGCGGATGGGAAACAAGGACGCGCGTCCAGAACTTGACCCCCGGCGCGGGGCGGGTTTTTTGTAGCCTCTGCATGTCGCTTTAAGATGCCTGCTCCAGCATCCAGTTACTGTTCCAGGAAAGCGATCCTTCCCTTGGTTTCTTCGGGCACCGTGCGTCGCCGGCACGTTTTCTACGTCAGTGGTTTCGATCCCAACGGGCCGTCGAGGTATCACCGGCTGTACGCGGACGGTGCACAGCAGCAGTCGGCCTGGAGCACGGCGGCCATCGGTGTCGGGCCACGCAAACGGGTGCAGGGCGATCCCGAGACCATGGCCTGGAAGGTCGACTACCGCCAGCCGGCACACGAAGGCGTCGAAACCGACTACGCGTTCCCCCGCTGGGACGCCATCATTCGCGCCTACTGGTGGCCGGGCAACTGGCAGCAGATAAAGGACTTTCTGCAGACCTCGTGGCAGTACCTGACCTGCGGCGCGTTTCGCACGCTGTACGGCCAGGGCTGGGGCCAGTTCGTCACCCTGTTCGCCCCCTTCATGCTGCTGGTGCTGATGTTGCCCGGCGCCGTGGCCCTTCTGGCTGCGGCCGGGGCGGTGATGCGTGCCCGGCAATCCGGCGCATCGCTGGCGCTGCCGCTGGTGACTGCCGCGCTGCTGGTGGTTGCCGCACTCGTCTGGGCCTACTGGGCGCGGCGTTACTGGCACACCCAGTGGGTGCTGCGCAGTTATGCATTTGTCGGGCGCATGGCCCGTGGACCGGTGCCCGAACTTGAGGCCCGGCTCGACGCCATGGCCGCCAACCTGGTCCGCCGGGTTCAGCAGAACCGCGACGACGAGGTGCTGGTGGTCGGCCACAGCCTGGGCACCATCATGGCGACATCGGTGCTGGCCCGCGCGCTGCGGCTGGACCCCGAACTGGCGCAGCGTGGGCCGCGCCTGAGTTTCCTGACGCTGGGCCATTGCCTGCCGCTGATGTCGAACCTGCCGGCAGCCCAGGGTTTTCGGGACGAACTGGCGGTGCTGGCGCAATGCGATGGCTTGTGCTGGGTGGACTTTTCCGACCCGCTGGACGACTACGCATTTCCCGGCGTCGACCCGTTCGAGGCTGCCGGCCTGACCGTGCCGCGCGCGGACCACCCGCAGATGCGCAGCCCCGGCTTCACCGCCATGATGGCTTCCGCCCCGCAACAGGTTCCGCAGATGAACCTGCACCAGATCCACCAGCAATACCTGTGGGCAAGCCCGCTGCCGCAGGCCTACGACTACTTCGCGATGACCGCCGGGCCGCTGACCCTGGCGGCCCGTTTCGGCGTGGCTGGCTGACCGGACGGCATCACCGGCGCATGGCGCGCCATCAGCGCCACCACCCAGTCGATGAACACCCGCAGCTTGGCGCTGACGTGGCGGTTGGGCGGGTAGGCCAGGTACATCGGCATGGGCGCCATCCGCCAGCCGTCGAACAGCGGCAGCAGCTCGCCGCGCGCTCGGGGTTCCGCTGCCATGTAGTCAGGCAGCCACAACACACCCATGCCGGCCAGCCCGGCCGCCAGGTAGGCGTTGCCGTCGTCCACCGCCACCGTGTAGCGGCCGTGCACCTTCAGTTGCTCGTCGCCGCGCTGCACCGCATAAGGCAGCGCCTTGCCGGTGCGTGCCCAAAGGAAACCGACGATGCGGTGGTGGCTGTCGGCCAGTTCTCGCGGATGCGCAGGTGTGCCGCAGCGGGCCAGGTAGGCCGGCGCGGCGTACACGCCCAGGTGCAGGTCGCCGACGTGGCGGCCGATCAGCGAGTTGTCGGTCAGCTCGCCGCCGCGCAGCACGCAGTCGACGTTCTCGGCGATCAGGTCGATCACCCGGTCGCTGACACCCATGTCGAACTGGATGTCGGGATAACGGGTGTGGAATTCGGGCAGCGCCGGCATCAGCACCAGGCGGGCGAAGGGGCTGGGCACGTCCACCCGCAAGCGGCCACGCGGGGCTGCGGCAGCGGTCGAAAGGCTGGTCTCGGCGTCGTCCATGTCGGCCAGCAGGCGCCGCACCCGGTCGTAATAGGCGGCGCCGTCGGCGGTGACGTTCACCTTGCGGGTGGTGCGGTTGAGCAGCCGTACCCGCAGCCGGGCTTCGAGCTGCTGCACCAGCTGGGTGACGCTGGTGCGGCTGAGGTGCAGGGTGTCGGCGGCCTTGGTGAAGCTGCCGGTTTCGACCACTCGGGCAAATGCCAGCATGGCATCGAAACGGTCCATCGGGGCTCCGGTCTGGTTGGGTTTTTGCAGGGCTGATTGTCCGGTTTCCAGGAACAGTGATGAACGGCCTTGCCGGTTTATCGCAGCGCCGCGACTGCCTAAAGTGGGGTCTGCCTTCCAACCCACTTGCTGATGGAGCCTTGTTCCCATGACCTCACGTGACGTCGTTTTTCCACCCGGCCGCCGGGCGCTTTACGAGCGCAACCGCTATTCCCCCGCCGTGCGATCCAACGGTTTCCTGTTCGTGTCCGGCCAGGTCGGCAGCCGCGAGGACGGCTCGCCCGAACCCGACTTCGAAGCCCAGGTGCGGCTGGCCTTCGACAACCTGAACGCCATCCTGGCCGCGGCCGGCAGCAGCTTCGAAGACGTGGTCGACGTCACCGTCTTCATCGTCGACCCGGTGGCGAAGTTCGACACCGTCATGAAGGTGCTGCCCGACTACTGGGGCGAGGCGCCGCACCCCACGCTGACGGGTGTGGGTGTCACCTGGCTCTATGGTTTCGAGTTCGAGATCAAGGTGATCGCGAAGCTGCCGTAAGGCAGCCGTCGCAACTCAATAACCCACCGCCTGCCCGTCCCGCCGATGGTCGGAGCCGGCCACATAGGCGACCGGTTCACCCTCGGCCTGGTCCAGGCGGCGGATCAGCTGGGCGCTGCCGAAGTCCAGGCTGTCGGTCGGTGCGATCTCGGGCTGGTGGCCCATGGCACGCAGGCCTTCGACCACCTGGGCCGGCACGGTGTGTTCCAGCGTCAGCGCACCCGTGTCGTTGATGCGCCAGCGCGGCGCGTCCGAACAGGCCTGCGGGTTGAGTTCGTCGACCGATTCACGCACCGTCATCTGCAGGTGCCCTTGCGCCTGCATGTTGCCGCCCATCACACCGAAGGCCATGTGCGGTTTGCCATTGCGGGTCATGAAGGCCGGGATGATGCTGTGCATCGGCCGTTTGCCGCCCGCCACCTGGTTGGGATGGCCGGCGGTGGTGACGAAACCCATGCCCCGGTTGTGCAGCGCGATGCCGGTGCCGGGCACCACCACGCCGGAGCCGAATCCCTTGAAGTTGCTCTGGATGAAAGACACCATGCGGCCCTGCGCATCGGCCGCACACAGGTAGACGGTGCCGCCGCTGGCGGGTTGGCCGGCGGGGTAGGCACCGAGCTTCGTCGGGTCGATTCCGCGGGCGCGTTCACGCAGGTAGGCCTTGTCCAGCAGCTGGGCGGCGGTCACCTTCATGTGCGCCGGGTCGGCCACGTGGGCGTATAGGTCGGAGAAGGCCATTCGCATGGCTTCGATCTCCAGGTGCATGCGCGCGGCGGAGCCGGGTCTGGCTTCACGGTAGGGCAGGTTTTCCAGCAGGCCGAGCGCCATCAGCGCGGCCAGGCCCTGGCCGTTGGGCGGGATCTCGTGCACGGTGCGATCGCCGAAATCCATCGAGATCGGCTTGACCCATTCGACCTGGTGGGCGGCCAGGTCTTCCAGCGACAGGCCGGCATCGTGGGCCTTGGCGAAGTCGGCCATCGACCGGGCCAGCCGGCCCCTGTAGAACGAATCGGTGCGGCTGCGGGCGATGTCCTGCAGCGTGTCGGCCTGGTCGGTGAAACGCCAGGTCTCGCCGACCGTGGGTGCGCGGCCCTTGGGCATGAAGGCGTCGAAACCGGGATGCCGGCCCAGCTCGGCTGCCGCCAGTTGCCACTGCCGCGCGATGACCGGGCTGACCGGGAAACCGTCACGCGCATGGCGGATGGCGTCGGTGAAAAGGTCTTCGAACGGCAGGGCGCCGAAGCGCTCCGACAGCGCAAGCCATGCGGCAACGCCACCGGGCGTGGTGACGGTGTCCCAGCCGTTGCGGGGCATCTGGTGCAGGCCGGCGAACCTGCTGGCGAACTTGTCTGCGGACCATGCCTGCGGCGCGCTGCCGCTGGCATTGAGGCCGTGCAGTTCGTCGCCGTCCCACACCAGTGCGAAGGCGTCGCCGCCGATGCCGTTCATGGTGGGTTCGACCACGGTCAGGCAGATGGCGGCGGCCAGCGCCGCGTCGATGGCGTTGCCGCCCCGCGCAAAGGCCGCCGCACCGGCCTGCGAGGCCAGCGGTTGCGAGGTCGATACCAGGTTGCGGGCCAGCACCGGCTGACGGCCGGAGGGGTAGGGCAGGTTCCAGTGCATGTCTGTGTCTCTTTTCGGGCTGTTTTTTGCAGGCCCGGATCTTAGGTGCCCTGTATGTCTCGGGCAGGCATCAGAGCGTGACGCCGGCGGCCTTGATGACCTTGTCCCAGCGCGCCTTGTCGGACGCCACCAGCGGGGCCAGTCTTGCGCCGTCGCCGGGGGTGACGATGTAGCCCTTCTGCACCAGGCTTTCGACGGTCGCCGGGTCTTTCAGGATGTCGGCGACGGTGCGGGCCAGCAGGGCGACGGCTTCGGGCGGCGTACCCCTGGGCATGTACAGGCCGAACCAGTTGTCGGCCTCGTAACCCGGCATGCCGGCCTGGGCCACGGTGGGCAGGTCGGGCAGCGAAGGCACCCGGCTCGAAGACGCCACGGCCAGCGCCCGCACCTTGCCGGCGCGCACCAGCGGGGTCGATGCGGCCACGCTGTCGAACATGAACGACACCGCGCCCGACAGCAGGTCGGTCACCGCCAGCGAGCTGCCCTTGTAGGCGATGTGGGTGGCCTTCACGCCGAGGTTGTTGCACAGCAGTTCGGATTCGAGGTGCGACAGCGTGCCGGTGCCCTGCGATGCAAAGTTGACGTCGCCGCTCCTGGCCTTCAGCCATGCGACGAACTCGGGCATGGTCTTGGCCGGCACGTCGTTGTTGACGATCAGCATGTGGGGTGCGTTGCAGATCAGGCTGACCGGAATGAAGTCGCGCGCCAGGTCGGCCTTGGCATTGGGGTAGAGCGTGCTGGCGATGGCCTGGGTGGTGACGGCGCTGATGAGCGCGTTGTAGCCGTCTGGTGCGGCACGTGCGGCCACTTCCAGGCCCAGGGTGCTGCCGGCGCCGGGGCGGTTGTCGATGACGACCGTCTGGCCGAGTTTCTCGGAAAGCTTCTGGCCGATGAGCCGCGCCAGGATGTCGGTGGCGCCGGCCGGCGGGTAGCCGACGGTGATCCTGATCGGATGCGCCGGGTAAGCCTGCGCGAAGACACGGGTGCCGGCCAGGGAAAGGCCCAGGCCGGTGCTGCCGACAAGTGCGGCGGCGAGGGTCTGGCGGCGGGTCGGGTTCGGGGTGCGGTTCACGGGTGGCCTTGGAAAACTCGGAAAAAGGATTCAGAACCCGGGAGCCGGTGCGAGAAGCGTGCCAGCGGAAGTCGTCAAGGCCCCAGCGACAGCCGCCGCCGGCTCGTGAAGAGCCTGGTTTCACCGCTGAGCGGATCGACGAATCCGAATTCGCGCGACAGCAGCTGCAGCGGTTGCGAATAGTCCGGCGCGGCACCCGGCGCCGGCTCGGCCTGCAGCTGCGGATATACCCGGTCGTTGACGATGGGCACCCCCAGCGCGCTCATGTGGGCGCGCAGCTGGTGCTTGCGGCCGGTGAGCGGGGTGAGCCGGTAGTGGGCCAGGTCCGGGCCCGGCGAGGCGATCCTGCCGATGAGGGCGATATGGGTCTCGGCATTGGGTTCGCCCTGCATCACCTGCATCTGCATGAAGTTCTGGCCGGACGGTTCTTCCAGGCGGCTGCGGTAGACCAGCGGCAAGGCCAGCCCGGCCCGCCACGGTGCGACCGCCTCGTAGACCTTGTGCACCTGCCGGTCGCGCAGCAGCGAATGGTAGGCATGGCGGTCGTCCGGCCGCACCACGAAGGCCAGCACGCCGGCGGTGTCGCGGTCCAGCCGGTGCATGGGCACCAGGGTGTCGATGCCCAGTTGCCGCTTGAGGCGCACCAGCACGGTTTCATGCAGGTGGCGGCCACCGGGCTGGGTCGACAGGAAATGCGGTTTGTCGATCACCACCAGATGGTCGTCCCGGTGCAGCAGCTCGACCTCGAAAGGCACCCGCGTCTCGGGCGGCGGCTCGCGCCAGTACCACAGCACCATGCCCTGCACGCATGCGGTGCCGGCCTGCACCTCGCGGCCATGGGTGTCGTGCACCTGTCCGGCCGCCAGGCGCGCGGGCCAGTCGCCGACATGCGGAAAACGCGCCAGCAGAAACGGCAGCACGGTGGCGAAAGGGCCGGCCTGTACCGACACCCGGCTGGCGCTGACGCCGTCGCGCGGGGCAGGGGTCCACGCGGCTGCGGGGCGGGCCATGGTGCGCTGCCCTCAGGTGCCGGAATCTTCGAGCCGGCGGGCGCGTTGCAGGCGCCAGGCTTCGTCGGGATGGGCCGGGTCGTAGACCTCTTCTGCGGTGGTGCCGGTCTCTTGCAGACGCGTGTCGAGCGCGATGCGGTTGTCGAACACAAAACATTCCCCGGACCAGTCACGATCGGCGTCGGGCACGCTCTGGAAGTAATTGAGGATGCCGCCCTCGAGCTGCTTCACGTCCAGCCCCAGGCTGCGCAGCCAGGGGGCGGTCTTGTCGCAGCGGATGCCTCCCGTGCAATACATGGCCACCGGCCGGCCGGCCGCTCGCCAGGCGGGGGCCTGCTGCTGCACGTAGGCGACGAAGTCACGGAAGTTGTGCACGCCCGGATCCACCGCTCCCCTGAAATGGCCCAGGCGGTATTCGAAGTGGTTGCGGTTGTCGAGCAGCACCACGTCCGGTTGTGCCAGCAGTTCGCGCCAGGCTTGCGGCGACAGGTGGCTGGCGTCTTGTTCGTCCGGCGCGCCGGCTTCGGCCTCGCCCGGGAAACCCAGCGCCACGATCTCCGGCTTGACGCCCACCTTCAGCCGGCCGAAGGGCTCGGTGATGCACGCGCTGCGTTTGAAGGCCATGCCGCGCAACGCGCCGTGCAGCACCGCGTCGGTCTGCAGGGCGGCCTGGAAGGCGTCCACCGCCGCTGAATCGCCGGCCACCGTTCCGCTGACGCCTTCGTGTGCGACCACGATGCTGCCGTGCAGGCCTCGGGCCAGGGCGCGCAGGGTGTCGGCCGCAGCCGTCGGGTCGGCCAGCGGCACGAAACGGTAGAAGGAGCCGTGTTGCTGCCGTGGCTGCTGGGGCGGCTTTTGCGGACTGGCGGGGTCGAGAGTCATCGCCGGGATTTTCGCCGCTGGCCGGTCAGAAGACCAATTCGGCATCGCCGGCCTGCCAGGCCTCGTACTTCTGCATGACCGAATCGAACAACGGCGTGGCGGTGAGCTGGTGTTTCCACCCGCGCAGGCGGGGCAGGGCGCAGGTGTCGAACCAGGCTTCGTCCACGCCGGCGAACTGGCGTACGAAGGGCAGCAGCGCCATGTCGGCCATCGAGGGTGTGTCGCGCAGCAGGAAACGGTGGCGGGACAGCCGGGTTTCGAGCTGCGCCAGCAGCTGGTCGATGCCCTGGTCGCGCCAGGCCCCGGCGGTTTTCTCGGGGTGGCGCGAGGCGTACTTGTAGCGGTCGAGCGACTGCTTGAAAAGGCCGTCGTTGAGGTCGATCAGCGCCTGTGTTTCGGCCTGTTCGTCGTCGCGCTGCCAGCCTTGCGGGTCGTTCAGGGCAAGGGCCCAACGCATGATGTCGATGCTTTGTTCGAGCACCGTGCCGCCCGGCAGTTGCAGCACCGGAACGGTGGCCTTGGACGAGATGGCGATCAGCTCGGCAGGCTTGTCGCGCAGCACCACCTCACGCAGCGCCACCGACACACCCGACGCCCTGACAGCCAGCCGCGCCCGCATTGCGTATGGGCAGCGGCGGAAGGAATAGAGAACGGGAAGTGCCGACAGCGGTTTCATCGGGGCCGGATTCTGAACCATGCAGCGCTTATCGAGAGTGCACCTTCTGAAAACGGTATGGCACAAACGCCGGCAGGGTGCCCGTCCCGCAGGCACATTGGCCGGTTGTCCATCACCCACAGGCCTTCCATGTTTCTCCAGCGCATCGCATTGCACAACGTCCGGTCGGTGGAAACACTTGCGCTGGACCTCACCGGCAGCGACGGCGCGGGTCGCCGCTGGACCTTGCTGCTGGGCGAGAACGGTTGCGGCAAGAGTTCGGTGCTGCGGGCCGTCGCACTGCTGCTGGCCGGCAGCGAGGCCTTGCCCGACCTGCTGGGCGAGCCCGATGACTGGATCAGCAACGGGGCCGAGCAATGCACCATCGGCGGCCGGCTGGTGACCGCGAAAGGCGAGGCACGCGACATCGCGCTGGTCATCCACCGGGGCGAAGGCCTGCGTGAGTTGTTCGCCCGCAACCGGGTTTCGCTGGCCGCGCTGGATGCCGCCATCGCGCACGCCGACCGGCAATATTTCACCCTGGCCTACGGTGCCTCGCGGCGCTTGCCGGGCGGCGGTTCGCAGGCGGCGTTCCGCGACCCCCGGGTGCGCTCGGCGCGTGCGCAAGGCATGGCCAGCATGTTTTCCACCACCGCCCCCTTGATCTCGCTGGAGCAATGGGCGATGGACCTTGACTGGCGCGGCGGCGAAACCGCGCTGGCCGCCATGCGGCGGGCGCTGGGCCTGTTGCTGCCCGGCATGGCTTTCCTGCGGATCGACCGGGAAACGCGGCAGATGATGTTCGACACCGTCGACGGCGAAGTGCCGCTGGCCGGCCTTTCGGAGGGTTACCAGAGCATGGCGGCCTGGTGCGGCGACCTGCTCCATCGCATCACCGATGCGTTTCCGGACCGGCACGACCCGCTGGCCACGCGCGGTGTGTTGCTGGTCGACGAACTGGACCTGCACCTGCATCCGGTGTGGCGGCGCCGGCTGGTGGAATTTCTGTCGGCCGCGCTGCCCAACTTCCAGTTCATCGCCACAACCCATTCGGCATTGACGGCCCAGCAGAGCGGCGAGGGCGAGGTTTTCGTGCTGCGGCGGCAGGGCGACAAGGGACGGCCGGTGCTGCAGGCCTTCGTCGGCGAGCCGCGCAAGATGATGCTGCACCAGCTGCTGATGAGCCCGATGTTCGGCCTGGCCTCGATGGACTCGGTAGAGACCGAACAGGCACGCGACGAGGTGCGTGAAATGCTCGGCCGCAAGTCAGCGCTCGGGCCGGCCGAACGGAAGCGCCTGCGGGCGCAGCAACGGCTGCTGGATGCCACGCCGCGCTGGGACGCCGTGCCGCATTACGCCAAAGAACAAAGCGCGATGCTGGCCTCCATCCGCCAGGCCATGGACCAGGCCGGTGCGGGTGCGGTGGTGTCGGCCGGCAAGCTCGGTGCGACGGCCCTGCGGCTGGGGAAGTCCGAATGATCCGCGTGGCACGCAGCCGCCAGCCGCAGCAGCTGGACGGTTTCACGGGCGCTGCATTGCAGGCCAAGCTGCAGAAGCTGATGGCCTATTGGTACGAAGACGCCGGCAAGGTCGACTTCAAACCCAAGGCGCGGCAGCTGTGGCCGCGGGCCAAGGCGCAGCTCAAGGTGGAGTCGTCCGGCAAGTGCGCCTATTGCGAGGCCGACACGGCGGTCGTGGCCTATGGCGACGTGGAGCATTTCCGTCCCAAGAGCGCCTATTGGTGGCTGGCCTACAGCTATGACAACTACACCTTCAGCTGCCAGGTCTGCAACCAGGTCTACAAGAGCGACAACTTCGGCCTGGCCGGCCGCAAGCTGCCAGCTCCGCCGCTGCCGGCCGCCCTGTCGGGCGAGGCCGTGGAACGTGCCCGCCTGGCGGCCACGCTCTGCCCCGATCCGGCCACCTCGGACGACGAGACACTCGCCCGCGCGCTGGCAGGCGAACGTGCCGACCTGCCGCACCCGTACCTGGAAGACCCGGAACTGCTTTTTGCCTGGCAGGTCATCCCGGAAACACAGGAGGTGTGGCTGATCGCCCGGGGCGACAGCGTGCGCGCCCGGCGTGCGGTGAAGGCGGCGGAAACCGTGCTGGGCCTGAACCGCACCGAATTGCTGCGCCTGCGCTGGAACGACTACGACGAACTGGAAACCCTGGCGCTCGCGCTGCAGGAAGGCCGGTTCGGAGACGTCGAAAAACTGAAACTGCTGAACCGCCTGCGCCGCTACGCCGGCAGCGACCGACCGTTTGCGGGCATGAGGCGGTTCTTCATGCGGGGCTGGGGGCTGCTGGACACCTGAGGCCTGCGGTGAGACGCCTAGCGCCGGATCTGCCGGCGCTGGTCGCCGATCAGCAGGTCGGGCCAGGCAGGTGGCGCGGTGTCGAAGCTGCCGCCCTCCAATGCGGCTTTCCAGGTGCCCATGGACATCGGCTGGCCCATGACATTGCCCTGTTTCTTCCAGCCTTCCGGTCCGCGGGCATACATCACTGCACCGGCGGCTCCGTGCTGGTCCGAAAGAAGCAGGGCTTCAGGCACGCCGTCGCCGTCGAGGTCGACCAGCGCCAGCAGGCAGGCCTCGCCGGGTGTCGTGCACGCCTGTTCCTCGCGTCCTCCGGTGGTGCTGGCCAGCGCCTGCAACAGGGCCGGGTCGGCCTGGGCGCCTGCCGGGAAGACCTCTGTCTTTTCCAGCAGGCCGACCCTGGCCGCGATTCTTTCGGCCGGTGATGCGGCGGAGACCACCGCGGCATCGCGCTCATGTCGTGCGCGTATGGCGATGGTCCGCAGGGGTTCGTCGTTGGTTTCCATGGCGGCGAGCCGGTCGAGCGCCTGCCGCCCGTAGGGGGCCGGGCTGCGGAGATAGGCCCAGTCGAATTCCGACACCGACACCTTGCCGCCCGTCAGCCGGCCGACCTGGCTGTCGACGGCGATGCGGCGGGCGTCGGCCAGCGGGGTCAGCAGCATCAGCAGCACGACCACCTTCACTACTGCCACGGTGACATTGGTGGCGGGCAGGGTCTTCATCCAGCGCTGCCGTTGCCATGCGGACAACGCGTACCCCAGCGCGTACAGGGTGACCAGCAGCCCCACCGCCGCCGCCCAGATACGGCCGGCGGTCCAGCCGTATTGCTCCACCCGCAGGTAGAGCGCCCAGTCGCCGAGCAAGGCGAGAGCCGGAATGACCAGCCAGGCCCGGACGCAAAAAGGGCCCAGCCGGGACAGCAGCCTGGGAAACACCGGCGCGTCCTGTCCGTCCTGGTAGGCGGCGTTGGCGAAGACGACCGTCAGCGTGCAGAACCAGAACAGGAACAGCGCCGCCTTGCGGGTCTGGAAAAGGGGCTCGATGCCGGTGAACAGCAACGCGATCAGCCAGACCACCGCGAAGGCCAATGCCAGAGGCAGGAAGCAGCTGTTCAGGTTGAGCCAGAAGCGGCGCAGCGTGGTCAGCGCCTCGGAACGGCCCATCACTGCGCCCATCGCCAGGCCGAACACGCTGCAACCCACCAGGTAATCGAACCAGGGTTGCACCAGAAGCGTTTCCATGGCCGAAAGGCCGATGCTCTTCATCAGCCATGCGCCTGCCCACAACAACATCCACCAGATACCGGTCAGGGTGCCGGCGATGGGCAGGGCGAAGGCGTTGCGCCAGGCCTGCTCGAAGAGCCGCGGGTAGGCAATACGCCGGCTGCCTGCGGAAAATCCGGCAGACAGTGTGACCAGCACAAACGCCATGACGGCGGTCGGCAGCATCTGTGCGGGGCTCCAGCGTCCGGTCGGCTGCGGACTGTCGACCTGCTGGAAAGCGCCGATCAGCCCGACCAGCAGGCCGACTGCCACCGCCACCGACAGACGCTTGCGCCATGCGGCGGGCGTGTTGTCGCCCAGGTACCAGGCCGCCGGCAGTGTCAGGGCAAGGCCCTGCAACGCGCTCTGCCACGCGCCCGGGGCCGGCCACGGCGACCGATGCAGCAGCCAGAGGGCGGACCCCTGCGCCAGGCCCATCAGGAGATAGGGCAGCAGGGTCTGGCGCCATGGGCCTTGGCGCGGCGCGGCGTGCACGATTGGGTTGCTGTCTGTCATGGTGGCCCGGAAAGTTCAGGAGCCAGTCTAGAAGCTGGATGCCGCGGCTGTGCGCCGTTCGCCTGATGCCGATGGCGTGTTTGCTGCACCGGGGACAGCCAGTCGGGGATTACCTGGGCTTACAAAATCTATACAGCCGCTTTGCCTCCGCTGTGTACCGTGGCCCTCATCGCTGCGTTGTGCTTCAGTTACAGCGCTTCGAACTGAAAGGACAATTCCATGGACCCCGTCTTCGACAACTCCCCCGGCCAGAAAAATGCCCATGCACCCGTTGGCGCGCCGCCTCCGGGCGGCAGCGGTTCCACGCCGGCCAATCGGCCGCTGTGGGCAGCGGTCGGTGTTCTGGGAGTGGCGGTCGCGGCGCTGGGCGGCACGCTGCTGTGGCAGAACGTGCACGGCAACGACGGTGCCGCACCGCAAGCCCTTGCGGATGCGTCCAGCGGATCCGTGCAGGCACTCACCCGCGAGGATGTGCTTTCCGAAAAGACCACCACCACCACCGTCGCATCGGCAGTCCCGGCGGCGCCGGTCGTCACGGCACCGGCCGCTCCGAAAGTGGTGCCCAAGGCGGTGGTCCCTGCGCCGAAGTCGGGCTCCAATGGCTACACCGGCAACTACGGCTCCGGCCAGGCCAGCCAGGCCGTGGCGCGTGCACCGGTCTGCGGCAATTGCGGACGGGTCGAGTCGGTGACGCCGATCCAGGAAGCCGCCCCGGCCAGCGGCCTGGGTGCCGTGGCCGGCGGTGTGCTGGGAGCCGTGCTGGGCAACCAGGTCGGCCACGGCGGCGGGCGTACTGCGGCCACGCTGCTGGGTGCCGGTGGCGGTGCCTACCTGGGCAACACGGTCGAGAAACGCACCCGCACCACGACCACTTACCAGATCCGCGTGCGAATGGACGACGGCTCCGTCCGCACCTACAACCACACGCAGGCGGTGCCGGTGGGTGAGCGTGTCACCACCGAAGGCAACGGTTTCCGGCTGGGCCAGGCGGCCACCTACTCGACAGTGGCCGCACGCGACCCTTACTACCGACCCGTAGCCGAACCGCAAGGCACTTACTCGTCCAGCCGGTATTGATTTCGCCGGGGGTTTCATCCCGCAACGGGACGTGACCGCCGGGCATGACACCATGGGGCATGCCCGACGCGTCCACACCCTACAAACCACCGCTTCGCACACGCCCGCCCGGTTTTGCCGAGCGGGCGTTTCTGCTGGTGCGCATCCTCTGGTGGCCGGTGCGGGCGGTGATACATCCGCTGTGGCGTGCCGCCATGCTGTGGATCGACGCGGAAGGCCTGCGCATGAGCGCCGCCATGTCGTTCTACGGCATGTTGAGCCTGGCGCCACTGCTGGTGCTGATCGTCGCCGGTCTGGGCTGGTGGCTCGATCGCTCCCTGCTTGAAAGCACGCTGGTGGCGCAGGCCCAGGACGTCGTCGGCGAAAAGGGCGCAGAAGTGATACGTCAGGCCATGGAAAGCGCCCGCCAGCCGACCAGCGGCGCATGGGCATCGGCCTTTGCCGCAGGCTTGCTGCTGTCCGGTGCGACCGGTGTTTTCGCCGAGCTCGAATCGGCTTTCGAAAGCATCTGGATGCAGGGCCGCACGCCCCCGCCCTCAGCCTGGTGGCGCACCGGCTGGCGGCGGCTGCGCGGTGTGGTCTACATCCTGGCGCTGGGGCTGCTGCTGCTGGCCTCGCTGGTGGTCACGACGGTCTTCCGCGCGGTCGAGAACTGGGCAGCGCAATGGCATCTGCTGGCGCCGTTGCTGCGCGTGGGCAACGAGGCGATATCGGTGGTTTTTTCGGTGCTGCTGTTCACCGGCCTGATGCGGCTGTCGGGAGGCTCGAAACCCCGCTTGCGTTACCTGCTGGTCGGCGCCTGCGTGGGCGCCGCGCTGTTCGCGGTCGGCAAGCACGTGATGGCCTATTACCTGTCCACCGCGGCCGTGGTGTCGGCCTACGGCGCCGCCGGCTCGCTGGTGGTGGTGCTGATGTGGATCTACTTCTCGTCGGCGGTGCTGCTGTATTCCGCCGGCTGCGCGCAAGCACTCTCCGAGCAGGCGGAAGGCCACTAGGCTGAGTCTCGAGGCGGCCGAGCGCCGGACCGCCCCGAGCCTGCCGCGCCTTCCCCCCGGGGGATGGCGCACTACAGGCCGCGCAGCGGCCACAGAAGCCGAGGGGCCATGTGACGGCCGAGCGCCGGGCCGCCCCAAGCCGGCCGCGCCTTCCCCCCGGGGGATGGCGCACTACAGGCCGCGCAGCGGCCTGAGAAGCCGAGGGGCCTTATTTCTCGGCAAAGGCCCGTTCGACCACGAAGTCGCCCGGAGTGGAGGTATTGCCTTCCTTGAAGCCACGCGCTTCCAGCATGTGTTTCAGGTCGACCAGCATGGCCGGACTGCCGCACATCATCACGCGGTCTTCGGCGACGTTGAGCGCCGGCACGCCCAGGTCGCTGAAGATCTTGCCGCTTTCCATCAGCTCGGTGATGCGGCCCATGTTGCGATAGCTCTCGCGGGTGACGGTGGGGTAGTAGAGCAGCTGGTTCTTCACCATCTCGCCCAGGAATTCATGCTGAGGCAGGTGTTCGACCACCATGTCGTGGTAGGCCAGTTCGTCGACCTGGCGCACGCCGTGCACCAGCACCACCTGCTCGAAACGTTCATAGGTTTCGGGGTCGCGGATGATCGACAGGAAGGGCGCCAGGCCGGTGCCGGTGCCCAGCAGGTACAGGCGCTTGCCGGGCAGCAGGTAATCGCACAGCAGGGTGCCGGTGGGCTTGCGGCCGACGATGATGGGGTCGCCCACCTTGATGTGCTGGAGGCGCGAGGTCAGCGGGCCGTCGTCGACCTTGATGCTCAGAAATTCGAGATGCTCTTCATAGTTGGCGCTGGCGATGCTGTATGCCCGCAGCAGTGGCTTGTCGTTCACCCGTAGTCCGATCATCGTGAAGTGACCGTTGGAAAACCGCAGCGAGGTGTCGCGGGTGGTGGTGAAGGTGAAAAGGCGGTCGGTCCAGTGATGGACGGAGAGGACGGTTTCCTCGTTGAAGGCGCTCATGTTCGGTCGGGCTCGGCGGCGTGCTGGAGGTGAAGGACAGGTGCCGCAAAAAGGCGCGGCGAAACCGCCGATGTTAGCCCGTCATATTCGGGACATCACCCATATGCATATGGCCCCGCCGCAATCATGGTTGCGACTGGTTCTCAACGGCGTTCGACCACCACCGGCGAGAGCTGCAGGGTTTCGCCCAGGCGCTGGGCTGCATCCCGTGCGGCTTCGCGGCTGGCAAAAGGGCCGGCCTGAACCTTGTTGAGGCTGCCGTCCTGCAACACGGTGACCTGCGTTTCGGCGGCGGCACCGGTGGCGCGGCGCTGCAGTGCGGCGGCACCTTCCGGTCGGCCGAAGGCACCCAGCTGCACCCAGAAACCGCCGGCCGCCGGTGGCGTGATGTCGGTCATCGCGGAAGGGGCCGGGCTCGCGGGGACCAGCGGCGGCAGCGCGGGCAAGGTGGTGACGACGACACTCCGCGGCGGCGGTTCGGCCTGGTCCTGGTCGGCGCTGCGCTGGCGGATATTCAGGGGCACGGCCACGTATTCGGTCGGCGCGGGCCGGGCCGATGGTTCGGCGGCGGGCGGTGTGTAGACCGTCATGGCGACGGCGGCAGCGGGCACCTGCACCACGGGCGCGGGCGGCGCGGGCGGCGCAACCGGCGCAATCGGGGGCGGTTGCGGGGTCGCCTGTGCAAACACGGCCGTTTCCGGCGCCGTGTTGCCGCGCCGCCATTGGCCGGATGCAATCTGCAGCGGCGTGATGCGTTCCACCTCGACCGGTGCCACGCCGCGCAGCAGGTCGAGCTTGAAGGCGGCGGTGTAGCTCAGGTCGATGATGCGGCCGTCGTGGAAAGGGCCGCGATCGTTCACCCGCACGATCACCTCGCGGCCGTTGGCGGGGTTGCGCACCCGTACATAGCTGGGGATCGGCAGCGTGGGGTGCGCGGCGGTCATCGCGTACATGTCGTACGGCTCGCCGCTGGAGGTCGACGCACCGTGGAACTTGCGGCCGTACCACGACGCCAGTCCGCTTTCGCGATAGCTGGCGGATGCCTCCATCGGTGTGTAGCCGCGGCCCAGCACGACATAGGGCTTGTTGGGTCCGCCGCTGCGGATGGTCTCGTTGCGCGGCTCGGCATCCGGCACCTGGGCCAGGTTGGCCGGCGGGTTGGCATCGGCGCCGTCGCGTCCGGGGCGGGCCAGGATGCCACCGCCGCTGCCACCGCCCTTGGGGCCGCTGGCGCAACCGGCCAGCAGCGCGGCGACGGTCGCCAGGGCGACCATCAGCACACGCGACGAACGTTCAGCCAAAGACCGCGCTCCACAGCGCCTTGATGGCATCGCGGTCGGCCGCCATGGCGTCCATGGCGATCTGCGTGGTCTCTTCGTTCAGCCGTGCGCGGTGCTGTTCGCGGCGCAGGTCGCGGTAGGCATCGGCGGCGCGGCGGCCCACGCCCTCGGGTAGCAGGCCGACGGCCTCGGCGCGCTGCAGCAGCGCGATGTTGCCGACGTTTGCGCACAGCTCGGGGTATCGGCCCGATGCCGACAGCACCAGGTACTGGACCGCGAATTCGGCATCGACCATGCCGCCGCGACTGTGCTTGACGTCGAAGCGCTCGGGCTTTATGGGGTGGGCGGCGCGCACCTTGTCGCGCATGGCGACGATCTCGGCGCGCAGGGCGGCGGGATCGCGCGGCGCGGTGATGACGGCTTTGCGCACCGCGTCGAAACGCGCCCGCAGGTCGCCGCCGTCGGTTGCATCCGGCCCGTCCGGCGGGGCCAGCACGCAGCGTGCGCGGGTCATGGCCTGGTGTTCCCAGGTCCAGGCGGTGTTGCTGCCGCGCCGTTCCTGGTACTTGGCGTAGGCGTCGAAGCTGGTCACCAGCAGGCCGGAACTTCCGTTGGGCCGCAGGGCGGTGTCGATCTCGTAGATGTCGCCTTCGCCGGTCTTTACCGTAAGCCAGTTGATCAGCTTGCGCACGAAGGCGGCATACACCTCGGAGGCGCGGTCGTCTTCGTCTTCATAGACGAACACGATGTCGAGGTCGCTGCCGTAGCCGAGTTCCTTGCCGCCCAGCTTGCCGTAGCCAATGATGGCGAAGGGCGGCTCGGCGGCGTCGCGGTGCCTGCCCTTCAGGCGCTGCCAGCACCAGCGGGCGGTGATGCGCAGGGTGGCGTCGGCCAGCGCGCTCAGGTCGTCGGCCACCTGTTCGACGCCTATCACCCCTTCGATGTCGCGTGCCAGGGTGCGGAACACTTCGGCATGGTGGGCGCGGCGCAGCAGGTTGAGCAGGGTCTCGTCGTCGTCTTCGGCTGTGCGGCTGACCGACGTCAGGCGGCGTTCGAGCTCGTCTTCGTATTCGGCGGCGCTGAAGCGTTCGGCCAGCAGCGAAGGCCCGGCCAGTTCGTCGATGACACCGGGGTGCTGCGTGAGGTAACGCGCGGGCCACCTGGCCGCGCCCAGCAGGTGCAGCAGCCGGCGGTGCACCGCGGGTCGCTCGATCAGCAGCGCCAGGTAGTTCTGGCGGCGCAGCAGCGGTTCGATCCAGGTGACCATCAGCACGGCCGAAGCTTCGGTCACCGAGCCCTCGGACAGCCACGACGCGGTGCGCTGCAACAGGCGCAGCAGCCGTGTGCGGTCTTCTTCACGCAGCGCGTTCAGGCGCGGGTGGTCACGCCATTCGAGCACCCTGGCGCGCAACTGGTCGGGCAGGCGCTCGACCAGCGTGTCGAAGTCCGGCGGCGTGTTGGCGGCGCGGCCGCAGCTGCCCTTGCCATTGCACCCCCCGCTGCCGCCGAGCAGCGTGTCGAACTCCTGGGCCACCCGCTCGCGGTGCGAGTCGAGGTCGTGCAGGAACGGGCACAGCGCCGGATAACCCATGCTGGTGGCGATCCATTCCTGGTCGCCGTCGGCCGTAGGCATGGCGTGGGTCTGCTGGTCGTCGAGGTACTGGATGCGGTGCTCGACCCGGCGCAGGAAGGTGTAGGCCTCGGCCAGCGCAGTGGCGGTTTCCTCGGCCATCAGGCCGGCGTGGGTGAGGCGGTGCAGGGCTTCGAGGGTGCTGCGGTGGCGCAGTTCGGGGAACTGCCCGCCACGCACCACCTGCAGCAGCTGCACGGTGAATTCGATCTCGCGGATGCCGCCGCGCGACAGCTTGACGTCGTTGGCGCGCTCGGGTTTTCCGGCGCTGCGGCGGGTGGCGTGTTCGCGGATCTGCCGGTGCAGGCTGCGCAGCGCGTCGAAGACGCTGTAGTCGAGATAACGGCGGAAGACGAAAGGCAGCACCACCGAGCGCAGGCCCAGCACGGCGCTGCCGGCCAGGGTGCCGTGGGGGGCCACCACCCGGCTCTTGAGCCAGGCGAAACGTTCCCACTCGCGGCCCTGCACCACGAAATATTCTTCGAGCGCGGCAAGCGAAACCGCCGCCGGGCCGGAATTGCCGTTGGGCCGCAGCATCAGGTCGACACGGAACACGAAGCCGTGTTCGGTGACGTCGCCGACCAGTTGCGACACGGTGCGCACCACTGCCGAAAAGTATTCGTGATGCGACGTGCGGCCCCGGCCGTCGGCGTTGCCGGCGGTCTCGCCGTCGGCCTCGTAAAGGTAGATCAGGTCGATGTCGCTCGACACGTTGAGTTCGCGTCCGCCCAGCTTGCCCATGCCCACCACCCAGAACTCGCAGCGGCTGCCGTCGGGGTTGGTGGGGATGCCATGGCGTTCGTCCAGGGTGGCGAAGGCGTCCTTGCAGGCTTCGTCCAGGGCCAGTTCGGCGAGTTCGGTCACACCGCGGGTGATGACCGCCAGCGGCGCCTGCTGGTCGCAGTCGAGCGTGGCCAGGCGTTCCATCACCAGTTGGCGCAACACGCGCAGGGCGGCGCTGGTGTCCAGTCCCTGGGCACGCAGGGCGAGCAGGGCTTCGGCCATGCCGGCGCGCATCGGCGGGCCGGGCGGCAGCAGGGTCAGCTGGTCGGCATAACGCCGGCGCAAACGCTGCACGAAACGGGAGTGGCCGGCCAGGTCGCCTGGCGCAGGCGAAACAGCATGTTCCGGCGAACCAGGGGCTCCGGGTGTGGCGGTCATAATTCCTGCGGACATGCCATGCACTTTTTGACGACGAATGTGTCCAAAAACCGGTTCTGACATGCAGAGCGTTTGCCCCCAACATGACCGAACCGAAAACGAATAAGAAGAATCCCTCGCGGGCCTTGAAGGCAACTGCTGCCGTGGCGAGCGGGTTCTTCTGGTCGTTATTGGCCGCCTGGCTGTGTCTGGCGGCCGCCTGGGGCACGCTGCACGGCTGGATTGTGCCGCGAATCGCCGATTTCCGTCCCCGCATCGAGGCGGAAGCCACTCGGCTGCTGGGGGCGCCGGTGCACATCGGCAGCATCAATGCGCGTTCTGGTGGGTGGGTGCCGACCATCGCCCTGTCCGACGTCACGCTGGCCGATGCCGAAGGCCGCACCGCCTTGCGTTTGCCGCTGGTGGTGGCCGCGCTGTCGCCCCGGTCGCTGCTGCACCTGGGCTTCGAGCAGCTGTACCTGGAAGCACCCGAGCTGGATGTCCGCCGCAGCGCCGACGGTCGGCTGTTCGTGGCCGGCCAGTTGTTGCGTGCCACCGGCCGCGATGGCAGCCGGGGCGCCGACTGGCTGTTCGCGCAGCCCGAACTGATCGTCAGGAACGCCACCGTGCGCTGGACCGACGAACAGGCGGCCGCCGGGCCGGTGGCACTGACCGATGTCGACCTGTTGCTGCGCAACGGGCCTTGGCGCCATGCCATGCGCCTGCAGGCCACGCCGCCGGCAGAGCGTGGCGAACGGTTCACCGCCATCGGGCAGTTCAGCCAGTCGTTGCTGTCGCTGCGGCCCGGCCAGTGGCGCGACTGGAGCGGCCCGCTCTACGCCGACCTGCCCCGCGTGGCCTTCGCGCCGCTGCTGGCGCTGCTCGGCGAACCCGGGGAACACGGGCTGGAACACGCCGACGGATCGGGCCGCCTGCGCGCCTGGGGCGACCTGGCGAACGGTTCCATCGCGGCGGCCACCGTCGACCTGGCGCTGTCCGATCTCGACCTGCGCATTGCCCGGGCCCCCGACGGCCTGATGCTGAAGCGGTTCGGCGTCCGCCTCACCGGCCATCGGGACGACAGGGGTTTCGATGTCGCCACACAAAACCTTGCCTTCACCCGCGACGACGGTTTTGCCTGGCCGGGCGGCAACGTCTCGCTGCGCCACCACAAAGCCGCCGCGGGCCGGCCCGCCCGCAATGAACTGAAGGCCGACAAGCTAGACCTGGCTGCACTGGCAGCCGTCGCACGTGGGCTGCCATTGCCCGACACCCTGCAGCGCACGCTGGCCGAACGGGCACCGCGAGGCCTGGTCGAAACGGTGACCGCCCAATGGGACGATGCCGCGCCCGACACCGAGCCGCGCTACCGGGCGCGCGGCCGTGTCACCGGCCTCGCCATCGCATCGAAGCAGCCCGACGCGAGCCGGCTGGCCGCCGCTGCAGCGGTCGAGGCGGCGATGCGGGCGCAGGACCCCAAGGGCCATCGCCATGTGCATCCGCCGCTGGGCCGGCCCGGTGTGCGCGGCGCCGATGTCGACTTCGATTTCGGCGAAGGCGGTGGCACCGCGAAGCTGGCGATGGCCGACGGCACGCTCGATTTCCCCGGCGTCTTCGAGGAACCGGTGATTCCGGTCGACACCTTGCAGGCCGACGTGCGCTGGCAGGTCGGCACCGATGGCCGGCTGGCCGTGCAGGTGCCCAGGGCCGTTTTCGCCAACCGCGATGCCGCCGGCCAGCTGCATGCCGACTGGCACACCCACGACGAAGGCGATGCCAACCTGCGCCTGCCCGGCGTGCTCGACCTGGCCGGCAGCCTGACGCGCGCCGACGGCACGCGGGTGTTCCGCTACCTGCCGCAAAGCATCGGTCCCGAGGTGCGGCATTACGTGCGTGACGCCATCAGCGCGGGCGTCGCCACGTCCGCGCAGTTCGAGGTGCGCGGCGACCTGCGCCACATGCCGTTCGAGGATCCGAAACTGGGCCGTTTCCACATCGGCGCCCGGTTGCGTGGTGTCACCTACGCCTATGCACCGCCAGAAGTTGAGCCGGTCGGCGCCTTGCCCTGGCCGGCGCTGGTCAAGCTCGACGGCGAGTTGCTGTTCGAGGGCCGCGGCATGGAGATCCGCAATGCGCGTGGACTGCTGGAATCACCGGACTCGATGCACGAGACCGGCGCGCGCGGCGTGGACGCGCCTGCGCCGCGCACCGCCGCCACGCCGCCCCTGCGGGCGGGGGAGGTCCAGGTGCTGCGTGCCGATGCGCGTATCGCCAACCTGGCGCACGCAGTGGTCGAGGTGCAGGCGCGGGCCCGCGGACCGCTGGGTGAAATGCTGGGTATCGTCGACGCCGCGCCGCTCGCGGGCCTGACCAACCATGTACTCGCCAAGGCCACCGCCAACGGTTCGGCCGACCTGCAGCTGGGGCTTTCGCTGCCGCTGGCGGAACTCCACAAGAGCACGGTGCGCGGTGGCGTGACGCTGTCGGGCAACGACCTGCGCATCACGCCCGCCACACCGCTGCTGGGCCAGGCACGCGGCACCGTGGCCTTCACCGAATCGGGCTTTTCGCTCAACGGCACCCAGGCGCGCATGCTGGGCGGTGAAATCCGGGTCGAAGGCGGGCTGAAACCCGCCGTTGCGGCAGCCGGCGCCACTTCTCCGACCGGCCATGTGCTCAACCTGAAGGCGCAGGGCACGCTCACCGCCGAAGGCCTGCGCCAGGCGCCCGAGATCGGCGCCACGGCCCGGCTTGCGGAAGCCGCCAGCGGTGGCACCAGCTATGCCGTGGTGTTCAACGTCACCGACGGCCATCCGGAGGTGCAGGTCAGCAGCAACCTGCAGGGTCTGGGCATCGACTTCCCGGCGCCGCTGGGCAAGTCGGCCGAGGCCAGCCTGCCGCTGGAGTTCCAGACCCGCCTGCTGCCCCGCAAGCCTGACACCGCCCTGCAGGACCAGCTGGACCTGACCATCGGCCAGGTGGTGGCGGTGCGTTTCCTGCGTGACCTGGGCGGTGCCTCGCCCCGGGTGGTGGCCGGCCGGCTCGACGTGGGTGCGGGCGTCACCGAACCGTCGCCTCTGCCCGCCGACGGCGTGACCGCCAGCGTCCGGCTGGAGGAGCTGGACGTGGACGCCTGGCGCTCGGTCCTGGCCAAGATCGCCGAGGCCGCGCCGGCCCCGGCCGGCACGTCTCCGCCCGCCGCACCGCAGCGTTCCGAATCGGCGGATTACCTGCCCGACACCCTGGCCTTGCGCGCCGACCGGGTGGTTGCCGGTGGCCGCACGCTGCACAAGGTGGTGATGGACGGCTCGCACAAGAGCGGCCTCTGGAAGGCCGATGTCGATGCCCGGGAACTGGGCGGCCACGTCGAGTACCGGCAGGCGGTGGGTGCCATGCCGGCACGGGTGTATGCCCGGCTGGCACGGCTGCAGGTACCCGGCACGGCCGGCCAGGACGTAGAGAAACTCACCGACGGCGCCAGCCACGGAACGCCCGCGGAGCCTGCGGCCGCCAGCCCGATGCCGGCGCTCGACATCGTGGTCGACGACTTCCAGCTGAAGGACAGGCGTCTGGGCCGGCTGGAGGTGCAGGCGTTCAACCACGACAGCGAATGGCGGCTCGACAAACTGCAGCTCAAACTGCCCGAAGCCACGTTCGCGGCCAGCGGCCGATGGGGCCGGCCCACGCCCGGTGCTGCCCGCCGTACGCGGCTCGACTTCCAGCTGGACCTGCGGGATTCGGGGGCGCTGCTGGGACGCCTGGGCATGAAGGGTGTCATCCAGGGAGGCGTCGGCCGCATGAAGGGCCAGGTCGACTGGCTGGGCTCGCCCTTCAGCCCCGACTACGGTTCGATGGACGGCGCGTTGAACCTAGACGTGGCCACCGGCCAGTTCCTGAAGGCCGACCCCGGCCTGGCCAAGCTGCTCGGCGTACTGTCGCTGCAGTCGCTGCCGCGCCGGCTGACGCTGGATTTCCGAGATGTATTCAGCGAGGGTTTTGCCTTCGACCATGTGCGCGGCGACCTGCGGGTGGACGACGGTATCGCACGCACCGACAACCTGGAGATGAAGGGTGTCGCGGCCGAAGTGCGAATGGACGGCGATGCGGACATCCGCCGGGAAACGCAGAACCTGCGGGTGGTGGTGGTGCCGGAGATCAACGTCGGCACTGCTTCGCTGCTGGCGACCATCGTCAACCCCGTGGTGGGCCTCAGCACTTTCCTGGCGCAGGGCCTGCTGCGCGGGCCGCTGATCAAGGCTGCCACCCGGGAGTTCCATATCACCGGCGGGTGGGCCGACCCGCAGATCGAAACCCTGACGGGTGCGGAGCGGAACCAGGCGCGGTAGCGGCAAGACGACAGCCGAAAGGCACAATCCGCCCCATGAAAGCAGCCACCCTCCAGATGGTTTCCGCGCCCGGCCTGGCGGAAAACCTGACCACCGCCCGATCCCTCCTGGAAGCCGCCGCGGGGGCGGGCGCCGAGCTGGCGGTGCTGCCGGAGTACTTCTGCCTGTTCGGCCACAAGGACACCGACAAGCTGGCCCACCAGGAGCGCTGGGGCGAGCCCGGCCCCATCCAGTCCTTTCTTTCGAAGGCATCGAAAGAACTGGGCATCTGGATCGCTGGCGGCACCTTCCCGGTGTCGACCGGAGATCCGGCCCGGGTCATGAACACCCTGGCGATCTACAGCCCGCAGGGCCTGCCGGTGGCGCGCTACGACAAGATGCACCTGTTCCGTTTCGATGACGGCCAGAAGACCTACGACGAGGCACGCACCCTGGAGGCCGGCGCCGAACCCGCCTGGTTCGACCTGCCTTCACGCGACGGGCACACCTGGCGGGTGGGCCTGTCGATCTGCTACGACCTGCGGTTCCCGGAGCTGTACCGCAGGTATTCGGCGGCGGGGTGCGACCTGCTGCTGGTGCCTTCGGCCTTCACCCATGTGACCGGCCAGGCGCACTGGGAACTGCTGCTGCGTGCCCGCGCGGTCGAAAACCTGGCCTTCGTCGCCGCTGCGGCGCAGGGTGGCGAACACCTCAACGGACGCCGCACGTGGGGTCATTCGATGCTCGTCGGCCCCTGGGGCGGCATGCTGGCCGAACGGTCCCGGGACGGTGCCGGCGTGGCCGTCGCCGAGCTGGACATTGCCGAGCTGAAGGCGGTACGCGGCCGGTTGCCGGCGCTGGACCACCGCCGCCTGTGAATTGCCAGCCGAACCCGTGAAGCTGCCTTCCCTTCCCTTGCCCCGCGTTCAGCCGGGCGTGTTCTTTCCGGCGCGGCGTCCGTTCGCCTGGAGCCGCTGGTCGTTGTGGCCGGTGCTGATCGCGCTGGTGGTGGTGATGCTCATCACCCTGGTGTGGCTGGCCGGGCGTTACGAGGCAAGCCAGGTGCAGAGCCGCATCGAGCGTGACGTGGGCGATGCGGTGGCCGACATCCGGGTGGGCCTGGCGCGCGACCTTCAGAGCCTGCAGGCGCTGTCGCCACCGGCGCCCGGCCTGGAGCCGCAGAGCTGGAACGACGCGGCCCGGCAGTTGCTGCGCGAACGCCGCGAACTCATCCGCGTCGAACTGCGCGACCGCACGCTGAAGCTGGTGTCAGAGGTGGACACACCCTACCGGCCGCTGCCGCTGATGCATGAACCCGACCGCATCAGCAGCACCGAGGAATCGCTGACCTGCGCCACCGCGCGCCGCACCGGCACGCCGATGTATTCGCCCAGCTATTTCCTGCGTCGGCAGGACGGCCTGGGCTTCGAGGTGATCGACCTTTGCGTGCCGGTGCAGCGCGGGGTGCAGGCCACCGGCTACATGGTGGCCACCTATGCGCTGCAGGAGATCCTGTCCGACCTGATAGGCCAGCAGATCATCCGCCACCAGGACATCTCGTTCACCGAAGCCGACGGCACCCGCCTGGCCGCGCTGCACGGCTCGGCGCGCCGCGGCACCCGGCTGTTTGCGGCGCATCAGTTGCTCGACCTGCCCGGTGCCGCGCTGGTGCTGCGCATGGAGAGCTGGCACGGCGCCCCCAGCGTGTTTCCCAACGTGCTGACCGCGCTGGTCACCTTCATGTCGATCGCGCTGGTGTCGGTGATGGTGCTGCTGTCCAAGGACAACCGGAGGCGCCTGCAGGCCGAACACGACCTGGCCGAGGCCCTGGCGTTTCGCAAGGCGATGGAAGACTCGCTGGTCACCGGCCTGCGGGCGCGCGACCTGCAGGGCCACATCACCTACGTCAACCCGGCGTTCTGCAAGATGGTGGGTTTCCCGGCCGAAGAGCTGCTGGGCCTGGACGGCGACCTGCCTTACTGGCCGCCCGAGCGTGCCGACGAGAACCGTCGCCGGCAGGCCTACCGCATCTCCGGCGACGCACCGCCGCCGCCGCAGGAAGGCGTCGAGTCGATCTTCATGAGACGCGACGGAACCCGGTTCCCGGTGCTCATCATCGAAGCCCCGCTGATCAATGCGCAGGGCCTGCATACCGGCTGGATGGGCGCCTTCCTCGACCTGAGCGAACAGCGCCGGGTGGAAGAACTTTCACGCGCCAGCGCCGAACGCCTGCAGGCCACCGCCCGGCTTGCCACGGTCGGCGAAATGGCGTCGATGCTGAGCCATGAACTCAACCAGCCGCTGGCCGCCATCTCGAGTTATGCCACCGGCTCGCTGAACCTGCTGGGCCACCAGCGTGAACAGGCCGCGCCGGACGCCGGCACCCTGCGCGACATCTCCATGGCCATCGCCCGCATCGGCGAGCAGGCCGAGCGGGCAGGCCGGGTGATCCGCAGCGTGAACGACTTCGTGCGCCGCCGCGACCAGGCGCGCGAGGCCATTCCGGCGCGGGCGCTGGTCGACGCGGTGATGCCGCTGATCGGCCTTCAGGCGCGCAAGCTGAACGTGGAGGTACGCATCCGCATCGACGCCGGGCTGCAGTCGGTGCTGTGCGACCGCACCATGGTCGAACAGGTGCTGCTGAACCTGGCGCGCAACGGCATGCAGGCCATGGGGCAGATCGCGATTTCGCAGCGGGTGCTGGAAATCGCGGCCAGGGCCGCGCCATCGGATGCCCGCGGCGACTGGCTCGAATTTCGCGTGTGTGACCGTGGCCCGGGCATTTCTCCCGAGGTCGACGCCCAGTTGTTCACGCCTTTCTTCACCACCAAGAGCGAAGGCATGGGCCTGGGCCTGAGCCTGTGCCGCACCGTGATCGAACAGCACGGCGGCCAGTTGAGCCACGCGCCGCAGCCCGGCGCGGGCACCATCTTTTTCTTTACCCTGCCGCAAGGCAAGAAGGACAGCGAACGTGGTTTCCGCACTTGATGCGACCGTCTTCATCGTGGACGACGATGCCGGGGTGCGCGACGCCCTGGCCTGGCTGCTGCGCTCCCGCCGGCTGCTGAGCGACACCTTTGCCAGTGCGGAGGCTTTCGAGCAGATGCTGCAACAGGCCGGCGGCAACGGCGGCGCTTCGGTGTCTCCGCTGTCGCACCCGTGCTGCCTGCTGCTGGATGTCCGCATGCCCGGAATGAGCGGCCTGGCGCTGTTCGACACCCTGGTGGCGCGGGGGCTGCACACTGTCATGCCGGTGATCTTCCTGACGGGTCATGGCGATGTGCCGACGGCTGTCGACGCGGTGCGGCGCGGGGCGTTCGATTTCTGCGAAAAACCGTTCTCGGACAACGCCCTGGTGGACCGGATCGAAAAGGCGCTGGAGCATTCGGCCACCGTGCTTTCGCGGCGTCAGGAAGCCCAGGGCATCCAGAACCAGCTGACCGAACTGACCGACCGCGAACGCGACGTGATGCGGCTGGTGGTCGAGGGGCTGCCCAACAAGTTGATCGCCGACCAGCTGGACATCAGCGTGCGCACGGTGGAGGTGCACCGCGCCCGGGTGTTCGACAAGATGAACGTGCGGTCGGCGGTAGAGCTGGCCAACCTGCTGCGGGACGCCGCCGGATGAATCGTCAGGCCTGCTGAGCGGCCCGCGATGCATCGAGATGGGCCTTGGCACCTTGCGCCAGGGTGATTTCTTCAGGCGTGGACGGCGTGAAGACCGGGGCCGGAATCGGCCTTCCGTGCGAGTCGACCGAGACGAAGACGATCAGGCATTCGGTGGTCTTTTCCATCGTGCCGCTCTTCATGTCGCCGCTGCGCACTTCGACCGAGATGTTCATGCTGGTCTTGCCGGTGAAGGCGATGCGGGCTTCGACCTCGACCAGGTCGCCGATCATGATGGGCCGGTGGAAACGGATGCTGCCCAGGAACACGGTCACGCAATAACGTTTGGACCAGCTGGTGGCGCAGGCGTAACCCGCCTCGTCGATCCATTTCATGACGGTGCCGCCGTGGACCTTGCCACCGAAGTTGACAGTACTCGGCTCCGCGAGAAAACGCAGGGTGATGCTGGACATGAAACTGGAACTCCGTGGGGATGCCGCTGTGGCGCGGCTGGGCGTTCGATATTACCGAAGCTTCTGGCCGCATCGGCCCGCCTTGCCTAGACTTGCGAGCCCAAGCCCACTCACGGTACAAGCCCAGATGCCCGATATTCCCGCCCCCGATCTGCCCCTGCCACTGGCCCGTTTTGTCGGCGTACTCGACCGGCTCGGCAAGCCGCCCGAAGCCGACGAGGCCGAGGTGCTCGAAGTCGTGGTGGCCGCCATGCGGCAACTGGTGTCGCAGGACGACTGGCTCGACCCCGCCTTCACCCGGCCCCATCCGCAGTACTACCAGCAGTACCTGCTGTATGCCGATCCGGCCGGCCGTTTCAGCGTGGTGAGTTTTGTCTGGGGACCGGGCCAGAAGACGCCCATCCACGACCACGGTACCTGGGGCGTGATCGGCATGTTGCGTGGCGCGGAGATCGGCCAGCATTTCCGCCTGGAGACCGGTGCGTGCCTGCCCGACGGCGCCGAAGAACGGCTGCAGCCCGGCGATACGGCGGTGGTGTCGCCCACCGTCGGCGACCTGCATGTGGTGCGCAACGCCTTCGACGACCGGGTGTCGATCAGCATCCACGCCTATGGGGCAGACATCGGCCAGCAGCACCGCCATGTGTATGACGCGTCGACCGGCGCGGCCAGGGCTTTTGTCTCCGGTTATTCGAACGTCTCAAAATCGACCGCATGAACGATCACCCTGATTCCGCCGTCCGGCTGCAATGGTCCGGCTCCGTCGCCCGGCTGCTGCTCAACCGCCCGTCCACTGGCAACGCGCTGTCGGTGGAGGTCGTCGACGGTTTCAATGCCGCACTCGACGAATGCACGCGGCTTGCGGCCACGCTGATCGTGATCGAAGGCGCGGGCAAGCATTTCTGCACGGGATTCGACCTGGCGGCGCTGGCCCTGGAAACCGACGACAGCCTGCTGGCCCGGCTCACCCGCATCGAACTGCTGTTGCAGCGGGTCGCGCGTGCGCCCTGCGCCACCGTGGCGGTGGCAAGGGGCCGGGCGATGGGCGCCGGTGCCGACCTGTTCGCAGCCTGCAGCCATCGGCTGATCGACGGCAGCGCGGGTTTTGCGTTTCCGGGGGCACGCGGTTTCGGCATCGTCCTGGGCACCCGCAGGCTGGCTGCACGTGTGGGCAGGCAGCTGGCGCTGGACTGGACGTCGAGCGGCCGGCTGATCGGCGACAAGGAGGCGCTGGCGAGCGGGCTGGCGAGTGCGCATCTGGAGGGCTCCGCTGCCCTGCCCGAACGGCTGGAAGCACTGCGCCGCGATGCGCCGGCCGAAGGCGTCGGCGCCTTGCTGCGGGCGCTGGAAGACGATGCGGCCGGTGAAGACGCACGTGACCTTTCGGCGCTGGTGCGTTCGGCCGCCCGGCCGGGCCTGCAGTCGCGTGTCGCCGCCTATGTGGCGGGCCGCGGCTGAAGACCGGGCAACCCGGTCAGAGCGGCAGCTCGGTATAGAAACGCCCGCCGTGATACAGCAGCGGCGTGGCTCCGGCCCGGTGACTGCATGCTTCGACCTGGCCGACGAAGATGGTGTGGTCGCCTTCCACATACCGGCTGCGGCTGAAACATTCGAAGGTCGCAGCCGCGCCGGCCAGCACCGGCGCACCGCTGACGCCTTCGCTGAACTGCACCCCGGCCCAGCGGTCGGTGCCGCGTGATGCGAACTGCATCGCCAGTGCCTGCTGGTCGGCCGCCAGCACGTTGATGGCGTAGTGCGTGCCCTCGGCCATGGCGGCCATCGCGCTGGAGGTGTGCGACAGGCTCCAAAGCACCAACGGAGGTTCCAGCGATACGGAATTGAAGGAATTGGCGGTCAGTCCCACCAGCACGCCCTGCGCGGTGCGCGCGGTGACGATGGTGACGCCGGTGGCGAACATGCCCAGGGCGCTACGGAATTCCGGCGTCGAGAACGACGGGTCTCGGGCCAGGGTCACAGGCGTTGCGGGTGCGGTCACGTTGGGCGCCGCGGCTGCGGCAGTCAGGGAAAAACAGAATTATCGTGCCACCGTCAGTCGGCCAGTTCGATTCGCAGATCGGGCCTGAAACCTTTCTGTTCGTCCTTGTGCGCGTAACCCAGCGGGTTTGCCACCACCCGGCAGCCTTGTTCAACATAGTCGCTCGCGCAGTGCAGATGGCCGTGCAGCCAGACGTCTGCCAACGGCAGCAGATGGTCGAGCCGGTTGCAGAAGCCGGCGGTGCCGGGCACCAGCCCGTAGCGGGGGTCGGCGCTGCGCAGGCTGGGCGCGAAATGCGTGACCACCACGGTGGGGCCCTCGAAGGATTGTTCGAGCGTGCTGCGCAACCACTGCTGGCAGACCAGCGCCTGGTTGCGCACGTTGGCTCCCAGCCAGGGCTGGCCCTGGCGCGTGGTGCCGGTCTTGGCCAGGTAGAAGTCGGCCGCACGCAGCGCCTTGGCGCGCGCTTGGTCTGCCTGGGCAAGGGTGGCGCGTGGCGGAGTCAGTGCGTCGAAGTCGGTCCACAGCGTGGTGCCGGCAAAACGCACGCCGTCCATGACCAATGCCTGGCGTTCGAGCCAGGCGATGCCGAGGCGGTCGCACAGACGGCGCAGGCGGTCGTGGGCCGCGTCGAAATCCTGGCCGTCGTATTCGTGGTTGCCCGGCACGAAGATCACCGGTGCGGGCCAGGCGCCGTACTGGGGCAGCGGCGAAAAACGGGTCAGGCCGAAGTCGCCTGAGGGTAACAACGAGCCTTCCTTATCCGAGCCGACATCACCCGCCAGCACCAGCAGGTCGGCGTCGGGCAGGGGTTCGAAGACACGGTCGGGTTGGACTTCCAGGTGCAGATCGGACAGCAGTTGCAGTTTCATCGTCGGTCTATCGGGCTGCTTTTTTTTGGAGCTACATCGGCCCGGCTTGTTCCGCGGCACGCACCACGGCCCGGCGCAGCCATTCCTGGGCGACGGCGTTCTGCTGGCGTTTGTGCCATAGCGCATCGACGTGGACCGTGGGCACGGCAAAAGGCAGGGGTCGCCACACGATGCGGTCGGCCAGGCCGGTGGCGCCGACGAAATGGCGCGGCAGCACGGTCAGCAGGTCGGACTGCGCCACCACTCGTCCGGCAGTGAAGAACTGGTTGACTGTCACCGTCACGCGCCGCTGCCGGCCCAGCAGCGCCAGGGCTTCGTCGATGAAACCGTAGGGCCGGCCGGAAAAACTGACCAGCATGTGTCGCGCTGCGCAGAAACGTTCGGTGGTGAATTCTTCGGCGAGCAGTTCCGACAGCGGATGGCCGCGGCGCATCACGCAGACGTATTCGCCGTGGTACAGGCGCTGGTAGGCGAAGCTCTGGTCTTCGCCGGCCTGGCTGCGAGCCGTCAGGTCGGAAAGTACCGCCGGAAAGTAACCGACCGCCAGGTCGGCTGCCTCGTCGGCCAGCAGCTTGCGTGGATCGCGGGTGGACAGCGGCAGTGCACGCAGCTGGATCCCGGGTGCCTCGGATTCGAGCATGTTGACCAGGCCCGGCATCAGCACCGTGGCGGTAGCGTCGGCCATGGCCATCACGAAGGACATCTCGGCGGTGGCGGGGTCGAAGATCTGGGGGGCCAGCGAGCGCTGCAACTGCCTCAACGCGTCACGCACGTCGGGCCAGATCGCCAGTGCACGGGGCGTCGGTTCCATGCCCTGGCCCTGCCTTCGCACAAGTTCGTCGCCCAATGTGTCGCGTAAACGCCGCAGTGCGTTGCTTACCGCCGGCTGGGTGAGGTTCAGGTTGTGGGCGGCCCGCGTCAGGCTGCGTTCGGCCATCACCTCGTCGAAGACCCGCAGGAGATTGAGATCGAGGCTGCGGAAATTGAGCGTAGTCATCACGGTTGTGAATGATATCAATCACCCAAATAAAGTTGAGCGGCACGGGGGTTAACCCTAGTATTGCCCCTATCCCGCCGGACGGAGTTGTCCGGTAACTACCGAGAGTTCACCATGACTGCCTTTGTTCACCCTACCTTTTCCATGCAACACGTCGGCGCCGGCCGTGCCGCCAACGTCGCGCAAAACATCCAGGCCGTGATCGCCGCACCGCTGCGCCGCCTGTCGCAACGTGTCGCCGCCTACCTGGAACACAGCCGCACCGCTTCGGAAGATCACCAGCTGTGGGAAATGGCCCTGGCCGATGCCCGCGTGATGGCCGACATCAGCCGTGCGATGAAGCAAGGCGCGCCCAACAAGGTCGCCTTCTACTGATTTCGGGGCTAGCCTGAAACAAAAAAACCGCCTTTCAAGGCGGTTTTTTTGTGCCCGTGCCCAAAGCCCTTGCGGGCTCCGACATGGTGATCAGGCGGCCTTGGCCAGGCGTGCTTCCAGCGCGGCCTTGGTGTCGCGCATGGCTCGCGGCAGGCGCTCGCCGATCTGCTCGAACAAGGCTTCGTGCAGCGCCAGTTCTTCCTTCCACGAAGCCGCGTCGCTGCGGCTGACCATGTCGAAATGGTCCTGGCTGAATTCCAGGCCTTCCCAGTTCAGGTCGCCGTAGCTCGGGCTCATGCCGGTCAGGTGTTCGGTCGGCGAGCCTTCCTTGCCTTCCAGGCGGTCGATCATCCAGGCCAGGACACGCATGTTCTCGCCGTAGCCAGGCCAGACGAACTTGCCGTCCGGACCCTTGCGGAACCAGTTGGTCTGGTAGATCTTGGGCAGCTTGGCGCCGGATGCTTCCAGCTTCTGGCCCAGCTTGATCCAGTGGTTGAAGTAATCACCCATGTTGTAGCCTGCGAACGGCAGCATGGCGAACGGGTCGCGGCGCACCACGCCTTGCTGGCCGGCGGCGGCAGCGGTGGTTTCAGAGCCCATGGTGGCAGCCATGTAGACGCCTTCCAGCCAGTTGCGGGCTTCGGTCACCAGCGGCACGGTGGTCGAGCGGCGGCCACCGAAGATGAATGCATCGATCGGCACGCCGGCCGGGTCGTTCCAGGCTTCGTCGAGTGCAGGGTTGTTCGTGGCGGCGACGGTGAAACGCGAGTTCGGGTGGGCAGCCTTGGCGCCGGTGTTGCGGGCGATCTCTGGCGTCCAGTCCTTGCCTTGCCAGTCGATCAGGTGAGCGGGCAGGGCCTTGCCCGGGGCGTCGTATTCCATGCCTTCCCACCAGATGTCGCCGTCGTCGGTCAGTGCGACGTTGGTGAAAACGACGTCCTTGTCGAGGCTGCGCATGCAGTTCGGGTTGGTCAGCATGTTGGTGCCGGGGGCCACGCCGAAATAACCCGCTTCGGGATTGATGGCGTACAGCTTGCCGTCTGCCGATGGCTTGATCCACGCGATGTCGTCGCCGATGGTGGTGACCTTCCAGCCGTTGAAGCCTTCCGGCGGCACCAGCATGGAGAAGTTGGTCTTGCCGCAGGCCGAAGGGAAGGCGGCTGCGACGTGGTATTTCTTGCCCTCGGGTGAGGTCACGCCCAGGATCAGCATGTGTTCGGCCAGCCAGCCTTCGTCACGGCCCATGGTCGATGCGATGCGCAGGGCGAAGCACTTCTTGCCCAGCAGTGCGTTGCCGCCATAGCCCGAGCCGTAGGACCAGATTTCGCGGGTCTCGGGGTAATGGACGATGTACTTGGTCTTGTTGCAAGGCCACTTCACGTCGGCCTGGCCTTCTGCCAGAGGTGCGCCGACCGTGTGCAGGCAGGGGACGAACTCGCCTTCCACGCCCAGCACGTCGTACACACCCTTGCCCATGCGGGTCATGGTGCGCATGCTGACGGCGACGTAAGGGCTGTCGGACAGCTCGACGCCGATGTGGGCGATCGGCGAACCCAGCGGGCCCATGGAGAAGGGCACGACGTACATGGTGCGGCCTGCCATGCAACCGTCGAACAGCGGCTGCAGCGTGGCGCGCATTTCCGAAGGTTCCATCCAGTTGTTGGTGGCGCCGGCGTCGGCCTTGTCCTTCGAGCAGATGTAGGTGCGGTCTTCGACACGAGCCACATCGGTCGGGTCGGACAGGGCCAGGAAGCTGTTCGGGCGCTTGGCGGGGTTGAGCTTCTGGAAGGTGCCGGCATCGACCAGCTGCTGGCAGAGGCGGGCGTATTCCTCGTCGCTGCCATCGCACCAATAGATGTCCTTGGGCTTGCACAGGGCCACCATGTCGGCCACCCAGGCGATCAGTTTGGCGTTGCGCACGTAGGCGGGCGCATTGAGGTTGAGGCCGTGCATCACGGGAGCGTTCATCGCGAGTCTCCAAAGTTAAAAATCGTCTTGTCGCAGGCTCTTCGGCCTTGGATAAGACGACTCGGGGAGGGCTTCTGGCGAGCCCTGATGACAATTCTATGAACGCTGCCTTTTCCTTGCACGAAGTTTCGGCGCTGTTTCATGCATAAATTGCATTGAACTATGTGCCAAACGATTCGGTGAGAGACGCGAAAAAAAGCCCTGCCGTGCGATTCGCCGGCAGGGCGGTTTGATGGTTCCGGACGGGTGGTCAGGCCATGTATACGGCAATGAAGGCCAGCAGGAACATCAGCACCCCGCCGACGATGGGCAGCACGATGGGCACCAGATGCACCACCTGCTCGATGGGGTCGTCGGGCTGTGCGTACTCGGGGACGGGCTTTGGGGCTGAAACATCGACAGGCTGGTTCATGGCGGGTCCGGGTAGGTGTCCAGAGGGGCTGGCGGAATTCTAGCGAGGGAGGCGTTCCGTGGGCCATTGCACAGGGTTTGCGATGACAAGTGACATGAATTCACATCGGCGACATTTGCAGCGATTTGTCTCATTCGATCTGAGGAGTTAGATATTCCGAAATTCCGCTTGTGTCCTGTAAATTGATTTTCCGAATAGAACTGGATCATCGATGGATAGAAGAGATTTCATAAAGAACGGGTCAATCGCATCCCTGGGCGCATCCGCCATTTTGCAGGCCGGTGAAACCCGCGCTGCACCGGTAATCGATCCGGCAAACATCAAAAGTCAGAAACAGATACCCAGCATGAAAAACATATTGATCACCGGCGCCAGCAGCGGATTCGGTTTCGAAACGGCATTGCGTCTTGCAAAACTGGGCCATCACGTCATTGCCGGCGCAAAGGAATACAACGACATCACCCGCCTCGAGGCCGAGGCATCCAGGCGGCAGGTACGCATGACGGTCGTCAAGCTCGACTTACTCAATGACGACGACATCGCCCGGCTTGACAGACACAAGGTGGACGTGCTCTTCAACAATGCCGGAACCGGGCAGACGGGCCCGGTGGTCGATATTCCGTTCGACCGTTACCGGGAAACGTTCGAGGTCAATCTGTTCGGCACCTTCAAGGTCACTCAGCGGGTGGTGCGCAAGATGATCGCCGACAAGACCAGGGGAAAGGTCATGTTCGTGTCGTCGAATGCCGGTATCGAAGGTATTGCCAACCTCAGTTCCTATTGCGGCACCAAACACGCGCTCGAAGCCCTTGCGGCTTCGCTCAAGAGTGAACTCAAGGAATTCGGAATCAAGGTGGCGACCATTAATCCTGGTCCTTACAAAACCGGATTCAATGAAAGAATCATTTACTCCGCATATGAGTGGTACGACAAAAAGACCGCATTGACGCCTGAAAAGGATTACCACGGCCTCGACGCGGTACTGGCGAATGGGCAGGCCGATCCCGAGGAAATGATTCAGGCCATGGTCGACCTCATTCCGCGTGAAAACCACGCGTATCGCACGGTGCTTCCGCTCCAGGTGAAGGAGCGGCTCAAAAAGGAACAGCTCGCAACCTGGACCGAAATGATCTGAGGCCGGTGATGCCTGCCTGATCAGACGCCGGCGGTCACCCGCAGAACCTCGGAGCCGTAGGCTTCGAGTTTCTTTCCGCCGATGCCGGTGATGCCCTGCAGGTCGTCCAGCGAAGACGGATCGCGCTCGGCGATTGCGGCCAGCGTGGCGTCATGGAAGATCACGTACGCCGGCAGGTTGTGTTCGCGGGCCACCTCGGCCCGCCAGGCCTTGAGGGCCGCGAACCGTTGCTGGCCGGCGTTGTCCAGCGCGGTCGCCGCAGCTGCGGTCTTGCCGGATGCGCGACGCGGAGCACGGCTGGCCGGCGTGTTCAGCGACAGCCGAAGGCGCACCGGCACCTCGCCCTTCAGCACTGCCCGCGACAGGTCGGTCAGCACCAGCGTGTTGTAGGCATTGGCGTCCACCTCTAGCGCGCCGGTGGCGATCAGCTGGCGCAACACGCCGCGCAGCTGGGGTTCGGACACATCGGCGCACAGGCCGAAGGTCGAGAGTTTCTCGTGGCCCTTCTGGATCACTTTTTCTGTCGGCTTGCCCCGCACGATGTCCATGATGTGGCCGGCGCCGAAACCCATGCCGTAGTTCTTGCGGATCCAGTAGACGGTCGACAGCAGCTTGCGTGCCGCGTCTGTGCCTTCCCAGATGTCGGGCGGGTTCAGGCAGTTGTCGCAATTGCCACAGGGCTTGCTGGGTTCGCCGAAGTAGCCCAGCAGCCGCACACGCCGGCAATCGGTGGCTTCGGCGAGCGCAAGCAGGGCGTCGAGCTTGCCGCGCATCACCTGCTTGAATTCTTCGCCGGCCGGGCTTTCGTCGATCATGCGGCGCTGGTTCACCACGTCCTGCAGGCCGTAGGCCATCCAGGCGTCGGCGGGCTGGCCGTCCCGTCCGGCGCGACCGGTTTCCTGGTAGTAGCCCTCGATGTTCTTGGGCATGTCGACATGGGCGACAAAACGCACGTCCGGCTTGTCGATACCCATGCCGAAGGCGATGGTGGCGCACATGACGATGCCGTCTTCTCGCAGGAATCGGTCCTGGTGGCGCTGGCGAACGTCGGCGCTCAGGCCGGCATGGTAGGGCAGCGCGTTCAGGCCGGCGTCGTTCAGTGCCTGGGCGAGTTCCTCGACCCGTTTGCGCGACTGGCAATAGACGACCCCTGCTTCGTCCGCGTGTTCACGCTCGATGAAACGCAGCAGTTGCTGCGTGGGGTCCTTCTTCTCGACGATGGAATAGCGGATGTTCGGCCGGTCGAAACTGCTGACGAACTGGCGCGCGTCCTGGAGCTTGAGCCGCTCGACGATGTCGGCTCGGGTCAGGTCGTCGGCCGTGGCCGTCAGCGCGATGCGCGGCACGTCGCCGTAACGCTCGTGAAGAATCGACAGGCTGCGGTATTCGGGGCGGAAGTCGTGGCCCCACTGGCTCACGCAATGCGCCTCGTCGATGGCGAAGAGCGACAGCCTCCCGGCATCGCGCAGCTGGTCGAGCAGTTCGAGGAAACGTGGCGTGGTCAACCGTTCTGGCGCGGCGTAGATCATGGTGATCTCGCCGCGCTGCATGCGCCGCTCGATGTCGAGCGTCTGGTTCCAGTCGAGCGTCGAATTGAGGTATTCGGCCGACACCCCGGCTTCGTGCAGGGCGCCGACCTGGTCATGCATCAGCGCGATCAGGGGCGACACCACGATGGAAATGCCGAATCCGGCACGTTGCCGGGCGATCGCAGGGATCTGGTAGCACAACGACTTGCCGCCACCGGTGGGCATCAGCACCAGTGCGTCGCCGCCTGAACACACATGCTCGACGATGTCCTGCTGCTCACCACGAAAGTGGTCGTAGCCGAAGACGTCCTGGAGGATGTCCTGCGGGTCTGGGGAAGCGGTAGCGGTGATGTGGGTTGCCATGCAGGCGCAGTGGCGGCTCACGCAGGGTGTGGCCGCGGTGGACGAAGATCGGAAAACCGTCGATTGTCTCGCGGACTGCGTTGACCCTGGAAATCCGCTGTCTCTCGGTCAGGGCCGTGACAACGCCAGCCGCCTCTGGCGCCGGTTGAGCGGCGCTGCCGGCGGTGGCTCCAGGTTTACGGAGGGAGGACCGAAATCCGCCGCCAAGGCCGGTCCGGAAGAAGCGCTCGACTGCAATCGCGAGAGCAGTGGATTCGTCGTCGCCGCCGGCAAAGGCGGCTCCATCAGGGGAAAGGTGCTGGTCACGAACTCCAGCGCCTCGAGCGCCAGGTGAGCCCCCTGGATGGGGGTTCCCCGCATCAGGTGCTGTGAATATGCCGCGAGCCTCAGGTAATGCTCGGGTCGCCCTTCGAGAAACAGGCAGTAGGACGTTGCGTAGGCGTATTGGGAAACGGGGATTTTCTGCACCACGGCCTTGCCGTCGACGCGCTGTTCGATCTCGATGTCGAACAGCGTGCGGTCACCCGTCATGTCGCGGATGCACCGCATGTCGGCGGGTTGGACGAACGGCTTTTGCCCATACGTCAGCGCCATCAGAATCGAGTCCGCCTTGTTGCGGCTCACGTCGGTCAATTCCTGCAGGTGGCGCGGTGTCCTCGAAGTTCTCGGCAGGGTCGAAGCCGTGTTGACGGGCTCGTATTGGGCGTTGGTTGGAAACATGGCCTCGCTCCGGAATTGGAAAGGCACCAGCTTGTTGGCGAACGAAGACGGGGAAAGCGTCTTTTTCTACAATGCTGCATGTCTTCCCGAACCCTCCGCTACACCCGTGCCGCAGCCCTGCCGGCCATCCTTGCCGAACGCATCGCCATCCTCGACGGCGCGATGGGCACCATGATCCAGCGCTTCAAGCTGGGCGAGGCGCAGTACCGGGGCGAGGGCTACAGCGGCGCCGACGGTTCCGACGACCGGTTCAAGGATTTCCACCGCGACGTGAAGGGCAACAACGAACTGCTCTCGCTGACCCGGCCCGACGTCATCCGCGACATCCACGAAGCCTACCTGGCGGCAGGCGCCGACATGATCGAGACAAACACCTTCGGCGCCACCACGGTCGCGCAGGAGGACTACGACATGGCCGCCCTGGCCCGTGAAATGAACCTGGCGTCGGCCCGGTTGGCCCGCGCGGCCTGCGACAAGTTCAGCACGCCCGACAAGCCGCGTTTCGTGGCCGGCGCATTCGGACCCACGCCCAAGACCGCCAGCATCAGCCCGGACGTGAACGATCCCGGCGCCCGCAACGTCGACTTCGAGACCCTGCGCAAGGCCTATTACGAACAGGCCGAAGACCTGGCCAACGGCGGCTGCGACCTGTTCCTGGTCGAGACCATCTTCGACACCCTCAATGCCAAGGCGGCGCTGTTCGCCATCGAGGAATGGTTCGAGAACAGCGGCGAACGACTGCCTCTGATCATCAGCGGCACGGTGACCGACGCGTCGGGCCGCATCCTGTCGGGCCAGACGGTGACCGCCTTCTGGCACAGCGTGCGCCATGCGCAGCCGCTGGCCGTCGGCCTCAATTGCGCACTGGGCGCAACGCTGATGCGGCCCTATATCCAGGAATTGAACAAGGCTGCGCCGGATACCTTCATCTGCTGCTACCCCAATGCGGGGCTGCCCAATCCGATGAGCGATACCGGCTTCGACGAGACCCCGGACGTGACCGCCCGCCTGCTGCATGAATTCGCGGCCGAAGGCCTGGTCAATATCGTCGGCGGCTGCTGCGGCACCACACCCGACCACATCGGCGCGATCCAGGATGCGGTGAGGCCCATGAAGGCACGGTTGGTGAACGGCGCGCATTTCAGCGCGTTGCTGGCCGGCGCCTGAAAGCGCCACACATCATCAGGCGTGGGCCGCCTGGCTGCCCACGCCCGGACGCACCAGCGTGAACGCCGGCAGGCCGTTCAGCAGCCGCTGGCCGTAGGCGGTCGACACCAGACGCTTGTCGTAGCAATACACGCTGGCCCGGTCTTCCTCGGTGCGGATGGCCCGTCCCACCCACTGGGCCAGACGGATGGCGGTGGCGGGCACCACCAGTTCCACGAACGGGTCGCGGCCGGCGCCACGCAGCCATTCGGCACGTGCTTCGCCCACCGGGTCGTCCGGCGGCGCGAACGGCAGCTTGGTGATGAATACCGACTCGCACAGCCGGCCGGGCAGGTCCAGCCCTTCGCCGAAGGACTGCATGCCGAAGATGATCGACGGCTCCCCGTCAGCCACACGGACGCGGTGGGTGGCCAGCAGATGCGCGCGGGGCAGGGCGGTCTGCACCAGCACCCGCGGCACCAGTACCGGCGGCAGCGCGGCCACCGCCTGGCGCAGCTGGTCGCGCGAGGTGAACAGCACCAGCGCTCCGAAACGCACCGTCATCAGGTCGCGTATCAGCGCCTGCACCATCTCTTCGGTATAGCTGGCGGCGTTGCGCGGGTCGGCGCGGGTTTCGACGGCGATGAGCCTGCCCTGGGCGGCGTAGTCGAAGGGGCTGGGCACTTCGAGCGTACTGGCCGCATCGTCGTCGAACAGGCCCGACTCGCGCAGGAAGAAATCGAACTTGCCGCAACTGGTCAGCGTGGCCGACGTCAGCACCGCACCGCGCACCGTGCTCCATAACCGGTTGCGCAGCGTGGCTCCGGGTAGCAAGGGGCTGGCATGGGCCTGCACCACCGGGATGTCGCCGTCCATCTCGAGGGTGAACCACTTGGCGGCCGGCACGGCGCCGGGTTCGGTATCGCGCAGGAGCAGCTGGGCGGTTTCCAGCACGGCCTCCAGCCGGGGCGCCATGGCCCCGAGCTGGGCGTACTGGGTGGACAGGCGCCGGCCCTGTTCGGGGTATTCCTTGATCTCCGCCCGCAGCGCCTTGGCGATACAACGCAGCGCGGTCAGGTAACCCTCGGTGTGGTGCGCCACCTGGCCCAGGGGCTCGACCAGCGCCTCGTGGATCTCGCCACGTGGAAGCCGCGCGCGCGCCGTGCCCCGGGCCGGTCCGGAGAGGGCGGCCCGCAGGGTCTCGCCATGCAGGTCGAGCACCAGGCGTTCCACGTCCTGCAGTGCCTCGCGCAGGTACTTGGCATGGCCCGGGATGTCCGACACCTCGGTAACGCCCAGCTGCGAGCCGAAACGCACCGCCTTTCGCGCCAGTTTCTCGATCCAGCCGTGCCGCCCGAGGTCCATGCGGCAGGCGAACTGCGCCAGCGCCGTGCCGGGCAGGTGGTGCGCCTCGTCGAGGATCAGCAGGCTGTTGTCCAGTTCGGGCAGCAGCCGGTTGCCGAGGGACGACAGCAGCAGGTCGTGGTTGACCACGATCACCTGTGCGCCGACCAGCGTCTTGCGGCGCTCGTAATAGGCGCAATGGCCGAACGACGGGCAGTGTTTGCCGGTGCACGAAGCGGCCTCGGCGGCCATCGGCATCCAGGCGTCCGGCGTGGGCGGCGTTTCCAGCGAGTCACGGTCGCCGTCCCAGGCGCCGCTGCTCAGTGCCTGCGCCACGCCGGCGTAGAACTTCAAACGGGCTTCGACCTCGTGCGCCGGCCGTATCTCGCGGGCGTTGCGATGTGCGGCAGCCTTGTCGTCTGCGAAGAGGTCGTCTTCGGGGTCGTCCTCGTCGATTTCGGGCTCGGTCAGGCCGCCGAGGCGCTCCAGCTTGAGGCGGCAGACGTAGCGGCCGCGGCCCTTGGCCAGCGCAAACCGGAAGGGCGAGGGCAGCAGCGCGGCCAGTGCCGGAAGGTCCTTGGCCACCAGTTGCTCCTGCAGGGCGACGGTGGCGGTGGAAATGATGACTCGGGTACCCCGCGCCAGCGCGAGCGCGATGGCCGGTGCGCAATAGGCCAGCGACTTGCCGACGCCTGTTCCGGCCTGGATGACCGCGATGGCGCGCACCGGCTCATCGCCTTCCTCGACCTTTCCGAGGGTGGCCGAACCCAGGGTCTGTGCGACTTTTTCGGCCATGCCGCGCTGGCCGGCCCGGCTGCGAAAGCCGTTGCTGGCGGCGACCGCCTCGTCGAAAGCCGCCAGGCCGAGCGCGGCTGCATCGGTCGGGCTGAGTGGGGCTGGGGGGGCGGGTGCGGTCTGGGAATCCAACGAAGACATGCCCCGAGTGTCTCAGGCCGGCGGCACCGCGCCGCCGGTCACCTGACGCAATGCGTCGATGAACACCCCCACCGCCTTGGGCGAACGCACGCCGTGCGGCATCAGCGCGCGCACCTCGACCGCCACTTCGGGCAGCACGGTGCGTACATGCAGCCGGTCGCTGCGTACGGCCATGGCCGTGAACGAGTCGACGATGGCCGGCCCGAAGCCTTCTTCGGCCAGCACCATCGCGATGTGGTGTGTCTGCACGGTGATGCCGCCCTGCGGCGCGCTGCCCAGGCGCGACCATTGCTCGGCCAGCATGGTTCCGATGGGGTCGCGGTCGTCGATGCGGATGTAGGGCGAACGCATCACCTCGTCCAGCGTCACCGTGCTGCGTGTGTCGGCCCGGGCGGATTCGCTGCGCGACACGCAGACCAGCCGGCCGGTGGCGATCAGCTGTTCGTCGACCGCCGGATGCGCCTTGCTGCCATAGACGATGCCCACATCGCCCTCCTGCAACGCCACCGCCTGTGCGATCTCGCGCGAATGCTGCACCCTCACCGACACGTTCATGGCCGGGTATTTATTGCGGAACAACTGCAGGGCGTCGGGCAGCGCGCGCACTGCCAGCGAAGGCACGATGAGGATGCGCAGGTCGGTCGCCTCGTCGTTGCCCAGCGCGCCGGCGATGCGCCGTACAGCTTCGAGTTGCGACATCAGCTGCTGCACTTCCGGGTACAGCGCCTGCGCTTCCTTGGTCGGCACCAGGCGCTGGCGCTGGCGGGTGAACAGGTCGTAACCCAGTTGCAGTTCGGCCAGCCTCAGGGCCTGGGTGACGGCGGGCTGGGTCACGTGCAGCAACCGTGCGGCCGCGCCAACGGTCCCGGTGAGCATCACCGCATTGAAAACCTCGATGTGTTTCAGTCTCATGGCTGCGCGGTGGGGTGCACGAAGCGTGCCGGCCGGCTCAGGGCTGCAGCGTCAACGTCCGGAAGACCGCGATGGCGCCACCGCCCACGCCGAAAAGCAACTGCAGGGCAAAGAACACGATCGCGACCTTGCGGATCACCGCCCCGGGTTCCGCGCGTGCCGACAGCACGGCCAGCAGGATGTCGAGCAGGAAGAAGACGGTGAGGATGATGGCGAGCATGAAGAAGACGTCGGCGACCGGAAAAGGGTCGCTATCTTGCCTTGAGTCCGATAAAAGTTACCTTTAGTGCAGTTCGAAACTATTGAACCATTTATGATCGGCTAATGATCGCGTGTTCATCCAAACGCCGCACGCTTCGGATTATCGCGGCGAGCTCTCTCCCGGCCCTGGGCATGCCTGCCCGCGCGCAGGGTTCCAACTACCCTCGCAAACCCATCCGGTGGGTCGTGCCCTATGCCACCGGCGGCACCACCGACCAGATCGCCCGCAAGATTTCCACCAGCATGGGGCGCAGCCTGGGCCAGGAAATGGTGGTCGACAACAAGCCTGGCGCCGCCAGCATCCTGGGCGCCACCTTCATAGCCCGTTCGCCGGCCGACGGCTACACCGTCGGAACCGTCGATTCCGGCACGCTGGCGTTCAACCCGGCCCTGTACGCAACGCTCAGCTACGACGCCCACAAGGATTTCAGCCTGATCGGAGGCCTGGGCCGCATGCCGCTGGTGCTGGTGGTGAACCCGAAGTTCCCGGCCCGCACCGTTCATGAATACCTGGCTCTTGCGCGCCGCACGCCAGACGGCGTGACGTCGGCTTCGTCAGGGCCTGGTTCGCCCCTGCATGTGGCGCTGGAACTGTTCGAGCAGCGCACCCGCACCCATATCCAGCACGTGGCCTACAAAGGCTCGGCACCCGCGCTGCAGGATGTGGTCAGCGGCGAGGCCAACTCCATGTTCATCGACCTTCCGCCCAGCCTGGCGGCGATCCGCTCCGGCAAGGTGCGGGTGCTGGCGATCGCCACCGCGCAGCGCCTGCCCATCCTGCCTGACGTGCCCACCATGGCCGAGGCCGGCGTACCGGGATTCGAAGCGTATTCGTGGCAGGGCCTGGTCGGGCCTGCCAACATGCCCGACGGAGTGGTGCGCCGGCTCAGCCGTGACCTGGTGGCGGCGCTGCGCACCGATGAAAACCAGGCGGAGCTGGAAGCCCTGGGTATCCAGCCCCTGCCGATGGGCGCCACCGAGTTCGCCGACTTCGTGCGGCAGGAACAGAAGTTCTGGGCCAGCATGATCAAGAGCGCCAACCTCAGCCTCGATTAGCAGAGGGCACGCCGGCCAGCGAGTCAGCCCGCTCGCACCATGCGGGCGAAACCGCGCGCCTCGAACTGCTCCACCACGAAGTCGACGAACACCCGGGTGCGTGCCGGCAGCAGCTTCTTGCTGGCGTAGTACAGCGATATCGGGCCACCGTCTGCCGACCAGCCCGGCAGCAACCTGACCAGCGCGCCGCTCTGCAGCCACGGCACCGCGAAAGCCATCGGCAGCAGCGCCGCGCCCAGGCCCATCACTGCCGCCTGGCAGATGGCTTCGGGGTCGTCGAAGACGATGCGCGGCTTCAGTTCGGCTGCGGCGGTATTGCCGGCCGCGTCGTGAAGCGAATAGACATGCATCCTCGCGCTCTGGCTGGACCGCCGCACGATGCCGTCCAGCTGCAGCAGGTCGGAAGGGTGGCGTGGCCGGTTTGCCAAAGTGCCCAGGTAGGACGGCGCGGCTACCGCCACCACCGCCACTCTTCCGAGTTCGCGCGCCACCATTCCGGGTTTGAGTTCGAGGCCGCTGCCGATCCCGGCGTCGAAACCTTCGCCGACCAGATCGACCTGCCGGTTGTCGAAACGCCAGTCGGGCATGACGGCGGGATAGCGGCGCAGGAAATCGTCCAGGAGCGGCACCAGGTAGGCCCGGCCGAAACCCATGCCCATGCTGACCTTCAGGGTGCCGGCTGGTTGGCGGTCTTGTTCGGAGGCGTGCGTTACCGCGTCTGACAGGGTCGCCAGCGCCGGTGCTATCTGCCCCAGCAGGCGCTGGCCGCCCTCGGTCAGCGACAGGCTGCGGGTGCTGCGCTGGAACAGGCGCACGCCCAGCGAGGCTTCAAGCCGCGCGACGTTCTTGCTGACCGCCGCCGGTGTCAGCTCAAGCAGCCGGGCCGCCGCCGAGAAACTGCCGGCTTCTGCTGATCGAACGAATGACTCGAGGTGGCTGAGTGGTTGGTCGACGACGGCGCACAGGTCGCGTTTACCTATACCCGTTCGGCAGACACGCCTCGGCGCTCGTGGCCGACCTGGACCAGACGCTGGACGTGAATGTGCGCGCCGTTTTCCTTGCCACCCAGGCAGCCACGCGCCACATGGCCGACGGCGGCCGGGTAGTGAACATTGGCAGCATCAATGCCGACCGCATGCCCTGGGCCGGCGCCAGTGCCTATGCCATGAGCAAGGCCGCCATCGTCGGCCTGACCCGTGGCCTGGCGCGCGACCTGGGCCCACGCGGCATCACCGTCAACAACATCCAGCCGGGCGCCACCGGCACCGAGATGAACCCGGCAGACGGCCCCCATGCCGCGGGTCAGCATGCCCTGATGGCCATCGGCCGTCACGGCCGGGCCGACGAAGTCGCCGGCATGGTGGCCTATCTGGTGGGGCCGGAAGCCGGCATGGTGACCGGCGGCAGCCTCAACATCGACGGTGGTTTCGGCGCCTGAGTTTCATGCGGGCACATTGAAGTCACCGGTCGGCAGCGGCGGCTTGCGTTGCGCCATCAATGCGGCCAGTTGCTCGGCGCTGCCACTCGCCAGGGTCAGGCCCAGCGCGCCCTGGCCGGCGTTGATCCACAGGTTGGCGACACGCGTGCCGCCCACCATCGGCCGGCCGCTCGGCGTGGCCGGGCGCAGGCCTGCCCAGGGCGTCGGGTCCCGGTAGTCACAGGCGCCGGGAAAGGTCTGTTCCACCGCCGCGCACAACGCTTCGATGCGGCGCTGGTCGACCACCGGATGCGGCCCGCACAGCTCGGCGAAACCCGCTACCCGCAGCCGGTCGCCCAGCCGGGCGTGCACCAGCTTGCGGCCGTTGTCGGTAATGCTGACCCCGGGGGCCGCTGCCGGGTTCACGATGGGCAGCGTGACGCTGTAGCCCCTGATCGGTTCTATCGGCAGGGCCATGCCGAGCGGCTTCAGCAGGCCCGAGGAAGCCGGGCCGCCGGCCAGCACGAAATGGTCGGCCTCGATGGTTTCGTTCTCGCACCGCAGGGCGACGACCCGGCCGCTGCGCTGCTCGAGCGCCAGCGCCTTCCGGCCCAGTCGCATCACCGCGCCGGACGCCTCGGCCAGGCCTTCGGCGAGTCGGGCGGCGTCGGCGACTTCTTCGTCGGCGGTCCATACGCCGAAGGCGATGGCACCGCCACCGGTAGCTGCCAGCGCGGGTTCCAGCGCCAGGCATTCGGCCGCATCGACGATGCGCTGCCGGCAGCCGTGCCTGCTCTGCCAGTCGATCTGCCGCTGCGCCGCCGCCTGGTAGGCGGGATCGCGAAAAATCACCAGCTTTCCGGGCTGCGCATGACGCGCGGCTTCGCGCAGGCCGGGCACTTCGTCGAGCCAGCGGTGCAGCACGTCGCGGCTGAGGAACGACAGGCCCAGCAGCGCGTCGGTGGTGGCCTGCACCTGCGTCCAGCGGCAGGCGGCGATGAACTGGAGCAACCAGCGCACATGCGCGGCCTCGGCGCGCGGCCGCCAGCGCAACGGACTGTCCGCCGACATCAGCCAGCGCGGCAGCGACCGCAACGCGGTGGGCGTGGCCAGCGGCTCGACATAGCTGTAGCTGAGTTGCCCGCCGTTGGCCTTGCTGGCCCCCTGACCGGCGCGGGCGTGTGCGTCGACCAGGGTTACCTGCCAGCCGTCGCGGGCCAGGGCATAGGCGGTGGCGCTGCCGACGATGCCGGCGCCCAGCACGCAGACACGTTGGCCGGCCGGCATCAGCTTGCCTGTTCCTGTCGAGGCCGCTGCGCCAGTGCCCAGGCCACGCTTCGACGTGCCAGGGCTGCGGTGGCATCTACCACCGGGCGAGGCGCGTTGCCGTTGTCGAGCACCAGTGGGATCTCGGTACAGCCCAGCAGCAGCGCCTCGGCGCCGCGGTCGGCCAGGGCCTGCGCGGCCATCACCAGCAAGGCGGCGCCTGCGGGCCTGTCGCCGGCCTTCACGGCCTCGATGCCGGGCATCACCCAGGTGTTCATCTCGATTTCGGTCGGCAGCAACCAGTGGCGGCCGTCATCGCGCCGATCGACATACAGACGCGACTCGATGGTGGCAGCGGTGCCCAGGAGGCCGACCTTTGCACCGGCCGCGACCAGCGTGTCGGTCTCGTCCAGCGCCGCATCGATCAGGTGCAGCATCGGCAGTCCGAGCGCCTTTTGCAGCGGCTCGAACCAGAGATGCGCGGTGTTGCAGGGGATGACGATCAGCCCCGCGCCCGCGCGTTTCAGGCGTTCACCGCTGGCGACGAGGGCGGGCAGGGGCGACTCGCCCGATCCGCGGAACGCTGCCGTGCGGTCCGGCACCTGGGGGATGGAACTGGTGACGACCGGCACATGGTCCTGATCGACCTGGGCCGGCGTGGCGTCCAGCACCTTTCGAAGAAAGTCGAGGGTGGCGAGCGGCCCCATGCCGCCCAGCACCCCCAGGATGCCGGAACCGTTCACAGGGCTGGCTTGTCCGACAGTGCGGTCAGGTTGGCCTTGAGTTCGTCGCTCATCGGCGCATTGAGGTTCACGCCCTTTGGCGGAATCGGGGACTGGAACCACTTGGTATAGAGCTTCTGGAAGTCGCCGCTCTTGATGAGGGTGGCGAGGGTGCCGTCTACCAGCGTCTTGAAGGCCGGGTCGTCGCGGCGCAGCATGATGGCGTAGGGCTCGACCTGCAGCGCCTCGCCCACCACGGAAAGCGAAGCGGGGTTCACCGAATTGGCCTTGATGCCGTAGAGAAGGATGTCGTCCATCGCGAAGGCATCGGCCCGGCCGCTTTCGACCAGCAGCGCGGATTCGGCATGGTCCTTGGCCGACATGATGTCGAGGTCGAGGTTCTTTTCCTTGTTCACATTGCGCATCACCAGGATGTTGGTGGTGCCGGTGGTCGAAACCACTTTCTTGCCCTTCAGGTCCGTCAGCGACTTGTAGGGTGCGCCCGCCTTGACCAGGAAACGGGTGCCGGTGTAGAAATAGTTGGTGGCAAATTGCACCTGCTTGCCGCGCTCGGAGTTGTTGGTCGTCGAACCGCACTCGATATCGATCGTGCCGTTCTGCAGCAGGGGCACGCGGTTGGCGGATGTCACGGCCTGGGTCTTCACCTGCAGGTCGGCGCGGCCGGTGGCCTTCTTCACTTCATCGACGATCCGGCCGCAGATCTCCCACGCGAATCCGGTCGGGTTCTGGCCGTCGGCGAGGTAAGAGAAAGGAATCGAGGCCTCGCGGTAGGCCACGGTGATGAAACCGGCGGCCTTGACCTTGTCGAGGGTGGAAGCGGTCTGCGCCTGCACTGTCGTGCTCAGGAACGAACACGCCAGAACGGATGCAACGAAAACCTGGGATACCGGCAGATGTGCCATGAAAGTGCGCTTTCCAATGAAGGGGAAGCGCACATCCTAGGCAGACCGTCATGCGGCGGTCATCGTTTTTTTGCGTCGGTTGATAAGGCCAGCTAATGGGTTGAACCGGTCAACCCTGCCGCGGTCGTTCAGGAGCGGCCTTGCTCGCCTACGTAGATCTCGACACGGCGGTTCTGGGCGCGGCCGGCGTTGGTGTCGTTGGATGCCACCGGCTGCTTGGAGCCTCGGCCCTCGATCGCGAAACGGCGCGAGTCGACGCCTCGCATCACTACGTAGTCGCGCGTAGCGGCTGCACGGTCGACCGAGAGGGGGTCGTTGATGGCATCGCTGCCGGTGCTGTCGGTGTGGCCGACGATCCGCACGGTGCTGGCCGGATTGCTCTGCAGGCTGGCGGCAAAGCGGTCCAGCACCGGCGCGAAGTTGCTCTTGACGTTGGCGCGGCCGGTGTCGAAGGACACATCGCTCGGGATGTCCAGCTTCAGCAGGTTGTCGGAAGTCTGCGAGACCGAAATGCCGGTGCCTTGCGTGGCGGCTTCCATTTCTCGCTTCTGCTTTTCCATGTTGTTCGACCAGATGTAGGTGCCCAGGGCACCCACGCCAGCGCCGATCAGTGCGCCCTTGCCGGCATTGCCGCCGCCCACCAGGGCGCCCAGCACGGCGCCACCTGCGGCACCGGCGCCGGCACCCACGGCCGTGCGACGCTGGGTGTCGCTCATGTTCATGTCGGCACAGCCGGTGACCAGCAATACGGCGGCTGCGGTTCCTGCGAGGATGAGTTTGCGCATGGCGAGAGTTCCTTCTTGTGTTGGTTTCGATCCAGAGACCGAAAACCACATTATTCGAAGGCCGGCGGCGCCACCAGTTTCTCCATGTAATCGACGCTCAACGGGGTCCGGCGTCGTCTTCTCGCTGCGGGGGTTCTCCCTTGTTCCGCCCGGAAAACATGGTCCACCAGACGATCAGCACCAGCAGGCCGAGCGCCAGCAAGGCTTCAAGCAAAATCAGACCCATGACAAAAAGACTCCTGCAGCGGCGTTCGATGGACAGGGCCATTCTAGGAATGCTGGGTGCGGTCGCCGCCTGGCTGCTCGTGGCCTGCGCATCTCCCAGCCTGCCCACTGCCATCGGTTACAGCAGTGGTGCCGGCAGCACACTTCCACCTGCGGTCAGCGCGCCCGATGGCAGTGGCGGACTGGTCTACCCGGTACCCGCAGCGCCTGTGGCAGGCAAGGGTCGCTGGGTGCCGGTGGATTGGTCCGAACTGCCGGGTTTTGCCAACGACGACCTGTTCGAGGCCTGGAACGCATGGACCAAGAGCTGTGAACGGCCCGGCCCCGCTTTCGCCGGCCTGTGCGGCGACGTACGCCGGCTGAGCATCGCCACGCCGGCAGAACAACGGGCGTGGATGGTCGCCAAACTCCAGCCCTACCGGGTCGAGTCCGCCGACGGCAACCCCGACGGCCTGCTGACCGCGTATTACGAACCCATCGTGCCGGCCAGCCGCGTGCAGGCCCCGGGTTTCAACGTGCCGCTTTATGCCGCACCGGCGGGCCTGGGCCAGCGCAAGCCCTGGTACACACGCCAGCAGATCGAGACCCTGCCCGAAGCCCGCGCCGCCCTGCAGGGCCGGGCCATTGCCTGGCTGGCCGATCCGGTCGAATCCATGGTGCTGCACATCCAGGGCTCCGGACGGCTGCGCATCAGCGAACCCGATGGCAGCGTGCGCCTGGTGCGACTGGCCTACGCCGGCACCAACGACCAGCCCTATCGCAGCATCGGCAGCTGGCTGCTGCAGACCGGTCAGGTACGCGACGCCACCTGGCCCGGCATCCGCGCCTGGCTTGCACAAAATCCGCAGCGGGTCAGCGAACTCATGTGGACCAACCCGCGGTACGTGTTTTTCCGGGAAGAACCGCTGGACGCACTCGAAGCCTCGTTCGGGCCACGCGGCGCACAGGGAGTGGCGCTCACCCCCGGCCGTTCCATCGCGGTCGACCGAACCAGCATCCCCTACGGCACGCCCGTCTGGCTGGCATCGCCGGGCCCGACTGCCGCGCTGCAACGTTTGGTCATGGCGCAAGACACCGGAAGTGCCATCGTCGGGGCTGTGCGGGCCGACTTTTTTACCGGCTGGGGCGCGGATGCCGGTGAAACCGCAGGCCGCCTCAAGCAGAGCCTGCGACTGTGGGCCCTGTGGCCGCGCGGAACCCCTGGAGCCTTGCCATGAGATTCATCACCATCGCCTCCCTGGCGTCAGTCGCCCTGCTGGCCGGTTGCAGCAGCAACCCCATGGCCAAGTACTTCGCCGGCAGTCCATACCAGTGCGACAACGGCGTCACCGTCGCAGTGCGCGACGACGGCAGCGCCACCATGCAGACCGGCCGGGGCAGCGACCGCCTGCTGCGCGACGCCGGCGGCGTCGGCCCCGAACAGAAGGTCTACAGCAACCCGCAAGTGCGTTTTTCAACCGGCCTGCCGCCTGACGGGCGTGGCGCGGAGCTGGAGGGCATGGTCCCGAACGGCAGGGCCCGTTGCAGCACTGGCCGCTTGCTGGGCTTCTGACGAAATGCCTGAATTGATCCAATTTGGGGTTATGTGCGCTTAATGATGTCGATCGTTAGATTATGAAACCACCCCTGGAACGGCGCGGTACTCGGTAATAATTGAATAGATCACCGGATTCGCCCGATTTCTGAAACGCCTGCATACGCCGACCATTATTTAACACCGAAATATCGGGCTTGTTGGGTATTTTTGGTTTTAGCCGGGCCTGGTTCGAAAAACGGCACCAAACCATTCGGTGGTTATATTCTGAAACACCCACTGGGCAAGACGGAGGCCGCCGGCATAATCCTGATGAGAGTGTATGGCCGCTCCAACTAGCGCAGAGCAAAAACCACCGAGGCTTCTCATGATCCAGGCAAATGGTTCCACCTTGTTCGGGCTAGCCACCAATAGCGCCGTCGACAGCATGCTGAATTCAACCTTCGGCCCCGACGAGTCGATCGCGGATAATCTTCCCGTACCCATGCGCGAGCCGTCTTCAAACAAGGAACTGCAAACGGTCCGCATGATGAAGGGGCGCGACATTATCTTGTGCCCTCTACTCGACGTGAGTTACTTCGAGGCGCACGGCAAATATACCCGCGTGGTGCTGCGCGACACTGACGGGCTGCTGCAAATGAGCATGCAGGCGGTCGAAGCCAAACTGCCGGCTGACCGGTTCATCAGGATTCATCGAAGCCATATCGTCAATGTTGTTCAAATCCATCTGATCAAACGTGACGAGTTCGGGAGAATGATGCTCACCATTCACGGCCGCAACGAACAGCTCAATATTTCACGGCCTCACGAACATCTTTTCAGGGCCGGGATTTTTTGACGGCGGCATCCCTACGTCCAGCCGGTTGAAATTTCAAGGGTTCAGGAGCTGAACCCTGGGTGTCATGGAAAATCCGGTTTTCATCGTCGGTACAAATGATTTTTCCACCAACCCGGTCATTTGCACTTCAAGCATGAAACTGCGGGCGCCCTTTTGTAATGGCGTCAGGTCGAGCGTTATCACTTCGCCGTCCTTCACGATATTCACGCCGGGCAAACGTGTTCCATCGGCTCCGACAATATTCACCTGAACGCCGTCCGCGGTTGCTCTGGTTACCCGCAGCTGCATGGCGCCGGCCTGTCGGGTCGCGTCCCACTTCAGCAGGCCGCGGCTGCCCGACACAACGTTTCCGAAGACCAACTGGAGCGCGGCGCGATCGGCATCGCACAGCACCGTCAGGATGCCGGCGCGGCTGTTTCCTATTCGTCGATAACCGGGCACGTCGGCTTCAGCATCTGTTCCGAAAGCGGTATCGCCAAGGTCAACCAACAGAGACGAAAAGCCGACCGAACATTCCGCCTTCGTACCAAGCGGCAAGACCAGAAGCGCCATCGATGCCAGCGCATGGCAGCAGCGGGGCAAGACCCGGTCGATAGAGAAATTCATGTTTGGTCCTTGCATGCGTTCATTTGCACTGAGCGGACGCCATCTCAAAAAGATCGTCGTCGTTCTTCGGCAGCGGCACGATCTCGCCGATGGTGCAGCTCGCGCCGTCCCCCATCTGGGCTACCAGCACCTCGCCCGGGTTCATTTCGGCGATCAGCACCCGGCCCTCATCGGTGGAGGCCGTGAAGTATTCGTTCCCGCCTCGCAAGATGATTGCGCCCGACGGCAGTGCGGAGCCGTCGGTGCGGGTGACGATCAGGAGAACGCGACGGACCCGGCGCATGTCCATGTTGAGTTGCACCACGGCGCCGCGGCTGGTCTGGACCACCATCAGCCCGTTGTTCACCTCTATGTTGAGCGGCACCGAGGTGCCCCCCAGCTCGATGCGCGACTCCTGGTACGGCGCGAGTGCGGCCAGCGCGGCGATACCTGTAAGGCCTGACCAGACCGGACCTTGCGATGTTTCGATGCGTGCGCCGATCACGTCGCCCGTTCGCACGGTGCCGAAACTGTCCTGTATCTGGTAGGGCGAAAAACCCACGCCATCGCCGGTCGCCACCACGCCGCCGCTGAGTTCGGCGTAGGTGCTTTCGTAATTTCGAACCCGGCTCACGCCACCGCCCACACTGGTGTAGTAAGGCGTCCCATAAGCCGAAAGGCTGGTGCCGCGGCCCTTGCCAGAAAGTCCTTCGGCCTCTTCGACCGATGCGCGGTAGCCGAAGAATTCGTTGACGCGTTGCTCGATGCCGGTGCCGTAACGGTTGAAGCCGTCATTGCGCTGCGCAAAGGTCCGGCTTGAAATGCCGTGGCCGAGCGGTATCGACAGCGTCGTGTAGAAATAGTTGCTGCCGGGCAGCCGTACCTCGCCGGGTTGCAAGCCCAGCACGTCGAGCGGTGACTGCCGCGCAGTGCGGTGTGCCACGCCTACGTTGAGGGTAATGCCGCCCTGCCATGACTTGTTCCAGTTGAAGGTCGCGATATGGCCCGCACTGCCGTAGAAATAGTTTTCCCGGGTGACGCCCAGCGCAAAACCGCCGATGGTGCCGGCGTTCCAGCTCATGGTGGCGCCCAACTGCGAACGGTAGCCACTCGCGATCCACGGAGTGATCTGCTGGTAGGCAAGCGCCTCTTGCAGGCCACGATACCGCGCCGTTCGCAGGTTGCCGGAAGCGCCGACCTGGATGTCCGGCCCCAGCGCCACGCCTGTCGCCACGCTGCCGAGCATGCCGGTGAAAGAGCGGCCGGCATCATGCGAAGCCAGCACCTGACCAAACACCGTCGGCCTGTTTTCGCCCAGCACCACCCGCGCTGCGGCTCCTGCGGCCAGGTATTCGCGCGACACCAGGCCGCCCAGGGTGCCGGCGAACGGTCCGTGCGCCCAGCCATGCGACGCCGATGCCAGGGGTGCATTGCGGAAGACGTGATTACGGGTCTGGTCCCAATAGGTGCCGCCCGCGAGGTTCCAGCCTTCGTACTGGGCATTGCCGGCTGCCAGCAAAAGCGACGAAGCAGGAACCGAGAACGACTGGACCGCCCCGTTTTCCTCGATCAGCCGGACATCCAGATCGGCGCCCCGGTTTTGCAAGGGGTAATCGGTAACCGTGAAAGGGCCTGGAGGCACCACGGTGTTGAACAACAGAATGCCGTTCTGGCGAATCTCCAGCCGCGAACGTGTAGTTGCAACCCCGGTGATGGGGTAATTGCTGTCCTTGGCGTACAGCGCACGTTCGGGAAACCACTGCGCACCAGTGATGGTCAGCCCGCCAAACATCGGATCCAGGCTGGTGATGAAGCCCGCCTGTAGTACCTGACGCCAGGATTCAAAGGTTTTCTGTACATATGCCGACCGCCAGTTGAAGCGAGCCAGCCCGTTACTGTCGGAGTAATCCTGGCGCGACCGGAACATCCAGTCGTCGATGTTGAAACCCAGCGTCGTATCGAGATAACGGTAGCGATAAGCGCCGCTTTCCGCACCAGTGACGGCTTTGGAGTTCATGCCGTATCCGCGGTAGTTCAACATGCCGCCCAAGCCGCCGTAGTCGGTGCGGTAGGCCTTTGGCACAGCCTGCACGAATTCGATGGGAACGGTCAGGTCGACCGCAAGCAGGTTGGGCTGCAATTTCACCAGGGCACGCGGCGAGAACGCACGGTAGTCGGGACAGGCGGCCATCGGCGAGCCGACACCTCCGCCCGTGGTCGAACCCGGCGGCCCGAGCGAACCGTCCATGGGCACCAGGCCGATCGCCTGCACGAAAGGCGGGGTGAAACACAAGTGCCCATCGACGTCGAACAGCGCAAGCTTGCGGCCCAGGGCGGCGCCGTTTACCGTGAGCTGTACGGTTTGTTCCCCGGCGTCGAAACCTCGAATGGTGCGGAAATATTCGGCAATGGCAGGGTTCAGGCCGCGTTCCTTGAGGATGCCGAGGTCGAACTGCGGAGCCAGGTCGGTCGCACGGCGTTTGGCCGGCGTGGTTTCGGCGGAGGGCGTGTCGGCCGGAACCTGGGTCTGTGCGCCCCCGCTCGAGCACGCCATCACGCATGCGGCCGCCACAGCGCGGCGGTTCCGACATGGCGACGTATTGCGCTTGGTGTCAGCCATCGCAAGCGCGGATCAGGGTTGGATCTTGGCGTCGTAGTCGGGTGCGGCGTAGCCGTAGAGAGTTGCAGGAAACAGGCGTACGCCGGTCACGCTCTCGGGCGTCACGCCCTCCGGCAGTTCGATCGACACCGTCTCGCGCGGCAGGATGTAAGTCCGTTTGACGATTTCGACCCTTTTGATAGCCGGAAGCAGATCGACCTCACGCGACATGCGGACCACGTAGGGGGTTGGATTGAGCCCGATCAGCTTGCGCCCTTCCAGCCGCCACTTCATCAAAGCCCATGGCGCGTCTTCGTTCGGCAGTCCCTTGGGGGAAATGATCACCGGCATGTCGTACCGGACGTTCACCTTGACCTGCGACACGGTCGGGTCGCTCGACTGCGGAGGAATGCCTTCAAAGGACACGCGTTTGTAATGCTGCACCTTGAGGGGTTCGCTGTCCTTCATCTTCTCCATTACGAAACGCACGATCTGCCGGGCACCGGGCTCCACCCGCGTCATCGGCGGGACTGGAACGATACGAACCGCCTTGTCTTCTTCCACTTCATAGACGCGGGTGTAGAGCAGCAGGGGGCTGGAATCGCTGTTCCTGACGCCCATCTGGGCCTGGCCCTCTGTTTCTGAAATCAGTAACACCTGAGATTCAGGCTGCACCCCGGACGTCGTTTGGGCATGTACCGTGCCGACGGCCAAAAACAGCAGAAGCGCGGCGCGACAATAATTTTGGATGTGATTATTTTTCATATCAGATACCGGCGTGTTTTTCAGCACGGCGGGCCAATTGCAAGATTGAGTCAGATTTGGAAACGCGGCCATCGGGCGCCACATGCCATATTCGAACCGGTGCGCCGCCTCGATCGACTAAAGGCTTGAACAGCCTTTTAAGGGCTGCGAACGGTGGTTTAAACCGCGTTAGCCCTGCCTGACCTAAAAATTGAGATATCTCCGAACTTCCAGGCCCGGACCGCAGCAAACCTGTTCCAAATACCTATTTCAAATAATAGTTAAGGTGACAGTCGCCGCACCGTCGAGGTTTATGTCTGTCGTGGCGCCATTGACGACCGGTCGATGAAGAAGAATGCTGAAATCCAGCGGTCCCACGATATTCATCAGGAAGTCCGGAGCCGATGCGCCGCTGTTCGCCGCAAAGCCCAGTGACTTGGACGGCTGGATATGAATATCCGCATCTCCCGTAGCACGCGCCCACACAGACCCACTGTTGGCCACCCCGTTGGCCAGCAGCCGTACTGCGGGGGACATCAACGTCGATCCCGTCGAAGTCCGTATCTGCAGGCCGTTCATGGAAACCTGGTATTCGCCGATATTGCTGACCATGCCCGAGAAGACATGCCGCCCCAGCCCAAAGGACGTGGTGGAGAGCGGCTGTAATACGGTTGCCGAACGGTTGTCCACGAACGAAAGCGCCATTTTGGTCGGCGACGGGCAATCCACCGTCAGCATCAACTGCCGGATGCTCGACTTGTAGTAGCTGTCGGGAAAGTCCGGCGCCGCCAGCCAAGTGCGGACGGTTGCCGAACTGACGGTGCCGATATTGACCTTACCGCCGTCTCCGAGCTGCATGGCACATGAACTGGGTGTCATGCTGCCGACCACTGTCCATTCGACGGTGGTGGCGGCTTGGGTCACTGCAGCCGGCAGAGCAGCCGCCATGTAAGCCGCGACGGACCAGAATTGAATACGCATTGGCGGTGTCCCTCAGATCAGCGTGCGGGCTGCGCGCCGGTGTCGCATTGGAGAGGCGCGCGGGTTTTGCGATGACGAGTCATCGCAAAACCTGAGGGCACCGCCATGAATCAACGCGGAGTGAGAACGACCCGGATTTCAGTGACATCGCGAACAGTGGGCAGCCGTTCCTTCAACGCAAGGACCCGATGCCAATATCAGAGCGAAACCAGGGTTACCGTGCCGGAGCCATTCAGGATGATGTCACTGTTGGCATCGTCGAGTACTTCCTTCAGTATTTCCAAACCGAAAGCCAGGTCCATCTTTATCTCGGTCATGGTGTCGGGGGTAAATTTGCCAGCCGTGAGTGACAAACCAAGGGTTTTGCCTGAAGGTAGAAACGAGCCCTCGTTTCCTATCGGCGCCGCCCAAACCGCATTGTCGGTAGGTAGGCCAATCACATACATGGCTTGGCCGGGGGATTGCGCCACTGCAGTCGCCGTTGGCCGAAGCGTTATGTTGGTGACAAAGTTAATGGTGTAAGAGCCAATGTTTTGCGAAAGAGTGCCGCCTGCCTTGGTATAGGTACCCAACCCCCAATGCAATGTATCAGCGGGTCCGCTGACAGAAGAACCCCGATTATCCAAAAACTCCAGGGCAATTTTTGAAGATCCGTCACACAACACCTTCAGTGTAATTATCTTCTTTTCAGCCGCATCAGTCGCATATCGAGGCGGGGAAGGTGCAAGAACATAGTTCTGAACTTGCGCGGTGCTTAATGTGCCGAAATCTGCCTTGCCCGCCCCGGTAAGTGTCAACGCACATGGTGCCTTCACGATCTTTCCGGTCACAGCGAATTCGCTGACGCCTGAGACAGTTACCTCGGCGTGCGCTCCAAACGCTAGCAGCATCACGCTGGTGACGAGTGCTTTCTTGAGCATGATGGGATCTCCGTTCCGTAACACGACGAAATGCCGGTTTTAGACCAACGATTAGATTTCCTTTTTCCAGCGTTTGAATTTCTAACGCCGGAAGCGGCTTTAATTCGGCGCAGACGACCACTCTCGGGCTATCGGCTGCCGGCCTGAAGCTTCGTATCGTATGAATTCTACAAATGAGCGGGCCGGCTTCAATCCATCGCGGGTGTCGCAAGTGGTTATTGGTCGACTATCAAAGTGAAACCAATGTGACTGTCCCGGCGCCATTGAAAATAATGTCGCTATTTGCCTCGTCTATAACATCCTTCAAAATTTCCAGACCAAATGCAAGAGTCATTTTTATCTCGCTTACCGCGTCCGGCGTCATTTTTCCAGCAGTCGCGGACAAACCAAGCGTTTTACCAGGCGGAAGGTGGCTGATCTCATTTCCGATCGGCTGCGCCCAGGTTGAACTGGTCGTGGGAAGTCCATTTACATACATTACTTGGGCTGCGGGCATGGCCACGCCGCCAATCGTCGGCTTAAGCGTGACGTTGGAACCGAAATGAACGTGATAAGCGCCAATTTTCTGTTCAACGCTGCCGCCAGTCTTGGTGTATGTACCCAACCCCCACCGAACTGTGTCCGGCTCACTGCTGACCGAAGCGGCGCGATTATCAAGAAATTCGAGGGCAACTCGCGATAATCCATCGCAGACAACCTTCAGGTCAAGGTTCTTTAGTTCGGAAAAGTAGCGCGTGGGGTTGGGTAACGTTGCATAGCCTTGAACTTGCGCAGTACTCAGCGTGCCAAAATCCACATTACCCAAACCGGTCAAGGTGAGCGCACAGGGCGCTTTTACGATTTTCCCTGTTACGGTGAATTCGCTTACGCCTGAAACTGTCACCTCAGCCTGCGCCCCTACTGCGACCAAAAGGAGGCTGGTGATTAGTGTCTTGTTGAACATGATTGCTTCTCCGTTCCATAGCGCGACAAAACGTCGGCTTTAGGTATGGATTAAATTTCGTTTTTCTTCGTTTTGTTTTTTTAATCGGGAATCCTCGCTGGACTGGAGTAAACAGCAGCTCCGGCGAGATAAGCCGCCGGCCCAGTGCTTTTCAATAAGTCTAAAGTGCAGTTGAAAAACAGAGGGCCAGCCTGGTGCGGTTTCCAGTCGGCGAACTGAATTATTGATGAACTCTCAGAGCGAAACCAGTGTGACTGTCCCGGCGCCATTGAAAATAATGTCGCTATTTGCCTCGTCTATCACATCCTTCATAATTTCCAGAACAAACGCAAGGGTCATTTTTATCTCGCTGACCGCGTCCGGTGTCATTTTTCCAGCAGTTGCGGACAAACCCAGCGTTTTACCTGGCGCAAGGTAGCTGATCTCATAGCCGATCGGCTGCGCCCAGTTTGAATTGGTCGTGGGGAGTCCATTTACGTACATTACTTGGGCTGCGGGCATGGCCACGCCACCAATCGTCGGCTTGAGGGTGATGTTGGAACCGAAATGGACGTTATAAGCGCCAATTTTCTGTTCAATGGTGCCCCCAGCCTTGGTGTAAGTACCCAACCCCCATCGAATGGTGTCCGGCTCGCTGCTGACAGAAGCTGCGCGATTATCAAGAAATTCGAGGGCAACTCTCGATAGTCCATCGCAGACAACCTTCAGGTCAAGGTTCTTCTGTTCGGAAAAGTAGCGCGTGGGGTTGGGTGCCGTTGCGTAAGCTTGGACTTGCGCAGTACTTAGCGTGCCAAAATCCACATTACCCAAACCGGTCAAGGTGAGCGCACAGGGCGCTTTTACAATTTTCCCTTTCACTGTGAATTCGCTTACGCCTGAAACCGTAACTTCAGCCTGCGCTGCCACTGCGACCAACATAAGGCTGGTGATTAGTGTCTTGTTGAACATGATTGATTCTCCGTTCCGTAGCGCGACAAAACGTCGGCTTTAGGTATTGATTAAATTTCGTTTTTCTTCCTTATATTTTTTTAATCGGGAACCTGCGTTGGACTGGAGTAAACGCCAACTCTGGCGAGATAAGCCGCTGGCCCAGTGCTTTTCAATAAGTCTAAAGTGCAGTTGAAAAACAGAGGGCCGGCGCGGTGCGATTTCGACTCGTTGAACTGGATTATTGCTGGGCTCTCAGAGCGAAACCAATGTGACGGTTCCGGCTCCATTGAAAATAATGTCGCTGTTTGCCTCGTCTACGACATCTTTCATGATCTCCAAGGCGAACGCAAGAGTCATTTTAATTTCGCTGATTGCGTCTGGCGTAAGCTTTCCTGCAGTGGTAGACAGGCCCAGGGTTTTGCCGGGCGGAAGGTAATTTACTTCCAGTCCGATTGGCTGAGCCCAAGTGGCATTGTCTGTTGGGAGACCATTTACGTACATGTACTGCGCCGCAGGAACGGCCACACCTCCAACGGTTGGCTTGAGCGTGAGGTTGGAAACAAAGTGAATAGAGTAAGAGCCAATTTTTTGCTCGACACTGCCGCCAGCTTTCGTATATGTACCTAAACCCCAGCGGATGGTGTCCGGGAATCCACTGACTGATGCTGCGCGGTTATCAAGAAACTCAAGTGCTACTCTAGCCAATCCATCGCAGACAACCTTCAGGTCGAGGTTTTTTCGATCGGATCCATAGCGTGGGGGATTGGGTGCCACCGGGAGAGCTTGCACTTGGGCCGAGCTCAAAGTGCCAAAATCTATATTGCCCAAACCGGTCAATGTGAGTGCACATGGCGCCTTCACGATTTTCCCGGTGACGGTAAATTCACTGACGCCTGAAACTGTAACCTCAGCCTGCGCCCCAACTGCGACCAACATCAAGCTGGTGATTAGTGTCTTGTTGAACATGATTGATTCTCCGTTCCATAGCGCGACAAAATGTCGGCTTTAGGTAAAAATTAAATTTCTTTTTCCCTCTGCTTTATTTTTTAAATCGCGAATCCGCGTTGGAAGGGAGTAAACGGCAGCTCCGGCAAGATAAGCTGCTGGCCCAGTGCTTTTCAATAAGTCCAAAGTGCAGTTGAAAAATACAGGGCCAGCGTGGCACGGTTTTGAGTCGTTGAACTGAATTATTGCTGGACTCTCAGAGCGAAACCAGTGTGACGGTTCCGGCGCCATTGAAAATAATGTCGCTGTTCGCTTCATCGATGACGTCTTTCAGGATCTCCAAGCCAAATCCGAGAGTCATTTTTATCTCACTGACAGCGTCTGGAGTGAGTTTTCCTGCTGTGGTAGACAGACCCATGGTCTTGCCAGGCGGTAGGTAATTTGCTTCAAGTCCAATTGGCTGGGCCCAAGTGGCATTGTCTGTCGGGAGGCCATTTACGTACATAGACTGTGCAGCAGGAACGGCCACACCATTGACCGTTGGCTTGAGTGTGAGGTTGGACATGAAGTGAATATTGTACGAACCAATTTTCTGTTCGATATTTCCACCAGCCTTGGTATATGTTCCCAAGCCCCAACGAATCGTATCTGGAAAGCCGCTGACAGATGCTGCACGATTATCTAGAAACTCCAATGCCACTCTTGACAATCCATCGCAGACAACCTTGAGGTCGAGGTTTTTTCGCTCGGAGACGTAACGCGTGGGGTTCGGTGAAGTCTGGTAGGCTTGCACTTGAGCCAAGCTCAAAGTGCCGAAATCCACATTGCCCAATCCGGTCAATGTGAGCGCACAAGGCGCCTTCACGATTTTCCCGGTGACGGTAAATTCACTGACGCCTGAAATTGTCACCTCGGCGTGAACACCGACGGCTGCCAACACAAGGCCGGCTACCAAGAATCGTTTGTACATGATGTGAGCTCCACTCTTTAGCAGGGCGAAATGCCCGCTTTAGGAAGGACATTCAATACCGCGACCATTAGCTTGAATTAATTGGATGTGAGTAACCGCTTTGAGATATCGAACTGGCCTGTTGATGGCCTCAAAATGATTAACATTTCAAGGCGAGGTACGGGGCGGCAGGCAAGGTTCCCCGAACCCGGAACAGATATGTTAAAACAAGTTGATCCGGTATTCATCTTCAGATGATTACAAGGGTGACTGTGCCGGAGCCGTCTAAAATTATGTCGGTCGTGGCGCTATCCACGACGGTTCTCAGAAGCTCCAATTGAATTTTCAGGTCCATCTTGATTTCCGTCATGCGGTCGGGCGTGCTTGTACCGGGTGAAAAAATGAAAGCCATGGACTTGCCAGCCGGAATATATGCATTTTCATGTGACACCGGGCCAACCCATGACGATGATGAAGTGGCGGCGCCGTCAGTAAAGAGGGCGCCACCTGGCACCGCCGCGGCAGACGCTGTCGTCGCCTTGACGAAAATATTTGTCAAATAGTGAATGTTGTAGGACCCTATCTTGGCTTCGACACCGCCCGGGTACACGTAGGTGCCCAAACCCCACCGAATCGTGTCTGGGAAACCCGAGACACTCGAAACCCGGTTGTCGGTAAATGACAAAGCCATTTTGGTGGGCGAATCACAGCTGACTGCCAACGGAAGCGTCTTCTTTTCACTGTCAGGCGAGACGTAACGCTCAGGATCCGAAGCGAACTGGTATGTCTTGACGAGGCCCGAACTTAAAACGCCGAAATTTGCCATTCCCCCGCCACCGAGGGTTAGTGAACAAGCGCCTGGGGTCACTCGCCCGCTGACGGTTATATCTGCACTGTTGGGTACTTGACTCAGGGCATTCAGGCTGAAGAAAGTTAATGCCAGAACTGTTGCGGTTTTGTACATATGGGTCCATGTTCAAATGAAAGCTGAGGCATTTGAAAATGCCAAATGGGATGGTGGTACGCCGGTTGACGGTCGTGTTTGCTGGCCATGCTTACCAAATATATGCATGGCCTACGTTTTGTTCAGATCCCTACCAATGTCAGCGTAGCGGACCCATTGAAGACAATATCGGTGGTGGCGGCATCCACCGTTGCCTTCAGCGGCTGAACGTTGAATATCAGGTTGCCGGAAACTTCCACGAGTGCTTCAGGGGCCGTCGCGCTGCCGTTGGCACTGAATGCCAGCGAATCGGCGGGATAGATGGCGACTCCTTCCGTGCCTGCCGTCGGGCGGAAGGTACTGCTCGGATTGGCGACTCCCGTTGTCACGAAGGAGCGCCCGGGGCTATTGAGTGCGCCGGTGACCGTGCTTCTGACTTTCAGATTTTGGTAGTCGATCCAGTAAGGCCCGATGTTCATGACCTCACCACCCGCGACCGTGTAGGTACCCAGTCCAAAATGGTGGAAGTTGACTGATGAGTCCACATTGCCCGCGCGATTGTCGATGAAAGACATGGCAAATTTGGTGGCAGAGGGGCAGGTAATGGTGATCGGTACCGCCTTGCCTTCGTTCTGGTAGTACCGGGTCGGGTTGTTCGCAATTGCCCAGGATTTGACTGTCGAGCTTCCGATGATGCCAAGATCGGCCACACCGCCATTACCCAGGGAAACACTGCAGGTCGATGGCCGGATGGTGCCGATTACGCCCAGGCTGGCGGTCCCCAGCGATTGCGCACCGGCGGCGGTTGCGCCCAGCGCGCAGAAAGACGCTAGAACTAATTTGTTGAACATGCGATGACTCCAGGAATGGACCGCGGAGGTTTCCGCAGCGGGTTTCCATTGGAGAGGGCTTGTGTGTGGGCGCCCGCTGTCTTTCTCCGAAGGTTGGTGGGTGGGTATGAATGCGCAAATCACAGTGATTAACCCGAACTTCTGACGTGAAAATCAGACTTGCCTGAGCACTTCGAGAGGGGTGTGGGGAGCGGACGGACACCTTGGAGTTCGCCGCATGGATGGATCCGGCTGTCGCGTAGTGGCTACTCCACGGTCCTGTGCAGCCGCTGGCCGTGATCGGGTGTCGTCTGCCGGTCGGTTGCCCTGTTTTGGCTGTGCATAAAAAATATATGCACAGCGCGGGTTTTTCAGATGCCGACCAGGGTCAGCGTGGCCGAACCGCTCAAGACGATGTCGGTAGTGGCGTTATCAACGGTATCTTTCAACGGTTGTATGTTGAATAAAAGGTCGCCGGAAACCTCGACGAGTGCTTCCGGGGCTGATGCGGCGCCTGTTGCGCTGAACGCCAGTGAATCCGCGGGAATAATGCCGACTGTTTCTACGCCGGTTGCGGGGCGAAAGGTGCTTGATGGGCTTGCGACACCGGTCGTGACAAACAACTTGCCTGGACTGTTGAGTGCAGCGCTGAGGCTATTACGGACTTTCAGGTTCTGATGGTTGATATAGTAAAGCCCTATATTTTTGGTTGTTCCGCCGGCAATGGTATGGGTGCCCAGGCCGAAATAATGGATGTTGACTGTGGTATCCACAGTTCCTGCTCGGTTATCAACGAACGAAAGGGCAAATTTCGTTGGTGCCGGGCAGTTGATCATCATCGGTACCGGTTTGAATGCGGCATCATAATAACGTATCGGATCTGCGGCGACGCTCCAGGCCTTTACCGTGGCACTGCCCATAATGCCATAATCCGCTATTCCACCATTACCCAGCGTGACACTGCATGTGGATGGGCGGATGGTGCCGGTAACGCCCAGGCTCGCAGTCCCCAGCGATTGGGCGCCTGCAGCCGTGGCACCCATTACTAATATCGATCCGATGAGAAATTTGCGGGACATAAAACACTCCGGTGATTTTCTGCGGAGACATTCCGGCAGGTTGCCATTGAAGATCTGGCGTTTGGAAGCGCTCGCTTTTTTTCTTCATTGACCGAGGTGGGGGCACGAATCCGCACTGGGAAGTGACAAACGCGAAAATCTGTCCGGATAATCAGAGTTATCTGCGGATCGACAGCAAGTCGCTTCGGGTTCGCGCTACGGGCTGTCCGTTGACTGTGCGGTTGCGACCAAACGCGAGGTGCACTAAAGTCCGCCGTCGCGCAAAAAAAGCGCGGCCGGGATTGGCGTCCCGTTGAATTTCTGATGGCTTAGGCCGTCGATCCAGCACCGCATGGACCTGCGGCCTTTTCATTCGATTCGCTTAGGGCGGCTCGAATGGGAGGGCTCACGCCCTGCCGTTTTTTCGTCGGAAATTCGCGGTACGCCAACCTGTTCGGGCCGCCGCCACTTCAGCCATGGAGTGGCGGCGGTTTCTCAATCGCAGAGACGAACGATCAGGAGACCGCAGATGACCAAAGACAGCCCATCCGTCAGGGAAAACGACCTCGGCACGGCCCGCCAGCTGATGTGCGAACTGCGCTCCATGGTCGACCTGGCGAGCGGCGTGGCCAGCGATAACGCCACGGACGACGAGAACGTTGACCAGCTCTATCGCCGCGTGAAGGTGCTCAAGGTGTTGCTGGGGCAGGTGGCCTATGTCGCCTACCTGGGGCATCGGCGGCTGGACGGAGCGGACACCCTGTTCAACGCCGCCCACTGGGGTGAACCGGCGCCCAGCCACCAGCCGGTCTAGGGGAGGATGCCGGGCGTCAGACCGCCCGGCAGATCTTCAGCATGTTGGTTCCGCCCGGTGCGCCCATCGGCTCGCCGCAGGTGATGGCGTAGACGTCGCCGCTCTGCATGATTCCGCGGTCCTTCAGGTATTGCTCGGCCTGTCCCAGCGCCATGTCGCGTTCGGCGCTGCTGTCCATCAGCAAAGGCCGCACGTTGCGGTAGAGGGCCATGCGTCGCTGGGTGGCTACCTTGGGGGTCAGCGCGTAGATGGGGACGGCAGTCCGGTGGCGGCTCATCCACAGCGCGGTGGAGCCGCTGTCGGTCAGGGCCACGATGGCCTTGGCGCCCAGGTGGTGGGCGGTAAACAGCGCACCCATGGCGATGGACTGGTCGATGCGCTTGAAGGTCTGGCCGGTGAAGTCGGAATCAAGTTCGAATTCTTCCGACGCTTCGACCGCCGAGCAGATGGCGGCCATTTCCTGCACGGTTTCCAGCGGATAGCGCCCGGCGGCGGTTTCGCCGGAAAGCATCACCGCGTCGGTGCCGTCCAGCACGGCGTTGGCGACGTCGCTCACCTCGGCGCGGGTGGGCACCGGGTTGGTGATCATGCTTTCCATCATCTGGGTGGCGGTGATGACGATCTTGTCGGACTCTCGCGCCAGCTTGATCATGCGTTTCTGCAGGGCGGGCACGGCGGCGTGGCCGACTTCGACTGCCAGGTCGCCGCGCGCCACCATGATGCCGTCGGAGACCCGCAGGATCTCGTCCAGGTGGGGCAACGCCTCGGCCCGCTCGATCTTGGCGATGAGGCCGGGCTTGTGTTTGTATTCGGCGCCTGCCACGTTGCACAGCTGGCGGGCCATTTCCATGTCGGTGGCCGTCTTGGGGAAGCTCACCGCGATGTAGTCGGCCTGGAAACTCATGGCGGTCTTGATGTCTTCCATGTCCTTGCCGGTAAGGGCCGGGGCGGTGAGCCCGCCGCCCTGCTTGTTGATGCCCTTGTTGTTCGACAGTTCGCCGCCGATGCGGACGGTGGTGTGCACCTCTTCGCCGCGCACCGTATCGACCTTCAGCACGATCAGGCCGTCGTTCAGCAGCAGGATGTCGCCGGCCTTCACGTCGCGCGGCAGTTCCTTGTAGTCGAGCCCGACGCCTGCCAGGTCGCCCAGCTCGGTGCGCGATGCGTCGAGCACGAAGGTGGCACCTTGCTCGAGCATCACCCGGCCTTCGGCGAACTTGCCGACGCGGATCTTGGGGCCCTGCAGGTCGGCCATGATGGCGACCTCGCGGCCGGCGCGGGTGCCGGCTTCGCGCACCATGCGGGCACGTTCGATGTGGTCCTGCGCGCGGCCGTGGCTGAAGTTGAGCCGCACCACGTTGACGCCGGCGCGGATCATGGCCTCGAGCATTTCCGGGGTGTTTGAAGCCGGGCCCAGCGTGGCGACGATCTTGGTCGCGCGGCGCGGGCGATTCGAAGCGGTCATCTGGGCAGCGGCGGGAATGGCAAAGGGCAAGATAGTCTCCATCGGATCGAAGCTGAGCATTCTGCTACCGGCCCGACGGCAGGCCCATGACGGCAACCCCATGGAAAAAACCCCGCGGGGCCGTGCGGCGCCGCGGGGTTCGGGGTGAGCGCTGAAACGCTGGTCAGCCGGCCGCGCGTTTTTCGAGGATCTCGAATGCGGGCAGGGTCTTGCCTTCGAGGATTTCGAGGAACGCGCCGCCGCCGGTGCTGATGTAGCCGACGTCTTTCTCGATGCCGTACTTGGCGATGGCGGCCAGGGTGTCGCCGCCGCCGGCGATGCTGAAGGCCTTGCTCGATGCGATGGCGCGGGCGATGGTCTCGGTGCCGTTGGCGAAGGCGTCGAACTCGAACACGCCGACCGGGCCGTTCCAGACGATGGTGCCGGCGGCTTCCAGCTGCGCGGCCAGGGCCCTGGCGGTTTCCGGCCCGATGTCCAGGATCAGGTCGTCTTCGGCTACGTCCTCGGCGCGTTTCACGGTGGCGGTGGCCGTGGCCTTGAACTCCTTGGCGACCACCACGTCGGTCGGGATCGGCACCGCGGCGCCGCGGGCGCGCATGGTTTCGATGACGGCGCGTGCCTGGTCGAGCAGATCGGGCTCGGCCAGCGACTTGCCGATGGGCAGGCCGGCGGCCAGCATGAAGGTGTTGGCGATGCCGCCACCGACGATCAGCTGGTCGACCTTGCCGGCCAGCGCCATCAGGATGGTGAGTTTGGTGGACACCTTTGAGCCGGCGACGATGGCTGCCAGCGGGCGACGGGGCGCGGCCAGAGCCTTGCCGATGGCGTCGATTTCTGCCGACAGCAGCGGGCCGGCGCAGGCGACCGGCGCGAACTGCGCGATGCCGTAGGTGGAGGCTTCGGCGCGGTGTGCGGTACCGAAGGCGTCGTGCACGAAGATGTCGCACAGCGCGGCCAGCTTCTTCGCCAGTGCCGGGTCGTTCTTCTTCTCGCCCTTGTTCAGGCGGCAGTTTTCCAGCAGCACCACGCTGCCCGGTGCGACTTCCACCCCGTCCACCCAATCGGCGACCAGAGGCACTTCACGGCCGAGCAGTTCGGACAGGCGGGCGGCGACCGGTGCCAGGCTGTCGGCGGGCTTGAACTCCCCCTCGGTCGGCCGGCCCAGGTGCGAGGTAACCATGACGGCGGCGCCGGCCTTCAGGGCCATCTCGATGCAGGGCACCGACGCGCGGATGCGGGTGTCTTCGGTGATGCGGCCGGTGTCGTCCTGCGGCACGTTCAGGTCGGCGCGGATGAAGACACGTTTGCCGGCGGCATCGCCGCGGGAGCACAGGTCGGAAAAGCGAAGGATGTTCATGCGGTGGTGGTCTCGAGCAGGTAACTGTGTTGGCGAATGGACCGCAGGATTGTAGAAACAGTCGGGCGCTGCATACGATGCTGAACCAAAGCTGAACAACCAGGCGCAAAGCCGCTTTCGTCCTACAGCCTGACGGCGGGTCTGCGGGCCTACTCGCACCTAGTTGTTTGACACCGAATCACGCCCCGACGCCCCGTTCCATGCTTGCCGCCTTCCTTGTCGAAGACAACCCGCTGATCCGCGAAAACCTGACGGCCACCCTGGCCGAACTGACCCCCGTGAAAATGGTCGGTTGGGCCGCTGGCGAGCGTGAGGCGCTTCGCTGGCTCACCGGGCCGGACGAATGGCAGCTGGCCATCGTCGACCTGTTCCTGGAAGACGGCAACGGCCTGGGTGTGCTGCGGGCGCTGCAGGAGCGCAAGAGCATGCAGCGGGTGGTGGTGGTGACCAACTACGCCACCGCCGACATACGCGCGCGCTGCACCGCCCTGGGAGCCGACGCCGTATTCGACAAATCGTCGGAAATCGAGGCGCTGGCGCAGTACTGCGACCAGCTGGCCGGCGCCGATACCTGAAGGCCTACCAGCCCAGGCCGATGTGCAGCGGCAGGTACACCGCCATGCCGACCACGATGGTGCCCAGGATGCTGCGTTTCCACCCGAAGAAAGCCAACGCGACGACCGCCGCCGGAAGCCGCGCATCCGCAAGGGTGGTGACGAAATGGCCGTTGCGCATCAGCAGCTCGGGCGCGACGACAGCCGCCAATGCGGCCAGCGGGGCGTAGCGCAGTCCGCGTTTGAGCCATTCGGGCTGCCGCCATTCGCGCTCGGGCAGCATGAAGAAGCTGCGGGTGACCAAGGTGATGACGGCCAATCCGGCGATGGCGATGACGCCTTCGGCGAACTCCGACCAGTCGTCCGGCATCATCATGATTTGCCCTTGCCGATGCGCCGCACGATGCGGCTGTGGGGCGCAAAGAGTGCTTCGCTGACCAGCCCGACCGCCACGGCAGCGGCGATGCCCACCAGGATGTTCAGCTTGAGCGGCAAGGCGAATGCCGCCACTGCGCCGCAGGCCGCCACGCCGGCCGACAGGGCTGTCAGGCGGTCGGTCAGCATCGAGCCGGCGACCGCCAGCAATGCCAGCACGCCGGCAAAACCCAGGCCCCAGTGCACCGGAACCATGTCCGAGAAGAACAGGCCCGCAAGGCAGGGCAGCTGCCAGGCCAGCCAGTTGAAGATGGCGGCACCCCAGAAATAGGCTTCCTGGCCGGGGCCGGGTTGCTGCACCGGAAAACGCTTCAGGAAAATCACGAACACCACGTCGCCGCTGAAATAACCCAGCGCACACCGCCGTTTGCGCGGCAGGTGGCCGAAATAGTTGCGCCACATGCTGCTGAAGATGACAAAGCGCAGGTTGACGCAGGTGGCCGTGAGCCAGATCACCCAGGTGGGCGATCCGCTGGCCAGCAGGGGCAGCACCGCCAGCTGCGCACTGCCGGCGTAGACGCTGAGGCTCATCAGCAGGGCCAGCAGGGTGCCGAGGCCTGACTTGGCCATGGCGATGCCGGTGACCAGCGCCCACGCGGCGACACCGATGGACGTGCCGCTGATGTCGACCATGCCCCGGCGGAATTCCGGGTCGCGCACCATCTCGCTCCAGCGCATCGGCCCGGCCGGCGCCGGAGGGGTGGTGGTCATGCCAGCACGGTGCCGACGGCGATCGGGCAGCCGCGCAGGAAGCCGTCGGCTGCCAGGCGCTTGCCGCCGGCCCGTTGCAGCACGGTCGCACGCAGCACGCCCTGTCCGCAGCGGACCAACACGCCGTCGGCGCCGGCATGCAGAACGGTGCCTGCGACATCGCCAGCGCCTTCACGCGCGGTTTCCGCGGTGGCCGACCAGATCTTGAGGGTGGCGCCGTCGAGGCTGCAGGAAGCGCCCGGGAAGGGATCGAATGCGCGCACGCGGCGGGCGATCTGCGCCGCATCCAGAGACCAGTCGATGGCAGCTTCGGCCTTGTCGATCTTGGATGCGTAGGTGACGCCGTCGGCGGGCTGGCGCTGCGCTTGCAGGCTGCCGTTTTCGGCCTGGCGCAGCACCTCGGCCATCAGCGGGCCGCCGCGCGCGGCGAGCTTGTCGTGCAGGCTGCCGGTGGTGTCGTCGGATGCGATGGCGATGGGCTCCGTTCGGAGCATGTCGCCGGTGTCCAGGCCGGCATCCATCTGCATGATGGTGTTGCCTGTCTGCGTGTCGCCGGCCTCGATGGCGCGGTGGATGGGAGCCGCGCCCCGCCAGCGGGGCAGCAGGCTGGCGTGGATGTTGAAGCAGCCCAGCCGCGGCTGGTCGAGCACCCACTGCGGCAGGATCAGCCCGTAGGCGGCGACCACCATGGCGTCGGCACCGAGCGCTGCCAGCTGCGCCTGCGCGGCCGCGGCGTCATCGGCATGACGGCCGTCGAGCCGCAGGCCGCGCGGCTGGGCCACCGGCAGCCCGTGGGCCACCGCGTATTGCTTGACGGCGGAAGCCTGCAACTGCATGCCGCGACCGGCGGGTCGGTCAGGCTGGGTGAGCACCAGTGCGATCTCGAAGCCGTCGCGGTGCAGGTATTCGAGCGCCGACGCGGCGAAGGCGGGCGTGCCTGCAAAAACCAGTTTCACGCGTTCGGGCCTTATCGGTCGGTTCGGTCGCGCGCATTGAATTCGTCTGTGTAGACGATGCGCTGCACCACGCCGGACGGGTCGATGTGGATGCTGACCAGCCGTGGGTTGTTCATGTCGTTGAAACGGTAGGTCCAGATGGGACCCTTGAAGCTGTAGACGTATTCGATGCGCCCCGGCTGGCCGAGCATGAACAACACGTCGTTGCGGGTCGACTGGCCCATCACCAGGCGCTCGAAGTTGCCGTAACGCAAGCCGTCATCCACACCCAGCAACTGGCCGCCGGCGTCGAAATCGGCGTTCCAGACGTGCTGGCCGGCGGGCGCTTCCGAATATTGCAGGCGCTGGCCGCCATCGGGCCTCGGGTACTGGCCGGTCGGCTGGCCCAGGCTGGCGATGGTCGATTGCGGCGTGCTGCCGGCAGGCAGGCCGGTCGGGCTGGCGCAGGCGGCCAGCAACGCGGCGGCTGCCAGCCCGCCGACCGCCAGCAGGCGGCGGAGCTGGGTGGAAGTGTTTGTCTCTTGGTGGTTTTTCATGCGCTTTCCGGAGCGGTCAGTCCCGGTCTTCCTTTTGCTGCTTGAGCAGCTTGGTGCGGATGCGGTTCCGCTTGAGTGGCGAAAGGTATTCGACGAACACCTTGCCCAGCAGGTGGTCCAGCTCGTGCTGCACGCAAATGGCCAGCATGCCTTCGGCTTCCAGCTCGATGGCCTGGCCTTCCAGGTCCTGCGCCTTGAGCCGGATGGCCGTTGCGCGTTCGACGCCGTCGTAGATACCCGGCACCGAAAGGCAGCCTTCCTCGCCCACTTCACGTTCGGGGCCGTACCAGGTGATTTCGGGGTTGACCAGGATCAGCGGCTTGTCGCGTTCTTCGGAGACGTCGATCACCACCAGCCGTTCATGCACGTCGACCTGTGTGGCGGCCAGCCCGATGCCGTTGGCGTCGTACATGGTTTCCAGCATGTCGGCCACGAGGGTCTTGATGCGGTCGTCCACCGCCTTGACCGGTTGGGCGACGGTGTGCAGCCGGGCGTCCGGGAAGCTCAGGATGGGTAGCAATGCCATGGCGCGAAAAAGGAAGTTCGAGGGGTGTTATGCGGGGCGCGATGTCGCTATTTTCGCCAAATTCGCCATGCGGCCCGGCAGTACGCCCCAATAAACGTTGTCGGTCGAAGGCCAAAGCGTAGAGAATCGGCCGAAGATTTTGTAACCGAACCGCGTGGTCCGGCCGGCCAGCGCGCTGGGCTGGAAGCATGTGTCCCGAGGGAGCGTTTTTCGATGCCAGTCAGTTTTTTGCGCCTGCCCCGGTGCGCGGCCGCGGTTGCTGCTGCCACCGCTGTCTGCCTGATGGCAGCCGCCCGGCCGGCGGCCGCGCAGAACTATCCGGTCACCGGCACCCAGCGTGCCGTCGCCCAGGCCGCCGCCCAGACGGGCGTGCCCGAAAGCGAACTGGCGCCCAACGCCCCCGACATCTACACCGTCAAGTCCGGCGACACGCTCTGGGCCATTTCCGGGCTCTACCTGATGCGGCCCTGGCGCTGGCCGGAGCTGTGGGGCATGAACCTGGATCAGATCCGCAATCCGCACCTGATCTTTCCAGGCCAGCAGCTCTACCTCGAGCGCAGCGGCGGCATGGCACGGCTGCGTGCCGGCAATCCGGTACCGACGGGTGGCAGCGGCGACCTGGTCCGGGTGCAGCCGCGCACCCGTATCGACCAGCTCGGCCACAACCCGCTGCCGGCCCTGCGGCCCTCCGCGATCGAGCCCTTCCTGGCCGAGCCCCTGGTGATCGACGGTCCCACGCTGGCCAATTCGGCGCGTTTTGTCGCCACCCAGGAAGACCGGGTGATGCTGGCCAAGGGCGACCGCGCCTATGTCCGTGGCCCGGCGGGGCAGCCCGTGACCGTTGTGCCGGGTGCCAAACGTGGCTATCGCGTGTTCCGCGATGCGGTGCCGCTGCGCGACCCGTCGACCGGTGAAGTGCTGGGCTACGAGGCGCAGTACCTGGGCCGCGCCGACCTGGTCCGTGGCGAGTCGGTCGAAAACAACATGCGCGACGGCAAGCAGTTGCAGGAAGTGGTGCCTGCCACCTTCGACATCACGGTCACCAAGGAAGAGATCCGCATCGGCGACCGCCTGTTGCCGGAGCCGCCCACCGCCACCAACCTTTACGTGCCACGGGCACCCGAGCAGCCCTTGCCCGGCGCCCGCGTGATGTCGATCTACGGCAGCGCGGTGTTCGACGCCGCGCAGAACCAGGTAGTCACCATCAACCGGGGAAGCCGCGACGGCGTGATGCCCGGCTACGTGCTGGCCATCCTGTCCGAAGGCGACCGGGTGACGGACAGGACCGACGGCGAAAAGTTGCGCATCAAGCTGCCCGACGAACGCAACGGCTTGCTGATGGTGTTTCGTACCTTCGACCGGGTGTCCTACGGACTGATCCTGCAGATACGCACCGGTGTGAAGGTCGGCGACCGCCTGGTGTCGCCCGAGTAAGCGGCCCTCGCCGCCAGCCATGCTCGACTCCGAACTCGCCGCCTGGCTGCGCCTGGGCGAAACCCCGGGCGTGGGCAACGAACACGCGCGCCGCCTGCTGGCGGCATTCGCCACGCCACAGGCGGTTTTCGACGCCAGCCATGCGGCCCTGGTCCAGGTGGTCGGTGGCGGAATCGCCCAGGCGCTGCACACCGAGCCTCCCGGTTTTTCCGCACTGCTCGACACCACCCGGCGCTGGCTTGACGAAGCCGAGCCCAGCGGTGGCGACCGGCGCATCGCCACGCTGGGCGACGCGGACTATCCGGCCAGCCTGCTGGCCATGGTCGATCCGCCGCTGATGCTGTATCTGCTGGGACGTCCGCTGCCCGGGCCCGAAGTCGGCTGCATCGCCATGGTCGGCACCCGCAAACCCACACCGCAGGGCCGCCTGGATGCGCTGGCGTTCGGTCGCCGGTTTGCCGAGAACGGCCTGACCGTGGTGTCCGGCCTGGCGCAGGGTATCGACGGGGCGGCCCATGAAGGTGCGCTGGACGGTGCCGTGGCTGCCAACCCCTGCACCACGGTCGCTTTTGTCGGCACCGGGCTCGACCGCGTGTACCCGGCCCGGCACCGTGCGCTGGCGCATCGCATCGCCGCAGGCGGCTGCCTGGTGAGTGAATACAGCCTGGGCACGCCGCCGCTGCCGAACAACTTTCCCCGTCGCAACCGCCTGATCGCCGGATTTTCCCTCGGCACCCTGGTGGTGGAGGCGGCGCAGCCCTCGGGTTCGTTGATCACTGCCCGGCTGGCGTCCGAGCAGGGCAAGGAAGTTTTCGCCATTCCAGGGTCCATCCACTCCGAGCAGTCGCGCGGCTGTCATGCCCTGATCCGCCAGGGTGCCAAGCTGGTCGAATCCGTACAGGACGTCCTGGAAGAATTGCGCCTGCCGGCCGGGCTTGCTTCGTCGACCGCCGACGACGCTTCCGCCGGCAGCGAAGACGGCCTGCTCGAAGCCATGGGCCACGCGCCGGTGAATATCGATGCCCTTGTGGCCCGCACCGGCATCGATGCCGCCGCGCTGCAGGTCCGGCTGCTGGAACTCGAACTCGACGGCCGGGTGGGGCGGCTCACCGGCGGCCTGCTGCAGCGAATCAGCGCCGGCTAGCGGTCCGGCGCCTGACGGGCCGCCGCCACCATGTGTTCGGCCAGGGTTTCATATAGCGGCCGGACCATCAGGCGCGACAGCAGGCTGGCCAGCATGGCCGCCACCATCAGGCTGAGCACCATGGCATGGCCGTCCACCATTTCCATCACGATGATGAAGGACGTGAGCGGCGCCTGGGTGACGGCGGCCAGAAACGCCGCCATGCCCATCGCTATGAGTGCGGGTGCCAGTTCGGCATTGCCGGCCAGTTGCGCAACGTCGTGGCCGATGCCTGCGCCGATCGACAGCGAGGGCGCGAAGATGCCGCCCGGAACACCGCTCCAGGCCGTCAGCCAGGTGGCGGCGAATTTCAGCAGCACATAGAAAGTGGGCACCTCGGACTCGCCAGCCAGCATGTGTTTGACCGCATCCGAACCCGCACCGAAGCTGGCGCCACCCGACAGCAGGCCCAGCACCGCCACCGCCAGCCCGCAGCCTGCCGCGAACCGCACCGGAAAGGCCGCGCGCAGCCTGCCCAGCCGGCCGATGCCGCCGGTCAACGAAGCGGCCAGCAACTTGGCGAACAGGCCGCCCAGGATGCCCGCCACCAGGATCACCAGCAGGCCCGGCGCAATCGCCCGCCAGGTCAGCTGCGGCACGTGGATCACGCCGAAATAGCTCAGGTTGCCGAAAGTGGAAACCGCCATCAGGCCGGCCAGCACGATGGCCGCGATGATCAGGCCGCTGCTGCGGGATTCCAGCTTGCGCGAGAGTTCCTCGATGGCGAACACGATGCCCGCCAGTGGCGCGTTGAAGGCCGCCGCTATGCCGGCCGCACCGCCGGCAACCAGCAATGCGTGGACCGGCAGGCGCTCGGGCCCCAGCCAGCGGCGTGCATGCTGCATCACCCCGGCGGCGACCTGCACCGACGGTCCCTCGCGTCCCACCGAAAGCCCTGCCAGCAGACCGGCGGACGACAGCACGATCTTGGCCGCCGACACCCGCAGCGAGACGAAGCGGCTACGCCCCGCGGGCGGCATGGCTGGATCGAGCGCGGCGATGACCTGCGGAATGCCGGAACCCGCCGCGCCCGGCGCAAGACGGCGGGTCAGCCAGACGATGGCGGCGGTGCACAGCGGCGTCCAGAGCAGCACGCTCCAGCGGCTGAATTCGTTGATGCGCTCGAAAAGCCCGAAGGCCTGTTCTGCCAGCAGCGTGAAACCCACCACCGCCAGCCCGGCCGCCGCCGCATAGGCCAGCACGATGGCACGGTCCAGCCACTGGCGGCCGTCGCGCAGTTCACGGCGCAGGTTCTGCAGGAAATGGGGCTCTGTCGAGTGAGGATCGTGCGGCGACATGTAGGCCGCATTGTGGCATCCGGCCATCGCAAGACGGTCGGGCGAAGGGTCAGATACGGCACAATGCTGGCCTCTCGCGGGCCGGCGCTGCCAGTCCAATCGCCGCCCCGTCCACCCCCTGAAACCACCCACTACAGGCACCCTGAACAATGGCATCCGTCAATAAAGTCATCGTCGTCGGCAATCTCGGCCGCGACCCCGAAATGCGCTCTTTCCCGAGCGGTGACCAGGTGGCGAACGTGACTGTTGCCACCACCGACCGCTGGCGCGACAAGACCAGCGGCGAAATGCGCGAAGCCACCGAATGGCACCGCATCGTCTTCAACGGCAAGCTGGCCGAAATCGCCGGCCAATACCTCCGCAAGGGTTCGCAGATCTATGTCGAGGGTTCGCTGCGCACCCGCAAATGGACCGGCCAGGACGGCGTCGAGAAATACACCACCGAGATCCGCGCCGACCAGATGCAGATGCTGGGAAGCCGCCAGGGCGGCGGTGGCGGTGGCGGTTCCGGCGATGCTTACGACGACGGCGGCTACGACTCCGCACCGCCGGCAGCGCCGGCCCGCCGCGCAGCGCCCCCGATGGCGGCACCGCGTCCGCCGGCCGCACCGGCACCGCGTCCACCCGCACCGGCTCCCAGCCGTCCATCGTCGGGTTTTGACGACATGGACGACGACATCCCGTTTTGATCGCCTGAACCCTTCCGCCAGAGGGCGTCCCCACGGACACGTGTCCCTTCGTACGTAGATTCCCGCAATGTTCGGGTCTTTTTGTGCGTTAGAAAGGTCTTGCTTGGCGTATCTTTTGCCTTTAATGTGAAACGCTGGCATTTGCTTACAGAAAGTTTTAACTAGCTTTCCTTGGCGATTGCCGGCATTCCAAGCAGCGAAGTACGCAGACAGACAAATAGACACCCGGTGGAGCCCTAGGCTTGAAAAATTACCTATCGCACATTCGTTGCCGACCCAAGGGTCGGCGTCGTGCCGTTGCATTCGCGGCCGTCGTGATGGCGCATGCCGCCCACGCGCAATTCGTCCCTCCGGAAACCAATCGCATGGGCAGCGGCAAGCTGCTGTTGACCGGCGGTGTTTCGCAGGTGGAAGGTGCGGCCGGCGGTGGCCTGGTGCCCTGGGCGGTGATCGGCGGCTACAACACCGGCGGCCAGTGGAGCGCCAACGTGCATGCCACCCGGGTCGAGACCCAGGCTTTCGGCCTGGATACCTATGGCGTGGCGGTCGGGGTGAACGACCGGCTCGAGCTGACCCTCGCGCGCCAGATCTTCGACACCAAGGCCGCCGGCGCCACGCTGGGCCTGGGCCAGGACTTCAAGTTCAAGCAGAACATCGTCGGCGCCAAGGTGCGGGTGATGGGCGACGCGGTGCTCGATTCCGACACCTGGATGCCGCAGATTTCGGTCGGCGTGCAATACAAGCAGAACGAGCAGGGCGACATCGTCCGTGCGGTGGGCGCAGTCAAGGATTCGGGCACGGACTTCTACGTGTCCGCCACCAAGCTCTTCCTGGGCCAGGGCCTGCTGCTCAATGGCACGCTGCGCATGACCAAGGCGAACCAGTTCGGCCTGCTCGGTTTTGGCGGCCCCAACTCGAATTCCTACAAGCCCCAGGCCGAACTGTCGGCCGCTTATCTGCTGAGCCGCAGCGTCGCGGTCGGCGCCGAGTACCGCCACAAGCCCAGCAACCTGGCCTTCGCCCGCGAACAGGCCGCCAAGGACATCTTCATTGCGTGGGCTCCCACCAAGAACCTGTCTCTGACCGGCGCATATGTCGATCTGGGCGATATCGCCACCGTCCGCAACCAGCACGGCTGGTACCTTTCCGGCCAGGCCGGCTTCTGATGTCCAGGAAGCCCCAAGCGATGAAATCCAAACTTACCCGACTTGCCGCCGCCGCGCTGGTTTCGCTGGCGGCCGGTTTTGCACTGGCACCCGCCACGGCTCTGGCCGACGAAGCGCTTTACCAGGAGTTCGGCGGCGAAGAGGGCATGCAGCGTATCGCCGACGACTTCATCACCAACGTCTTCGCAGACCCGCGCACCGCTCCCTACTTCGCCAAGGCCTCGGTCAAGCGCCTGCGGGTGCAACTGGCGTCGCATTTCTGCGCGTCGGTGGGCGGCCCATGCGAATACAAGGGCAGTTCGATGAAGAACATCCACGGTCCGCTGCACATCGACCGCGCCGCGTTCAACGCGGTGGTCGAAGACCTGCAGAACGCCATGGACAAGAACAACGTGCCGTTCAGGGCGCAGAACAAGTTGCTGGCGACGCTGGCTCCGCTGCATCGGGACATCGAGTCCCCGCGCGATGCTCCGTCGTCGCCTTCGATGGGCCTGCCGTCGCCCGACGACACTTCTCCAGCCGACCCCCAGACCACCGTCAGTCCGCCGACCGTCGCCCCATGAAACCAAGCGCCTTCTTCTGTCCGGCCATGCCGGCACTTCCGGTTTTCCGCAGCGTCGCCGTGTTGGCGCTGGGCCTTGCCTCGTTCGCGGCACATGCGGCCAGCGTGCAGGTACAGGCCGTCAGCCCGCGCGGCACGCCGCTCATGAATGCCGTGGTGTATGCGGTTCCGGTCAACGGCAAGGCGCCGGCGCTGGAGCCCGGCAAACGCGCCATCATCGACCAGATCGACCGGGAGTTCGTGCCCCTGGTCTCGGTCATCCAGACCGGCACGGCGGTGAGTTTCCCCAACAAGGACGACGTCGAACACGCGGTGTATTCGTTCTCGCCGCCAAAGCGTTTCGAAATCAAGCTGTATTCGGGTGTACCGGCCCGTCCGGTGGTTTTCGACAAACCGGGCATGGTGACCCTGGGCTGCAACATCCACGACTCGATGGTGGCCTACGTTCTGATCGTGGACACGCCGTATTTCGCCAAGACCGACAAGGCCGGCCGCGCCAGCATCGACAATCTGCCCGCCGGAAGCTACCGCATCGTTGCATGGCATCCGCAGCAGCGTGATCCCAACGCGACCAGTACACAGACCAGCGAAGTTCCTGCCGGCGGCGCCAACGCACCGCCGGTGAAGTTCACGCTGACCACCGACACGAACTGAGGCCGTCTTGCCGAAGCTGCGCATCCGGAGCCTGCGAACCCGCATCGCGCTGACCTTCACTGCACTGCTGCTGGTGGTGCAGATGCTCGGCTATTTCGCCGCCCGCGAAACCATCACCCACGCGGCGCGCGAGAACACCGACACCGAACTGCAGCAGGCCGAAAAGGTCTTCAACCAGATCGTGCAGTCGCACCGCGACCAGCTGTCGCAGGCTGCGGCGGTGGTGGCGGCCGACTTCGGTTTCCGCGAGGCCGTGGCCACCCGCAACCAGGGCACCATCGTCTCGGCCCTTCGCAATACCGGCGAACGCATCAAGGCCGATCTGGTCATGCTGCTCGACCTCGATTCGCGCACCGTGGCCGACACCCGCATCAGCGAGGACGACGGCGCGCTGTTCCCATATCCCGACCTGATCGCCCAGGCCCGTCGCAACGGCACCGCGTCCAACATCATCCAGCTCGACGGACGCCTTTATGAACTGGTGGTCGTGCCGGTAAAGGCTCCGGTCACCATCGGCTGGGTGGCCATGGGTTTCGAGATCGACTCGCGTTTCATCGGCCTGCTGACGTCCACCATGGCGCTCGACGTGTCCTTCCTGGGCCAGGCGCCCTCGGGTGGCTGGACGGTGCTGGCCAGTTCCTTGCCACCGGCCGTCGCGTCGAACCTGATCGCGCCTGCCAACATGGGCAGCATGGTCTACGGCAAGGCTGTCCGCATGAAGCTGCAGGACGAAGAGTACGGTGCCCGCGCGGTGATGCTGCACAGCGGCGACAGCGCGGTGCAGGCCGTGCTGCAGCGCTCCATCGCCGAAGCCGCGGCGCCTTTCCTGCGCATCCAGTCGGCGCTGCTGGTGCTGTCGATCGTCGCCCTGCTGGTGTCCATCATGGTCAGCCTGCTGATCGCGCGGGGCGTGACCCGCCCGCTGGCGCTGCTCACGCGTTTTGCGCGCAGCATCGGGGAGGGCAGCAACCCGCCGCCGATCGCCCTGGCGCGCGAAGACGAACTGGGCGCGCTCGCCCATACCTTCAACGACATGCGCGAGGCGCTCGACGAGCGCGAACGCCGCATCAGCGGCCTGGCGTACCAGGATGGCCTGACCGGCCTGCCCAACCGGGCGCTTTTCCGCGACCGGCTCGACCAGGCCATCGGCGTGGCCGCCAAGTCGGGCGCCATGCTGGCCGTCATGGTGATGGACCTGGACCGCTTCAAGTATGTCAACGACACCCTGGGCCACACCATCGGCGACCAGTTGCTGGTGGAGGTCGGCCAGCGCCTGCATGCCGCGCTCGGCCAGCAGACCGCCACCGTGGCGCGGCTCGGCGGCGACGAGTTCGCGGTGCTGCTGATCGACGGCAACGAGGAAGGCGCCCTGCAGGTCGCCCACAACCTGCTGGTGGTGCTGGAGCGGCCGATGCTGCTCGAAGGCCAGGTGGTCGACGTCGGCGCCAGCATCGGCATCGTGTGCTGCCCGCTGCACGGCGACGACGCCAACACCCTGATGCGGCGCGCCGACATCGCCATGTACGCGGCCAAGCGTTCAGGTGCCGGCTGCCTGCTGTACGACGTGCGCCACGACATCCAGACGCCGGAACGACTGTCGCTGATGGGCGAGCTGCGCGATGCGGTCGAACACGACAACCTGACGGTGTATTACCAGCCGAAGATGGATCTCGCCACCGGCCAGGTGCGCCACGCCGAAGCCCTGGTGCGCTGGGACCACGCCACCCGTGGTTTCGTGGCGCCGGACCGTTTCATTCCGTTTGCCGAGCAGACCGGCTACATCAAGGCCATCACCCGCTGGGTGGCGCGCACGGTGGTGGCACAGAGCGCCGCATGGCTGGCGCAAGGCATCGAGCTGCAGGTGTCGATCAACGTATCGGCGCGAGACCTGCTGGGCACCGAGCTGCCCGATTACTTCAAGGACCTGCTGGCCGAATTCGCGGTCGACCCCTCGATGATCTGGATCGAGATCACCGAAAGTGCGGTGATGGACGATCCGGCGCACGCCTTGTCGACACTGGAAAAACTGCACGCCATGGGCCTGCGCCTGTCGATCGACGACTTCGGCACCGGTTATTCGTCGCTGGCCTACCTGAAACGCATGCCGGTCGATGAAATCAAGATCGACAAATCCTTCGTGATGGGCATGACACAAGACCGCGACGACGAGGTGATCGTCCGTTCCACCATCGACCTGGGCCACAACATGGGCCTGAAGGTGGTGGCCGAAGGCGTCGAGAACGAAGAGATCCTTTCGAAGCTGCGCGAATGGAACTGCGACATGGCGCAGGGCTACCTGCTGTCGCGTCCGCTACCCGCCAAGAAGCTCGAGGAATGGTTGCTGGCCTGGCGCGCCAGGGCCGAGGCCTGACGCGCCTGCAACAGGCCGGTTTGGTCAGCTGCCGTCGCGGTTGCAATGGAACGCGGTGCGGCGGATCTGTTCCATGGTGGCGGACGACAGCCGCCGCCGATACGAACCGTCGGCCCGCCGCATCTCGCCGATGTTGTCGATGCATTCGTCGACGTATTCCCAGAAGTCGCTGGCAGCCTGCACCACCTCGTCGTGCACATCGCCGGCCGGCATGCGGTTGACTTCCAGCTCGGTCAATGCTTCGACCCTGAGCCGCTTCAACAGCGCCGCAAGTTCGCCGCCCGTGCGGCCGAACACCTGCTGGGGTGTCCACTCTTCGACCCGGTCCAGCCCGCGCGCCACACCCGGAGATACCGGCAGGCCAAGCAGGTAGGCCGTCGCCATGGACTTCTGGAGCGCAGCCTGTCGTTCGGCCGATGAAGCACCGGCTCGGGCTCCCACCACGTTCAGGCGGGCCTTGAAATCGTCGTGCAGCCTGTCGGCCAGGGTCCTGCGCGCCTGGTCGCGCAGGGATTCGGTGGGTTCGGCGGCTTCCGTGGGCCTGGCGGCCGGCGGACGGAAACAGCCGGGTGTCTGCCGCCAGCAGTTCACCGCCGCCTTGGGCGGCTCCTCGGTCTCGACCAGCCGCGCAGGCGGCGCGGACGGAAGAACGAAACGCACCACCGTGCGGCGTGAAGACAAAACAGGGATGGGCGACATCTGCATGGACAAGGTCCCGGAAAAAACCGCGATGTTGTCGTGCCGCCGACCGCCCCGGCACCAGGCTCCCGAAACCGATGCGCGCCGGCCGAAATTCAGGAAAACCCGTCGATCACGCCGCCGCCCAGGCAGACCTCGCCGTCGTACAGCACTGCCGACTGGCCAGGGGTGACGGCCCATTGCGGTTCGGTGAAGTCGAGCGCGAAACCATCCGGTTCACGGGTCGAAATGGCGCAGCCCGTGTCGGCCTGGCGATATCGCGTCTTGGCGGCGTACAGCCCGGGTGATGGTGGCACGCCGGCTACCCAGCTGGTGTCGCCGGCTTCCAGTCGTTGCGACAGCAGCCAGGGGTGGTCATGTCCCTGCACCACCCGCAACACGTTGCGCTCGAGGTCCTTGCGCGCCACGAACCAGGGTTCGTGTTCGCCCTGGCCGCGCTGCGCGCCCTTTTCCTTGATGCCGCCGATACCGAGGCCCTGCCGCTGGCCCAGCGTGTAGAACGACAGGCCCTGGTGCCGGCCCAGCGTGCGGCCCCGGTCGTCCTGGATGGGACCCGGCGCATGCGAGATGTAGCGGTTGAGGAACTCGCGGAAAGGCCGCTCGCCGATGAAGCAGATGCCGGTCGAGTCTTTCTTGCGCGCATTGGGCAGGCCGATTTCCTCGGCGATGCGACGCACTTCGGTCTTGTGCAGTTCACCCACCGGAAACAGCGTCTTGCTCAGCTGGGCCTGGCTCAGCCGATGCAGGAAATAGCTCTGGTCCTTGGACGGGTCGAGGCCCTTCAGGAGCTCGAAACGGCCGTCGCGTTCGCGAACGCGGGCGTAGTGGCCGGTGGCGATCTTTTCGGCGCCCAGCCGCATGGCGTGGTCGAGAAAGGCCTTGAACTTGATCTCGGCGTTGCACAGCACGTCGGGGTTGGGTGTGCGGCCGGCCTGGTATTCACGCAGGAATTCCGCGAACACGCGGTCCTTGTATTCGGCCGCGAAATTGACGTGTTCGATCTCGATGCCCAGCACGTCGGCGACTGCCGCCGCATCGACGAAGTCGATGTTCGACGAGCAGTATTCGCTGTCGTCGTCGTCCTCCCAGTTCTTCATGAAGATGCCGACCACCTCGTGGCCCTGCTGCTTGAGAAGATGGGCCGTGACGGCGGAATCGACTCCGCCGCTCAGCCCCACGATGACCCGTTGTGCACACATAGGTGTGCGATTATCCCGGCCCCGTCGTGGCCCTGCCCGCGTCGGGTCTTGGCCCCACCACCCATGCCCCCCATGCCCATCCATGGAATTGCGCCAGCTCCGATATTTCGTCCGCACCGTCGAGCTCGGCAGCATGGGTCGTGCCGCGCTCGACCTGGGTGTCGTGCAGTCCGCCCTCAGCCAGCAGATCAGCCGGCTCGAAGGCGAACTCGCCACCCGGCTGCTGCAGCGCAGTGCGCGCGGTGTGCTGCCCACCGACGCCGGCGCCGCCTTCTTCCGCGAGGCCCAGCTCACCCTGCGCCATGCCGAGCAGGCGCAACGGGCGGCCCGTTCGGCACGGCTTACCGGAACCGTCAGCGTGGGCCTGGCGCCCACCACCGCGGCCGTGCTGGGCGTGCCGCTCATGCGGGCCATGCGGGAGCGTTACCCGGATGTGCGGCTGCACATGGTCGAAAGCCTTTCGGGCCACCTGACCGGCATGCTGAACGCCCGCCAGCTCGACCTGGCCATGCTGTTCTCCACCCAGGCGGCGCGGCGCTGGAGCGTGATGCCGCTGCTGGATGAAAAGCTGCTGCTGGTGCGCGCCCGCCGCCACATGCCGGCCGACGCCTCGGCCAGCACCCGGCCGGTGTCGATGCGGTCGCTGGTCGAGCAGCCGCTGATATTGCCCACCGGCGGCCACGGCCTGCGCGCGGCAATCGAAGCCGCAGCCCTGCGCGCCCGGGTCAGCCTGCGGCTGGTCGCGGAGATCGATTCGCTGGCCATGCTGATGGAAGCAGTCGACGCCGGTTTCGGCAGCACCGTGCAGCCCGGCGCGGCGGTGGGGCGCTACACCGATGCGGCAGAACGGTTTCACCTGGCGCCGCTGGCCGACCGGCAGGCCAGCCGGCGCAACGCCATCTGCAGCCTGTCGGACGACGAACTCTCGCCCGCGGCGCTGGCGGTGCGGGTGGTCATGGCCGATGTGGCGCGCAGCCTGGTCGATTCCCGGCAATGGCCGGGTGCGGTGCTGGTGCGGCCGGACTGAACACCGCTTTCCTGCTGGAGGGTCATCACGAAACGTGATGGCCTCATGTCCAAACCGGTCTTTCTCTCGGTGGTGCGCCTGCTTAGAGTCGCGGCTTCCCCCGGTGCCCCCACGAGACAAGAGAACATGCCAACAGGCAACCCACAACCCGACGTATTGGTGATAGGCGGCGGCAACGCCGCGCTGTGCGCCGCGCTGATGGCGCGCGAGGCCGGCGCTTCGGTGCTGCTGGTCGAATCGGCCCCGCAGGAATGGCGTGGCGGCAATTCGATGCATGTGCGCAACCTGCGCTGCATGCACGACGAACCGCAGGACGTGTTGATCGAGGCCTACCCCGAAGAGGAATATTGGCAGGACCTGCTGAAGGTGACGGGCGGCCTGACCAACGAGCATCTCGCACGGCTGGTGATCCGCCATTCGTCCGGCTGCCGGCCCTGGATGCGGCGCCACGGCGTGCATTTCCAGCCGCCGCTTTCCGGCGCCCTGCACGTGGCACGTACCAACGCGTTCTTCATGGGCGGCGGCAAGGCCCTGATCAATGCCTATTACCGCAGCGCGCAAGACCTCGGCGTGAAGGTCCGCTACGACACCACGGTCGAGAAACTGGAGCTGGACGGCGGCCGGTTCGTGGCGGCCGTCACCAGCACCGGCGAACGCATCACGGCCCGCAGCTGCGTGATGGCCTGCGGCGGTTTCGAGTCCAACCTGGCCTGGCAGCGTGAGGCCTGGGGCCAGAACGAGCGCGGCGAATGGCCGGCCGAGAACTTCCTGGTGCGCGGCACGCGCTTCAACCAGGGCGTGCTTCTGAAGTTCATGCTGGATGCCGGTGTCGACAGCATCGGCGACCCCACCCAGGCGCACTGCGTGGCCATCGACGCCCGCGCGCCGCTGTACGACGGCGGCATCTGCACCCGCATCGACTGCGTGTCGCTGGGCCTGGTGGTCAACCGCGATGCGCAACGTTTCTACGACGAGGGCGAGGACTTCTGGCCCAAGCGTTACGCCATCTGGGGCCGCCTGGTGGCACAGCAGCCCGGGCAGATCGCCTATTCGGTCATCGACCAGAAAGCCATCGGCCGCTTCATGCCGCCGGTGTTCGACGGCACCCGGGCCGACACCCTCGAAGACCTGGCGCGACAGCTGGGCCTGGACATTCCTGCCTTCATGAAAACCGTCGACGACTACAACGCGGCCTGCCGCATCGGCAGCTTCGACCACACCACGCTGGACGACTGCCACACCGAGGGCCTGAGCCCCGCCAAGACCCACTGGGCGCGTCCGCTGGACACCGCTCCCTTCTACGGCTACCCGCTGCGGCCCGGCATCACCTTCACCTACCTGGGCCTGAAGGTCGACGAGACCACGGCGGTGCGCTTCGGCGACCAGCCGAGCGACAACCTGTTCGTGGCCGGCGAGATGATGGCCGGCAACGTGCTGGGCAAGGGCTATACCGCCGGCGTCGGCATGAGCATCGGCACCGCTTTCGGCCGCATCGCGGGTGTGGGCGCTGCGCGCTCCTGCGGTTTCGAACATCCGGATTTTGAAGAAGAAATGAAGGGAGCCCGCCTTGCAGCTCACTGAACTCGTCGCCCAGGTGCAGGCCGAATCCGATGCCCCGGGCCTGGACGGCCGCCCGAGCGTGAATGCGCGGGTGATCCCGATCCGCCCCGCGCTGCCGCTGTCGGCCGGCGAGGCCGAGGTCGCCCGCATCCTGCAGATCTGCAACGCCTGCCGCTATTGCGAAGGTTTCTGCGCGGTGTTCCCGGCCATGACCCGCAGGCTGGAATTCGGCAAGGCCGACACCCATTACCTTGCGAACCTCTGCCACAACTGCGGCGCCTGCCTGCACGCATGCCAATACGCGCCACCGCACGAGTTCGCGGTCAACGTGCCGCAGGCCATGGCGCAGGTGCGGGTACAGACCTATCACGACTACGCCTGGCCACCGGTCATGGGTCGGCTGTACCAGCGTGCCGGGCTGACCGTCGCCCTGGCGCTGGCCGGCGGCCTAGCGCTGTTCCTGGTGCTGGGCATGGCGATGGCCGGGCCGCTGCTGCACCAGCCGCTGGCGGGCAACTTCTACGCCATCTTTCCGCACAACTTCCTGGCGCTGGTCTTCGGTTTCGTGTCGCTGTTCGTGGTGCTGGCGCTGGGCCTGGGCGTGCGCCGTTTCTGGCGCGAGGTGACACCTGCCGCCGGCGTGCCCGGTGCGGCCGCGGCCGAGGCGGCGCACGACGCACTGCGGCTGAAATACCTGGGCGGCGGCCATGGCAAGGGATGCAACGACGCCGACGACAAGTTCACCCTCTGGCGCCGGCGGTTCCATCACTTCACGTTCTACGGTTTCATGCTGTGCTTCGCCGCCACCTGCGTGGCGACGCTCTATCACTACCTGCTCGGACTGCATGCGCCGTATCCCCTGACCAGTGCGCCCGTGGTACTGGGCACGCTGGGCGGCATCGGCCTGCTGATCGGCCCGACCGGGCTGCTGTGGCTCAACCTGCGGCGCGACCCCAAGCACGGTGATGCGGCGCAGAAACCCATGGATCGCGGCTTCATCGCACTGCTGCTGCTGACCAGCGCCACCGGCCTGGCGCTGCTGGCCTGGCGCGACACATCCGCCATGGGCCTGCTGCTGGCGGTGCACCTGGGCGTGGTGATGGCGCTGTTCCTCACGCTGCCCTACGGCAAGTTCGCGCACGGCGTTTTCCGCAGTGCCGCGCTGCTCAAGTTTTCGATAGAAAAACGGCTGCCCAGCCGACTGCAACTGGGCAGCGACTGAGATTCATAAAAACCACGATGGAGACGACAACATGCTTATCCGACGACTGCTCGCAGCCGCACTGGCGCTCGGAGTCCTGGGCGCCCAGGCGCAGGACTTCCCCCCGAAGAAACCCGTCACGCTGGTGGTCGGTTTCGCCCCCGGCGGTGCGGCAGATGCAGCCGCCCGCCTGATCGCCAGGAAGCTCGCCGAGAACATCGGCCAGAGCGTGGTGGTCGACAACCGCGGCGGTGCCGGCGGCAACATCGCCCACCAGTACGTCGCCAATGCGCCCGCCGATGGCTCGGTGCTGCTGTTCGGATCGGTCGGTCCCCTGACCATCGCGCCGCACCTGATGAAACTGCCGTACGACCCGTTCAAGGACCTGGCGGCGGTGTCGGGGGGTGTCAACTTCCCCAACGTGCTGGTGGTCAACAGGGCGGTCGGGGTGACCACGCTCGCGCAGTTCGTCGAACTGTCCAAAAAGAAGCCCGGCAGCGTGGATTTCGCGTCGACCGGTGCCGGTTCGGCGTCGCACCTGGCGGGTGAATTGTTCAACCAGCGCGCCGGCATCGACATGACCCACGTGCCCTACAAGGGCGGCGCGCCCGCGCTGCAGGACCTGCTGGGCGAGCGGGTGGCTTCCTACTTTTCGGCGCCGCCCACCGCCATGCCGCAGGTCGAGGCCGGCAAGCTGATACCGCTGGCCACCACCGGCCCCACCCGGCCCGCGTACCTGCCCAACATTCCGACCGTGGCCGAGGCCGGCTACCCGGGTTTCGAGGCGCTCAACTGGTACGCCTTCGTGGCACCCGGCAAGACACCCCCGACGCTACTGGACCGGTGGAACGTCGAGATCGTGAAGGTGCTCAACGACCCCGGCGTGAAAGACGCACTCAACAAGCACGGGCTTACCCCGCAACCCACCACCCGCGCCGAACTCACCGCCTTCATGCACGCCGAATCCGACAAGTGGGGCAAGGTCGTGCGCGAACGAAAAATCACCGCCGAATAAGGAGCCGCCATGCCAGACATCCAGATCGAATCGATGAAGGACAAATGCAGTCCGGCCGAATGGCAGGCCCGCGTGGACCTCGCTGCCTGCTACCGCCTGATCGAGCATTTCGGCATGGCCGACATGATGGCCAACCACATCTCGTCGCGAGTGCCCGGCGAGGACGGAGCGTTCCTGATCAACGCCTACGGAATGATGTACGAGGAGATCACCGCGTCCAGCCTGATCAAGGTCGACCATGACGGCACGGTGCTGGCCAGGCCCGACTTCGGCGCCCTGAACTACGGTGTCAACAAGGCCGGCTACGTGATCCACAGCGCGGTGCACCATGCGCGTCCCGAGGTCGACTGCGTGATCCACACCCACAGCTGGGCCTCGATGGCGGTGTCGTCGCTGGATTGCGGCCTGCTGCCGCTCACCCAGACGGCCATGCGGTTCCTGAAGATCGGCTACCACGACTACCAGGGCGTGGTGCTCGACACCGCCGAGCAGGAATCCCTGGTGGCCGACCTGGGCCAGGGCGAGGCACTCATCCTGCGCAACCACGGTGTGCTGACGGTCGGCCGCACGGTCGGCGAAGCCTTCAACTGGATGCATCGGCTGGAGCTGGCCTGCCGTTCGCAACTTGCCGCGATGGCCTGCAACACACCGTTGCGTGCGGTAGCTCCGCCGGTCCTGGAAGAGACCTGGAACAACTACCAGCCCGGCACCCGCCGCCCGTACGGGGTGATGGAGTGGCCGGCGCTGCTGCGCAAGCTGGACCGCATGGACCCGAGCTACGCCACCTGATTTTCGACAGACAGAACAGGAGACAAAAAATGATTCGCAGACAACTGCTCGGCCGGACGATGGCCCTGGCGGTGGCCGCAGGCTGCGCGGCCTCGTCGTTCGCCGCGGACGCCTTCCCGTCGCGCCCCGTCACGCTGGTCGTGCCGTTTGCACCGGGCGGCAACCTCGACGTGGTGGCCCGCACCATTGCCCCGGCGCTTGAGAAAGCCATCGGCCAGAGCGTGATCGTCGACAACCGCGCCGGTGCCGGTGGCGCCATCGGCGCGGGTTTCGTGGCACGTGCCGAAGCCGACGGACAGACGCTGCTGGTGACCACGCCCAACGCCGTGGGCGTGTTGCCGCAGATGACGAAAACGACCTACAGGCTGGCGTCTTTCCAGCCAGTCGGGCAGATGGCCACCACGCCGCTGGTGGTGATGGTGCGAAAGCAGTCGCCCTTCACCGATATCGCGGCCCTGCTTGCCGAAGCCCGCGCCAAACCGGGCCGGATCAGCGTGGCGCACAGCGGGCCTGGAACCACCAACCACATCGCCATCTTCCAGCTGGAAGACGCCGCGAAGATCGACATGAACGTCATCGCCTACAAAGGCTCCGGCCCCGGGCTGGTCGACCTGATCGGCGGGCAGGTGGACAGCATGGTGGACCAGCTCAGCAGCTCGACCACCCACATCCAGTCCGGAGCACTGCGGCCGCTGGCGGTGATGTCGCGCGAACGTGATCCGACCCTGCCGGACGTGCCGACGCTGCGCGAGGCCGGGCTGGCCGGTTTCGAGGCCACCACGGCCAGCGGCCTGCTGGCACCGGCCGGCACGCCGCAGGCCACCGTCGAGCTGATCAATGCTGCGTTGCGAAAGGCGCTGGCCGACCCTGCGGTCGCCGCCAGGCTGGTGCAGCTGGGCAGCCCGGCCAGGCCGTCGTCGCCGGCCGAATGGTCCGCGCAACTTCAGGCAGAAGAAAAACGCGCGGTGGCGCTGGCCGCCGCCGGCAAGCTGAAGTCCGACTGAGGGCCGCCGCCATGACCCGTCCCTGCCTTCCCGCCCTGGCCCGGCCACCGACCCCGAGCCTGCGCCTGCCGGCCGGCGCCTGCGACAGCCACGCCCATGTCTTCGGGCCCTATGCGCAATATCCGCTGGCCGACGACCGCAGCTACACACCACCCGAATATCCGGGGCCGAGCTTCATCCACCACCTCGACCAGCTCGGCCTGGCGCGCGGCGTGCTTGTCACCGCCAGCGCCTGCGGCACCGACAACGGCGCGGTGCTGGCGGCGCTGCAGGCCAGCCCGGACCGGCTGCGCGGTGTCGCCGTGGCCGACGCGGGGACCGCCGATGCAGAGCTGGACCGCTGGCACGACGCAGGCGTGCGCGGCTTGCGTTTCAACCTCTACCAGCACGGCGGACGGTCGGTCTACCGCAACGGTGTCGGCATCGAGACGCTGCAGGCCCTGGCGCCACGCCTGGCCGAGCGCGGCTGGCATGCGCAGATCTGGATTCATGCGCCGGACCTGGTGGAGATGGCGCCCCGCCTGCTGGCCCTGGGCGTGCCGCTGGTCATCGACCACATGGGGCGGATGTCGACGGCGCGCGGTGTTTCCGACCCCGGCTTCCAGCAGCTCTGCCGCCTGCTGGCCGACGGCCGGGCCTGGACCAAGATTTCGGGTGCCGATCGCAACGGCGCGTCCGGCGCGCCTTATGCCGATGTCGACCCCTTTGCCCGGGCCTTGCTGGCGGCCAACGACGAGCGGGTGGTGTGGGGCAGCGACTGGCCTCACATCAACTACTTCGAGCCGGGCGAAATGCCGGACGACGGTGTCCTGGTCGACCTGCTGGCCCGCTGGATGCCCGACGAGCGGCAGCGCCGCAAGGTGCTGGTCGACAACCCGGCGGCGCTCTACGACTTTCCGCCGGTGGACGCCTGAGCGCTGCAGCGAACGGCATCCGAGATTCATAAAAAGGAGACAGCACCATGATCCGCAGACAAGTTCTCATTGCCGCCAGCGCGGCCGCAGCCGCCCTGGCCGTGCCGGGCATCGCCGGCGCACAGCCGGCGTATCCCAGCAAGCCGGTGAAGGTGCTGGTCGCCTTCACCGCAGGCGGCACCACCGACATCCTGGCGCGGGCGGTCACCCAGAAGATGACCGACAAGCTGGGCCAGCCTTTCGTGATCGACAACAAGCCGGGCGGCGGCGGCAACATCGGCACCGAAATGGCGGTGCGCGCGCCGGCCGACGGCTACACCCTCATCGTCAATTCGGTCGGCCCGATGGCGGTCAACCAGACGCTCTACAAGAACCTGTCGTACGACCCGCTGAAGGACCTGGTGCCGGTGGTGCAGCTGGCCGACGTGCCCAACGTGCTGGTGGTCAACAACGACGTGCCGGCCAAAACGCTGGAGGCCTTCATCGCCTACGCCAAGGCCAACCCCGGCAAGCTGAGCTACGGCTCGACCGGCGTCGGCACTTCCTCGCACCTGTCGAGCTACATGCTCAGCCAGCGCATCGGGGCCGACACGCTGCATGTTCCCTACAAGGGTTCGGGCGCGCTCAACGACCTGCTGGCGGGCCGGCTTCAGTTCATGTTCGCCACCATTCCGTCGGTGATCCAGCACATCAAGGCCGGCAAGCTGCGGGCACTGGCGGTTTCAAGCACCAAGCCGTCGCGCTCGCTGCCGGACGTGCCGACGGTGGCCGAAAAAGGCTTCCCGGGTTTCGAGGCGGGTTCCTGGTTCGGCTTCTTCGCGCCCAGGGGCACGCCGGCACCGGTGATCGCCTTGCTCAACAAGACGGTCAACGAAATATTGCCGTCGCTGGAAGAACAGATGGTGCGCGAAGGTGCGGACCCGGTCGGCGGATCGCCCGAACAGTTCGGCCGGTTCACCCAGAAGGAATTCGATAAATGGGCGGTGATCGTCAAGGCTTCGGGAGCGACGGCGGAATGACAACGGGCACCGCGCCGTTGCGGATACTGGTGTCCAGGGCGGCTGCGGCCAGTCTGGCCGGCGCCATCTCGGCCGCGCTGCAGGGTCGCCCGCACACCTTGGTGTTTCCGGAGGACGCTACCGACGCCGACCTTGCCTTCATCTCCCGGGAGGTGACCGGGCTGTCGACCAAACACCAGGTGCTTCCGCAGACCCAGGCGTTTTATGACGCGCTGCTGGCCGCTCCTTCGCTGCGTTGGGTGCAGGTGCATTCGGCCGGCGCCGACCGGCCGGTCTTCGGGCGATTGCGTGACCGGGGCGTGGCCGTCACCACCGCGTCGGGAGCCAACGCCGAAGTGGTGGCGCAGAGCGCGGTGGCCGGCTTGCTGGCACTGGCGCGGCGGTTTCCGCAACTGATGGCGGCGCAGCGTGAACATCGCTGGGCTTCGTTGATGGGTAGCGCGCTGCCACGCGATCTGGCGGGCCAGCAGGCGACCATCGTCGGCTGGGGTCCCATCGGCCAGCAGGCCGCCCGGGTGCTGGCGGTGCTGGGCCTGAAGCTGGCGGTGGTGCGATCGAGCGCGCAGCCGGTCGCCGCCGACATCCCGACGGTCGATTTCGAACGGCTGGGCGAACTGCTCCCCGCCACCGACTGGTTGCTGCTGGCCTGCCCCTTGAGCGAACGCACGCGGGGGCTGGTCGGTGCGGCGGCGCTGGAGAAGCTGCCGGCAGGTGCCCATCTGCTGAACGTGGCGCGCGGCGAGATCGTGGACGAAGCGGCGCTGATCGAGAGCCTGCGCGCCGGCCGGCTGGCCGGCGCCTACCTGGATGTCTTCGCACACGAGCCCCTGGCCGAGGATTCACCGTTGTGGGACTTCCCCAACGTGATCGCCACACCCCACAGCGCCGGTTTTTCGGATGGCAACGCGGCGCGGGTCGCGGCGATGTTCCTCGACAACCTGGGCCGCTGGAACCGCGGCGAGCCGCTGCTGCGGCTCAGCGCCTAACGATCGAGCGGCGAACCACCCGCTGGCCGTGCCGGCGGGTTCAGGCCCCAGGTCACGGCCAGCCAGGCCAGCGACAGCAACAGCGTGGCCGAGAACAGGCCGACCGGGCCGGCCTCCTTGATGAGGGTTCCGCCCAGCGCGCCGCCGGCGAACAGGCCCAGCGACTGCAGCGTGTTGTACATGCCCAGCGCCGAGCCGCGCAGCGCCCCTGGAGCCAGCCGCGACACCAGGCTGGGCTGGCTGGCTTCCAGTGCGTTGAAGCCGCAGAAGAAAACCAGCAGCAGCACGGCCAGCGGAGCCACGCCCCATGCCGCAACCCCTGCGCCGGCCAGCGACAGCGCCAGCAGCCCTGCCTGCACCAGCACGATCAACCCGACCGAGCCGCGGAGCGCGGCCCGAAGATGGCCTTTTCGTTCGAGCGGGAACAGGGCGGCGCCCATCACCACGAACGACAGCAGCACGGCCGGCAGGTAGACCCACCAGTGGCGTTCCTTTGCCAGGCCGGCATGCACCAGCAAGGCCGGCACCGCCACCCACATCGACAGCTGGATGGTGTGCAGCGCGAACACCCCGAAATTGAGCCGCAGCAGGTCGCGCTGGCCCCATAGAGCCGACAGCGGCGCGCGCGGCGCGCCCGCACCGTGCACCGGTTCCGGCGGCACCCACCAGATGGTGGCCGCCAGGCCGGCCAGCGCCAGCACGCCGGTGAGGCCGAACAGGCCCGACAGGCCGATGTGGGCCGACAGCGGCGGGGCAGCCACCAGGGCCAGGGCGAACATCAGCCCGATGCTGCCGCCCACCAGCGCCATCGCCTTGGTGCGCACCGAGTCACGCGTGAGGTCGGCCAGCAGGGCCGTGATGGCTGCCGACACGGCACCCGCACCCTGGATCGCCCGGCCGATCAGCAGGCCGTGCAGGCTGTCGGCAAACGCTGCGATGAAACTGCCCAGCGCAAACACCAGGAGGCCGATGGCGATGATGCGTTTGCGGCCGAACCGGTCGGATGCAAAACCGAAAGGCATCTGCAGGAACGCCTGCGTCAGCCCGTAGATACCCATGGCCAGCCCGACCAGCGCGGGGTCGTCGCCACCCGGATAACGCCGCGCTTCCAGTGCGAACACCGGCAGCACCAGGAACAGGCCCAGCAGCCGCAACCCGAACAGCGACGCCAGCGAAAAGCTTGCGCGGCGTTCGACGGGGGTCATGCCATGGGCGCTGGCCGAGCCGCCTGGCGGGGCATCGGAAGCAGGGGAGGTGGGAGAAGACACGGGGGTCGCGGAGGTCACGGGCAGGACGGGGTGGCGGCGCAAATGCGGATTGTCGGTGATCGGCCAGCGAGCCGCTGCGGCGGCCGGCATGCCCGAGCGGGAAAACAGGTGGCCGGATCGTTACTTTTTGACTTTCAAAAGCCGTCGCTACGTGCTGTAATTTTTCGATGCAGGTCTCCTTACCATCACGCCCCGCTCATTGATGGCCGACTTCGACATCGCGCTGCACGCCCAACCCGACGACAGCCGTCCGCTGGCGCGATTACCCGGCAAGCGACGTGAGGGCGAACTGCCGCTGGTGGTCATGCTGAGCGCCGATGAAACACTCGAACGCGGCATCGGCCCCTACATGGAACAGTACGGCATGCGCCTCGAGCGCCATGCCGAGGCCATGTCGGCCGTGGACGCCGCCACCCACGGCATGGCGGTCGCGGTGCTGGTGGATGTCGAAGCGGGTTTCAGCGCCGCGACCGATGCCGCGGTGCTCGAATTGAGCCGGCGCCGCATCGCCTGGTGCGCGGTGGCAGCCCAGAGCGATTACGCGCTGCGCCTTCAGGCCCTGCGGCGCGGTGCCTGTTTCTTCTTCACGTCACCGCTCACCATGGAAGCGCTGGTCCAGGTGATCGACCCGCTGGCGTATCCGGTGGAAGAGCCGCCGTACCGGTTGTTGATACTGGACGATTCACGCACGGTGCTGGCCGGCATCCGCCGTGCGATGGAGCCCTTCGCGGACATCCAGCTGGGCATCCTGAGCCAGCCGCACAAGGTTCTCGAGGTGCTGCGTTTCTTCGCCCCCGACGTGCTGCTGCTCGACATCCACATGCAGGGCTGCACCGGCCTCGAAGTTGCACAGATCATCCGGCAGCACAAGGATTTCGAGTCGGTGCCCATCGTGTTCCTGACCGGCGAGACCGACCCCAAGGCCCAGAACGACGCCATGCGCCTGGGCGCCGACGACCTGCTGCTGAAGCCGGTGGCCACCGAACTGCTCTACAACGTGGTCACCCAGAAGGCCAGGCGCTACCGCGGCCTGCGCCGGCTGATGGAAGAAGACAGCATGACCGGCCTGTACAACCACGGCAAGACCAAGGCGCTGCTGCAGCACTACCTGCAGCAGGCCGGGCGCCAGGGCAAACCCATGGCCTATGCGTTGCTGGACATCGACCACTTCAAGCGCATCAACGACACCCACGGCCATGGCATGGGCGACCGGGTCATCATGACCCTGGCCCGGCATCTGCGGCAGCGGGTGCGCGGCACCGACGTGGTGGGCCGCTACGGCGGCGAGGAGTTCGCGGTGGTGCTGTTCGACTGCGGGCCGGAGCAGGCCCTGCACCTGGTCGAAGACCTGCGCGAAAGCTTCTCGCAGGTGACGCACGGGCAGTCGGGCAACCGTTTTGTGGCGACCTTCAGCGGTGGCGTCGCGCATGCGCCGCCGAACACCAGCCTGGCCACGCTGATGGGCCGGGCGGATGAAGCCTTGTACGAGGCCAAGAGGATGGGGCGGAACCGGGTGGTGGCTGAGCGGACGGCGGTTCGGTAGCTGAACGGGGTGAAAGTCCGACAAGGTCCGGAAGGTGCGGGCCGCTATCATGTCCGGTTACTTCCTGTACGCCCGCAGCGCGCCCATTTTGAGCCAGCCACGACGACCCGACGACGCCTCCGACGCCGCCACCCCGGCGCCTGCCTACCTGGGCCAGGTGCTGCGTGAGCAGCGCATCAGCATTCGCGGCGCGCGTACCCACAACCTCAAGAACATCGATCTCGACCTGCCGCGCAATGCGCTGGTGGTGATCACCGGCTTGTCGGGTTCGGGCAAGTCGAGCCTGGCCTTCGACACGCTGTACGCCGAGGGCCAGCGGCGTTATGTTGAAAGCCTGTCGGCCTATGCCCGGCAGTTTCTGCAGCTGATGGACAAGCCCGACGTCGACCTGATCGAGGGCCTGTCGCCCGCCATCAGCATCGAGCAGAAGGCCACCAGCCACAACCCGCGTTCCACGGTCGGCACGGTTACCGAGATCCACGACTACCTGCGCCTGCTGTATGCCCGCGCCGGCACGCCGCATTGCCCCGAACACGGCGTGCCGCTCACTTCGCAGACGGTCAGCCAGATGGTCGACGCGGTGCTGGCGCTGCCGGACGACACCCGGCTGATGATCCTGGCGCCGGTGGCGCGCGACCGCAAGGGCGAGTTCTCCGATGTGTTCGCCGAGATGCAGTCGCAGGGTTATGTGCGGTTCCGGGTGGACGGCACGGTGGTCGAGCATGAAAACCTGGCGCCGCTCAAGAAGACCGAGAAACACGACATCGACGTGGTGATCGACCGCCTGCGGGTGCGGCCCGACGCCGACCCCAAGGCACGCACCGAATTCCGCCAGCGCCTGGCCGAAAGCTTCGAGGCCGCGCTGCGGGTGGGCGGGGTGGAAGGCGCGGGTCGCATCATCGCGCTGGAGATGGACACCGGGGTCGAACACATGTTCAACACCCGTTTTGCCTGCCCCATCTGCGCCTGGTCGATCAGCGAACTCGAACCGCGTCTGTTCTCGTTCAACTCGCCGGTCGGCGCCTGTCCGTCGTGCGACGGTTTGGGTGTGCTGGAGGTGTTCGAGGAAGACCGTGTGGTGGCCTTTCCCAGCCTGAGCCTGGCTGCGGGCGCCGTGAAGGGCTGGGACCGTCGCAACGCTTTCTATTTCACGATGATCGAAAGCCTGGCGGCGCATTACCGCTTCGGCATCGACACGCCGTTCGAAGAGCTTTCCGAGCATGTGCGTGGCGTGGTGCTGCACGGCTCGGGCACCGAGGACATCAAGTTCGGCTACACGCTCGAAGGCAGTGCCAGCGGCCGCAAGCTGAGCCGCAAGCATCCCTTCGAAGGCATCATCCCCAACATGCAGCGGCGCTGGCGAGAGACCGATTCGCCGGCGGTGCGGGAAGAGCTTTCGCGTTATCGCGGCACGCAGTCGTGCCCGTCCTGCGGCGGCGCGCGGCTGCGCATCGAGTCGCGCCATGTACGCATGGGCGAGGGCGAGGGCGCCCTGGCCATCCAGGACGTCAGCCGCATGACCCTGCGCGACAGCCAGGCCTGGTGCGGCACGCTGACGCTGGCGGGCTCCAAGGGCGAAATTGCCCAAAAGATCGTGCGCGAGATCGGCCTGCGGCTGCAGTTCCTGAACGATGTCGGCCTGAGCTATCTCAGCCTGGACCGCAGCGCCGAAACGCTGTCGGGCGGCGAGGCCCAGCGCATCCGCCTGGCGTCGCAGATCGGCTCCGGCCTGACCGGCGTGATGTACGTGCTGGACGAGCCCAGCATCGGCCTGCACCAGCGCGACAACGACCGCCTGATCGAGACGCTGCGCCACCTGCGCGACATCGGCAACAGCGTGATCGTGGTCGAGCACGACGAAGACATGATCCGCGCCGCCGACCATGTGGTCGACATGGGCCCGGGCGCCGGTGTGCATGGCGGTCAGGTGATGGCGCAGGGCACTTACGCCGAGGTTTCGGCCAACCCGAATTCGTTGACCGGCGATTACCTGTCGGGCCGCCGCAGCATCGCCGTGCCGGCCCGCCGCACCGCCTGGCTGCCGGTGGGCGTCGAGGTGCAGGTCGAGCGCGCCGATGCCGCACCGGCGCGGTTTCGCAAGGCCATGCCGACGACCGGCCGCGACGGCCTGCAATCGTTGCGCGTGGTGGGTGCCACCGGCCATAGCCTGAAGGGTGTCACGGTCGACTTTCCGGTCGGGCTTTTCACCTGCGTGACCGGCGTCTCGGGCTCGGGCAAGAGCACGCTGGTGAACGACACGCTGTACACCGCGGCGGCGCACCTGATCCACCGCGCCCACGACGAACCCGCCGAGCACGAAAGCATCGAGGGGCTGGAATATTTCGACAAGGTCATCAACGTCGACCAGTCGCCCATCGGCCGCACGCCGCGCAGCAACCCGGCCACCTACACCGGCCTGTTCACGCCCATCCGCGAGCTGATGGCCGAAACCAACACGGCGAAGGAACGTGGCTACGGCCCGGGCCGTTTCTCCTTCAACATCGCCGGCGGCCGCTGCGAGGCCTGCCAGGGCGACGGCATGGTGAAGGTGGAAATGCACTTCCTGCCCGACGTATACGTGCCCTGCGATGTCTGCCGCGGCGCCCGCTACAACCGCGAGACGCTGGAAGTGCAGTGGAAGGGCCGCAACATCGCGCAGGTGCTGGCCATGACGGTGGAAGAGGCGCACAGCTTCTTCACCGCAGTGCCCACCATCGCCCGCAAGTTGCAGACGCTGCTGGATGTGGGGCTTTCGTACCTGACGCTGGGCCAGGCCGCCACCACGCTTTCGGGCGGCGAGGCGCAGCGGGTGAAGCTGGCGCTGGAGCTTTCCAAGCGCGACACCGGCCGTACGCTGTATGTGCTGGACGAGCCCACCACCGGCCTGCATTTCGCCGACATCGACCTGCTGCTGAAGGTGCTGCACCAGTTGCGCGACGCCGGCAACACCATCGTGGTGATCGAACACAACCTGGACGTCATCAAGACGGCCGACTGGGTGATCGACATGGGCCCCGAAGGAGGCGCCGGCGGCGGCACCGTGGTGGCGCAGGGCACGCCAGAACAGGTGGCAGACAACCCGGCCAGCCACACCGGGCGGTATCTCAAGCGCTATCTCAAGGGCGCGGTCGCCTAGACGGCCTGCGCGGCTGAAAAGCCGCCGGCAAAGGCGGTTTTCAGGTGGTCCACAAAGGCCGACACGGCGCGTGGCACATGGGCAGAGTAGGGGCGCACCGCGAACAGCGATTCGCCGAAGGCGTCCACATTGGCCCACTGCGGCAATACCTCGACCAGCTTTCCGGTCAGCAGTGCCGTCTGCGCGCTGAAGTCGGGCAGCAGGGCGATGCCGACGCCGGCCGATGCAGCGTCGCGCAGCACTTCGCTGTTGTTGGCTGAAAACGGGCCCGAAACCGGCACGGTGACCCGCTCGCCTTCACGGACGAAAGCCCATGCGGCGGCGTCCGGTGCACGTGGATAGAACAGGCAGTCATGGCCGGCCAGGTCGCCCGGTACGGCCGGCGTTCCGCGTCGCCGCAGATAGGCGCGGCTGGCGACGAGCACCGAACGGGTGGGCGCCAGTCGCCATGCGACATGGGTTTCCGGCACGGTCGCCGTGTGCCGCACCGCCAGGTCGAAGCCTTCCACGGCCAGCGAACGCAGCTGGTCGGACATGTCCAGCTCCAGTCGGACGCGCGGATGGGCCTTCAGGAAATCGCCTAGCAGCGGCACCAATTTTTGCCGCGCAAATGCAACCGGCGCAGTGACCCTCAGCAGGCCCTGCGGTTCGGTCGCAAGGTCACGTACGCCGGCAAAGCTGTGGCGGATCTGCTCGAACGCGCCGAGCGTGCCGTCGACCAGCCGTTCGCCGGCCTCGGTCAGGCGCACGCTGCGGGTGGTGCGCTGCACCAGGGGCACGCCGGCCGACCGTTCCAGCTCGGCGATGCGCTGGCTCATCGCTGCCTTGCTGACGCCCAGACGGGTCGCGGCGGCCGTGAAGCTGCCTTGCTGGTGCAGCACGGTCAGCCAGTGGAGGTGGGCCCACAAGGCATCGATTTTTTCGGATTTCATGGATGGATTGTTCACCATGCCAAACAATCAATTCAGCTGGCCGGGGCTATGCAGCACCGCCTTGCGTTCCTAGACTGCCAGTCTCATTTTTTGCCACAGACAGCCCGCCATGACCGCAGCCTTTACCGACACCGCCGACATCGTCCATTTCATCGACGGCCAGCTCTTCCCGGGTTCAGGTGACCGAAGTCAGGCGGTTTTCAACCCGGCGCTGGGCAAACAGGCACGGCGGGTGAGGCTGGCGGCCAAGGCAGATGTCGAAGCCGCCATCGCCAGCGCGAAGAAGGCGTTTCCGGCCTGGGCGGACACGCCGCCCATCCGCCGTGCAAGGGTCATGCTGAAGTTCCTGGAACTGGTCAACCAGCACAAGGACGAGCTCGCCGCGATCATCACGGCCGAACACGGCAAGGTGTTCACCGACGCCCAGGGCGAGGTCTCGCGCGGCATCGACATCATCGAATTCGCCTGCGGCATTCCGCAATTGCTGAAGGGCGATTTCACCGACCAGGTGTCGACAGGAATCGACAACTGGACCCTGCGCCAGCCGCTGGGTGTGGTGGCCGGCATCACGCCCTTCAACTTCCCGGTGATGGTGCCTTGCTGGATGTTCCCGGTGGCGCTGGCGGCCGGCAACTGCTTCATCCTGAAGCCGAGCGAACGTGACCCTTCTGCATCGCTGCTGATGGCGAAACTGCTGACTCAGGCCGGCCTGCCGGACGGTGTCTTCAACGTGGTGCAGGGCGACAAGCTGGCGGTCGACACGCTGCTGGAACACCCGGACGTGAAGGCGATCAGTTTCGTGGGATCCACCCCCATCGCCAATTACATCTACGAAACCGGTGCTCACCACGGCAAGCGGGTTCAGGCGCTGGGCGGTGCCAAGAACCACATGGTGGTGATGCCCGATGCCGACCTGGACCAGGCCATCGACGCGCTGGTGGGCGCCGGATACGGCTCGGCAGGCGAGCGCTGCATGGCGATCTCGGTGGCGGTGCTGGTGGGCGACGTGGCCGACAGGATCATTCCGAAACTTGCCGAACGCGCACGGGCGCTCATCGTGAAGAACGGCATGGAGCTGGATGCCGAGATGGGCCCCATCGTGACGAAGCAGGCACTCGAACGCATCGAGGGCTACATCGCCATCGGCGTGAAAGAAGGTGCCGAGCTGGTGGTCGACGGCCGTGGCTTCAAGGTGCCCGGCCATGAAGACGGCTTCTTTACCGGCGGCACGCTGTTCGACAGGGTCACGCCCGAAATGCGGATCTACAAGGAAGAAATCTTCGGCCCTGTACTCGCCTGCGTGCGCGTCGCCGACTTTGCCGAGGCGGTGGACCTGGTCAACAACCACGAATTCGGCAACGGCGTGGCCTGCTACACCCGCGACGGCCACGTCGCCCGCGAATTCGCCCGGCGCATCCAGGTCGGCATGGTCGGCATCAACGTGCCGATCCCGGTGCCGATGGCCTGGCACGGTTTCGGCGGATGGAAGAAAAGCCTTTTCGGCGACATGCACGCCTATGGCGAGGAAGGCGTGCGCTTCTATACCAAACAGAAAAGCGTGATGCAGCGCTGGCCGGAGAGCACGGCCAAGGGCGCTGAATTCGTGATGCCGACCGCTAAATAAGCGGCGCGGCGCGGCGCGGCGACCGGCCTGGCAGCCGGTTCGTTTATTCGATCGTGGCGCCGGAGGCGTGCACGATGCCCTTCCACTTTTGGTAGTCGCTCTTGACGATGGCGCTGAAGGCTTCGGGTGTCATCGACTGCGGCTCGGCGCCCTGGTCGTGGATGGCGGCCTGCATTTCCCTGGTCGCCAGCAGCTTGTTGACCTCGCGGTTGAGCTGGGTGACAACGGCCTGCGGCGTGCCGGCCGGAGCGAAAAGGCCATACCAGGTGCTGACGTCGAAATCCTTGTAGCCCAGTTCGGCCACGGTGGGCACGTCCGGCAGGGAACTGCTTCGCTTGATCGAAGTGACCGCCAGGGGCCGCAGCTTGCCCGCCTTGATCTGCGCCATGGCCGACGGCACCGAGGACACCATCAGGTCGATGTTGCCCGACAGCACGTCCATCAAGGCCGGATTGGATCCCTTGTAGGGAACGTGGCGGATCTGGATGCCGGCGGCCTGCTTGAAGATCTCGCCCGCGAGGTGGATGGTGGTGCCGTTACCGGGTGAACCGAAGGTGATGCTGTCGGGCTGCGCCTTGGCCGCGGTCACCACGTCGCCCAGGGTCTTGAAGCGCGGGTTGCTGGCCGAGGTCACGATGATGATGGGCGTGTAGGCGACGTCGGCCACCGCCACCAGGTCGCGGGTCGGGTCGTAGCCGACGTTCTTGTAGAGCCAGGGCGCCACGACCATGTTGTCCTTCTGGCCCATCACCAGGTCGTAGCCGGTAGGCTGTGCCTTGGCCGCTTCGGCGATGCCGATGGTGCCGCCGGCGCCGGCGCGGTTGTCGGGAACCACGGTCCACTTGGTGGCTTCGGTGAGCTTCTGGGCCACCAGGCGCGACAGGATGTCGGTGCCGCCGCCGGGCGGGAAGGGCACGATGAGGCGGATGGGCTTGTTGGGATAGTTCGAGGGTGTCTGGGCCTGGACACCGGTGGCGCACACCACCGCGAGCAGCACGAACGACAGGGCTTTGCGAATCATGGGAAGAGTCTCCGAATGGGCTGTACAACGGCCCGTCGGGACTCTTCGGCCCCGGCGCCGGGCGCGCGAGGCGGCAAGTGTGCCGCAAGTCAACAGCGGCGGTGACCGGGGAAACCGCCGGTCAGGACGGATCCTTGCTGCGGGTACGCCCCACCGCGCTGAATATCCCGATGCCCAGCACGATCAGTGCGCCGATGGCGATGTAGGTGTTCGGGACGTGGGCCGCGACGGCACCCCAGATGAGGCCGCCCAGGAAGATGAGAAAACCGATCATGTAAAGGGCAAAGGACACGGCGAACTCCATCTGTTTGAGTAATGTCGGAATCTGCCTTGAACAGGGGCCTGCACGGCGTACGCGACTGCCGTCAGTTGGCCGTGGGCAGGCTCCTACAGCCATACCCGTGAGGGCCAGGGGTCTGCAGGTGAAGGGCAAATAGTGCCCGCATACAATTCGAGGTTCGCCCGCCTGCTGCCCGACCGGCAACCGGCCGTGTGCGAATCGCCCTTTTCTTCATTACCCGACGGCCCTCGCGGCCGTGGAGCAGACAACGTGTTCATCTCTTCCGCTTTTGCCCAGACCGCGCCCGCCGCATCCGCCACCGGCGGCGGCATGATGTCCTCGCTTACCGGCATGCTGCCGCTGGTGCTGATGTTCGTGGTGCTGTACTTCATCATGATCCGCCCCCAGATGAAGAAGCAGAAAGAGCATCGCCTGATGATCGAGGCGGTTGCCAAGGGCGACGAGATCGCCACTGCCGGCGGCATCATCGGCCGCATCACCAAGCTGTCCGAAGGCAGCGTCTCGATGGAAGTTTCGCCCGGCGTCGAAGTGCAGCTGCAGCGCAGCGCCATCGCCCAGGTGCTGCCCAAGGGCACCCTGAAGTAAACAGGCGCCAAGGTGCCGGCCTGCCGGCACTGCCCGTGTTTTTGTCTGTCATCCGGATCGCGCCGGCCCGCCCCGCGATCCCCCCAGCGGCCCCGCCGCACAAAGCGCGATCATGAACCGTTATCCGGTCTGGAAGTACACGATCCTGGTGATCGTGCTGCTGGTGGGCGTGCTCTATACGCTGCCCAATTTCTTCGGTGAAGCCCCGGCCGTCCAGGTCTCGGCGGCCAAGTCCGCCGTCAAGGTCGACACCACCACCCTGAGCCGGGTCGAAGAGGCGCTCAAGGCTGCCAATCTGCCCGTTTCCGGCATCTCTCTCGACGGTACCTCGGTTCGGGCCCGCTTCGAGTCCACCGATGACCAGCTGAAGGCACGCGACGCCGTCCAGCGCGCACTGGTGCCCGACGCCAACGACCCCTCCTACGTGGTGGCGCTCAACCTGCTGTCGCGTTCGCCTGCGTGGCTGACCAAGCTGGGCGCGGTGCCCATGTACCTGGGCCTGGACTTGCGCGGTGGCGTGCATTTCATGTTGCAGGTCGACATGGCCGCGGCGCTCGACAAGAAGGTCGAGTCCTATGCGGGCGACCTGCGCAGCAGCCTGCGCGACAAGAACATCCGCCACGGCGGTGTGTCGCGCGACGGCCAGGCCATCGAGATCCGCGCCCGCGACGCCGCCACCGTGACGGCTGTCAAGAACGCCATCTCCGACCAGTTCCCCGACCTGGTCAGCAGCGATGCCGGTGAAGACGAAAGCGCCCGTGTCGTGGCCCGCATCAAGCCTGAAGCCGTGCGCAAGGTACAGGACCAGGCGCTCAAGCAGAACATCACCACCCTGCACAACCGGATCAACGAACTCGGCGTGGCCGAGCCGGTAATCCAGCAGCAGGGCGCCGACCGCATCGTGGTGCAGCTGCCGGGTGTGCAGGACACGGCCAAGGCCAAGGACATCCTGGGCCGCACGGCGACGCTGGAAGTGCGTATGGTCGACGAGAGCAGCGAAGCCCGTGCCGCCGAACGCAACAGCGGCGCGGTGCCTTTCGGCGACGAGAAGTACAGCGACCGCGCCGGCCAGGCCGTGGTGGTCAAGAAGCAGGTCGTGCTGACCGGCGAGAACCTCACCGACGCCCAGCCCGGCTTCGACAACCAGACCCAGCAACCCACCGTCAACCTGACGCTGGACGCCAAGGGTTCGCGTACCTTCCGCGACATCACCCGCGACAACATCGGCAAACGCATGGCCATCGTGCTGTTTGAAAAGGGCAAGGGCGAGGTCGTGACGGCGCCTGTGATCCGCTCTGAAATCTCCGGCGGCCGGGTGCAGATATCCGGCAGCATGAGCACGGTCGAAGCCAACGACACCGCGCTGCTGCTGCGTGCCGGTTCGCTGGCCGCGCCGATGGAAATCATCGAGGAACGCACCATCGGTCCCAGCCTTGGCGCCGAGAACATCTCGCGCGGTTTCCACAGCGTGGCCTGGGGCCTGGCCGCCATCGCGGTGTTCATGTGTTTCTATTACGCGATGTTCGGTGTCATCTCCAGCATCGCGCTGGTGGTCAACGTGATGCTGCTGGTCGCCATCCTGTCCATGCTGCAGGCCACGCTGACGCTCCCCGGCATTGCCGCCATGGCGCTGGCACTGGGTGTCGCCATCGACTCCAACGTGCTGATCAACGAACGCATCCGCGAAGAGCTGCGCAACGGCGCGTCGCCGCAGGCGGCCATCGCCACCGGCTACGACCGGGCATGGGCGACCATCCTGGACTCCAACGTCACGACCCTGATCGCCGGCCTGGCCCTGCTGGCCTTCGGCTCGGGCCCGGTGCGCGGTTTTGCGGTGGTGCATTGCATCGGCATCCTGACCAGCATGTTCTCTGCCGTGTTCTTCTCTCGCGGCCTGGTCAACCTGCTGTACGGCCGCCGCAAGAAGCTGAAGAGCGTTGCCATCGGCACCGTGTGGCGTCCCGACGCCGATTCGGCTTCGACCGCCGTCGCGAAATAAGCGAATCAGGAAACATCAATCATGGAATTTTTCCGCATCCGCCGCGACATCCCGTTCATGCGCCACGCGCTGATCCTGAACGCGGTTTCCATCATCACCTTCCTGGCCGCCGTGTTCTTCCTGCTGCACCGTGGGCTGCACCTGTCGGTGGAATTCACAGGGGGTACGGTGATGGAGGTCAACTACACCCAGTCGCCTGACCTTGAGTCCGTCCGCAAGTCGGTGGCCGGCCTGGGTTTCCAGGACGTGCAGGTGCAGAACTTCGGCACCGCCCGAGACGTGATGATCCGGCTGCCGGCCCAGAAGGGCGTCAGCTCGGCCCAGCAGAGCGAAAAGGTCATGGCATCGTTGCAGGCCGACAAGAACGCAGGCGTGACCTTGCGCCGCGTCGAGTTCGTCGGCCCGCAGGTGGGCGAGGAGCTCGCGACCGACGGCCTGAAGGCGCTCGCCGTCGTGGTCGCCGGCATCATGATCTACCTGGCCTTCCGCTTCGAATGGAAGTTCGCCGTGGCCACCGTGCTGGCCAACCTGCACGACGTCGTCATCATCCTGGGCTTTTTTGCCTTTTTCCAGTGGGAGTTCTCGCTGGCGGTGCTGGCAGCGGTGCTGGCGGTGCTGGGTTATTCGGTGAACGAATCGGTGGTGATCTTCGACCGGGTGCGTGAAACCTTCCGGCGCCAGCGAAAGATGGACACCGAGGCAGTCATCAACCATGCCATCACCTCGACGATCAGCCGGACCATCATCACCCACGGATCTACCCAGATGATGGTGCTGTCGATGTTCTTCTTCGGTGGTGCCACGCTGCATTACTTCTCGCTGGCGCTGACAATCGGCATCCTGTTCGGCATCTACTCGTCGTGTTTCGTGGCCGCAGCCATTGCAATGTGGCTGGGCGTGAAGCGCGAGGACCTGGTGAAGCCGCTCCCCGCCAAAGGCGATGGCAAGGACCCCAACAACGGGGCTCAGGTCTGAGAATCCGAATCCAACGGGCGCCTCTGGCGCCCGTTTTTCATTGGCGATTCAGGTGGCCGTGACGCCGGTTACGCTGGGGTCGCTGTACACCGCCGAAAGAGGGAAGCGCTGGCCCGCCAGGTAGTCTTCGAGGCAGCGCAGCAAGAGAGGGCTGCGATGCCGCTCGGGGCAGGCCCGGATTTCATCCGCGGTCATCCAGATGGCGCGGACGATCCCCTCGTCCAGTGGCTGGCCTTCGTGGTGTTTGCCGACCTCGCCGGCAAAGGCAAACCTGAGGTAGGTTATGTCTTCGTTGTCGCGGCTGCGGGTGAATCGCGAGATATAGACGCCGACCAGGGCGGTGGGCGTGAACTCATGTGCCGACTCTTCGAGCGCTTCGCGGGCACAGCCCTGTTCAGGCGTTTCTCCGGGGTCGAGGTGGCCGGCCGGGTTATTGAGCTTCAAGCCGTCCGCCGTTTCTTCTTCAATCAACAGGAAATTGCCGTTACGTTCTATCACCGCCGCAACGGTGACATTGGGCTTCCAGCGAAGAGGGGCCTTTTGCGTCATGCCCGGCATTATCCAGAGGCTGAACGACCGCAGCTTGACGTTAAGCTGCGCGCGACTCCAAAACAACAGTGAGACGAGGCAACATGGAAAAAACCTGGCTGAAGGCTTACCCGCCCAACGTGGCTGCCGAGATCGACGCCTCCGGATATTCGTCATTGGCGGCGCTGGTCGAGGAAAGCCTGGAGCGGCATGCCGACAAGGTTGCGTATTCGTTCATGGGTCGCGACATCCGCTTTTCGGAAACCGACGAAGAAAGCCGCCGCATCGCCGCCTGGCTGAAGAGCGTGGGGCTGGTCAAGGGTGACCGGGTGGCGCTGATGATGCCCAACGTTCCGCAGTATCCGGCCGCCGTGATGGCGGTGATCCGCGCCGGACTGGTGGTGGTCAATGTCAACCCGCTCTACACCCCGCGTGAGCTCGAACACCAGTTACGCGATTCAGGTGCCAAGGCCATCTTCATCCTCGAGAACTTTGCCCACACGCTGGAAAAATGCATTGCGTCGACAGCGGTGCAGCACGTGGTCCTGTGTGCCACCGGTGACCGCCTCGGCTGGCTCAAGGGCACCCTGGTCAACTGGGTGGTACGCCACCGCAGGAAGATGGTGCCGGCCTTCCATCTGCCGAAAACCTTGCGTTTCAACGAAGTGCTGGCTCGTGGCGGCCGGCTGGCCTGGACTGCGCCGCAGCTCGGGGCGGACGACATGGCGCTGTTGCAGTACACGGGCGGAACCACCGGTGTCGCAAAGGGCGCCGTACTGCTGCAGCGCAATGTGCTGGCCAACGTCCTGCAGTCCGAGGCCTGGCATGCGCCGGCCATGGCGACGGTGCCGAAGGACGAACAGCCCACCTTCATCTGCGCGCTGCCGCTGTATCACATCTTCGCATTCACGGTGATCATGCTGCTGGCCCTGCGCAGCGGAGCCAAGGCGATCCTGATCCCCAATCCACGCGATCTGAAGGCCACGCTGAAAGCGCTGTCCACCGAACGATTCCATGTGTTTCCGGCGGTCAATACCCTGTTCGTCGGGCTGGCCCACCATCCTGATTTCGGAACGGTCGATTGGAACTGCCTGCGCCTGACCATCGGTGGCGGTGCCTCGGTTTCTGCGGCTGCCGCGGAGCTTTGGCAGGAAAAAACCGGTTCGCCCCTGCGTGAGGGCTACGGCCTTTCCGAGACGTCGCCATCGGTGGCGTGCAATCCGACCGCAGGGGAAACCGTGCAGGGCAGCATCGGTCTGCCGCTGCCGTCGACCGAAATCATGCTGATTGACGACGAGGGCCGCGAAGTGGCGCAGGGCGAGCCGGGCGAAATCGCCATCCGTGGCCCGCAGGTAATGGCCGGCTATTGGCAGCGGCCGGAAGAGACGGCGCAGGTGATGACGGGCGATGGTTTCATGCGGACCGGTGATATCGGTACCGTCGACGAGCGGGGTTTCTTCCGCATCGTCGACCGCAAGAAGGACATGATCCTGGTCAGCGGTTTCAACGTCTATCCGAACGAGATCGAAAACGTGGTGGCCAGCATGCCCGGCGTGGCCGAATGCGCCGCCATCGGCGTGCCGGACGAAAACAGCGGCGAGGCGGTCAAGCTGGTCATCGTGCGCCGCGACCCGGCGTTATCCGAAGAGAGCGTCAAGGCGTATTGCCGCGAACATCTCACCGGCTACAAGCGCCCGCGGGTAGTCGAGTTCCGCGACGAAATGCCGAAGACGCCGGTGGGCAAGATCCTGCGGCGCGAGCTACGCGACAAACCCGAGAAGAAATGATGCCCCCGGCGAACGGTTCGGAGACATGCCTTGGCATATTGAGTGCCCTGCCGGAGGAGCAATACGGACTGGTGGCCTTGCTGGAGCAGGCCCAGCCGCCCCAGCCGCACGCGGGCCGCCATTTCGTCTGCGGCCGGCTGGCCGGACGCCCGGTAGTGCTGGCGCTTTGCGGTATCGGCAAGGTGGTGGCGGCCACTACCGCCACCGTTCTGATCGAACGTTTCGGCGTGCGGCAGCTGCTTTTCACGGGCGTCGCCGGAGGGTTGGCTCCGGGAGTACGTGTGGGTGACGTAGTGGTTGCCGACGGCTTCATTCAGCACGACATGGATGCGTCGCCGCTGTTTCCGCGCCATGAAGTACCGCTTTATGCCACGGCCCGATTCGCTTCCGACCCGCTCCTGTCCCACCGCTTGTTGCTGGCGGCTCGCACCGCTTTGGCCGATGGGGAAAACCTGTGCGACCCGGCAGACGTGGCTCGCTTCGGGTTGCACCATGTGGCGATTCATCATGGACTGGTGATCAGCGGCGACCGTTTTGTGAGCGCCCTCGCGGAAGCAGCAGAACTGCGGGCGGCATTGCCACTGGCCCTGGCCGTCGATATGGAAAGCGCAGCTGTTGCGCAGGTCTGTCATGACTACGGCGTGCCGTTTGCAGCGGTACGCACGGTGTCCGACCGCGCAGACGAAAGCGCACATGTGGACTTTCCGGCTTTTGTCGAAGCCGTGGCCAGCCGTTATGCGCAGGCCATCATCCGCGCGCTGGCGACGTCTACTTCAGCCAGCCCCGGCGGCGGAAATACAGCATCGGAATGACGGCGCTGCTCACCATCAGGGTGATGACGTAGGGATAGGCGGCCTTGCCCAGGGCCGCGAGTTCGGGGAACTGCAGGTTCATGCCGTAGATGCTTGCGATCAGTGTGGGCGGCAGCAGGGCCACGCTGGCCACAGAGAAGATCTTGATGATCTTGTTCTGGTTGATGTTGATGAAACCGACGGTTGCATCCATCAGGAAGTTGATCTTGTCGAACAGGAAGGCGGTGTGGTTGTCCAGCGATTCGATGTCGCGCAGGATCTGCCGCGCCTCCTCGAACTGCTCTGCGTTGAGCATGCGGCTACGCATCATGAAACTGACGGCCCTGCGGGTGTCCATCACGTTTCGGCGAATGCGGCCGTTCAAGTCCTCCTGGCGCGCAATGGCGCCCAGTACCTCGCCGGCCACCGCGTCGGTCACGTTTTCCGACAGCACCAGCTTGCTGGTCTTTTCGAGTTCGTCGTAGATGTTCTCCAGCGTGTCTGCCGAATATTCGGCGTCGACGTCGAACAGCTTCAACAGCACGTCCTTGGCATCGTCGATCAATCCGGGCGCGCGGCGGGCCCGCAGGCGCAGCAGCCGGAAGACCGGGACGTCTTCATCGTGGATGGAGAACAGGACACCCCGGCTCTTCTTGCCAGAGTCGTGCTGGTTCAGGATGAAGGCCACCCGCACCGAGCGAGGTTCTTCTTCGTCGGCGATCAGAAAGTCGCTGCGGACGTGCAGGTCGCCGTTGTCTTCTTCATAGAAGCGGGCGGATTCCTCGATGTCTTCTTCGGTTGCGTCTTCTGGAATGGAAACCGCGTAGTGCTGCTTGATCCAGCGTTTTTCCTCGACCGTGGGCGACTCGAGGTCGACCCAGATGGGCGTGAATCGTGCGAGTTCTTCCAACGACTCGATCTCTTCCTGGAAAAGACGGCCGTTGGCGAGCGTGAAGATGTTGAGCATGGCGCGCTCCCTGGCTTTGGATTACATCGAACGGGGTAGGTGGTGAGGCACGCTTTCCACCCCCGACGTGATCCCGGGAGCAGAAAGCTACCGACTCGGGTAGGTTTCCATGGCGCTTTTCTCCTTGCGGTAAGAGCGCGGATTATGGCACTGCAACATCACCAGCTTGGTGCCGGAAAACTCAATTGTTACGGCCCTGCTGCGATTGCGGTTTCCGGCTTTCATGACGATTTCATAGTTTTGTAGTATCAAAAAAAATCGATATGCATCAGATAGTTGGCGTCGATTTCGCAAAGTCGCTTGCATTCCTTTGCGACTCTCGTGACGGCACTGCATTGCATTCAGGACGGACCGGGCGCATAGTGAATTCGAGCGCTCAACAGATCCCCAGTTCGTACCAGCCGATACCAACGGATGGTTTTTCAAACGGTGTTTTCTAAAAGTTGGAGGAACTTCCATGAACCTGACGATCAGCGGCCATCACCTCGAAGTCACGCCTGCATTGCGCGGCTACGTGACCACCAAACTTCAACGCCTTACCCGCCACTACGACGATCTTGTCGATGTGAATGTCATCCTGACCGTGGAGAGCATCAAGGAGAAGCAGCTGCGTCAAAAGGCCGAGTGCAGCATCCATGTCAAGGGTAGCGAGATGTTTGCCGAAAGCGCGCATGCGGACCTGTATGCGGCGGTCGATGAGTTGATGGACAAACTGGACCGTCAAGTGGTCCGTCATAAGGACAGAGTTCAAAACCACCACCATTCAGCCCCGAAACGCATGATGTGACAGAGGCGCATAGTCTCTTGGCGTGTCAGATGCAAACATGTGTTGCGTCTGCGCGCCATCACTCTTTGCGTGCTAGGTGCTTTCCCGGGGCGGGGGCGCATAATGCGCCTCCACCGCCATGAATCGTCTAGCTGCCATCCTGCCCGCCGAACAGGTCCTCGTGAGCCTCGATGCCACGAGTAAAAAGCGGGCGTTCGAAGAAGCCGGCCTGTTGTTCGAAAGTCTCCATGGGCTCAGCCGGGCCTTGGTGACCGACAGTCTCTTTGCCCGAGAACGGCTCGGGTCGACCGGCCTGGGGCACGGTGTGGCGATCCCGCATGGTCGCATCAAGGGTCTCAAGGCGCCGATGGCGGCCGTCTTCCAGCTTGCACAGCCCATCGGTTTCGATGCGCCTGATGAACGTCCGGTTGCCTTGCTGATCTTTCTGCTGGTGCCCGAAGCGGCAACCCAGAAGCATCTTGAAATTCTTTCGGAAATAGCCGAGTTGCTTAGCGACGCTCCGCTCCGGGAAAAGATCAAGGCCAGCAGCGATGCAGGCGAATTGCATCAAACCATTGCCCAATGGCAATCGACCCAGCCGGCCTGATCGGGTGAAGCCCACCGTCGTCAGCGCAGATGCGCTATTCGAGGAATTTCGCGGTTCACTGCGATGGGAATGGATCGCCGGCCTCGGCGCATCCGAACGTCGTTTCGATGAAATCGTGGTGCGCGCGGCTCGCTCGGGCGCGGATCTCGTCGGCTACCTCAACTACATCCATCCATACCGGGTGCAGATACTCGGCGAACGTGAAGTCGCCTATCTGAGCAGCGCCACGCCGGAAGACTGTGCGCGCCGGATTTCCCGGATCGTGACGCTCGAACCGCCAGTGCTGGTGCTGGCCGATGCCCAAACCGCACCCGAAGCCCTTGTGTCGATGTGCGAACGCGCACAGATTCCGCTGTTTTCCACCTATGAGTCGTCTGCCTTCGTAATCGACGTGCTGCGTGCCTACCTGTCCAAGCACTTTGCCGATCGCACGACGATGCATGGTGTGTTCATGGACATCCTAGGCCTCGGTGTGATGATCACCGGCGAATCGGGATTGGGTAAAAGCGAACTTGGGCTGGAACTCATCTCTCGCGGCAACGGACTGGTTGCCGACGATGCAGTGGACCTGTATCGCATCAACCAGGCGTCCATCGAGGGACGTTGCCCCGAATTGCTGCAGAACCTGCTTGAAGTGCGCGGCATCGGCCTCCTGGACATCCGCGCCATCTTCGGTGAAACGGCGGTGCGCCGAAAAATGCGACTGAAGCTCATCGTTCACCTGGTGCGCAAGGAAACGATGGAGCGGGAATATGAGCGGCTTCCATACGAGCCGCTTACGCAGGATGTATTGGGAGTGCCGGTGCGCAAGGCGGTGATCCAGGTGGTGGCCGGCCGCAACATTGCAGTGCTGGTCGAGGCCGCAGTGCGCAACACCATCTTGCAGTTACGCGGTATCGACACCTACCAGGAATTCGTGGAACGCCACCAGCGCGCCATGGAAACCGGCCAGCGCTGACGGCCGGCCGAGCCCGAGGGGCGGATCAGCCGTTGCGCCGAACAGGCGCCTTTCCGCATTCGGCGCACAGGCCGTAGAGCGCCATCGAATGGTCTTGAACCTGCCAGCCCTTGGCCTTCGCGACGGCTTGCTGGCGCTGTTCGATTTCGGCGTCGAAGAATTCCTCGACCTTGCCGCAGTGCGTGCACACGAAGTGATCGTGGTGCGAGCCTTCATTCAGTTCGTAGACGGCCTTGCCACTTTCGAAGTGACGACGACTCAGGATTGCAGCCTGCTCGAATTGAGTCAGCACTCGGTAAACCGTGGCCAGGCCGATATCGGAGCGCTCTTCTAGCAGCACACGAAAGACGTCTTCGGCCGTCATGTGGCGTTGTTTGCCGGTCTGGAAGATCTCGAGGATCTTCAGGCGCGGCAAGGTGGCCTTTAGGCCGGTGTTCTTGAGGTCGTCGATATTGCTGTGCATGGCGGTTTCCTGGCAGGGCGGCCAGTACCCGCGGGGCGGTCGCCGCGGACCCTGCCGCTACAATCGTTGGATCATATCGCCTGTGCAATCAACCATGTTCGATCACTTCCGCCGTTGCTTCGTCCCCGCGGTTGCTGCCGCCTTTGCGGCACTGCTGACGGGCTGCGGCACGGTCGACAGCGCCAGCAGCCGCCTGGCCAGCGCCATCACACCCTACAAGATTGAAATCGTGCAGGGCAACTTCGTGTCGAAAGAGCAGGTCGCCGCGCTCGAAAAAGGCATGAGCCGCATCCAGGTGAAGGAAGTGCTGGGCACTCCGCTGATCGCCAACCTTTTCCGCGCTGATCGCTGGGACTATGTCTTCACCATCAAGCGGCCGGGTGTCGAGCCGCAGTCGCGCCGCCTGAGCCTGTATTTCGAGAACGATCTCCTGGCACGTTTCGAGGGCGACGAAATGCCGACCGAGGCCGAGTTCGTGGCGACCCTCGATACCCGCACCAAGATCGGCAAGGTGCCCCCCCTGGAGGCCACGCCTGCCCAGTTGGACAAGTTCCCGGCGCGCAGCAAGGCAGACGCCGCTCAGGCCGACAAGGCCATCGCGGCCGATGCGCCTTCCGGCCGGACCTATCCGCCGTTGGAATCCGGCGCCCGCTGACCGCATCAATCCGTGGCGTTTCGCCGCGGGTGTCGGCGATGTCGCCGACGTCACAAGCCATTTGCCCTGCAGGACTGTCTTCGCATGACCGACATCATTTCCACGCCGCTTGCCGCCGGTCCCCAAAAGATCGCCATCGCGGGTGCTTCCGGCCGCATGGGCCGCATGCTGATCGAAGCGATCCGTGCGGACGCCGGCTGCACACTGGCCGGCGCCCTCGATCAGGCAAGCAGCCCGGCGATTGCGTCCGACGCATCCGCATTCCTGGGTTATGCCAGCGGCGTGCCGATCACCGCTGATCTGGCGGCCGGCATCAAGCCCGCCGATGTGCTGATCGATTTCACCCGCCCGGAAGGCACGCTCAAGCACCTGGCCGTGTGCCGCGAACACGGCGTCAATCTGGTCATCGGCACCACCGGTTTCACGGCGGCGCAAAAGGCGGAAATCGAAGCGGCGTCGCGTGAGATCGCGATCGTCATGGCGCCCAACATGAGTGTGGGTGTCAATGTCACCCTCAAGCTGCTCGAGATGGCCGCCAAGGCGCTTTCCACGGGTTACGACATCGAGGTGATCGAGGCACATCACCGCCACAAGGTCGATGCGCCGTCAGGTACAGCGCTCAAGATGGGCGAAGTACTGGCCGAGGCTCTGGGCCGGTCGCTGGAGGACTGCGCCGTTTACACCCGCGAAGGCGAAACCGGCGCGCGCGATCCATCCACCATCGGATTCGCCACGATTCGCGGTGGTGACATCGTCGGCGACCACACGGTGCTGTTTGCCGGTATCGGCGAGCGGATCGAGATCACCCACAAGTCTTCCAGCCGCGCAACCTATGCGCAAGGCAGCCTCAGAGCCGCTCATTTCCTGGCCGGCCGCAAGACCGGACTGTTCGACATGTTCGACGTGCTCGGCCTGCGCGCCTGAGCGGCCGGATGGACACGCTGCAGTTTTTCCTCGACGGCGACGCACTGGCCCGCACCGTGGCCGCAGCACTTTTGCTGCTGTCGGTGGCGAGCTGGATCGTCATCGTCTGGAAAACCTGGCTGTTGCGCACGGCTGCCCGCAGCTGCCGACGTGCCATCGGCGCCTTCTGGCAATCCGCGTCGCCGGCGGATGCCCGTCAGCGGGTTCCGGCCTTTGATCCGCAGGGCCTGGTCATGCCTTTTGTCGGAGCCCTGGACGTGGGCGGCGGCACCGGCATGGCGGCAGGCGGCGACGTCGCCCAGCGGCGTACCCGTGTCTTGCGTGATGCGCTGCACAGCGCATCCGCCCACCTTCAGTTCGGCCAGGTGCTGCTGGCCAGCACCGGTGCCATTGCACCGTTTGTCGGTTTGCTCGGCACCGTCTGGGGCATCCACCGGGCGCTGGTCGATATCGCCGGCGCCGGCCAGATCAGCATCGAACGTATCGCCGGCCCGGTAGGCGAGGCGCTCGTGATGACCGCAGCCGGATTGGCCGTGGCCATCCCCGCCGTGCTGGCCTACAACCTGCTGGGTCGGCGCATCGCCCGCATAGAGGCGGAACTAGAAGGTTTCGCGCAAGACTTGCGCGACCTCTGAGCGGCGCTGGACCGATGGCGTTCGGAAGACTCTCCCGCGGTGCCGAAGGCGCCCCCATGAGCGAGATCAACGTCACACCGCTGGTGGATGTGATGCTGGTGCTGGTGGTGGTGTTCCTGCTGACCGCGCCCCTGTTGGCCACCAGCATCAAACTCGACTTGCCGAAAGCCGCAGCGGCGCCTGCGCCTGCAGGAAAGGCCGGGCTGCTGGTGGTGGTCGATGCCAGCGGGCAGGCCTTTCTGCAGGACCGTCCGTTCACCGATGAGGCCCTCGGCGCGCAGCTGAAGAAAGTCGCTTCCGACGCCCCTGAAACAGAACTCCAGCTGCGCGCAGATACCACCGTGCCCTATGGGCGGGTGGTCGCCCTGCTGGGCCTCGCGCAGCAGGCCGGACTTGTGCATGTGGGTTTCGTGGCGACTCCGCAGGCTGCAACGCCCGGTCGACCCTAAAATCGGGCCTTGCCCACTGGCGCACGGCCGTGTCGGCGCCCACTCGACCAGCGCTTTTCTCTCTCCATGCAAGACAAATACACTCACCAAGAGGTCGAACAGGCCGCCCAGTCCGACTGGACCGCCCGCGACGTCTACCGGGTCACCGAAGACACCAGCAAGCCCAAGTTCTACGCCTGCTCGATGCTGCCGTACCCGAGCGGCAAGCTTCACATGGGCCATGTACGCAACTACACCATCAACGACATGCTGGCGCGCCAGCTGCGCATGCGCGGCTACAACGTGCTGATGCCGATGGGCTGGGACGCCTTCGGCCTGCCCGCCGAGAACGCCGCTCTGAAGAACGGCGTGCCGCCGGCGCAGTGGACCTACGACAACATCGCCTACATGAAGAAGCAGATGCAGGCGATGGGCTTGGCCATCGACTGGTCGCGCGAAGTCGCCACCTGCTCGCCCGAGTACTACAAGTGGAACCAGTGGCTGTTCCTCAAAATGCTCGACAAAGGCATCGCCTACCGCAAGACGCAGGTTGTCAACTGGGATCCGGTCGACCAGACCGTGCTGGCCAATGAGCAGGTCATCGACGGCAAGGGCTGGCGTACCGGCGCGGTGGTCGAAAAACGCGAGATCCCAGGCTACTACCTGAAGATCACCGACTACGCCGAAGAATTGCTGGGCCACGTGCAGACTCAGCTGCCGGGCTGGCCCGAACGGGTGCGGCTGATGCAGGAAAACTGGATCGGCAAGAGCGAAGGCGTACGTTTCGCCTTCCCGCATGACATCCGCGGCGCCGACGGCCAGCTCATCGGTGACGGCAGGATGCATGTGTTCACCACGCGCGCCGACACCATCATGGGTGTGACCTTCTGCGCCGTGGCACCGGAACATCCGCTGGCCGCACATGCGGCATCGCTAGATCCTTCGGTGGCCGCGTTCATCGCCGAATGCAAGGCTGGCGGCACCACCGAGGCCGAACTTGCAACGCAGGAGAAAAAGGGCATCCGCACCGGCCTGTTCGTCACCCATCCGTTCATGGAAGACCCGGTGGAAGTCTGGGTCGGCAACTACGTCCTGATGAGCTACGGAGACGGCGCGGTCATGGGCGTGCCGGCGCACGACGAGCGTGATTTCAGCTTTGCGCTCAAGTACGGCATCCCGATCCGCCAGGTGGTCCAGGTCGACGGCGAACATTACGACTACCACCACTGGAACGACTGGTACGCCGACAAACGCGAGGGTGTCACGGTCAACTCCGACTATTTCAGTGGACTGCCTTATGGCGAAGCGGTCGATGCCGTGGCACATGCCCTGGAAGAACGCGGCCTGGGTGGCAAGAAGACCACCTGGCGGCTGCGCGACTGGGGTGTCAGCCGTCAGCGTTACTGGGGCACGCCGATTCCCATCATCCATTGCGATGAACACGGCGCGGTGCCGGTGCCTGAAAAAGACCTGCCGGTGGTGCTGCCGCAGGACTGTATCCCCGACGGATCCGGCAACCCGCTGATCAGGCATGAAGGTTTCCATGCGGGGGTCGTCTGCCCGGTGTGCGGCAAGGCTGCGCGGCGCGAGACCGACACCATGGACACCTTCGTGGATTCGTCCTGGTATTTCATGCGTTATTGCGATCCCAAGAACGACCAGCAGATGGTCGGCGAAGGCGCGCAGTACTGGATGCCGATGGACCAATACATCGGCGGCATCGAACACGCGATCCTGCACCTGCTGTACGCGCGGTTCTGGACCAAGGTCATGCGCGACCTGGGGCTCGTGAAGATCGACGAGCCTTTCACCAAGCTGCTGACCCAGGGCATGGTGCTGAACCATATCTACTCACGCAAGACACCCAAGGGCGCGGTCGAGTACTTCTGGCCGCACGAGGTCGAAAACGTGCATGACGCGGCAGGCAAGGTGATCGGCGCCACCCTCAAGTCGGATGGCTCGGCTGTCGACTACGGTGGCGTCGGCACCATGAGCAAGAGCAAGAACAACGGTGTCGACCCTCAGGACCTGATCGGCCGCTACGGTGCCGACACCGCGCGCCTGTACACCATGTTCACCGCGCCACCCGAGGCGACGCTCGAATGGAACGACGCCGCCGTCGAAGGCAGCTACCGTTTCATGAAACGTGTCTGGGGTTTCGGCGTCAAGTTGTCCGCCCTGGACAACGTGGCGGCCAACGCCAGCATCGCCGGCATCGACAAGCTGCAGCAGGTGACGTTCGGTGCGCCGGCCAAGGCGCTGCGCCGCGAGGTTCATACCGTGCTGCGCCAGATCGACTACGACTACCAGCGCATGCAATACAACACGGTCGTGTCGGGCGCGATGAAGCTGCTCAACGCCCTGGAGTCGTTCAAGGGTGATGGCGTCGAGGGCGCCGAAGTGGCCGCCATCGAGGGCTTCAGCATCCTGCTGCGGGTGCTGTATCCGGCCACTCCGCACATCGCCGACCAGTTGTGGAAACAGCTGGGTTATGCGGCCGAGCTGGGCGATCTGCTCGATGCCCGCTGGCCCACGGTAGACGAGACAGCGCTGGTGCAGGACGAGATCGAGCTCATGCTGCAGGTGAATGGCAAGCTGCGCGGTTCGGTCCGCGTGCCTGCCGGAGCCGACAAGGCTGCCATCGAGGCGGCCGCGCTCGCCAGCGAAGACTTTGCCAAGTTCTCGGGCGGCGCGACACCCAAGAAGGTGATCGTGGTGCCCGGGCGCCTGGTCAACCTGGTGGTCTGAAGATGCTGAGCCGCCGCTGCCTGCTGGGCCTGGTCCCCGTCTCCCTTGCCGTACCGCTGGCGGGTTGCGGTTTCCATCTGCGCGAGGCGCCCACCTTCGCCTTCAAGTCGGTCTATATCAACGGCAATCCCAACTCGACCTTCGTCGCAGAGCTGCGACGTAACCTGGCAGCCGGAACCGGCCTGGTGGTGACCAGGGAATTGACGCAACGCGACACCAGCGATGTCATTCTGGACATCCTGCAGGACCAGCGGGAACGCATCGTGCTGGGCTACAACTCCAGCGGTCAGGTGCGTGAGTTCCAGCTGCGGGTGCGGGTGCGTTTCGGCCTGCGTACACCCGACGACCGGGAAATATTGCCTTCTACCGAACTGCTGCTGCAACAGGACCAGAGCTACGACGAAACCCTGGCGCTTGCAAAGGAACAAGAAGCGCAACTCATCTACCGCAGCCTGCAGACCGATGTGGTGCGCCAGATCCTGCGGCGCCTGGCGGCTGTCAAGCAGATCTGACCTGCATGCAACTCGCCCCGGCCCAACTCGCCGTCCATCTGCAGAAAGCGCTGCGCCCGCTGTACGCCGTGCACGGCGACGAGCCGCTGCTGGTACAGGAGGCAGCCGACGCCATTCGCGCCGCCGCGCGAAAGCAAGGTGCGGCCGAGCGCACGGTGCACACCGTGGCGGGCGCGCATTTCGATTGGAGCGGCGTACTGGCCGACGGCAGCGCGCTGTCCTTGTTTGCAGAAAAACGCATCGTCGAGATCCGTATCCCTTCCGGCAAGCCGGGAAAGGAAGGCAGCGCCGCGCTGCAGCAGATCGCCGCGATCGCTGCCAGACAGGACGACACCCTGACACTGGTGCTGCTGCCGCGCCTCGACAAGGCCACTCGCACCGGAGCCTGGTTCACCGCACTAGAGCAGCACGGCGTGGGCATCCAGGTCGAGCCCGTCGAGCGTGCGGCATTGCCGCAATGGATCGCCCAGCGCCTGCAATTGCAGGCCCAGCAGGTGGTGCAGGGTGAAGAGGGCCAGCGGACCTTGCAGTTCTTCGCTGACCGGGTTGAAGGCAACCTGCTCGCCGCCCACCAGGAAATCCAGAAGCTGGCGCTTCTGTATCCGGCGGGGCCCCTGTCGTGGGAGCAGGTCGAGAAGGCGGTTCTGAATGTCGCGCGGTATGACGTCTTCAAGCTTTCCGAGGCCGTGCTGGCCGGCCAGACCGTGCGGGTGCAGCGCATGCTCGAAGGCCTGAAAGCGGAGGGCGAAGCCGAGGTGCTGGTGCACTACACGCTGTCCGAAGACATCCGCGCCTTGAAGCGTGTGAAGGACGCCATGAACCAGGGCCGACCGTTGCCGATGGCGCTGCGCGAACAACGTGTCTGGGGTCCACGTGAACGCTTGTTCGAGCGGGTGCTGCCGCGGCTCGACGGCGCACTGCTGTCGACCTTGTTGCAGGACGCCCACAAGGTCGACGGAATCGTGAAGGGGCTCCCCCAGGACGGCTGGCCGCGTGAAGGCTGGCAGGCACTGATGCGGCTGGCACTGCGGCTTTGCCGCGCCTGTTCCACGGCCCCGGTTTCGCGAGCGGCCTGAATCCCCCTCGCGCACGGGGCCGCCGTCGCGTGGGAAAATGGCGGCATGAACGCCTTGAACGTCGCCGAATACGTGCACACCCTGGGGCTCCAGGCCCGGGTTGCGTCCGCCCGCATGGCCAGTGCCGATGCCGCCACCAAGAACGCTGCGCTGCGTGCGCTCGCCAAATTGCTGCGCGAGAACCCGGCGCCACTCGCCGAAGCCAACGCCCGAGACCTCAGCCGCGCCGAGGCGGCTGGCCTGTCGGCACCCATGGTCGACCGTTTGCGCCTCACGCCCAAGGTCATCGAGACGGTCGCGCAAGGCTGTGACCAATTGGCCGCCATGCCTGAAATGATCGGTGACATCGTGGGCCTGCAACAGCAGCCCAGCGGTATCCGGGTAGGGCGCATGCGTGTGCCGCTCGGCGTCTTCGGCATGATTTTCGAAAGCCGCCCCAACGTCACCATCGAAGCCGCCAGCCTGTCGATCAAGAGCGGCAATGCCTGCATCCTGCGCGGAGGCTCGGAAGCCATCGAATCGAACAAGGCGTTGGCGGCGCTGGTCGGCCAGGCGCTCGAGCTTGCGGGTTTGCCCGCCGAGGCGGTGCAGTTGGTGGGCACCACCGACCGCGAAGCCGTCGGGCAATTGATTGCCATGCCGGAATTTGTCGACGTGATCATTCCGCGCGGCGGAAAAAGCCTGATCGAGCGCATCAGCCGCGAAGCCAGGGTGCCGGTCATCAAGCACCTGGATGGCAACTGTCACACCTATGTCGACGATCCTTGCGACATTGCCATGGCGGTAAAGGTGGCCGACAACGCCAAGACAAGCAAATACAGCCCCTGCAACGCCACCGAAGGCCTGCTGGTGGCGCGAGGCGTGGCGGCGGAATTCTTGCCGCTGATCGGCAAAATCTACGCCGACAAGGGCGTGGAAATGCGTTGCGACGCGGAAGCCATGGCGTTTCTGGCCGACGTGCATGGAGCGCATCTTGCGGCAGCGACCGAGCAGGACTGGTCCGAGGAATACCTGGCACCCATCATCAGCGTGAAGATCGTGGCGGACGTGGCGGAAGCCATCGAGCACATCAACCGTTATTCGTCGCACCACACCGACGCCATCCTCACCCGCGACCACATGAACGCACAGCGTTTCCTGCGCGAGGTCGATTCGGCGAGCGTGATGGTCAACACCAGTACCCGTTTCGCCGATGGTTTCGAATTCGGATTGGGCGCAGAAATCGGCATCAGCACCGACAAGTTCCACGCGCGCGGGCCTGTCGGGCTGGAGGGTCTGACATCGCTCAAGTGGGTGGTGCTGGGCCAGGGCGAAATCCGGGGCTGACAGACTCGCGTCAATTCGCTACTTTCACACCCTTGCACTAAGCGCCAGTCACCCCATATCCCTACGACCGGCTCTGCCTTTCCAGCGCAGAGCCTTGTTTTTGCCAGCCAGTCACAGAGGGCCGCATGGTTCCGCATCTCATCACGGCACTCACCGGTCCGATCAACGAACTGGAGCAGCGCATCCTTGATTCCACGCCAGCCATCGAGCGCTGGTTTCGCCTGGAATGGATGGAACACACGCCGCCTTTCTATAGTTCGGTCGATCTGCGAAACGCCGGCTTCAAGCTGGCACCCGTCGACACCAACCTGTTCCCCGGCGGCTGGAACCACCTTACTGGCCAGATGCTCCCGCTGGCGGTTCAGGCCGCCATGGCGGCCATCGAGAAGATCTGTCCGGAAGCCCGGAACCTGTTGCTGATCCCTGAAAACCACGGCGACCCTGACTACCTGGTCAATGTGGCGCAACTGGCGCGCATCTTCCATGCGGCAGGCCTGAACGTCCGGGTGGGCTCGGTCGATCCGGACATCAAGGATGTCACCACCTTGAAGCTGGCCAACGGCGAGGAACTCCGCCTGGAGCCGGTAGTGCGCAACGGTGGCCGGCTGGCCACGCGGCATTTCGATCCCTGCACCATCCTGCTGAACAACGACCTGTCGCAGGGTGCGCCGGGCATCCTCGAAGAACTGCACGAGCAATACCTGTTGCCGCCATTGCACGCCGGTTGGTCGGTACGCCGCAAAAGTCGTCATTTCCAGAGCTACGAAGAGGTCTCCAAGCGTTTCGGCAAGATGCTGGGTATCGATCCCTGGCTGGTCAATCCCTTGTTCGGGCAGGGCGGGGAAGTCGATTTCAACAGCGGCGTGGGCATGGAAGAACTGACTCACAACGTCGACACGCTGTTGTCGCGGGTGCGCCGCAAATACAAGGAATACGGGATCAACGAAAAGGCCTTTGCCGTCGTCAAGACCGATAACGGCACTGGCGGCAAGGGCGTCATGACGGTGCACGATCCGCGCGACCTGCAGTCGTTGAGCGACCGCACACGCCAGAAGATGAGCGCCTCGAAGGACGGCCGCGCGCTGCACGAGGTGATCGTGCAGGAAGGGGTGCCGACGTACGAACATGTAGGCAATGCCACGGCCGAGCCGGTCGTCTACATGATGGATCGTTACGTCGTCGGTGGTTTTTATCGCGTCAACGGTGAACGCGGCATCGACGAGAACCTCAATTCGCCGGGTTCGGGCGTGGTTCCCCTCGACTTCGATGGCAGCGCCCGCATGACGCAGCCCGTCGGCAAAGGCACTGCCGAAGAGCCGAACCGCTTCTACATGTACGGCGTGATCGGCCGCCTGGCGATGTTGGCAGCCAGCTATGAGCTGGAAGCAACCAATCCCGAAGCAGAGATATACGACTGAACGTCCGGCGGCGCGACCGGGTTGTTGCGCCGCAACATATGCGGCTGGTCTTGGCCTGCGGTGGCGTTTGCACCACGTGCCGGAGCGGATGGCCGGCGCACAATAGCGGCCCCAACACAACGGCCCAGTGCCGGCGTACCGGCCGCTGCCAGCGACTGGGGTCCCATCGGGCCAACGCCGAAACGCCTCCGCGCACCCCGTGTCCGACAGCAACAAAACCTCGCTTCCTGCCCTGACCCTGGGTGCCATCGGTGTCGTCTACGGAGACATCGGAACCAGCGTGCTCTACGCAGTCAAGGAAGTCTTCCACACCGGCAGGGTTCCGTTCATGCCCGAGAACGTCTACGGCGTGCTGTCGATGTTCTTCTGGACCCTGGTCATCGTCGTGGCCCTTAAATACGTGGTGCTGGTCCTTAGAGCCGACAACAACGGCGAGGGCGGCTTGGTCGCCATGCTCGCTCTGGCTTCGCAGGCCGTGAAGGACAAACCCAAGTTGCGCAAGGTGCTGCTGCTGGTGGGCATTTTCGGCACTTCGCTGTTTTATGGCGACGGTGTGATCACGCCGGCCATCTCGGTACTGTCGTCCGTCGAGGGTCTAGAAGTCATTTCACCGGCATTCCGCACCTACGTGATCCCGATCACGCTGGTGGTGCTGTTCTGCCTGTTCGTGGTTCAGAAGCGCGGGACCGGCGGCATCGGCAAGTTCTTCGGACCCATCACGCTGGTGTGGTTCATCACCATCGCTGCGTTGGGCGTAATGCACATCTCCGGCCATCCGGAGATATTGAAGGCTCTCAATCCTTATTACGCGCTGCGCTTCATCTGGATGCATCCGCTGGTGACCTTCATCATCCTGGGCGCCATGGTGCTGTGCGTGACCGGTGCCGAGGCGCTCTACGCCGACCTGGGCCACTTCGGCAAGAAACCGATTCGTTGGGCCTGGTTCCTGGTGGTCATGCCGTCGCTCACGTTGAACTATTTCGGCCAGGGCGCCCTGCTGCTGGCCGAACCCGGTGCCGTGCAGAACCCCTTCTTCATGATGGCGCCCCCCTGGGCGCTGCTACCGCTGGTGCTGCTGGCGACGATGGCGACCGTCATCGCATCGCAAGCCTTGATCTCCGGTGCGTTCAGCATCACCAAGCAGGTGGTGCAACTGGGTTACCTGCCGCGCTTGAATGTGCAGCACACCAGCGTGCGCGAAGCTGGGCAGATCTACATCCCGTTCGTGAACTGGGGCCTGTTCGTGGCCATCGTGCTGGCTGTGGTGATGTTCAGGTCATCGAGCAATCTGGCGGGTGCCTACGGTATCGCCGTCACCCTCGACATGCTGATCACCACCGTGCTCACCTTCTTTGTCATTCGATATCGCTGGAACTACCCGCTAGCGCTCTGCCTTGCTGCGACCGGCGCATTTTTTGTCGTCGACCTGGCGTTCTTCGCCTCGAACCTGCTGAAGCTGGTCGACGGCGGCTGGTTCCCTCTGATGATCGGTGGCGGCATCTTCACGCTGATGATTACCTGGAAGGACGGCCGCGCGCTGGTCAACGAAAAGTTGCGCAGCGATGCCATCGACCTGCCGAGTTTCCTGGAATCGGTATTCACCAGTCCGCCAACGCGTGTCGAAGGCACGGCCGTGTTTCTGACCGGCGAACCTGGCAGCGTGCCCAACGCCATGCTGCACAACCTCAAGCACAACAAGGTGCTGCATGAGCAGAACCTGTTCGTCACTGTGCGCTCGCATGAGGTGCCATGGCTGGGCATGGACAAGCGACTCGAAGTCGAACCGCTAGGCCGAAACTGCTGGCAGGTCGTCATCCACTACGGCTTCAAGAACGACCCCGACATCCCGCAGGCTCTGTCCAACCTGCGAGGGCGCGGCTGCGGGCTCGATCCAATGACCACGAGCTATTTCCTGTCGCGCGACACCGTTATCCCGACTATCGGCAGCGGCATGGCCGACTGGCGGGAAAAGCTCTTCGCCCAGATGCACCGCAATGCCGGCGCCGCGGCCGACTTCCTCAACCTGCCCAGCAACTCGGTGGTGGAGATGGGTTCGAAGATCGAGATCTGAGACCGCTGCGGCCATGCGTTTTTTCCGTGACCTGAGCCTGTCTGCGGCCACTGCCGGGCTGGTTGCCGTCCTGGTGGGATTCACCAGCTCCGCGGCCATCGTGTTCCAGGCGGCACGGGCATTCGGTGCCGACGACACCATGGTGTCGTCCTGGATGTGGGCGTTGGGATGGGGCATGGGACTGTGCTCCGCGTTGCCTTCCCTGTGGTGGCGAAAGCCGGTCATGGTGGCCTGGAGCACGCCGGGCGCCGCCGTCCTGGCACTTGCAGGACAAGGCCATTCGATGGCGGAGGGCGTCGGCGTGTTCATGGCGGCCGCCGTGCTGATCGTCCTGGTCGGCGTCACAGGATGGTTCGAACGAGTAATGGACCGCATTCCCGCTGGTATCGCAGCCGCATTGCTGGCGGGGGTTCTGGCCCGCTTCGGCATGCAGGCTTTTGCGGCTGCAGGGTCTTCGCTATTGCTTGTCTTCCTGATGTTGATCGCCTACCTGCTGGCACGCCGCCTGTTGCCGCGCTATGCGGTGTTGTGCAGTTTGGCGGCAGGCACCGCCTGCGCAGCTGCACAAGGCGGTCTTTCGTTTGCTTCGATACCCTTGGCTTTTGCCGTGCCGGTTTTCGTCGCACCTGAGTTCAGTTGGTCCGCAACGATCGGCCTGGCCTTGCCCTTGTTCATCGTCACGATGGCTTCGCAGAACCTGCCAGGCGTTGTCGCCATCCGGGCCGCAGGCTACGTAGTGCCCGTTTCCGGAGTGATAAGCCTGACGGGGCTTCTAACGCTGCTGTTGGCGCCATTCGGCGCATTCGCCTTGAACCTGAGTGCCATTACCGCAGCCATCTGCATGGGGCCGGAAGCTCATCCGGATCCGGCTCGCCGCTACACCGCGGCGGTCAGTTGCGGTTTCTTCTATTGCCTGCTCGGCATCGCGGGCGCGACGGTTGTTGCATTGCTAAGCGCTTTTCCGCCCGCACTCATCGCCTGCATCGCCGGACTTGCCTTGCTGGGCTCCATCGGCAACGGTCTGGCCGTCGCGGTGGAAGACCCACTCCATCGTGAGGCTGCTGTCATCACCTTCCTGGTTACGCTGAGCGGCGTGGTCATTGCCGGCATCGGATCGGCCTTCTGGGGCGTGGTCGCGGGCACGATCGCGTTATTCGTACAAAAATACCGGTCTCGCGCGCGGGCCTGAAGGACAGGTCGGCGCTTTTTGCCGACCAACCCAGCCGCCCGATGCACATTCTTTTCGTTGCCGATCCTCTCGAGTCCTTCAAGATCTACAAGGACACCACCTTTGCCATGATGCGTGAGCTGCAGCGTCGCGGCCATACCCTGGCGGCATGCGAGCCGCAGGATCTGGTCTGGCAGAAAGGCGGCAAGGTTGGTGCAGTGGTGCGCCAGCTGCGCCTCACCGGTGACGCAGACCGCTGGTTCGAGGCAAGCGCCTCCGAGGGGGCCCAGGCGCTGAACACATTCGACGCGATCCTGATGCGCAAGGATCCGCCGTTCGATTCGGAATTCTTCTACGCGACGCATTTGCTTGAACAGGCTGAACGAGAAGGTGCGCGGGTCTTCAACAAGCCGCGGGCATTGCGGGATCACCCTGAAAAGTTGGCGATCCTGGAGTTCCCGGAATTGATCGGACCGACCATCGTGACCCGCAGTGATGCCGCCATCCGTGCCTTTCATGCGGAACATCGCGACATCATCCTGAAGCCGCTCGATGGGATGGGCGGCATGGGCATCTTCCGTGTGCGGGATGACGGGATGAACCTTGGTTCAATCATCGAGACCCTCAATCAAGGCGGCGCTAACACCGTCATGGTGCAAAAGTTCTTGCCTGCCATCGCCGATGGCGACAAGCGGATCCTTTTGATTGGGGGCAAGCCTGCTCCTTATTGCCTGGCCCGTATCCCACAAGGTGGGGAAGTTCGTGGCAACCTCGCTGCGGGTGGCCTAGGAGTTGCCCGCGCCTTGACCGCGCGGGATAGAGAGATCGCCGAATCCGTGGCGCCAATTCTTTTCAACCGCGGCCTTCTCTTGGTCGGCCTGGATGTGATTGGGGAAAGCGTGACCGAAATCAACGTGACCAGTCCGACATGTTTCCAAGAGATCCACGATCAAACAGGTTTTGACGTTCCGGCCATGTTCGTCGACGCACTTGAAGGCGCGATGAACGCACAAAAACCTATGCTATAGTCGCTGGCTCAGCTGCAAAGAGGCGCCTTTATCGAGGTAATTCGGGTGGTTGGGATGATCGGTTCTTCGGGGCTGTATCGCGGATTTGGTGTTGATGGTTTTCTGGGTGTGCGGTTCGAAAAGAATTTGCG
>Ga0308164_10000123_pt1 | contig 221056 bp, 203 predicted proteins | sample PhyTR2_FD_201031 | JGI IMG/M metagenome (GOLD analysis project Ga0308164, IMG submission 201031) | Phyllosphere microbial communities from UC Gill Tract Community Farm, Albany, California, United States - DLSLT.R2 | ecosystem: Host-associated > Plants > Phyllosphere > Unclassified | place... | reverse complement strand
CTTCCCAGTAACTTGGCAAACACGTGCCATAACGCACTCCTTAAAAGACATTCCACAATTGGAAAAACAAGAGTATATCCAAAAAACTTAGGATATTCAATGACTTGTGAAAAACAATGGTGTCATGGATATATCATGAAATTTAACAATTGCGCGTAAACCCTTGAGCCAGCAGGGGTAAACCTATAATTGTCCGTGCTCGGCGAACGAATGCACGTGGTGTCCCGCCACCACAAAATGATCGAGGATGCGGATATCGACCAGCGCCAGCGCTTGCACCAGCGACCTGGTGAGCCGCAAATCGGCCTCGCTGGGGTCTTCTGTACCCGACGGATGGTTGTGGGCCAGCATGATGCTGGCAGCATTGCGCGCCAGCGCTTCCTTGACGACTTCGCGCGGATAGACGCTGGTATGCGTCAGCGTGCCCCGGAACAGTTCCTTCACATCGACCAGGCGGTTCTTGACGTCGAGGAACAACACGTAAAACGATTCGAAGGTGCGGCCGTTGAACAGCAGCCGCAGGTACTGTTTCACCGCCTGCGGTGAGCCGAGCGTGGTGGGGTGGCGCAATTCCTCGAGCATGGCGCGCCGCGCCAGTTCCATCACCGCCTGCAACTGGGCAAACTTGGCCGGGCCCATGCCGTTGATCGCGGAAAACTCCAACAGGGTGGCGCCAAATAACCCTTGCAGCGAACCGAAGTGCTGCATCGCGTGCTGGCCAAGCTGGACCGCATCGATGCCACGCACGCCCACGCGCAGAAAAATCGCCAGCAATTCCGCATCGGACAGCGCACCGGCGCCATCGCGGATCAGGCGCTCGCGCGGACGCTGGTGTTTGGGCCACTGGTTGATTGTCATCGGGTTTCTCCGCCGCAGTTGTCTGGCAATTATGCGGAGCGGGTTCGGCCGTGAACCGGCGCATATCAAGCGTGTGGCGGTTAGATCTGTTTCAGTAGGGAGCAGGCAGCCGATTGCAATACACCGGTAGCGGGGACACGGCGCTGCGACGTAGCATCCGGACAATGCGATAGCGAGCAACGCCGGTCCCGCTGTCGCGGCGCGCAAGCAGTGCCTCATTCCTTGCTGAGATAGGTTCTTATCCCAACTTCGGGTATAGCAGGCGCTGGGCCGCATAGATGCCACGCCGGCCCGAGAGCACGTAGCTGAGTGTGCAGCCCAGCGCGGCGTACACCGCGATGTCAAAGCCGAACAGTTCGATGGCGAGGATGGTGGAGGCAAGCGGCGTGTTCGATGCCCCGGCAAACACGGCGGCCAGTCCCACTGCTGCCAGGAATGGCGGCGGCAGGTGCAGCAGTGGCGCCAGCACGTGGCCCAGCGTGGCGCCAACGAAGAACAGCGGCGTCACCTCGCCGCCCTTGAAACCGCTGGCGATCGACCACGCCGTCATGACCAGCTTGACCAGGAAATCCTGCGGCGCCACCTGGCCCGAGAAGGCGGCCTGCAGCACCGGCAAGCCCAGGCCCAGGTAGCGGTCGGCACCGCCGACGGTCATGGCGAAAATCACGATGACTGCGCCGCCGATGACCGGGCGCAGCAGGCTGTTGGCCACCCAGCGTTTGTACAAGGCCGAGAAACCATGGATGGCCATGCAAAAAGCCCGCGCCGCCAGTCCGAACGTCACGCCGGCCACGGCAACGAGCAGCAGCGGCATCCCGCCCAGCGCCGGCATGGCACCCGCCGCGTAATGCATGTGGTGCGCTCCCAGGCCCAGCGTGACGAAGTGTGCGATCACGGCTGACAGCAGGCAGGGCAGCAGGGCGCTGGCGGCCATGCCGGTCAGCGCCACCACTTCGATGCCCCAGATGGCGCCAGCGATGGGCGTGCCGAATACGGACGCGAAACCGGCCGCCATGCCGGCCGTGATGATCAGCGTGCGGGTGTGATTGCTGACCTTGAATAGTTTGCTCAGCTGGTCCGACAAGGCGCCGCCCATCTGCACCGCCGTCCCCTCGCGCCCGACTGAAGCGCCGAACAGGTGCGAGGTCAGCGTGCCGAACAACACCAGCGGCGCCATGCGCAGCGGGATGGTGTTGGTGGGCGCGCGGGTTTCGTTGATCAGCAGGTTGATGCCGGCATCGCTACCGGCGCCATAGCGCCGGTACAACCATGCCACCAGCAGGCCGGCGACCGGCAGCAGCCAGATCAGCCAGCGGTATTGCCCCCGCCAGTGCGTCACCGCGTCGAGCGCGAGCAGAAAGGCGGCCGACGCCGCGCCAGCCAGCACGCCGATCAGGCACGACAGGGCGGCCCACTTGATGAGCTTGGCAAATATCGAATGTTTGAAGTGGTCCACTATGTCCTCGATTCACGCAAACCTGGACATACAGACTCGACGACCGCGCGCCTACATCTTCCCGACCAGGAATCAGCAGGCATCATCAGCCGGATGGCGGTTTATGAAAGTTGCAGGAGGAATGCCATCTCCTTGAGGGAGTTTAGCATAGTTGCCAGCTAGTCAAACCAGGCCAGGGTAGGACGTGCGGCAACATGCACATCAGCTTTCGGCAGCCCGACGCCATCGAGGATCAGGCCGAATCAGGCAAGGTGGCTTACAATACAGCCTTTGTCAGCTTACCGAATTCACGTCATGTCTAACGAGCAACCTGTCGTCACCCCGTCGGCCTATCTCACCCTGCATTACCGCCTGGCCTCCGTGGATGGCAAAGATATCGTCACCACTTTCGGCGGCACGCCGGCCACGTTGATGCTGGGCCAGGGGCAACTGGCGCCGGTGCTCGAAGAGCTGCTGCTCGGCATGCCCGAAGGCACGCACAAGACCTTCGAGCTGGAACCGGGCGTGGGCTTCGGTCCGCGCAACCCGGAGCTGATCCGTGAAGTGTCGCGCGCCACGCTCGACGCCAACTCGGCGCCCGATGCCGACTATAAAATCGGCGACCTGGTCGATTTCGCAGCGCCGGGCGGCGGCCGCTTTGCCGGCATCCTGCGCGAGCTCGGTGCAGAAACCTGCTTATTCGACTTCAACCATCCGCTGGCCGGCCAGCCGTTGAAATTTGAAGTCAACCTGATCTCGGTGCTGTGAGACTGAACCTTGAGGATTAACCCATGAGCGATAAAGAACTCCTGCTGGCCCAGCCGCGCGGCTTTTGCGCCGGCGTCGACCGGGCCATTGAAATCGTCGAGCGCGCCCTGAACCAGTTCGGCGCGCCGATCTATGTGCGCCACGAAATCGTCCACAACGCCTATGTCGTGGCCGACCTGCGCGCCAAGGGGGCGATCTTTATCGAGGACCTCGACGATGTTCCGGCCGGCAATACGCTGGTGTTCTCGGCGCACGGCGTTTCGCGCGCGGTGCGGGCCGAGGCTGAGTCGCGCGGGCTGTCGATTTTCGACGCCACCTGCCCGCTGGTCACCAAGGTCCACGTGGAAGTGGCCAAGATGCGCAAGCAGGGCTGCGAGATCATCATGATCGGCCACCAAGGCCACCCGGAAGTGGAGGGCACCATGGGCCAGACCGACCAGGGCATGTACCTGGTGGAAACCGTGGACGATGTCGAACACCTGGTGGTGGCCAAGCCCGACCAGCTGGCCTACGTGTCGCAGACCACGCTGTCGGTCGATGACACCATCGAAATCATCGCCGCGCTCAAGCGCAAGTTCCCGGCAATTATCGAGCCGAAAAAGGGCGACATCTGCTACGCCACCACCAACCGCCAGGAAGCCGTCAAGTTCATGGCGCCGCAGGTGGAACTGGTGATCGTGGTGGGCAGCCCCAACAGCTCGAACTCGAACCGCCTGCGCGAAGTGGCCGAAAAGATGGGTACCCCTGCCTACATGGTCGATAACGCTTCGCAGATCGACCCGGCCTGGCTCGACGGCAAGGTGCGCGTGGGCGTGACAGCCGGCGCGTCGGCGCCCGAAGTGCTGGTCGAAGCCGTGATTTCGCGCCTGAAAGAGTGCGGCGTGCGCAGCGTGCGTCCGCTCGACGGCGTGGAAGAGTCGGTCACATTCCCGCTGCCCAAGGGCCTCGATGGTCCAAAACTTGCACCAATCGAGGGCGTCGCGTAAAAACGCCTTGATCGCGGCGGAATTTAATTCAGTTACTGCTGAGTTATTCCGCTGTTAGTTTTTCCAGAATCTCGCTATCATTGCCTCGCTCTTAAAAGCTTGTCGTTTCGTCTCCAACGGTACTTCTGGTACGAAACTTGCATTATGAATGCGTAGCCAACTGCGGCACTACGGGAACTTGCTTTCCGGGTGCCGTTTTTGTTACGTGGTGCAGGCATAACATAGTAAAGGTTCTCAATGGATACCCTTATCCAACAAATTATCAACGGGCTGGTGCTCGGCAGCATGTACGCACTGGTCGCGCTCGGTTACACCATGGTGTACGGCGTGCTCAACCTCATTAACTTCGCCCACGGCGACGTCTTGATGATCGGCGCCATGACCGGGCTGACCATCCTCAACTTGCTCAATCAATATGCGCCCGAAATGCCCGGCTATATCAAGCTGGCGATTGCCATCGGCGGCGCGATTCCGGTCTGCATGATCGTCAACGTGCTGATCGAGCGGGTCGCTTATCGCCGGCTGCGCAACGCCCCGCGCCTGGCTCCCTTGATCACCGCGATCGGCGTGTCGATCCTGCTGCAGACGATTGCCATGATGATCTGGACCCGCAACCCGCTGCCATTCCCGCAACTGCTGTCGCCCGAGCCGGTACTGATCGGCGGCGCGCTGATTTCGCAAACCCAGATCTTGCTGCTGGTGCTCGCTGCCGCATCGATGGTGGGCCTGGTGCTGCTGGTGGAAAAAACCAAGATGGGCCGCGCCATGCGCGCCACGGCCGAGAACCCGCGCGTCGCCGGCCTGATGGGCGTCGATTCGAATAAAGTGATCGTGCTGACGTTTGCGCTCGGTGCGGCGCTTGCTGCCGTGGCCGGCGTGATGTGGGGCGCCAATTATGCGTCGATCCAGTTTGCCATGGGCTTCCTGCCCGGCCTGAAAGCGTTCTGCGCGGCCGTGCTGGGCGGTATCGGCAACATCTACGGCGCCATGATCGGCGGCATCGTGCTGGGACTGGTCGAAAGCCTGGGCGCCGGCTATATCGGCGACCTGACCGGCGGCTTCCTTGGCAGCCACTACCAGGACATCTTCGCCTTCGTGGTGCTGATCCTGGTGCTCACCGTGCGGCCGTCCGGCATCATGGGCGAGCGCGTGGCCGACCGCGCATAAGGAGACCGAGATGGCTATTTTTGACACTTCGCATAACCCGCGCAAGGCTTACGCCAGCATGGCCGTGCTGTTGATCGGCTTGCTGATCTTCCCGTTCTTTGCCGCCCAGTTCGGCAATTCGTGGGTGCGCATCATCGACATGGCGCTGCTGTACATCATGCTGGCGCTGGGCCTGAACATCGTGGTCGGCTTTGCCGGCCTGCTCGACCTCGGCTACATCGCGTTCTTCGCGGTGGGCGCGTACGTGACCGGGCTGCTGGCGTCGCCGCAGTTCGCCACCTTGCTCGAATCGATGATCTACGAGTATCCGGCCGTGGCCGATGCCCTGATTGCCGTGCTCGGGCCCGAGATCCAGCAGAACGGCATCCACCTGTCGGTATGGGCCATCGTGCCGATCGCCGCCATCCTGGCCGGTTTCTTCGGCGCCTTGCTGGGCGCCCCTACGCTCAAGCTGCGCGGCGATTACCTGGCCATCGTGACCCTGGGCTTTGGCGAGATCATCCGTATCTTCATGATGAACTTGAACGAGCCGATCAATTTCACCAACGGTCCGCAGGGCATCAACATGATCGACCCGATCCGTGTGTTCGGTGTCAACCTGGCCGGCGAGGCCGGCTCGCGCGCCACTGTCATGCTGGGCGACTTCGCCATGCCGTCGGTTAATGCTTACTATTACCTGTTCCTGTTCCTGTGCGTGGTGATCGTGTTTGTCACGGCGCGCCTGCAGCACTCGCGCCTGGGCCGCGCCTGGGTGGCGATCCGCGAAGATGAAATCGCCGCCAAGGCCATGGGCATCAACACCCGCAACGTCAAGCTGCTGGCCTTCTCGATGGGCGCGTCGTTCGGCGGCGTGGCGGGCGCCATGTTTGCCGCGTTCCAGGGTTTTGTCTCGCCCGAGTCGTTCTCGCTGACCGAATCGATCGCCGTGCTGGCGATGGTGGTGTTGGGCGGCATCGGCCATATCCCGGGCGTGATCCTCGGCGGCGCACTGCTGGCGTCGCTGCCGGAGGTGCTGCGCCACGTGGTGGAGCCGCTGCAACAAAAACTGTTCGGCCATGTCGTGATCGAAGCGGAAGTGCTGCGCCAACTGCTGTACGGCCTGGCGCTGGTGCTGATGATGTTGTACCGCCCGGCGGGCCTGTGGCCGTCACCGAAGCACGAAGACCGTCCCGACCACGATTCGGACACCAAAGATAAATCGTCCGACACGGTCGCGGCTTGAGGAGTGCAACGATGAACGCAACCATGAATGAACAGCCAACCATTTTGAATATCGCCGGCGTGAATAAACGCTTCGGCGGCCTACAGGCGCTGACCGACGTCGGCATCACGATCAAGCAGGGCCAGATCTACGGCCTGATCGGCCCCAATGGCGCCGGCAAGACCACGTTCTTCAACGTCATCACCGGCCTGTACCAGCCCGATACCGGTACCTTCGAGCTGGCCGGCAAGCCGTATTCGCCGTCCGCCCCGCATGAGGTGGCCAAGGCCGGCATCGCCCGCACCTTCCAGAACATCCGCCTGTTTGGCGAGATGACCGCGCTGGAAAACGTCATGGTCGGGCGCCACGTGCGCTCGAAGCAGGGCGTGTTCGGCGCCATCTTCCGCCACAAGGCCGCGCGCGAGGAAGAAGCGTCGATCCGCACCCGCGCCCAGGAACTGCTCGATTTCGTCGGCATTGGCAAGTTTGCCAACCGCACCTCGAAATTCCTGTCGTACGGCGACCAGCGCCGGCTGGAAATCGCCCGCGCGCTGGCCACCGATCCGCAACTGCTGGCGCTCGACGAACCGGCGGCCGGCATGAACGCCACCGAAAAACTGGCGCTGCGCGAGCTGCTCATCAAGATCAAGCAGCAGGGCAAGACCGTGCTGCTGATCGAGCACGACGTCAAGATGATGATGGCGCTGTGCGACCGGCTGATGGTGCTGGAGTACGGCAAGCCGATTGCCGAAGGCCTGCCGGCTGAAATACAAAGCAACAAGGCGGTGATCGACGCCTACCTCGGAGGATCGCATTAATGAGCAGCAACGTACTGAAAATCTCCGGGCTCAAGGTCGCCTACGGCGGCATCAAGGCGGTCAAGGGCATCGACCTTGAAGTGAACCAGGGCGAACTGGTCGCGCTGATCGGCGCCAACGGCGCCGGCAAGACCACCACCCTGAAAGCCATCACCGGCACCCTGCCGGAGTGCAAGGTCGAAGGCACGATCACCTACCAGGGCGAGTCGATGAAGGGCACCAAGTCCTTCCACCTGGTGGAAAAGAAGCTGGCGATGGTGCCGGAAGGGCGCGGCGTGTTCACCCGCATGACCATCGAGGAAAACCTGATGATGGGCGCGTTCACGCGCAACGACAAGGCCGGCATCGAGGCGGACGTCGCCAAGTGGTTCGACGTGTTCCCGCGCCTGAAGGAACGCGCGCAGCAGCTGGCCGGCACCCTGTCCGGTGGCGAGCAGCAAATGCTGGCGATGGCGCGCGCGCTGATGTCGCACCCGAAACTGCTGCTGCTCGACGAACCGTCGATGGGCCTGTCGCCGATCATGGTGGACAAGATCTTCGAGGTGATCCGCAACGTCTCGGCCGAAGGCATCACCGTGCTGCTGGTGGAGCAGAACGCCAAGCTGGCGCTGCAAGCGGCCCACCGCGGCTACGTGATGGACTCCGGCGTGATCACCATGACCGGCCAGGCCAGCGCCATGCTGGACGACCCGCGCGTGAAGGCTGCCTACCTGGGCGAGTAGGCGCCAGGCATATTAGCCGGCTAAGCCAGCAAAGCCGGCCGGGCCAACTGGTCGCGCTGGTTGCGTTCGATGTGCTGCCTTGACGGTCCATGTAGCCGGTCGCCGCCCAGCCGGAAGGTACCCACCAGGTTACTCATGTGTAAAGCCTGGTGCTTGAGCTGACCGGCGGCAGCGGCCGTTTCCTCCACCATTGCCGCATTCTCCTGGGTCATGCGGTCGAGCTGGCTCACTGCAATAGTCACCTGTTCGATGCCATGGCTTTGCTCGGTGGCCGACAGGCTGATGTCGTTGATGATGTCCACCACGTGATCGACGCTTTGCACGATCTCCTCCATGGTGGCGCCGGCCTGGCGCGCCAGTTTGCCGCCGGCGGCCACATTCGCCATCGAGGCGTCGATCAAGGTCTTGATTTCCCTGGCCGCAGCGGCGCTGCGGTGGGCCAGGGTGCGCACCTCGCTGGCCACCACCGCGAAGCCCTTGCCTTGCTCGCCTGCGCGCGCCGCTTCGACGGCGGCGTTGAGCGCCAGGATATTGGTCTGGAAGGCGATGGCGTCGATGGTGCCGAGGATCTGCGCGATCTGCCGCGAGCTGGTGTCGATCGCACCCATGGTATCGACCACGCTGGACACCACGCCGGCGCCTTTGCGCGCCACGCTTGATGCCGCCATCGACAGGTCGGCCGCCGTCTGTGCGGCCTGTGCCGTGCTCTTGACGGCCACCGTTAACTCTTCCATCGACGCTGCTGTTTGCTCCAGGCTGCCGGCCTGTTCCTCGGTGCGGGCGCTCAGGTTGGCGTTGGCCGAGGCGATCTCGGCAGAGCCGTCGGCAATCAGGTGCGCCGCTGCGCGCACCTCGCCCACCAGGCGCGCCAGCGCGCGCCGCATTTGCGCCAGCGAGGCCATTACGCTGCCATCCGGCATGCCGGCGGCGCCGTCTTCGTGGCTCAGGTCGCCACCGGCCACCTGTTGCGCTGCCGCGCCCAACAGCGCCGGTTCGCTGCCGAGCGCGCGATGCAGCGTGCGCGAGATCCAGAGCCCGGCCAGCACCGCCGACGCCAGCGCCAGCAGGCAAACCGCGACCTGGCGGTTGCGCTGCCGGTCGAAGTCCGCCGCGCCGGCGCGTTGGCGTACGACGGCGCGGGTGTCGGCATACCGCGCATACTCGGCGCTGGACCGGCCCAGTTGCGCCAGCAGCGGTTGGCACTCGCGATTGAGCTTGTCGATGGCCTCGGTACGCTGGCCGGCCAGGCCCAGTGCGACGATGGCTTGCGCCACCGGCCCGTACTGCGCCTCCACTTGCACCAGGGTGGCAATCAAGGCGGCTGCGGGGCCGGTGATCTCGCGCGACTGCTGCGCGCTGCGCTGCAATTGCTCGAGATAGCCGCTCACTTCCAGGTGCGACTGCTGGACGCGCTCCGCCTCGGCAGCCACTTGCCCGGCGTCGTCGAGCAGCAGCATATTGCGCGCACCGAGGGCACGATGGTCCACGGCCTGCTGCAGTTTTGCGACCAGCACCGCGCGGGCGTTGGTTTCGGCCAGGTAACTGTTGAAGCGCTCATTGGCCTGCAGCAGCGAGGTCAGCGCCATGCCTGACACCAGCAGCACCATGCCGGCCAGCGCGGCGAAGGCGAGCGCCAGTTTTCCTTTGATTGTGCGAATGTGCATCATGATGTCGTGCTTTCCAAATGAGGGGGAGGGTGGAGCCGGGATACGACGGCAACCGGCTCGGGATCGAATTCCACCCGGTCCTTGCCGCCGAGCTTGGCGCGATAGAGGGCTTCGTCAGCCAGGCGCATGCTGCGCGAAATATTCTCGTTCTCGAGCACGCAGGCGCCGATGCTCACGGTCACGCGGCGGCCGGCGATGGGCGTGGCGCGCACTGCCTGTAGCAGGCGTGCGGCGATGGCTTCGGCATCGCCGCGCCGGCCGCGCACCACGATGGCAAATTCTTCGCCGCCCAGGCGCCCGTGCGGCAGGCCGGCAGCCACATCCCCGATGATGGCGCCCACCTGCCTGAGCACGGCGTCGCCCGTGTCGTGGCCGGCCTCGTCGTTGACGCGCTTGAAATCGTCGATATCGAGCATCAGCAGGTAACCGTCCAGCTGGCGGCGCTGGAGCGCCAGGGTGACCGCTTCCATGAACCAGCGGCGATTGGGAATCGCGGTCAGGTGGTCCTTGTAAGCCATGTCCACCAGGCGCAGGGTGCACACCTGGTTCAGGTGCCGCAACCGGTGCAGGAACATGCTGATCAACAAACCGATCAGCATTGCCGAACCGATCAGCAATTGCGGCCACAGGCCATGGCCGTGGGCAAACACCGACGTGTGCAAGTCGATCGGGAGCACTTTCCACATCACCGCCATCAGCAGCAGGTACATGAACGGCCCGCTGATGATGACCGCGACCGAGACAGCCATCAGCGCGCCGAGCGGCAGCGTCCAGTAGGGCGCACGCTCGGTGGCGATCAGGATCAGGCGAAAGCCGGCGCCGGCAAACAGCATCGACGAAAATCCGCCGATGTTGAGATGCACGTAGTTTCGGCTGAGATGGCTGACAAGGATGCCCAACAGCAGGCCCAGCACGCAGGCGCTGAAGGTTGTTCCGATATCGAGCACGAAGGGCGGCGCCACGGCATATGCTGCCAGCAATCCCGTCAGCGCGATCCATTGCAGCGACAGGCTGGGCGTTTTCAATTCCTGGAGAAAATACTGCTTGCGCGATTGCTCGTTCAAATTCAAATCGAGAATGCCTGAAATCTCGTTAATTCTGCGTGCAATGATCATGTGTGTCGCCTTCTCAATTGGTGCACTCATGAGGCTGGCGTTCAACCAGTGGTGGTGGTTTCCTTGTGGAAAATTTGAGCCGAGCATAGCGCGTCCGCAACAGGGCGGCCACTACACCATGGTTCTATTGATGGTCCGCTGGTGCGCCGGTATATTGATGTGTCGGGAAATGCAGAAAGCCACCATGCAGCGCGCAGTAAAGGGAATAAACATAGCAGCAGCATGGTATTGGCTGGCCGCGCTGATGGTCATGACCATCCCTGCCGCAGCCACAGCCGTAGCCACCCACCAGCAAGCGTTTTACGACGTGGCCGACGCCAGCCAACTCGGGGTGATTCTGCGTTACGACCTGCTCGAAGACCGCTCGGCCAGGCAGACGATTGCGGACGTGCGCAACCAGGCCGGCTGGCGCCATGCCAGCGGACAATCGCCGCGCTTCGGCTTTACCGGTTCGGCGTGGTGGGTGCGGCTGGAACTGGGCAACTCGTCCACGCAGGAACAAAACGTGGTGCTCGACCTGAAGACGCCCTTGCAGGATTACGTGGACTGGTATGTGTTCGACGCCGAGCTCGACCAGTTGAAGACCAGCGTTGCCAGCGGCGACCGGCGGCCGTTCGACTTTCGTTACCAGCGCAATCACACGCTGTCGTTGCCGCTGGCCGTGCGTCCGGGCGAGCGCCTGCAGGTGTACCTGCACATGGCCTCGCATGACGGCTTTCTCGAGTCGCCACCGCTGTCCCTGCTGGCAGCGCAAGACTTCATGGCGTACCGTTCGCAGGAAAAATTCTATCTGGGCGCGTATTTCGGCTGCCTGCTGGCGTTTTGCTTGTGCAGCCTGTTCCTGTACGGGCTGACGCGGGAAAATACCTACCTGCTGTTTTCAGCCTTTTTGTTTCTCACCGTGTGCACCAACCTGGTGTATTACGGCGTCAGCGCCGAGCTGCTGCTGCGTACCTATCCCGAGGCCAACAACCTGGTATTGCTGACCTGCTTTTCCATGGGCGGCGGCTTTTTCTTCCTGTTCGCCCGCCAGTTCCTGCGGCTGTCGGCACACACGCCGTCCTTGCTGATCGGCATTTACGACGTCGTGATCTGCCTGTTGTTCGCTGCCGTGACGTGGGTATTCATGGCCGGCTATGCGGCGGCCTACGCGGTCATCGGCCACTTGATGCTGATCGATATCGTGTTGCTGGCGGCGCTGGCGATCCGCCTGTGCTGGCAGAAAAATATCGACGCGCTGTTTTTCTTTGTTGCCTTTTTTCCGATGGGTGTGTCACTCAGCATGAAGCTGCTCAGCCTGAGCAATGTGTTCACCGTCCAGTATCTTTTGGAGAAGAATTTCTACCTTGCGCAAACGACGATCTTTGCCGTGGTGGCGCTCGGCTTTTCCATTGCCCACTCGATGAAAACCTTGCGCCTGGCCATGCATAACGCCCGCTCGCGCGAGCTGGAAGCGGCCATCGCCCTCAAGGACAGCGAAGTGAAAATGTTCCACCTGGCGCGGGTGACCATGGCCGGGGAAATGACGGGCGCGGTGGCGCACGAGCTGAGCCAGCCGCTGAGTTCGATCCTCACCAACAGCCAGGCGGCGGAAATGATGATCAAGAGCCACCGGCTCGACCCTGCCGCCCACCTGGCGATCGTGCTCGACATCATCCACCAGGCCCAGATGGCCACCGCCGTGATCGTGCGCGTCCGCCGTTTGTTGTTCCCCGGCACCCAGGCCGCAGACAAGGTGTATGTGCCCAGGGTATATGCCACGGTGCAAACTCTGCTGCGCCACGACTTTACGCAAAAGCAGATCGTGGTGCACGAGCAATGCGAGCCCGGCCTGTATATCCGGGGTGACGCCATCCAGTTGCAGCAGGTACTCGTCAACCTGCTGATGAACGCGGTCGATGCCGTCAAGGACTTGCCGCCGGCACGGCGCACCATCACCTTGTCGGCACGCCGCGCCGGCGCGCGGTTTGCCTTGTTGTCGGTGGCCGATACCGGCTGCGGTTTCCCCACCAGTTGCCAGGCCGAGATTTTTGCGGCGTTCTTCACCACCAAGGAGGGAGGACTGGGACTGGGCCTCAATATTTGCAAAAAAATCGTCAACGCCCACGGCGGCGAGATCACGGCCCAGCCGCTCGTTCCGGCAGGCTCCCTTGTAGAATTCACCATGCCCCTCGATGACCCCCGCTAAGCCCCCCTGTGTGTTCCTGATCGACGACGATCCCTTCATCCTGCGCTCGGTCGAGCGCCTGTTTTTCGCCACGTCGTATGTGATCGAACCTTATGGCTCGGCGCGACTGTTCCTCGAGCATGCCGATCTCGGACGCCACGGCTGCATCATCCTCGACATCTCCATGCCGGACATGCCGGGACCGGCGTTGCAGGAACACCTGCTGCGCTGCCGTTCACTGCTGCCGATCATTTTTCTGACCGGCAACGGCGACGTCGCCAATAGCGTACGCGCCATGAAGCTGGGCGCCTGTGACTTTCTGACCAAGCCGGTGGAGGCGGATGTCTTGCTCGATTCGGTGGAGCTGGCCCTGGCATTGAACCGCAAGCGCCTCGATGAGCGCGATCTGGTCGAAGCGATCCAGGCGCGGTTGGGCCAGTTGACCCGGCGCGAACGCCAGGTGCTGGACCTGGTGGTAGCCGGTCGGCTCAACAAGCAGATCGCAGCGGAGCTGGGCACGGTCGAACACACGATCAAGCTGCATCGCGCCAGCGTGATGCGCAAGATGGCGGCCGACTCGATTTCCGACTTGGTGACTGCCGTCAATACCTTGCGGCTGCTGCGGCCCGAGGCGGAATAAAAAAAGCCTCGGAGTCCGAGGCTTTCAAGGTCGTCCGCGAGCGGACGAGGAGGAGGTTGCTACTGATCAGGCACGTACCGGCGCGGCTTTGGCGGCAGCGGCGGTGAACTGGCTGACGGCCTGATTCAGGTTGGTTTCGATCGACTCGGCGGCTTGCTTGGCGGTACGGGTCATTTGCTCGTAGCCGGCATTGGCGTTGCCGATGGCCGATTTGAACAGGGCGATCGCGTTTTCGCTGCCGGCCGGGGCGTTCTTGCTCACTTCTTCCACCAGCGAAATGACTTTGCGGTTGGTCTCGGCGATCTGGGTTTCGGCAGCTTTGCTGAACTCGGCGCCGGTGCTCGAAGCGATGGTGGCCAGGTGACGGCTGTAAGCCAGGGTTTTTTCAGCGTTCGGCTGGGCTTGAGCAGAAGCCAGCGCGAAGAATTCTTGCGGGTCTTTGGCCGACAGCAGTTGCTTGGCGGTGTTCGACGATTCTTCCAGCGAAGCTTTGGCGGCGGTCAGGTTCAGGTCAACCAGTTTTTCGACGCCTTCGAATGCTTTGTTGGTCAGTGCCGAGAAGATGGCGAACTGGGCTTCGAAGTTGGCTTTGGTCGCATTGGAAAATTGCTCAGGGATCGAAAACATTTAACTCTCCAGAAAATAGGGCTTGAATGAGGTTTCTTACTGTTTTTACTGTCGGTGCGAAACGACCAGAACAGACCAGAATGCAGTCATCCACGTTTCAGACCGAATCACAAATTGTGCAACGCAACAAGACCGATTTTACGGCCTTCAAAAATTAAGTCAAGCGATTTTTTGTGCGTTGCATCAAGGCATGAGTGTTATTTTCAGGTAAGCAAAGCGACTGCCGGTTATTTGTTTCCTTGCAAGTAAATATCCGTGTGGAACCGCACCACGACTGGCCTCCGGCAGTTCCTCCCCATGAGGCCGCCTCTGCCGTGCTAGACTCGACGAGCATCTGTTCGGCGTAGCCGATATCCTATTAGACTGATAGTAACTTGACATGCCCGACCCGTCCGCCGCCACAACCGCTCCCCGCACCGCTTCTTTTCTCTCGCCAATTCCGTTGTTTTTCGTATTTTTGTGGAGCAGCGGTTTCATCGTTGCCAAATTCGGGCTGCCATATGCACCGCCGCTGACCTTTATCGTCTTGCGTTTTCTGTGCGTGCTGGCGATCGTGGCGCCGCTGGTATTGCTGTTACGCGCGCCTTGGCCGCACGGCAAGGTGCTGCACATTGCGCTGGCCGGTGTGCTGCTGCACGCCGGCTACCTGGGCGGCGTGTGGTGCGCGATCAAGCTGGGCATGCCGGCCGGACTGTCGGCCCTGATCGTGGGCATGCAGCCGATCCTGACCGCGTTGGCCGCGCCGCTGATCGGCGAAACCGTGCGGCCGCGCCAGTGGCTGGGATTATTGTTCGGCATTGGCGGGGTGGCGCTGGTGGTTGCGGCCAAGATCGAGCTGGTCGGCCTGTCGTTTGCGGCGATTGCCCTGTGCGTGCTGGCGCTGGTGTCGATCACCGTCGGCACCTTGTACCAGAAACGTTATTGCCCACAATTCGACTTGCGCACCGGCACGGTGATCCAGTTTACGGCGTCCACGATTGTGATCTTGCCGCTGGCTATCATTTTTGAAGGCATGAGGCCAGACTTTGCTGCGGTGCAGTGGACGCCGCACTTTATAGGCGCGCTGGCGTGGGCGGTGCTGGCGGTGTCGATCGGCGCGATCTTCCTGCTGTTCGCGCTAATCCGCCGCAGCGACGCCACTCAAGTGACCAGCTTGCTTTACCTGACGCCGCCGACCACCGCGCTGATGGCGTGGCTGATGTTCGGCGAAGCGTTCAACGCCCTCGGCATGGCTGGCATGGCGCTGGCCGTCGCCGGGGTATTCTTTGTTGTCAGTAAATCGAAATAAGGAAAAACTCGTGACCACTCCCGAACAACAGGCGGTGGACGCCGCCATCACGTCGCGCCGCTCGATCCGCGCCTACCTGCCGCAAGCGGTTGCGCGCGAAGACATCGCCCACATCCTGCAGGTGGCGGGCAGGGCGCCGTCGGGCACCAATACCCAGCCGTGGAAAGTATATGTGCTCGAAGGCGAGGCCAAGCGGTCACTGTCGGATGCCATCCTGGCCCTGCATAACGACCCGGCGCAGGCGCGCCAGCACACCGAGGAATACGCCTACTATCCAATTGAGTGGAAGTCGCCGTTCATCGATCGCCGCCGCAAGGTGGGCTGGGACCTGTACGCGCTGCTGGGCCTCACGCGCGACAACAAGGCCGGCATGGCCGCCCAGCACGGCAAGAATTACGACTTTTTCGGCGCGCCGGTGGGGCTGATCTTTACCATCGACCGGGTGATGGCGCAGGGTTCGTGGCTCGACTACGGCATGTTCCTGCAAAGCGTGATGGTCGCTGCGCGCGGCCGTGGGCTAGATACCTGTCCACAGGCCGCGTTTACCCAGTATCATCGGGTGATTGCCGCCCAGTTGGCGCTGCCCGACCATGAAATGGTGGTCTGCGGCATGGCCCTCGGCTATGCCGATATGAGCAAGGTCGAGAACACGCTGGTCACCGAGCGTATGGCGCTCGACGAATTTGTTAAATTTATCTCGTGATATCTGTTTGAACACGAGTTGCGATTCGCATATGGCGGATCCGCAACCAATCTGGTCAGCAGAGAGAATTTTGCTTGCGCTGGCGCAGCATTTTGCTACACTGCAACGATCAATTTGTGAATTTTGTTTGTTCTTCCTGGGGAAATGAATGTATAAACTAGCGCTCAGTGCCATCATTTCGCTGATGTTTGCCTCCGCCGGCCTCACCACGGCCAGCATCGCTCACGCAGAAACCGCTGCACCCAAGAAGGCACAAGTCAAAAAAGCCAAGGCGCGCCAGACCGTGCGCCTGTCCGCTCCCCGGGTGGAAGGCCGCGTGGTCAAGCGTATTACACGCGTCAACGGCCGCAAGAAAGTCAGCTACCAGCGCCTGATCACGGCCGCCCCGGCGTTTGCCACCATGGGCGACCTGGCCGGCCTGTCCGCTACCCGCGATCCGCTCGACCTGAAATCGAACGTGGCGCTGGTGCTCGACCAGGCCAATTCGGAAGTGCTGTTTGAAAAGAATTCCAACATTGCGTTGCCGATCGCCTCGATCACCAAGATGATGACCGGCCTGGTCGTGGTGGAAGCCAACCAGGACATGGATGAAGTGCTGACCGTGACCGACGATGACGTCGATCGCGCCAAGTTCAGCAGCTCGCGCCTGCGCGTGGGCGCCCAGCTGACGCGCGCCAACATGCTGCATATTGCCTTGATGAGTTCGGAAAACCGCGCTGCTTCGGCACTCGGCCGCAACTATCCGGGTGGCAAGCCTGCGTTTGTCGAAGCGATGAACGCCAAGGCGCGCGAACTGGGCATGAGCGACACCCATTACGTCGATTCGAGCGGCCTGTCGAAAATGAATGTGGCCAGCGCGCGCGACCTGGCCAAGCTGGCGATTGCCGCTTACGAACACCCGATGCTGCGCCAGTTTTCCACCGACACCAACGCCATCGTCGAAGCGAATGGCCGTCCGATGCAGTTCGGCACCACCAATCGCCTGGTGGCCAGCCCGGACTGGTCGATCGGTTTGCAGAAAACCGGTTTTATCAACGAAGCGGGCCGTTGCCTGCTGATGCAGGCGGTGATCGAAGGCCGTTCCGTCATCATGGTGTTCCTCGATTCCAAGGGCACGCAGTCGCGGGTGGCCGATGCCGGCCGTATCCGCAAATGGATCGAAGCACTGAAGCCGGCCGCGCTGAACATCGGCGCCGGCACCACGCCGGTTTATTCCACCGGCATGTAACCGAGGGTGGCGGAGATCTGGTTGGCGGTAATCACCAGGTCTTCCAGCCAGTCTTCCTGTAAACGGTCGGCCGGCGCCGAGATCGACAGCCCGGCAATCAGTTTGCCGCTATCGTCGCGGATGCCGGCGGCCATGCAGCGCACGCCCAGTTCCAGTTCTTCATTGTCGCGCGCATAGCCGCGCGACTTCACCAGGCTCAGTTCGCGCTCGAGCTTGGACAAATCCGTGATCGAATTCTTGTTGTGGCCGGCCAGCCCGGTGCGCGTGGCATACGCGCGGATGGCCTTGGGCTCATCGACCGATAAAAACAGCTTGCCGGTGGAGGTGAGGTGCAGCGGTCCGCGGCCGCCGATGGCGCGCACCACCTGCATGCCCGAGCGCTCCGAGAACGCGCGGTCGATATAGACGATCTCGTCGCCCTGGCGTACCGACAGGTTGATGGTCTGCTGGGTTTTCTTGTGCAGCGCGCGCATGAAGTCCAGCGCCGCTTCGCGCACTGACAGCCGGCTCTTGACGACGTTGCCCAACTCCAGCAAGCGCATGCCGAGCCGGTAGGTGCCCGGTTCGATGCGGTCGACGAACCGCGTGACCACCATGTCGTTGAGAATGCGGTGGGCGGTGGACGGGTGCAACCCCGAGACCTTGGACAATTCCTTGAGGCTGACCGGATCCGGGTAGCGCGCCAGGGCGTCGAGCAACGCCATCATGCGGTCGATGACCTGGATCGTGGTCTTTTGCTCTGTCGGTGTCTCTGCTTTCATCATATGGTTGGTGCAATGCAGTAAAGTGATAATACTTTATACCATAATGTGAAAAAACGCAGCACTTGATGCATAATCTTATCTTTTTACACAGACCCCCAACATGGAACCAGTGAGCGAGTTCAAGAGCAAAAGCGGCCTGAAACGGATCTTTTCGGCATTTTTCTATTCGATGGATGGCCTCAAGGCTGCCTGGCGCCATGAACACGCGTTTCGCCAGGAACTGGTGCTGTTCATCGTCGCCACCGCCATCGCGCTGGCGCTGGGCATTTCGGCGTTTGAAAAACTGGTGCTGATCGCGGTAATGGTGCTGATCCTGATCGTGGAACTGATCAATTCGGCGATCGAAGCGGTGGTAGACCGGATTTCGCTCGAGCGCCATCCGCTGTCGAAAAACGCCAAGGATTTCGGTAGCGCAGCCGTGTTGCTGGCGTGCCTGCTGGCGGCAGCGACTTGGGGCGTGGTCTTGTTCAACAGATTTTACTGAGCAGAAAACTTGCCGAAAAGTTCTATATAAGATTGCGGTATATTGAACTGCTAAAAGCTTAGTTCTCATTTATAAAGGACGGCAGTAATCTGGGGCCTTCACAACCAGGGGATTACGATGCTGTCCAAAAAAATTATTGCCGCTGCCATCCTGGCCGCGACCACTGTTGTTACCGCCGCTCCATCGTTCGCTGCAGATATTTCTTTGCTGAACGTATCGTACGATCCCACGCGTGAGTTGTATGCCGACGTGAACGCCGCCTTTGCCAAGGACTGGAAAGCCAAGACTGGCGACAACGTCAAGATCAAGCAATCGCACGGCGGTTCGGGCAAGCAGGGCCGCGCCGTGATCGACGGCCTGGAAGCGGACGTGGTGTCGCTGGCGCTGGCCTATGATATCGACGCCATCGCCGAGAAAAAACTGCTGTCGCCGGACTGGCAGAAAAAGCTGCCGCACAACAGCACCCCGTACACGTCCACCATCGTGTTCCTGGTCCGCAAGGGCAATCCTAAAGGCATCAAGGACTGGAACGACCTGGTGAAACCAGGCGTGGCCGTCATTACCCCGAATCCAAAAACCTCGGGCGGCGCCCGCTGGAACCACCTGGCAGCCTACGGCTACGCGTTGCGCCAGCCGGGCGGCACCGAAGCGTCCGCTAAAGACTTCCTCGGCAAGCTGTATAAAAACGTGCCGGTGCTGGATTCCGGCGCCCGTGGCGCCACCACCACTTTCGTTGAACGCGGCATCGGCGACGTGCTGATCGCGTGGGAAAACGAAGCGCTGCTGGCGATCAAGGAACTGGGCCCGACCAAGTTCGACATCATCGCCCCGTCGGTCTCGATCCTGGCCGAGCCGCCAGTGGCCGTGGTTGACAAGGTAGTGGACAAGCGTGGCACCCGCAAGGTGGCCGAGGCTTACCTGAACTTCCTGTACACCGACGCAGCGCAGGAAATCATCGCCAAGAACTACTACCGTCCGGCAGTGGAGAAGGAAGCGAAGAAATACGCCAGCCAGTTCCCGGCCGTCAAGCTGTTCACCATCGCCGATGTGGCGGGCGACTGGACTAAGGCCCAGAAGGTACACTTCTCGGATGGCGGCGTGTTCGACCAGATTTATCAGCCTAAATAAGCAACCCAGGTAATCAATCATCATGGCCCACGCGCTTGCCGAATTCCGTGTCCTGATCGCGCCCGGTCTGCATAACAGCGGACCGGACCACTGGCAAAGCCGGTGGCAGCGTTTGTTCCCGGCCTTCGAGCGCGTGGAGCAGGATGACTGGGATGTGCCCGACTTGGCACGCTGGTCGGCGCGGGTGGACCAGCTGCGCCAGCAGGGCAGCGATACCCGGCCCACGCTGATCGTGGCGCACAGCTTCGGCAGCCTGGCTACCGTGCACAGCCTGGCGCGCGATCCGTCCAACGTGGCGGGCGTGCTGCTGGTGGCGCCGGCCGATCCGGAAAAATTCGACGTGGTGGACCAGTTGCCGCTGGAACCACTGGCGCGACCTTCCGTCATGGTCGGCAGCACCAACGATCCCTGGATGGCGGCGCCGCGCGCGGCTTGCTGGGCAGAGCGCTGGCAGAGCCGGTTTGTCAACGGCGGACCGCTCGGCCATATCAACGCCGAGTCTGGCTTGGGCGACTGGCCCGAAGGATTGGAAATGTTGTATTTTTTGGCAGAACAAGCGCACAATACGCAATCCCGGACCCACTGATCCACCGATCGGGTCCTCTTTCAGGAGACCACTATGACTTTACGACTGGGCGACATCGCCCCTGATTTTGAACAGGATTCTTCGATTGGCAAGCTCAAGTTCCACGAGTGGGCGGGCGACTCCTGGGTGGTGCTGTTCTCGCACCCGGCCGACTTCACGCCGGTGTGCACCACCGAGCTGGGCCTGACCGCCAAGCTGAAACCGGAATTCGACAAGCGCAACGTCAAGGCGATCGCATTGTCGGTCGATCCGGCTGAAAAACACGCGGCCTGGATCAGCGACATCGAGCAGACGCAAGACACCGTGGTCGGCTTCCCGATCATCGCCGACGAAGACCGCTCGGTATCGTCGCTGTACGACATGATCCACCCGAATGCCTCGACCACTGCCACCGTGCGCACGCTGTTCGTGATCGATCCGGCCAAGAAAGTGCGCCTGTCGCTGACCTACCCGATGAGCACCGGCCGCAACTTCGACGAAGTGCTGCGCGTGATCGACGCCCTGCAACTGACCGACGGCTACACCGTGGCCACGCCCGGCAACTGGAAAGACGGCGACGACGTCATCATCCCGCTGACCGTGCAAGATCCGGAAGTGCTGAAGCAAAAGTATCCAAAAGGCTTTACGGCTGCGCGCCCTTATCTGCGCGTTACGCCGCAGCCGAACAAGTAATGCATATCGAAGCGCACTAAGCGCATAAGCAAATAACGATGCTGTTGTTTGATAATTTCCCCGAAGTAGGTACTCTGCGGCCTACTTTGGGGATTTTTGCATGGATGTATCTTTCGTTGTATCGGGTTTTGCTGTTGGCCTGCTGGTCGGCATGACCGGCGTCGGTGGCGGTTCGTTGATGACGCCGCTGTTGACCTTGCTGTTTGGCGTGTCGCCGGCCGTGGCCGTGGGCACCGACCTCGCTTTCGCTTCGATCACCAAGGGCGTGGGCACGTTCACCCACCGCCTGCGCGGCACCGTGCACTGGGATATCGTGCGCCGCCTGTGCATCGGCGCCTTGCCGGCCGCGCTGCTGGCCAGTCTCTCGCTCAAGTATTTCGGCACCCTCAACCAGGATATCGGCCAGCTGATCCGCTACATGATCGGCGGTTCTGTGCTGCTCACCGTGGTTGCCTTGCTGTTCAAGCGCAAGATGCTCGAGTGGATCACCGCCCACCCGGAACGCCAGCTGCAAGGCCGCTCGCTGGCAATTGCGACCATCGTGTCCGGCGCCGTGCTCGGTGTGCTGGTCACCATCTCCTCGATCGGCGCCGGCGCCATTGGCGCAACCGTGCTGGTGCTGCTGTACCCGCGCCTGACCGCTGCCGAAGTGGCCGGGACCGACATCGCCTACGCCGTGCCGCTGACGGCAATTGCCGCCGTGGGCCACTGGTGGCTCGGTTCCATCGACTGGAACCTGCTGCTGGCGCTGCTGGTCGGTTCCTTGCCGGGCATCACGCTCGGCTCCTATGTGGCGCGCGCGGTGCCGGAGAAGCTTCTGCGCGGCTTGCTGGCGGTGATCCTGGTGACGGTGGCCTTCAAACTGATTTTTAAAAGCTAGGTATGCTGGACTCGTTATAGCTGATTGATCTAACTAAATAAAAATTGCTTCGTTTGTAGAATGAAGCACAAGTGAGACTATGCAGCCCTTATAGAAGTTTATGTAATAAGGGAGCGTACATGTCAGCAGTCTTAGCAGCGCCCGCCACGGCACCCGTTGCCGCACGGGGCGCGCCTTTCCGCGTGATGCCCGGTTTCCGGCTCTCGCTCGGGTTCACCATCTTTTACCTGGCGTTGATCGTCCTGATCCCGCTGTCGGCGATTTTCCTCAAGACCTTTACCATGACCTGGGAAGGCTTTATTGCGGCCGTCACATCCGACCGCGTGATGGCCTCTTACCGCCTGACGTTTGGCGCCTCGCTGATCGGCGCGTTCATCAACGTCATCTTTGGCGGTATCGTGGCCTGGGTGCTGGTGCGCTATGAATTCCCTGGCAAGCGCATCGTCGATGCGCTGGTGGACTTGCCGTTTGCGCTGCCCACCGCCGTGGCCGGTATCACGCTGACCGCGCTGTACTCGGCCAACGGCTGGTTCGGCCAGTTCATCGAAGGCGTGCTCGGCATCAAGGTGGCGTTCACGCCGCTGGGCGTGGTGGTGGCGCTGACCTTTATCGGTTTGCCGTTCGTGGTGCGTACCGTGCAACCGGTGCTGGAAGACGCCGAACGCGAACTGGAAGAGGCCGCCGCCAGCCTGGGCGCCAATGCGTTCCAGACCTTCAGCCGCGTGGTGTTCCCCACGATTTTGCCATCGCTCATGACCGGTTTCGCGCTGGCCTTTGCGCGTGCCACCGGCGAGTTCGGTTCCGTGATTTTCATTGCCGGCAATATGCCGATGGTGTCGGAAATCACGCCGCTGTTCATCATCACCAAGCTCGAGCAGTACGACTACGCCGGCGCCACCGCGATTGCGGTGGTGATGCTGGTGGTGTCGTTCCTCATGCTGTTGGGTATCAATCTCTTGCAAGCCTGGGCTCGCGGAAAGTCGGGTAAATAATGAGCGGTGTTAATACTCCTGCGCGTCGCGGCGAACTGCCGTCGGCCCCGCAAACCCTCGAGCCGCGCTGGGTGCGCAATGTGCTGATCGCTGTCGCGCTGCTGTTCCTGACCGTGTTCCTGTTCGTGCCCTTGGTCGCCGTGTTTGCCGAAGCGTTCCGCAAGGGCTGGGAAGCGTACGTGGCCGCCATCGTCGAGGAAGACGCGATCTCGGCCATCAAACTGACCTTGATCACGGCCGCGATTGCCGTGCCGCTGAACCTGGTGTTCGGTATCGCTGCCTCGTGGTGTATCGCCAAGTTCGAGTTCCGTGGCAAGAGCTTTTTGCTCACGCTGATCGACTTGCCTTTCTCGGTGTCGCCGGTGATTTCGGGCCTGATTTACGTGTTGCTGTTCGGCGCCCAGGGCTGGTTCGGCGAGTGGCTGTACAAGCACGACATCAAGATCCTGTTCGCGGTGCCGGGCATTGTGCTGGCCACCATTTTCGTGACGTTCCCGTTCGTGGCGCGCGAGTTGATTCCGCTGATGCAGGCGCAAGGCAGCGAGGAAGAAGAAGCCGCCATCGTCTTGGGCGCCTCGGGCTGGAATACTTTCCGCCGCGTGACGCTGCCCAACATCAAGTGGGGCCTGCTGTACGGCGTGATCTTGTGTAATGCCCGCGCGATGGGCGAGTTCGGCGCGGTGTCGGTGGTGTCCGGCCATATCCGTGGCGAGACCAACACCATGCCGCTGCAAGTGGAAATTCTCTACAACGAATACAACTTTGCCGCAGCCTTTGCCGTGGCGTCCCTGCTGGCCTTGCTGGCCCTGGTGACGCTGGCCCTGAAATCCTTTATCTCCTGGCGCCTGAACGAATCGCGCGTCGAAGATGCCCGTATCAAGGAGCAGTAACATGACGATCGAAGTTAAAAACATCAACAAGCGTTTCGGCGATTTCGTCGCCCTCAACAATGTCTCGCTCGACTTCCCGCAAGGCGAACTGACCGCGCTGCTGGGACCGTCCGGCTGCGGCAAGACCACTTTGTTGCGCATTATCGCCGGCCTCGAGCATCCCGATTCGGGCCAGGTGCTGCTGGACAACGACGACGCCTCGCACCGCCACGTGCGCGAGCGCCAGGTGGGCTTCGTGTTCCAGCACTATGCGCTGTTCAAGCACATGACCGTGTTCGAGAACGTTGCCTTCGGCCTGCGTGTCAAACCGCGCGCCGAGCGGCCGTCCGAAGACCAGATCCGCCGTAAAGTAAAAGACTTGCTGGAGCTGGTGCAGCTGGACTGGCTGGCCGACCGCTATCCGCCGCAACTGTCGGGCGGCCAACGCCAGCGTATCGCGCTGGCGCGCGCGCTGGCGGTGGAACCGCGCGTGCTGCTGCTCGACGAGCCGTTCGGCGCGTTGGACGCCAAGGTGCGCAAGGAACTGCGCCGCTGGCTGCGCCGCCTGCACGACGACCTGCACGTGACCAGTATTTTCGTCACCCACGACCAGGAAGAAGCGCTGGAGGTGGCCGACCAGGTCGTGCTGATGAACAAGGGTAACGTCGAACAGATCGGCGCGCCGGACCAGGTGTACAACCATCCCGCGTCGCCGTTCGTGTACGGCTTCCTTGGCAACGTGAACATGTTCCATGGCCGCGTGCAGGACGGCATCCTGGCCAGCGGCGACGCCAGCTTCCAGGTGCCGGGCCAGCAAAATGGCGAAGGCAAGAACGGCAAGGGTACGGCGTATGTGCGGCCGCACGACCTGGAAATCGACCGCTACACGCCGGGCGCCGAAGGCATCGTGGTCAAGCTGCGCCGCGCGCACGCGATCGGCCCGCTGGCCCAGCTCGACCTCGAACGTGGCGACACGTCCGAACTGATCGAGGCGGTGATGTCGAATGAACGTTTCACCAATTTGCAGCTCAAAGAAGGCGAGACCCTGGTCGTGCGTCCGAAGCGGCTGCACGTGTTTGTCGATGCAGGAGCGCCGTTATGAACTTCCAGCAATTGCGCTCGATCCGCGAAGCGGCCCGGCGCGGCTACAACCTGACCGAAGTGGCCAACGCGCTGTTCACGTCGCAACCGGGCGTGAGCCGCCAGATCCGCGAGCTTGAGGACGAGCTGGGCGTGGTGATTTTCGAACGCAACGGCAAGCGCCTGACCGGCATGACGGAGCCGGGCAAGGGGATCCTGAAAATCATCGACCGTCTGCTGATCGAGGCCGAAAACCTGCAGCAGGCCAGCCTCGAATACACGGGCCAGCAAAGCGGCACCCTGAGCGTGGCAGCCACCCACACCCAGGCCCGCTATGCGTTGCCGAAAGTGGTACAGGGCTTCCGCGCCGCCTACCCGGACGTGCGCATCGCCTTGCAGCAGAGCGCGCCCGAGCACATCGCCGAATGGATTTTGTCGGGCAAGACCGATATCGGCATCGCCACCGAGGGCCTGTCGCAGTTCCCGGACCTGGTATCGTTCCCGTGCTACCGCTGGAGCCACATCATCGTGGTGCCGGACGGCCACCCGCTGCTGTCGCGCAGCCCGATCCGGCTCGAAGACCTGGCCGAGTTCCCGCTGATTACGTATGACGTGGGCTTTACCGGCCGCGGCCATATCGACGCGGCCTTCAACCAGGCCGGCCTCAAGCCCGACATCATGTTGACGGCGATGGATTCGGACGTGATCAAGCAGTACGTATCGCTGGGGCTGGGGGTGGGCATCGTGGCGTCGATGGCGTTCGACCACGGCCGCGACAAGGGCATGCGCGCGGTGGAGGCATCGCACCTGTTCGCCTCGAACACGACGCGCCTCGCGGTGCGTCGTGGCGCCTACCTGCGCTCGTATGCGTACGACTTCATCCTGCAATTTGCGCCGGATTTGAAGCGGTCCGATATCGAGACCGCGTTGAATGGTGGCGGCGACTAGCCACCACCGGTAGTGCTTACTGCGGTGATTACTGGCCGGGGTTGGTGATGCAGGCGTGAATCGCATTCACCGCCTCGACCACCTCCGGCGACAGTTTTACTTCAAACGCATCGATGTTTTCCTTCAACTGCGCCAGCGTGGTTGCGCCGATGATGGTCGAGGCCACGAACCAGCGCGAGTAGCACCATGCCAGTGCCAGCTGCGTCGGCGTCATGCCGTTATCGCGCGCGAGTTTGGTGTACTGCGCCACCGCCTCCAGCACCGATGGCCGCAGGTAGCGCGGGCTCCAGCTTGGCGGGAAGATGGTCAGGCGGCCGTGCGCCTCCGGATCGTCGTGGTACTTGCCCGTCAACTGGCCGAACGCCAGCGGGCTGTAGGCCAGCAATCCCACGTTTTCACGGAAGCAGGTCTCGTCCAGCAGGCTGGTTTCGTAATGGCGCGCGGTGAGGTTGTACAGGTTCTGGATGCTGGCGATGCGCGGTAAGCCCTTCAGTTCGGCCTGCTTGATGAACTCGCTCACGCCCCAGCTCGATTCGTTCGACACGCCGATCGCGCCAATTTTTCCCTCTTTAATCAAATCGCCCAATGCCGCCAGCGTGTCTTCGATGGCCACGCAGTCGCGCTCGTTCTCGGGATTGAACACGGTGCTGCCGAAGATCGGCGTGTTGCGGCTGGGCCAGTGCAATTGGTATAAATCGATATGGTCGGTTTGCAGCCGCTGCAAGCTGGTCTCGACCGCTGCGCGCAGGCTGGCCGCATCGAGGTTCTGCTTGCCGTCGCGTACCCAAGTCAGGTTGGGATTGGGGCCGGCCGCTTTGGTAGCCAGTACGATCTGGTCGCGCAAGCCGCTTTTTTTCAGCCAGGTGCCGATGTAGCGCTCGGTGGAGCCTTGCGTCTCGGCGCGCGGCATTACCGGGTACATCTCGGCGGTATCGATGAAATTGATGCCGCGCTCGAAGGCGTAGTCGAGCTGGCTGTGCGCCTCGGCTTCGGTATTCTGCTCGCCGAAGGTCATGGTGCCGAGGCAGATTTTCGAGACGTTCAGGCCGCTCGCGCCCAGTGCTGTTTTTTCCATGTGATGTCCTTTATTTGCCACGCACGGCGTCGGCGCAGTCGCGCACCAGGGCCGGTCCGGCATAAATCAAGCCGCTATACAGTTGCACCAGTTGCGCGCCGCAGTCCATTTTTACTTTCGCGTCCGCCCCGCGCATGATGCCGCCCACGCCGATGATCGGCAGTGCGTCGCCCAGTTCCGCCTTGAGCAGCTTGATGACGGTGTTCGACAGCGCGAACACGGGCGCGCCCGACAGGCCGCCGGCTTCGGCGCCGTGGCGCATGCCGGTCACCGCGTCGCGGCTCAGGGTGGTGTTGGTGGCGATTACGCCGTCGATCCGGTGGCGTACCAGCGCGTCGGCAATGTTCTTGACCTGGTCGCCATCCATGTCCGGTGCGATTTTCAGGGCCAGCGGCACGTAGCGCTTGTGCTGGTCGGCCAGGCGCAGCTGCGCCTCTTTCAAGGTGCCCAGCAGGCCGTCGAGCTCGGAGCCGCCTTGCAGCTGACGCAGGTTCTTGGTGTTGGGCGACGAGATGTTGACGGTGACATAGCTGGCGTACGGATAGACTTTTTCCAGGCAGTGCAGGTAGTCGTCGGTGGCGCGTTCGATCGGCGTATCGGCGTTCTTGCCGATATTGAGGCCCAGCACGCCGGCCTTGTCCTGGTAAAAGCGTGACGACTGCACATTGGCCACGAAGGCATCGACACCGCCGTTATTAAACCCCATGCGGTTGATGATGCCGTGCGCCTCGGGCAGGCGGAACATGCGCGGCTTGGGATTGCCGGCCTGCGCACGCGGCGTGACGGTGCCCACTTCGATCGAACCGAAACCGAGGTCGGCCAGCGCGTCGATATAGGCGCCGTCCTTGTCGAGGCCGGCCGCCAGGCCCACCGGGTTCTTGAACGTGATGCCCATCACCGTGCGCGGGTCGGCCGCCGGCTGTTTGACCAGCTTGGTCAGGCCGAGGGCGGCAGCGCGCTTGAGCGCGGGCAGGGTGGTGTGGTGGGCTTGCTCGGCGTCCATGGAGAACAGCAGCGGACGGGCCAGGGAGTACAGGAAGTTTTGGGACATGAGGGCGCTCTGGATGTTGTTCGCCCGTATTTTATCAGTCGCCCAGTACACTCCACACGCCTTTGATGCGCGCTTCCAGCGGTTTGAAGTTGGTTTTATAGGACATCTTCTGGCTTTCCTTGATCCAATAGCCAAGATACACGTAAGGCAGCTTCAATTCGCGGGCCTGCGAGATTTGCCAAAGGATGTTGAACGTGCCGTACGACGCGCCTTCCATGTCGGGATCGAAAAACGTGTACACCGACGACAGGCCGTCGGACAGCACGTCGATGATGCTGACCATGCGCAGCACGCCACCCGGTTCGCGGAACTCCACCAGCCGCGTGTTGACCCGGCTTTGCAGCAGGAACTGGGCATACTGGTCGCGGCTGTCCTGGTCCATGCCGCCGCCGGCATGGCGCTTGCTCTGGTAGCGCAGGTACAAATCGTAATGTTCGTCGGAGAAGGATAGCGTGGCCACGCCCGGGATCAGGTCGCCATGGCGTGCCCACGCACGGCGCTGGCCACGGCTGGACAGGAATTGATCGACCACCACCCGCACCGGGATACAGGCCTGGCAACCGTCGCAATACGGGCGGTAAGTAAAGATGCCGCTGCGCCGGAAGCCGTTCTTGACCAGTTCCGAATACACATCGGCATTGATCAGGTGCGATGGGGTGGCGACTTGCGAGCGTGCCTGCCGCCCGTCGAGATACGAGCACGGGTAGGGCGCGGTAGTATAAAACTGCAGCGTCGCAAAAGGCAGTTCGTTCAGGTGCGTCATGCCGGTCCTAGTTCGGTGCCCCATACTTGGTGTATGACCGGGCGGTTGTTCTTTTGACCAATAATAGCGTTAATAAAGGAACCGTGTCGCAGGATTTTGCTCCAGCTTAACTGCGCTGGGCCAGCGGCGCAATCGGTTCCCAGTCCTTGATTTGAGGTAAGCCAATATTGTTGCGCAAGTGTATTAAAAAGCGCTCGCGCGAGATCGGTGCGGCGCCCAGCGAGGCCAGGTGGTTAGTTTCCTGTTGGCAATCAATCATCTGGACGCCATGATCTTGCAAGAACCGCACCAGGTAAGCCAGGGCGATCTTGGAACCGTCCGTCACGCGGGCAAACATCGATTCGCCGTAGAACATGCGCCCGATCGAAACGCCGTACGCGCCCCCGACCAGTTCGCCATCGAGCCATACCTCGGCGCTGTGCGCATAGCCCAGTTGGTGCAAGCCCGTGTAGCCGGCAATGATGTCTTCCGAAATCCAGGTGCCGGGGCCGTCGCGGCGCGGTGCGGCGCACGCGCGCATGACCTCCTCGAATGCACTATCGAAGCGCACCTGCCACCGTCCGCCGTCCGGGTCGGTGCGTTCACGCTCCACTTTGCGCAAAGTCTTGCGCAGGCTGTCGCTGATCCGGAACTGGTCAGTCATCAAGACCATGCGCGGATCGGTGCTCCACCAAAGGATGGGCTGGCCTTCGGAAAACCACGGGAAGATGCCGTGCCGGTAAGCCGTCAACAGCCGCTGCGGCGACAGGTCGGCGCCAGCGGCCAGCAGCCCCGGCGCCTCGCGGGTGAGCGCGGTCGAGACATCGGGGAAGGGCGTGTCAGTGTCGAGCCAGGGGATCACGTGGCATCGTCCGAACGCATGGCCCGGTGGATATCGTGTTCATGAAAACCGTAGTCGTCCCGGGTACCCGCTTCGCGCATGCGGGCGCGGTCGGCAAAGAACAGTTCGAGCGTGGCGCGGATGGTGGGGAAGGCCAGGTCGTCCCACGGAATCTCTGCCTCGCTGAACAATTGCACGTCCAGGCTTTCGATGCCGGGCGCAAAATCGAGGTCGAGCAGGGTGGCCAGGTAAAACATGTGTACCTGCTGCACGCGTACCACGTTCAACATCGAAAACAGCTTGCCGAGTGCGATGTGGGCGCCGGCTTCCTCCTCGGTTTCGCGGATCGCCGCCTGGGCCGTGGTTTCGCCGTTTTCCATGAAACCGGCAGGCAGGGTCCAGTAACCATGGCGCGGTTCGATCGCGCGCTTGCATAACAGCACCTTGAGTTCGCCGTCGCGCTCCCAGACCGGGATCGAGCCCAGCACCATTTTCGGATTCTGATAGTGGATCGTGCCGCAGTTGGTGCAGACAAAACGGGGGCGGTTATCGCCAGCGGGGATCGTCAGGGTGACGGCGGCGGCGCATTCGGAACAATATTTCATAGGCAGATGCTGACTGGTCGGGATGGTTTGTTCATTTGCCTACTTTACACCGATTGCGGCGCGCGGACATGCCCGTTGAAAGGGACTCTGCGGATTTATTCGGTCTATCGGCAATCATTTCGGGATTAATATTGCCTAATCCCCTGAACTGCCCTATAATACATCCATACAGACGCGGGGTGGAGCAGTCTGGCAGCTCGTCGGGCTCATAACCCGAAGGTCACAGGTTCAAATCCTGTCCCCGCAACCAAATACTAAAGCCGCTGATTTCGAACGAGATCAGCGGCTTTTTCATTCGTTCTGCATGCGTTCCGGGTTCACACCAAGTACGTGCCAGTACGGCGCAAATCCTTCCCTCACACATTCTTTTACCAGTTCGATAAACGGCGTCAGGTCGCCCTCTGCGTGGGCGGTGTCCAGTGTTTCGTAGTATGCCAAACGACGCGTCACCGGCAGCACAATGGCCGGATAGCCGGCTTTGAGCAGCTCCAGGTTGAGCAACAACCGCGCCGTGCGGCCATTGCCATCGACGAACGGGTGAATTTTGACGAACTCGACATGCAGCCTGGCGGCACGGACGATCGGATGCCCGGCCGCTGCCTCGGTGTCATACCAGTGCATGAGTGCCGACATCTGCCCAGGCACCAGCAGCATATCCGGCGGCACGTGGCGCGCACCGGCAATGGTGACGTTCAGCTTTCGATAGGTCCCCGCGTTTTCGTCATCAATGTGCTTGAGCACCAGGCGATGCAGATTGCGTATCTGCCATTCGCTCAATGGTTCGGCCTTCCGCACGATGTCCTCCACGTACAGGATGGCGTCGCGATGGTTGATGGCCTCGAAGTGTTCGCGCAGGAGCTTGCCCCCGACAGTAATGCCCTCGAGAACCACCTTGGTTTCCATCAGCGTCAGTGTATTGCCCTCGATGGCATTGGAATTGTAGGTCCAGTGCAGGACCAGCGCTTCATGCAGATTGCGCAATGCCGCCACAGGTAATGGCCGCAAAGAATCGAGCTTCGCTTTCAGGACATCGAGTTCGTCAAGGTTCATACGACTTTCCTCATGAGTTCCAGCAGGTGCCGTGCGGTTCGGTGACTTTACGTCAGACATAAACAATTTGCTAGTCGCTGGCGCGCGGATGCAAGCTGGCCCACAGGTGCGCCGCCGCCATGGTCCGGTGCGGGGCATAACGCGCCAGCAGTTGTTCGGTGCGTGCCATGGCGGGCTTGGTGTCTTCGCCGAGCAGCGCCTGCAGGGCGGCGCGGATGGCGACGTCGCCGTGCAGCGAGCAGTCGGCATGGCCGTAGCCGCGCAGCAGGCCGTAGTTGACGGTCCACGGGCCGATACCCTTGATCGCCAGCAGCGCCGCCGAAATCTGTTCGATGCTGTTGGTGGGCGAAAGCTCGAGATCGAGCGCGCCGCTGTGCACCAGTTGCGCCAGCCGCAGCAAGGTTTCCGCTTTGGCGCGCGAAAATTTGCGGGCCAGCAGGGCGTCGATTTCCAGCGCGGCCACGTCCTCCGGTCCCGGGTAACACCACAAGCCGCTGCTGTGACGGCGCCCGGCCAACTCGATCAACGTGCGGCGCAGTGCGATGGCGAACGACAGGTTGATCTGCTGGCCGATCACGGCCCAGGTCAGCGCCTCGAACACGGTGGCCGACTGCACGATCAGCAGGCCCGGTTGCGCCCGTACCAGCGCGCCCAGCAGCGGATCGTCGGCAGCAAACGCGCAAAACGGCGCCGGGTCGATGCGCAGGCCGAGGATGTTGAGCGCGGCGTCATGCGCTTGCCCTTCCAGGCGGCGGCGCGCGGCGGCGGACAGCTTGCCGTCGGCGTGTACCGTGCAGACCGCTTGGCCAGGCGCGCTGGCGCCGGCCGATGGATCAACGAGGCCTTCAAACGATACGTCCAGCAGCACCGGCACACCACCGAGCATTACACCCTTGCGCAAGCGGTTCCCTTCAACCTGCTCGGCCACCGCCTCGGTATCGCGGCGGTGAAAGGCCAGCACGTCGTGCAGGCGATAGCCGGGCGCCAGCTCGAACGTGAAGGCGAAGCTGGCCATCAGGCGCGGGCCTTGCGCAGCGCGCCGAAATTCGGGCGGAAGCCCGTCACCAGTGCGGTGCCCACGACCACGATGCCGGCGCCGGCGACCGTGTACCAATGGATCGCTTCGTCGACGAACAGCACGCCCCACAGGATGCCGAACAGGGGGCTGAGGAACGTCACGGTCAGCGCCGACGACGGCCCCACATCCTGGATCAGGCGAAAGTAGATCAGGTAGGCCACGCCGCTGCACAGCACCCCCAGCGCGATCACCGCGCCCATCACGCCGATGGTGGGCGTGGCCGGCGCCGGGAAGAACGGCACCACCGGCAGCACCAGCAGCACCGAGGCCCACATCGAACCGTGGGCGTTGGCGAACGGCTCCACGCCTTGCGCACTGGCCGCGCTGCGCGTGTAATTGCTGGCCACGCCGTACATGAACGAGGCGCACAGCACGGCCACGATGGCGATGCCGGCGCCGGGCTTGGACGTCACATGGTCGAAGCCGACCAGCAACGCCACACCGCACGCCCCTAACAGCAGGCCGATCGCCACCTTGGGCGTGATCGGGTGGCGCGACCACACCGCCGCGATCAAGGTACCCCACAGCGGCGTGCTGGCATTGAGCACCGCCATCAGCGATACCGACAGCGTGCGCGCTGCAAACGCGAACAGGAGAAACGGCAGCGCGGAATTGACCAGGCCCAGGATCAGGTAATGCTTCCAGTGCTGGCGCAGGGCCAGCGGTTTTTTCAGCACCAGCGCCATCACGGCCAGGAACAGCGCGGCAAACAGCACGCGGTATTCGATCAGCACCGGCGCACCGAGCACGGGCGCGGCGATGCGCATGAAGAGGAAAGAGCCGCCCCAGATGGCGGCGAGGAAGATCAGGCGGAGGAGGTTGGCTGTGCTCATGGTGCCATTGTCCCGCAGCGCGGAGGGGAATACCAGCCGGTTCTTGCTTTTATCCTGCACTGCTTGGCGCGGTGGCCGAACCCGGAAGGGACCCGGCGTCCCCCGACCCCCCTTTGGGCTTTCAGGCTAAACAGCGCCGGTCTCCACCACGCACACATCGGCACCCGGCGCAGTGGGTGCCGCCGCGTGGGGCACCAGCATCCCGGTCGGCACGCCGTTCTTGGTCGCGGTCAGCTCGGCCAGGATCGAGATGGCGATTTCCGAAGGCGTCTTGCTGCCGATGTACAGGCCGATGGGCCCGTGCAGGCGCGCCAGTTGTGCCGGCGTCAGGTCGAATTGCAGCAGCCGTTCGCGACGCTTGCTGTTGTTCAGGCGCGAGCCGATCGCGCCGACATAAAACGCGTCGGACTTCAGGGCTTCCATCAGCGCCAGGTCGTCGAGCTTGGGATCGTGGGTGAGCGCGACCACCGCGCTGCGATGGTCGAGCCGCATGGCGGTGACCGTATCGTCGGGCATGTCGTGCACCAGCTGCACGCCGTCCACGTGCCAGCCGGCGCGGTATTCCTCGCGCGGGTCGCACACGATCACGTGATAGTCCATGGCGGTGGCGATCTGCGCCAGGAAGCGCGACAACTGGCCGGCGCCGATGATCAGCAACCGCCAGCGCGGACCGTGCAGCGTGACCATGGCGCGGTCGCTGACCTGCATCTGCGCGCCGGGTGGCGCCACCGACAGTTCCACCGCACCGGTTTGCAGGTCGAGCCGGCGCTGCACCAGTTCGTGGCGTTCGAGCCGTTCGAGCAGCTCGGCGATGCGGCTGTGCTGTGCCAGCGGTTCGATTGCCAGTTCGATGGTGCCGCCGCAGGGCAGGCCGAAACGGTGCGCCTCGTCGGCAGTGATGCCGTAGCTGACGATTTCGGGCGCAGTGCGGCTGATGCCATGATCGCGCACACGCGCGATCAGGTCGTCCTCGATACAGCCGCCAGAGACCGAGCCGATCACGGTGCCATCGTCGCAGATGGCCAGGGTGGCGCCGATCGGACGCGGGCTGCTGCCCCAGGTCTTGATGACGGTAATGAGTTCGCAGCGGCGCCCGGAGGCGATCCACGCTGCGCTGGTTTTAAGTACTTCGAGATCGATGCTGTCCATGGTTGGAATATACTATGCCTCTCCGAACCGTGCAGGCATGCCATGACCGAACCGAATCATTACGAAGACGACAGTGACGACGAAGACGGTCCGAAGTTCGGCCGCCTGCTGCTGGTGTTGGTTGGCGTGGTGCTGCTGTGCGGCGCGCTGACCTGGCTGATGGCCACCGTGTTTCCGGACTTTCCGAATTTCACCTGATGATGTTAGATCGCCTGGCAAAGCTTACAGAGCAAGGCGCAGCGACGAAGACAGTACGAGCGTACGGCGAGGAGCTGCAACGCAGCTCTGGAGGCTTTGCCAGGCGATCTACGGCTTGCAGACGATGGCGAGGGCATTGTCATATGGGCTGTCAGGCACGATATCTTCCGCCGTGAATTTCTCGTACTTGTAGGTTTCCAGCGCCTCGCCCTTGCCCATGGCTTCCGGGTAAAACACCTGCGAGAGCAGGATGGTGGTGCGGTCTTCGCACGAATACAGGTGCAGCGCCTTCACCGATTTGTACGGCTTGCCCTCGGGCGAATTCTGCGCGCGCGCGAACGAGTGCAGCGACCACACCTTGCGCGTCTTGTCCTTCTTGATCACGCTGGCGCGGTCGATGTAATAGACATTGCCGGCGCCGCCCGAGGCGCCGCCCACCTTGGCCCATTGCGCGGCCTGGGCGCCGCCCGCTGCCGCAAACAACAGGCACACCACGACCGACAGGGCGGACTTGTTCATCGATGACTCCTACGGCACCAGCGGTTTGTTGGAAGACTGCTTGCTGCGGATTTCGGCGACGGTCTTGTCGATCACCGACAGGCGATAGTTCACCGAAGGGTGATTGGCGGTGTAGCCGTTGAGGACCGTGGCCGGATACTGCGTGGTCAGGCGCTGCCAGAAGGCGCGGGCGCCGGCCGTGCTGTAGCCGGCGCGGGCCACCATGTAGAGCGACAGGCGGTCGGCGGCGCCATCGAGCTCCTGCGGCATCGGCTTGACGCCGGCGCTGCCGATCAGCATGGAGGTGTCGGGACGTATGGTGACGAGGTTGTCGATGATGCTGGCCACCGTGTAGGCCGAACGCGTGGTGGCGGCATGGCCGAGGATGTTGTGGGCCATGTCCTTGGCCAGCACGTAGGCAATCGCTTCGTCGGTCTGGGCGAAATTGACCATGCCGCGCGTGATCAGCACGCGCTGGCCGTCGGCATAGGCGTTGATGTTATCGACATTGCCGATGTCGATTTTAAAGGCGCAGGCGCGCGTGACGGGCACCTTGAGCGGAACGTTGACGTTCTTGCGCTCGACCATCAGGTTCAGGGTTTTGTTGCTGGACGCGAGCGGACCGAGGATGCCGGCCGCCTGCGTTTCGGCGTTGGCGCCACGCGGCAGTTCCTTGCCTTCGGCCGCCAGCAGGATGTCGCCCTGTTTCAGGCCGGCCTTGGCGGCGCCGCTGCCGGCGAGCACGCTGGCCACTTCCAGGCGGTCGCCGTAGTTGAGCACTGCCGTGGCGGCATCGACGTATTCGCCCGAGTACGAGTAGCGGTTCTTGGCGGTAAAGCCCAGCAGGTTGCGCGCCTGCGAGCGGCACAGGTCGGCGTTATTGATCAGGAGCGGGGCGGCAATGCGGTACAGACGGTCTTGCAGCGCCACCATCTGGCCCAGCTCTTCGCGAGCCGCCGCCATCTTGGCGGTGACCACCGGCTGGTCCTGGTTGATGGTGCGGACCACGGCCGGCTCGGATGCGCCGTCCGTGGGGCGCACCGTGTAGGTGGTGCAGGCGGTGAGCAGGCTGGCTGCCGCGACCAGGGACAATGAAGCGAGTTTTGTCGAAGTGTGCTGCCGAACCATCCTGAAGTCTCCATGCTTTTTCGTGAGCCTCGCTAAACCTGCTGCGCGGCCTGCGAGGTCACTATTGTACGCCCGTGCTGCCGAAGCCTCCGGCGCCACGTTCGGTGCTGTCAAATTCTTCCACCACGTTGAAGCCCACTTGCAGCACCGGCACGATAATCAGTTGCGCCAGCCGTTCCATCGGGTTCAGGGTGAATGCGCTATGGCCGCGATTCCAGGTCGAAATCATCAGTTGGCCCTGGTAATCGGAGTCGATCAAGCCTACCAGATTCCCGAGCACGATGCCGTTCTTGTGTCCCATGCCGCTGCGCGGCAGGATCATGGCGGCGTAGCCGGGATTGGCCACGTGGATCGCCAGCCCGGTGGGAATCAGGACGGTCTTGCCGGCTTCGATGACCATGGGCGCGTCGATGCAGGCACGCAGGTCGAGACCGGCGGAACCCGGAGTGGCGTAGGCCGGCAACTGGTCTTTCATGCGCGGGTCGAGGATTTTGACGTCGATAGTATTCATGTTATTTGTCGAAGAGCGAATGCTGGGTGATGCGTTTGGAAATTTCGGAAATCAGCTGGCGCGCCAGCGTGAGCTTGTCGGCGCGCGGCAGGATGGTGTGGCCGTTTTCGTCGAACAGGATGATGGTGTTGTCGTCCTGGCCGAAGGTATGGTGGCCGATGTTACCGACCAGGAGTGGAATACCCTTTTTCTCGCGCTTGTCGGCGCCGAACTGGATCAGGTTTTCCGACTCGGCGGCAAACCCCACGCAATATGGATGGCCGGCCAGCGACGTGCGCGCCGCCACCGTGGCCAGGATGTCTGGGTTCTGCTCGAATTTCAGGTCGGGCACCGAGCCGTCCGGGTTCTTTTTCAGTTTCTGTTCGCTGGCATTCGAGATGCGCCAGTCGGCTACCGCCGCCACCGCGATGAAGATGTGCTGATGATCGACATTGGCCAGCACCGCGTCGTGCATCTGCATAGCGCTTTGCACGTTGATGCGCTGGACGCCGAACGGCGCCGGCAGCGCCGTGGGGCCCGATACCAGCACCACTTCGGCGCCGGCCTCGCGCGCGGCGCGCGCCACCGCGTAACCCATCTTGCCCGACGACAGATTGGTGATGCCGCGCACCGGGTCGATGGCCTCGAAGGTCGGTCCGGCCGTGATCAGGATGCGTTTACCGGCCAGCACTTTCGGCTGGAACGATGCGATCAGTTCTTCCAGCAGTTGCGCCGGTTCCAGCATGCGGCCCATGCCCACTTCGCCGCAGGCCTGGTCGCCCGCTGCGGGGCCGAAGATGACGATGCCGTCGTCTTCGAGCTGGCGGGCGTTGCGGCCAGTGGCGGGGTTCTGCCACATTTCCACGTTCATGGCGGGTGCGATCAGGAGCGGTACGTGGCGCGGACGCGCCAGGCACATGGTGGAGAGCAGGTCGTCGCACACGCCGTGCGCCAGCTTGGCCATGAAGTCGGCCGAGCAAGGCGCGATCATGATCGCGTCCGCGTGGCGGGTGACGTCGATGTGGGCCATGTTGTTGTCCACGCGCGGGTCCCACTGGCTCGAATACACCTTGTTACCGGACAGCGCCTGCATGGTCACGGCCGTGATGAAGTGTTCGGCGGCGTCGGTCATCACCACCTGCACCGAAGCGCCGGCCTTGGTCAGCGCGCGGCACAATTCCGCCGACTTGTAGCACGCCACGCCGCCGGACAGGCCCAGCACGATTTTCTTGCCGCTCAATTCCATGATGCTCTCCGCTTTATTTGTTTACCCGGCGCAGCTCATCGAGGATGAACAGCGCGGCGCCGACGCAGATCGCCGCATCGGCGACATTGAACGCCGGGAAGTGGCCCAGGCCCTCCAAGTGGAAATCGAGGAAGTCCACGACATGGCCGTACACCACGCGGTCGATCACGTTGCCGAGCGCGCCGCCGAGCACCAGCGTCAGCGCCCACGAGAACATGCGCTGGCCGCCGTGCTTTTTCAGCAGGTAGATGATGTAGGCTGCCGCCGCCAGGCCGATCGCGGTAAAGAAATGGCGCTGCCAGCCGCCGGCGTCGTGCAGGAAACTGAACGCGGCGCCCTTGTTATACGCCAGCACCAGGTTGAAGAACGACGTGATGAACTTCTCTTCACCGAGGACGAAGGTGCGGGTGATGGTGATCTTCGTCAGCTGGTCGATCAGGATGATGATGAAGGCGATACCCAGCCATGGCGTCAGGCTGGCCGAGGATTTGGAAGAGAGGATTTTTTTGGTGGCCATAAATAGTCAGTTGGATCGTTTCACCTGCGCTCACGCCACCGGGCGGTGGGCATGAGCGCAGGGCCTTCATCTTAAGCGAACTTGCGCTGTTCGCCCGCACCGAACAGGTTGCTGTAGCAGCGGCCGCACAGGGTAGGGTGGTCGGCGTGGGCGCCCACGTCGGCGCGGTAGTGCCAGCAGCGCTCGCACTTTTCCGCCGTCGATGCGGCGACCGCCACCACTTCTTCCGCCTCGGTCGATACTTCAGCCACCTGGGCGGCCGACGTGATGAACACGAACTTCAAGTCGTCGTCCAGGCTGGCCAGCAGCTTGTACTTGTCGCCCGACGCCTTGATCGACAGTTCCGCCTGCAGCGACGAGCCGATTGCGCCCGAGGTGCGCAGGTCTTCGAGCTGCTTGGTCACGTCCGCGCGCACCGTGCGCAGTGCGGTGTACTTGGCCAGCAAAGCGCCGGCGTCAGCCTGCTGCGGCAACTGCCACCAGGTTTGCGTGAAGATGGTCTCGTCGCTGGCGGCGTATGCTTCCTCGCCGGCGAAGATGGCCCAGGCTTCTTCCGCCGTGAACGACAGCGCCGGAGCCATTACGCGCAGCAGGCTTTGCGTGATGTGCCACAGTGCGGTCTGCGCCGAGCGGCGTGCCTGCGAATCGACGGCCGACGTGTACAGGCGGTCCTTGAGGATGTCGAGGTAGAAGCCGCCCAGGTCTTCCGAGCAGTAGTTCTGCAGCTTCGAGTACACCGGCTGGAATTCGTAGCGGGCGTAGTGCTGGGCGATTTCTTCCTGCAGCGCGGCCATGTTGGCGATCGCGTAGCGGTCGATTTCCAGCATCTGTTCCAGCGGTACCGCGTGCTGCGCCTGGTTGAAGTCGGACGTGTTGGCGAGCAGGAAGCGCAACGTATTGCGGTTGCGGCGGTATGCTTCGGTCACGCGTTTGAGGATCTCGTCGGAGATCGACAGCTCGCCGGTGTAGTCGGTGGACGCGATCCACAGGCGCAGGATGTCGGCGCCCAGGGTATCGGAGATCTTTTGCGGCGCCAGCGTGTTACCGAGCGACTTCGACATTTTCTTGCCTTCGCCATCGACCGTGAAGCCGTGGGTCAGCAGCGCCTTGTATGGCGGTTTGCCGTCCAGCATGGACGCGGTCAGCAGCGACGAGTGGAACCAGCCGCGGTGCTGGTCCGAGCCTTCCAGGTACAGGTCGGCCGGGAAGGCCAGTTGTTCCTTGTGCGAACCGCGCAGCACGGTCTGGTGGGTGACGCCGGAATCGAACCACACGTCCAGCGTGTCCTTGTTCTTTTCGTAGCTGGCCGCCTCATCGCCGAGCAAGTCTTTCAGATCGAGCGCCAGCCAGGCGTCGATGCCGCCCTGCTCGATGCGCTGGGCGACCTGCTCCAGCAGCTCGGCAGTGCGTGGATGCAGCGCGCCGGTTTCCTTGTGCACGATGAAGGCCATCGGCACGCCCCACTGGCGCTGGCGCGACAGGGTCCAGTCCGGACGGTTGGCGATCATGCCGTGCAGGCGGGCCTTGCCCCAGTCCGGGAAGAATTCGGTTTGCTCGATGCCGGCCAGCGCGGTCTCGCGCAGGGTGGCACCGCCGTCGGCAGGCGTGACGTCCATGCCCGCAAACCACTGCGACGTGGCGCGGTAGATGATCGGGGTTTTATGGCGCCAGCAGTGCATATAGCTGTGGGCGAACATCTTGAGTTCGAACAGCGCACCGGCATCGCGCAGCGCGTCGCAGATCGGTTTCGAGGCTTCCCAGATGGTCAGGCCGCCGAACAGCGGCAGCGTGGACGCAAATTTGCCGTCGCCCATCACAGGCGTCAACATCTGCTCGTCCTTCAGGCCATGCTTGCGGCACGAGATAAAGTCGTCGAGACCATAGGCGGGCGCCGAGTGCACCACGCCGGTACCGCTCTCGGTGGTCACGTAGTCGGCCAGGTATACGGGCGACAGGCGGTCGAAGAACGGATCGGCCGCGTGCAGTGGATGGCGGAAGCTGATGTTTTCCAGCGCCGCACCCAGGGTGGTGGCAATCGTGGTGCCTTCGAGCTTGAAGCGCGCCAGCGACGACTCCACCAGGTCCTGCGCGAGGATCAACAGCAGCGGCTGGCCGTCACGTTCTGCCTGCACCAGCGCGTAGGTCACTTCCGGGTTGACGTTCAACGCCTGGTTGGACGGGATGGTCCACGGGGTGGTGGTCCAGATAACGATGAAGCCGTTTTCGGTCGGCAGCTGCGGCAGGTTGAAGGCCGCTGCCAGTGCGTCGAACTGGGCGAACTTGAAGCCGACGTCAATGGCCGGATCGCGCTTTTCCTGGTATTCCACTTCCGCCTCGGCCAGCGCCGACTGGCAGTCGAAGCACCAGTTCACCGGTTTAAGGCCGCGGTAGACATATCCTTTTTCCAGCAGCTTGCCGAGCGCGCGCAGTTCGTCCGCCTCGTTCGAGTAGTTCATGGTGAGATAAGGGTTCTGCCATTCGCCCAGCACGCCCAGGCGGATGAAGTCCTTGCGCTGGCGGTCCACCTGCTCGAGCGCGTAGGCGCGGGCCTTGGTCAGCACTTCGGCGGTCGGCAGGTTTTTGCCGTACAGCTTTTCGATCTGGATTTCGATCGGCATGCCGTGGCAGTCCCAGCCCGGCACATACGGTGCGTCGAAACCGGCCAGCGAGCGCGATTTGATCACCATGTCCTTGAGGATCTTGTTGACCGCGTGGCCCAGGTGGATGTCGCCGTTGGCGTACGGCGGACCGTCGTGCAGGATGAACTTCGGCCGGCCGGCGGCGGCTTTGCGCACGCGCTCGTAGATCTTCTTGTCCTGCCATTGCTGCACCCACGTCGGCTCGCGCTTGGCCATGTCGCCGCGCATCGGGAACGGGGTTTCGGTCATGTTGACCGGGTATTTGCTCTCTGGCTTCTTGCTGTTTTTAGGGTTGTCGGATTTTGGATTGGACATGGGATTTCTTCAATAAGATTTCGGGGAATTCGGGGTAGCCGGCGCGCGTAGCTGGTCGCGCGCTCAAATTCGGTCGGTGGCCGAAGTTGCACCATTTTTGGCGCCATGGCGCTGCGCGAAGTACGCGCGGGCGATGTCGGCATCGCGGTCGATGGCGGCGGTGAGCGTGGGCAGGTCAACGTATTTTTCTTCGTCGCGGATCTTTTGCAGGAATTCCACCCGCACCTGCTTGCCGTAGCAATTCTGCGCGAAGTCGAAGATATGCACTTCCAGCAGCACGCGGCCGCTGTCGTCCACGGTGGGACGCACGCCGAGGCTGGCGACGGCCGGCAGCGGCTGGTCTGCCAGGCCATGCACCTGCACGATGAAGATGCCCATCAGGGCGGGGCGGTGCGGCACCCGCAGATTCAAGGTCGGGAAGCCCAGCGTGCGGCCCAGTTTCTGGCCATGGATCACGTGGCCGGACATGGCGTACGGGTGGCCCAGCAGCGCCTCGGCGCGGATAAAATCGCCTTCGGCCAGCGCGGTGCGCACGGCCGACGACGAGATGCGTGTGGAGCCATTCATCACGGTAGGCAGGGTTTCGACATGGAAGCCGTAACGCTCGCCAGCTTCCTGCAGCATTTGCACATTGCCGGCGCGGCGCGCGCCGTAGCAAAAGTCGTCGCCGACCATCAGCCACTTGACGTGCAAGCCTTCGACCAGCACTTTCTCGGTAAATTCCTGTGGTGTAAGGGCGGCAAACGAGGACGAAAAGTGTTCGACGATCACGCGGTCGATGCCGTTGTCGGACAGCGATTGCAGCTTGTCGCGCAGGTTGGCGATGCGCGCCGGTGCGCGCGACAGGTCGCCCGATTTCTGCGCGAAAAATTCGCGCGGGTGCGGCTCGAACGTCATCACGGCCGCCTCGAGCCCGAGATCGCCGGCAGCTTCGCGCACGCGGGCCAGCAACGCCTGGTGGCCCAGGTGGACACCGTCGAAATTGCCGATCGTGAGCGCACACGGCGCACGCGATGCCGCGTTGGGAAGACCTCGAAATACCTTCATGGGATTGTGCTGGAAACTAACGCTAAATGAAAGATTATACGTGAGCGGGGGAGAGGGTGGAAAAGATGAAAAAAAAGCGCTGTTTGCCGGGGCAAACAGCGCTTTCCTGTAGCTTGAAGAAGCCTCTAAAACCGTAGCGAGCGGCCGGATATCGTCTTGAGTAGCGCAAGCGTACTTCGGTACGCTGAGCTTTGCTCCGGCGATAGGCGGCCGCGCAGTAGGTTTTCGAGGTTTCTTATGCGTGGTTCAGGCTGATGGTCCAGTAACGGGCCAGGTCGGCGGTGCCGTCCGTGCCTTTAACCGTCTTGAAGGTGGACAGCGCAGCAGCTTTCTTGCCGGCGATCGACTGGGCGATACCGTAGTGCAGCTTGATGGCTTCCGGATTGCGGCCGGTACCCAGCTTGACAGCTTGATCCATCAGCGCCAGGCCCTTGTCGGCTTTACCGGACGATACCAGGGCGTAACCGAGGTTGGCCAGCGCGTCTGCATCCTTGGCCTTGGTCGCTTCGGCTTCAGCCGCAGCCAGCTTGCCGTCGAACTCAGCCTGGGTTTTGGTCGCCAGGTCTTTCAGGCGCTGGTGGCGCGGCGCGTCGGAACCGGTGCCCAGGGCGCCTTTTTTGTAGCCTTCGTTGATGATTTTCAGTGCTTCAGCCGGATTGCCGGTTTGCAGCGACAGCTGGCTCATTTCCATGTATTCGGAAGGCTTGGTCAGCAGGCCGTTGGCCAGGCGCAGGCGCAGCACGTCGAGCGACAGCGTGGACGAGTAGCCAGGCTTGGTCTGCACGCGTTGCAGCAGGTCGGCCCAGGTTTGCGGCTTCGGATAGCTGGCAGCCATGCGTTCCAGGGTCTGGACGTAGCCGGTCTTGTCGTTCTGCTTGAGCTGGATGTTGGCCAGCATGCCCAGCTGGGCTTCGTTCAGGGTCTTTTGCGACGACAGTTCCTTGGCTGCTTCAGCGTACTTGCCGCTGATGTAGTAGGTCTGGATCAGCAGTTCCTTCATGGCGCCGTCGTTCGGATTGTCCTTGAGCGCGCGCTGGATCCAGGTAATCGCTTTCGGATAGTCCTTGATGCGGTAGTAGATACCGGCCAGCGCCTGGGTGAATTTTGGTTGTTCGGCAGCGGACAGCTTGCCGGAGTTGATCACGCTTTCGAATGCCTTGGCGGCGGTGTCGAAGTCGCCTGCGGCCGACGCGGCGGAGGCGCGCGTGCGTTCGATCAGGTACGTGTCGTTGGCGGATTTGTTACCGACCGAGTCGGTTTCACGCAATTTTGCGAGTGCTTCCTTGTTCTTTCCTGCCGCAGCCAGTTTCTGTGCTTCCTGCAATGGTTTGCCGATTTCAGCGCGCACTGTTTCGGCTGCGAAGGCAACCGACGAAAAACCTGCCAGGGGAGCTGCTGCAGTAAAACCAATAGCGGCCATTACCAGGCCGAGATGAGCGAGACGAAACTTGGTCATGGGTAAGTTTTCTTTCTTCAAAATGCGAAATAGGCAGGAGTGGTCCTGCCTATCGTTGAACATAGAACTAATTATTGGAACTGTTCGTTACCGACCAGGCCAATCTTGGTCACGCCGAGACGCTGAGCCGAAGCCATAACACCGGCCACGACTTTGTACTCAACCAGCTTGTTCGGACGCAGATGCACTTCCGGCTGATCCGCTTGCGCGGCAACGTCGGCCAGTTTCGCTTCCAGGGTACCGCGGTCAGCAACGACGTTGTTATCCCACAGAATCGTACCGTCGAAGTCGACGTCAATCGTGATGACCACTGGGTCCTTGGTCGGTGGCGGCGGGGTGCCGACCGGCATGTTCAAGTTCACCGAGTGGTTGGCTTTAGGAATCGTAATGATCATCATGATAATCAGCACCAACATCACGTCGATGAGGGGCGTCATATTCATTTCCATCATTGGTTCCGGATCCGCGCCTGCGGATGGGGAGCCGACATTCATACTCATGATGTTTCCTTTTTAGAAGGGCAGGCCTGGTGACCAGGCCTGCGATGCACGGGTGGGTTTAACCCCGGTCAGGCGGTTCGGTGATGAAGCCGACCTTCTGAATACCAGCGCGCTGGGTCGTGTAAATAACTTTGCCGATCGATTCGTAGCGAGTTTCTTGGTCACCACGAACGTGAACTTCCGGCTGCGGCATTTTCACTGCTTCCACCTTCAGAAAATCGAACAGCTCATTAGCGTCGCGCATTTTCTTCTGATTCCAGTAGATGTCGCCATCCTTGCTTACCACAATGTTGACATCTTCCGGTTTGGTCTGAATAACCTGGTTGTTTTCTTCTGGCAGCTTGATCTTGATCAGCTTCAGAACAACCGGGCTCGTGATCAGGAAGATAATCAGCAGAACCAACATGATGTCCACGAGGGGCGTCGTGTTGATTTCTGACATGACTTGATCTTCGTCTCCGCTATCGGAGCCTACGGACATCGACATGATTAATTACCCAATCTTTTTAGCGGCCATACGGGCAGCGTCGGAGGTGGACATGGCGCCCGAGATCAGTACGGAGTGAACGTCAGCCGAGAACGAACGGACATCTTCCATTGCGGCTTTGTTACGACGTACCAGCCAGTTGTAACCCAGAACTGCTGGAACTGCCACGAACAGACCGAAAGCGGTCATGATCAGTGCTTCACCAACTGGACCTGCAACTTTGTCGATCGATGCGTTACCCGACATGCCGATGGCGATCAGTGCATTGTAAATACCCCAAACGGTACCGAACAGACCGATGAACGGTGCGGTCGAACCAACGGTTGCCAGGAACGACAGGCCGTCTTGCAGACGCGATTGAACTTTGTCAACAGCGCGCTGGATCGACATGGTCACCCAGGTCGACAGGTCGATTTGTTCCAGCAGGGCGCCGTCGTGGTGCACGGTAGCCTTGGTGCCGGTTTCAGCGATGAAGCGGAATGGCGAACCTTCTTTCAGGGTTGCCGAACCAGCAGCGATCGACGAAGCCTTCCAGAACTTGGCGGTGGTTTCTTTCGATTGCTTGAAGATCTTGGCCTGATCGATCAGTTTAACGATGATGATGTACCACGAACCCATCGACATGATGGTCAGGATGATCAGGGTGCCGCGCGAAACGAAACCTGCGTCCCACACTGCGCTGAAGCCGTATGGATTTTCAACTTCGGCGTGGCCGCCTGCTGCTGGTGCTGCTGGAGCTGCTGCTGCGTCGGCCGCTGGTGCTGGTGCTGCTGCATCCGCTGCTGGTGCTGCTGCCGCATCCGCTGCTGGTGCCGAGGCTGCAGGTGCAGTCTCTTGTGCGTAAGCTGGTGCGCTGACCAGGGCGGCGGTGGCCGTCATGGAGAACATTACAGCGGCCAGTACAGCGGACAAACGGGTATTCTTAAACATGCTTCCTCCAAATTGATAAATAATCAGATCGCTGAACGTAATCGACAACGAAACTTACTAAGTTGAGACGGTGCTGCTGCCTCGCTTTTACTCCAGCTTCCAGACATATTGCATCTGCATCCACGCTTCCGTCGGCTTGCCGTCCGTCAGACCCGGTTTGAATTTGCATTTACTGATACCTACTACCGCTGCTTTATCCAGATCACGGAAACCCGAGGTCTTGACGATCTTGGAGTCGGCTACGCGACCATCGACCGCGATCAGGAACGACAGCGTGACGGTACCCGTTTCTTCGTTACGCAACGAGGATTTCGGCCACTCTGGCAAAGCGCAGGTGCTGAAATCCGCGACCGCTGCCACGTTTGGCGGACCGCTGCGTGCTGGCGGCGCCGGTGGTGCTGGCGGCGCTGGCGGCGCTTTCTGGATCTCCGTCGTTGCCGGCTTGACATTGGTCGCGTTGGCGATCGTGTTTTGCGGCGGCGGCGGCTGCTGCACGTTCACCTCGACTGGCGGGATGAATGGCGGCGGTGGTGCCTTCATCTCCGGAGGAGGTGGCGGCGGTGGGAGCTCTTTAGGTGGAGGAGGTGCTACTTCCTCGATGATCTTCGTCTCCACTGGCGGGGCCAGTTTGGCTATCAGGGTCTTGCCCATGCCCGAAATGATCCCCCAAGCAACCAGTACATGCAACAAAATGACAATGGTAATGCCTGTAAAGTTCTTCCCGGTGCTTTTCTCGTGACTGAAATTCATGCCTGCTTTCTCCAATACCAACTCTTTTTGTTGCTACTAAACCCCAAAATGGCGACATAAAACAACAGCCGCATCCGGGACGTCGGCGAATTATACATACGAATTCTTGATTTTACATAGAATTTTCATCCCTAAAACCGGTTAAATTTCGTCGGCTTTTCCTGTGTGTTAGCGCTCCCTTTGCACCAATATAGTACACGCGAGCGCCCCTTGCCGTGCACAATTGGGGCGAGCCCCTCAGTGACATTACTTAGTTCTCCCTTAAGGACATTTGCGGAATTTTATGCGTGTAACTTTACTACGCGCAGTTGATAATTCGGTCGCGGATGTTTCTTAAGTGAAACTGCAAGTTACAAGGTACTACAAAATGGTGCAGAAAAATATTGACTTCTTTCTGCGGCCATGCATTCCTTAAAAAAGAAACCGGGTCTCGAAGCTTTCGCTTCTGAACCCGGTCTCGTTCCATGCAAGAGCCGTGCCTGTTTTAGGGGCCCGTTCATGCCTAGCATAACAAGCACACTACAGAGATGTCCTGCAGTTGTCAGTCAAAAGCGTGAGCGTTTCTCGCGTTTAACCTCCATCGCGCTGATTACTTCGCCATTGGGCCCCGTTGTCTCGAGGTGGACATCGAAGCCCCACAGCCGCGCTACGTGCTTGAGTACCTCGCCGGCCTGCTGGTTGAGCGGCCGGCGCTGGAATTGCGTATGGCGTAACGTCAATGCCCGGTCGTCGCGGGTGTTGACCGACCATACCTGGATATTCGGTTCTCTATTGCCGAGATTATATTGTTCTGCCAGCTGCTGGCGCACGTAACGATAGCCGAGGTCATCGTGGATGGCGGAGATGGCCAGTTTCTCGTTGTGATCGTCGTCGAGCACGGCGAAAAAGTGGAATTCCCGTATCAGCTTGGGCGACAGGTACTGCGCAATGAAGCTCTCGTCCTTGAAATTGCGCATGGCAAAGTCCAGCGTCTTGCGCCAGTCGCTGCCGGCTATGTCGGGGAACCAGGTGCGGTCCTCGGCAGTGGGGTGCTCGCAGATGCGGCGGATGTCGGTCATCATGGCAAAGCCCAGTGCGTACGGGTTGATGCCGTTGTAATAGGGGCTGTGCACCGGCGGCTGGTACACCACGTTGGTATGGCTCTTGAGAAATTCCATCATGAAGCCGTCGCCAATGACGCCCTCGTCGTACAACTGGTTGAGGATGGTGTAGTGCCAGAAGGTGGCCCAGCCCTCGTTCATCACCTGGGTTTGCCGCTGCGGATAGAAATACTGACTGATTTTGCGCACGATACGCACCATTTCGCGCTGCCAGGGTTCCAATAATGGTGCATATTTTTCGATAAAGTAGAGCAGGTTCTCTTCCGGCTCGGGCGGAAAGCGCTTGGCCGACTTGTTGACTTCCTCTTCCTCGCGCCGTGGCAGGGTGCGCCACAGCTCGTTGATCTGCGATTGCACGTACGCCTCGCGTTCTTTCTGGCGCGCCCGCTCCTGCGCCAGCGACAGCTTGGCAGGGCGCTTGTAACGATCGACGCCATAGTTCTGGATTGCATGGCACGAATCGAGCAGCAGCTCGACCTCGTCGATGCCGTAGCGCTGCTCGCACTCGGCGATGTAATTCTTGGCGAACACCATGTAATCGACGATGGCCTCGGCGTCGGTCCAGGTGCGGAACAGATAATTGCCTTTAAAGAAAGAGTTGTGGCCGTACGCCGCGTGGGCGATCACCAGCGCCTGCATGGTCAGGCTGTTTTCCTCCATTAAATAGGCGATGCAGGGATCGGAGTTGATGACGATCTCGTATGCCAGGCCCATCTGGCCGCGCTTGTAGCCTTTCTCGGTGCTCAGAAAATGCTTGCCGAACGACCAGTGGTTGTACGAGACCGGCATGCCGACCGACGTGTAGGCGTCCATCATCTGCTCGGCGGTGATGATCTCGAGCTGGTTGGGGTAAGTGTCGAGGCCGAAGTTTTCCGCCACCCGGCGGATTTCGGCGTGGATTTGTTCGATCAGCTCGAAGGTCCATTCCGATTGCTCGGGCAGGGCGTTCGGATGGCGCGATGTTGGTTCGCGGTCGCGCGGGCCCGGCGTGGGCGTGGCGGGGTGCGTCATATCGTTCATGATTTTGCCTGCTTTTTAAACAGTTCGCGAAATACCGGGTAAATATCGGCCGGCGTGACGATTTTTTGCATGGCAAAGTGGGGATGGTGATCGGGTACCTGCGAATACTGTTCCCACAGGTTCTGTGGCGGCCCGTCGGTGATCTCCACGTAGGTGTAATACTGTACCTTGGGCATGATGGTGTTGGTGAGCAACTGCCGGCACAACACCGAGTCGTTGTCCCAGTTGTCGCCGTCCGATGCCTGCGCCACGTAGCTGTTCCAGCTGCCGGCGGCGTAGCGCTCGTCGATGACCTTGTCGAGCAGGTGCAGCGCCGACGACACCACTGTGCCGCCCGACTCGCGCGAATGGAAAAATTCTTCCTCGTCCACCTCGGACGCGGCCGTATGGTGGCGGATGAATACCACCTCGATCTTGTCGTACACGCGTTTCAGGAACAGGTACAGCAGGATGAAGAAGCGCTTGGCCGTGTCTTTGCGGGTTTCGTCCATCGAACCGGAAACGTCCATGATGCAGAACATCACCGCCTGCGTCATCGGTTTCGGTACCTTGATGCGGTTGCTGTAGCGCAGGTCGAACGGGTCGATGTAGGGGATCGCCGCCAGCCGCGTGTGCAGGTGGTGGATCAGCTTGCGCAGCTCGGCCACCAGGATCGGATCCTCCAGGTCGGGTACCGGCTTGTCGAGCAGCGCCTGCAGTTCCTCCTGCGCTTCGGCCAGGCGCTTGCGCGAGCTGCCGCCGACGGCAATGCGCCGGCCCAGCGCACCGCGCAGGGAGCGCAGCACGTGGATATTGGATGGCGTGCCGGAAATGTTATAGCCGGCGCGCTGGTTCTTGAACTCGGTGGTGGCGGTCAGCTGGGTTTTGACCATGTGCGGCAGTTCAAGATCCTCGAAGAAGTAATTCATGAATTCTTCGCGCGACAGCTCGAAGATGAAATCGTCTTCGGTCATCTGGTCGCTATTGCCGGCCTTGCCACGGCCGGCGCCCCCGCCGCCCTTGGGCCGGGTAATCTGGTCGCCCTTTTGATATTCCTGGTTGCCGGGGCTGATGGTTTCCCACACCCCGCCATGGGCATGGCCGAACGAGGGTTCCCCCACATCCTTGACGGGAATGGAAACTTTCTCGCCGCTTTCGATGTCGGTGATGGAACGCCCCTTGATGGCGCGCCCCACCGCATCCTTGATCTGCGATTTGTAACGGCGCAGGAAACGCTCGCGGTTGACTGCGGATTTGTTCTTGCCCTGCAAACGTCGGTCGATGAGGTGACTCAAAAGATACCCCCTTGGTATATGTGGGCTCCGCCGGTTACGACGACTTACGTACTCGCAAGTACCATTCGCACAGCAAGCGAACCTGCTTGGCCGTATACCCTTTTTCCACCATGCGCGCGACGAAGTCCGCGTGCTTGTTGGCGTCCTCGGCGCTGGCCTTGGCATTGAACGAGATCACCGGCAGCAGTTCCTCCGTGTTCGAGAACATTTTCTTCTCGATCACGGTGCGGAATTTCTCGTAGCTGGTCCACGCCGGGTTCTTGCCTCCATTATTAGCGCGCGCACGCAAACCGAAGTTGACGATCTCGTTGCGGAAGTCTTTCGGGTTCGAGATGCCGGCCGGCTTTTCGATCTTTTCCAGCTCGTTGTTCAGCGATTCGCGGTCGAAACTCTCGCCGGTATCGGGATCGCGGAATTCCTGGTCCTGGATCCAGAAGTCGGCAAACGTCACGTAGCGGTCGAAAATGTTCTGGCCGTACTCGGAATAGCTCTCCAGGTACGCGGTCTGAATTTCCTTGCCGATGAATTCGACATAGCGCTGCGCCAGGTGTTCCTTGATATAGGACAGATATTTTTGCTCGGTCTCCGGCGGGAACTGCTCGCGCTCGACCTGCTGCTCCAGCACGTACAGCAGGTGGACCGGGTTGGCCGCCACTTCGGTATTGTCGAAGTTAAAGACCTTGGACAGGATCTTGAAGGCGAAGCGCGTGGACAGCCCGTTCATACCTTCGTCCACGCCCGCGTAATCGACGTACTCGTGCATCGATTTGGCCTTGGGATCGGTGTCCTTGAGGTTTTCGCCGTCGTACACCAGCATCTTGCTGTACACGCTGGAATTTTCCGGGTCTTTCAGGCGCGACAGGATGGCGAACTGCGACATCATGCGCAGGGTGCCGGGCGCGCATGGCGCGGCGGCCAGCGACGAGTTGGCCAGCAGCTTGTCGTAAATCTTGATCTCGTCGGTAATGCGCAGGCAGTACGGTACCTTGACGATGTAAATCCGGTCGAGGAAGGCCTCGTTGTTGCGGTTGTTACGGAAGGTTTTCCATTCCGACTCGTTGGAGTGGGCCAGGATGATGCCGTCGAACGGAATTGCGCCAAAGCCCTCGGTACCCTTGTAGTTGCCTTCCTGCGTGGCCGTCAACAACGGGTGCAGCACCTTGATCGGCGCCTTGAACATCTCGACGAATTCCATCAGGCCCTGGTTGGCCAGGCACAGGCCGCCCGAGTAGCTGTACGCATCGGGATCGTCCTGCGAATAATCCTCGAGCTTGCGGATATCGACCTTGCCGACCAGAGACGAAATATCCTGGTTGTTTTCATCGCCGGGCTCGGTCTTGGAGATGGCGATCTGTTTCAGTACGGAAGGGTAGCGCTTGACTACGCGGAACTGGTTGATGTCGCCGTTGAACTCGTGCAGGCGCTTGACCGCCCACGGGCTCGGGATGTTGCGCAGGTAGCGGCGCGGAATGCCGTAGTCTTCCTCGAGCAGGGTGCCGTCTTCGTCCTCGTTGAACAAGCCCAGCGGCGATTCGTTGACCGGCGAACCTTTCAGGCAATAGAACGGCACGTGTTCCATCAGCGATTTGAGTTTTTCCGCGATCGACGATTTACCGCCACCAACCGGGCCCAGCAGATACAGGATCTGCTTGCGCTCCTCGAGGCCCTGGGCCGCGTGGCGGAAGTAGGAGACCACTTGTTCGATCACTTCCTCGGTGCCATAGAATTCGCGGAAGGCCGGGTAAATCTTGATGACCTTGTTGGCGAAGATGCGCGAGAGCCGGGTGTCGTTGCGGGTATCGACCAGGGTCGGTTCGCCGATGGCAGCGAGCATGCGTTCGGGCGCGCTGGCGTAGGTGAGTCGATCTTTCTTGCACAGGTCGAGATATTCCTTCATGGACATCTCTTCCTCTTTGGTCCGTTCATACCGTGCAGCGTAGTTGTCAAAAATGGTCATTTGAATGTCCTTTGATGATGTAAACCTACTAGTCACGGGTCAGACAGCAAGGCTGCCGTGGCCCTGGATCGGTGCGTACTTGCTGAGTATTTTTCTTTTTGATCAGCTTCTGTGAGCGTCCTCGGAGTAGCACGGATTGCCCGTGGCTCTGAGCTGACTTTATCGCCGGTGGACGGCTTTTATGTGTTGGTCGTAAGGCTTCTTACGTCTATGAAATTTATTATTGCTCTATTGGTGCAGGAAGTCAAAAGATATGTCGTAATATCGTTAATACTCTTTCGTAAAGCTTTGATTTAAAAGAATAAAATTCGATAAAACTGCACGTTTCGCATGGACTTTTCCGCAATTTTTACCGCCATTTATGCCACAGTATCACGCTTGCGCGCAGCGTGCGCTAAGATGCCCAGTCATACGCATCAATCTCGTCATCTGTAACAGGAACTCATCATGTTGAATACCCAATTGCGCGGCGTGCTCGAAGGCATGCCCAAGGCCGAACTGCACATCCATATCGAAGGCTCGCTCGAGCCCGAACTGATCTTCGCGCTGGCCGCGCGCAACAACGTCGCGCTGCCGTACGCCTCGGTCGAAGACCTGCGCGCCGCGTACGCGTTTACCGACCTGCAATCGTTCCTCGACATCTATTACGCCGGCGCCAGCGTGCTGCTGCACGAGCAGGATTTCTACGACATGACGGCCGCCTACCTCCAGCGCGCCGAGGCGGATAACGTGCGTCACACCGAAATCTTTTTCGATCCGCAAACCCACACCGCGCGCGGCGTGCCGGTCAAGGACGTCATCGACGGCATCTACCGCGCCTGCCAGGACAGCCCGGTCAGCGCCACGCTGATCTTGAGCTTCCTGCGCCACCTGTCCGAAGAAGAGGCGTTCGCCACGCTGGAAGAAGCGCTGCCTTACCGCGACAAGTACATCGGCATCGGGCTTGACTCGTCCGAGCGCGGCAATCCGCCGGAAAAATTCGCCCGCGTGTTTGCGCGCTGCAAGGAACTCGGTTTCCACCTGGTGGCCCATGCCGGCGAAGAAGGTCCGCCGGCCTATATCGAAACCGCGCTCGACGTGCTCCAGGTCGAGCGCATCGACCATGGCGTGCGTTGCCTGGAGGACCCGGCATTGGTCACACGCCTGGCGCGCGAGCAGATGGCGCTGACCGTGTGCCCGCTATCGAACATCAAGTTGTGCGTATTCCCGGCCATGGCCCGGCACAACCTGCTCGAACTGCTCGATGCCGGCGTCAAGGTCACCATCAACTCGGACGACCCGGCCTATTTCGGCGGCTACATGAACGACAATTTCATCGCCACCTTCGAAGCCTTGCCGCTGGGCCTGTCGCACGCGCAGCGCCTGGCGCGCAATGGCTTTGAAGCGGCGTTCCTGCCCGCAGCGCAAAAACAGCAGCTGCTGGCCGAAGTTGACGCCTATTTCGCCTCTCTACCTTTTTAAAACAACATGATCAAACTCGCCCTGAGCATGACCGCGCGCGACTGGCGCGCCGGCCAATTGCGCTTCCTGCTGATCGCCCTGACGGTTGCCGTCGCGGCCCTGTCCGCCACCGGCTTTTTTGTCGATCGCCTGCGTAGCGGCCTGGACCGTGATGCCCACCAGTTGCTGGGCGCCGACGTGGTCGTCAGCACCGACTTGCCGGTGCGCCCCGAGTGGCGTGCCGAGGCGCTCAGGCGCGGGCTGGTGGTGACCGATACCGTGGTCTTCCCCAGCATGGCCACGGCAGGCGAGGGCGAGCAGTCGCAATCGATGCTGGCCTCGCTCAAGGCGGTCGGCCCCGGCTACCCGCTGCGCGGCCGGCTCAAGATCACCACCGATGCCGCCCAGGCCGAGCAAAGCGAAGGCGCGGGCGCCGCTGGCATCCCCGCGCCGGGCACGGTCTGGCTCGATGCCGGCCTCCTGGGCAGCCTGGGCACCAGCGTGGGCGGCCAGGTCAAGCTTGGCGACAAGACGTTTACGGTCGCGCAACTGATCGCGTCTGAACCCGATCGCGGCGCCAACTTCCTGGCGTTCGCGCCGCGCGTGATGCTGGCGCTGGCCGATCTCGAAGCGACCAACCTGATCCAGCCCGGCTCGCGCGTGACGTACCGCCTGCTGGTGGCGGCGCCGCCATCGTCGAAAAATACCGCAGCCGAAGCGGCCGCGTTCCAGCAATGGATGCAGGACACCATCAAACAGGCCAATCTCAAGGGCGTGCGAGTTGAATCGCTGGAAAATGGCCGCCCCGAAATGCGCAACACGCTTGACCGCGCCGACCGTTTCCTCTCGCTGGTCGGCCTGCTGTCGGCCATGCTGGCGGCGGTGGCCGTGGCCATGGCCGCGCGCCGCTTCATGCAGCGCCACCTCGATGCCTGCGCCATGCTGCGCTGCCTGGGCCTGACGCAGAACCAGGTCACCGCGATGTACCTGTACGAATTCCTGCTGGTCGGGCTAGCCGGCAGCGCCATGGGCGTGGCGGTCGGCTTCGGCGCCCACTACGTGCTGCTGGAAGTGCTGGGCAAGCTGGTGGCCGCCAATTTGCCGGGTCCCACCATCTGGCCGGCGCTGCAAGGCCTGGCCACCGGCATCCTGCTGCTGGCCGCGTTCGCGCTGCCGCCGATTTTGCAACTGCGCAAGGTGCCGCACAACCGCGTAATCCGCCGCGAGCAGGACGCACCGCAGGTGGCGGCGTTGGCCACCTACGGCCTCGGTTTTGCCGGGTTTGCGTCGCTGCTGCTGTGGCAGGCCGGCGACGCCATGCTGGCGCTGTACACGGCGCTCGGTTTTGTGGCCGCCTTCGGCGTATTCGCGCTGGTGGCATGGCTGGGCCTGAAAGCGCTCAAGCCGCTGCGCGGCGCCATCGACCATCAAAGCTGGCGCTTTGCCATCACCTCGCTGCAACGCCGCCCGGGCGCGACCATCGTGCAGGTAGTGTCATTGGCGCTGGGCATGATGGCGCTGCTGGTGCTCACCGTGGTGCGCGAAGACCTGATGACGGCCTGGCGCAACGCCACGCCGCCCGATGCGCCCAACCGCTTCATCATCAACATCCAGCCCGAGCAAAAAGACCAGATCGCCGCGCGCCTGAAATCGGCCGGCGTGGCCTATGCGCCGCAGTATCCGATGATCCGTGGCCGGCTGGCCGCCGTCAACGGCCAGCCGGTCACGGCCGAGACGTACACCGAGGATCGCGCGCGCGGCCTGGCCGACCGCGAATTCAACCTCTCCACCATGGCCACCATGCAGGCCGAGAACGAGATCGTGGCCGGCAAGTGGTTTACCGACGCCCCCGGCGTAGCCGAAGCGTCGGTGGAGGAGGGCATCGCCAAGACCCTGCGCTGGAAGGTCGGGGACAAGCTCAACTTCAATATCGCCGGTTCGCCGGTCGAGGTGACGATTACCAGCTTGCGCAAGCTCGAATGGGGCTCGATGCGGGTCAATTTCTTCGTCATCATCAACCCGGCGGCGCTCACCGAGGTGTCGCAAAGCTGGATCACGGCGTTCCACCTGCCGGGCCAGCAGGGACCGGTGATGAACGCCCTCACGCGCGACTTCCCGAACCTGACGATCGTCGATGTCGGCGGCTTGCTGCGCCAGGTGCAGGCCGTGCTCGACCAGGTGGTCACCGCGATTGAATTCCTGTTCATCTTCACGCTGGCCTCCGGCTTGCTGGTGCTGTACGCCGCGCTGATGGGGTCGCAGGACGAGCGCACCCGCGAATCGGGCCTGCTGCGCGCGCTGGGCGCCACCCGGCGCCAGTTGTCGCAGGCGCAACTGATCGAATTCACGCTGGTGGGCGCGCTGGCAGGCGTGCTGGCCGCCACCGGCGCCGCCGTGATGGGCTGGGCGCTGGCCACGTACCAGTTCAAGTTTGCCTGGGCCTTCTCGCCGTCGGTGTGGATGGTGGGCTTGCTCGCTGGCGCCGTGTGCGCGATTGCCGGTGGCTGGCTCGGTTTGCGCAGCGTGCTGCGCCAGCCGCCGCTGCAAACCTTGCGCGAAGGCTGACGCAGGCGCATTGACCGGGCAGGGGGCTGGCGCCTCCTGCCTTGCGCGCCGGCGCTGCGAAGTATTGTAGAATCGGCCCACCAACAGGATGCCCCGCCCCCGCTTCCTTTCTTTACCCCTGAGAAGCGACCGTCCACACCATGTTTGATTCCATCTGCGCCACCTATACCGGATCTGACGGCGAACTGAATCGCGACCTGTTCAGCAGTTCTGTCGATTGCATTAAAATTCTCGACCTGCAAGGACGATTAGGTCAGCTCAATCCGGGTGGCGTGGTGGCGCTTGAGTTGAGTGCGCCGGAACAGATACTTGGCAAGACCTGGTGGGAATTCTGGCCCGAAGACGGCCGCATGCTGGCACAAAACGCTTTCGAAAGCGCCAAAAACGGCAAGGTCAGCAAATTCAACGCTTTTTGTCCCACCGCCCAGGGCACGCCGCGCTGGTGGGACGTGGTGGCCAACCCGGTGTTCGGCGCCGACGGCCAGGTGCGCGAAGTGATGGTGGTGTCACGCGACATGACCGAGCTGTTCATGGCGCGCCAGGCGCTGCACGACGCCGACCTGCGCAAGGACGCCTTCCTGGCCACCGTGGCGCACGAGCTGCGCAACCCCATCTCGGCTGCGCACAACGCCACCGAACTGTTGAAGCTCAAGGCCTTCGACCACGTCCGCACCGCCGAACTGGCGCAGATGGTGCAGCGCCAGCTGGGCCACATGAGCCGGGTGGCCGAGGACTTGCTCGATACGACACGCATCCGCCGTGGCGAAATCCGCCTGAGCCTGGCCCGGCTCGACATGCGCACCGTGGTGTCCGACACCGTGGAGCAATTGCAGTCTGCAGTGCAGGCCAGGCAGCATCGCCTGACGGTCGATATCGATACCGCTGCCTGCATGGTGATGGGCGACCATACGCGGCTGGTGCAGGCGGTCGGCAATGTGCTCGGTAACGCGGTGCGCTACACGCCCGAAGGCGGCGCTATCTGCGTGGAGCTGGGCCGCACCGGCGACGCGATCACCGTGACCATCACCGATAACGGCGTCGGCATCCCGGCCGACCGCTTGGCGACGATTTTCGACATGTACAGCCAGGTGCACAAGTCCACCGAGCGCAAGAGCGATGGCCTGGGACTGGGCCTGTCGCTGGTACGGGCGCTGGTGGAACTGCATGGCGGCACCGTGGCTGCCGCCAGCGCGGGCGTGGCGTCAGGGAGTTGTTTCACGATCACGCTGCCGGCCGCGCTGCGTTGACGTGACGCTGGCCGCCGCGTTGGCCAGTTCGCGCTCCTGGCGCAGGAACTCGGTATAGGCCAGCGGCGGCTGCGCGTAATAATGCGGCGGCAGGTCGAACAGCGCCCAGTAATAGGTTTCGCGGCCCCGGCATACCTGCGGCGTGGCGCAATAGCGGTGCCAGTTATCGCCCATGTGGCGCGCATACATGCCGTCGCCATCCACATCCGAAAAGAACGGCAGCACGCGCCGCGCGGCCAGGGCGTCGAGCAGCGATTGCGGCGCGTCGCTGTCGCGCGCCATCTCGTATTGCGCTGCCATGCCTTGCTCGGTTTCGATCATCATCAGCCGGGTGCGGCCGAATTTGTCCAGGAACACGATGCCGGTGGGGTTGGCGAACAGGTAATGTTCGATGAAGCCCAGGTCCTGCTTGAGCCGCTGCACCTGCAAGGCCAGCACCGGGTCGCCGAGGAAGTGGTAATTGTGCAGCAGCACCAGCTCGCGCAAGGTTTCCGACTGGTCGGTGAAATAGCGCCGTTGCAGCGTGGTGAGTTCGAGTTCCAGGATGTCGAGCGCGTGGTCGTCGCTTTTCTGGATGTAGCGGTCGATCAGGCCGCGGTTGAAGGCGCTCACCGCGATCTTTTCGTCGGCGGCGCCGGTAAATAAAATCTTCTTGCACGGCAGGTCGCTCACCAGCTCGCAAAATTCCAGTCCATTCATTTGCGGCATCGAGTAATCGACCACCAGCACCGACGGCGTGGCAAAGCGCTGCGGCTGGGCGGCGATGCGGTAGATCGCATCGATGTCGAGCGCCACGTTGAACTGGTCGCCTGGCTGGTTCTGGGTATCGAAATTCATGTGCAGCGGTGTGGGCGGCGGTGTGCCGCGCCGTCCATGGTCGCCGTGGCGCAGCCAGTGCAGCGCCGTGGTGGTATCGTGAAAGGTCTTGCTGGCATGGATGGGATCGAGCTGGAACGCCAGGCTGCGCAGGAATGAATCGCTGTCATCGACCAGCACGGTCAGGGTAGGGTGGGTGTAGAGAGGGAGTGACATGATTATTTTGCGATTGAAGGCTGCTGGGGAAATTCGAGGATGAAGATGGCATAGGCGCTCTCGCGCGAGACGCATTCGATGGTGGCGCTCCAGGCATCCATGATTTCCTGGCACAGCGCCAGGCCAATGCCGGCGCCGTTGTGCGGCGGGAACGAGTAAAAACGGTGGAAGATCAGCGGCATCTGCTGCGCCGGAATGCCGCAGCCGGTATCGATGAACAGCAGGCGCGGCGGCGCATGGCCGCCATCGACGACGATCCGCACCCGGCCCTTGCCCGCGCGCTGGATGGCTTTCAGCGCATTTCTCAGCAGGTTCAGCAAGATCACCACTGACAGCTCGGACTGGCCGGCAAAACTGAAATTGCGGCGCACCTCCAGCGCCACCAGCTTTTGCTGGCCGGCGTTGACGAACGGGTAGCGCTTGAGCACCGCCGCCACCACCGCTTCCATCGATACCGTCTCGATCGGCCGCAGGCTGCGCCGCACCGCCGTGGCGCTGAGCAGGAACAGGTCGATCATGTGGTTCATGTGGCGCACCTCGAACTGGATCCGCGCCAGCGCGTCGACGGTGCCCACGCGGTCGGCCGGCAGCGGCCCCGCACTTTCCGAGCACATGCGCAGCAGGCCGCGCACATTGGCGTCCACGCTGGTGAGCGGCGTGCGCAGTTCGTGCGCCACGGTGGCCAGTCCGGCGCCCAGTCCGGCCAGTTTTTCCTGCGCCAGTACCTCGCGGCTGATCTTGGCAGCAGCCAGCACGGCAATCGTGAACCAGTGGATCGGCAACTGCTGCAATACCAGCCGGCTGCCGAGGACGGCGGTGTCGCCCACCATGGCCACTGCAGCAACCGCCACCGCAGTGCCGATCAGGTAAGCCTTGACGGCGACGCTGGTGTCGAAATGGAACAGCACAATCAGGCCGATCAGCAGCGACTCGCTCCACACGCCGGACGCATGATTCATCAAGAACATGAAGGTGAAGAAGAACGGGAAGATGTAGCTGAGCGTGACCAGCAGGTACAGGTCCATCATGCGGCGGCTGAACTGGCGCGCAAACAGGCCTATCGCGCACAGCACGATACCGACCAGCCGCAGCGGCAGGCTCTCGTATTCCTGCGGGAAAAAGTGCTGCCAGATCACGTAGTACAGCGGCATGGCGACCGTGCCGATGCAGGCCAGCAGCAATATGCGCACGGTGGCATGGTCTTCGCGGCCATGGTATTGGAGCAGCGACTGCAGCACGCTCGTCTTCCAACGCTTGAAGGATTCTTGCAGTGGTTGCTTCATGGCAAGGATTTACTTGTCTGTGAGACTTATCATCGCCCGGATTTGCAACGCACTCTGGCATATCAAATAGGTCGTTGATTTTGATCAACTGGTTTGGGATTTTTATGCATCAAGGTGCGAAATAGTTTCTTAAAAAAACACAACCATTTCAAAAAAGGAAAATATAATGACCAACGTTAACACTTGCCAAAATACTTCTTTCCACCCGTCGCTGTTTGCTGCCGAGCACCTGATGCCGGATTACGTGCGCCGGCGCATGGATGCCCATCACGTGACGCGGATTGAACAGTTGCTCGGCGGCGAGCACCCGCATGCCTGGCAACCGCTTCAGGCGGGCTCGGTATTTTTGGCCGGTAACGATTACCTGTGCCTGGCGGGCGAGCCGGCGCTGGTGCGGGCCCAGGTCAACGCCTTGCAGGGTAGTGAAAGCGAACAGCTGATGTCGGCGGTGTACCTGCAGGAGGGCAGCGCCCAGCACCGGCTCGAACACAAGTTCGCGCGCTTCATGGGCGCCGAGGATGCGATCCTGGCGCAGTCGGGCTGGGCTGCGAACGTGGGCCTGGTCCAGACGCTGGCCGAGCCCGGCTTGCCGGTGTATCTCGACATGCAGGCCCATGCCTCGCTGTGGGAGGGCGTGCAGTCGGCCGGCGCCGTGCCGGTCTCGTTCCGCCACAACGACCTCGAGCATTTGCAGCGGCAGATGGCGCGCCACGGGCGCGGTGTGATCGCGGTCGATGCGCTCTACAGCACCAATGGCAGCGTGGCGCCGTTGCCGGCACTGGTCGATCTGGCCTGGGCGACCGGCTGCGTGCTGATCGTCGATGAATCGCATTCGCTGGGCACCCACGGTCCGCGCGGCGCCGGATTGGTCGCCGCGCTGGGCTTGCAGGACCGCGTACATTTCCGCACGGCGTCGCTGGCCAAGGCGTTTGCCGGGCGCGCCGGCGTTATCACGTGCTCCAGCAAATTCAAGGGCTACTTCCTGTCCGAGTCGCGTCCCGCCATCTTCAGTTCCTGCCTGCTGCGGCACGAGCTGGCGTGGTTCGATGCCGCCATCGACTTTGTCGCGGCAGCCGACGAACGGCGCGTGGCCCTGCACATCAAGGCCTGCGCGCTGCGCGAGGAACTCGGTGCGCTCGGCTACAACGTCAGCGACGGCACCGAGCAGATCATCGCCCTGGAAGCGGGCCCGGAACCGAAAACGCTGGCGCTGCGCAAGCTGCTCGAAGCGCGCGGCGTGGTGGGCGCCATGTTCTGCGCACCGGCCACGCCGAAGAACCGCTCGCTGGTGCGCCTGACCCTCAACAGCGGCCTCGATCGCAGCCAGCTGCGTCGCATCGTCGAGGCCTGCGACGATATCCGCAGCCTGGCCGATGTCGAGGGCTGGACGTCCACGCGGCGCCTGCACAAGCTGGCGCTGGTGTGAGGGCGCACGAGGGGGAGCGCGGTACGCTATCATGGCGGCTATGACCGAAGAATCGAAAACCCTCTATGAAGTGATCGGCGGCGAGGCGCGCGTGCGCGCGATGGTCGACCGTTTTTATGACCTGATGGAACTCGAGCCCGAGTTCCAGCTGCTGCGCTCCGTGCACGGCCCGTCGCTCGAGAATGCCAACGACCGCCTGTTCATGTTCCTCAGCGGCTGGATGGGCGGGCCCGACCTGTACCAGCAAGCGCACGGCCATCCGCGCCTGCGCATGCGCCACATGCCGTTCGCCATCGGCACCCAGGAACGCGACCAGTGGCTGCGCTGCATGGCGTGGGCGATGGAAGACGTGGGCATCGATACCGAACTGCGCGTGCGGCTGATGAACTCCTTCTTCCAGACCGCCGACTGGATGCGTAACAAGCCCGATTGATATCCCATGACCGACATCCACTTCTATGTGTTGCTGGCGCTCGTGCTCGCGGCGCTCGTGCTGCTGGTGCTGGTCTTGCTGCGCCCGCGCGGCAGTGCCGGTCTCGATGGCGCAACGCTGGCATCCCTGTCCAACCTGGCCGAGCGTATCGAACGCGTGGAGCGCGAGGTGCGGGTGCAGTTGCAAACCACGGCGCAGTCGAGCCACGCGGCCACGGTGCAGCAGTTCGACGGCATGCGGCGCCAGCTCGAAACGCAAGGACTGGTCGCGCGCGACGAGCAGACGCGCAACCTCAAGTTGTTCGCCGACAGCATGAACCAGACCCTGGCCCGCCTGACCGAATCGAACGCCGCCCGCATGGGCGAAGTGCGCGCCACGCTGGAAGCGAAAATCAAGGACCTGCAAGCCGACAACGGCGCGCGCCTGGAAGAGATGCGCAAGACCGTGGACGAGAAGCTGCACGCCACGCTGGAATCGCGCCTGTCGGCGTCGTTCCAGCAGGTGTCCGAGCGTCTCGAGCGCGTGCATCAGGGCCTGGGCGAGATGCAGCAGCTGGCGCTGGGCGTGGGCGACCTCAAACGCGTGCTCACCAACGTCAAGACGCGCGGCACCTGGGGCGAGGTGCAGCTGGAAATGCTGCTCGAACAGGTGCTCACCCCGGAGCAGTACGCCAAGAATGTCGAGACCATCGCCGGCAGCGGCGCGCGGGTGGAGTTCGCGCTCAAGCTGCCGGGCCAGGTGGAGGGCGGCGCACCGGTGTGGATGCCGATCGACGCCAAGTTCCCCAAGGAGCAGTACGAGCGCCTGCTGGAAGCGGCCGACCGCGCCGACGCGGAGGGCGTGGCGCAGGCCGGGCGCGAACTGGAACGCGCGGTGCGCGGCGAGGCCAGGACCATTTCGGAAAAATACGTGTCACCGCCGCACACGACCGACTTTGCGATCCTGTTCCTGCCCACCGAAGGGCTGTACGCGGAAGTGATGCGGCGCCCGGGCCTGGCCGACGAGCTGCAACGGCTGCACCGCATCAGCATTGCCGGGCCATCGACCCTGACTGCGCTGCTCAACAGCCTGCAAATGGGCTTCCGCACGCTGGCGCTGGAAAAGCGTTCATCGGAAGTGTGGCAAGTGCTGGGCGCGGTGAAGACGGAATTCGCCAAGTTCGGCGACGTGCTGGCCGCCACCAAGCTGACGCTGGAGCGCGCCGCCAAGAATATCGAATCGGCCGAAACCCGCAGCCGCCAGATGGCGCGCAAGCTCAAGTCGGTGGAGGCGCTGCCGAGCGAGGCGGCGCAGCTGTTATTGGGGCCGGAAATCGACCAGGCCGACGCCGAAGCCTAGGAGGGCAAACCGCAGCGAGCGGCCTGTTGTCGTCTTGGGTAGCGAAAGCGTTCGGCGGTACGCTGAGCAACGCAGCGGCGATAGCTGGACGCGCAGCAGGTTGGTCGAGGCTCCTTTAAGTCAGGCCGTCGAAGGGCAAAATATCGACCATATCGCCGGCAGCCACATTGCCCTGGCCGTGCGCCAGCACCACGATGCAGTTGGCGGCCGTCATCGAGCTGAGGATGCCCGAGCCCTGGGCGCCGGTGAGCCGCACTTGCGGTGCGCCGTCCGGTCCGGGAGCGACGATGCCGCGCTGGTACTCGGTGCGGCCCGGGCGCTTGCGCATTGCCGTTGCGGCCCGTGCGCGCAGCAGCAGCGGGCGCGCCGCTGCTTCCGTGGCGCCCATCATGCGCAGCAGCGCCGGCCGCGCGAACAAATAAAACGACACCATCACCGCCACCGGATTGCCGGGCAGGCCGAACAGCCACGCGCTGGCGTCGCCGTCGCTGACCTTGCCGAAGGCGAGCGGGCGGCCGGGGCGCATGGCCAGCTTCCAGAACGCCACGTCGCCCAGCAGCGCCATGATGTCGCGCGTGTAGTCGGCCGCGCCTTCGGAGACGCCGCCCGAGGTGATGATGGCGTCGGCATCGCGGCAGGCCGTACGCAGCGCGGCCTCCAGCGCGGCCGGGTCGTCGCGCACGATACCCAGGTCGATCACCTCGCAGCCGAGCCGCGCCAGCATGCCGAACAGCGTGTAGCGGTTGCTGTCATACACGCAGCCGTCGTCGAGCGGCTGGCCCAGTGCGCGCAGTTCGTCGCCGGTGGAGAAAAACGCCACCCGCAGGCGCCGCCGCACCGTCACCTCGGCGATGCCGAGCGAAGCCACCAGTCCCAGGTCGGCGGGACGCAACAGTTTGCCGGCGCCCAGCGCCACGCTGCCCAGCGCCAGGTCTTCGCCGGCAAAGCGGCGGTTGGCGCCCGGCGCGATCACGCCGGCGGCAATGGTCACGCTGTCGTTGCCGATGGCGGCGGCCAGTTCCTGCGGCAGCACGCTGTCGCAACCAGTCGGCATGGCCGCTCCCGTCATGATGCGCACGCACTGGCCGTGTTCAACTTGCCCGGCGAAGGCGCGGCCGGCGTAGGCGATGCCGGCAACCGTCAGCGTTACCGCGCCGGTATCCGGATGTGCGCCCGACTCCACTCCCGGCAAATCGGCGCCGCGCAGCGCGTAGCCGTCCATGGCCGAATTGTCGTAGGCGGGCACGTTGATGGGCGAGATGATGTCGGCTGCCAGTACGCGGTCGAGCGCGGCCCGCAGGACCACGGTCTCGGTCTCGGCCACCGGCGCCACGCGGGCAGCGATCAGGCGCAGCGTCTGGTCCACCGGCAGCGGATCGTTGTCGTCATCGTTCCCAGCCCCAGCCCCAGCCCCAGCCCCAGCCCCAGCCCCAGCCCCAGCCCCAGCCCCGCCTCCGGCACCAGCCCCAGCACCAGCACCAGCACCAGCACCAGCACCAGTACCAGTACCAGTACCAGCCTCAGTCCCAGCTTCGGCAGCGACGCCGACTCCGGTGCTGGCTCCAGTCGTGGACTCGCCTGCCATCGGTGCGGATGCAGCCGCAGTGGCCTCGGACGCATGGCGTTGCAGTTCTTCGAGCGTGTTGATATTGCGGAAGGCGGCAGCATCGTCGAACAGCACTTCGGCCACGCGTAGCGTGTGATACCAGCCTTCCATGCGCCGCGCGCCGGTGGCCAGCCAGGCTTCGAGTTGCGGCAGCAGGTTGGCTCTGATCAGGCTGAACACGGGATGGCGCTGGCGGTACGGGGCTGCGTTGGCGTCTTCCGGATCGGTTTCCATGGTCACTGCCAGCGCCACGTCGGCGTCGTTCGCCACGAGCGCGGCATGCAGGCGCGCAGCCAGGTCCGGCGGCAGGAAAGGCGAGTCGCATGGCGCGGTGAGCACGAGCGCAGTGTCGCCCTGCGCGGTGCAGTGGGCCGCACAATACAGCAGGGCGGTTTGCAAGCCGGCCAGCGGGCCCTCGAAACCGCCGATGTGGTCGGCGACAACGGCAACATCCGGGCCGGCAAGCGCCTGGTACTGCGCCAGGTTGCGGTTGGCGTTGATGGCAATGGCGCCCACTTGTGGCCTGAGGCGCGCCAGCACGTGGCCGGCCATGGTGGTGTCGCCCAGCGGTTGCAGTCCCTTGTCCACGCGGCCCATGCGCGTGCCCCGGCCGCCGGCCAGTATCCATCCGGTGATGGCGTTCGCAGGTGCCATGTCAGCCTCCGATATAGGACATCTCGACCCTGGCGCCGCGCGCCAGGCCGTCGGTATCATTGGTGCGCAGCTCGGAATAGCGGTCGCCACGGGCGCGCCACAGGTGCGCCAGCGCGGTGCTGATCTCGGCGTCGTCGCGGCCTTCGCGCAGCAGCGCGCGCAGGTCGTACCCGCTGCTGGCGAACAGGCACGTATACACCTTGCCCTCGGTGGACAGGCGCGCGCGCGAGCAGTCGCTGCAAAAGGCCTGGGTGACGCTGGAAATGAGGCCGATCTCGCCGCCGCCGTCCGCGTACCGCCAGCGCGCGGCGGTTTCGCCGCTGTAGTTGGCGGCCACCGGCGCCAGGGGCAGTTCGGCGCCGATGCGGCGCACCACCTCCGACGATGGAATCACTTCATCCATTTTCCAGCCGTTGGAGGCGCCCACGTCCATGTATTCGATAAAGCGCAGGATGTACGGCGTATCCTTGAAGTAGCGCGCCATCGGCAGGATTTCCTGGTCGTTCATGCCACCCTTGACCACCATATTGATCTTGATCGGCCCCAGACCCACCTGGTGCGCCACGTCGATCCCCTTCAAGACGTCGTCCACCGTGAAATCGACGTCGTTCATGCGCTGGAAGGTGGTGTTGTCGAGCGCATCGAGCGAGACGGTGACCCGTTGCAGGCCGGCGTCCCTGAGCGACTGCGCCTTGCGCGCCAGCAGCGATGCATTGGTGGTGAGCGTCAGGTCGAGCGGCTTGCCGCTGGCCGTTTTCAGTTCGGCCAGCATGCCGATCAGGCGCTCGAGATTCTTGCGCAGCAGCGGTTCGCCGCCGGTCAGGCGGATTTTTTCGACGCCGTGGGCGATGAAGATGCGGGCGATGCGGGTAATTTCCTCGAACGACAGCAGCGCGGTATGCGGCAGGTACTGGTAATCGTTGTTGAACACCGCCTTGGGCATGCAGTACACGCAGCGGAAATTGCAGCGGTCGGTGACCGAGATGCGCAGGTCGTGCAGCGGCCGCGCCAGGCGGTCGGCAAGCAATCCGGTAGGCGCTTCGAGCGGGGAGGGGATGGCCGGCGCGTTGGGGCGCTGCGCGGTCATCATGATGACTTTCTCTGACATGACTCGTGGTCTGAATTCTATGCTTGCTGGGATTGAAAGGTGGTGCCGCGCTGCCCTGACTGCGCCATGTGCTTACGATACCACGAGCGGGCGTTGCTCGTAGCCATCCACTCGGCCAGGGCAACCGTGCCGGATCGGCTATCGCCGGCTGCCCCAACGCATAAAAAAAGGGAAGCGCGAAGGCTTCCCTTTGATCAGCTCACCGCGATGATCAGCGGCGCGTGTCGATCTGCACCATCGGCTCGTCGTTCTGCGGCGGCAGCGGCTTGCGCTCGCGTGGCACACGGACCGGCGCTACCACCTTGGCGGCAGCTTCCTGCGCGGCGCGCAGTTTTTCCGGATCGGTGGCCGCCAGGGTCAGGCCGGCGGAGCCGAGCACGGCCTGCAGGTCGGCCGGGGTCGCTGCTGCCACAGGTGCTGGCGCTGCGGTTGGGGCAGGTGCCTCGACTGGTGCTGGCGCTGGTGCCGGAGTTGCCACTGGAGCAGGAGCCTCTACCGGAACAATAGCCGGAGCCGGAGTTGCTACTGGCGCAGAAGCCGCCACTGGTGCCGGGGCAGGCGCCTCTGCAACCGGTGCTGGTGCTGCTTCGGCAACTGCCGGTGCTGCTACAGGGGCTGCTACCACAGCGGCTTCGGCCACAGGCGCTTCGGCAACCGGTGCTGGCGCAACTGGCGCTTCCACTTCGGCTGCTGCCACCGGCGCTGGCGCGGCTTCTGCCACGGCCGGCGCTGCTGGTGCAACCTGCTCAGCAGGTGCAGCAGGTGCAGCAGGTGCAGCAGATACAGCAGGTGCAGCAGATACAGCAGGTGCAGCAGATACAGCAGGTGCAGCAGGTGCCACTGGTGCTTCAGTGGCAGCTGCCACCGATGCTGCTGGCGCTTCCGCTGCGGCCGGTGCTGCTACCGATACCACTGGCGCTGCTTCGGCTACCGGAGCGGCCGGCTCTACCACTGCTGGCGCTGCTTCGCTGACAACTTCCACTGCTGCCGGGGCTGGCGTCTCGGCAACAACTGGTGCGGCCGGGGCGACGTCCGCTGCCGGCGTGGCTGCTGCCACGACAGGCTCTGCGGCTGGTGCCGGCGCTTGTTCGGCGGCAGGAGCAGCGTCAACTGCGGCGGCTGCGGCCATGGCTGCTACCGGTGCTGCAACGGCTGCGATCGGCGCACCATCGTGCTCGGCGTAGCCTTGCTCGCCATCGGCGCCTTCATTGCCTTCGCCTGCCTCGTTGTCCTGGCCTTCGCCATCACGATCACGACGGTTACGGTTACGACCGCCACGACGACGGCGACGACGCGGCTCATCGCCTTCGCCTGCCAGGTCTTGCGCTTCGCCTTCCGGACCGGCGTTCGGTGCGGTTTTCAGGATGCTGGTGGCTTCGGCTTCAGGACCGGTGGCAGGAGCCAACACGCCCGCTGCAAAGGTGCCGGAGGCTGCGGCAGCCGATGCTGCGGCAGCCGACGCTGCGGCAACCGGTGCTACTGCGCCCAGTGCCAGCTCATCAACCTTGGCTTCTACCGGCGCCTTGTCGGCACGCGGCTCACGTGGTGGACGCGGTTCGCGTGGCGGACGCTCGCCACGTTCCGGACGCTCGCCGCGCTCGGGACGTTCCGCGCGCTCAGGACGCTCGGCGCGTTCAGCACGTTCGCGTGGCGGCTGGCCTTCGGCTGGCGCACCGTCGCGGCCTTCGCGTGGTTCGCGGCCTTCACGCGGTTCGCGTGGTGGACGCGGTGGACGGGCCGGGCGGCCGGCGTCGGCTGCCTTGGTCTCGTCCTGGCCCGGACGGGCGGCGCCTGGTTCGCGCTCTTCGCGTTCCGGACGGCCATTTTTGCCGGTGCGGGTACGGCCGCGTGGGCCACGGGTGGCGTTGCGGTCGGCATTACGGTCCGGCGACGGCGCCTTGACCACGATGGTCGGTTGCTGCGGCAATACCGGTTTCGCTGGTTCCGGGCTCAGGAAGCTGAACAGCTTGGCAAAGAAACCTTTCGGTGCTGGCGCCGGCACCGGGGCCGGAGCTGGCGTAATGACGGTTTCGGCAGGCTTGCGCTCGACCAGCGGAGCAGGCTGGTCAGGGGTGATGGTCTTGACCATGGCTTCCTGGCGCGGCTTGGCTTCTTCCTTCTGGCGCTTGCTGTAGGCCATGTCGGTTTCGGCTTGCTCGGCCAGGTTGTAGCTGGCCTGGCTGTCCTCCAAACGCGGATCGTCATGCTTGATGCGCTCGAGCTTGTAGTGCGGCGTGTCCAGGTGCTTGTTCGGGATCAGGATCACGGAAATGCGGTGACGGTTCTCGATTTTCAGCACTTCGCCGCGCTTTTCGTTGAGCAGGAACGCTGCCACATCGACCGGCACTTGCACGTGGATGGTGGCCGAGTTTTCCTTCATCGCCTCTTCCTGGATGATGCGCAGGACTTGCAGGGCCGACGATTCGGTATCACGGATGTGGCCGGTGCCGGAGCAGCGCGGGCAGGTCACGTGCGAGCCTTCCGACAGCGACGGACGCAGGCGCTGGCGCGACAGTTCCATCAGGCCGAAGCGCGAAATCTTGCCCATTTGCACACGGGCACGGTCGTGGTGCAGCGCATCCTTGAGGCGTTGTTCGACCTCGCGCTGGTTCTTGGCCACTTCCATGTCGATGAAGTCGATCACGATCAGGCCGCCCAGGTCGCGCAGGCGCAGCTGGCGGGCCACTTCTTCGGCCGCTTCGCAGTTGGTGTTGAAGGCGGTAGTTTCGATGTCGGAGCCGCGGGTGGCGCGGGCCGAGTTGACGTCAACGGAAACCAGGGCTTCGGTGTGGTCGATGACGATGGCGCCGCCCGACGGCAGCGGCACGGTGCGGCTGTAGGCGGTTTCGATCTGGTGTTCGATCTGGAAGCGCGAGAACAGCGGCACATCGTCGCTGTAACGCTTTACACGGTGCACCATGTCGGGCATCACGTGGCTCATGAACTGGTGCGCCTGCTCGTAGATCTCGTCGGTATCGATCAGGATCTCGCCGATATCGGGCTGGAAGTAATCGCGGATGGCGCGGATCACCAGCGACGACTCCTGGTAGATCAGGAAGGCGCCGGAAGCCGATTTGCCGGCGCCTTCGATTGCGCGCCACAGTTGCATCAGGTAGTTCAAGTCCCATTGCAGTTCATCGACGTTGCGGCCGATGCCGGCGGTGCGGGCGATGACCGACATGCCTGCTGGCAGGTCGAGCTTGTCCATGGTTTCGCGCAGTTCCTGGCGCTCTTCACCTTCAACGCGACGGGAAACACCACCACCACGCGGGTTGTTTGGCATCAGGACCAGGTAGCGGCCGGCCAGCGATACGAACGAGGTCAGGGCGGCGCCTTTGTTGCCGCGCTCTTCCTTTTCGACCTGGACCATGATTTCCTGGCCTTCGCGCAATGCTTCCTTGACAGACGCATTGCGGACATCGACGCCTTCCTTGAAGTAAGTTCGCGCTACTTCTTTGAATGGGAGGAAACCGTGGCGATCTTCGCCATAGCTGACGAAGCAAGCTTCGAGCGATGGTTCGATGCGGGTGATCACGCCTTTGTAGATGTTGGACTTGCGCTGTTCGCGTCCGGCGGTTTCGATATCGATATCGATCAGTTTCTGACCATCGACAATCGCTACGCGCAGCTCTTCTTGCTGCGTAGCATTAAACAACATGCGTTTCATTTTTTTAACTCCGCGACCCGTAGGCCAGCTCTATGCCGTCGGCTCGTGGAAGCCGGCGACGAAGGTTTTGGGGTATACGCGAAGAATCAGAACGATTGCGGGGGGTATTGCCCATTCTGTGCGGAGCAGCAGCGCGGGAGGTAACCGGCGCTGCGGACGCAACTGGGCGCTGAGAGGCTGAACGTCAGGCCGCGGGCTCGCATCACCTGTACCCCTCCATGCGGCCCTTAAGGACGGCAGAGAAATGCAGGCGGTGAGCAGCAACGTTGAGAGCCAAATCCTCAAGCTTACATACTACAAGTAATCAATATCGCAGCGACGACAGGGTGCCGGGCTGAAATGTTACAGGGCTGGTGACAGCCATCCGTTGAGCTTGCAGCAAAGCATGGGGTCCGGCGGAAACGGCAAGCGTTATCAACTTCATCAATCGGCCAGCCGACTCTTGACCGGCTGGCCGCACTTTATCCTTACAATACTATCATTCTGATCCTGCCTCCCTGCCACTAACCGATTACAACAACGGTGCAACCTTGATATCGGCAAGGGTGGTGCGTATACGTATTTCCCCCTGAATTTGCAATTAGGCGAGGCCAGGTGGGACGCCCCTGTGTAAAATATGCTTTTCTTCTTACACCAGCCGCAGTGTATGCCGCAGCGAAATGATTATATATTCAAAATGAAGGACTTAGAGAGATTTCTGGGAAGACAGCTTAAATGAAGATGCAAAATGATGTTGTCCCCCCGTCACATTCCGCGACCACCGGCGCAGTACCCTCGTCGCAAGTCCCGCTGCAGGCGCAGTTCGTCACTATTTCCGAAGAAGACGCTGGACAAAGGATCGATAATTACCTGTTGCGAATTTGCAAAGGTGTACCGAAGAGTCACGTCTATCGCATCCTGCGTTCGGGCGAGGTGCGCGTCAACAAGGGCCGTATCGACCAGTTGTATCGCCTGGTCGAAGGCGATATGGTCCGCATTCCGCCGATCCGCATCGCGGAAAAGGCCGATACCGCCCACGTGCCAGCCGCCGAATTCAAGGTCATTTTCGAAGACAGCCACCTCCTGGTGATCGACAAGCCGGCCGGCGTGGCCGTGCATGGCGGTTCGGGCGTGTCGTTTGGCGTGATCGAACAATTGCGCGCGTCGCGCCCCGACGCCAAGTTCCTGGAGCTGGTGCACCGGCTCGACCGCGACACCTCCGGCTTGCTGCTGCTGGCCAAAAAGCGGTCGGCACTGACCAATCTGCACGAGCAGATGCGCGATGGCGATACCGACAAGCGTTATCTCACCATGGTGGCGGGCGACTGGAAAAATGCACGCCAGCACGTCAAACTGGCGCTGCACAAGTATTCCACCGCCGAGGGCGAGCGCCGCGTGGCGGTCAATCCGGAAGGGATGCCGTCGCACACCGTGTTTTCCCTGCTGAAAAAATTCAACGGCTTTGCCCTGCTGGAAGCGGAACTGAAAACCGGCCGTACCCACCAGATCCGGGTGCACCTGTCGGCGTCGGGATTCCCCATCCTCGGCGACGACAAGTACGGCGATTTCGCCCTCAACCGCGCGCTCTTGAAAGCCGATGCGCAGCGCGGCGCGCTGAAGAGAATGTTCCTGCATGCGCATCAAATTACGTTCACCCATCCGGACTCCGGAAAAATCATGACGCTGAACGCACCTTTAGCCGCCGAATGCGAGCGATTCTTGGTAAGCTTGGGCAAACCAATTAACTAATCGCAAATATTTAGGGGCGCGCTGCGTGCAGCGGCTGAATTCATGGCAAGAAAGCAATTTGATTTAATCGTGTTCGACTGGGACGGCACGCTGATGGACTCGACGGCCACCATTGTCCGTTGTATCCAGGCGGCGGCGCGCGACCTCGGCCTGCCGGTGCCGCGCGACGACAAGGCTGCCCACGTGATCGGCCTCGGGCTGCACGAGGCGATGCAGGCCGTGTTGCCCGATATCGACCCGACCTGGTACCCGCGCATGGTCGAGCGCTACCGCTATCACTTCCTCTCGCGCGACCACGAACTGGTGCTGTTCCCCGGCGTACGCGACATGTTGCAGGAACTTTCGCAGGAAGGTTACTTTCTGGCAGTAGCCACCGGCAAAAGCCGGGTAGGTCTGAACCGCGCCATGAACGACGTCAAGGTGCTGTCGCTGTTCGACGCCACCCGCTGCGCCGACGAAACGTTTTCCAAGCCGCATCCGGCCATGTTGCAGGAACTGACTCGGGAGTTGGGCCAGGATATGCGACGTACGGTGATGATCGGCGATACGTCGCACGATTTGCTGATGGCGAACAATGCCGGTGCAGCCGGGGTGGCAGTGCAATATGGCGCCCACCCGGTCGAACAACTGACCGCCTGCAATCCTGTGTATTCGGCTGCAACGGTGGCCGAGTTGCACCAATGGCTGAGCGAGAACGCGTGATGGACGAGATCCTGGTCTGCGCCACCGCCGACGTGGAAGAGGGCGGCAAGGGCGTGCGTTTCGCGGTGAACACCGACGGCACGGCCGGCACCGGCTTCGTGGTGCGCTACGATGGCGCGCCATATGCCTATCTGAACCGCTGCGCCCATATGCCCATCGAACTCGACTGGGCAGAAGGCGAATTCTTCGAATCCGGCGGCGCGTACCTGATGTGCGCCACCCACGGCGCCATCTATGCGCCCGAAACCGGCGTGTGCGCAGGCGGGCCCTGCCGTGGCGGTCGCCTGCGACCGATTGCCGTGATCGAACGCGACCAGCAGATTTTCTGGCAACCGGACGACTACGTGCGGCCGCCATCGGCCTGACTATCCAACTTAAGTAATCCATGAGCGACAACCACATTCCCAAGTCCGGCGACAGCGACGCCGGCGGCGTCAATCCGCCACCTGTCACCCCTGTGCCGCCCGCAGCGTCGGCTGCTGCCGGCAACTGGGAGCGTGCCGTGCTGGAAAAGCTGGTGTTTGCCACGCTCAAGGAGCAAAAATCGGCGCGCCGCTGGGGCATCTTCTTCAAATCCGTCACCTTGCTGGTGATCGTGGTGGCCCTGGCTACCTACATGGACGTCAGCTGGACCGGCTCCGAGGAAACCCTGGGCCGCCATACCGCGCTGATCGAGATCGAAGGCGCCATCGAATCCGAGGGCAGCGGTGCTGCAGCGATCGTGATCCCGGCGCTGAACAAGGCGTTTTCCGACAGCGGCTCGGTGGCTGTGGTGTTGCACATCAATAGCCCGGGCGGCAGCCCGGTCCAGGCCGGCATGATCGTCGATGAGATGCGGCGCCTGCGCACCGGCTATCCGTCGAAGCCGCTGTACGTGGTGGTGGACGAGATTTGCGCGTCCGGTTGCTATTACATCGCCGCCGGCGCCGACCGCATTTATGTCAACAAGGCCAGCATCGTCGGTTCGATCGGCGTGCTGATGGACGGTTTCGGCTTTTCTGGCGCCATGGAAAAAGTGGGCGTCGAACGGCGATTGCTGACGGCCGGTGAAAACAAGGGGTTCATGGACCCGTTCAGCCCGCTGACCGACAAGCACCGTCAGTATGCCCAGGCCATGCTCGATGAAATCCACCAGCAGTTCATCGACGTCGTGCGTGCCGGCCGTGGCAAGCGCCTCAAGGAAACCCCGGAGATGTTCTCGGGCCTGTTCTGGACCGGCGCCCGCTCGATCGACCTGGGCCTGGCGGACGCCTACGGCACCGTGGACAGCGTGGCGCGCGACGTGGTGCGGGCCGAGGACATCATCGACTACACCACCCACGAGGGACTGCCGGAGCGCGTGCTGAAGAAATTCGGCGCTGCCATGGGCGCGGGCGCCATCAAATCTGCGGTGGAGAGTGTCAAACCGACCTTGCGCTGAGCGGCGAGATACCGGGTTTGCTGTCGCTCAAGGCAAACCGATTAACATTATCAATACCTGCTTGCTTGCATCTGCTACCAGTTCGGCTATAGTGGTGGTGTAGTTCTTTCCAAGGGAGGTCGATATAAACTGTTTATCTCGTTGTCAGCAGAAGTTGAAGCTTAGCTTGATCCACCAAGAATGAACTACCTTACCGCATCCCGCATGCGGACTTGAGAGAATTGTGATTCCTCGTCAGCACCCGTACAGGGTGCTGGAAACAGCGGCGCAATGCCGCTGTTTCCTATGGTTCCCGCAGATTCCTGCGTCATGCCACCCCCGTCCAGCCAGTCCAGAAACAGTTGTTGTTGCCGCGCGTACCAGGCGGCTTGCGCGCTGCTGGCCGGCGCGTCGGTGGCTGGCGCCTGGCCTTCCGGCGCAGGCAGGCAACCCTGGCGGCAACGGCTGATCAGGAGCTGGGTGCGGTGCGTGGCGGCGTGGGAACGGGCCAGCAAGGTGCGGATATAGGTGGTGGGCATGGCGAGCTTCCTGCTGAGTATTTCCTAGTGCGTTAGGCGAATTCCTAATGCGGTTTGAAGTCTAACCCCGCGAACATTGCTGAACTTGATGTATATCAATAATGCGCGCGCCCCTCCCAAGCGTACAGCCATCCTGTAAAATTCGCGCCATGAGCAAATTATCCCTGGACCGCATCCTGCAATCGCAGGGTTTCGGCACCCGCAAGTACTGCCGCGCCCTCATCGAAGATGGCGAAGTGAGTATCGCCGGTGTCGTACACGACAAATACAAAGAAACGCTTGAAACCGACGGGCTGGTGCTGACCGTGTTCGAGGAAGAATGGGTAGTGCGCGAACACGTGTACATCGCCCTGTATAAACCCGCCAACTTCGAGTGTTCGCGCAAGCCCAGCCATCATCCTGGCGTGCTGACCTTGTTGCCCGAGCAATTCACCTGGCGCGAAGTACAGCCGGTGGGCCGGCTCGATCACGACACCACCGGCATGCTTCTGATGTCAGACGATGGGCCGTTTATCCATGCCCAATCATCGCCGAAGCGCCACGTTCCGAAAATTTACCAGGCCACCACGCAAGACCCGGTTACCGACGAACTGGTGGCCCAGCTGCTGGGCGGCGTGCAACTGCACGACGAGCCGGCGCCGCTGGCGGCGCAAACCTGCGTCAAGCGCGGCGAGCACCAGCTTGAAATCGTGCTTGAACAGGGCAAGTACCACCAGGTCAAGCGCATGCTGGCCGCTGCCGGCAACCATTGCAGCGCCTTGCACCGCTCTGCCATCGGCACCCTGACCCTGGAAGAGCTGGGTCTGGAGGAGGGCGAATGGTGCTTCCTGACCGATAGCCAAATGGCGAAACTGGCGCCTGCTGCATAATTTCCACACGGAATCACTGATCTGACACGGAAAACCTGCCGTATTCCACCGATGGTGTGATGTTGCCGCACTCGATAATGGCAACATCGAAATAAACCATGCGGCAGACACACCATGTCAGACAGCAGCGACGCAGAAAAGACCGAAGCAGCGTCACCGAAGCGCCTCGAGCAGGCGCGTGAGGAAGGCGACATTCCGCGTTCGCGCGAAGTGGCCACGTTTACCGTGTTGATGGCGGCCGGCGTCGGCCTGTGGACCTTTGGCGACAGCCTGATCCGCCAACTCAATTCCGCGCTGGTCTCGGGCCTGACCCTGGACCAGGAGCAAATCTTCAATTCCAACGTCTTGCTGCACCGCGTGGCGCTCGACGTCAGCCGCGTGCTGATCGCCTGCCTGCCGCTGGGCCTGGCCCTGATGCTCGTGGCGGTGATCTCGCCGATCCTGATCGGCGGCTGGCTGTTCAGCGCCAAGGCCTTCGTGCCGAAATTCAACAAGCTCAATCCCATCAACGGCATCAGCAATATGTTCTCGAAGAACTCGCTGGTGGAACTGTTCAAGGCCATCGCCAAGGCGACCGTGGTGGGCGTGGTGGCGTGGATGGTAATGATGAAGCAGCAGGACGCCGTCATCGGTCTGGCCGTGGAGCCGCTGCGCCTGGGCACCACCCATATGCTCAATATGCTGGGAAGCAGCTTTTTGTACATCGTCGGCGCGCTGGGCCTGATCGCCGCCATCGATGCGCCGTACCAGCTGTGGCACTACGCCGACAAGCTCAAGATGACGCGCCAGGAAGTGATCCAGGAGTCGAAAGAATCGGACGGCAACCCGCAAATCAAGGGCAAGATCCGCCAGCTGCAGCGCGAGATGGCCAAGCGCCGCATGATGGCCGACGTGCCGACCGCCGACGTGGTGGTGACCAATCCTACCCACTACGCGGTGGCACTGAAATACAACGACGGCATGCGCGGCGCACCGAAAGTGATCGCCAAGGGCACCGACGAAACCGCTGCCAAGATCCGCGAAATCGCCCGCGAAAACCAGGTCATCATGCTCGAAGCGCCCGCTCTGGCCCGGGCGCTGTACAAGCATGCCGAGATCGGCGACGAGATTCCTGCCACGCTGTACGCGGCAGTGGCCGAAGTGCTGGCCTATGTCTTCCAGCTGCGCATGTACAGCAAGGGCGGCGCGCCACGGCCGACCGAACCGAAGGTACTCGACGTACCACCGGAACTCGATCCGCACAACCCGGCGTACGTCGATAAATTCGGCAACAAACCAAACATGAATAACGGAGCACCCGCATGAGCGCAATGAGCAACGTCAAAATGCCGCCATGGCTGCAAGGCCTGGCCACCAGCCAGAACAAGTCTTCGCTGGCGGCGCCGATCTTCCTGATCATGATGCTGGCCATGATGATCTTGCCGTTGCCGGCGTTCGTGCTCGACATCTTCTTCACCTTCAATATCGCGCTGGCGATCGTGGTGCTCTTGACCAGCCTGTACACGGTCAAGCCGCTCGACTTCATGGCGTTCCCGACCGTGCTGCTGGTCTCGACCATGTTGCGGCTGTCGCTGAACGTCGCGTCCACCCGCGTGGTGCTGACCGAAGGCCACACTGGCGCGGATGCTGCCGGTAAAGTGGTGGAGGCGTTCGGCCACTTCCTGATCGGCGGCAACTACACGGTCGGTATCGTGGTGTTCATCATCCTGACCATCATCAACTTTATCGTGGTGACCAAGGGTGCGGGCCGTATCGCCGAGGTGGGCGCGCGCTTCGCCCTGGACGCCATGCCAGGTAAGCAAATGGCGATCGACGCCGACCTGAATGCCGGCCTGATCGGCGAAGCGGACGCCCGCAAGCGTCGCAACGAAGTCTCGCAGGAAGCGGAATTCTATGGCGCGATGGACGGCGCCAGTAAATACGTGCGCGGCGATGCCGTGGCCGGCATCCTGGTCACCGTGATCAACGTCATCGGTGGCTTGCTGGTCGGCGTGATCCAGCACGGCCTGCCGTTCGGCGAAGCGGCGCAGATCTACACGCTGCTTGCCATCGGTGACGGCCTGGTGGCGCAGATTCCATCGCTGATCATCTCGATCGCTGCCGGTATCGTGGTCTCGCGCGTGGCCAGCGACGAAGACATCGGCACCCAGATGGTGTCGCAACTGTTTGCGCGGGTGGAAGTACTGTACGTCACCGGCGGCATCATCTTCGGCCTGGGCCTGATTCCCGGCATGCCGAACGTGATGTTCCTGACCATCGGCGGCGCCATCCTCGGCGCCGGCTACATGATGGCCCGCAAGGAAAAAGTCACCGGTGGCCCGGTGGGCAAGGCGGCCAAGGCCGAGGCGGAAGCTGCCGCAGCTGCTGCCGCCGCGCCGCCGGCGCCGGAGCAGGAAGAAGCAAGCTGGCAGGACGTGATGCCGGTCGATACGCTGGGCCTGGAAGTGGGCTACCGCCTGATTCCTCTGGTCGATAAAACCCAGGGCGGCGAGCTGCTCAAGCGCATCAAGGGCATCCGCAAGAAGTTCGCGCAGGAAGTGGGTTTCCTGGCGCCACCGGTGCACATCCGCGACAACCTGGAGCTCAAACCGTCGGCCTACCGCATCACCCTCAAGGGCGTGGAAGTGGGCATGGGCGAAGCGTTCAACGGCCAGTTCCTGGCGATCAATCCCGGCATGGCCAGCGGTACGCTGCAAGGCCTGGTGACCACCGATCCGGCCTTCGGCCTGCCGGCCACCTGGATCGACGCCAGCCTGCGCGACCAGGCGCAGGGCATGGGGTACACCGTGGTCGATGCCGGCACCGTGGTGGCCACGCATTTGAACCACCTGATTTCCACCCATGCGTCGGAACTGCTGGGCCGGGCCGAAGTGCAGTCGCTGCTCGACCACCTGGCCAAGGAAGCGCCGCGCCTGGTGGAAGACCTGGTACCGAAAATGGTGTCGCTGTCCACGCTGCAAAAAGTGCTGCAAAACCTGCTGGTCGAAGGAGTGCACATCCGCGATATGCGCACCATCATCGAGACCCTGGCCGAGCACACCGTGCACACGCAGGACCCAAGCGACCTGACCGCGCTGGTGCGCATGGCGCTGGGTCGCGCCATCGTCCAGCAGCTGTTCCCGGGTACCAACGAGTTGTCGGTGATGACCCTGGATAACCGCCTGGAACGCCTGTTGATGCAGGCGCTGGCTGCCAGCGGTCCGGACGGCGCCGGCATCGAACCCGGCCTGGCCGACACCATCGCTCAGCAGGCTGCCAACGCGGCGCAGCAGCAGGAGGCGATGGGACTGACGCCGGTGCTGCTGGTGCCGGGCCCGCTGCGCGCCTTGCTGTCGCGCTTCCTGCGACGCGCGCTGCCGCAGCTGAAAGTGCTGTCGCATGCCGAAATCCCGGAGAGCAAAACCATCCGCGTGACCGCGCTGGTGGGCCAGACGTAATCTCGCTTCGTCCGGCGCGCGTTTGATCCGCATCAAACCGCGCCCTGTGCAAAGTCTAAAACTTGGCATATGAGCGACGACTACGATTCGCCATGGAAGGAAGTGGTCATGCACCACTTTCCGGAATTCATGGCTTTCTATTTCCCCCAGGCGCATGCGCAAATCGACTGGTCGCTGCCGCACGTGTTTCTCGACCAGGAACTGGCGGCGTTGTCGGCTGATGCCGAGCTCGGCAAACGCTTGTTGGACAAGCTGGTCAGCGTGCGCAAGCTCAACGGCGACGAGCAATGGGTACTGGTGCACCTGGAAGTGCAGGGCTGGCGCGATGCCGATTTTGCCGAGCGCATGTTCATCTACAACTACCGCGTGTATGACCGCTACCGCCATCCGGTGGCCAGCATGGCGTTGCTGACCGACGAGAATCGCCACTGGCGTCCCACCGGTTTCGGCTGGCAGCAGCTTGGCTGCACGATGCAGCTTGATTTTCCGATCGCAAAAATGCAGGATTACGCATACGTGATCCCGGACTTGGCGAGCCAGGAAAACGCGTTCGCGCTGGTGAGCGCAGCGCATTTGCTGGCTCAGAATACCCGTAACGATGCGCATCGACGCCGCATCGCCAAGTGGAAACTCACCAAGATGTTGTATGAGCGCGACTGGGATCGGCAGCGTATCATCGATCTCTATCGGGTAATGGACTGGATCATGCGCTTGCCGCCAGCGCTGGAGCAGCGCCTGCGATCAGGGATTGTTCAACTGGAAAGGAGGAGTGACATGACATACTTGTCTTCTATCGAACGTATAGGTATGGAAATTGGGATCAAGAAAGGCATGGAGCAGGGCCTGCAACAGGGCCTGCAACAGGGCATGCAACAAGGTCTGGAACAAGGTTTGGAACAAGGCCTGGAACAAGGACTGGAACGAGGCCTGGAACAAGGCCTGGAACAAGGCCTGGAACAAGGCCGGGAGCAAGGTCTGGAAAAAGGTCTGGAGCAAGGGCAGCGGCGCGGTTCTGCTGACTTGCTGTCCCTGATGCTTAAAGCTCGATTCGGCCCGTTAAGTTTGCCGGTGCAAATCATGCTGGAAGACGCACCTGCCGACCTGCTCAATCAGTGGGCAAAAAACTTTGTCCACGCCGATTCGCTCGACGCCGTTTTCCGTACCGAGTGACCAAGCCTGACCACTCCACGCGGCCGCATTGAAATGCGGCCCATTTCCCCGCCTGTTCATCAGATCGTTTCCTGAGTGCATCGTCAATAATGACACTGTCCGAGTGATAGAAGCATCGCAGCCGCGCGATGCATTGCTCAAGCTACAGGAGTCATCGATGGCCTACATTACCTTGCAACCCCGCGTCAGCCAGTTCCTGGGGAGCCAGCCATGAACGTGAAAAAATTCACCGCGCCGACGTCGCGCGAGGCATTGCGCAAGGTTCGCGAAGCGCTGGGGCCTGATGCCGTAATCCTGTCCAACCGCCAGGCCGACGGCATGGTGGAGATCCTGGCCCTGGCCAACGACGATGCCGCCTCGCTGGCGATGCCGGCGCCGCACTCGCCGATGGCTGAGCCGGCCCCGTCGCTCGACTTCGACGCCGCCATCGCACAACGCAGCCAGCGCCTCGATGCGCGCCTCGAGCCCCATTTCGACGAATCGCCCTACATGGCGCCACGCCAGGCGCAGCCGCCTCAGCAGACCATGCAGCCGACGGCACGCCAAGCGCTGCCACCTCAGCAGACCATGCAACCGCTGCACCACCAGGCCGCCCAGCAACCGCCACGCCGCGTGGTCGCCTCGCCATCGTCGTACGCCACCAAGACCGCTGCTGCAGCAGCGCCGGCCAGCATGCCAGTCCAGCCGCGCGCACCGCAACTCGATGCCGACCAGGTCAGCGCCATGGTCGCCTCGGCCGTGGCCAGCGCCAAGCAGAGCGCCGCCGCCGAAATGCAGGACATGATGAGTGAAATTCGCGCCATGCGCGGCATGATGCAAACCCAACTGGCGGAAATCGCCTGGGGCAGCACCCAGGCCCGCGAGCCGCAAAAAGCCGCCGTGCTGCGCGAGATGCTGGCTGCCGGCTTTTCGGCCAGCTTGTCGCGCTACCTGATCGACAAGCTGCCGGCCGGCCGCGACGCCGCCGACAGCATGCGCTGGATTAAGACCGTGTTGACGCGCAACCTGTCGGCCATGGCCAACGAAGATGCGCTGATCGACCAGGGCGGCGTGTTCGCGCTGGTGGGCCCGACAGGCGTCGGCAAAACCACCAGCACCGCCAAGCTGGCCGCGCGCTGCGTGATGCGTCACGGCCCGGACAAGCTGGCCCTGATTACCACCGACGCCTACCGGATCGGCGCCCATGAACAACTGCGCATCTACGGCAAGATTCTTGGCGTGATGGTGCACTCGGTCAAGGACGAAGCGGACCTGCGCATCGCCCTCAAGGAATTGCGCAACAAGCACACGGTGCTGATCGACACCGTGGGCGTGAGCCAGCGCGACCAGATGGTCACCGAGCAGGTCTCGATGCTGCAAGGCGCCGGCTCCGACGTCAAGCGCCTGCTGTGCCTGAATGCGACGGCTACCCAGGAAACCCTGTCGGAAGTGGTGCGCGCCTACCAGGGCAGCGGCCTGGCCGGCTGCATCATGACCAAGCTCGACGAAGCGGCAGCGATCGGCAACGTGCTCGACGTGGTGATCCGCCAGAAGCTCAACCTGTTCTACGTCTCGAACGGCCAGCGGGTGCCGGAAGACCTGCACCTGGCGGATCCGGCCTACCTGATCGACCGCGCGTTCAAATTGAAACGCGACGTCGTCAATACCCAGTACCTGGACAATGAACTGCCGCTGTTGATGTCGGGCAGCCAGCACAACGCGCAGCGCGAGGTACACCTTGGCTAATTTCGATTTCGACCAGGCCGAAGGCCTGCGCCGCATGCTGGCGGGGCCCAAGCCCCGCATCGTCACCTTTTTGTCCGCCACCGCGCAGGACGACAAGGGCGCCATGCTGGTCAACCTGGGCGCTTCGCTGGCCCGGGCCGGCAACGACGTGCTGCTGATGGACGCGTGCGCCAGCGCCCGCGGTGTGGCCAGCCGGCTCGGTCTCGACGGCGGCGCCAGCCTGCTCAACGTGGCGCGCCAGGAATGCGCATTGAACCAGGTGCTGCACCAGGCGCCGCAGGGCTTTGCCGTGGCGTCGATGACACGCGGCATGCCGCGCAGCGGCCCCGACGAAACCCGCCGCCTGGCCAAGGCATTCGACGTGCTGGTCAAGCAGACCGGCATGGTGATTGTCGATGGCGAGTTCGACGGCGAGTCGTTCCCGGTGCCGGTCATGGCCAGTTCCGAGATCGTGGTGCAAGTGTCGGCCAATGCTGCTTCGATCAAGGCGGCTTATAGTTTAATCAAGCAATTGAACCAGGAATTGGGCCGCCGGCCGTTCGGAATTCTTGTCACCGGTGCATCGGAAGCCGAAGCTAAGTTGGTTTACGATAATATGGCACAAGCTGCCAGCCGTTACCTGGCCGTCAACCTGGTCTCGATGGGCTCGGTGCCGGCCGATGAATACCTGCAGCGCGCCGCGCGTTTGGGTCGCGCGGTGGTGGATGCGTTTCCGCTGGCCGGTGCATCGGTGGCGTTTCGTCAACTGGCGGGGCGCTTTGCGCTGGCTGGCTCGCCTTCTTTCCAGACGGGGAGCGGCAATCATTTTAGCGCTTGAAAGTAAAACAATAGGCTATGTACACGGTCAAAGGGAAAGCGGACAAGAACACCTTGCTGACGGAGCACATGCCGTTGGTCAAGCGTCTTGCCCATCACATGAAGGCAAAATTGCCGCCCAGCGTAGAGGTCGATGATCTGGTGCAAGCCGGCATGATCGGGCTGCTCGACGCCATCAACCGTTACGAAGAAACCCATGGCGCGCAGTTCGAGACCTATGCCGTGCTGCGCATCCGTGGCGCCATGCTCGACGAGCTGCGCACCAGCGACTGGCTGCCGCGCTCGATGCGCCAGAACATGCGCAAGATCGAAGCGGCCATGAGCACGCTGCAACAAAAGCTCGGCCATCCACCGACCGAGTCGGAAGTGGCCAAGTCGCTCAAGCTGTCGCTGTCCGATTACCAGGACATGCTGTCCGACGGCGGCGGTCACCAGCTGGTGTACTACGAGGACTTCCATGATGACGACGGCAACGACAGCTTCCTCGATCGTTATTGCTCCGATGAAGAGTCCGATCCGCTGCGCGCACTGCTCGACACCGATTTCCGCCAGGCCGTGATCAACGCCATCGATGCCTTGCCCGAGCGTGAGAAGATCCTGATGGGGCTGTACTACGAAGAGGAGCTCAACTTGAAGGAAATCGGCGCCGTGATGGGTGTGTCGGAATCGCGTGTATCGCAACTGCATACGCAAGCCGTGGCGCGCCTGCGGGCCAATCTCAGGGAGAAGGCATGGACTGGGCCAGCATAGCCGGTGTCGTCATTGCGCTGATCGGCATCGCCATCGGCCAGACCATGGAGGGCGGCAAGCTGTCCTCGCTGGTGCAGCCGGCCGCGTTTGCGATCGTGGTGGTCGGTACCTTCGGCGCCGTGCTGCTGCAATCGAAGTTGCGCACCTTTGTGCGCGGCATGAAGATGCTGCGCATGGTGTTTGCGCCGCCGCCGGACACGCGCGCCGCGCTGGCGCGCGACATCAGCGCCTGGAACCTGGCCGCGCGCCGCGACGGCCTGCTGTCGCTCGAGCGCCACATGCTGGCCTCCAAGGATAAATTCAACACCAAGGGCCTGCGCCTGATCGTCGATGGCATCAACCCCGACAAGCTGCGCCAGTTGCTCGACACCGAAATCACCGCGTATGAAACCGAGGAGCGGCTGGCAGTGCGGGTATGGGAATCGGCAGCCGGCTACGCGCCCACCATCGGCATCCTCGGCGCCGTGCTGGGCCTGATCCACGTGATGGAAAATCTCACAGACCCCACCAAGCTGGGCGCCGGCATCGCGGTGGCGTTCGTCTCCACGATTTACGGCGTGGGCCTGGCCAACCTGTTCTTCTATCCGATCGCCAACAAGCTCAAGGCCATCGTCAACCAGCATGTGCACCAGCAGGAAATCGCCGCTGCCGTGTTTTACGATATTGCCACCGGCGACCACTCGCGCGTGATCGAAGAGCGCATCGCCACCTTGATGCGCGAGCACTGAGATGTACCATCGGCGCGCCCGCAAGAAGTTCGACGAGGAAGTGGAAAACCACGAACGCTGGCTGATCTCGTACGCCGATTTCATTACCCTGCTGTTCGCGTTCTTCGTCGTGATGTACGCGATCTCGTCGGTCAATATCGGCAAGTACAAGGTGTTTTCCGATGCCCTGGGTGATGCCTTCGGCGGCGCCGGTTCGTCGCCGCCGGTCAACACCCAAGTGCCCAACCTGCCGATCCCCAATCCCGCCCTGAAACGCCGCGCCGAAATGCTGAAACAGGAGCGCCAGGAAATGACCAGGCTGGCGCAGGACTTGCTGTCCACGCTGGCGCCGCTGGTCAAGGAGGGGAAAGTACGCGTGACGCAGAACAGCCGCGGCGTGAGTGTGGAAATCAATGCCAGTGTGCTGTTCGACCCGGCCGATGCGCGCCTGACGCCGGAATCGGTGGAAGCGCTGAGCGCGGTGGGCGTGCTGCTCAAAAACGATACCCATAACGTGCAGGTCGAGGGCCACACCGACGATCTGCCGATCAGCAATGCGCAATTCCCGTCGAACTGGGAACTGTCGTCTGTGCGCGCCAGCAGCGTGGTGCGTTTATTCGTGGAAAATGGCGTGGCGCCCACGCGGTTGACGGCAGTGGGCTTCGGTTCGAACGTGCCGGTCGCCTCGAACGACGACCCCATCGGCCGCGCCCGCAACCGCCGGGTGGCGGTCACAATCCTGTCGGGCCTGCCCGATCCGGTGACGGAGTTGCCGACCGACGGCGCACCGTCGACCGCACCAACGGTAACCCCCGCAGCAACTCCGGTGCCAGCTCCGCAATAATCAAAACGCACGCATCCGAAAGATGGCCTGAACTGCCCGAAGTCCTGGGCGGCTTCAGGCCATCTTTCAGCCGGCTAAAAAGCCTCTGCTGCGTGGTATTGGATTCGACATACCGGTCGCACTATACGTCTGCCCACCGGTCGAAGGCCGCAGGGCCGCCAGTGCGCCCTGGGTATTATTGATTTGCTTGTTGATCAGCATGCCGTTGACGCGGTTGCATTCCTTGGCTTCGCGCGTGGTGTCGAGCAGCGCAGTCCAGGCGTGGGCAATGTCGTCGTCGCCGCTGGCGGCGATCCAGGCTTCCATGCCAGCCTCTTCGGCCGGAAAGCCGGCCTTGCCCAGGGCGCGGTGGCGCTGGGCCGACAGCAGAGTCATCTGCGCAATCAACACGGTTTTCTTGTTGGTGACCACATCCAGGCCTTCGATCTCCGCCGAGACCAGCATCTGCTGTTCTTGCTTGAGCAAGTCCAGCAAGGTGGTCATGATGTGCGCTTCTTCGCGCAGATTGTCGAGCGGGGTGACCGTGGTCATGATCTATCCTAACGTTGTCTTGAGTGCAGCAGATCCTTGACCGTATCGAGCAAGCCATCCGCCACTTTTTCCGAGTTGACCTGGAACTGCCCATCGGCAATTGCCAGCTTGATGCGTTCGACTTTTTTGCTGTCGAACACGGCGCCTGCGCCATTGGTGGCACTGGCTGCCATGGCCTGGCCCTGCGGCGACAACCGTACGCTGTCGGTCGCAGCCGGGGTGGACGACTGCACCGCCGTCTCCGCGCTGCGGGTGGTCGTGGCGGGCGGGCTGTTCGTTGCAGGCAAGCCTGGCGTGTTCTTTAATGTTGTATCGTTGATTTTCACAGCACTTCCTTCACTGGGTGGAGTGTGATACTCCGGGATCTGAGTCTATAACGGCGCGCGTTTGAGAAACTTTAGCGCCGTCGTGACCAAGACCCCCAGCTTTTGCCCATCCTTTAAAACGCCACCTCCACCAGTCCGCCGGTTTTGGCGATACCACTGATCTGTTGTCCCGATGCGGTTTTGACCCGCACCACCTGGCCATCGGTGGCCGTGCTCATGGCGCGGGCCTCGGCCGACACGCTGAAACCGCTGCCGGAGGACACCAGCCGCACCAGCTGGCCCGGCTGCACCACCGGCTTGCTGCGTAAGGTATCAAGACGCAAGGGAGTGCCTGGCGGCAATGATGCATTGGTGCTGCGGCCGATCACCTGGCTGACATCGGTGGCCACGCCCGCCGGCAGGCTGGTCAGGTCGCCCTGCAGCACGACCAGCTGGCGTTCCTCGATCTCCTGGCCCTGCACCAATGGCGCGGCGCTGGCGACATAGTCGCCCATCACGGTCACGCTCGCTTGTACATACAGGGTCCAGGCGGCTGGCGCCGTGCAGCGCACGCCGACGGTGGTCTTGCCCCAGGCGCGTGCGCCCGGCGAGAAGAATGCCTGCGGGGCAGGGCAGGCGGCCAGGTTCAGGCGCGGGTCGATGGCGCCCACGGCCACCGTGACCTGGCCCGGCAGGCCGCCGCTTTGTATCTTGAGAAACTCTTCAACGGTGCGCTTGATACCGGCCGCATCTTGCCGGCCCTGGGCGTGGGCCTGGGGCAGCACCGGCAGCAGCAGCGCGGCGGAAATTAACAGTGTAACGAGACGTGGGGTCATGGCGCAGGCCTTCCATTCAATGCTGCCATGATAGAGAACCGTGCCGCGCTTGAAGCGTGGAATAAGGTGGAAAAGCCGCTGCTGCTCGGTTGATGGTTCGCGGGAGCAACTCCGTATCATCGATCCTGTTAATACACCCGGAGGCCACCATGCTTTCCAAGCTCGACGACTACATGCGCTTTAACGAATCGGCCCTGAACTTGCGCGAAAAGCGCCAGACCGTGCTCGCTTCGAATATCGCCAATGCCGACACGCCCAACTACAAGGCGCGTGACATCGATTTTTCCAGCGCCATGAAGGCAGCCGTGGAAAAGGCCAGCCCGACCGCCGCCGCCAGCATGAAGACGACCGCCGCGCGCCACTTCCCGAACCCGCCGTCCGATGGCGGCCTGCTGGCCGACGGCACGCCGCTGCTGTACCGGGGCGTGGTCCAGGGCGCGGTCGATGGCAACACGGTCGACATGGACGTCGAGCGCAACCAGTTTGCCGACAACGCGGTGCGCTACGAGGCCAGCCTCACCATGATCAACTCGCAGATCAAGGGCATGATGAACGCCCTGCAGTCCGGTAACTGAGGAGCCTGATCATGTCCCTCTTCAGCATCTTTAATGTTTCCGGTTCGGCCATGAGCGCGCAAGCCCAGCGCCTCAACGTGACCGCATCCAACCTGGCCAATGCCGACAGCGGCACCAGTTCCACCGGCGAAGCGTACCGTGCGCGCCAGGTGGTGTTCGAAGCGACGCCGCCCACCAATGGCGGCGCCTCGACCGGCGTGCGCGTCAAGCAGGTGGTGGAAGACCAGTCGCCAATGAAAATGAAATACGACCCGCAAAATCCGCTGGCCGACGACAAGGGCTACGTGACCATGCCCAACGTCAATCCGGTTGACGAGATGGTCAACATGCTGTCGGCGTCGCGTTCCTACCAGAACAACGTGGAAGTGATGAACGCCGCCAAGTCGATGTTGAACAAAACCCTGACCATCGGTCAGAACTGATAGAAAGAATCATCATGGCAGTCAGCGGCATTATCGATACCCCCAAGACCGTGACCACCAACTCGGTGGCCACCAGCTCGAGCACCAGCACCACCTCCACCGACAGCGTGCAGGCCGACCAGGACAAGTTCATGCTGCTGCTGGTGACCCAGCTGAAGAACCAGGATCCGCTCAACCCGATGGACAACGCCGCCATGACCAGCCAGCTGGCGCAGCTGTCCACCGTTACTGGCATCAACAAGGTCAACGCCACGCTGGAGTCCTTGCGGGCCGACCAGGCCAGCGCCCAGTCGATGACGGCAACCAACCTGATCGGTAAAGGCGTGCTGGTGGCCGGCAAGGGCATCGAACTGAGCACCGCCACCGCCGCCGACGGCACCAAGTCCAGCAGCAGCGTGTTTGGCGTGGAGCTGGGCACGGCGGCCGACGTGGTCGATATCAACATCGTTGACAAGACCGGCAAGACGGTACGCACCATGAGCATGAAAAGCGCGGACGCCGGTACTTACCCGATCACCTGGGACGGCACCAAGGACGACAAGACGGCCGCTGAAGCAGGCAGCTACACGTTCACGGTCAAGGCCACCACCGGCGGCAAGGCGCTCGACAACGCGACCCCGCTGCAACTGGCGGCCGTGGCCAGCGTGTCCACCGGCAGCGCCGGCGTCAAACTCAACACATCGCTCGGCCACTTCACCTTGGCTGAAATTAAAGAAGTACTTTAACTAGGGGAATACCATGTTCCAACAAGGACTGAGCGGCCTGAACGCTGCATCGAAATCGCTGTCGGTGATCGGTAACAACATCGCCAATGCCAGCACTGTCGGCTTCAAGAGTTCGGAAGCGCAGTTTGCCGACCTGTATGCCAATTCGCTCAACGGCGTGGCCGGTCAAAATCCGGGCATCGGCGTGATGACCTCCAAGATTGCCCAGCAGTTCACCCAGGGGAATATCGAAACCACCAACAATCCGCTCGACGTCTCGATCAACGGCGGCGGCTTCTTCCGCATGACCGTCAACGGCGCGGTGCAGTACTCGCGCAATGGCCAGTTCCACGAAGATAACAAGCACACGCTGGTCAACGCGCAGGGCGCGGTGCTGACTGGCTACCTGGCCAACACCGCCGGCGTGATCCAGCTCGGTGCGCCGGTACCGCTGGTGCTCGACAAGTCGGACCTGAAACCGGTGCAAACCACCGAGGCCAACTATCACCTGAACCTGAGCTCGGCCGAAAAGGTGCCTGAAAAAAATCCGTTCAACGCCAACGACCCGGAAACCTATAACAAGCAGACCGTGCTGGACGTGTACGACAGCCTCGGTACCCAGCACATCATGACCACGTACTATGTCAAGACCGACGCCAACGTCTGGGACGTGTACGCCGCTGCCGACAACAAGGAAGTCATTTCCGCCGGCGTGGCCGCGGCCATCAATTCCGATGCAGGCGTAGCGACTGCGCGCACCGCCTACAACGACGCCATCCGCGCCACGCCGCCCGATGCCGCCACTATTGCCCAGGCTGCCAAGACCTACGCCACGGCCGCCTACGAGGTGATGCGTACGGCCGCGTCCACGGCGCCAGCCCAGGCTAGCCCGGCCCAGTTGCAAGCGCTCCAGACCGCCTACACCGCGCTCGATCCAACCAATTCCGGCAGCATCACCGACCTGTCGCCGGACGAAATCAGCGCCAAGCTGGCCGACGCCATCACGGTGCCGGCAATCAAGGTCGGCACCTTGCAATTCGACCGCAGCGGCAACCTCGACCCGGGCGCCATGGCCTTGCGCACGCCGCCGCAAACGCTGCCGTTCCAGATCCAGTTGCCGATCTTCCCGGACACCGGCTCGCTGCAGCCGCTGACGGTTGCCACCACGTTCGAGAACACCACGCAATACGGCAGCGCCACCAACGACCTGGGCTCGGTCCAGAACGGCTACTCGGCCGGCTCGTGGCAGCGTTTGTCGATCGACGAGAACGGCATCATCCTGGGCCAGTACAGCAACGGCAAGTCGCGCGCCATGGGCCAGATCGCCATGGCCAACTTCGCCAGCGTCGATGGCCTGACCCCGCTCGGTAACAATGCGTGGTCCGAAAGCGCCGCGTCCGGCCAGCCGATGATCGGCGTGCCGAATGCCGGTTCAATGGGGCAGTTGCGTTCGAGTTCGGTGGAAACCTCGAACGTCGATCTGACCGAGGAACTGGTCAACATGATCACCGCGCAGCGCGTCTATCAGGCCAATGCGCAGACCATCAAGACCGAAGACTCGCTGCTGCAAACGCTGGTCAACCTGCGTTGATGAGGTAAGCCATGGACCGTCTGATCTATACCGCGATGACCGGTGCGCGACACGTGATGGAGCAGCAAGCCACCGTGTCGAACAACCTGGCCAACGCCACCACCAACGGTTTTCGCGCCCAGCTCGATTCCTTCCGGGCGGTGCCGGTCATGTCGGACGGTCTGCCCACGCGTGCCTTCGTGGTCGATTCCACGGTCGGCTCCAACTTCACGGCCGGACCGATGCAAACCACCGGCCGCGCGCTCGATATCGCCATCCGCGAGCAGGGCTGGCTGGCGGTGCAGTCGGCCGACGGTTCGGAGGCGTACACCCGCAATGGCAGCCTGCGTGTGAACGAAAATGGCTTGCTGCAAACCACCAGCGGCCAGACCCTGATCGGCGACGGCGGCCCCATCGCGGTGCCGCCCGACACCACCATCACGATCGCCAGCGACGGCACGGTGAGCACGGTGTCCAACGAATTCCAGCCAGGCCCGTCGAACGTGCTTGGCCGTTTAAAACTGGTCAATCCGCCGACCGCCGGCCTGCTGCGCGGCGACGACGGCCTGTTCCGCCAGGCCGACGGCACGCCCGCGCAGAACGACCCGGCCGTGCGCATTGTCGATGGCGTAATCGAGGGCAGCAACGTCAACCCGGTCGATTCCATGGTCAACATGATCAGCCTGGCAAGGCAGTTCGACATGCAAATGAGCTTGCTGAAGAACGCCGAGAATAACGCCGCAAAAGCCACCCAGATCCTCGCTTTGGGTTGACCCCGACTCCCGCATAATGCTGTTGTGGGATGAGCGTTTGCCGCTGTGGCGAACGCCCATCCAAGCTACGGGAGAAGGATCATGATACGTTCACTTTGGATCGCCAAAACCGGCATGGAGGCGCAGCAGACGCAGCTCGACGTCACCTCGCACAACCTGGCCAACGTCAGCACCACCGGCTTCAAGAAATCGCGCGCGGTCTTCGAGGACCTGCTGTACCAGAACATCCGCCAGCCCGGCGGCCAGTCGTCGCAACAGACCAACCTGCCATCGGGCATGCAGCAAGGTACCGGTGTGCGTCCCGTCGCGATCGAACGCATCCACACCCAGGGCAATCCGCAAGCGACCGGCAACGACAAGGACATCATGGTCAACGGCGCCGGCTTCTTCAACGTGCTGCTGCCCGACGGCACCACCGCCTACACCCGCGACGGCTCGTTCCAGCGCGATAACAACGGCCAGATGGTCACCTCCAGCGGCTTCGTGCTGCAACCGCCGATCACGATTCCGATCGAAGCACAAAACATCACCGTCGGCCGCGACGGCACGGTCTCGGCGCTGGTGCCGGGCACAGTGGCGCCGCAGCAGCTGGGCGCCTTGCAACTGTCCACCTTCATCAACCCGACCGGGCTCGAATCGAAGGGTGAAAACCTGTACGTGGAAACCGGCGCCTCGGGCGCACCGCAAACCAATACGCCAGGCACCAACGGCCTCGGCTCCATCCTGCAAGGCTACGTGGAATCGTCGAACGTCAACGTGGTCGAGGAAATGGTCAACATGATCCAGAGCCAGCGCGCCTACGAGATCAATTCCAAGGCCATCACCACGTCGGACCAGATGCTGGCCCGCCTGTCGCAGCTGTAAGGAACATGCCATGAAACTCGCCTCCCTCGTCCTTGCTGTCGCCGCCATGTCGGTCGGCTGCGCCAACGTTACGCCCACGTCGATCGTCGATTCGCCGCGCACCGCGCGCCCGTTGACGACCGAGCAGATGCAGGTCAAGCCGACCAGCGGCGCCATCTACCAGGGCGGCATTTTCCGGCCGATCTTCGAGGACCGCCGTGCGCGCCAGGTGGGCGACGTGCTGACACTGGTCATCACCGAACGCACCACCGCCAACAAGGCCGGCACCAATTCTGCCAACAAGACCAGCGCGGTCAGCATCGGCCTGCCGAAACCGTTGCAGGGCACGTTCGGCAACCCGCTGGCGATCAACAACGAAAACAGCTTTTCCGGCGCCGACAACCAGACCGCCAGCAACGCCTTCACCGGTACCATGGGCATCACCGTGGTGGAAGTTCTGCCGAACGGCAACCTGATCGTGGCCGGCGAAAAGCAGGTGGCGATGAACAAGGGCGTGGAATTCATCCGCTTCTCCGGCATGGTCAATCCCGACAATATTGTCACCGGCAATACCGTGTCGTCCACCGCCGTGGCCGACGCCCGCGTCGAGTACCGCACCAGCAGCCAGGTGGACAAGGCGGAAGTGGCGTCGATGGTGTCGCGCTTCTTCCAGAGCATCTTGCCGTTCTGAGGCCGACATGAAACACACTCCAGCCTTTTCGAAAGCCTACAGCGCCGAGCGTGCTGTCGCCGCCTGCAAACGCGCAGCGGTGGTGGTGGGCATCATCGTCGGCACCGTGGTGCTGTCGCTGCTGATGGCGCCACCGGCCCAGGCCGAGCGCCTGCGCGACCTGGCCAGCATCGCCGGCGTGCGCCACAACCAGCTGATCGGCTACGGCATCGTGGTGGGCCTGGACGGCAGCGGCGACCAGACCACGCAAACCCCGTTCACCGTGCAAAGCGTGGTGTCGATGCTGCAGCAACTGGGCGTGAACCTGCCGCAGGGCACCCAGCTGCAACTGAAAAACGTCGCGGCCGTGATGGTCACGTCGTCGCTGCCGCCGTTCTCGCAGCCGGGCCAGACGCTCGACATCACCGTCTCGTCGATGGGTAACGCCAAGAGCTTGCGCGGCGGCACCTTGTTGATGACGCCGTTGAAAGGCGCCGATGGCCAGGTCTATGCCATGGCGCAAGGCAATGTGCTGGTGGGCGGCGTCGGGGTGCAGGCCGGTGGTGGCGGTGGCGGCAATTCGCTGGTCATCAATCACCTGAGCGTGGGCAAGATTTCCGCCGGCGCCACGGTGGAACGCGCCGTGGCTTCCAGCCTGGGCGAGGGCAACATGATCCGCCTGGAACTCAACACCGCCGACTTCGCGACTGCAAGCCGCGTGGTCGATGCCATCAACGACAAATACGGCGCCGGCATAGCCTACGCGCTCGACGGCCGCGTGATCCGCGTGCAGGCGCCCAGCAGCAGCGACCAGCGCGTGACCTTCATCGGCACCTTGCAGGACATGAATGTCAATCCGGCCGAACAGCCGGCCAAGGTGATCATGAATGCGCGCACCGGCTCGGTGGTGATGAACCGCGCGGTAACGCTGGAGACGTGCGCCATTTCGCACGGCAATATGTCAGTATCGGTCTCGTCCGATCCGCAGGTAAGCCAGCCCAATCCGCTCTCGGGCGGTTCCACCGTGGTCACCCAGAATCAAAACGTGGCCATCAAAAAAGACGGTGGCAAGGTCATGATGGTCAAGGGCGGCGCTTCGCTGGCCGAAGTCGTCAAGGCCCTCAACGCCATCGGCGCCACACCGCAGGACTTGCTGTCGATCCTGCAAGCCATGAAGGCCGCAGGATCGCTGCGCGCCGAACTGGAAATCATTTAAGCAGATTGCGGGACTATCGCCATGGCCAGCCAAAACACCTCCAACGTCGGTAACGACCTCTCCCGAAAATTCGCGCTCGATGTCAAGGACATGGGCAGCCTGCGCCAGGGTGCGCGGGCCGGCACGCCCGAAGCGCTCAAGGGCGCCGCCACCCAATTCGAAGCGATGTTCGTCAACATGATGTTGAAGACCATGCGCGAGGCGTCGCCGCAGGACAGTCTCACCAATAGCGACCAGACCAAGATGTTTACCGGCATGCAGGACCAGCAAATCGCCCAGAGCATCGCCAAGAAGGGCATCGGCCTGGCCGACATGCTGGTGCGCCAGCTGGGCCAGAACGACAAGCAGGCGCTGGCCGTGGGCGGCGCCGGCGACCCCACCGACGGCGCCAACGCCGGCAGCTTTGCCGGCATGGCCAGCCTGATGGACGCCAAGCTGCAAAAAGCCATCGCCGCTGCGGGTGGCAACGCTGCCGCCAAGGCTGACGCTACTGCCGAGGTCAAGACCGCTACACCGGCGCGGCGCGGCTCGCAGGCGCCGCACGTGGTGAGTTTCCAGGAAAAGCTGTCAGCGCACGCCGACGAGGCCAGCGCCGCCACCGGCATCCCGGCCAAGTTCATGCTGGGCCAGGCGGCGCTCGAGAGCGGCTGGGGCAAACGCGAAATCAAGGGCCGCGATGGCACCAACAGCAACAACCTGTTCGGCATCAAGGCCACGGCTGACTGGAAAGGCAAGGTGGTCGAGGCGACCACGACCGAATACGTCAACGGCAAGGCCCAGACCAAGGTCGAACGCTTCCGCGCCTACGACAGCTACGCGGACAGCTTCAAGGATTATGCGCGCCTGATCACCAACAATCCGCGCTACGAAAAAGTACTGGCCAGCGCCGGTGATGCCAGCGCGTTTGCCCAAGGCTTGCAGAAGGCCGGTTACGCCACCGACCCTCAATATGCCAATAAGCTCACTAGCATCATTAAACGCTCGCTGGCCGGTTAAATCGACCCATGGTGTCGTTGTAGCGCCTGGCCTTGGGCCGATTTAAGCCGGCCAGCTTGAGGCTGTCAAATCCGGGTCATTCAAGTTTCGGGCTGGGCTGCCGTAAACATTAGCAACATAAAGTGAAACCATCATGAGTCTACTGAGCATCGGCAGAAGTGGTTTGTTGGCGGCCCAGGTCGGATTGTCTACGACCGGCAACAACATTACCAACGCGAACGTCCCGGGCTACTCCCGCCAGGGCGTGGTGCAGACCGACACGCCTTCGCAAAACAGTGGTGCGGGTTTCGTCGGCACCGGCACCGAAGTGTCGACCGTACGCCGTTACTACGATAATTTCCTGGCCAACCAGCTGCGCGGCGCCGAGACCAACCAGGCTTCGCTGGAAACCTATTACAAGCAGATTTCGCAGATCGACAACCTGCTGGCCGACCCCACCGCCGGCCTGTCGCCGGTAATGCAGGATTTCTTCAACGGTGTGCAGAATGCCACTGCCAATCCGGCCTCGGCGGCGGCGCGCCAATCGATGTTGTCCACGTCCGAATCGCTGGCCGCCCGTTTCCAGGGGATGAGCGCGCGCCTGGACGAGATTTCCGACGGCGTCAACAGCCAGATCGTCTCCAATGTCGGCGAGATCAACTCGTTTGCGCGCCAGATTGCCGACCTCAATAACACCATTGCCGGCCTCAGCACGGGCGGCGATGCCCCCAACGACCTGCTCGACCACCGCGACCAGCTGATCACCGAGTTGAACAAGCTGGTCAAGACGACAGTGGTGCCTGGCGACAACAATATGCTGACCGTGCAAATGGGCACCGGCCAGCCTTTGGTCGTGGGCAATAACGCGTTTACCCTGGGCACGGCCCAAATGGCCAACGATCCGTCCAAGATGACGGTCGGCTACCAGACCGCGAACGGCAAATTCACGCCGTTGCCCGACAAGGTGCTCAACGGCGGCCAACTGGGCGGCTTGCTGGAATTCCGCAATACCGCGCTCAACGGCGCGCAGAATCAGCTGGGCCAGGTGGCGGCGTCGCTGGCCACCAGTTTCAACGCCCAGCACGAGCTGGGCCAGGACCAGAACAGCGTGGCCGGCGGCACCTTCTTCAACGCAATCCAGGCTTACGTCAATCCCAACACCAACAACGCGCCGCAAAGCACGGCCGAGGTGAAGGGCACGGTGGTCGATGCCGGCAAGCTGACCGCCAGCGATTACAGCGTCGATTTCGACGGCACCAATTTCAACGTCAAGCGGCTGACCGATGGCCAGGTCACGCAAATCAACCCGTTCCCGCAGACCGAGCCGCAGGTGATCGACGGCGTGGCCTACAGCATTACCGGCACGCCGGCGCAGAACGACAACTTCCTGGTGCGCCCGACCTACAGCGCGGCCAAGGACTTGACGGTGGCGATCAAGGACCCGGCCAAGATCGCCCTGGCCGCGCCGATCACCACGGCCGCGCCGATCGCTAACACTGGCACCGCCAAGATATCGGCCGGCACCGTGGACCAGAACTACCTGACACCGGGCAATGCCTTGACCGCGCCGGTCACGCTGACCTTCGACAAGGCGGCTGGCACGCTGACCGGCTTCCCGGCCGGCCAGGATGTCACGGTCACGGCCAACGGCAACAGCACCACGTATCCGGCTGGCACCGCCGTACCGTTTACCGATGGCGCGGCCATCAGTTTTGGCGGCGTCAGTTTCAATATCACGGGCACGCCCGGCGATACCGATACCTTCACCATCGGCCCCAACACCAGCGGCGTGGGCGACAGCCGCAATGGCGCCTTGCTGGCCGGCCTGCAAGCCAAGAACGTGATGAACGATGGCACTGCGACATTCCAAGGCGCGTACGCCCAAGTGGTCAACGTGGTCGGCAACAAGGCGCGCGAAGCGCAGATCGGCATGAATGCGGCGGACGCCGCCGTGGTGCAAGCGACCAAGGCGCACCAGAGCGTGTCGGGTGTGAACCTCGACGAGGAGGCGGCCAACCTGCTGCGTTACCAGCAGGCCTACCAGGCAGCAGGCAAGGTCATGCAGATCGCCAGCACATTGTTCGACACCTTGCTCAGCCTCGGCCGTTGATGTTCGTTCCCGTAGCAGATTATTTGACGAGGTAGCCCCATGGTCATGCGCATCAGTACCAAAACCATTTACGACGTCGGCGTTGGCCAGATCAGCACGCTGCAGTCGTCGCTGGCCCGTACCCAGCAACAGCTCTCGACCGGCCGCAAGAACCTCACCGCCGCCGACGATCCGATCGCCAGCGCGCGCGCGCTCGAGGTCACGCAATCGGCCGGTATCAACGAACAGATGGTCACCAACCGCAGCAATGCCAAGGGCTTGTTGTCGCTGGAAACCGTGGCCCTGCAAAGCTCCACCAACCTGATGACGGAAATCAAGACGCTGGCAGTCAAGGCCGGCGCCGGCAGTTTGTCGCAGGCCGACCGCGAATCGCTGGCGGTCGAGCTCGAAGGCCGGATGGCCGACTTGCTGGGCCAGGCCAACACGTCCGATGGCGTGGGCGGCTACGTGTTTTCCGGCTATAAATCGACGACCCAGCCGTTCACGCCCACCGCCAACGGCGTGGTCTACAACGGCGACCAGGGCCAGCGCGAGTTGCAGGTGGCGTCCACCCGCAAGGTGGCGATCAGCGATTCCGGTTCCTCGGTGTTCGAGAACAATATGACCGGCAACGGCCGCTTCGCCACCGGCGCGTCGGCCGACAACTACGGTCGCGGCGGCACCGGCATCATCGGTCCCGGCTCGGTGGCCGATGCCACCAAGCTCACCGGCAACAAGTACCAGATCGATTTCCAGGTCACGCCAGCCGTGCCCGGCACGCCGGCGTCCACCACCTACACCATCACCGATCTGACCCTGAACCAGCCAGTGCCAGCAACGCCGGTGCCGGCGGTGCCGGTGCCCTACGTGAGCGGCCAGGCGATTGCCTTCGACGGCATGACCTTTGATATCAAGGGCGCACCGGCCGACGGCGACCAGTTTTCGGTGGAGCCTTCGACCAAGAAATCGGTGTTCAGCGCCATCGACGACATGATCAAGGCCTTGCGTGCACCCGGTTCCGGCGCTGCCGGCCAGGCTAGCCTGAGCAATGCGCTGAACCAGGCGCAGAACAGCATCGACAACACTGCCGATAACATCCTGTCGGTGCAGGCGGCGGTCGGCTCGCGGTTGAAAGAACTCGATTCGCTCGATAGCGCCGGCGACGACCTCAAGCTGCAATACGCGACCGTGCTCTCCGAGTTGCAGGACGTCGATTACGTGGCGGCGATCTCGATGTTCACCCAGCAATCGACCAACCTCGACGCGGCGCAGAAATCGTTCAAATCCTTGTCGGGACTGTCGCTGTTCAATTACATCTAATAATCCAGATCGGTTACGGGCACATCAAGTGCCGTGCCCGGCGACCGTCCCAGCATGCGGTTGATGGTGCGGGTCAGGATCACGATATCGTTATCGAAAGCGTTGTGGGCCGGTTTGACCGCGCGCTGCAACGAAACCGGCATGCGCATGCCGGTGACCTCGCAGGCGGGCACGCCGTCGGCCTGGGCCGGCAGCGCTGCCACCCATGCGCGCCAGGCACGCACCTGCGCCCAGTCGGCCGCGCGCCACAGGTCGTCGTCCGGTTGCAGCGCGGTCGCATCGACCGTCCGTTGCAAGCCGGCCAGCGGCGTCTTGCGTACCTCCTCGAAACCGCGCGCCACCAGGTATAGCAAGGACTTGCCGTAAGGTCCCACCGTATCGTCGCGCTCGGCCGCATCGGACAGCAGGTGCAGCCAGAAGCGGTCGCGCGGCACCACGCCGGCCGCCACCGCCGCCACAAAACACCGCCGGGCGAACGCCAGCGAACAGGCCGGCGCGTAGAGCGTGACCGACGCCACCGGCAGCCTGGCCGCCCGGCACAGTTCGAGCAGGTGGCCGTGCACGAAGGCGCCTGCGGAATGGCCGGCCAGGTGGATTTCCAGCGCCGGGTGCTCTTGCCGCAACCGCACCAGTGCGGCAGCGAGCAGCGCCAGTGCGCCGCCATCCTGTGCGGCCAGCGCCGCGTTATCCTTCATTTCGCGCCACGCCCACCGGACCTGGTGGGCCACGGTTTCCAGCAGGCCGTCCTTGGCATCGCTGAAGGTGCGGCCGGCCAGGGCTGGCGCCGCCACGTCGCCGACAGCGTCGTACAGCAGGCCACCCAGGGTTTCCAGTACGCCCGTGCGCCAGGTGTAGAACAGCGGGTAAATGCCGTTGGCGGCAAAGTATGGTCCCATGACACGGATGCGGCGCAGCGACGCCGACTCCGTGTTGAGGCCGCCATGGGCGTAAATCACCACTTTCTTGCGGCCGCCGCTGACGCCATTGCTGCCACTGCTGCCGCTGCGTAGCCAGGCCCCCAGGCCTTCGTCCACGGCCACCGCCACCAGGTCGGCCGCGCGGCCGATGTCGGGCCGGCTGCTGCGCAGCACGCCGTTATTGCCGCTCACCAGCGTGTGAGCGTAAGCGGTATCGGTGGACCACGTCCGGGCGCCAGCGAGCGCAGGATTGGCCAGCACGGGAGGATCGGCAGCAGCCAGCGAGATGCCGATGCGTCGCGACTTGGCGGCGGCCGTGGCAACGCCGACTCGACCGGCACCCTCGACATCCCCGACATTTGTTGAGTCGCCGGCGGCCCCGGTGCCATCGACGCCCCTGGCGCCAGCGACGGCCCGGTTACGACCGGGGTGCCTGACGTCGCCGGCGCTCGTGGCGACGTTAGCGAGCGCCGCGCCGGGCAGGGCGCCGGGAGCGGAGGCTGCCAGTGTGCCGACAGCCGATGCAGCCATCATCTGCGGCACCCCCAGCGCCGCCACCCAGCAGTCGAGGCCGTTGTTGCGCCAGTCGTCGTAACGCAGCACGGCAAAGCCGCTTGCGCCCCAGTCTTTGCCCCAGGAATTTTGCACCACGAAGCCGTGCTGGTTGTAGCCGACGATGGCAAACGCGTGGTTGCCGGCGTCGGCCGGCAAGCCGTCATAGCCGATCAGCGGCAGATCGTCGTGGCCTTGCGCCAGCCCGCTGCCGGCCGCAACCGCGAGCCACCCCGCGTGCACGCTGGCCGACACGTACAGCGCGCCGATCGCGTGCAAGGCGGCCTGCATGTCGGTGATGGCGTCGCGGTCCACCCGGTAGTACACGCCGAGCGGGCGGGTGGCGGCGTCGGCGGCCCAGCGCGGATCAGGGCGGTAGCCGACAGCGGCGTGCGGATCGGCGTGAACGCTGGCTTGCCACAGCGGCGCCAGGCAACTGCCGTGCTTGCTCCAGCCCTTGATGGCGCCCCGGCAGCTCGAACCTTCGTATTCCTCGCCCGGCCATTCGTCGTAGAAGCGCGCCAGGTCGTACAGCATGTGCGGGCTGACCGGTGCAGTGTGCGCACCGTCGCGCTGCCACAGCAGGAAGTTGACCACGGCGGCCAGGCCGTAGCCGGTACATGCGCCATGTTCCCCGTGCGCGCTCTGATCGAGCACCAGCCCCTGCCTGGCGTAGGCCGGCAACAGGCGGCGCAGGCGCGCGTCGTCGGGCCAGCGCGGCGGCAGCGCGGCCAGCGGCGGCGCATAGGGGCGGTCGCGCGGGTCGAGGCGGTCGGCGCGGGCGTCGAGGAGCACGGTCTGGCCGTCGAACTGGAGTAGGCGGGTGGACATGCATGTGGCTGCTAGTGAATGTGCAGCCAGTCTACGAAAGAAGCGGGCCCGGGACAACCGGGTTACTCCTATCGAAGCGCAGGTGCCGGCGCGGTGGGCGGCGCCGGGTTGGCCGGGGCCGGTATTTGCGGCCCTGGCAGTACCGGCGCGGGCGGTACCGGCACTACCGGCGGCACCCGTTCGTGCCAGGTGCGCGGCATCAGGCGGGCGTGTTCTATGCCGTTCAAGAACAGGTTTTGCATCGGCATCACCAGGTAGGGCAGGGTCATCGCCACCACCAGCAGGCCGACACCGAGCGTGATCGGAAAGCCGATGCCGAACAGGTTCAGGGCGGGCGCGGCGCGGGTCAGGATGCCCAGCGCAACGTTGGTGAGCAGCAGCGCCGTCACGATCGGCATCGACAGTTGCACGCCGGTGCTGAACACGGTGCCGCCCCAGTCGGCCATCTGTTTAAAACCGCCGCTATAGATCGGCGTGGCCGAGATCGGCAAGGTGGAAAAACTTTCCACCAGCACCGACAGCAGCACCAGGTGGGCGTTCACCGACAAGAAGGCCAGGGTGGCCACCAGCGACAGGAACTGGCTGATCGCCGACGAGCGCCCGCGCGTGTTGGGATCGAAAAACGTGGCGAAGCCCAGGCCCATGGTCAGGCTGGAAATCTCGCCGGCCATCTCCACTGCCGCGAAGATCACGCGGATGGTAAAACCGATCGCCACGCCCACCAGCATTTCCTGCACCAGGATCAACAGGCCGGCCCACGACAGCGGTTCCACGGCCGGGGCGGCTGGCACGGTGGGGGCAATGATCATCGCCAGCAGCACGCCCAGCATGACCTTGACGCGCGCCGGCACCGCGCTGTTGCCGAAGATGGGCGCGGCCGCGATCATGCCGAGGATGCGCGTGAGCGGCCACAGCAGCCCGGCGATCCACATATTGAGGTCGGTGCTGGAAAGGGTGATCATGGAGTGGTCAAGCGTGTGCCAAAAAGCTAGCCGACCAGGTTGGGAATGCCGCCGAACACTTCGCGCATATAGTCGAGCATGATCGACAACATCCACGGCCCGGCCACCACCAGCGCCACGAACACGCCGACCAGCTTCGGAATGAAAGAGAGGGTCGATTCATTGATCTGGGTAGCGGCCTGGAAAATACTGACGATCAGGCCGATCACCAGCGCGACCAGCAGCATCGGCGCGGCAATCATCAGGGTCACTTCCATGGCATGGCGGCCCAGGGTCATCACGCTTTCCGGTGTCATCGCGTTCCCCTAGTAAAAGCTCTGGGCCAGCGAGCCGAGCAGCAATTGCCAGCCATCGACCAGCACGAACAGCATCAGCTTGAACGGCAGCGAAATCACGGCCGGCGACATCATCATCATCCCCATCGCCATCAGCACCGACGCTACCACCATGTCGATGATCAGGAACGGGATGAAGATGGCAAAGCCGATCTGGAACGCGGTCTTGAGTTCGCTGGTCACAAACGCCGGCACCAGGATGCGCAGCGGCACGTCTTCCGGTCCCTGCATGGCCGGCGTGCGCGACAGCTTGGCGAACAGCGCCAGGTCGGCCTGACGGGTCTGCTTGAGCATGAAGGCTTTCAACGGCGCGGCGCCCTTGTCGAGCGCCTCGCTCATGTTGATCTTGCTTTCCTGCAGCGGCAGGTAAGCCTCGTTGTAAATCTTGTCGAAGGTCGGGCCCATGACGAACAGGGTCAGGAACAGCGCCAGCCCCACCATCACCTGGTTTGGCGGCGCCGATTGCGTACCGAGCGCCTGGCGCAGCAGCGACAGCACGATGATGATGCGGGTAAAGCAGGTCATCAGCAGCAGCGCGGCCGGGATGAAGCTCAGCGCCGTCATCAACAGCATGGTCTGCAGCGGCAGCGTGTAGTTGGTGCCGCCGCCCGGCGCCGGGGTGGCGTTCAGGGCCGGAATGCCCACGCCCGATTGCGCGGCGGCCAGCAGCGGCAGCGCCAGCGCGCCGCCCACGAGCAGCCCGGTGATGATGTTGCGATTACGGCTGTGCTTTGAATGCATCATTGCTTGCTGTTGTTGCGTTTATCGATGGTGTGCTTGATCCAGTCGGCGAAATTGGCTGGCGCCGCCATCGGCTGGCTACCGGGGGCGACTTCCGGCGCTTCCTGGCGCGCCATGGTGGCCAGCGCGTTCATGCGGCCGGGCGAGGCGCCGACCACGATCCATTGTTCGCCCACTTCCACCACGATGATGCGTTCGCGCGCACCCACGCTGAGCGCGCCCACCAGCTTGACCGTGTTGTTGCCGCCGCCAAAGCTGCGCGGGCCGAAGCGCTTGAGCACCCAGGCGCCGCCCAGCAGCAGGGCGATGACGAAGGCCAGCGCAAAGGTGGTCTGCATCAGGCCGCCGCCGGTAGCGGCGTTGGAGTATGGCGCGGCCGGCACGCCCAGCGGCGCGCGGGCCGGATTGGGGGCGGTGGTGGTGTCGTTGGCTGCAGTGACAGGCGCGGTGGCGGCATCGGCAGCCGGTGCGGCGGCCGTGTCGTTGCCCGGGGTAGTGGCCACCGTGCTAGCCGGTGCTGCCTGTGTAGCGGCTGGGGCCGTTGCTGGTGCATTGGCTGGTGCTGCTGGCGTAGCGGCCGGGGTCGTTGCTGGTGTGTTGGCCGGTGCGGCTGTTGTAATGGCTGGTGCCGCTGGTGCCGCTGCCGGTGCCGGTTTGGTCGCGGCGGGCGCCGCTTGCTGGGCCAGCGCCGGTGCGCCGGCCAGGGCTGCCGTGGCGACCAGTGCCGCCAGGGTTGCTGTCGAGATCAGGGATGCCAGTGGCGAGACGGAGGTCTGCTTCATTTATTGAGTTTTCGGATGCGTTCGGAAGGCGTGATGATGTCGGTCAGGCGGATACCGAACTTGTCGTTCACCACCACCACCTCGCCCTGGGCGATCAGGCAGCCGTTGACCAGCACGTCCATCGGCTCGCCGGCCATGCCGTCGAGTTCCACCACCGAACCCTGCGCCAGTTGCAGCAGGTTCTTGATGGCGATCTTGGTGCGGCCCAGTTCGACCGTCAGCTGGACCGGGATGTCGAGGATGAAGTCGATATCGTTATGGGTTTCGGTCTTGCTGGGCGTGCCAGAAAAATCCTTGAAGACGGCCGCGCTGGCTGCCTGTTGCGCCTGCTGTGCCGCCAGTGCCGCGGCTTCCGCCTCGGCCTGCTCGGCGATGGCCGCGCCCCATGGATCATCCATTTGGTCGTCTTGATTGTCCGACATGTTGCTCTCCTGTGTAGCGGTTACCGGCGCGGCCAGGGGCCAGGGCGCCGGCATGGTGTGTTATTTGAAGTGATCGGTATTGGCCAGCAGTTTTTCCACCTTGAGCGCGTACTGGCCGTTCATCACGCCATAGCTGCAATCCATGACCGGCACGCCGTCCACGGTAGCGGAAATGAATTCCGGTATTTGCAGCGGGATGATGTCGCCCACGCGCATGTTCAGGATTTCGTCGAAGTTGACCTTGGCCGTGCCCAGCGAGGCCACCAGTTCCACTTCGGCGATCTGGATTTGCTGCGTCATCAGGCGGATCCAGCGCTTATCGACTTCCAGTGCCTCGCCCTGCAGGCTCGAGGTCAGCGAATCGCGGATCGGCTCGATCATCGAGTACGGCATGCAGAAGTGGATCTGGCCCGACACGGAACCGAGTTCCACCGTAAACGTCGATGCCACCACCACCTCGTTCGGGGTGGCGATGTTGGCGAACTGGGTGTTCATCTCGGACCGGATGTATTCGAACTCGACCGGGTACACCGGTTCCCATGACTTGGTGTAAGCCTCGAACACGATGTCGAGGATGCGCAGGATGATGCGCTGCTCGGTCTGGGTAAAGTCGCGGCCTTCCACGCGCGTGTGGAAGCGGCCGTCGCCGCCGAACAGGTTGTCCACCAGCAGGAACACCAGGCCCGGATCGAACACCATCAAGGCCGTGCCGCGCAGCGGCTTGATGTGTATCAGGTTGAGGTTGGTGGGGACCACCAGGTTGCGGATGAATTCGCTGTACTTGGACACCCGCACCGACCCGACCGACACTTCGGCGCTGCGGCGCAGGAAGTTGAACAGGCCCACGCGCAACAGGCGCGCGAAGCGCTCGTTGATAATCTCCAGGGTCGGCATGCGGCCCCGGACGATGCGTTCCTGGGTGGCCAGGTTGTACGTGCGGACGCCCGCGACATCTTCCTGCGCCTGGGCATCGTCCTGGTCGCCGTTGACGCCCTTCAGAAGGGCATCGACTTCTTCCTGGGAGAGAAAATTATCGGCCATGGTGTGACTGCCTGCTTCGCTGTGGTGACACTACTTACTGAATGATGAACGCGGTAAACAACACATCGACAACGTCCTGCTTGTCGCCGCGCTGCTCCAGCGGCTCGCTGGTTTGCTCGACGATTTCCTTGGCCAGTTGCATCTTGCCTTCGGGCGTGTTGATGTCGGCCGCGCGTTTGCTCGACAGCAGCAAGAGCACCCGGCTGCGTACCTTGGCCATATTGACCTTGAGGTTTTCCTTTTCCTCGGCGCTGCCCACTTCCAGCGTGAACGCCAGTTGCAGGTATTGTTCGCCACCGTCCTCGCCCGGCTGCAGGTTGACCGTGAACGGATCGACCGGCAAATATTCCGGTGGACCGGCTTTCTTTTCCTTCTTCTTTTTCTTGGACGGCGCTTCTTCCTCGTGCGCATCGCCACTGCTGTGCATGAAATACCACGCTGCGCCACCGCCGCCGGCGCCCAGCACCAGCAACACCGCCACGATGATGATGATCAGCTTCTTGCTGCCGCCGCCTGCCGGCGCATCCACTTTCTGATCAGCCTTCATTTTTGGGTTCGCTTTCAAAAAATTGCCCCTGGGTGTTAAATCGGTTCCGCCATTATGTCATTATCGGTTGTGCCTGCGCAGCAAGATCGACCGAAAAGAGGGACGAACGCCCACCTGCTCGGTGTTTCCATGGCGGAACATGCAACAAAACCGGTCATGGCGGACTGCCGGACCGCCTGACCGGGGTTCAGGCGAAGGTATCGACCGCGCCGCTCGGCAAGCGCCGGGTGGTGACGGTGCGCGCCACCTCGGCGCCATCATCGTCGCCGGCCACGCCGCCCCGGCCACTGCCACCGCGATTGCCGTCGCTGTTACCGGCGCGCTGGTCGGCAGCCTGCTGCCCGGCGCCTGACGAGACGGTGGCATTGCCTAGTGTGATACCGGCTTCGCCCATCATCTCGCGCAGCCTGGGCAGGGCCGCTTCCAGCGCCTGGCGTACTTCCGGCGCGGCCGAGGTGAAGGCAGCGGTGGCTTGATCCTTGTTCACGCTCAGGACCACCTGCAGCGACCCCAGGTCGGGCGGATTGAGTTCCATGGTGGCGCTCTGTTCGCCGCCGGCGGCCATGAAGATTACTTTCTGGCCCAGTTGCTGGTCCCAGGCGGGCGTGCCCACGCGGCTATACAGCGTGGTGGCCGGTGTGGCTACCCTGGACAACTCCGGTGCATTGGCGCCAGGGGCCGCGCCGGCCGCTGCCAGCGTGGCCGGGGTGGCTGATGCGGCATCCTTGGCCGCCAGTGCTGCGTCCGCTTCGGCATGGGCGTCGGCGCGTGCGCCGGCGGTGACCAATTGCTGGCCGAAGCTGCCAGCCTCGACTTTTGGTGGGAGTGCGGTGCCTGGCGCGTGCGGGGTGGCGCTAGCAGTGGCCGGGTCGGCGGACGCATCGGTCTTCGCGTCGACTGCTGGCCTGGAGGTGCCTTGGGCATGCTTGGCCGGCGCGGCGTCGCCGGCCAGTTCTGCACGCAGCGGGATCGGGGTACTGGCGGCGTCGGCGCTGCCGGCAGCGGGCGGGGTGTCGGTGTCGGCGCTGTCAGCGGCGGGCAGGGTTTCGGTGTCGGCGCTGCCGGCGGTGAGCGGGGCTTCGGCGTCGGCGCTGCTGGCAGCGGGCAAGGTGTCGGCGGCGCGGCCCAGTGCAGCCTGAAATTCGGTGTCGGGCAACTGTTCGGCAGTGTTGGTGCAGGCTTCGGCGGCGGTCAGTGCCGCCAGGGTGGCGGCATCGACGGCGCTTGCCGCCGTGCCACCAGCACCCGCCAGGGCAGCGTCGGCGTCGGCACTGGCCGCACTGGCATCGGTGCGCTGGTTGAAGGCTGCCACCAGGGCCAGCATGTCGGCCACCGGATCGGCCGCGTGCGCGGCCTCGGCATCGCTGGCGGCGCGCTCATTGACGTCATTGTTGGCGGATTTCGGGGTATCTTTCTGGTCGGCGTTGGAGGCCCGGGTGGCATGCTCGGCCGGCTTGGACGGCGCGCTGTGGTCGATCGGCTGCTCTTGCCGGGCCGGTTTGGCGGTCGCCTGGCGCTCGGCAGTCCGGGTCTCGGCATTTTTCATGGTCTGGCGCTGTTCGAGCTGTTGCGACAGGGCTTGCTTGAAAGCATCGTTGCTGCTGCCAGCGCCCGGATTGGTGTTGACCTTGGGCAGGTTGGCCGCCTTGCTGGCATTGACCGATGGAAGTGGGGCGTTTTGCATGGTGGACCGGGTGGTATCGTGAGAAATCAGCGCTTGTAGAACGCCTGGCGTGCTGCGTGTTCATCCATCTGCTTCTGGTCGCGCTTGTTTTCCAGCTTGAGCGCGGCAGCATCGGCGCGTTCGTTCAGGGTCGAGTACGAGACGCGCTTGCGCTCGGCCGTCTGCCAGGCCAGCTTTTCCTGGTTGCTGCGCTGTTCGGCGCGCGTGATCGCGTCATGCTGGCCCTTGACGGCCACGTCGAGCTTGTCCATGAAGGCCTGGAAGTTGCGGTAAGCCATGGGCGTGATGCCGGCCGCCTGCGCTTCCTGGAAGCGGTTGACGTATTCCTCGCGGTAGCCGACCAGCATCTCGTGCTTTTGCCGCGCCTCGTCCACCGCTTTGAGCGAGGCGCCCAGGCGCTTGGCGGCATCGTCGGTTTCGCGGCGGGCCAGGTCGATCAGGGTTTCGAGTTGTGCTTTGGAAGCCATAATGACTCCGATTATAGGTCTCGGCCGGGGCCGTCAATCAGTTGAACAGCGTGGTAAGTTGCCCCAAGCTCTCGTCCATGGTCACCCTTTCGGTGATCTGCTGTTGCAGGAATTGCTCGATCTTGTCGTGCAGCACGATGGCCTGGTCCAATACCGGGTCGGTACCCGAAGCATACGCCCCCACGCTGATCAGGTCACGGCTGCGTTCGTATCGTGAAAACAACTGTTTCAGCCGGCGCGCGCGCTGCTGGTGCTCGTGCGGCGTGATCGAATGCATGGCGCGGCTGATCGATTGTTCGATGTCGATGGCGGGATAGTGGCCAGCTTCGGCCAGGCGGCGGTTGAGCACGATGTGGCCGTCCAGGATGGCCCGGGCCGAGTCGGCAATCGGATCCTGCTGGTCGTCGCCCTCGGTCAGCACGGTGTAGAACGCCGTGATCGAGCCGCCGCCCAGTTCGCCATTGCCGGCCCGTTCCACCAGCACCGGCAGCTTGGCGAATACCGACGGCGGATAGCCCTTGGTGGCGGGCGGCTCGCCGATGGCCAGCGCGATTTCGCGTTGTGCCATGGCGTAGCGGGTCAGCGAATCCATAATCAACAACACGTTCATGCCCTTGTCGCGGAAGTGCTCGGCAATCGCGGTGGAATACGCCGCGCCTTGCAGGCGCATCAGCGGCGGCGTGTCGGCCGGGGCGGCCACCACGACCGAACGGGCCAGGCCTTCCGCACCGAGGATCTGCTCGATGAATTCTTTTACTTCTCGACCGCGTTCGCCGATCAGCCCGACGACGATGATGTCGGCCTCGGTGTAGCGCGCCATCATGCCCAGTAGCACGGATTTGCCGACGCCGGAACCCGCAAACAGGCCCATGCGCTGGCCGCGACCGACGGTCAGCATGGCATTGATCGAGCGCACGCCCACGTCGAGCGTGTCGACAATCGGCGCGCGGCCCAGCGGGTTGGCGGGGCGGGTATTGATCGGTGCGCTGTCGGACGCGTTGAGCGGGCCCAGGCCGTCGAGCGGGCGGCCGGCCGCGTCCAGCACCCGGCCCAGCAATTCGGGCCCGACCGGTAAATGGCGGGCGCGGTCGCTGGGACGGCGGCGCGGGTGATTGACGGTGCCGGGACGCGGAATCGCCGGCTCCACCGGGAATACCCGGGTGCCAGGCACCACGCCTTCGACATCGCTTTGCGGCATCAGGAACAGCTTGTCGCCTTCGAAACCGACCACTTCCGCCTCGATCTTGCCGCCCGACGGCAGCGGCACGGTGCAGGCGGCGCCCACGGCCAGGCGCAGGCCCACCGCTTCCATCACCAGGCCGGCCACGCGCGTCACGCGGCCCGATACTTGCATCGGTTCCACGAAACCGACCAGCGCGGTGCAATCGCCGAGGTAGGCTTGCCAGCGGCTGGCGTGGGGATTTTTTGCCTGCGGCGCTGCCGGCGGGGCGGGCGGGGCAATGTCTTCTTCCTGGTCGCCATCGAGCAATTGCTCGAGCCCCGGCTGCAAATGGGTTTGCAAGTCGGCCGGCAGTTCGTCAGGAGGCAGGATCAAGCCTTCGGCCGGATGTTGCGCAGCGTCGGTGGTATCGGGTGTGGGAATGTCGGCGCTCATGTCAGTCCAGCCAGCCGATGTCCTTGCCCAGCGCGTGGGTCAGGCGTTCCCAGCGGGCGGCGGCGGTGGCGTCGATCTGGTTGCTGGCGGTATCGACCTTGCAGCCGCCACGGCCGATGCTGGCGTCGATTACCACGCGCCAGCCGCCCTTGGTCAGCTCCTCGCCAATGCCGGCTTTGACGACCTCGGCATCGTCCGGGTGCAGCACCAGCAGCGCCGGCTGTTGCAGTACGGGCAGGTATTCGATGGCTTCACGCACGATGGGAATGATCAGTTCGGGCTTGGCGGGCAGGGCGCTTTTCAGCATGCCCTTGGCCAGTTGCAGCGCCAGCTCCAGCACGTCGTTGGCGATCAATTGATCGGCCTCGCGCAGTGCGGTGGAAAAGCTGTCGGCCAGCGCGCGCACGTGTTCGAGCGCTTCGTCGGTGACTTTTTTACCGGCTTCCAGCGCTTCCTTGTGGCCGTCGGCGTGGCCGGCTTCGTGGCCTTCCTCGTAGCCCGAGGTGCGCGCTTCCTCGCGGATCGCTTCCAGTTCCTCGACGGTGGGATAGACGATGGGGGGCGGCACGGGCGGGCCGATGTCGGCCAGTTCCTGTTGCGCTTCGATTTGTTCGTACACGCGCTGCTCGGCGTCGTGACGGGCTTGCTCGGCCGCGTGCGCACGCTGTTCGGCCTCGCGCTCGGCGACCACGCTCGGGCGTTCATCGCCGAACGAGGTCATTTCCCAGCGCTGGAATGCAGTCTGCTTTTCTCTTGGTATGGTGGACATGAATTAATTATACGAATGAATCTTCGCCCTTGCCGCCCAGGACGATTTGTCCCTCGTCGGCCAGGCGGCGCACGATCTGCAGTATCTGCTTCTGCTGGCTTTCCACTTCCGACAGCCGGACCGGTCCTTTCGATTCGAGGTCTTCGCGCATCATTTCGCTGGCGCGCGCCGACATGTTCTTGAATATCTTCTCGCGCAATTCCTGCGAGGCGCCTTTCAGCGCAATGATCAGCATTTCCGACTGCACCTCGCGCAGCAACAGCTGGATGCCGCGGTCGTCGATATCGATCACGTTGTCGAACACGAACATCTCGTCCATGATCTTCTGCGCCATGTCGTTGTCGTAGTTCTTGATGTTGTCCATCACCGAACTTTCCTGCTCGCCGCTCATAAAGTTGAGAATCTCGGCCGCCGTGCGCACGCCGCCCAGCGACGATTTCTTGATGTTCTCGTTACCGGACAGCAGCTTGGTCAGCACGTCGTTCAGTTCGCGCAGCGCGGCCGGCTGCACGCCGTCCAGGGTGGCGATCCGCAGCACCGCGTCGTTGCGCAGGCGGTCGGTAAAGTGACTGAGGATTTCGCAGGCCTGGTCGCGCTCGAGGTGGACCAGGATGGTGGCGATGATCTGCGGGTGTTCGTTGCGGATCAGCTCGGCTACCGATTGCGAATCCATCCATTTCAGCGATTCGATACCGGACGCGTCCTTGCCGCCCAAAATGCGCGACAGCAGCACCGACGCCTTGTCGTCGCCCAGCGCCTTGGTCAGCACCTGGCGGATGTACTCGTCGGAATCGAGGCCCACGGTGGAGGCGGCCGCCACCATGTCGCGGAAGTTTTCCAGCGTGCCCACCACTTCTTCGTGCGGCACGTTTTTCATGGTGGCCATGGCGGCGCCGAGTTTCAGCACTTCGCGCGGTCCGAGGAATTTCATCACTTCGGCCGCTTCGCTCTCGCCCATGGCCAGCATCAGAATCGCCGCTTTTTGCAGCCCGGTATTCTCAGTCATTTGCGCCTATCCATTCCTTGATGATGTTGGCAACGATACGGGGATCTTCGACCGCCAGTTTTTTCGCCATGGCGAGGTTTTCGCGGTACGAGCGCACGGTGGTTTCTTCCATCTTGCGCAATTCTTCTTCGGCAATGAGCGCCTCGTCCGGGCCTTCCTCGATGACTTCCTCCGGCACTTCCGGCTCCGGCTCCGGCGTATTGATCTCGTCGATTTTCTTGAACACGGGCCGCATCATCGGGCGCACGATGCGCAGCACGATGTACAGCAGGATCAGGGCCGTGATCAGGAACTTGGCCAGGTCCTTGGCCATCGGCAAATTGGCCGGATCGCGCCACCAGTCGAGCGGCGCCTCGAACGGCCGATCGACACCATCGAACGGCGAGTTGGCCACGCTCACGGCATCGCCTCGCTCCTGGTTGTAACCCATTGCCTGTTTCACCAGATCATTGATCTTGGCCATCTCTTCAGGAGTATAGGCCTTGATCGTGACTTTGCCGTCCTTATCGACCATGCGCTTGTAGTTCACTGCCACCGCCACCGTCAGGCGGCGCAGGCCGCCCATGCCGCGCGACTCGTAGCGCACGGTCTTGTCCACTTCATAATTGGTGGTCGATTCCTTGTGAGTAGGCGAGGCGGCCGTGTTGGCGTTGGTGCCGGGCGGCGTGCCGGGGGCGGGCGGCACGGCGCCGGCGCCGCCGGCGATCTGGTCGAGCGGCGCGGTGGCCGTGCCCGGCGGCTGGTTCGACAGCGCGCCAGGAATGCCGCCCGGGTTGGCAGGGGCGCCGCCATTGGTTTCCGTGCTTTGCTGGCTGCGGATGGCCGAGGCGGCCGGCGGCGAGTTCGGCTTGTAGGTTTCGGCGGCCTGTTCGATCTGCGAGAAATCGACGTCGGCGGTCGCTTCGGCGCGCACATTGTTTTCACCGACGATGGGGATGATGATCGATTCGACCTGCTTGATGATCTGCGTCTGCATGTCCTTGACATACTTGAGTTGCGTTTCATCCATGTTCTTGGCGTTCAGGCCCGATTTCTTGTTCTGGTCCGAAATCAGGTTGCCGGCCTGGTCCACCACGGTGACGTTGGCAGGCATCAGTTCCGGCACGCTCGACGCCACCAGGTGGACGATGGCGGCCGTTTGCAGCGGGTCGAGCATGCGGTTCGGGTGCAAGGTCAGCAGCACCGAGGCGGTCGGCTTTTGCTGGTCGCGCACGAACACGGACGGTTTCGGCAGCGCCAGGTGGACGCGGGCATTTTCCACGGCCGCCAGCGACTGGATCGAGCGCGCCAGCTCCCCTTCGAGCGCGCGCTGGTAGTTCACCTGTTCGAGGAATTGCGACACGCCCAGTTTCTGGTTTTCCATCAGCTCGAAGCCGACGTTGCCACCCTTGGGCAGGCCCAGTGCGGCGAGTTTCAGGCGCGCATCGTGGACTTGTTCGGTCGGCACCAGGATCGCCGTGCCGTTCTCGGAAAACTTGTGCTTGATGTTCAGTTTATCGAGCTCGGCCGTGATGGCGCCGCCGTCGCGGTCGGTGTAGTTGGAAAACAGCACGCCGTAATCGGGGGCCTTGTTCCACAGGTACAGGCCGATCAGCACCGCCACGATCGCGGCCGCCGCTGCGCCGCGCAGCACGTTGCGGCCCATCGGCGTTTGCAGGAACGGCAGGCGTTCGGCGCCGTCGTCGGCTGCAGGCGGCGCATTGGTAGGGTCGAGTGGTTCGGCTACGGCCATGATCGTTAAATTCCGGGTACGTGGGAGTGATGCCTATTATTGCTTGACCCTCGGCAATTCAATCGCGTGAACAGAGCGCTCTTTCCGGTCTTGCTCGGACGAGAGTGCTTGCCAGGCTCTTGGTAATCTGTCAGCTCTGAATAAAGGCGAACCTCTGCCACAGCGGCATGCCTATTGTAACGCCGCACCGGGACAAAACGTGAAATTTGTTTCGTGAAAGCAACACCGAGATAAACAGGAGTGGAAATGAGAACAGGTGGAATCGATAGCAGCCAGATCCAGTCGATGATCGCGCAGCTGAAGGCGCACGCCACGCGCCCGCAACTGACGCCGCCCGTGGTGCAGACCGAAACTGTGGCCGCACCGAAGGCCGAGTTTTCGGACGCGCTGAAAACCGCGCTCGACTCGGTCAACGCGGCCCAGGTCAAGTCGAGCGAGATGGGCAAGCGCTTCGCCATGGGCGACGACAGCGTGAGCCTGTCGGATTTGATGATCACGATGCAGAAGTCGAGTATCAACTTCCAGGCAGCGATTCAGGTCCGCAATAAGCTCGTTACCGCATACCACGACATCATGAACATGCAAGTATAGCGGCTGCTTTAAAGCGCCCGGGGCGTTGTTGCAGCGGCTTGCCGTGCTAACGGACTGTCTGCGCCGCTGCGCCTAGCCGGGCGCTTTCAAGCAGCCGCACGGGACCAGGCGCAGCGAAATTTATTTCCTTGTGCGCTGGTTGGACATGACGATATTGTCCATCTCCAGCGCCACGCCATCGTTGACGGCAGCCACCCACGCAGCGGTGGTTGCCACCGCCGCAAAGCTCGAATGGAACACCACGCTGAACACGCGGTGGATTTCTTCCGCGCTGGCCTTGCCGGCCGCGTTCTCATAGGGCAGCGATCCGCTCGCATCCGCCAGAAACTCTACCTTCAAGCCGGCATGCGCCGCGTGGTAGATCGTGGCTGCATCGCAGTTGTGGGTCATGTAGCCGGCGATGGTCAAGGTGTCGATCTGGTGCGCCCGCAGCCATTCCGCCAGGTCGGTGCCGGCAAATACGCTGGCCTGGGCTTTTTGCAGGTGGTGATCCACCTTGCGCGCGGCCACATCCGGGTGCAGTTTCCAGCCCGGTGAACCGGTGGCAAATACCGGCGCGCCGGCCGGGGTGGCGTGCTGCACCACGATCACCGGCACGCCGTTGGCGCTGGCCGTGTCCATCGCCAGCATGATATTAGGCAGCGAAGTAGTCACCGGCGGGTATTCGATCGGCAGCGTGCCGGTAAAGTATTCGTTCTGAGCGTCAATGACGAGCAGGGCGCGGCGGGGAGTGGCAGTCATGGCGATTTCCTTGAAAGTGGGGGTAGAGCCATTGTCGGCCGGGCGCGCCACGCGGGCCAGTGGCCTGAAGGCATGTCTGCGATACAATCGGGCCATGACGACTGCGCCCACAAAAGTTGCCGTGATTGCCTTCAATGGCATCACCCCGTTTCACCTGTCGGTGCCATGCCTCGTGTTCGACGCGGCGCCTGCCGGGCGCTTCGACGTGCGCGTGTGCGCGGCCGACGGCACGCCGCTGGCCACCTCGGCCGGTTTTTTAATTGCGACCGCACACGGTCTGGAAGCGCTGGCGGATGCCGACCTGGTGATCATGCCCTCGTGGCACGACGACTGCAGCCCGGCGCCGCCCCGGCTGCTTGATGCCCTGCGCGGCGCCCATGCCCGTGGCGCCCGGGTGGTGGGGCTATGCTTGGGTGCCTATCCGCTGGCCGAAGCGGGTCTGTTGAACGGCAAAACTGCCACCACCCATTGGGCCTACGCCGACCAGCTGGCGCTGCGGTTTCCCGAGATAACAGTCGACAGTGACGTTTTGTACGTGGACCAGGGAACGGTGCTGACGTCGGCCGGCGTGGCGGCCGGGCTCGATTGCTGTCTGCACCTGCTGCGCCAGCAGTGCGGGGCCGAGCTGGCCAACGTGGTGGCGCGCCAGTTGGTCGTCGCACCACACCGCCAGGGCGGCCAGGCGCAGTTCATCGAGCGGCCGCTGCCGGTCTCGCGCAGCGACGGCCGCTTTGCCGACGTGCTGGCGTGGGTGGGGGAGCGGCTCGAACAGGCCCACAGCATCGACGCGCTGGCCGCACGCGCGGCCATGAGCCGGCGCCACTTTACGCGCCACTTCCGCCAGGCGACCGGCAGTTCCTTCAAGCAGTGGCTACTGGCGCAGCGGCTGGCACAGGCGCGCCGCCTGCTGGAAGGCAGCGACGCTGCCATCGAGGTGGTAGCGCAGCAGTCAGGGTTCGGCTCGGCGCTGTCGCTGCGCCAGCATTTCAAGGCGGCGTTGCAGTTGTCGCCGTCCGCTTACCGCAAGGGATACAGAATTTAACTGGCGTTTGCGTTACGACATGCCGGCGATACGGGCGTTGCGCTCGCGTTCGAGCTTGGTGATATAGCGCTGCACGTAAGCAAGCATGCTGCGCTGGATGTCGGTGAATTCGCAGCCCAGGCGGCGGTTGGTCTTGTTGTTGAGCAGGGTCATGTCCAGCGAGTTGCGCACCTGCAGCGACGTGGTGACTGCGCCGATCTCGGGCAGGTCGATGCGGCAACCGGGGAATACCTTGCCGATGGCGTCGCCCAGCAACATCTTGTTGTCGAGGATGGCGATGCCGCCGCAGCTGATGTCGGCCAGCGGGAAGCTGGTGTTGCCGCCCAATTCTTCCGGCAACGGAATCACCACCCGCACCGGGTTGGTCACGGGCGTGTTCATGCGATAAAACTCGCGCCGTTGCAGGCGGATCAGGGTAGGCGGCACGCTGATGCGGAAGGCCGGTTCGCCTTCGTGGGTGATCGCTTCGATGCGCTCGGCGGCAAACATGATGCGCACCTTGTCGAGCGTCGTTTCAAACGACAGCCGCTCGGCGTTGGCGATCCGCTTGTTTTGCTCGGCGTCGATCGACGTGTCGAGCACAACGGTATCGCGCACGTCGTCCACGGCCAGGATCGAGGTCACGCACACGTCGGACTCGCCCTGGATCAACATGCGGATCAACTGGTTTTTCTGGCCGATGTTGCGCAGCAGGGACACGATCTCCTTGCGCGATTCGATTTCGAAATCGTGCCAGTTTTCCAATGCCGCGTCCTGAAATTGAGGGTACATCGAAGCCAGTCGGGTCAAGTGTCGCTGATGGGAGCGCTGGTGTCGGGGGCCGCCGGCAGCGGCTGGCCGGACTTTTGCGCAGATTCAATATAATAAAGCCATGCCAACAGTTCCGCAATCGTGCGGTAGAGCATGGGTGGAATTTGTTGATCAAGATCCACGTCCATGAGCAAAGAGACAAGTTCTTTCGACTCGTGGATGTGTACGCCAGCTTCCAATGCCACGCCGATGATCTGCTCGGCTACCAGGCCACGGCCCTTGGCCACCACCTTGGGCGCGGGCGTGCCGTCCTGGTAGGCCAGGGCCACCGCCTGTTGCAGCGGCTTGCGCACTTCAGTGGCCATCGCCGGCTCCTTCGGCATCGAGCGGAGTGATCGCCAGCGACGACAGCAGGCCGCCGGCCGCCGCCATCGCCGCTTCGAACTGGCCGGCGTAGGCGCGCAGGGTGGCGGCCGCATCATCGGTGTCGGTTTGCAGCTGCACGTGGACCTGGTCGCCGACCATGGTCACGGTGGCGGCCACCTTGCCCAGCATCGGCAGCCGGAAACGCACGCCGCTGCGCCATACCTGCTCCTGGCCGTCGTCCGCCTGCTGCTGGCGGCTGCCGTCGCGCTGCTCGCGCTTGACCTCCCATTGCATCTGCTGGCCGGGCCACGCTTCGCCGTTCCACTGCACCCGGCCTTGCTCCTGGGTGTGCAACTGCTGGTTGACCATTTGCGCCGGGGTCAGGTCGGGGCCGCCCGGCCCCAGGCGCGCCAGCGATTCGCCCGATTGCTGCGCCAGGCGTTGCAACTGCTGCATGTGCTGCATTTGCGGCTCGCGCATCAGGTCTGACAGCGGCCGTTCACCTTTAACCCACTCGGTCACGTGCGATTCGTAAAACAGGCCGCTCTTCGAGATGGTGTCGTTGAGCTTTTGGGCCAGCTTGTCGGTGTCGGGCGCGGCATTGCCGAACAGCGCAGACTTGCCGATCAGCGCCAGTTGCGCCATCTGGCCGCCGGCCGGCAAGATCGTCGCCAGCGCCCGCGCGGTGGGGCTCAAGGTCGATTGCGGCGTGGTGTGGTCGAGGCCCGGCAAGTCGGCGCTGGCGGTGAGTGGCGCCTTGCCCAGCAAGGCGGCGGCCAGGCTTTGCGGCCGCGCCGCTTCGGCACCGCGGCCGCCCTGGGCAGCAGCGGTGCCGGCGGTGGTAGCCGGCCCGGCGTCCGTGTCGGCGGGCAGGCTGGCAGCAAGGGTTGCGGCGGCATTGCCGGCAACGCCGGCCGACAAACCCGCGCCGCGCGCCAGACCCGCCTGCGGGGCGGCCTGCGAGGGCAAGTTGGCCGGCTGGGCGTCGCCGCCGTCGGGATAGACCACGGTGGCGCCGGCAGTGCCGGTGCCGAACTGGAAAGTGGGACGGGGAGAGGCGCTGAGCACGGTCAGCGAGACTTCGGCGCCGACCTTGACGTCGGTCGGCAACATCATGCGCACGTTCTGGTCGGCGACCTTGACCAGCGCACTGCCGTCGCTGAACTTCGATTGCACGACCGCCGGCACGTTCTGGCCGACCAGCCCTTGCAGCGCCTTTTGCAGCGCCAGCTGGCCTTGGCGAGCGTCGCCGACCGCGGCGCCAGTGCCGGCGCCGTCGGAAGGCCCGACCGGCCGGATGCTGGCGTCAATGCGCGGCAACATGGCGCGCCCCGGCTTTAGACGTTGCCGTAGGCGTTAACCACGCGCCGTTCGGTACCGGTAGAGCTGATCAGCTTGGACAATTGCGCCATCCACGGCATGGTGAGGTCGCGAATCTGGCGGTCGGCGTTGAGCATCTGGCGGATCAGCTCGATCTTGCGTTCGCGGTCGGCGCCCGTCATCGGCTGGCTCGGTTCGGCCCGCAGCGCCTGCACGTGGGCAGCCACGCGCTGTTCGAGCGCGACCAGCGTGTCCCAATCGCTGGCGCTGGCGGCCTGTACCATTTGTTCGGTGAGGGCAGCCATGGCGGCGTAGGCGGATAAAGCTTCTTGATTCGTCATCATGGATCAAACGCTCGCAAAGTTGGCAGGTTGGGGACGGCCGGTGACGGCAGGATTGTCGGCGATCGCGTTCCACGCGTCGCGCAATTCGATCAGCAGGCGCTGGACTTCCTCAACGATGCCGGCATCGCTCTGGATGTTGGCGGTGAGCAGGCGCCCGCTCATGTATTCGTACAGGGAATCGAGGCCCTCGGCGATCTCGCCGCCAGCCTTTTTATCGAGCGCGGAACGCAGGCCGCTGTCGATGATCAGGATGGCCTTGGACAGCGACTTGCCCTTCTCGGCAATATTGCCACTGCGGATGGCGCCCAGTGCGCTGTTGAGCGCGACCAGCGCGCCGTCGAACAGCATGACGATCAGCTTGTGGGGGCTGGCGGCGACGACGCCGGTTTCCATGCCAACCTTGGCATAGGCATGCACGCCAGTTTGTCGAGATCCAAACATACTCTGTCTCCTGTGAATAGGGCGTTACTTTAAAGAGGACAACGAAGCGAGCTGCTGCGTCAGGAACGATTGCGTGCTGTTCAAGTTCGCGATCATGGTGTCGAGCGCTGAATATTGCTTGCGATAGCGCGCCTCCACTTCGACCAGCCGGGTCGCGAATTTCTCGCGCTGCGTAGTGATGTCCTTGACGGCGTCGTTGAGCCCCTTGGTGCGGCTGGTAATGGCCCCGCCGGCACCGAGATAACCGGACGCCAATGTATTGAGTTGGTACGCGTAGCCCTGGGAAAAACCGAAGGTGCCGCGCGCACCGGTGGTATCGCCCTCCACGGTGAGCTTGAGGCCTTCGACCGGACCACCGGGCATGCCGGTGAGCGTCTGACCGTCGCCGCTGGCTGCGTACTCGCCGATGGTGCCCGCCACATCCTTGCCCTTGACTGACGTACCGGTGCCAAAGACCGCCGAGGTGTCGGTGCCGGTGGTCATGGTGATGCTGATGTTGGACTTCGAGCCGTAATTGGTCGATTCCAGTTTAAGTTTGCCATCGGTGCCCACGGTGGCTGCCACGGTCGAGCCTTTCGACGAGAAGGCAGATACGCCATTGATCGACGACTGCAGTGCGGCCGCCAGTTGCGATGGATTGTAACGACCTTCCGGGATAGTAATGGTAGCCGTGTTGGACGCCAAGGTCGGCTCGGTGTCATTGAGAGTGACACTCCAGGTCGTATTCGCACCGATGACGGTCTCGTCCGGCAGCACATTGGTCCCCTGCAAGGTCCCCTTGGTGGCCAGTTGCGTGATATTGATCGCGTAGTCGCCTGCTCCCGACTTGGCGGTGGAACTGACAAACTTGATATCGGGGTCGGTGCTGCGGCCGACGGCGGCAAACAGGCCGGCGATATCGTTGTAGTTGTTGTCGATGGCCTTTTGCAGCTTGCTGTTTTCGAGCACCAGGCTGCCGTCTTTCTGGAAGGCGATGCCGATCTGCGACAGGCTGGTCAGGCTGGTGCCTTGCAGCCCCGTCAAGCTGGCCGTCATCTGGCGGCGGATGGTCGCTTGCAGGTTGCGCAAAGTCGAATCACCGAGCAGCGGACCGCCAGTCTTGGTTTCTTCGTTGTACCCGCCCAGCGACGTGAATTGATTGTTGAGATCGTTATACGCCTTGACGAAGCCGTTGACAGAAGTGGTCAGTGCCGCTGTGTCCTTGTTGACCGCCAGCGTGGAATTGCCGGTCTTGATCGCATTGATGGTCACCCCGGTAATCGCGCCCGAAATGGTATTGGTCGAGCTGGTCACGTCGATCCCGTTGACTGTGGCCTTGGTGTCGGATGCGGACATTTTCTGGTTCATGTTCTGCACGCCGCCCGGATCGTAACTGAGCAAATCGACCAGGGCCGGGTCGGCCGGTTCGCCGCCGGTGCCCGCCAGCGTGATCTTCATGGTGGAGCTTTGGCCGGTGCTCGTTGACGTGAGGATCAAACGGTTGGGCTTGGCGTCAGTGCCGCTTGAGCCATCCGAGACGATGCTGGCGGTCACGCCGAAGCCGCCCTTGTTGATCGCATTCACGATCTCCTGCAGCGAATTGTTGGTGCTGTCGATGACGACGTTGCCGCTGGTGCGGTCGCTGTCGGGCGTAAAAGTGGCACCCAGGTAAGCGCCGCCCACGCCTGACGTCAAGCCGGCGCCGGCCGGATTGCTGCCCGCTATGCTGATCGGACTGCCGTCGTTGGAAATGAGCGAGATCGATCCCACCACCGTGGTGCTCGAGCCGATGTTGGCCTGGCCGCTGTTGCCGATGCCGCCCGTGACGCTGCCAGAGACTGCTTCGGCGACGGCCACGTTGCTGCCGTCGGCATTGGTAAAGCGCAAGGTACCATCGGCTGCCGTGCCGCTTACCGTAATATTGGCGTCGGCCAGCGCGCGCACGACCGACGTGTTGCCGGTGAGGGCGGCGTCGATCGAGGCGGCGGTCACCGCGCCGGCTGCACTCCCGGCCACGTTTTCGCCCTGGACCGCGATTTCCACACCACCGACCGACAGCGAATAGGTGCCGCCACCGCTGGTGTCGACATTGCCGAAGGTGGATGCACCGCCACTGCCGAACAGCGTGGCGCTGGTGGTGGTGGGCGCCGCCTTGGCCGAAACGCCGGTGGTCGAACTCTTGGCGTTGATGGCGTCGGCCAGCAGGCGGGCGCTGCGCGTGGTATTGTCGGTGGCAATGGCGGTGCCGTTGATCGACAGCGCACCGGGCGTCAAGCCGCCCGTGCTCAGGCTGGCGCCCAGTGCCGTGCCATTGATGCCGAACGTGCCATTGCTGACCGTTCCAAGCGAGAAATTGATGGTAGTCTTGGCGCCTACGCCGATTGCGGCGGTGGTGGACTTGAAGCCGTTGGACGCCAGCGTTTGCGGCTGCGCCACCTGGGTTACGTTGATTTTGTAGGAGCCTGCTTTGGCCGTGCCATTGGCGGTCGCATTGAAGATCGATGCGTCGCCGGGCATTGCGGACATGGTCTGAAAGCTGCCGAGCGACGTCAGGCCCGACAGCGCCGCCTGGAACGTGCCCAGCGCGCCTGACAGGTTGCCGAATGCGGATACCTGGCCCAGGGCGCTGGCCGACTTTTTGTCGTACTGCGCCAGCGGCGCCGACTCCACCGCCATCAGCTTGGTGATGATGTCGTTGATCGGAAGCCCTGATCCAATGTTGGGGGTCGAGATAGCCACGTTGTACTCCTGTGTAAGCCCATAATATAAGGCAATAACGGCAGAATCAAACCGGACTTGAGAGGGAAGAATACCAGCCAGTTCTCACTTAGCGGAAGAAAGTCGGCGTTGACGATGATGCCGTTGCGGCGCGGGGAGGGCGGCATGCCTGAAACAGCTTGCCATGCGGGAGAAAAAAACGGCGCGCGCAAGGCGCGCCGTGGTGCTGCGGGTTCAGGCGGTTTGCTGGATCAGCACGCCCTTGGTGGACTTCGCTTCCATGGCCTTGGCGATTTCCAGCGCTTCGGGCGTGGGAATCTGGCGCAATACTTCCTTGGTGCTCTGGTCGATAACCTTGACCACGGTGCGCTTGCTGTCGGTATCGATGGAAAACTCGAGCCCCTGGGATTTTGCCTGCGGCGATTTGTTCAACTCGGACACTGCCCGGTTGACCTGTTCGAGCGAAGGCGCGCCCTTGACGGCGTTGGCGGTTTCGACGGCGGTGGCCGGTGAGCGTGTCGCTCCCGGTGCGGGAGCGGCGTCGGCGCCCGCGATCTGACGTTCCGCCGGGCGAGCGGTGGCGACAGAACCTATTGAGTCGATAGTCATGATGCGTCCTTTACGAAAAATCCCCGACTGATCAAATCAGCCGGGGAGCGTGGTTAGCGCAAGTTTTTTCTGAGCTAACTCATCCCGGAGGATTAGCCACGCAGCAGCGACAGTACGCCATTCGGCAGCGAGTTGGCCTGGGCCAGCATCGCAGTACCTGCCTGTTGCAGGATCTGGCCGCGCGTCAGGTTGGCCGTCTCTTGCGCGAAGTCGGTATCCTGGATCCGGCTACGCGATGCCGACAAGTTCTCGGTCGTCGTGTTCAGGTTGGCAATCGTCGAGGCGAAGCGGTTCTGGATCGCACCGAGGTCGGCGCGGTTCTTGTTGATCTGGTTCAGCGCCGAGTCGATGGTTTTCAGTGCTGCATTCGAACCTTCCACGGTGCTGACGTCGATCTTGTCCACCGACGCCAGTTCGCTGCCGATATCGGCTGCACCCAGGCTCACAGCGCCGCCGTTGATCGAGAAGCCGCTGTCGGACGACAGCTCGATCGAACCACCGACCGTCACGGTAGCGGTCGCCGGCTGACCGGTACCTGCCGTGGTGGTCGGCGGGTTGGTAGTGGTATCGATGATATCCGCGCCGCGCATCTCGGCATTGGTCATGGCCACATTGGTGGTACCGGTGCCGCTAACCATGGTGATATCGTCGCCGGCGATGTTATCGAGTTGCAACTCTTTCTGGTTAGTGGTCTGGTTGACCTTGATACTGGCGGTAACATTGGTCGTACCGCTCTGGGCATTGATTGCCTGCGCCAGGGATGCCAGGTCGCCGTTCTTGACCGACGACGAAATCGTCACAGGGTCCGCATTGGCGCTTTTCAGCGTAAAGCTGACCGCCTGCGACGTTGCGCTAGGCAGGCCGCCAGTATCGAGGCCGATGCCTTTGATGGTCGCCGTGGTTTTGGCCTGTGCCGACACACCACTGCTATTGCTCAGGGCATTGATCTTGGCGGCAATGGCCTTGGCGCTGTCGCCCTGCGCCGCTTCCACCTTGGTGGTAATGCCCGCGCCGGAGCTGATGGTCAGCTGTTCGGGGGCGGTCAGGCCGTTCGTCGCGGTAGCGACGGCGGCGTTCATGGTGGCGCCGCCGGCGGTGGTTTTGATGGTGTTGTTACCGAGGTCGGCTGCCTTGGCGCTGGCCACACCGATGTTGATGGTCTGGTTCGAGTTCGCGCCAACCTGGAACTGGGTATTGGTCAGCGAGCCGTCGAGCACGTTCTGGCCGTTGAACTGGGTAGTGTTGGCCACGCGGTCCAGTTCTTTCGACAGGGAGGCTACCTCGTTCTGGATCGATTTGCGATCCGATTCCGAGTTGGTGCCGTTGGCGGACTGCACTGCCAGTTCGCGCACACGTTGCAGCAGATCGCCAGCGGTGCTCAAGCCACCCTCAGCAGTCTGAGCCAGCGAGATGCCGTCGTTGGCGTTACGGGCCGCTTGCTGGTTACCGCGAATTTGCGACGTGAAGCGCTCGGAAATTGCCAGGCCGGCGGCGTCGTCCTTGGCGCTGTTGATGCGCAGGCCGGAGGACAGACGTTGCAACGAGGTCGACAGATTAGCTTGCGAGCTGCTCAGGTTACGTTGCGAATTGAGCGATTGGATATTACTGTTGATGACTTGTGCCATGATGATTCTCCAGATTACTACGGTGTGGGCTAGCTGCTCATTTCACTTTGGTCTGTCTCCGCGTTCCGAGACAATCAAACCGCTGTTGTAATGGTTTTCGGTTGCCCAGCGGGAAAATTTAGGCCTGGAAACGAACTTTAAATTTCATTGATGGCCTAAAGTTCAGATTTCGCACCCGCTTAATCGGCCGTTGAAGACCAATCTTTAGGGCGAAAAATAATTTATTTCTCTGCGATTTAAGCAAAAAAAAAGCCCGACAGGCGCCGGGCTGGATGGATTTTGTGGCAACCGCGCCAAGTTTTTAGCCTAGTCGGCCATCACCACCCGGTTCTTGCCGGTCTGCTTGGCGGTATACATGGCCTTGTCAGCCCGTTTGACCAGGTCGGTCTGCTCTTCGTTGGGGCGGCGCAGCGCCACGCCGGCCGAGAACGTGATCAGCACCTTCTCGTTATCGTGCAGGAAGAAGTGCTTGGTCAGCTCGCGTTGCAAACGGGTCATGGTCGATGCCGCTGCTTCGATGGTGGTCTCGGGCATCAGGATCAGGAATTCCTCGCCGCCGAAGCGCGCGATCACGTCCATCGAGCGCAAGGTCTCCTTGACGATTTTCACCAGGTGCTTGAGGGCGGCGTCGCCGGCGATGTGGCCGTAGGTGTCGTTGAGCTTTTTGAAGTCGTCGAGGTCGAGCACGGACACGCACAGCGGCGTGCCACGGCGGTCGGAGCGCGCGGTTTCGCGGTCGAACACGTCGTCGAGGCCGCGCCGGTTGAGCGAGCCGGTCAGTTGATCTTCGCGCACCAGTTCGCTCAAGTGCTGGAGCTTGGCTTCGAGCGCGTGGATGCGGCTTTCCGCGTCCTGCACTTCCTGGCGCGCCAGCACCATCTTGTCGCGGGCCTTGAGCGCCTCGGCCTGCACCAGCCGGGTTTCCTTGAGCACTTCGTCGAGAATGCTGTTGAGCTCGGAAATATTGTCAGCCTTGCTGATCTTGTCCGAATAGCCACCGATCTTTTCGTGGAAGTCGCCGGTGGAGGCGGCCACCGCGCCCAGGCGGTCGATAAACGTCATCATCATGTTCTTGACGGTGAGCTTGACGTCCGACAGGCTGTGCTTGAGCTGGCCCTGCTTGTAAATGACTTCCTTCAGGCTGCGCGTGGCGTCTTCGAGCGCACGGACGTCAAGCGGGCCCGAGATCAGGTGTTGCACCGCTTCGATCTGGCCTTGCAGCCAGCTGTCGTCTTCGAGCAGCTCGCTGACGTTTTCCAGCAGCAGCTTGAACAGGCGCAGCAGCAACTCCTGCTGCTCGGCGCTGTCGGCGCCGCGCACTTCGATCTGGAAGCACAGTTGCTTGAGGCGCTGGCCGATCTCGGTCAGCGCTTCCTCGCTGTGGGCGTCACGGGTGGCGGTGCCCAACGACTCGGCTTCGGCGGCCAGGGCCGGCGCGCCGGCCAGCAGCGACGCCACCGCAAAAGTGAGGGTGCGGCTGAGCAGTTCGCGCAGGGCGCGGCTTTGCTCGTCCTCGGCGCCGGTGGCGGCGGCCATGCCGGCCGTTTCGATGCCGGGCTTCTTGCTGATAAAGTGTTTTTCCACCAGTTGCGACAACATGCGCGCATAGCCGTCCCAGTCGCGCGATTTGACAGCGCGGTTGAAGCGGCGGCCGAAATCGGCCAGGTCGCCGGTGCCGTCGGCCAGCCGCGTGGCAAACTGGTTCAGGACCGATTCCGGGCCGGGGTCGATGCTGACGACGGGCGCGGCGGCCACTGCCGGTTCGCTGATGCCGGCGATTTCGTTGTAAATCTCGCGGTAGGCCTCGGGCGTGGGGGAAATCCGGCGCAGCGCCAGGCGTTTGAACGCCTCGCGTGCGATCTCGGCCGGATTCTGCTCGGGGACGGTGGGTTTGCTGGACATGAACGAGCGACCTCTATGGGTTTACTTGGTTGTAGCATGATAGGCCCATGCCGGATGCATCATTGCGCGGAGCAGGCGCGGAAAAACGTCTTTCATTTCTGCATCAAGAATGTTCTATCCGACAACCATAATGGGACTAATCGTTGTCATTTTACCCCTGTCGGGCCCGTTCGTCGTCTTCCCTTAGTCGATCAACTGGTTTTTGATCGCGTAGTGTGTCAATTCGGCGCTGTTCTTGAGCTTCATTTTGACCAGCAGGCGGGCCCGGTATTCGCTGACAGTCTTGACCGACAACGACAATTCCTTGGCAATCACGCCCACAGTCTTGCCGGACGCAATCATGGTCAGGGTCTGGTATTCGCGGTCGGACAGCGAATCGTGCGGCGGCGCCTCGTGGTCTTCGCCCACGTGGTTGGCCAGCTCCTGTGCCAGCGCCGGGCTGATGTATTTCTGGCCGCCAGCCACCTGGCGGATGGCATTGACCAGCTCGCGCGGCGCGCTCTGCTTGGTGAGATAGCCGGACGCGCCCGCCTTGAGCGAGCGAATCGCATATTGATCTTCGCGGTGCATCGACAACATCAGGACGGCCAGGTCCGGCTTTTCCTTCTTGATCTGCTTGAGCACGTCGATACCGCTGCGGTCGGGCATGGAAATGTCGAGCAGCATGACCTGGCATTCTGACTTGCGGAACAGCTTGACGGCTTCCAGGCCGTTCTCGGCCTCGCCGGCCACGATGATGTCGCGCGTCTCGGCCAGGATTTGTTTCAAGCCTTCGCGCACGATGGCATGGTCGTCGGCAATGAAGACCTTGATGATGGCTTTTTCGCTCATGGTGGTTTTCTCTACTTTTTCTGCAAGCGCTCTGTGGCGCATTATGTGACACGGTTGCTTAGCCAGCCGGCTATCTGCCTATTGTAGCCCCCGGACCCGGTTCCGGTCCCGGTTCCGGTCCCGTGCTTTCGTGGCGAATCTTGATCGCCACTACCGTGCCGCCCCCCGGCGCGTGGCTCAGCGTCAGGGTGCCGCCCAGTGCGCGGGTGCGTTCCACCATGCCGCGCAGGCCGAAGGACGCCGGCTTGGCGCGGTCGGCCTGGCGGATGCCACGGCCGTCGTCGGTGATCTTCAGGCTGACGTAATGGCGCAGCCGCGCCAGCTTCACGCTGACCCGGCTCGCTTCGGCGTGTTTGGCGATATTGGTCAGCGCTTCCTGGGCAATGCGGAACAGCGCCGTGGACTGGTCTTCGTCGAGGCCCATGTCGCGCTGGTTGTAGCTGAATGTGGTGTCGATGCCGGCCTGCTTGTCGAACTCGCGCACCTGCCACTCGAGCGCGGCCACCAGGCCCAGGTCGAGCAGGGCGGGGCGCAGGTCGAGCGAAATGCGGTGCACGGCGTCGATGGTGCGGTCCACCAGCGAATCGAGGTAGTCGGTGCGCTCGCGCAGCGCCGGGTCGATGCCGTCCAGGCGCGTGGCCAGCATGGCCAGCGCCATCTTGATGGCGGTCAGGTTGCCGCCCAGCTCGTCATGGATTTCACGGGCGATGCGGGTGCGCTCCTGTTCCTTGACGCGGTCGGTGTGCGCGCTCAGCTCGGCCAGCCGCGCGCGCGACCGCCGCACTTCTTGTTGCTCCTGCTTGCTTTCGGTGATATTGGTCATCATGCCATCCCAGCGCATGGCGCCGCCGTGCAGCGCGTGCGGCGTGGCGCGCAGGTTGATCCACTTGACGTCCTTCCAGGCATCGACCCAGATCCGGCCCTCCCAGTTCCAGCTCCACAGTGCACTGGCCGAAGCCTGCATGGAATCCTGGTACGCGTCGCGGTCCTCGGGCAGGATCAGTTCGAGGAAGCGGCCGGGCGCGGCGTGCAGCGCGGCCGGCGTGAGGCCCAGCAGCGCCTGGCAGCCATCGCTCAGGTACGGGAACGACACCGCGCCGTCGGCCTGGCGCTCGAACTGGTACACCAGGCCGGGGGTGTTGGAAACGATGGCGTCGAAACGCGCGCGCATCTGCGCCAGTTCGGTGGCAAGGTCGGGCGGGGCAGGGAGGCTACTCATGGCAATGGTCGGTGGACTCGGTGATATCGTTGATCTGGCATGGTGGTTGGCATGGCAATCAGGTGCGCCAGCGGGCCCGAAAGCGCTTGAGCAGGCGGCGAAAGCGCCCGGTCCAGCTGCGCGGGCCGCTGGTGGCGCGCTGGCGCCAGCGCCGCACGCGGCCGGCCAGCGCCTGCACCTGACGCCAGGCGGCGGTGGCTTGCAAGCGCGCGATCCAGCGTTGCTTGAGGTCGAGGAACCAGCCCAGCAAGCGGGCAAACCAGACAATGGTGAGCAATACAGGCCGGGTGAGCAGGTACAACCGCGCCACGGCCGCCGCGCCCAGCACCTTGGCCAGCACGATCACGGTCAGGCCCAGCAGCGCATGGCCGTTGGCCAGCGCCCACAGGGCCAGCAGCTTGACCGGAAACAGCAGCACGGCCGGCAATACCAGCAGCACCAGCGCGGCGTACGGCCCCAGCCGGCATATCCACTGTTCCAGGCGGGCCAGCGGCGGCCAGGCCGTGAGGCGGCGCATCAGCGCCGCGCCCAGGTCCCACAGCCAGTCTTCCAGCAGCAACAACAGCGCCGCCAGGTAGACCAGCGGCGCGAACAGCCAGCGGTGCAAGCGTCGGAAATGTTTCATCGGGCCTCGTGTGGTTCTTCTGGCTGCATGATACGTGAAACAAAACGTTTGCGGAAAAGCAGCGCTGTACAATAGGCGTCATGAACAAAGCCTTTGTAAAAGAATCCGACGGGGACGACGACGAGGAAGCCGCCGCGCTGGCGCTGGCCATCCCGGCCGGCTCCAAGAACTACATCCGCCCCGAGGGCTACCAGCGCATCAAGGACGAATTGCTGCAGCTGATCGACGTTGACCGGCCGGAAGTGGTGCGTATCGTCCACTGGGCCGCGTCGAATGGCGACCGTTCAGAGAACGGCGATTACATCTACGGGAAAAAACGCCTGCGCGAAATCGACCGCCGCATCCGTTTCCTCACCAAGCGCATGGACTCGGCGGCCATCGTCGATCCCAGCGTGCACCACGGCAGCGACCAGATCTTTTTTGGCGCCACCGTCACCTATTGCGACCAGCATGGGACCGAGCGCACCATCACCATCGTCGGCATCGACGAACTCGATCCTTTGAATGGCAAGATCAGCTGGGTGGCGCCGGTAGCGCGGGCATTGACCAAGGCGCGCGAAGGCGACCTGATCACCTTCCAGGCGCCGCACGGCGTCGATGAGTTGGAAATCCTGGCAGTCAGTTACCCGGCGCCGGCGCCGCAGTAGGCGCCGGGCGGTTCAGCTGCGCTCGCGCAGGATGCGGTTGACGCCGGTCACGCGACGCACATTGCGCAGCAGGCCGGCCAGGTGCACGCGGTCCTTGACCTGGATGGTAAAGCGCAGCTGGTGCAGCACGTTGTCCTTGTCCTCGTCCATGCCCACGTAGGTGATGTTGGCGTCGGATTCGCCGATCTCGGCCGCCACGCGCGCCAGGATGCCTTTTTCGTTGTTGATCAACAGCTTGATGCGACAGTCGAAACGGCGGTTCATCTCGGTGCCCCACTTGACCGCGATCCAGCGGTCCGGCTCCTTGGCCTTCTGGCGCTTGGCGATCGTGCAGTCGGTGGTGTGCACCAGCAAGCCCTGGTCGCGGCGCAGCTGGCCGATGATGGAGTCGCCCGGGATTGGCAGGCAGCACGGCGCCAGTTGCACCGAGACGCCTTCGCTGCCGCAAATCGTGACCGGGTCGAGCTCGGTCGCGCTGTTGTGGTCAATCGGCGCGCTGGCCGATTCGCCGCCGCGCAAGCCGAAGATATGGCGCGCCACCAGCGCCGCCATGCGCTTGCCGATGCCGATGTCGGCATACAGCTCGTCGAGCGACTTGGCGCTCGATTCGTTGAGCAGGCGCTCGGTCAGGTGTTCTTCGAGCAGCGCCGACATGCCCAGGGACGTGAGCGCCTGCGCCAGCAACTGCTCGCCCAGCGTGATCGATTCGGGCAGGTTGATGGTGCGCAGGTGGTGGCGGATCGCCGAACGGGCCTTGCCGGTACGGACGAACGACAGCCAGCTCGGGCTCGGCCGCGAATTGCTGTCAGTGACGATCTCGACGATGTCGCCGTTGCGCAGCTCGGTGCGCAGCGACACCGGTTCGTGGTTGATCATCGCCGACACCGTGTGGTCGCCGATGCCGGTGTGGATCGAGTACGCAAAATCGATCGGCGTGGCGCCGCGCGGCAAAGCGATGATCTTCGATTTGGGCGTAAACACGTACACCGAATCGGGGAACAGATCGACCTTGACGTGTTCGAGGAACTCGGCCGAGTCGCCGGTCTGCTGCTGGATGTCGAGCAGCGACTGCAGCCACGCATGGGTGCGCTGCTGCATGTCCGACAGGTTGGAATCGGCATTCTTGTACAACCAGTGCGCGGCCACGCCGGACTCGGCGGTGCGATGCATTTCCTGGGTGCGGATCTGGAACTCGACCGGCGTGCCGTACGGGCCGATCAGCGTGGTGTGCAGCGACTGGTAGCCGTTGAGCTTGCGGATCGCAATATAGTCCTTGAACTTGCCCGGCATCGGCTTGTACAGCGAGTGCAGGGTGCCCAGCGCCACGTAGCAGTTGGGGAAGGTATCGACCACCACGCGGAAGCCATACACGTCGAGCACCTGCGAGAACGACAGGTGCTTGTTGCGCATTTTTTTGTAGATGCCGAACAGGGTTTTTTCGCGGCCATACACTTCCGCTTCGATCCCGGCCATGCCCAGCGTGTTCTTCACCGATTCGAGAATCTTGGTGACCACTTCGCGGCGGTTGCCGCGCGCCGCCTTGACGGCCTTGGCCAGCGTGCGGTAGCGCAGCGGATACAGGTGCGAGAACGACAGGTCCTGCAGTTCGCGGTAGATATTGTTCAGGCCCAGGCGGTGCGCGATGGGCACGTACACTTCCATCGTTTCGCGCGAGATGCGGGCCTTCTTGTTGGGCGCCATGACTTCCATGGTGCGCATATTGTGCAGGCGGTCGGCCAGCTTGATCAGGATGACGCGCACATCGGACGCCATCGCCAGCAGCATCTTGCGGAAGTTTTCCGCCTGCGCTTCGATCTGGCTCTGGAATTCGATTTTATCGAGCTTGGACAAGCCATCGACCAGGTTGGCGACCGGCGCGCCGAAGCGCTCGATCAGCTCGTCCTTCTTGACGTCCTGGTCCTCCATCACATCGTGCAGCAGCGCCGCCATGATCGCTTGCGCGTCGAGCTTCCAGTCGGCGCAAATTTCGGCCACCGCGATCGGATGCGAGATGTACGGTTCGCCCGATTTCCGGACCTGGCCCAGGTGCATTTCGTCCGAGAAGCGATAGGCTTCCTTGACCTTTTTCAGGTCGGCGGCCGTCATGTAGTCGGACAGTTTTTCGGTCAGGTGCGTGACCGAGGCAACGCCGGCGGTCAGGGTAGGCGTGGCCAGGGGCGACGAGGAAATCACGGGGGGAGCTGGTGGTGGCAAGGATGCTGCGATGGTGGAGGCGGTGCTATCGCCTGCATGTGCACCCGAAAGGGTGCCCGACGTGGCACCAGCCGGCGTGGCAGCCGGCTGTTTGGCCCGGGAGGGCGTGGCGTTCAGTGTCGGGTCGGCAGGGATCAGATTCATACGTGTGCGTTCCGTCGTGTTGAGGTTGCATTCTCCACCTTCGGGAACGCGGGTCCACCTTACATGGGGACCTTTTTCAACATTTCGATACCGACTTTGCCGGCGGCGATTTCACGCAGGGCGACAACGGTAGGCTTGTCCTTGGCTTCCACTTTCGGGGTGTGGCCTTGCAGCAGTTGGCGCGCGCGGTAGGTGGCGGCCAGGGTCAGCTGGAAACGGTTAGGGATGTTCTTGAGACAATCTTCAATAGTAATGCGTGCCATGATATAGCTCCTAAAATCTTTTATTCAGCGTGGATACCCAATTGGGCAAATAGCGAGGCGTTGCGTGCCGCTTGTTGCGCAAACCGGCAACGGGCCGCTCTGACAATCGCGGTAAGCTCGGACAACGCGATTGCGAATTCTTCGTTGATGATAGCATACTCGAACTCGGGAGCGTGGGCGATTTCACCCCCTGCGGCAAGCAGCCGGCGGGTGATCACATGCGGCTCGTCGGTGGCGCGTTTTTTCAGTCTGTCTTCGAGCGCGGCGATCGATGGCGGCAGGATGAAAATGCCGGTCGCCTGCGGGAATTGCTTGCGCACCTGGCGCGCACCTTGCCAGTCGATTTCCAGCAAAATATCGGTGCCTTTTTTCATCTCCTGCTCGACCATGATGCGCGACGTGCCGTAGTAATTGCCGTGCACTTCGGCCCATTCCAGGAACTCGCCGGCCTCGGCGCGCGCGACGAAATCTTCGGCGGTGGTGAAGTAGTACTGCTCGCCGTGGGTTTCACCGGGACGCGGCTGGCGCGTGGTGGTGGAAATCGACAGCTTGATCGCCGGCTCCTGCGCCAGCAGGGCATTGACCAGCGTGGACTTGCCGGCGCCGGACGGCGCGGCCACCACAAATAAACTGCCGGCGAAAGCGTGGGATAGACTCATGTTTATCTCTCAAACGTAAAAGGCGCCGAAGAGGACGCCCAAAGACGTATTTTACCAAGAGCCATGAGCGCACTCCAATTTACAAAAGACCGATTAAATGTTGGGCCGCTGCCGGCGCCCGTTCCTTGGCGCCGTTGATGAAATAGATGAACACGTCGCGCGTCTTTTTGCTCTCTTTCGCTGCACCGACGTGCGGTAGCGTGACGGGAACGGCGCCTTGCTGCCATTGGCTTGCCGCGTCGGCCCATTTTTTCAGGGCCGGCCTGGTGTAGCCCGTGACGCGTTCGCTTTGGGCGTTGAGCAGCCGTGCATAAACAAAGTCGCCGGTGAGGTCGGCGTACGATGGAAAATCGGGTGCATCGGCAAACACCGTGGCCACCTTGTACTTGCGCGCCAGCTTCAGGTAGTCGTCGCACATGAAACTGTCGTGGCGCGTGTCGAGCACATGGCGCAGCTTGCGCGTGCCGAGTTTTGCCGGCAGCAATTTGAAAAACGCTTCGAGGTCGTCGGGATCGAACTGCTTGGTGGGGGCGAGCTGCCACAGCAGCGGGCCGAGCTTGTCGCCCAGTTCGGCCAGGCCGCTGTGGACGAAGCGTTCGACCGATTCGCCGGCCTCGGCCAGCACGCGGCGGTTGCTGGCATAGCGGCTGGCCTTGACGGAGAAGACGAAGTCGTCCGGCGTTTGCGCGTGCCACGACGCAAAATGTTCGGGCTTGGCGGTGCGGTAATAAGTGCCGTTGATTTCGATGGTGGTGACCCGGCGGCTCGCATATGCGAGCGCCTTTTTTTGCGGCACGTCCGGCGGATAAAACGTCTCGCGCCAGGGCGCGTAATCCCATCCACCGATGCCCACCCGAATTGACGTCGCCATGCTCCGCTCCCGATTTGAGCTGCCGTAGTTGAGTTCAAATGATAGCGGGATTTTTAAAGCCGGGCTCTTTTCCTTTTGCAAACGAACCCAATAATAACGGGACGTTTTACTAACCGGGAAAATTATGAAAGACCTCATCGTCGTCGCCACCCTGACCGCCAGGCCGGGCCACGAAGCCACCCTCAAAGCGGCGCTGGAAAAAATCGTCCCGCCCAGCCGCGCCGAAGCCGGCTGCTCGCGCTACGAGCTGCACGCAGATATCGAGCACGCGGGACGGTTTGTGATGATCGAGACGTGGCGCGATCAGCAGGCGCTGACCGAGCATGAAGCGACGCCGCACTTCCAGGCGCTGTTGCAGGAAGTGGGCGGCAAGGTGGACGTGCAGGTATTGAAACTGGACAAGCTGCTGTAAGGCGTCTTACTCGAGGTTTTGCACCTGCTCGCGCATCTGCTCGATCAGCAGCTTCAATTCCATCGACGCGTCGGCCAGTTCCTTGACCGATGCCTTGGCGCCCAGGGTGTTGGCTTCGCGGTTCAGCTCCTGCATCATGAAGTCCAGGCGCTTGCCGACCTGGCCGCCTTTTTTCAGAATGTGGCGGGTTTCGCCCAGGTGCGCCGACAGCCGGCCCAGTTCTTCGGCGACGTCGATGCGAATGCCGTACAAGATCACTTCCTGGCGGATGCGTTCCAATGCATCCTGGCGCGACAGCGACGAATTCGAGCCCTGGCAGGCCAGCCCCAGCGCGTCCTGCATGCGCTCGACCGCTTTTTGCTGGAACGCCGCCACCACTTGCGGAATCAACGGTGTGATGCGCTTGACGATCGCTTCCATCGCCTCGATGCGCGAGATCAGCATCGCTTCGAGCGCCGCGCCTTCGCGCTGGCGGCTCAGCACGAATGCCTGCACGGTGCGCACGGTCAGCGCGGCGACGTCCGCCTGCAGCGACTCCTGGCCGATTTGCGCTTCTTCGATCACGCCGGGCCAGCGCAGCAGCTCGGCCACCGACATCGCCTGGGCGCCGGGGAAATGCGCGCCCACTTCGGCCTGCAAGCGTTGCAGCTCGGTGAGCAGGGGCATGTTCAGCGCCTGGGCGCCGGTGGTGGCGGCCTTGCGGCCAAAGCTCAGGCGCAGTTCCACCTTGCCACGTGTGATGGCAGCCATGATTGCCGAGCGCAGATCGGGTTCAAGCGCGCGTAAATCGTCATTAATTCGAAACTGAAGGTCGAGAAACCGGGAGTTAACACTCTTGATCTCGATGGTCAGTGTTCCTGCCGCACTCTCACTGGTGGCGACCGCGTAGCCCGTCATGCTGGAAATGCTCAATGGATATCCCCGATTAATCTTTTACAAAACAGTGATTTATCCACACATCCGGTTGTCAGGGTAATAAGTCTGGTGGCTGCGCTCCACACTGCCATTGCCGGATGGTCTGGAAATTGCTGGATATTGCATTGTAAAGAAAATTGCGGCTGGTGGGTTCAGTATTGTTTACCTGAAGTACGAGGCCCTGGCGCGGTTGTGCAAGTGCAGCTTGTGGTCTATGCTGCCGGACCATCAAACTGCCAGGATTACACCATGACTTCAGACTTCCGCCCGAGCGGCCGCGCCGTCGATGCACTGCGCACCCTGCGCCTGACCCGCGATTACACCAAGCACGCCGAAGGTTCGGTGCTGATCGAATGCGGCGACACCAAGGTCATCTGTACCGCAAGTATCGAAGACAAGGTGCCGGGTTTCCTGAAAGGCAAGGGCCAAGGCTGGATGACGGCCGAATACGGCATGCTGCCGCGTTCCACCCACACCCGCATGGACCGCGAAGCGGCGCGCGGCAAGCAGTCGGGCCGCACCCAGGAAATCCAGCGCCTGATCGGCCGTTCGCTGCGCGCCGCGTTCGACCTCAACGCCTTCGGCGAACGCACGCTGCACCTCGATTGCGACGTGATCCAGGCCGACGGCGGTACCCGCACCGCGTCGATCACCGGCGCCATGGTGGCGGCGTACGACGCGTTTTCCAAGCTGGTCGCGCGCGGCGCGGTGCCGGCCATCCCGCTGAAACATTTTGTTGCCGCCATTTCGGTGGGCGTGTACCAGGGCACGCCGGTGCTGGACCTCGACTACATCGAGGATTCGAACTGCGACACCGACATGAACGTGGTCATGAACGACGCCGGCCATTTCATCGAAGTGCAGGGCACGGCCGAAGGCGCGGCGTTCGACCGCGACGGCATGAACCGCCTGCTGGACCTGGCCCAGGGTGGCATCGCCAACCTGATCGTGCTGCAAAAGCAGGCGCTCGGCCTGGCCTGAGGTTCCAACGCGGCAAACGGTTTACAATGGCGGCTTCCCAGATTTTGAAGCCGCCATCGCCATGACCCAACGCCTGATCCTCGCCTCCAACAACGCCGGCAAACTCAAGGAATTCAACCAGTTGCTCGCCACCGTGGGCTACTCGGTCCACGCCCAGGGCGAGTACGACGTGCCGGAAGCGGACGAGCCGTTCCACACCTTCGTGGAAAACGCCCTGCAAAAAGCCCGCCACGCCGCCCGCATCACGGGCCTGCCGGCGCTGGCCGACGACTCGGGCGTGTGCATCAACGCCTTTGGCGGCGCACCCGGCGTATATTCGGCGCGCTTTGCCGGCGAACCGAAGTCCGACGCCCGCAACAACGAAAAAATGGTGGCCGACCTGGCCCAGCACACCGACCGCTCGGCCTATTACTACTGCGTGCTGGTGTTCGTGCGCCATGCCGACGACCCGCAGCCGATCATTGCCGACGGCGTTTGGCACGGCGAAATGCTCGACGCCCCGCGCGGCAGCGGCGGTTTCGGCTACGACCCGTATTTCTACATCCCGGCACTGGGCAAGTGCGCCGCCGAGCTGACGTCCGACGAAAAGAACGCCCTGTCGCACCGCGGCCAGGCCCTGCGCGCGCTGGTAGAGAAGCTGAAATGATACCGATCAAGATCGTCGGCGCTACCAGTAAGGTTACCGGTACAGCCAGTACAGCTACCGGTACAGTTGCCAGGGGCGCCGACCTCGGTGACGCCGCCGGCGTCGCTCTCAAGTACCTGAAAAGCGGTGCGCTCAACCTGACCGCGCTGCCGCCGCTGTCGCTCTACATCCACTTCCCGTGGTGCGTGCGCAAGTGCCCGTATTGCGATTTCAACTCGCACGAAGCAAAGGAGGGCGGCGCCTTCCCCGAGCAGGAATACCTGGACGCGCTGCGCCTTGACCTGGAAATGGCGCTGCCGCTGATCTGGGGTCGCAAGATTTATACGATCTTTATTGGCGGTGGCACGCCGAGCCTGATGTCGGCCGCTGGCCTGGACCGGCTGCTGTCGGACGTGCGCACGCTGCTGCCGCTCGATGCCGATACCGAGATCACCATGGAAGCCAACCCGGGCACGTTCGAGGCGGAGAAATTCCGATCGTACCGCGCCAGCGGCATCAACCGCCTGTCGATCGGCATCCAGAGTTTCAATGACCGCCACCTGAAGGCACTGGGCCGCATCCACGACGATGGCGAAGCCAAACGCGCGGTGGAAATCGCCCTCGACAACTTCGACAACTTCAACCTCGACCTGATGTACGCGCTGCCGTCGCAGACGTTGGAAGAGGCGCGCGAGGATATCGAGACCGCGCTGGCGTTCAAGCCGCCGCACCTGTCGCTCTACCATTTGACGATGGAGCCGAACACGCTGTTCGCCAAGTACCCGCCGGCGCTGCCCGACGACGACGCCAGCGCCGACATGCAGGACATGATTGCCGAACTGACGGCCGCCAACGGCTATCAGCACTACGAAGTGTCGGCATACGCGAAAGAGGGCAAGCGCGCGCGCCACAACCTCAATTACTGGGAATTCGGCGACTACCTCGGCATCGGCGCCGGCGCGCACTCGAAGCTGTCGTTCCCGCACCGGGTGCTGCGCCAGGCCAGGTACAAGCAGCCGCGCGCGTACATGGACCAGGCCAAACTCGGTGCGCCGGTTCAGGAAGAGCACGAGATCGCGCGCGAGGACATGGGCTTCGAGTTCATGCTCAACACGCTGCGCCTGCGCGGCGGCTTCGATCCCAACCTGTTTGCCGAGCGCACCGGCATGAGCATGAATGCGATTGAAAAGACGCTCAACGCAGCCGAAGCCAAGGGCCTGATCTACCGCGACTACAAGGTGATCCGGCCGACCGAGCTGGGGCTGCGGTTCCTCAATGATTTGCAGGAGATGTTTTTGGGGGCGTAAATGTCCGAAGGCCAGAATACTTCCTGAACCGTAGCTCCAGGCCGGCCGGCCGCGATGGCTACCCCCGGATCTTCGCCTGCGCGGGGAGGACGGAGCTGCGGAAGCGTTTTAAAACTCTTCCCAGTCCTTGTCGCCACCGACTGTCGCCGGCTTGCGCGGCACCGACGTCAGCGCCGGCTTGGCGGCGGGACGCGATGCCGGCTTGATTGCTGGCGCTGGACGGCGTGCCGCCACCGGTTTCACTGCTGCCAGCTTGCGCGCAGCAGCAGTAGCAGTAGCAGTAGCCGCCACCGGCACAGCCACCGCGCCCGCCTCCAGCCGGAACGACGACGCCACTTCCGCCAGCCGCTCGGCCTGGTCCTGCATGCTGGCTGCCGCTGCCGCCGCTTCTTCCACCAGCGCCGCGTTCTGCTGCGTCACCTGGTCCATTTGCGTGATCGCGGTATTGACCTGGTCGATACCGATGCTTTGCTCGCTGCTGGCCGAGGTGATTTCGCCCATGATATCGGTCACGCGGCGGACGCTGGCCACCACGTCGTCCATGGTGGCGCCGGCCTCCTTCACCAGCTTCGAGCCGATATCGACCTGGTCCACCGAATTGCCGATCAACTCCTTGATCTCCTTGGCCGCACCGGCCGAGCGCTGCGCCAGGTTGCGCACTTCGGACGCCACGACCGCAAAACCACGTCCCTGTTCGCCGGCGCGCGCCGCTTCCACGGCAGCATTGAGCGCCAGGATATTGGTCTGGAAGGCGATGCCGTCGATGACGGAAATGATGTCGTAGATCTTGCGCGACGAGTCGTTGATGGTGCCCATGGTGTCGACCACCTGGCCGACGATGGCGCCGCCTTTTTCCGCCACTTCCGACGCGGTCCTGGCCAACTGGTTGGCCTGGCGCGCATTGTCGGCATTCTGGCGCACGGTGGAGGTCAGCTCTTCCATCGACGACGCGGTTTCTTCAAGCGAGCTGGCTTGCTCCTCGGTGCGTTGCGACAGGTCCATATTGCCGGCGGCGATTTCATGCGAGGCGCTGGCGATCGTGCGGGTGCCGGTCTGCACCTGGCTGACCACGTTGCGCAGCGAATCATTCATGCCTTTCAACGCCGTCATCAGTTCGCCGATTTCGGAGCGCTGGACCGGCGTATCGAAGCGGGTGGTGAGGTCGCCGTTGGCGACGGTCGCGGCGATGTCGACGGCCGACTTGAGCGGCACCGTGATCGAGCGCGAAATGATCCACGCCGCCGCCGAGCCGATGGTGACCATCAGCACCGTGAGCAGGAGCAGCAGCTGGTTGGCGCGGTCGTTGGCGGCGTCGATGGCGTGGGCGGTATCGTCGATGGCCTTGCGCTGGTGCGCCAGCAGGCCCTCGACCGCCGTGGAATAGGCCTTGGCGGCCGGGGTGAATTCGCCGTTGAAGATTTTTTCGGCGGCGGCGTCGTCACCGGCCTTGCGGGCGTCGCCCACGGCAGTTTTCAGGTTCTGGTAGTTGGTGCGCAGGACCACGATCTTGTCGAACATGACGCGCTCCTCGTCGCTGGCGACGAGCTCCTTGACCTTGCCCATCAACTCGGCGCCACGCTTGCTGCTGGAGGCAATCACGTCGGCAAAAATGGTGGGCAGCGCGGCGTCCTTGCTGCGGGCGATCAGTTCGGTGCGGGCGATGGCCGAGTACATCAGCACATACCAGTCGGAAACCAGGCGCTCCTTGGCCAGCGGCTTTTCCATCATGGCGCGGGTGGCGGTGGCCTGGCTGCGGGCGTTCATCAGCCCCACCGTGGTGGCGACCAGGGCCAGCAATAAAACGATGCCGAAGGCGGCGGCCAGGCGCGTGCCGATGCGCGTGTGCGAAAGAAAATTCATGGTGGGGTCTCCGTTTTTATGATGCCGGCTAGCACGCTTCAAGTATGCGCCCGGGGCCGGAGGAGGTCATCAACATCGGTGGAAGGTGTTGCTTTTTGGCAGCAATGTAAAGTACCTAAAAAGACAATGTTGCCTTCAGGTCCGGTTGTTCGCACCAGCGCGCGAATGCGTCGGCCATCCGCTCGCTTTCGCCAATGGCGTGCAGCCAGTGGCGGATGCGGGTGTCGTGGTGCTGGCCGTAGGCGGTAAAGTCCTTGCGATCGGGCAGCTTGCCGTTGGGCAGGCTGGCAACAAATGCGGCCGACGGCGACACCAGGATCATATTGTCCATCGCTGCGTCGTTGGCGCGCCGCCACGGCATGGACTTGTCGAGCCAGCCCGGTACGATGTGGTCGCTGAAATGCGGGTACAGCACCAGGTCGGGATCGCGCTGGTAGGGCAGGTGCAGGTGGTAGTCGATCAGGCCGCCGTCCCAGTGCGGACCGGGCGGTGCACCGGCAATGTCGGTCACCGCTTCAAGCACCAGCGGGATCGAACCCGACGCCTGCATGGCGTCGCGCAGGTTGTCGGTGACCAGGTCCACGAAATGGGCGGCAAACGCGTCGAACGGCTGGCGCAGCCATTGGGCATCGTCTTGCGCGGAATGAAATACCACGCGCTCCATCGACGCCGCCAGCCGGCTGCGGGCGACCGCATTGCCGGCGGCCGCCATCAGAAAGCCGGCCATCTCGCGCCAGCGCACGCCATTGCTGCGCCCGAGTGCACCGGTGCCGCGCACGGTGAGAATGTTGACGTGGTGATGCGGGTGAGCGGTCACTTCGGCGCCGCGCCCGTCGAGCAGTTCGTCGAGCAGGTTGCGAATGTTCTCGCTGATATACGAGGCGGTTACCTTGGCCGGATAGCGCTGGTGCGCATACAGATGCGCGAGCCGCCGGTGCCCGGCCACCGGATCGTCGAAGGCCGAAGCCGCCATGCGCCAGGCCCCGATCGAGGCCCCGACCAGCGTGCGCGGCCGCGGCGCATCCTTGAGAAAACTGCCGAACAGCCACAGGTCGAGGCCGTTTAGGATCAGCCCCTTGGGGCCGCCAGCAGCGGCGGGTACGATTGCCACATCGCTGGCCCGCAAGCCCTCGGCGGCAATGCGCTCACGGGCGCGCCGGCCCAACCGAATGGTGATCGGCGAGGCCAAGCTTTAGCGCATGCCGGAGATGATTTGCTTGAGCTTGCCGGTGTCGGCGCAGAAGGCGCGGATGCCTTCGGACAGCTTTTCAGTGGCCATCTGGTCTTCGTTGAGCTGGAAGCGGAATTTCTTTTCGTCCAGGCTGATCTTCACGGCGCCGGCCGATGGCGCGTTTTCCGGGCTCAGCTTGCGCTCGATCTTGCCGTCGCTGTCGGCCAGCTTTTGCAGCAGGTCGGGGCTGATGGTGAGCAGGTCGCAGCCGGCCAGTTCGAGGATCTGGCCGGTATTGCGGAAGCTCGCGCCCATCACTTCGGTGCTGTAGCCGAACTTGCGGTAGTAGTTGTAGATGCGCTTGACCGATTGTACGCCCGGGTCTTCCGACGGGGTGTACTCGATGCCGGTCGATTTCTTGTACCAGTCGTAGATGCGGCCCACGAACGGCGAAATCAGTTGCGCACCCGCTTCGGCACAGGCAATCGCCTGGCCCAGCGAGAACAACAAGGTCATATTGCAGTGGATGCCTTCTTTTTCCAGCACCTGGGCGGCGCGGATGCCTTCCCAGGTGGCGGCCATCTTGATCAGCACGCGCTCACGCTCGATGCCGGCCGCTTCGTACAGCTTGATCAGTTCGCGGCCCTTGGCGATCGAACCTTCGGTGTCGAACGACAGGCCGGCGTCGATTTCGGTGGAGACACGGCCCGGGATCACGCGCAGGATCTGTTTGCCGAACGCCACCAGCAGGTGGTCGATCGTGTCCGAGGTCGAACGGTCGAGGTTGTCGCGCACGGCTTTTTCCAGCAGCGGCTTGTACTCGTCCTTTTGCACGGCTTTCAGGATCAGCGAGGGATTGGTCGTGGCGTCGCGCGGCGTGTAGGCCTGGATCGACTGGAAATCACCGGTGTCGGCGACCACGGTGGTGAATTGCTTGAGTTGTTCGAGTTGGTTCATGGCGCTGCCCGAGTGAGTGATTGCCTTATTGTACTCAAGCGTGGACAAAGCGGAAAGATAACACCGTACAACACCAGTTATTTATGCACGGGGCGAGGCCTGTTCGCGCGCGGCGATCAGGCGGGCGATCTCGGCCACCAGCGCTTCGAACGGCACCGGCTTGCGGAAGAAGGTGTCGTAGGGCAGCACCTCGTCGCGACGCAGCAGGCCGGCGCTGGCCAGGATGAACGGCACCTGGCGCAGATCGGGATCGCTGCGCCACATCAGGCACAGCTGGGCGCCATTCATCACCGGCATCATGTAGTCGGAAATTACGATATCGGGCCGCTCGATGGCGGCAACCGCCAGCGCTTCCTCGCCATTGCCGGCCGTGCGCACGCGGTAGCCGCGATACTCGAACAGCATGGTATAGGCCGACAGGACGTCGAACTCGTCGTCCACTACCAGGATCAGCTTGCCATCCGGGTGTGCGTCGGGATATGCGGGGAAGTCGCTCATGTCATCTCTTCATAGCGTCGGCGTGAGGTGGACCGGGCCGGAGACAGCTTCTTCGATGCTCATGCCCTGGTCGGAAATGAGCAGGATGTGGTTGGCAGCGTCGTAACCGTTTTCGCGCAGCTTGAGTACGCCGATCTGGCGGCGGTTGATGCCGTTCACATCCACGTAGCGCATCAGGATGATGTTCTCGAACAGCATCGACGCAGCAATTTCGCCATCGCCCGGGGCCTGGCCGAAATACGCCAGTTCCTGGGTAAAGAACGTGGTGACGTTTCGGCAGCGCAGTTCGTTGACCAGCGCCGCCAGGAACGAGCGCGAGCGGCCTGGATGCATGACGATTTCGCGCAGGCCGTCGATGCCATCGACCAGCAGGCGCGATACCTGGCGCGCTTCCACGTTGCGCAGCACGCTGTGGGCCAGGCTGTCGACCAGGATTTCCAGCGGCGGATTCCAGATCACCTGCAGGGCGCCGCTGTCGTAATAGGTGCGGAAATCGAGGCCGATACTGCGCGCCTTTTCCAGCAGTGCTTCGGGCGACTCGTAAAAGCCGACGACCAGGCACTGTTCGCCGCGTTTCAAGCCATCGTAAATGAAATGCATGCCCATCAGGGTCTTGCCCACGCCCGGGTTGCCCAGCAGCGCGGTGGTCGAACCCTTGGCGACGCCCCCGTGGGTGAGGCGGTCCCAGCCTTCGATGCCAAAGCCGAGCCGCTGGCGCGATACGACCGGGGTGGCGCCGGTAACCGTGCTCACCGCCTCGAGGCGCGGGTAGATGGCAACGCCATCGGCGCCCACCTCGAACACGTGACGCCCCAGCAGGTGCTTGCTGCCGCGCAGCTTGAAGACCTTGATTTCGCGGATCAGGTTGAGACCATGCTCGAACTGGCTCAGTTCGATCAAGCCATCGACCAGGGTGTTTTCCGAGTCGGCCACATTACCTTCGGTGGGCGAGAGTAAAAAGGTGGTGCAGCGCATGGTGGACACCAGCGAGTTCAGCGACAACATGAATTCGGACAGGGCCACGTCGGACGGCTTGGCGTCGCGCACGGTGCGAAAGCCGTCGATGATCATGATGTCGGGCTGTTGCTCGGCCAAGGTGGTGGCAATCGACTTGAGCAATTGCCGCAAGCCGCCCTTGAGCAGGTCGGGATAGGCGCCGATGAAGACGATGCGGTCGCCCACCAGTTGCTCGTCGAAGAACGAAAAGCTGCTCAGGTGATTGAGCATCTTGCCGTGGGTTTCGGCAATCAGCGTGAGGATCAGGACTTTCTTGCCCTGGTGCGCGTGGTGGTAGCCGATCTGGCACGCCAGCGTGGTCTTGCCGCTACCGGCGAGGCCTTGCAGCAGGTACAGGCTATGCGAGGGAAAGCCGCCACCTAAAATCTGGTCGAGCCCCGGCACGCCGGTTTGCAAGAGCGGAATGCGGGCCGATAAGGTGTTATCGGAAGAAGAATTGGCGGCAGAAAAGGTAGTCATGTCCACTCTCACGGGCACTACATGCCACAGGTGAAATTCACCAAGTGCAATATTGCACATGGAAAATTATTCACACTGTAGCATAAGGGAAGTATAGGGGTACGGTGGCGGCAGCCATGTGCGACAACACACCGACGCACAGGACCGGTGCAAATTTGTCAAATTATGACATCAACCGATGAAGGAGTCGAATTGCAGGTCGAACTCTTGCAAGGCTTTCTGGGCATTTTGCATTTTTTTGCGGAAATCGGGACCCCGTTGCAAGGCCAGTCCGACAGCGAGCACATCGATCACCACCAGGTAGGCCAGCCGGGCCGAGATGGGCGTATAGGGATCGATGTTGAAAATCAGGTCGATGGGAATCAGCACCGTGGCCAGGTCGGCCAGCGGCGTGCCCGACGGCGCCAGCGCGATCACGTCGGCGCCGCCGCGGCGCGCCAGCTTGACCGAGCGCACCAGCGACGGGCTGTTGCCGCGCTGCGAAATGGCCACCACGGCGTCGCCGGTGCGCAGCAGGGCAGCGGCAATGCTGTGGATATGCGGGTCGGCGTAGGCCACCGTGGGCACGCCCGAGCGGAAGAACTTGTGCTGGGCGTCGGCCGCGACGATGCCGGACGTGCCCTGGCCGTAGAACTCGATCTTGTTGGCTTTCGACAAGATGTCGAGCGCTTTCTGAATGGCGTCGGGGTCGAGATTGTTGCGCAGGTCGAGCAGGGTGTTGATCGAGCGGCTGCAAATCTTGTTGACCAGGTCGGCCGCCAGGTCGTCCTGGGTCGGTTGTTCGTTGAGACCAGGCAGGGCCAGCGCCAGGCCCTGCGCCAGTTTCAGCTTGAACTCGTGCCAGCCATCGTACCCGAGCGTGCGGCAAAACCGTACCACGGTGGGTTCCGACACTTGCGCGCTCTTGGCCAGCGCCGTGATGTTCTGGCTGACGGTCTGGCCGGGATGGTCGAGCACGGCAAGCGCGACTTTGCGCTCGGACTTGGAGAGCGAGTCGAGCTGGGTGCGGATCGAGTCGAGCAGCATGGCGATATGGTTCCTAGTCTTCCGGCAGCGCTTCTTCACGCCACTGCAAGCCTTCGCGGCTGATCAGTGCCGACGAGGCGGCCGGGCCCCAGGTACCAGCCGAGTACGGCACCGGATAGCTGTCGTCCGATTCCCAGTGATTCAGGATCGGCTCGACCCATTCCCACGCCGCTTCCAGTTCGTCACCGCGCATGAACAGGGTCAGCTGGCCGCGCAGCACGTCGAGCAGCAGGCGCTCGTACGCTTCCATGCGCGGCGACTTGAACTGTTCGCGGAAGTCCAGTTCCAGCTCGGCTTGTTTCAAGCGCATGCCGTCGCCCGGGGTCTTGGCCATCAGGTTCATGCGCAGGCCTTCGTCCGGCTGCAGACGGATTACCAGCGAGTTGGGCTGGAAGCTGTTGGTCGGCTGGGCAAAGATCGAGTGCGGAATCTGCTTGAAGCGCACGACGATCTCGGCCAGGCTGTCGGCCATGCGCTTGCCAGTACGCAGGTAGAACGGCACGCCGGCCCAGCGCCAGGTGTCGATCTCGGCCTTCATGGCCACGAAGGTTTCGGTGCGCGAATGTTCGGGTGCGTCCGGTTCGTCGCGATAGCTTGGCACGGCCTTGCCATCGACGTGACCGGCGCGGTACTGGCCGCGCACGATGTTTTGCGCCAGCGTGCTCGGGGTGAATTTTTTAAGCGAACGCAGCACTTGCAACTTGGCGTCGCGTACGGCGTCCGGTGCGATCGAGGTGGGCGGCTCCATGGCCACAATGCACAGCAGTTGCAGCAAGTGGTTTTGCAGCATGTCGCGCAGCGCGCCCGACGTGTCGTAGTAACCCATGCGGTTGCCCACGCCCAGTTTCTCGGCGATGGTGATTTGTACGTCGGAAATCCACTCGCGGCGCCACAGCGGTTCGAACAGGATGTTGCCGAAGCGCAGGGCCAGCAGATTCTGCACGGTCTCCTTGCCCAGGTAGTGGTCGATCCGGTAGATCTGCGATTCCTCGAAGACCTTGCCCACTTCGGCATTGATCTGCTTGGCCGAAGCCAGGTCGCGGCCCAGCGGCTTTTCCAGCACCACGCGCGAGTTGGCGGTGACCAGGCCGTTTTCCTTGAGGCTCTCGCAAATGCGGGCGAAGATGGCGGGCGGCGTGGCCAGGTAGTACACGCGGGTAATCGCGCTATCCTGGCGCAGCGCTTCGACCAGCGGCGCATAGGTGGCGGCGTCGGTGGCGTTGAGCGACACGTACACGATGCGGGCCGTGAAGCGCGCCCACGCGGCTGGCGCCACGGCCGGCGACTTGATCAGCGGCTTCGAGGTGGTCTCGACCGTGTGCAGGAACTCTTCCTGGCTGGCGTCCGCGCGGCCTACGCAAATGATGCGGGCGGTAGGGGGCAGGTCGTTGGCCACGTCGCGCGCGTACATCGCGGGCAGCAATTTGCGCATCGACAGGTCGCCGCTGCCGCCGAACAGAACCAGGTCAAAATCGGTAAGTGCCATAGTGAGATCTGAGGTAAAGGAGCTTGATGGTGGGTATGTAAATTTACTACGTCGAAATGCGAAAAGCAAGAAACTTTACTACATTACTGTCGGTATGCCGGTTCCACCCGGCCGGCCACATCCACTTGCACGGCCAGCAGTTTACCGCTGAACGGGTATTGTGCCAGTTCTTCGGCCGGTCGTGCGCCGGCGCTGGTGACATACAGCGTGCGCAGATTCGGGCCGCCGAAGGCCACCATGGTGGGGCACCGTACCGGCAAGGCGATTTCGGCCAGTACCTCGCCTTGTGGCGAGAGCTTGACGATGCGCGCGCCTTCGAACAGCGCACTCCAGTAATTGCCTTCGCTATCGACCGCGCCGCCATCGGGCCGGCCGCCGTAATTACTGGTCTTGTCGGCTGAAAATTGCCGGAATACCTGCTCTTTGCCGACCGCACCGGTCGCCACGTCGTAGTCGAAACGGCGCAGCAGGTGGGCGCTGGTGTCGGCGTGGTACATGGTTTTCTGGTCGGGGCTGAAGGCCAGGCCGTTGGAATTGGTCATGCCGCCGGCCCAGGCTTTGCGTAGTTTCCCTTGCTCCAGCACGTACATCTCGGCAGCCGGCTTGTCGCGTGGTTCGTAAATGGTGCCGATCCAGTAGCGGCCGGCGCCATCGACCTTGCCGTCGTTGAAGCGGGTGACGGCCGTATCGTAGGGGGCAGGAGCAATCAGTGTGGTGCGCACAACGTCGCTGGCGGTGTCCAGGTGCAGCACGCCGTTGCGGGTGGCAACGACCAGGCCGCCCTGGCCGGCAATCGCCATGCTGGCCGGTTCGCTGTCGAGCAGCCATGCGTGGTGGGCGCCGCTGGCAGGATCGAGCCGGTGCACGGTGCGAGCCGGGATATCGACCCAGTACAGCACCTGCTCGTCGGCATGCCACAGCGGCGATTCGCCGGTTTGCATGACGGCGTCGCAGGCGACCTGGATGATCGGAGTGGTGTCCATATGCGTATCCTTGGTTACAGGTGCTGCGCCGCCTTGGCCATGATGATCAGGCCATTGGTCGAGCTGTCGTGGCGTTCCGGCTTGATCTCGCCTTGCAGCTCGGCCTGGATATTCTTGGCCAGGACCTTGCCCAGTTCCACGCCCCATTGGTCGAAACTGTTCACGTCCCAGATCACGCCTTGCACGAAGGTTTTATGTTCGTACAGTGCGATCAGCGCGCCCAGCGTCAACGGCGTGAGCTGGTCCATCAGGATGGTGTTCGACGGCCGGTTGCCGGGGAAGGTTTTATGTGGCACCAGTTCGTCGATTTCGGTGGCGGAGAGCTTTTGCGCGGTCAGGTCGGCGCGCACTTCGTCGCCGGTCTTGCCGGTCATGAACGCTTCGGACTGGGCGAAGCAGTTGGCCAGCAGGGCGTCGTGGTGGCCCGGCAGGTCGTGGGTGGCGCGCAGCGCGGCGATGAAGTCGATCGGCGTGATGTCGGTGCCCTGGTGCAGCAACTGGAAGTACGCGTGCTGGGCGTTGGTGCCGCATTCGCCCCACACGACCGGGCAGGTGGCGGTATCGACCGCCGCGCCGCCACGGGTGACGCGCTTGCCGTTGCTTTCCATGTCCAGCTGTTGCAGGTAGGCAGGGAAGCGGTTCAGGTCCTGGTGGTACGGTGCGATCGACAGCGAACCGGCGTCGAGGAACTCGCGGTTCCAGAAACCGACCAGGGCCAGCAGTACCGGCATATTCTGTTCCAGCGGCGCCTCGCGGAAATGCTCGTCAATGGCGTGGGCGCCAGCGAGGAAGTCGCTGAAGTAGCCGAAGCCGACGGCCAACGCCACCGACAGGCCAATTGCCGACCACACCGAGTAACGGCCGCCCACCCAGTCCCAGAACGGGAACATATTGGCCGGGTCGATGCCGAACGCCTGCACCGACTCGAGGTTGGTGGAGACGGCCACGAAGTGGCGCGCCAGGTCCGCCTCGGTGGCGCTTTGCAGGAACCAGGTGCGCGCGGTGTTCGCGTTGAGCATGGTTTCAGCAGTGGTGAAGGTTTTCGACGCAACGATGAACAACGTGGTTTCCGGGTTGACCAGGGCCAGCGCGGCATCCATGTCGTGGCCATCGACGTTGGAGACGAAATGCATCTTCAAGCGTGGGTGAGCGAACGAGCGCAGCGCCAGTACCGCCATTTTCGGGCCCAGGTCCGAGCCGCCGATGCCGATGTTGACGATGTCGGTAATCGGCTTGCCGCTGTAGCCAAGCCAGGCGCCGCTGCGCACCTTGTCGGTAAAGTCGCGCACCTGGTCCAGTACGGCGTGCACATCGGGCACCACGTCGCGGCCATCGACCACCAGGCTTTTGCCGCGCGGCAAACGCAGGGCGGTATGCAGTACGGCACGATGTTCGGTAAGATTGATCTTGTCACCACGCAGCATGGAGTCGCGCTGCGTCTCCACGCCGCGTTCACGGGCCAGGTCCACCAGCAGGGCGATGGTGTCGGCGTCCAGGCGGTTCTTCGAGTAGTCGAGGAACAGGCCAGCGGCATCGACTGTCAACTGCGGGAAGCGCTGGTTATTGTCGGCAAAAAGTTGGCGCATCTGCCACTGGCGGGCGTCAACGGCGTGGGCTGCGAGGGCTTGGTAGCTGGCGGTCGAGGTAAGGGCAGGCTGGCGCATAATGTTGGGCGTCGGATGGAAGTAAGAATAAGATGGTTGAATAATACAGGAAAAGGCGGTAAATTCACTACGGTTCTGTTGAAATTATGGAATTTTATCGGGTGTGAAGGTCGATTTTTCTGCGCAATAATCAGCTAGCCAAATAGGATGAAACAGCTCGCCACGCTAGACAGGGTCACGGATCCCTCACGAAAAATCGCTGGCTGCGCCATTTTGTAGTAAAATTTCATAAGTTAATCGATAAGGAATCAACATGGCCTTGCATCCCGTACTGGAATCCGTCACCGCGCGCATCATTTCGCGTAGCAAACCTTCGCGTGGCGCTTATCTTGAGCATCTCGAAGCAGCGCGCGTGAAGGGCGTGCAGCGCGGCACCCTGGCATGTACCAACCTGGCGCACGGCTTTGCGGCGTTTCCCGCCAACGACAAGCTCTCGCTCAAGGAATTGAAAAAGCCGTCGGTGGCGATCGTCTCCGCCTACAACGACATGCTGTCCGCGCACCAGCCTTTCGAAGGCTTCCCGGCGCTGATCAAGGACGCCGTGCGCGAAGTGGGCGCGGTGGCGCAATTTGCCGGCGGCACGCCCGCCATGTGTGATGGCGTCACGCAAGGGCAGCCCGGCATGGAATTGTCGCTGTTCTCGCGTGACGCGATCGCCATGTCCACCGCCATCGCCTTATCGCACAATATGTTCGACTCGGCCGTGTACCTGGGCGTGTGCGACAAGATCGTGCCGGGCCTGTTGATCGGCGCGCTGCACTTCGGTCACCTGCCTGCCGTGTTCGTCCCGGCCGGCCCGATGACCACCGGCCTGTCCAATTCCGAGAAAGCCAAGATCCGCCAGCTGTATGCCCAGGGCAAGGTCGGCCGCGCCGAACTGCTCGAAGGCGAGTCGCAGTCGTACCACGGCGCCGGCACTTGCACCTTCTACGGCACTGCCAACAGCAACCAGATGTTGATGGAAGTGATGGGCCTGCACCTGCCGGGCGCCGCCTTCATCACCCCCAACACCCCGCTGCGCGCCGAGCTGACCAAGGCCGCCGCCCGCCGCGCCGCCGTGATCAGTGCGCAGTCGGACGAATACCTGCCGGTCGGCCACGTGGTCGATGAAAAATCGATCGTCAACGCGATTGTCGCGCTGCTCACCACCGGTGGTTCCACCAACCACACGCTGCACCTGGTGGCGATTGCCAAGGCGGCCGGCATCGTGATCGACTGGGACGATTTCGACGAGCTGTCGAAAGTCGTGCCGCTGCTCACCCGCATTTACCCGAACGGCAATGCCGACGTCAATCACTTCCACGCCGCCGGCGGCACCGGTTTCGTGATCCGCGAATTGCTCGACGGCGGCCTGCTGCACGACGACGTCACCACCATTTTGGGCAAGGGCCTGCGCGCCCACACCACCGAACCATTCCTCGGCGAAGGCGAGGTTGGACGCGAAGGCGTGGTGTGGAAAGCGGCGCCGGAACAATCGGGCGACGAAGCGGTGCTGCGCAAGATCACCGCGCCGTTCTCGCCGGACGGCGGCACGGTGCTGGTCAAGGGCAACCTGGGCCGCGCCGTGATGAAGGTGTCGGCCGTCAAGCCCGAGCACCAGACCGTGGAAGCGCCGGCGCTGGTATTCAACTCGCAGGAAGATTTCATGGACGCCTACAAGGCCGGCCAGCTCGACCGCGACTTCGTTGCCGTGCTGCGCTTCCAGGGGCCGCGCGCCAACGGCATGCCGGAACTGCATGCCTTGACGCCGGCGCTGGCCAACCTGCAGGACGCCGGCCGCCACGTGGCGCTGGTCACCGACGGCCGCATGTCGGGCGCGTCGGGCAAGGTGCCGGCAGCGATCCACGTGTCGCCGGAAATCCTGGCCGGCGGACCGCTGGGTCGTGTACGCGATGGCGACATCATCCGCGTGTGCGCCCGTACCGGTACGCTCGAAGCGAAAGTGGAAGCCTCGGTATGGGCTGCGCGTGAACAGGCCACGGCCGACCTGACCCCGAACGGCGTCGGCATGGGCCGCGAGCTGTTTGCCATGTTCCGCCATAGCGTCAGTGAAGCGGAGCAGGGCGCCACGACCTTCCCGCTGCCGTCGCCGATTCCCACCGTCGTCGGCCTGCATGACAAAGATCCGGTCGGTAACACCGTGCCGGGTTCCGATGAAGATTTCTCGATGAAGAAAGAAGCGTAAATCATGACCATGACTCTGCTCGACATTATGCGTACTTCCGCCGTGATCCCCGTGATCGCGATCGACGAACCCGAACACGCGGTACCGCTGGCCAAGGCGCTGGTCGCCGGCGGCATCCGGGTGCTGGAAGTGACCCTGCGTACCAAGCACGGCCTGGGCGCCATCCGCGCCATGTCCGAGGTGGAAGGCGCCATCGTGGGCGTGGGCACCCTGACCGCGCCGGAAGAATTCGCTGCTGCGCGCGATGCCGGCGCTGTCTTCGGCGTGTCGCCGGGCCTGACCGCCGCCCTGATCCAGGCTGCAAAATCCAGCGGCCTGCCGCTGCTGCCGGGCGTGATGACGCCGTCCGAGGTCATGGCTGCGCGCGAACACGGCTTCAAGCAGCTGAAACTGTTCCCGGCCGTGCCGGCCGGTGGCGTGGGCATGCTGAATGCCATTTACGGCCCGCTGTCGGACGTGACGTTCTGCCCGACCGGCGGCATCTCGCAAGAGACGGCCGGCCAGTTCCTCAAGCTGAAAAACGTCGCCTGCGTGGGCGGCTCGTGGCTGACGCCGAAAGACGCGATTGCCGCCGGCGACTGGGAACGCATCACCGACCTGGCCAAGGCGGCCAGCGGCTTGCGCATCTAGGTTGGTTCGACTTGCTGACGAAAACGACGCTGCGGCGTCGTTTTTTTATTTTCAGGCGGTGAGTGTTCTGAGCGCCGCCAGTTCTTCCTTGAGCACCTTGCGCAAGCTGGCCACGGTCAGCGCCGCGCCTTTCGGCGGCTGCATCGCCTTGCGCAACTCGGCATTGATCAGCGTTTGATAGCCGATGCCCTGCGCCTCGGCCTGCTCGCGGAAAAACGCCAGCACGTCGTCGTCAAGCATGATGGTGATGCGGCTTTTGCCAGTGGCTGGCACCACTGCACCGCGTTTTCCTTCCGTAAAATCGTAATCATTGCGCATGATATGTCCTCGTCTCGCCTTTGCTGGCCTTGGGCGCGGAGATCAGCCGGATGTGCTCGCCGCGCATGGTGTACACCACGATCAATAATCGTCCGTTGCCATCGGCCCCCAGCGTGACGAAGCGTTGCTCGCCAAACGCGTCGGGATCCTCGATCGTGACCGCCATGAAGTCGTGCAACGCTTCCTCCGCCTGGGCAAAACTGACGCCATGCTTGGCGCGGTTGAACTTGGCCTTGAACGGATCGAATTCGATGTATGTTTTAGGATTATGCATATCCTATACATATACTGCAAGTGCTGCCGAAGTTTTTGATACGCCGCAAGCGCGGCGCATCGAATGTGCTAGACGGCAACAACCTGTTGCACGGCGGCCTTGGCAGTTGCGCGGCTGGTGCGACGGTGCGGATACATTATCATCATGGCTGCCAGGCAGGGCAGGCCGAACACCAGGCAGGCCAGCAGCCAGCCCGCGCCGATCGCATGGCCCGGTTGGCGCAGTGCGCGGCGGCGCCACAGCCAGGCGCCGGTCGCTGCCAGCAGGTTCGACAGCAATGCCGCCATCCACATCTCGCCCGAACGCTGTGGCAGGAGCGGTGCTGCCAGGCTTTCGGCCGAGGCTGTGTGCGGCAGTATCCATGCCGGCAAGGCGGTAACGGCGTTCAGCACCGGCGATATCCACCAGCCCAGCTGGTTCAGCAGCGGTGGGTAGTCGGGACTGATCGCCCGGGTGGCGATGGTTTGCGGCTTGCCATCGGCGCCGACAAACACCACCGTCTGCAAGCCGGTGTTGGCAGCCCCATGCGACCGGTCGTGGCCACCGGCAAAGGACACCAATACGCCGTCGGACAACCGGGCGACATCGATCCTCGCCATGTCGTTGAGCGGGCCGGGCAGGGGCACGCTGTACAGCGCCCGGTAAGGTGCTTGCGGACCTGCGGTGCGGTAGACGATCAGCCGCTGGTTGCTCACCGCGTAGGCCGTATCACCGGCCACCACCGGGCGCACCATAAAAATTTCGTTGGTGGGCAGGGTGGCCAGTGTGATGAAGGTGAGCGTGCGGGTGTCGATATCCAGCATGGTGTGCGGCAGCATCATTTTTCCCGTCAGCGCTGGCACGGCAGGGAAGCCGGTGGTATCGCGGGCGCCGCCAGGTCCCAGGGATGCGATGGCGGCCCCGGTGCGCAGGTCGGTCAGGTCGAAGCGCATGGTGTCGTGATTGAAGCTGAACAGCTGGTTGTCGTTGATCTTACCGCTCGGCATATTTTTGTTGGACAGCTGTTGTGGCAAGGCATAGCCGATCCAGCCGGTCATGATTTTTTGCGGTGTCATCCGCGCCAGTTCGCTGCGCCAGCGGTCGGCGCGCGACTCGTTGCTGGCCGTACTCTGGAGGCCCATGCGCAGCACGTCCTGGCTGTCCAGGATGCGCAGGTCCGAGTCGCTGCCTGCTGGTGGCTGCGACATCTGTTGCGGATGCGTGCCGGTCGCCATGGCGCCCAGTTGCACGGCAAATTGAACGCTGCCCGGCGCCAGCAGGTACAGGCCCAGCACCAGCGGCAGCGCGGCCAGCATGGTGGCGATGCCGGGCGCCGGGGCCCTGGCGCGGTTGGGCTGGAAGCTGGTGTAGACCACGGCCGCCATTAGCACAGCGCACGGCACGCACATGGCCAGCAGGGCGATGGCAGTCGATTCGTGCATCAGCATGACCCACGGCAGCGCCACGACCAGCACCGCACAGCGGCTGGCGCCAAGCATGACGGCGGCGCCGGCCAGCCAGGCCATGATCACGATCATCACCACGTAGGCCGCCATCACGTAATGGCGCAGGTCCACGGGACGGTCGCTGAACCAGTCGGTGCCCAGCACGACCAGCAGCAGCGGCACGCCGACCGCCAGCGCAATCAGGCTGGCCGAGGCCAAGGTAATGGCGCCGAAGATGGCGCTGCGCGGCAGCGGCCGGTGCATCAGCCATACCCAGCGGCCGGGCTGGCGGTAGCTGCCGATCTGGTGCAGGGCTAAGCCGAGGCCGGCCAGCGCATAGGCGCCCAGCATCACGACCTGCACCTGCCACGCTTGCGCCAGCGTGTCGTTGACCCTGCTGAAGAACAGCAGCAGCACAAGGTGGGCCACGAAAAACATCAGGGCGGCGCGCCGGTAACGGCGGCACTCGCTGAAAAACAGGTCGCGCATGGTGAAATTCCTCAGGCTGCTTGGATAATAGGGTTAGAAAAAACACTGCCGATATGGCCGCGCGCCAGCATGCCGTTTACTGCCCGGTCAAGGCCGATCGGCATATGGTGTACGGTGCGTGCGCCCAGCAGCCGCAATTGCGCCTCGAACTGGTCGCCCTGGTCGAAGACGATCAGGTGCGTGAGACCGTCGATATGCTCGGTTTGCAGCACGCCGGAAATGGCGCCGAGTTCGGGGGCGCGGAACGGAAACTCGGCCACCCACAGGCGCATGCGCTCGCAAAACTCGTCGGGCGCCGACGCGTGCAGCAAGCGGCCGCGTTCGAGGATGATCAACTGGTCGGCCACGCGCTCGATCTCGTCCATCTGGTGCGAGCAATAGACGACGGTGGTGCCGCCCGTGTAGCTACTGTCCATCAGCGCGGTCAGGAACACCCGCCGCGCTACCACGTCCAGTCCCAGCGTGGGTTCGTCGAGGATCAGCAGTTCGGGCGCCTGGCCCAGCGCCAGCGCCAGGTTGACGCCGGCGCGTTCGCCACGCGAGAGTTCGGCGATGCGCTGGCCGGGCAGCACGTTGAAGTTGCGCAGCACCGCCTGGTAGCGCTGCTCGTCCCACGCGCGGTACTGGCGGCGCTGCATGGCGGTCACCTCGTCCACCCGCATCCATGGCGGCAGGGTGTGCTCTTCGTTGACAAAACCGATGCGGGCGCGCAGGTCCGGCGTCAGCTGTTCGCTGTCGCAGCCGAGTATGCGGGCGCTGCCGCCGGTGGCTGCTTCAAAGCCGAGCAGCACGCGAAACAGCGACGATTTGCCGGCCCCGTTGGCGCCCACCACCGCGTGAATGCCGCCGCGCGCCACTTTCAGGTTGAGGCCGTTGAGCGCCAGCTTGCCCTTGAATTGCAGGCTCAATGCTTCTGTTTCGATCAGATAGTCGCCACGGGCGACGGGAGAGGACGTGTTCATCCAGGTTCCTGGTTGGTGTTGGTGTGGTTCAGGCGGTTTTTTTTGGCGCGACCAGGGCCAGTTCGGCGGCCACGCGGTCGAGCAGCGCGTCGGCCGGATAGTCGAGCGCGATCACGTCGCCCACAAAACGGACCACGGCGTCGTTCAGGCGGCGCTCGCGCTCGGGATCGGACAGGCGCTGGCGCGGCGTGGACACGAACAGGCCCAGCCCGGCGCGGGCGTCGAGCCAGCCTTCAGTGGTCAGTTCGGTGTAGGCCTTGGCAACCGTGTTGGGGTTGATCGCCAACTGGGTAGCCAGGCCGCGCACGCTAGGCAGGGCGGCGCCCACGGCCAGCTCGCCGCTGGCGACCAGGCGTTTGACGCCATCGACAATCTGGCGGTTGATCGGACGCGGATCGCCGGTGGCGATTTGTAACATCAGGGGACTGCGGCGCGGCTGGTTCATGGTGTATTTTCACTGTACTAGTACAAGTGGTACAGTAACACCGCGTATGTGCCGGCGTCAACCACCATGACGTCAGCGAACCGGCGCCACCGCGTTTTGAATGTGCGCCCGCAGCCACTGGTGCGCCGGATCGCGGTGCGCGCGTTCGTGCCACAGCATCGCCATCTCGTAGCCTGGTACCTCGATCGGCGGGGCGACGGTTTTCAAGGCACCGTTGCCGCGTACCAGCCGCTCCGGCACCATCGCCACCAGGTCGGTGCTGGCCAGCGCCGCGATCATGAACAGGAAGTGCGGTACCGACAGCGCCACCCGGCGGGTCAGGCCCGCTTGCGCCAGCGCTTCGTCGGTGACGCCGTAAAAGCCGCCGCCGTTGTTCGAGACCAACACATGTTCGAGCGCGCAGAATTGCCTGAGCGTGGGTTTGCGCTGCAGGCGCGGATGGTCCACCCGGCCCGCCAGTACATAGCGCTCGGCAAACAGCGTGCGGCGGCGCAGGCCTGGCGGCGCACCGGCGCTGGTGTGGAATGCGAGGTCGATCTCGCCCTGCTCGGCCTGGCGGGTGATGCGGTCGGGCGCCAGTTCCAGCACCGCCAGCCGGGTGGCGGGCGCCTGCTGGCGCAGGCTGGCCAGTGCGGGCAGCACGATGGTCGATTCGCCGTAGTCGGTGGCGGCCACGCGCCAGGTATTCGTGGCGCTGGCCGGATCGAAGGCGCTGGCCGGCGCCACCGCCTGTCCCAGCGCTTCGAGGGCCAGGCGCAGCGGTTCACGCAGCTCCTCCCCGCGCGCGGTAGGCTTCATGCCGCGCGGTCCGGGCAGCAGTAGCGGGTCGCCGAAGATGTCGCGCAGCCTGGCCAGGTGCACGCTTACCGACGGCTGCGACAGGTTCAGCCGCTGCGCCGCGCGCGTGACATTGTGCTCGGCCAGCAGCACGTCCAGCGTGACCAGCAGGTTCAGGTCCAGCCGTCGAAGATTAAGCATTCTAATACCTGCTATGTTAGGAATTCATTTCCAATATACCTGAGCAAACCTTACGCTGTGTGCTTCTTATTCAAAGGAGCACCAGCATGAACATCCTGATCGTCTACGCCCACCCCGAACCGCAGTCGCTCAATGGCGCGCTCAAGGATTTTGCCGTGCGCCACCTGAAGGCGGCGGGCCACGCGGTGCAGGTGTCCGACCTGTACGCGATGCAGTGGAAGCCGTCGCTCGATGCGCACGACAGTCTCGATGGCGCAGCGGGCGAACGTTTCGACGCGTCTGCCGATTCGCGCCTGGCCTACGACAGCGGTCGCCAAAGCGCGGACATCGCGTTGGAGCAGCAAAAGCTGCGCTGGGCCGATACCGTGATCCTGCAATTTCCGCTGTGGTGGTTTTCGATGCCGGCCATTTTGAAAGGCTGGGTGGACCGCGTGTACGCCAACGGTTTTGCCTATGGCGTGGGCGAACACTCGGACCAGCGCTGGGGCAACCGCTACGGCGAGGGCAACCTGGTCGGCAAGCGCGCGATGCTGATGGTGACCACGGGCGGCTGGGAGTCGCATTACAGCGCGCGCGGCATCAATGGCCCGATCGATGATCTGCTGTTCCCGATCCAGCACGGCATCCTGTTCTATCCGGGCTTCGAGGTACTGCCGCCGTTCTTGGTGTACCGCACCGGCAAGGTCGATGAGGTCAAATTCGCGGAACTGTGCGCGCAACTGGCACAGCGCCTCGACACGCTGGCCAGCACTGCGCCGATTGCGTTCCGGGCGCAGAACGCGGGCGACTACGCGATTCCGGCGCTGACCTTGCGCGAAGAACTGGCGCCCGGAGTAGCGGGATTCGCGGCCCACCGCGCAGCGTAATCGGCCGCCTATCTTGCAAAGGCGCTAGCCGCCCATCTTGTTATACAGTTTTCCGTCCCAGCGCATGGTGATGCGGCTGCAATGGAATTCGAAGTCGTCGCCGTCCTTGACCTTGAAGGTTTCGAAATGGTTGACGGCGATGCGCACCGCGTCCTGCAAGGCGCCGCCTTCGGGGATCTGCTTGGGCAGTGGCAGGTCCTTGATGTGCAGCAGGTATTCCACGCGCTGGGGATCGGTGTTCTGGTCCCACCAGATGTCGATGGCGATCTGTTCGCCGTGATGCTCGGCTTCCGCCATGCAGCGGCCGTGTCGTCTGGTCTCGAACTTGAAGCGCATTGATTACCCTCCCGATGGTGGCGATGGCCGGCGTAAGCGCATGCGCAAGCCGACTGGTGACATGGTAAATCCCGACAATTCTTGCGGCGCCTGGCCGTCGATGGTGTCCACCGCCGTGATATCGAAACTGCCCAGCAGCATGGCGGTGGCGATCTTGATTTCCAGCAGCGCCAGGTAGCGCCCGGGGCAGGTGCGCACGCCGGCGCCGAACGGCATCGACACCTGCTTGTTCATCGCGCCGCCCTCGAGCCAGCGCGAAGGGTCGAACTGCGCGGCGCGCGCCACGTGGTCGTCGCTCACGCTGTCGTGGCGCATCACCAGCCACACCAGGCTGCCCGCCGGCACCGCGACATCGCCCACCACGCTGTCGCGCAGCGCCTCGAGCGGAATGTACGGCGCCACCGGTTTGAGGCGCATGGCTTCCTGGGCGCAGGCGTCGATGTAGTCGAGCGCGTCCATCTGCTCGATGGTGAACGCTGCGGCAGCAGGCGCCACGCGTTGTACTTCGGCGCGGGCGGCCTCGAGCGCTGCCGGATTTTGCTGCAGCAGGTACAACATCCAGGCCAGCGTATGGCTGGTAGTGTCTTCGCCAGCCAGCAGCATGGTCGTGACGTTGCCGGCCACGGCGTCTTCGGCCAGGCCGGTGCCATCGTCTTCGGCCGCGCAGATCATCGCTTCGAGCAGGTTGGCGGGACGTGCGCGCCGGGCCGGGTCGGCAGCCAGGCGGGCGCGGGCTTCGGCCACCAGGGCGTCGATGGCGGTGTTCAGGGCGGCGATGCTGGTGTCGAGTTCGCGGTCGGCCGCCAGCTTGACGTAGCGCCAGTAGGGAAACAGCGACAGCGACCGTCTCGACACGGCAGGCAGGATGCGGTCCATGTGGCGCTGTAATACATCCTCGCCGCCGTCGATGGTGTTGACCTCGGTGCCGAACGCCAGCCCGGCCACGATATCGACGCTATAGCGCTTGAGGTCGTCCGCCAGGTCGATGGTGGCGCCGCTGTCGGCTGCGCTGGCCCAGCGCCGTTGCAGCCGCAGCGCCACGGCCACCAGCGATGGGAAATAGGCCTTGACCGCGTGCGGCGCCAGCGCCGCCATCACCATGCGGCGCTGCTCGCGCCACGCAGCGCCCTCTTCGAGGAACACGCCGGGGCGGCCCTTCATTTCCTTGGCGATGTGCTCCGTGACGGCGGGGCGGCGGTAGCCGTCGGGTCGGTCGCGCAGCGCGGCCGATACCAGTTTATGATCGGACACCACCAGCGCCTCGGTGGGACCGAGCGACATGCGAAACAGCGGCCCGAATTCGCGGCACCAGGCTTCGACATCCTGGTGGAAGCGCAGCGGCCGCATTTGCAGCAGGTTGCCCACCAGCGGCCACGGGCGCGGACCGGGCAGGTCGGCGATGCGCCGTAATGGCGTAGCAAGCGTGGCGGTGTCGGGCACGTGATGTCTCCTGGTTGTGAGGGGCTAGCCGGGCGTTTGCGCTTCCACCCGGTTGCGGCCGTTCTTCTTGGCGCGGTACAGCGCGCGGTCGGCGGCGCCGATCAGGGTGTCGATGTTGACTGCCGATGCCACGCTGCGGGTGGCCACGCCGATGCTGACCGTCACCACGCCGCTGGCGCCGCCGTGCGCATGGGCAATCGCCAGCGCTTCGGCGCGGGCGCGGATCGCTTCGGCCATCTGCGTGGCCTGGGCGGTGTCTGTGTCGGGCAGGATCATGGCGAATTCCTCGCCGCCGTAGCGCGCCATCAGGTCGGCCGAGCGCTTGAGCATGCCGGACAGCGCGGCCGCCACCTGGATCAGGCATTGGTCGCCTTTCTGGTGGCCGTAGTGGTCGTTATAGGCCTTGAAGTGGTCGATGTCGATCATCAAGAGCGACAGTGGCGTGCCATGGCGGCGGGCGCGCCGGTGTTCGCGTTCGATCGCCACGTCGAAGTGGCGGCGGTTGGCGATGCCGGTCAGCCCGTCGGCAAAGGTTTGCGAGCGCAGCACCAGGGTTTGTTCGCGCAGCAGCTTTTCGCGGCCCACGGCGATGCTGACATCGGTGATCTGGATCAGGCAGTGGCGCCCGCCGTCGACCACATCGACCGGCGTCACCGCCACCGCCTGTTGCAGGCGCTCGTCCAGGCGCGCCGCTGCGGCATTGGCGTACAACGGGAATGGCGCCTTGTTGAGCGACTGCGACAGCAGCGACGGAAAATGGTGGCGCAGCGCCTGGTCGATGGCGGCGTCCACCCGGCTGCCGCGCAGGGCCGGGAACAGCGCCAGGAAGTCGGCGCCCAGCGCCTGCTGCTGTGGAATCTGCGCGTGTTCGCTCATCCAGTCGTTCCACAGCACCACGCGGCGGTCGTGGTCGAGGACCACCGCGCCCAGCGTCACCGCGTTGAGCACGCTGTGCAGCAAATCGAGCGAGGGTTCCCGTACCGTCGTCAAGCCAGCCACCTCAGGCTTGCCCCATCGCGCGGGCGATGTAGCGGTTGATCTGTTCTTTCAGGTCGTGCAGCGCCGAGATGTCGAGCACGAAGGCGACATAGCCGAGGATCTGGTGCTTGTCGAGCGCGAAGTCGATGTGCAGCATCAGCACCACGCTGTCGGGTTCGCTGCCGGACACGCCGAGAATCTCGTCGCTGGTGCCAACGTGGTATTCCGGCAACGATCCGCGCAGTTCCTGTTCGAAGACATTGGCCAGGGTGCCGATGCAGGCATTGAGAATGATGTTGCCGATTTCGCACATGGCTTCCTGCTCCATGTCGGTCAGCTCCTGCAGGGGCACGGTTTCGCCGACCATCAGGCGCACCAGTTCCAGGCTTTTGTCTTCGGGGAACATGAGGATGGCATCGGTATCGAACGCGCCCTCGTAGTGCTGGCTGACGCCGCAAATGCGGTCCGGCGCCTCGGCCTCGGCCGCCAGGCGGCTGCCCAGCAGCCGCGCCGCGTCGGCACGGCTGATGAAGCTGATCGACGGCACGGACATGCGCACCTCTTCGCTGACCAGCGCGCTCATCGACGCGGCAGCCTGGCCCACGCCGATATTGAAAATCTCGATCAGGGCGTCGTTTTCCAGCTCGGACAATTCCACCATGTCAGCCTCCCGCCAGCGCCAGCAACTGGGCGATGCGCGCCTCGGTGATCGGCTTTTCCATGAACCCCAGCCCCAGCGCCTCGGCCCGCTCACGCGTGGCGGACTGCACGTTGGCGGTCAGCAGGGAGATCGGCAAGGCAGGCGCCAGCCGCCGCAATTGCTCGGCGGCGGCGATGCCGCCCATGCCGGGCATATTGACATCCATCAGCACCAGGTCGGGCAGGGCCGCGCGCGCCTTGTCCAGCGACTCTTCGCCGGTGCCGGCTTCCACCACGTTCCAGCCGGGTTGCAGATGCAAAATATATTGGCGCGCCATCATCCGTGAGACGCGGCTGTCATCGACAATCAACACGGTTTTTGTTCGCTCGGGTGTAACGTCAGTCATGTCACCTCCTGGCTTGTATGTATGGGGCATTCTCGCATAATAGGGTTTTGCTTGGCAGCTATCCGTTAAAATAGCGCCACTGATTCCTCCCGCTTTCCTTTAATTGCTAAAAATCAATTGTTAAAAATCATGACCCAAGACGAACTTAAACAAGCCGTAGCGCGCGCCGCCATCGAATACGTGGTGGACAACGAAATCATCGGCGTCGGCACCGGTTCCACCGCCAATTTCTTCATCGACGAACTGGCCAAGATCAAGGACCGCATCAAGGGCACCGTGGCGTCGTCGGAAGCAACCGCTGCCCGCCTGCGCGGCCACGGCATCGCCGTCTACGACCTCAACGACGTGCCGGCGATTGCCGTGTACATCGACGGCGCCGACGAGATCGACGCTTCGGGCGCCATGATCAAGGGCGGCGGCGCGGCGTTGACGCGTGAAAAGATTGTCGCATCGGTATCGAAGCAGTTCGTCTGCATCGCCGACGGCTCCAAGCTGGTGGACGTGATGGGCAAGTTCCCGCTGCCGGTGGAAGTGGTGCCGATGGCGCGCGAAGCAGTGGCGCGCGCCTTGAGCGCGCTGGGCGGCGTGCCGAAGCTGCGGTTGCAGCCGGGTAGCCAGGAAGCGTTCGTGACCGACAATGGCGGCCAGTTGCTCGATGTATCGGGATTGTCGATTACGGATCCGGTGGCGCTGGAAGCGCAGATCAACCAGATCGTGGGCGTGATCGCGGTGGGGCTGTTTGCCGCACGCGGCGCCAATGTGTGCCTGCTGGGGATGGCCGAGGGCGTGAAAACCCTGAAGTTCTAACGATTTGCTGGCCGCCTCGGCGGCCAGCATCCGGACTTACTCGGTCGGTGGCACGTAGCCCATCGCCGCATCGGCGCCGTCGCCGAAGAAATGCTTTTCCATCTGCTGCGCCAGGTATTTACGGGCGCGCAGGTCGGCCAGGTTGAGGCGGTTTTCGTTGACCAGCATGGTCTGGTGCTTCATCCACGCGGCCCACGCTTCTTTCGAAACCGACTCGTAGATCTTCTTGCCCATTTCGCCAGGAACTGGTGGGAAATCCATGCCCTCGGCTTCTTTGTTGAGTTTAATGCAATGTACGGTGCGGGCCATCTGTCTTGCTCCTAAAGCTGTAACGTAAAGACGTCATTATAAAGATTTAATTAATACCTGGGATTTGCGCTGCCAGTTATACATGTGCTGGCGATCCTTCGGTAGCGCATCGACCGTGGCCGGCACGAAGCCGCGCTTCTGGAACCAGTGCGACGTGCGCGTGGTGAGCACGAACAGCTTGGTCACGCCCAGCGCCCGTGCACGGTTTTCCATGTGTTTTAAAATGCGTTCGCCGTCGCCCTGGGCCTGCACTTCCGGGTTCACCGTCAAACATGCCATTTCGGCCATCTTGTGTTCAGGGAACGGGTACAGCGCCGCGCAGCCGAAGATCACGCCATCGTGCTCGATCACCGAGAAATAATCGATTTCGCGCTCGATCAGCTCGCGGCCGCGCTTGACCAGGGTGCCGTCCGCTTCCAGCGGTTCGATCAGCTTGATGATGCCGCCCACGTCCTCGATCGTCGCCTTGCGCAACGATTCGAGGTTTTCGTGCGAGATCATGGTGCCCACGCCATCGTGGGTGAACAGTTCGAGCAGGGCCGAGCCGTCCATCGCGAACGGCACGATGTGCGAGCGTTCCACGCCGTTGTCGCACGCCTTGATGCAGTGGCGCAGGTAGAACGCGGTGGCGTCGTCGAGGAAGCCGGCGTCGAGTACCGCTTCGGCCATGTGCGACGACAGTTCGCGGATTTCGGTGCCGCCGGCGTCGGTCATCATCGGCGTTTCGGTGATGAACACCAGCTTGTCGGCATGCAGGGCAATCGCCGCGCTGCACGCCACGTCTTCCATGGTCAGGTTGAACGCCTCGCCGGTGGGCGAGAAGCCCAGCGGCGACAGCAGCACCAGGCCGTCGGAGCCGAGGATCGAATGGATGGTTTCGGCATCGACCTTGCGTGTGACGCCCGTCAGTTCCAGGTCCACGCCGTCGATCACGCCCAGAGGGCGGGCCGTGATGAAGTTGCCGGAAATGATACGGATGGCCGCATTCGACATCGGCGTATTGGGCAAACCCTGGCTGAATGCGGCCTCGATATCGAGTCGCAGCTCGCCGGCGGCTTCCTTGGCGCACTCCATGGCGGCCGTGTCGGTAATGCGTACGCCGTTGTGGAAGCGCCCCTCGACGTTGCGCAGGGCCAACTGCTCGGCCACCTGCGGGCGCGAGCCGTAGACCACGGTCACATTGATATCGAGCGCGTGCAGCAGCGACAGATCGTGGGCCAGCACCTGCAAGGCGCCGGCGGAAACGAGTTCACCGGGAAAGGCCACCACGAAGGTCTTGCCGCGGAAGGCGTGGATGTAGGGCGCGACTGAACGCAGCCATTGGACGAATTGGGTAGGGTTTTCCATTACCGGCATTATAATTCGGTGCGCGAATTCCGCACCCTATACTTGTAAAAAACAATGTCAGAAGCCAGCAACAAGCCTAAAAGCCCCCCCAATACACTCCGTGGCCCGCAAGACCGCCGCCCGCAAGCCCCCGCCAGCCCGTTTGCCGAGGCGTTAAAAGGCGTCGTCACTGTCAGGACGGAGCCGGTGCCGGGCAAGGTCCCGAACCCGGGCGGGGCGCCGCGCGGCAAGGGCGCGCCGCAACAGCGCCCGGCTGCTGGCATGGAAACTCCGGGGGCCCGCACGTCCCAACGGCGTCCCGCTGCTGGCAACGACGGCCGTGGCCGCGGTGCGCCTGGTGGGACTCCGTCCGCCAGGGCCGAGGGCGATGGCAAGAATGCGTCGCGCGCGCGCCTGACACCGGAAGAGCAGGCGGCGCGCGAAGCTGCGCGCGAGGCGCGGGAAGCAGAGCGTAATTTCCGTACTCCTCTGCCGCCGATTACATTCCCCGAAGACTTGCCCGTCTCGGGCCGCCGCCACGAGATCGCTGCCGCCTTGCAGGCGAACCAGGTGATCATCGTCTCGGGCGAGACCGGGTCCGGTAAAACCACCCAGCTGCCGAAAATCTGCCTGGAACTGGGCCGTGGCCAAAAAGGGCTGATCGGCCACACCCAGCCGCGCCGGATCGCCGCGTCGTCCACCGCCAAGCGGATTGCCGCCGAACTCAATTCGCCGCTGGGCCAGCACGTGGGTTTCAAGGTGCGTTTTGCCGACACCCTGCAAAAGGGCGCGTCGGTCAAGCTGATGACCGACGGTATCCTGCTGGCCGAAACCCAGACCGATCCGTTATTAAAAGCCTACGACACCATCATCATCGACGAGGCGCACGAACGCAGCCTGAACATCGACTTCCTGCTCGGTTACCTCAAGCAGTTGCTGCCGCGCCGCCCCGATTTAAAGATCATTATCACGTCGGCCACCATCGACGCCGACCGCTTTTCGCGCCACTTCGGCACACCCGAAAAGCCGGCGCCGGTGATCGAGGTATCGGGCCGCCTGTACGCAGTGGAAGTGCGGTACCGGCCGATCGACAGTGATGTACCGAATAAAGCTAATCCCGGCGGCAATGCCGCAGCGATCGCCAACGCCGAGGGTAAAGGCCAGCGCACGGCTGCCGCGCGCGAAAAGCGCGACCTGATGGATGCGGTGGTCGATGCGGTCGATGAACTGGCGCGCCTCGGTTCCGGCGACGTGCTGGTATTTTTGCCCGGCGAACGCGAAATCCGCGACACCGCCGAAGCGCTGCGCAAGCACCACCCGCCGCACGTGGAAATCCTGCCGCTGTTCGCGCGGTTGTCGGCCGAGGAGCAGGAGCGCGTGTTCAAGGTGAGCAATGCCCGCCGCATCGTGCTGGCCACCAACGTGGCCGAGACGTCGCTGACCGTGCCCGGCATCCGCTACGTGGTCGATGCCGGTTTGGCCCGCGTCAAACGCTACAGCTACCGCAACAAGGTCGAGCAACTGCAGATCGAGCCGATCGCGCAGTCGGCCGCCAACCAGCGCGCAGGCCGTTGCGGCCGCGTGGCCGATGGCGTGTGTATCCGCCTGTACGACGAGCAGGATTACCTGCTGCGGCCCAAGTTCACCGAGCCGGAAATCCTGCGCTCGTCGCTGGCGTCCGTCATCCTGCGCATGAAGTCGCTGCATTTGACCGATGTCGAAAGCTTCCCGTTCATCGAGCCGCCGCTGGCGCGCGCGATTGCCGACGGCTACCAGCTGCTGCAGGAACTCGGTGCCGTCGATGAATACAACCAGTTGACGCCACTGGGCCAGAAGCTGGCCAAGCTGCCGCTCGACCCGCGCGTGGGCCGCATGATCCTCGCCGCGCTCGATAACGTGTGCCTGAGCGAAGTACTGATCATCGCGTCCGCGCTGTCGGTGCAAGACCCGCGCGACCGCCCGATGGAACACCAGCAGGCAGCGGACGAAGCGCATAAAAAATTCGCCGATGAAAAATCCGAATTCCTCAGCTACCTGAAAATCTGGCGCTGGTTCGAAAACGCCATCGAGCACAAGAAAACCAACCGCCAGTTGATGGACAACTGCCGCAGCAATTTCCTGTCGCAGCTGCGCCTGCGCGAGTGGCGCGACGTCCATTCGCAACTGGTCACGCTGGTCAAGGAACAGGGCTGGCGCGTCAACGAACTGCCGGCCACGTACGAGAACCTGCACCTGGCCCTGTTGACCGGTTTGCTTGGCAACATCGGCTTCAAGAGCGAAGACGAGCCGGGCGCCGGGTATCTCGGCGCACGCGGCATCAAGTTCCATATCTGGCCCGGATCATCGCTGCTGAAAAAGCCGGGCAAGTGGATCATGGCGGCCGAACTGGTCGATACCACGCGCCTGTACGCGCGCTGCGTGGCCCGCATCGAGCCGGAATGGCTGGAAAAAGTGGGCGGCCACCTGCTGAAGAAATCATGGGGCGAGCCGCGTTGGGAAAAGCGCTCGGCCCAGGTCACCGCGTCCGAACGCGCCACGTTGTATGGGCTGGTCGTGTACAGCCAGCGCCGCATCAACTACGGCGCCTTCAATCCGACCGAGGCCCGCGAAATCTTCATTCGCGATGCGCTGGTCGGTGGCGATTACGACACGCGCGCGCCGTTCTTCGCCCACAACCACAAGCTGATCAAGGACATCGAAAACCTCGAACACAAGTCGCGCCGCCTGGACGTGCTGGTCGATGATGAACTGATAGCGGCCTTCTACGACAAGCTGATTCCCGCCGACGTGGTCAACGGCGCCGGTTTCGAAAAATGGCACAAGGACGCCACCGCCGCCGAACCACGGCTGCTGTACCTCAACCGCGACGAACTGATGCGCCACGAAGCGGCCGGCGTTACCACCGAGCTGTTCCCGAAGATCATGTCGGTGACCGGCCTTGAACTGGGCCTGACATACCACTTCGAACCGGGCAGCGTGCGCGACGGCGTGACCCTGGCCGTGCCGCTGTACGCGCTGAACCAGTTGCCGCGCGAGCGTTGCGAATGGCTGGTGCCGGGCATGCTCAAGGAAAAAGTGCACTTGCTGCTCAAGTCGCTGCCGCAAAAGCTGCGCCGCCACTGCGTGCCGCTGCCCGACTACGCGGCGAAATTCTGCGAGCGCGTGAACGAAGCGGGCGTGTTCGGCCGGGGCGACCTGGTGGACGCCATCATTGCCGACATCCGCAAGCAATTGACGATTGCCGTGCTGACCACCGACTTCAAGCCGGAAACCTTGCCCGCCCACCACTTCATGAATTTCAAGGTGATCGACGAGCACGGCCGCCAACTGGACATGGGCCGCAACCTGGCCACCTTGCAAGCCGAGTTCGGCATGCAGGCGCGCGAGAGTTTCCAGAAGATGGCGGAGACGTCGGGCACCACGGTAACATCCGCCGCGCTGTCGGCGGCCCAGCCGGCCAGCGGCGCCAAGCCAGCCGCCGGCGGCAAGGCAGGTGCTGCGGCGCCCGTCACTGCGACGGGCGGCAAGGGGGGCAGCGGTGCGGCGCCACACGGTGGCGTGGACGCTGCCGAGCCGTCCAACCTGACCAACCTCAGCAACTGGACCTTTGGCGAACTGCCCGAACTGCTCGAAATCCCGCAAGGCAAGCTGACGCTGATCGGCTTCCCCGCGCTGGTGGACAAGCGCACCCACTGCGACCTCGAAGTCTTCGACGATCCGACCGTGGCAGCGCGCACCCACCGCCAGGGCCTGCGCCGCCTGTTCGCGCTGCAAATGAAAGATCAAATCAAGTTCATCGAGAAAAGCATCCCGAACCTGCAGCAAATGGGCATGCAATACATGGCGATGGGCACGCAGGAAGAACTGCGCGACGAGATCATCAACAAGGCGCTCGACATCGCCTGCCTGCAAGATCCGTTGCCGACGGACGCTGCCAGTTTCACCAAACGCAAGGACGAGGGTAAGTCGCGCCTGGTGCTGCTGGTCAACGAAGTGGCGCGCCTGCTGTCGCAAGTGCTGACCGAGTTCCACGGCTTGCCCAAGCGCCTGCAAGGCTTGCCGCAGGCAGCGGCCACCGATATGCAGGGCCAGTTGCAGGGCCTGGTGCACAAGCGCTTCCTGTCCGACAACGACTACAGCCAGCTGTCACACTTCCCGCGCTACCTGAAGGCAATGAACGTACGTATCGAAAAGCTGCGCGCCGACCCCGCCCGCGACGCCAAGCTCATGGCCGACTGGCAACTGGCCGCCACGCCATACCAGCGCCTGCACCGCGACAAGAGCGCCGGCAAGAACACCGACCCGAAACTGGTCGAGTTCCGCTGGATGCTGGAAGAGTTGCGGGTGTCGCTCTTTGCCCAGGAACTGCGCACGCCGATGCCGGTGTCGGTGAAGCGGCTGCAAAAAGTGTGGGAATCGATGCAACGGTAATGATCGTGCGCAGGTAGTTTCCGCTTAGACTGGGAGACTACAGGAGGTTCGATGAAGAAAGCCGCTGGTTTATTCCGCAGCCTGATGCGCACGTCGATCAAGACCGCGCGCCAGGGCGTAGCCGTCAACAAGCTGATGACGGCGATGCTGACGCCGGCGCCGCCCAAGCGCAAGGCCCGCGCCAAGCCGGCGGCTTCATCGCCCAAGCCGGCGGCCTCATCGTCCAAGTCGGCGCCTTCGTCCGCAAAGCCGCCAGCATCGACTTCAAAGCCAGCAGCATCGACCTCCCGGTCCTCGCCCGGCAGAGTCACGTCACCACCGGCCAGCATCAACACCGCGCCCGGCAAATGGCTCACGTCCCACGTCGAAAGCGCCAATGCCCGCCGCATGAGCTTTTGGCTGTACCTGCCGCAGAACGTCCCGGAGGAAGCAGTAGCCCAAGGCCTGCCGCTGATCGTCATGCTGCATGGCTGCCACCAGACCGCCACCCAGTTCGCCCAGGGCACGCGCATGAACCAGTGGGCCGAGCGCAAGGGGTACGCCGTGCTGTACCCGCAACAACTGGTCAGCAACCAGTCCCAGCGCTGCTGGAAATGGTACGACCGTGCCACGCAGGAGGGCGGCGGCGACGTTCCCACCATCGTCGCCATGATCGATAAGGTGGCGGGCGCGTATGCGATCGACCGCTCGCGCGTGTATATCGCCGGGATTTCGGCTGGCGCCGGCATGGCCAATATCCTCGCACTGAACCACCCGCAACTGTTTGCCGCCGTGGGCTTGCACTCCGGCCCCGTGTTCGGCGCCGGTCACAGCACGATGGGTGCGCTGGGCGTGATGCAGCATGGCGCCGCCCTGCGCGCCGACCTGGCCGTGCGCGAAGTGCTGGCCCGCCACGCGCGTTTTCCCGGCATGCCCACGATCTTGATTGCGGGCGAGGGCGACAGCGTGGTGCGTCCGATCAACCAGATTCAACTGGCGCGCCAGGGGCTGGCTTTCAATGGACTGGCGCCTGACGCAACGGCAAAAATTACGCACAAGGCGCAAGGCAGCAACGCCCGGCACAACGCCCATCGCATCGACGATTTTTACGACGGCCGCAAATTGCTGCTGCGGGTGGCCCGCATCGACGCCCTCGACCACGCCTGGAGCGGCGGCGACCCGGCATTAAAATTCAACGCCAAGGCCGGCCCGGACGCCACCCGCATGATGCTGGAGTTTTTCGCGCGGCACCGGCGCGGCTAAAGCCTGGAGCCTGCCCGGCAGCCCATGAGCGGCTGGTGCTTATTGCCCGGGTGGCGGCTGCCACAGCTCGACTTTGTTGCCCTCGGGGTCGATCACCCAGCCGAACTTGCCGTAGTCGGAATCGTCGGCCTTGTCGAGCATCTGGCAGCCTTCGTCGTGCAGCACGGCAAGCAGCGCATCGAGATCGTCCACCCGGTAGTTGACCATGAACGACGCCTTGCCCGGCGCAAACGGTGCGCCGTCCGCCGCATTGATCGACCAGATGGTGCTGCCACCGGTCGGTTGTCCCGCGTCATCGGTCCAGGTGAAGGCGGCGCCGCCCCAGGTCTGGACGTCGATGCCGAGGTGGCGCTGGTACCAGGCGCGCAAGGCGACCGGGTCTTTTGCGTGGAAGAAGATACCGCCGATGCCAGTAACGCGTTTCATGCCATCCTCCTGTGTTGTGATTACCTGGTCCAGCCGCTGTTGGCGGGCGGGCATTTGGTCGGCGTCCATGTTTTGCTGGTGCCGAATACCGCGTTGAAGTCGGCGGTGCGGCTCCGGTAGCACGTCGTTTGCGGACCTTTGGTGATTCTAGTGTAGCCCACGCCGTCGGGCGCGGTGTAATGGTGGGTGGTTTCGGCCGTGTCCTTGCCCACGTACGCGCTGGCAATGCCGCGCGCCAGGCGCTCTTCCAGCGTCTCGGGCCGGTCGTCCGGCACACCCTTGGCCTTGCCGAGGATTTCCTTGTCGATGCGGGGCAGGTCGCGCCTGGCCTGGGTGATGATGGTGTGCGCGTTGCGCTCGGTAGGTGCCTGGCTGATGGCAAACGGGTCCGGCGCGCTGGTGTCTGGCAGCGCCGAGGTTGTCGCGTTGGTGGGCACTGCTGGCGCCGGTGCCGGTGCGCGGTCGGCTGGCGCTGGTGTGATGCTGGCAGGTGGGACCGTGGGGCGCCGCAGCGGTGCGGCGGCGACTGGCGGGTTGCGCAGCGGCGCTGCGGCCACCGTCGGTGCGGGACGCAGCGCGGCTTTTGGCGGCGCCGCATTGGGCAGCGTCAGCAGCATCAGGATCGAGGAGCGCGCGCCTTGCGCCGCAGGTTGCACCTGGCGCCTGGGCGCCAGGAACAGCCACAGCGTTAGGCACTGGATCAGGAGTGCGGCGCTGGCGCCCCAGGCCCGGCTGGACATTGCCTAGAGCAGCAGGAAGGCGGCAGCAGCTACTGCGGTTGGCGCCAGCGCGCCCAGCAGCAGCCCCGCCATGCCGATCGACTCGTCGTTGAAGCCGCGCCGCAGCAGCGCCACGCCGGCCGGGTTGGGCGCGTTGGCGATCACGGTCAGGCCGCCACCGGTCACGGCCCCGGCCATCAACATGTATTGCGCCTGCGGCGAGATGCCGTCGATCAGCGAGCCGAGGTAGGTGAGGGCGGCGTTGTCGGTAATTGCCGTCAAGGCCGTGGCGCCGAAGAACAGGGCCAGGGGCGACAGGCTCTCGACGATCGGTTGCAACCACCATTGCTGCATGCCGCCGAGTACCACCAGCCCGGCCAGGAAAAAGCCGACCAGCAGCGCCTCCTTGATGATCAGCGGCGACTGGTAGCGCTGGTACGCGGACGTAAAACCGAGGAACAGCATGAACAGGCCCAGGAACAGCACCGGGTGGTGGCCGAACACGACCACGCCGGCCAGGAAAGCCAGGTGTATCAGCGTGACCGCCAGCGGCACCGGCGGCGCCTTGCCGGTAGCGGTGGTGGCCGTGATGCTGTCGTCATTGGCCGCCTTGCCGCGCAGGTGCGGGCGCAGCAGCATGCTCACCACGGTGGCGTTGATCACTACCGCGATCACCGCCTTCCAGCCGAAGGTGCTGGCCATGAAGGCGCTGTCCCACTGCCAGGTGGCGGCCACCATCAGCACCGGCGGCGCCGCGTACGACGTCAGGGTGCCACCGATGGAGACGTTGACGAACAGCACGCCCAGCGCGGCGTACTTGAGCGATTCGGGCATACCGCGGCGGAACACCAGCGGTGCGAGCATCAGCGCCGCCAGCGTCATCGCAGCCGGCTCCGTGATCAGCGAGCCGGCCAGCGGCACCAGCGCCAGGCCCAACCAGGCCAGCGCCAGTTCGGTGCGTACCGGCAGCTTGTGCGAGAACGCCAGCAATAGCTGCTGAACGGCTTCGAGCACCGGGCGCGAGGCCGCCACCACCATCACCGTGAACACGAACAGCGGCTCGGTATAGTGGCGCGATTCCGCATACGCGATAGCGGCCTGGCCGCCGTTGGTCAGCGCCATGAACACGATCAGGACAAAGGCCCAGAAGCCGAACACCACCTCCACTTCGCCCAGCAGGTGGAACAGGCCGGCGTGGCGCGGATGGCGGTGCGCCAGCACCTCGAACGATTTCGCGGCAAACGTGTGGAGCAGGGCCAGCGCGAACAGGATTGCGCCGATGAGTTCGATATTTTGCAAAAGAAAACCTTAGTTGTTGGTGATTAGTGGCGCCAGCGCTTGCCGTGCGGCGGCGGGACTCATTGCGGTGGCGTCGAGCGTGCGCAGCGCTTGCGCGATCTCGTTGCGGCGCGTGGCATCTGCAAGAATGGCCTGGTTGGCAGCCAGCGCCGCCAGCAGTTGGGTAGTGATCAGGTCGAGCTTGGGACGGATCTCGGCGGCCAGGTCGGCGAAGCGGCCGGCGTGCTGGGCGCTCCAGCGTGCATACAGCTTGCGCTGCACGGTTTTCGACGCCTCGATCTGGGCGCGGAATACCGCTTCCACCCGGTCCGCCGGCAGACCGAGCGCGCGGCCTTGTTCGACGGCGGCAGCAATCACCATTGCCTCGCGCGGCAGGTCTTCGATCGGCGCCTGCTTGTTCCACTTGGCGCGCGCGACCGGTTCAGCCAGCAGCAGGCGCTGGTCGATGGCCTGGCGCAACGGTTCCAGCGTCCACGGGAACGCCAGCCAGTGTTCGACATCCTGTTGCAGCGCGCCGCTGGCGAGACGTTCCTGCAACCATTGGTCCACCACGGCTTTGAAAGCCGGGTCGTGCGGCAGCAGCATGGCCTTGTCGGCGCTGTCGAACGGCGCTTCCGGGTGCACTGCACACAGTTCCGGATGCAGGCGTTGTTGCAGCCGGGTTTCCATGGCGTCGGTCATCATCAGGTCGGCCTCGCCGGCGACGATCTGGCCGAAGATGGTCACATTGTCCGGGTAGACCGTCAGTTGTGCACGCGGCGCGTGGCTGCGGGCAAAGCGTTCGTTGGTGCCGCCCGGGTTGACGATCAGGCGCACGTCCGGCTGGTTGATCTGCGCCAGCGTCTGGAAGCGTTGCTGATTTTCGCAGCGCGTGATCGGGGTCTTGCCGTCGCGCTGGTACGGGATCGAAAACAGGCCATGCTGCTGGCGCTCCGGCGTGATGGAAATGCCGCCCACGGCGATGTCGAACTTGTCGGCATTCCAGTCGGCCAGCAAAGTAGGCCAGCTGGTAGGGACGATGGTGAGCTTGACAACGAGGCGCCTGGCCAGGCCGGCCGCCAGGTCGATATCGAGCCCGAGGTATGCGCTGCTCTGGCCCAGTCGATACGTATAGGGCTTGTAATCGGCAGGCGTACCCACGCGCAGTTCGCCGCTGGCGGTAATGCCGGCCAGCTGCTGCGCCGGTCCTGCCGATACAGCGCCGGTCGTGGCAGCCAGCAGCAGGCAAAGCAGGAATTTGGGGGCGTGCTTCAAGACGTGTCCGGAGGTTGGTATTTGATTAAATTTTCCAACCGGTATGGTACCGCACTCGGTGCGCTGCGGTTGTGTCGCCCTCAATGAAAATCGCGCGACCGCGTGTCGAGTGCGCCCAGCAGGTGGGACAGGTCTACCAGGCGCTTGGCGACCAGGTGGCGCACATTGTTTTCCGTTTGCCACACGCCGTATACGCCCAGCAGTTGCGCGCCCATCACTTCGCGGCGTTGCTGTTCCACCAGGCTTTTCCAGCAGATCACGTTGACCGTGCCGGCCTCGTCTTCCAGTGTGATGAACACCACGCCCTTGGCCGTGCCCGGCCGCTGGCGCACGGTGACAATGCCGCAACCGCGCGCCAGTTGGCCGTTGGTAAAACCCATCAGCACATCCGATGGCGTGAAGCGCATCTTGTACAGGCGCTCGCGCAGGAAAGAGACCGGGTGCCGGCCCAAGGTCAGGCCCAAATGGCGGTAGTCGGCCACCACGCTTTCGGCAGCCGATGGTGCTTCGAGTTCGATTGCTTCTTCGGTCACGGTGGCCGGGCGCAGCAGGCCCTTGTCGGGCACGCTGGACGCGGCTTGCCACATGGCCTGGCGGCGGTGGCCGGCCAGCGAGGCGAGGGCGTTGGCGCTGGCCAGGTGCGTCATCTGGCGCGCATCGAGGCCGGAGCGTGCGGCCAGGTCGGACGTGTCGGCAAACGGCGCCACCGCGCGCGCTTCTTCGATGCGCCAGGCGGCGTCTTTCTCCATACCGTCGACGTTGTTGAGACCCAGGCGCACGGCCGGCATGCCATTGGCGGCAGGTTCGAGCGCTGCTTCCCAGGTGCTCACGGCCACATCGACCGCATACACTTCGACCCCATGGCGGCGCGCATCCTGCACCAGCGCCGAGCGCGAGTAAAAGCCCATCGGCTGCGAGTTGAGCAGGGCGGCCAGAAAGGCTGCCGGTTCGTGGCATTTGAGCCAGCTCGAGACGTAGGCTAGCAGCGCAAAGGACGATGCATGCGATTCGGGGAAACCGTATTCGGCGAAGCCCTTGATCTGGTTGAAGATGGTTTCCGCAAACTCGGGCGGATAGCCGCGCGCGTCCATGCCAGCCTTGAGCTTGTCCTTGAATGGTTGTAAGCCACCTTTGCGCTTCCACGCCGCCATGGCGCGCCGCAGCTCATCGGCTTCGCCCGGTGTAAAGCCGCCGGCCACGATGGCGATCTGCATTACCTGCTCCTGGAAAATCGGAATGCCCAGGGTTCTCTCGAGTACGCCCTTGATCGCTTCACTGTGATAAGACACCGGCTCGATACCCTGCCGCCGTCGCAAATACGGGTGGATCATGTCGCCCTGGATCGGGCCCGGCCGCACGATCGCCACCTCGATCACCAGGTCGTAAAAAGTTTGCGGCCGCAGGCGCGGCAACATCGACATCTGCGCCCGCGATTCGATCTGGAATACGCCGATGGTATCGGCCTGGCAGATCATCTCGTAGGTAGCCGGGTCTTCGGCCGGAATGTCGCCCATCTCGAAGCGCTGGCCGCGCCGCTCGGACACGAGATCGAGCGTGCGGCGGATACAGCTGAGCATGCCCAGCGCCAGCAAGTCCACTTTCATCAGGCCGACCGCATCGAGATCGTCCTTGTCCCACTGCACGATGCTGCGGTCTGCCATGGCGGCGTTCTCGATCGGCACCAGGCGGCACAGCTTGGTGTGCGAGATGACGAAGCCGCCCGGGTGCTGGCTCAGGTGGCGCGGGAAGTGCATTAGCAAGTCGGCCAGGTAGTTCCATTTTTCCACGACCGGCGAGCTGGTGTCGAAGCCGCAATCGAGCAGGCGCTGTTCGAGGTCGGCGCGGCCGCCCCAGCTGTGCGACGCCTTGGCCACCTTGTCCACCACCGTCAGATCGACGCCCAGCGCCTTGCCCACGTCGCGCAGCACGCTCCGGGGGCGGTACGAGATGACCACGGCGGTCAGTGCCGCGCGCATGCGGCCGTACTTGTTGTACACGTATTGCAGCACTTCTTCGCGGCGCTGGTGTTCGAAGTCGATGTCGATGTCGGGCGGCTCGTTGCGCTCTTTTGACAAAAAACGCTCGAACAGCAAGGTGCCGCGCGACGGATCGACCTCGGTCACACCGAGGCAATAACACACGGCCGAGTTGGCGGCCGAGCCGCGCCCCTGGCACAGGATCTGCTGCGCGCGGGCAAAGCGCACGATGTCGTACACGGTCAGAAAATAGGCTTCGTATTGCAGGTCGGCGATGATGTCGAGCTCGCGTTCGAGCGACGCCTGCACATTGGCGGGGATGCCGTGCGGGTAGCGCCAGTGGGCGCCGATATACGCCTCCTTGCGTAGGTAGCTGGTGGGCGTTTCGCCGTCCGGCACCAGCTCGTGCGGGTATTCGTAGCGCAGCTCGTCGAGCGAAAATGTACATTGGCGCGCCAGCCGCACGGTCTCGTCCAGCGCCGCGCGCGGGTACAGGTTGCCGAGACGCACGCGAGAACGTAAATGTTGCTCGGCATTGGGCGCCAGCTTGTAGCCGCACTGCGCCACCGGAATGCCGTGGCGGATCGCCGTCATGGTGTCCTGCAAGGGCTTGTACGAGCGCAGGTGCATGCAGACGTCGCCGGTGGCGACCACAGGGATGGCGAATTCTTCGGAAATGCCATCGATCATGCGCCGGTGCAGCGCGTCGCGCGTGCGGTGGTGCAGCGTGAGCGCGATGCGCACCCGGCCCGGGGCGTTGTGCAACAGCCATTGCGCGTGCCGCTCCACCTCTTCGTACGGCGCGCAGTAGCGGGGAGCCAGGATGAACTGGCAGTCGGGCAAGCCGCGCAAATGCACGAGGTCGCCAACGGGCTGGGCGATGTCGCGCGGGCGCACCAGGTACGTGCCCTTGTCGGCGCGCATGCGGCCCACGGTGATCAGTTCGCTTAAGTTGCCGTAGCCGTTCTTGTTGGTGGCGATGATGATCAGGTTGAATGGCGGACTGCCATCCTCGGGCGTAATCGCCATCTGGCTGCCGATCACCAGGTGCAGGCCGCATTCCTTGGCCGCCACGTGGGCGCGCACCACGCCGGCCAGGCTGCATTCGTCGGTGATGGCGATCGCGCTGTAGCCAAGCTGGTGCGCGCGCTGCACCAGCTGCTCGGGCGGCGAGGCGCCGCGCAGGAAGCTGAAATTGCTGAACACTTGCAGTTCCGCATAACTGGGCAAGCTGCTGGCGGGGACACCACCGGCAGGCAAGTTGCCAGGCAAACCAGCGGGCAAACCAGCGGGCAAACCGCCGGGGAGACTACCCGGTAGTCCGCCGGGGAGACTACCCGATAATCCGCTGGGCAGACTACCGGCAGGTAGACCATTGCCGGGCACCGGCGGAACAGGCGGCACCGGCGGAACAGGCGGCACCGGCGGAATAGGCGGAATAGGCGGCTTGTCCATGGTCAGGCATACAGTCCATGCAAAAACCAGCGTGCATCGGTAGTGCGTTCGAGGTAGATCCAGTAGCAGCTGGCGTCGCTGCCTTGGGCGACGAAGTAGTCGCGGGCGGCGGTTTGGTCGTTCCACCAGCCGGCCTCCAGCCGCTCGGGGCCGGAGAGGATTTTGAGGGCGCTGCCGTAAAACGGCCGGTTGTCGCGCATCAGCAGCGCGATCGGTTTTGGCAGCAACCAGAACGGCCGGCCGTCGAACACTTCCTCCAGTTGCGGCTTGGGGCGCCTGGCCGTGGCCGGTAGCCAGGTGTTGCAGATTTCGGGGCGGTAGTCGTCCACGGTGGCGGGCGTGAGCACGTTGTCGGCGCCGAGGCGCGCGGTGAGCAGTTCGAGCAGCCGGTGATAGTCCTGCGGCGTGCCGCCCGGCTCGGGAAACAGCGACGCATTGGGCGGCAACATGGCTTCGATCTTGACGGCTTCGAGCCGCAGCGCGATCACCGGCGCATGCAGTTCCACCTTGCCGAGGCGTTCCTTGAGCAGGCGGACCAGGTGCGACTCGTGCCATGCCGGTTCGGCCAGCATGATCTCGAGCGCCGTGGGCGCTACTGCTGCCCGGCCGCGCTCGTGTTCGAGGTATAGCGTGAACGCGCGCACCGCCTGCTGCATGGCGGTAAGCCAGCCCACCAGTTGCAGGATCAGGCTCGACGCCCCGTGCAGCAAGGCGTCGGCATGCTCGACGCGTTCGAAGGTTTCGATGCGCGCGCAAAATTGCAACGGCGGCTTGATCCACTCGAACATTTCCGGCGCCTCGCCGTAGGCGCGGTCGAGCGCGGCCAATAAGTCTTTATCGGTGCGCCGCAGCAGCCCGGCGCGCGGCAGCCGGCGCAAGGCGCCCAGGTCGCGCGCGCCGATGTCGGTGAGCCAGCCATGAAACGGTGCGGCGGCCGGGATCAGCTCGCACGGCAGCTGGTTGAGGCGCTGTTGCAGGCGTTCCATCGACGCCACCCGGCGACCCTTGGGCTGGTCCTTGCGCCGTTCGTTGCGCGCCAGCAGCCATGCGCCTTCGGCCGTGGGGGCGGCGCCCAGTTGCAGGGTGAAGCCGAGCGCGGCCACGCTGCGCAGCACGCGCAGGCACAGCGCATGAGGGCCCTTGAACAGCGTAAGGCTGGCGCTCACGTCCAGCAGCAGTGACCAGTCGGGCTGGTACGTGATGTCGGGCGTGTATTGCATCAGCGCGGTGGCAATCGCTTCCAGCGCCTGGTCTTCCTTGTCGGCCGCGCGGTCGAGCAGGATGGTCTGGGGCGCAATGGCCGCCACGCCGCCGCCGCGCATCCCCAGGCGCACGCCGGCCTGCGCGGCCTGGCGCGACATGGCCAGCACCAGGCCGTGCTCGACGACGACCATGGGTGCCGGCTCAGACCAGCACGGTCGTTGCGCTTCGAGCGGCAACAACGGCAGGTGGACGCTTAACATCAGTTTCATGATCGAGGGGGGCAGGTTGCAGGGGGATATGCAGCGGTACCGGCATATCGCCGAGGGGAATGAAAAAAGGTTGCTCGCAATGGGGACCCTTGCGCTTGATGATGTCCACCGAAACGCCGCCAGCGGCCGGGCGCAAGGTCATGCGCAGCGGCGACGGCGAAGCGTCGGCTGCCGCCGCGATCGGTCGCAGCAGCCACAGCCAGGTATCGGTGCTTTGCGCGGCCAGGTTGAGCCGGCGCAGCGCTTCGGGCCGCACATTGGCCTGCCACAGCAGCACCGCGCCGCACGAGCCGTTCTTGAGAATTTGTTCGGCCGCCCACAGCGCATCGGCACTGCTGGCCGGCTTGAGCCACAGCAGGTTGCGGTCGTTGACCTGCCAGGCCCGGCACGCCATGGCGTGCGGCAAATAAGGCGGCTGCACCAGCGCCACGCGCTGGCGCGCGGCCAGGCTGGCCAGCACGGGTTTTAATAACTGCATTTCGCCGATGCCGTGTTGCTGCACCAGTACCTCGATCAGCGCCGAGCGTGGCCAGCCCTGGTTGGGCAGTTCGCGATCGAGCCGGTCGTGCCCGGTGCTGCAAGTGGTGGAGCGCGAAATGGCCAACTCGCTGGCACGCCACACATCGCGCATGGCCAGGCGGCCAGCCTGCGCGGCTGCGGTGGTGATGGGGAGCGGTGGCGTAAGCATGGCTGCACGGGTGGTCGAGAACGAACGTAAAAGGTAAAAATAAACTTGTGCACATGGGCGCACAAAACGAGTTGGTAAATTGATACTGTATGCATGTACAGTATAATCTGCGTTGGCGTTGAGGTGCAAGGTCGATTTACTTATGGTGTGGAAAGATACTCGAAGGTTGGTGGCAGCAACGCTCCAGGCTTTTATGCCAATGCGCCGCACTGGCACAGTTACGCATAAGCGCCGCTCTGTGTCATGGCAAGCAAATTTGCCACCAGTTTCTGGCCTTCGAAAGTATCCAGATAACTGGCCGGGGTTTCGCCCCCTAGCGCAGGCAATGGTCCGGTAAGCCAGTCCGACAACCAGCGTGCTGCATCGAAGCCAGTTGGGTCGCCAGACTCCTCGACCATGGTTTGCACCATGCCGATCAGGTTTTCCACGCCCAGCACTCTTTCCGATTCGTCACGAGACAGGGCGATGGCGTCTTTCTCCTTGCGACTGATGGAAGCGTGCGACAAGCCCAGGCTGGTGATCAAGGTATCCCTGCCCATATCCATACGTGAGCAGAGACTGGTAATCGTCGACGCTGGTATGCCTTGCCGTATCAGGTCAATGCGTTTCTGCGGATCGAGTTTGCAGATGGTTGCGGTCGCTTGTTTCACTGGATCGGACATAATGACCTCCTATTGAGCCGTTAGACCAGCTCAATTGATAAGCGTTCAAGGCCTGGCTCATTGCGTACCCGCGCGATGGACTTGTCCCGCCGCCACTTATGCGTCAGAGTACGCCTTCATCGAAGTTGCAGGAGTTTGCATGCGTTCTCAAAGACAGGAATTTATCTCCAACGGCCTCAAGCTGGCCGCCAAGCTCGATGCGCCCGATGGCGATATTCGCGCGTACGCGCTGTTTGCCCATTGCTTTACCTGCGGCAAGGATGCGATTGGCGCGCACCGGCTGGCGCAAGCGTTGGCTGCGCATGGCATCGCCGTGCTGCGGTTCGATTTTACGGGCCTCGGTGGCAGCGAGGGCGATTTTGCCGATACCAACTTTTCTTCGAATGTGTCCGACCTGGTGGCAGCTGCCGATTTTTTGCGCATGCACCATGCGGCGCCGCAGTTGTTGATCGGCCATAGCCTGGGCGGCACGGCCATGCTGGCGGCGGCCGAGCAGATCGCGGAGGCCACGGCGGTGGTGACGATCGGTTCGCCCAGCGATCCGACCCATATGCCCAGCCTGTTCGGCAGCAAGTACCTGGAACTGATCAGGGAGGAAGGGGAGGCCATGGTGCCGCTGGCCGGACGGCCATTCCGCATCAAGCGCCAGTTTTTCGAGGATGCCGAAGGGTATGCATTGAAACCGAAGATTGCGGGCTTGAAGCGCGCTTTGCTGGTGATGCACGCACCGGGCGACGATACCGTGCCGGTGGCCAATGCCATGGAAATTGTTACCGCCGCCAGGCACCCGAAAAGTTTCGTGTCGCTCGATACCGCCGACCATTTGCTGACCCGGCGCGAGGATGCGGTGTATGTGGCGGACTTGATAGCGGCGTGGAGCCGCCGCTACCTGGCATAGGCTGAAAAACCGGATTCCGGCCTGCGCCGGAATGATGGTTTTCAGCCAGCGATTGAGAACTACTCGTCGCCAAATTCCTCGGCCAAATCCTTCCAGCCCTTGCCTGCGGCAAAGGTGTTGAACTCGTCCGGGGCTTCCAGCACCAGCAGTTTGCCTTCCTGCAGCACCGGGTCGCCGGCGGTGAGGGCCGGGCCCTTGTAGCCGACCGTGCGCAGTTGCGCCACCACAGCGTCGATCAGGGACTTGTCCTTGTGCAGGCCGCTGACCGAACCGGCAAAGTCCACGTAGACGTCGATTGCGCCATAACCTTCATCGAAGATACGGATCGCCTTGGCGTCGTGGGCACGGCCGGCGCCGTCGGTAGCCTTGAAAGGGCCGCTCAATTGGATATCAGTGTTATTGCTCATAGTGTCCTCAGGTTTGGGCGTTGAGCCATCTTACTTCAATGGCTGCAGAATTGCTTCCAGGCGGTCAGGCGTACCCTTGATCCGTTCCAGGCGCGGGTACTTCAAACCGTCGTGGTAGTCGATCGCATAGGTGGTGTACAGGTTGCCTTTTTTTACCAGCAGCTGGATCGGCTCCTTGCTGTCCTTGGCGGCCGTGACTGCCGCGCGCAGCACCTCGGGCTTGTAGGCGCGGCCGTTCACTGCCAGCAAGGTCGAGTTGCCCGACAGGCCAGCCTTGAAGCCGATGCCTTCCCAGATGAACGATTCGAGCTTGCCTTCGGCGCCCACCGAGAAACCCAGCGAGTACTGGAAGTTGGCCGACTTGCTCAGGTCTTCCTGGGCTTTCAGGAATGGCGTCTGCTTGTCGGTATAGACCAGTTTCCAGCCGGCGCGCGTGAGGCCGTCGAGCGGCGCGCCCGGACCGTGGCTTTCCACGCGGCTGCGCAGGAATGTGGCCCAGTCGTGCGGCTGCACGGCGTTCAGGGCGGCCACCACGTCGTCGAACGTGTAGTGCTTGGCGACGTTGACGCCGTCATCGACGCCGAAGAAGCCGCGCGCGAAATCGTTGAGCGAACGCTTGCCGCCCGACAGTTCGCGGATCAGGGTGTCGGCATCTAACCAGATCAGCTGACCTTCCTGGTAGTAGTCCTCGCCGCGCTGCCAGTTGTTCCATACTTGTGGACGGCGGGCATTGATGATCGGATCGTACGTGGTGTCCTGCACCGCGCGCCAGGTGCGGCCACGCACGTTGTCGAGGCGGGCGGCCGATGCGGCCAGCAGGTCGCGCGTGTTTTCCGGCTTGATCAGGCCCGAGCGGGCCGCAAGGACGGCGCCCCAGTACTGGGTTTGACCCTCGTACACCCACAGCAGCGAGTTGTCGAGCGGAGTGTTGAAGTTGGGCACATCCTGGCCTGCAGGGCGGCGGAACTTGCCGTTCCACGAGTGGGCAAATTCATGCGGCAGCAGTTCACGGCGCGCTTCCCACTTGTTCCAGTCGGTAAAGTAGCCGGCCTTGACGCCATTTTCGCTCGACTGGTGGTGCTCGCGGCCGATGCCGCCGAATTCGTCGCTGATGGCGAACAGGAAATCGTAGTGTTTATAGTGTTTCGAGTTAAACAGTTTATACGATTGCTGGATCAGCGCGCGGTGCGGGGCGATCTGTTCCGGCGTCGCTTCGAGCTGTTCCGGGCTGTCGGCCACCACGTTCAGGTGGACCGGGATTTTTGCGCCCGGGTCGAGGTCGATGCGGCGGAAATAGCGGCCCGCAAACAGCGGCGAATCGAGGAAGGTTTCGAAGTCGAGCGGCTTGAAGGCGATCTCGTCGCCGTTGCGCGCGGCCGTTTCCAGCGCGGTGCCGAACTGCCAGCCCGGTGGCACGGTCAGGTTGGGCTGGATCGTGATGTTGCGGCTGCGGTAGCCGGCCGGGTAAATCGCCAGCGACTGCCACTGCACGCCGAGGATGTCGTTGGTAAACGTGGTGCGGCCCTGGCTCGCTTCCACCGGCGACAGGTACTGGAATTCGATGTCGATCGCATTGGCGTCGGCCGGCACGTCAACCGTGAAGGCCCAGACGTTGAGCGGGTCGCGGCGCCAGTCGAGCGGCTTGCCGTTCGCGCTCGCTTTGAGACCGGCAAACTGGTTCAGCGCGCCGCTGGGGCCGTGATTGGCCACCACCCATTGCGGGTACAGCAAGGTCAGCTTGCCGGGCTTGGCCGGAATGGTCTGGCGGACGCGGAAGATTTGTTGTGCCGTATTGGAGGCGTCCACTTTGAGGACGATGGTGCCCGGGTAAGGCTGTTCGGAAATCGTGTCGGCCTGGACGCTGAAGGTAGTAGCGAGCAGGACGGCAAGTACGGCACGGGTGAAAGGCATGAAGGACTCGGATCGTGATTGAACAAGAGAAAGAGTTTAGCACGCAGGGGCGGTTGGAAAAAACCGCAAAAAAAATCGCAAAAAAAGCTCTTGAAAGCCAGCGATCACCACCCTATATCGTACTCAGTGGTTGCCCAGCAGGGGACCACCGGCCCCGAGGAACGCTTCCGACGGGACTTCATTTATCGCTTAACTTGAAAAGGATATTTACCATGCGTACTTTCGACCTGACCCCGCTGTACCGTTCCGCCATCGGCTTCGACCGCCTGGCCCAAATGCTCAACGACGCCCAGCGCGCCGATTCGTCGCCCAGCTATCCTCCTTACAACATCGAACTCGTGTCCGATGACCAGTACCGCATCGTGATGGCGCTGGCCGGCTTCAGCCGCGACGAGATCGACATCACCTTCGAGCGCGATTCGCTGCACGTCGTTGGCCGCAAGCAGAAGGACGCCACCGAGCGCACCTACCTGCACCGTGGCATCGCCGCACGCGACTTCGAACAGCGCTTCCAGCTGGCCACCCACGTCAAGGTGACCGGCGCCAGCTTCGACAACGGCATGCTCACCATCGAACTGGTGCGCGAGGTGCCCGAAGCGCTCAAGCCACGTAAAATCGTCATCGATGGTCAAAGCGGCAGCGAGAACGTGACCGCCCTGGAGCAACGCCAGGCCGCGTAAGCGCTTGATTTCGAGGTAAGACCCCACTGGCCGGTTGATCCGGCCAGTGGTGCGTTTACGGATCCTCCCTGACCCGCATCCGCCGTCAGCACTGTTGTAAGCATATGTTTCGGTGGAAATTTGATTAAGTAGGGTCTAAGTTTTTTGCCTCATATTGAATACATCTAAAATCCTAGTTCAATTCAGGAGTGCAACATGTCCCAGACTACCCCAACCGGATCGAAAACCTTCAAACGCACTGTTGCCGCGCTGGCCATCGTGGCGGCCATTGGCGCCGGCGGTGCGGTCGCGGTCAAGCAGAGCAACGCGGTGGCGGCGGGTACGCCGGTAGCCACGGTCACCGCGCCTCCCTCGGCCAACGCCGGCGCCCCGGCTGCCGTTGCGGCCCCGTCCATTTCGCTGCCCGACTTTTCCGTCGTGGCTGCCCAAAACGGCCCGGCCGTGGTCAATATCGACGTGCGCGGCACCACCAAGGCCTCCTATGACGGCCAGGGGCAGGGCCGCGCCGAAGCGTTCGGCGACGACCCGTTCATGGAATTCTTCCGCCGCTTCCAGGGCCAGAACCCGCGCGGCGGTCAGCGCGATGTGCCCACCCACGGCATGGGCTCGGGCTTCATCATCAGCGCCGACGGCATCATCCTGACCAATGCCCACGTGGTGCGCGATGCGCGCGAAGTCACGGTGAAACTGACCGACCGCCGCGAATTCCGCGCCAAGGTGCTCGGCTCCGATCCGAAAACCGATGTGGCCGTGCTGAAAATCGACGCCAAGAACCTGCCGGTGGTGCCACTGGCCAAGACCGACAACCTCAAAGTGGGGGAGTGGGTACTGGCGATCGGCTCGCCTTACGGTCTCGATAACACGGTCACGGCCGGCGTGGTCAGCGCCAAGGGCCGCTCACTGCCCGACGACGCCTACGTGCCGTTCATCCAGACGGACGTGGCCGTCAATCCCGGCAACTCCGGTGGTCCGCTGTTCAACACCCGGGGCGAAGTGGTGGGCATCAACTCGCAGATCTACAGCCAGACCGGCGGCTACCAGGGCCTGTCGTTTGCCATTCCGATCGAAGTGGCCACCACGATTGCCAACCAGATCGTTTCCACCGGCAAGGTCGAACACGCCAAGCTTGGTGTGACGGTGCAGGAAGTGGGCCAGGACATCGCCGATTCGTTCAAGCTGGCCACGCCCGAAGGCGCGCTGATCGCCAACGTCGAGCGTGGCGGTCCCGCCGACAAGGCCGGTCTCAAAGCTGGCGACGTCGTGCGCAGCATGAATGGCAAGAAAGTCGTCAGCTCGATCGACTTGCCGGCCATGGTCGGACTGATCAAGCCGGGCAGCACGGTCAAGCTTGAAGTGTGGCGCCAGGGCAAGCTGATCGCGCTCGATGCCAAGCTCGGCAACCTGAGCGACAAGGTCGCTGCCGTCGCCGCCACCAGCGACCGTGCCGAGCAGGCCAGCTCCAAGCTGGGACTGTCGCTGCGTCCGCTCGATCCGAATGAGCGCCGCGAGAGCGGCATCGCCAATGGCCTCTTGATCGAAGACGCCGGCGGCGCCGCGCAAAGCGCCGGTGTGCAACCGGGCGACGTGCTGCTGTCGGTCAACGGCTACGCGGTCAGCAATATCGACCAGGTGCGCCAGGTGGTGGGCCAGTCCGGCAAATCTGTGGCGTTGCTGATCCAGCGTGGCGGCGATACAATCTTCATTCCCGTCCGTCTCGGTTAATCGTTACGGCAGAACGCACCAACAACAAGAAAAGGAATACACCATGCGACTTCTGCTGGTAGAAGACGACACCATGATCGGCGAAGTCGTGCTCGACCTCCTGCGGGCCGAGCACTACGCGGTGGACTGGGTCAAGGACGGCGACATGGCCGACACCGCGCTGCAAACCCAGACCTACGACCTGGTGCTGCTCGACCTCGGCCTGCCGCGCAAGGATGGCCTTGAAGTGCTGCGCTCGATGCGCGCGCGCAAGGAACTCACGCCCGTGCTGGTGGCCACCGCGCGCGACGCCAAGGAGCAACGGATTGCCGGCCTGGATGCCGGCGCCGACGACTACGTGCTCAAACCGTACGACCTCGACGAACTGCTGGCGCGCATCCGCGCCTTGCTGCGCCGGTCGGCCGGGCGCGCCGAGCCGGTGTTCGAACACGGCGGTGTCAGCGTCAACCCGCAGACCCGCGAAGTGCTGGCCGATGGCAAGCAGGTGAGCTTGTCGGCGCGCGAATGGGCCGTGCTCGAGGCCTTGATCGCCCGGCCCGGCATCGTGCTGTCGCGCCACCAGCTCGAAGAAAAACTGTACAGCTGGAAGGATGAAGTCAACAGCAACGCGGTGGAAGTCTATATCCACGGCCTGCGCAAGAAGCTTGGCGCCGAACTGATCCAGAACGTGCGCGGCCTTGGCTACATGGTGCCCAAGCTATGAGAATGAAGGTGAAGCTGCCGCCGATGCCACGCGTGCCGGTGGTCACGCACTCGCTGCGCGGCCGCCTGCTATGGTTCCTGCTGGCAGCCATCACCATGGCGGCGATTGCCCAGGCGGCGATTGCCTATCGCAGCGCGCTCAGCGACGCCGACCAGATTTTCGACTACCACATGCAGCAGATGGCCATGTCGCTGCGCTCGAGCGCCACGCTCACCAACAAGGCCGCCGACGCCTCGCCCGATCCCGGCAACGACGATCTCGTGGTGCAGGTGTGGACGCCCGATGGCGCGCAAGTGTTCCGCTCGCTCTCACGGGCGGCGCTGCCGCAGCGCGCCGTGCTCGGTTTTTCCAACGTCAAGGCCAACAACACCACGTACCGGATTTTCTCGGTGCAAACCAGCAACCAGACCGTGCAGGTCGCCATGGACATGGCGGTGCGCCAGCGCATGGCCGGCACCCTGGCCCTGCGCACGGTGGGGCCGATTGCCGTGATGGCGCCGATCCTGATGCTGGTAGTCTGGTGGGTGGTCAGCGGCTCGCTCGCCCCGGTGTCGCGCGTCAAACGCCAGGTGGCGGCGCGCCAGGCCGATGATTTGTCGCCGGTGTCAGAAAACGATTTGCCCGACGAAGTGCTGCCGCTGGTGCACGAGCTCAATTTACTGTTCGGGCGCGTGCGCACGGCCTTCGAGGCACAGCAGCATTTCGTAGCCGACGCCGCACACGAGCTGCGCTCGCCGCTGGCCGCGTTAAAATTGCAGGTGCTGAGCCTGGAACGGGCGCAGGACGACGCGGCGCGCAGCGTGGCGATCGGCCGCGTCACGGCCGGCATCGAACGCGCCACGCGGCTGGTCGAACAATTGCTGGTGCTGGCGCGCCAGGAAGGCTCGGTCGATGATGTACGGCTCGATCGCGTCAACCTGTCCGACCTGGTCAAGCGCACCCTGGGCGACATGGCGGGCCTGGCGCAGGCGCGCCAGATCGACCTGGGCCTCGAGCACGCCGACGATGTAGCCGTCGATGGCCAGCCCGATGCGCTGATCATCCTGATGCGCAACCTGGTCGACAACGCCATCAAGTACACGCCGGCCGGCGGCACCGTCGATATCGAGCTGCGCCGCGTTCCGGCCGAAACCAAGGTCAAGGGCGTGGCCGGGCCGGGCCGGGTGCTGCTCAGCGTGGAAGATTCCGGTCCCGGCATTCCGCCGGACGAGCGCGAGCGCGTGTTCAGCCGCTTCTACCGCGTGCCCGGCAGCCAGGCCGGCGGCAGCGGCCTCGGACTGGCGATCATCAAGTCGATTGCCGAGCGCCATGGCGCCGTGCTGACGCTCGACAGCTCCGAGCGGCTGGGCGGGCTCAAGATCAAAATCGATTTTCCCGAGACGGCGAGGCCCACGCCGGTCTAAAATGCCGTTTTGATATGCGGACGGCACCATGAAAAAAATCGGATTCTCGGGAACGCTGGACCCGATCACCAACGGCCACATGTGGGTGATCAACGAAGCCCGGTCGATGGCGGACGAGGTGGTGGTGTTCCTGTCCGAGAACACCGCCAAGAAACCCAAGTTTACGGCAGAGGAGCGCAAGAGCATCATCGCGCTCAGTTGCGCCGAGCAGGGCTGGAACAATGTGCAAGTGGTGATCGTGCGCGGTGATTACACGGCCCGCGCGGCCCGCAAGCACGGCGCCGAATACCTGATCCGCGGCATCCGCACCACCGCCGATTTCGACTACGAAAACCTGATCCAGCAAACCAATGTCGATGTGCTGCAAGGCGCCAAGACGATTTTCGTCATGCCCCCGCGCGACCTGGGTTCGGTCAGTTCGAGTTTTGTGAAGGCGCTGGAAGGCCCGATCGGCTGGAACTGGATCATGAAGAAATTCGTGCCGGGTCCGGCTTACCACGCCTGGGTGCTGGGCTGGCTGCGCAACGAGTGGGAACTGCTGTGGGACTACGCCCAGGCCGATGAATCGGCCATCAACCACGCCGACGCCTGGTTCGCGCGGCTGACCGGCGCCACCGCGTATGGCGGCACGGCGCGCCACTATCACAACCTCGACCACCTGGTACACGGCCTGTCGGAGATTCGTGCCTGGGCCGCCAACACCAAGCCGTCCGCGCTCGATATCGAGATCGTCAAGCAGGCGTTCTGGTTCCACGACGCCGAGTACGAACACGGCCGCCAAGCCGGCGCGCCCAGCAACGAAGAAGCCAGTGCCCAGCTCTGGTTGGGCAGCCACCTGGGCCAGGAAATGGACCCGGCCGCCGCGCTGATCCGCGCCACCGACCACTTCCAGGAAGCGTCGATCGAGCATCCGCTCAAGGCGGTGCTGCTGAGCGTGGACCTGGCCATCCTGGGCCAGGACGACGAGGTGTATCAGAACTACGCGCAAGCCATCCGGCAGGAATACGCGCACCTGGCCGACGACGAATATCGCCGCCAGCGCGCTGGCGCGCTGGCGCACCTGTGCCGCAAGGCCGAAGCGAACAAGCTGTTCTGCGACCCGTATTTCGCCGACCAGTACAACGACCGCGCCATCGACAACATGGAACGCGAAATGGCGCGCCTGGCCGGCGAATAAGAACTAGAAACGGTTCCAGTTGTTGTGGCGGTGCTCGGTGGCTTCCTTGAGCAGGTGGCTGGCGCGGTGCAGGTCCCTGGGACTGTGTTCGTCGCCGAGTTCCACCGTCATTGCCAGTTCCTGGATCGCGGGCGGATATTCGTGTTCGGCCGATTCTTCCAGCAGCGCGCGTGCCTTGGCGGCATCTTGCGGCACGCCCTGGCCGTCGCGGTAAAAGTACGACAGCAGGAACATCGCGTGCGGATTGCCGCCATCGCTGGCTGTTTGCAGCCAGTGCGCCGCCTGCAAATCGTTGCGGGCGACACCGGTGCCGTTCTTGTACAGCAGCGCCAGCGCCAGCGCGGCGCGCGCGTGGCCCTGTTGCGCGGCCTGCGTGTACCAGCTTGACGCGGCCAGCGGTTGCGGCGGCACGTTGATCACGCCGGTGCGCAGCATCTCGCCCAGTTCGTACGCGGCTTCGATGTCGCCGCCGCGCGCGGCCTGTTCGAACAGGCGCAGCGCGTCCTTGCGCTGTTGCGGACGCTGCTGATACACCAGCGCCAGTTCGCGCTGCGCCACCGGCAGGTTTTGCTGCGACCACGACATCAGCTTGCGCTCGGCGCTGGCGTCCGCTTCCTGGATCGCCTTCATGCCCACCACCTCGATCTGGGCATCGGTGGGCTTCTCGCGCTGCATCTGGCAGCCCGACAGCCATACCGAACCCGCGATCGCCAGCAGCATCGCACCCGGATAATTTTTCATCGTTGCACCTCGCATGGTTAGCACGGTTGACGGGCCGGCACCGGCCGGCCCGGGGACAACATCACTTGCTCAGATCGATCGCATACTTGGCAAAGCCGCTGCCGTCGAGGCCGCCCTCGGCCGTCACCGCCGTGATGCCGGCGCTTTTCGCCAGGCCCAGGTGACCCGGCGCCGAGCGCAGGATGACCGGGCCGGCGGTGGCCACCTTGACGAAGCTCCAGCTGCGCGCGCTGCCGTTATCGACCAGGCTGACCTTGCCGGTAGCCTTGCCACGCGCCGCCAGGTAATTGCTGACCACGGTCTGGTTGGCATCCGGCGACTTGATGATGGTCTTGCTGCCGTCGATGCCGGGCACGGCGCCGCCGCCACCGGCGCGGTAGTCGTTGGTGGCGACGATGAAGTCGTCGGTGTCGGCGACCGGCTTGCCCAGGTACACCAGGTTGACGATGCGGCTGCCCGCCGGCTTGGTGACGTCGATCTGGTACGTCAGCGCATTGTTCTCGGCGTAGAACACGTCGTAGTTGTAGATGGTGGCGTAGCTCGGCACCAGGTCCTGCTCGGTGGTGAGGGCAGGGTTGATGGGGCCGAATTGCTTGGCCGACGTTTCCAGCCACGCCTTCAGGTCCGCGCCCTTGATCTTGACCGCCTGCAGGTTGTTGTTGCTGTACAGGTAGAGGTCACCGGGGTTGCGCACTTGCAGGCCCACCGGCGCGGCTGGCGTGGCGCCCGGCGCCACATCGGTGAAGTCCGACGGCCCGTTGCGGCCGGCCTTGAACGGCGCGCTGCACGACAGCACCGGGATGTTCTTGTAGCTGGCAATCGTGGCGTCGGTGCTGGTGGCGATGAAATTCTTCACGTAGTCCAGCTGCGCCTGGTTGACGAGCTGGATCGCGGTCACGTCGCCCGCCAGCGAGAAGTACGACGACATTTCGAAGTCGGTGGCCACGCCCAGCGGCTGCCTGGCGTAGGCGATGGTGGCGGCGTGTTCGGTTGCCACCAGCGGTGCGATAGCCGGATCGGCAGCGACGTTGGTCGTGCCATCAAGGTACTTGAAACCGCGCGACTCCACGCTGGTTTTGGCCGGTTGCACCACCCACTTGCCACCCTGGTACACCAGGGTCAGCTTGATGATGCCCAGGCGGCGGCCCCAGCTTTGTGCCATCACGGTCGGCACGCCATTGACAAAACCGTTGACGGCGTCGATCTTGGCGCTGGCGGGGAAGGCGGCAAACGAGGCGTCCAGCGCGGCCGCTCCGGTCTCTTTACCCTTGGGGAAGATCAGGTGCGAGTGACCGATCAAGAGGGCGTCGATGCCGGTGCCGGCCAGGTGGTAGCTGGGGTTTTCCATCTTCGGGCTGTACGCGCTGGGGTCGAGACCGCCGTGCGACAGCGCCACCACCAGGTCGGCGCCCTTGCTGCGCAGTTCCGGAATGTACTGTTTGGCGGCCTCCACGGCGCCGGTGACCGCCACCTTGCCGGCCAGGTTTTTCTGGTCCCATTCGAGGATTTGCGGCGGCACGAAACTCATGATGCCGATATTGATCTTGACGTCGAGTTGGCTGCCATCGGGCGCCGTGGCGCGGAAGGTGCGCGGCAGCAGGGCGGTCGGTTGCACGATCGGCTTGCCGCTGGCCACGCCGGTGACGTTGGTCAGCGCCAGCGGGAAGGTTGGCGCGCCGCAGTTGCCGGTTGGCTTGGTCACGCCGGGAATGCCGAAGTCGGTATTGGTGATCTGGCTCAGCAGCGGCAGACCATAGTTGAACTCGTGGTTGCCGAAGCCGCCACCGTCGAACTTCATGGCGTTCATCGCCTTGTGGATGGCCATGGTCTCGCTGCAGGCGACCGGCTTGGTCACTGCCTGCAGGTCGCCCAGCAGCGTGCCCTGGATGGTGTCGCCGTTGTCGAGCAGGATGTTGTTGGGGTTTTCGGCGCGGGCGGCAGCCACCAGGGTGGCGGTGCGCTCCAGGCCCAGGCTGGTGTCCTCGGACAGCGAGTAGTAGTTGTAGCTCATCACGTTGGCGTGGAGATCGGTGGTCTCCATCAACGCCAGCGCAACGGTCGTGCCTTCCTGCACTGGCGGCACCAGGTTCGCTTCACCGCTGCAACCGGCTAAGCCAGCCAGGCCGGCTGCCGTCATTGCCGAAAGCAGCACCAGATTCGTTTTCATCGCATACCTCGAAGTGATTAAATTTCAAGGTAGCGAGTTTAGCCAGATTACATGACGGCTCCGTGACAAATACTCAATATGCCCACAACGGTCCGGCCTTGCCGCCCACCGACGCGCCCTCCATCACCACGAACACCCGGCGACCGTAAAAGAACGGCAAACCCCAGTCGAAATACGTGCTTGACGACGCCGAGCTGCTCAGCGTGCCGCCCACTTGCGCCGCGCGCACGGTCGAGGACAGTTGCACCAGGTTGACGATGTTGAAGTTGACCACGCCGGTGGCGCTGCCGTCCGACGCCGTGTTGGTGGCCGACAGCGCCAGCGTGGCGGCAGGGCAGAAGAAGTCGCCGCCCGAGCAGGTGCGGATATCGGGATCGGTGAAGAAATAGCCGTTCGAGCCGCTGTCGATAAAGCTGGCGTTATAGGTCTTGCCGTTGTAGGTGGTGCTGAAGTTGCCGCTGCTGTTGGCCTTGTAAATCGTCTCGCTGGCAATCGTGTTATTGCTTTGCGTGTTGACGCCAAACACCAGTGTGCCGCTGACCGATGTCAGTCCGCTCGGGCCCACCGCCGGCAAGCTCACCAGTACGCCATTGTTGTTGACGGCAAACGACGACACCGGGTTGGTGATCTGCGAGGCCAGCGGCATGGCGCTGGACGTGCAGGTGCCGGCCGTGCAGGCGTAATACACGCCGCTGATGGCCGACTGGGCGCAGGCATTGCCGCAGTCGTGCTTGAACAGGCCCACGCCGAGGATGCCCTTGGCGCCAATGGCGCTCATCGAGCCCAAATTGTTGCCGGCGCTGCTGCAGCTGGAAGGCGTGGCGGCGAAGTTGGCATTGGTATCGCCGATCACCTGTACCGAGATGCCGGCGGCCGTTTCGTCGGCCATCTTGACGTCGGCCCGGCGCACCGAACCCCAGGTGTAGCCACTGATGAACTTGCCGCATTCGCCGGCATCGGCGCCACTGGCGGTCTGCACCGACGGCAGGGAGAGGCCGCTGTCGAGCGCGGAAGCGAGCACGCGCAGGCCGTAGGAGCCGGTGTCGAGCAGCACGTGATCGATGGTCTGGCAAGTGGTGGTGCCGGGACGGCAGATGGTCACGTTGACGTAAGGCACGTTGATCACGCCGCTGGCGCCAGCCGGGCCGTTGTCCACAGTGATCGGCACGCTGTTGCTGAGAACGGCGGTCACTCCCAGTTGCGCGCTGGCACTTGCCTCGCCGCCGCTGCCGGTGCAGGTGAGGCTGTAGGTGATATTGCCGGCAGTTGCCGACGATACGGTGACCGAGCCGGACGTGGCGCGGTTGCCGATCCAGGCGCCGCTGGCGGTGCAACTGCTGGCATTGGCCGACGACCAGCTCAGCACCGACGTCTGGGTGGTGTTGATGGCGGCCGGCGCCAATGTCAGGCTGACCGTGGGCGCCGGTGGCGGCGAGCTGATGGTGACGGAAGTGCTGTTGGTCACGCCGCTGCACGTGAGCGCGTAACGCGCGGTGCCGGCCGCGCCGGCAGTCACGGTTTGCGAACCGCTGGTGGCCACGGTGCCGCTCCACGCATCGGACGCTGTGCAATTGGCGGCGGTGGCATTGCTCACGCTCCAGGTCAGGGTGACTACCTGGCCCACCGTGGTGGCGGTAGGCGTGGCGCTGATGCTGACCACGGGGGCAGCCGCCGTGACAGTCGGCGTGGCCGGCGTGGTGGTAGTGGTGGCGGCACTGCTGCCACCACTACCACCACCACCGCAGGCGGTCAGCGCGGTGCACAGCAGCGCGCCGACGGTGGTGGCAGCCACGCTGGCGGTCCAGCGGCTGGCGACCCAGCGGCTGGCGCGGGCAACAGCGGATGCCTCGGCTGCCGGCTTCGCGCCAGCAGCAATCAGTGCCGGGCGGGCAGGGGTCAATACCGCGCGAGCGCGTTGCAACATGCTGGTCATGCGGAACTTCCTTACTCTATCGTGGTGGTGTCGAAGCCGGCCGGCACTGCCGACGGGATGAAGGCGTGGCCGGCAAACGAGCGCATGTGGCCGTTCGAGACGATCACCACGTCGGACTGGTTGAGCGCCAGCTGCGAGTGGCCGGCCTGGGTGCGCCTGCCGGTGGCGTCGGTCAGCGCGGTGAATTTGCTGCCGAGCAGGGTACGCAAGTCGGGCAGGGTGGGGCCGGTCCAGCTGACGGCAAACACCTTGCCGGCCGCGTCCGTGTATTCACGCACGATGGTGCCGCTGTCGAGCGTGGTCTGGCTGACCGTGTAGACGGCGTTGGCGGTACTGTTGCCGGCCGCAGCCAGACTGCGCGCGGCGCGTACCGGCGTGCCGCCGAAATCGGACGGCGCACTACCGAGCGCTGCGTAGGCGAGCGCGCCTTGCAGTAGGGTGACGAAAAACATGAGGACGATGGCGGGACGCATGGGATGTTCCGTTGCTTGGAGTAAATATGAGTATAGTGTATTGCGGCAGGAAGTTGGATGGCGTTAACGCCATGTAAGCAAACGTTACCTTGGCCGAGAAACTGAAAAGCCGCCATTCCCTGGCAGGGATGGCGGCTTTCTGATGGTGAAACTGCAACGGGTTTAGAACTTGACCCTTAGAACTTGACCCACAGGCGGCTGAAGTATGACGTACCGTTCAAACCGAACTGCACACTCTCATACTTGAAACCATTGTCGGTCTGGTCCGCGTCCTGCGCGGTAGGACGCGCGCCGAACAGGTTGTTGCCGCCAAACGTCAGCTTCATGTTCTTGTTGATGTTGTAGGTAAACGCCAGGTCGGCCGAGGTTTTCGACTTGTAGCGCTGGTTCGGCACGCCCTCGGCGGTGCCGCTGAAGGTGCCCAGGGTTTGCGGGCCGAAGTGGATGATCTTCAGGTCGGTGTCCCACGCACCCAGGCCATAGTTGAAGCCCAGCGTGAATTTCGAGCGCGGCGCGCCTTGCTCGATATACAGGCGTTCTTTTTCCGACAGCAGCACGTCTTCGAAGCCGCGCAGCGAAGCCGGTGCGTGGACGTCGGTCACTTCGGTCTTGCTGACGTTCATCGCCAGGAAGGTGTTCAGGCGGCCGCCCAGCACGGTCGCCTTGTGCGAGGCGGTCAGGTCGATCCCTTGGGTCTTGGTGTCCGCCGAGTTGACGAAGAACTGCGCTTCGCCCACGCCCAGCGCGGCCAGGCGCGCGGACAGGTCGGGGTAGTTGTCGGCGGTAAAGCGGCCCGACAGCACGATGCGGTCCTTGATCTTGATGTGGTACAGGTCGGCCGTGAGCGAAATGGCCTGGGTAGGAGTCCAGGTGGTGCCCAGGGTGAAGCTGGTCGACTTTTCTTCCTTCAGTTTCGGAATGCCGGCCGCGTTGGCCACCACGCCGCCATTGGGCGCCAGCACCACTTCTTTCGGCACGCCGCCGATGAAGTCGGTAAAGGTGGTGGACAAATGGCTTTGCTGCAGCGACGGCGCGCGGAAACCGGTGCTGGCCGAACCGCGCAGCAGCACGGTGTCGGCGGTGCGGATGCTACCGGCCAGCTTGCCGGTCACGGTGGAACCGAAGTCGCTGAATTTCTCGTAACGCACGGCGGCCTGACCTTTGACGCGGTCGGTGAAGTCCGCTTCCAGGTCGAGGTAGGCGGCGTTGCTGTGGCGTTTGGCGTTGGTCATATCGCCGGGCTGGAAGCCGGGGAAGCCCTGGCTGCCGGCGTTACCGCCGTTACCCACGCCGTCGGCATCGATGTACGAACCGGCTTCGCCGGCAAAGATCTTGAATTCCTCGCGACGATATTCAGCGCCGAACGCCACGTTCATGCCCTTGCCCATGATGCCGTCGTAGTAGCGGCTCAGGTCGAGGTTGGTGGTCAGTTGCTGGAACGAGAAGCCGCCAGCGTCAAAACTGCTGGCGCTGATGCCACGGCCGCCGTTCTGCAGGTCGAGGTTGGCGATCGAGGCGTTGATGGTGTTGCTGATGTCGTACTTCATCTTGTTGTAGCCGTACGTCTGCGAGATGTCGGTATTCCATTCGCCCAGCTGGATGCGGTGGCCGAGGATGGCGGTACGGTCCTCGATCTTGGCGTTGATGAACGGCACGAAACCGTTCGGGTACATGGCAGCCGAGTTACGGCTTGGAATGTCTATTGAGCCGACGCCGCCGCGCGCGAATGCCGCACTCGAGCCGTCGCGTTTTTGCGCGCCGGCCGTGAAGTACAGGCGGCCGTTGCCGGTGGTCGGCAGTTCGCCGTTGGCGTAGATGGTCTGGCTCTCGGTCTTGGTGTCGCCGATGATGCGCGGATTGTCCGGTTCTGCACGGTTGGAGCGGCCACGGTCGAGATATTCGCCGGTCAGGGCCAGCACGCCGCCGTTGCCAAGGTCGAAACCGCAGTAGGCTGAGCCCATCCAGTTTTCGCCGTCGCCGGCCGAGTACTGGCTGTAGCCGGCAATCGCTTCGCAACCCTTGCTCTTCTTGAGGCTGATGTCCATCACGCCGGCGATCGCGTCCGAACCGTACTGGGCGGCGGCGCCGTCACGCAGGATTTGCACGTCCTTGATGGCCAGCATCGGGATCGCATTGAGGTCGGTACCGGTGTTGCCGCGGTTGCGCGCACCGAACAGGTTGACCAGCGCGGTGGTGTGGCGGCGCTTGCCGTTGACCAGTACCAGGGTCTGGTCCGAACCGAGGCCGCGCAGGGCGGCTGAATCGACCAGGTCGGCGCCATCGGCGCCGCTCTGGCGCGTGGAGTTGAACGATGGCGAAATGTAGGTCAGGGTCTGGGCCAGGTCGAACTGGCCGCCTTGTTCCGCCAGCTTGTTCATCGGGATCAGATCGACCGGTACCACGGTGTCGGTGGACGACGACGTGGCGCGGCGCGAGCCGACCACGGTCACCGATTGCAGCGGCGCCGGGGCAGCGTCGGCTTCGGCTGTGGCGAGGGTCTGGGCGTGCGCTGCAGGGGCCAAGGCGAGGGCGGTGATGGCCGAGGCGCCGTACAGGCTGAGCAGGACGGCTTGACGCAAATGGGTAACTGCAAACACGTGGCATCTCCGATGAGCAAAATTTGATTCTAGTCAAATTACTCATAACAACATGAGGATTTCTCACGGTTTGGCGGACCAAACATTATTAGTGTTGTTTTAAGGTTTCAACACTACGTAGTCATACGTATCGCCATGCTTGAAGCCTAAAATAAAGTGTTTTCAGCGCACCCCGTACGGCGGGCGCGCTGGTGATGACTATGCGTTTAAAGTGCAATCGGGATCAGTCGATCGGCGAATTCAGGCTGCTGCGGCGGGTGGTGCCGTAGTAGCTGTCGATTTGCGACGCCCAGGTCTGGTTGGCCATATTGGGCCAGTTGTCCTTGTCGAAACCGGGGGCGTTTTCGATGCGTTCCTTGTCGAGGTTGAGCGTGAAGCGCTTGTTGACGGTGTCGAGCGTCAATGCTTCCCAAGGCACGGCAAACAGTTTCTCGCCGATGGTCAGCACGCCGCCGTGGGCCATCACCGCATAGGCGATTTTGCCGGTGCGCATGTCGAGCATGATTTCCTTGATTTCACCCAGGTGTTCGTTTTGCAGGTTGTGCACGTGGTCGCCGATCAGGGTGTCGGCACCCATCAATTCAGGACCCGGGCCTTTGCGGCCGTTGTCCACGTACATGCCGTATGGATCGCGTTCGGTATAGCTCATGGTTATCTCCTGTGCATTTGTGAGTTGTCATTCTGATCTTGTTTATGCAACCTGTCTGTACGGTTTGCCACAGTCGTGCAGCATGGTCGAAGCCGAATTTTCAGGGGGGAATGCTGCTGATTTGGCGGTTTTAGGATATAATTTCAATTTCCCGCACGTGCCGTTCGGCACCATCTGCAATGACCAAATTTGTCTTCGTCACCGGTGGCGTTGTGTCTTCCCTTGGTAAAGGGATTGCCGCCGCCTCCCTCGCCGCGATCCTCGAATCGCGCGGCCTCAAAGTCACCATGCTCAAGCTCGACCCGTACATCAATGTCGATCCTGGCACCATGAGCCCCATGCAACACGGTGAAGTCTTCGTCACCGACGACGGCGCTGAAACCGACCTCGACCTCGGCCACTACGAGCGCTTCATCTCCACCCGTATGCGCAAGGTGAACAACTTCACCACCGGCCAGATCTACGAATCCGTGATCCGCAAGGAACGCCGCGGCGAGTACCTTGGTAAAACCGTGCAGGTCATCCCGCACATCACCAACGAAATCCAGGACTACATCCGTCGTGGCGCCGAAGGCTACGACGTGGCCCTGTGCGAAATCGGCGGTACCGTGGGCGATATCGAATCGCTGCCGTTCCTCGAAGCTGCCCGTCAGCTGAGCCTGCGCGCTGGCCGCAAGAACACCGCTTTTGTGCACCTCACCTTGGTGCCGTACATTGCGTCGGCTGGCGAACTGAAAACCAAGCCTACCCAGCACTCGGTGCAAAAACTGCGCGAGATCGGCATTTCGCCCAACGCGCTGCTGTGCCGTGCCGACCGTCCGATTCCCGACGACGAACGCGCCAAGATTTCGCTGTTCTCGAACATCGAAGAGCAGGCCGTGATTTCCGTGTGGGACGTCGATACCATCTACAAAGTGCCGCAAATGCTGCACGACCAGGGCCTGGACGCGATCATCTGCGAAGCGCTGGACATCAAGCCTGCGCCGGCCGACCTGTCGGTCTGGAGCAAACTGATCTACACGCTCGAGCATCCGAAGTCGGAAGTGTCGATCGGCATGGTCGGCAAATACGTGGAACTGACCGAGTCGTACAAGTCGCTGACCGAAGCGCTGCGCCACGCCGGCATCCACAACGAATCGAAGGTCAACATCGAGTACATCGATTCGGAAGAAATCGAAACCACCGGCTGCGCCGACCTGGCCAAGTACGACGCCATCCTGGTGCCGGGCGGCTTCGGCAAGCGCGGCGTGGAAGGCAAGATCATGGCGGCCCAGTTCGCCCGTGAAAACAAGATCCCTTACCTGGGTATCTGCCTGGGCATGCAGGTGGCGCTGATCGAATATGCGCGCCATAAAGCAGGCTTGACCACCGCCAACTCCACCGAGTTTGACCTCGACACCGCGCAACCGGTCGTCGCCTTGATCGACGAGTGGCAAGGCCAGGACGGCAAAGTTGAAAAACGCGACGAGAATTCCGACTTGGGCGGCACCATGCGCCTGGGCGCGCAAACCTGCGAGATCAAGCCGGGCACGCTGGCCGCCGAGATCTACGGTGCGGTGGTCACCGAGCGTCACCGTCACCGTTACGAAGCCAACAACCATTACCTGCCGCGCGTGGAAGCTGCCGGCCTGGTGGTGGCGGCCCGTACGCCGACCGAAGATCTGTGCGAAATCATGGAACTGCCACGCACCGGCGACAACGCCCACCCGTGGTACATGGGCGTGCAGTACCACCCGGAATTCAAATCGACCCCGCGTGACGGCCATCCGCTGTTCACCTCGTACATCAAGGCGGCACTGGCTCACAAGGCTGCTGGCGGCAATCGCCCTGCCGATGGTCAACCACAAGGAGAGGCGGCGTAAAAAGCGCTGGCAGCCTCTACCAAAGCAGTCTGCCCGGTGCGCGCGTGTAGCCATAAGCGCCCGCACTGGGTTATATTCCCGTTATTATTTCACTCGCACATGCGCGCAAGATGCATCGAGCGGACTCTGTTTCGTCTAACTTTGGAGAATTAAATGAGTGCTATTGTTGATATTATCGGCCGTGAAATCATCGACTCGCGCGGCAATCCAACCGTCGAATGCGACGTGTTGCTGGAATCGGGCGTGATGGGCCGTGCGGCTGTGCCGTCGGGCGCATCGACCGGTTCGCGCGAAGCGATCGAGCTGCGCGACGGCGATCCGAAGCGTTACTTCGGCAAGGGCGTACTGCAAGCCTGCGAAAACATCAACACCGAAATCTCGGAAGCGATCATGGGCCTCGACGCCAATGAACAAGCTTTCCTGGACCGCACTCTGATCGACCTGGACGGTACCGAAAACAAGAGCCGCCTGGGCGCCAACGCCATGCTGGCCGTGTCGATGGCCGTGGCCAAGGCCGCTGCCGAAGAAGCGGGCCTGCCACTGTACCGCTACTTCGGCGGTTCGGGCGCGATGCAGCTGCCAGTGCCGATGATGAACGTGATCAACGGTGGCGCGCACGCCGACAACAACCTGGACATCCAGGAATTCATGATCATTCCGGTGGGCGCACCGTCGTTCAAGGAAGCCGTGCGTTACGGCGCGGAAGTGTTCCACACCCTGAAAAAGATCCTGCACAAGAAGGGTCTGAGCACCGCCGTGGGCGACGAAGGCGGTTTCGCTCCTTCCTTGGCCAACCATGAGGAAGCCATCAAGCTGATCATCCAGGCCATCGAAGAAGCCGGCTACGAGCCAGGCACCCAGATCGCGCTGGGCCTGGACTGCGCCGCGTCGGAATTCTACAAGAACGGCAAGTACGAACTGGAAGGCGAGGGCCTGTCGCTCACCGCCACCGAGTTCACCAACCTGCTGGCCACCTGGTGCGACAAGTACCCGATCATCTCGATCGAAGACGCGATGCACGAAGGCGACTGGGACGGCTGGGCGATTCTGACCAAGGAACTGGGCCAGAAGGTGCAACTGGTAGGCGACGACCTGTACGTCACCAACACCAAGATCCTGAAAGAAGGCATCCAGAAGGGCATCGCCAACTCGATCCTGATCAAGATCAACCAGATCGGCACCCTGACCGAAACTTTTGCGGCCATCGAAATGGCCAAGCGCGCCGGTTACACCGCCGTGATTTCGCACCGTTCGGGCGAGACCGAAGATTCGACCATTGCCGATATCGCTGTTGGCCTGAACGCCCTGCAGATCAAGACCGGCTCGATGTCGCGTTCGGACCGCATGGCCAAGTACAACCAGCTGCTGCGCATTGAAGAAGATCTGGGCGACATCGCTTCCTACCCAGGCCGCGACGCCTTCTACAACCTGAAGTAATTCTGTACCGAGCGGCCGGAACTTCCCGGCCGCTTTTTTATACTCCCTATTCCATGCGTCTGATTACACTTGGCCTGGCAGTCCTGCTGCTGTTGATACAGTACCCGCTCTGGCTGGGCAAGGGCGGCTGGCTGCGCGTGGCCGATTTCGAGGCGCAAGTCGATGCGGCCCACAAGAAAAATGCGGAGCTCCTGGCCCGCAATGCCAAGCTCGATTCCGAAGTGCGCGACCTCAAGGACGGCACCGGCGCCGTCGAAGAACGCGCCCGTTACGAGCTCAGCATGATTAAGGAAAACGAGATTTTCGTGCAAATCGTCGGCAAGGGCCATTCCGTGCCGAACGTGCCGCTGGCGGCGCCGCCATCTGCCGACGCTCCAGCCCGCCCGACATCCACTTCCGCCCACTGAACATGGTCTGGCGCGCCATCATGCTGTGGACGATGCTCGCACTGGGCGCGATGTCCGGCCCGGTGTTTGCCGCTGCTGTCCCACCTGGCGTTGTTACCGCTGCCGCAATTGCCGCTGCGGCTGTTACCTCCGCCAGCGCTGTTGACACCTGCATTCCCCTGCGCATCGGCTACATCGACCAGCACCGCCCGCCGTACTGGATGGGCGAGGGCGAGCAGGTGCCCGAACCGCCCGGCGCCGGCGTGGACCTGATGCGCGACGCCGCCCAGGCCGCCGGCTTCGGCTGCGCGCCCACGCTGGTACGGTTGCCGCCGGCGCGCCTGCGCGTGGCGCTGGCCAGTGGCGATATCGACATGTCGCCACTCGGTGAAATGCCCACTTATCCGGCCGGCATCGCGCTGCCGCGCGACAAGAAGGGCAACATCGACCTCGAGCGTTCAATGCACAACACCCTGGTGGTGCTGGTGCGCGCCAGGGACAAGCTGCCCGCAACCACCGATCCGATGCAGTACTTCAAAGGCAAGGTGCTGGGCGTGGCGCTCGGGCAAAGCTACACTGCGCGTCTGCGCGAGGCCGGTTTGACTGTCGATGACGGCGGCCGCGATCTCGACCGCAATATCGAAAAACTGCGGCTTGGCCGCGTCGATGGCGTGGTGGCGGCAGCCGTCGTGCCCAAGCACCTCAAGCTCATGCTGGACCGCTACAAGGGCGTCATCGTGCAACTGCCACAGCCGCTGATCAGCACCCGCGTATGGCTGGCGTTCAACGAGTCCTACTACCGCGCGCACCGCCCGCAGGTGGAAGCGCTGTGGACCTGGCTTGACGTCAATCGCAGCCGGCTCGGCTATACCCTGGAAAAATACCGCAAGCAGGATTAGAACGCCTGACCAGCCTCCATAACGGCGTTACAGCTCCTCGCCGGACTGGCGTACTGTCTTCGTCGCTGCGCCTTGCTCTGGAGGCTGTCTCAGCGCGCTACAGGTGTAACGTACCTGCCCGCATAGCGACCAGCGGCTACAATACAGGTCCGCTTCAAGCACCGAGTTCGATTTGAAATTCCTGATTCCTGCACTGCTCCTGTCGGTTGCCGTCCATGCCGGTGCTGCCACCGCTGTCTCTGCCAACACTGCTGCGAGTCCCCCCATCGCGCCACCTGTCGTCAACAATATTTTGCGCGCCCAGGTGCTGCTCGACCGCGCCCATTTTTCGTCCGGCGAAATCGACGGCACGGTGGGCAGCAACTTGCGCCGCGCTGTCACCGGTTTCCAGAAGCTGCGCCAGTTGCCGGTAAGCGGCAAGCTCGACGACGCCACTTGGGCCGCGCTCAAGGCCGACCCGGCGCCCACGCTCGACGTATACACGCTCACCGCCGAAGACATCGCCGGACCGTATGCGCCCGTGCCCGCTGCCATGGGCGACAAGGCCAAGCTGGCCCGGCTCGGCTACGCCAGCCTGCTCGAAGCGCTCGGTGAAAAATTCCACAGCAGTCCGGCGCTGCTGCGCAAGCTCAATCCTGGCAAGACGTTCAAGCGCGCCGGCGAGCAACTGCTGGTGCCCAATGTCGTCAACGCACCGCCGTTGCCCAAGGCTACTACCATCCTGGTCGATGCCACCGAGGGCACCTTGACCCTGCTGGACGCCAGCGGCATGCCGATCGCCCAGTTCCCGGCCAGTACCGGCAGCAAGCACGACCCGCTGCCGGAAGGACGCTGGACCGTGCTGGGCGTGGCCGTCAATCCCGACTATCGCTACAACCCCAAGCTGTTCTGGGACGCCAAGCCGGGCGACGTCAAGGCGCGCATCGCCCCCGGCCCCAATAACCCGGTGGGCGTGGCCTGGATCGACCTGAGCAAGGACCACTATGGCATCCACGGCACGCCCGAGCCGGCCAATATCGGCAAGACCCAGTCGCACGGATGCATCCGCTTGACCAACTGGGACGTGATGAAAGTGGTGAAGGCGATCACGCGCGGCGCGACGGTGTTGTTGCAGGCTTGACCGGGTTACACTGGCGTTTTTCCTGACGAGGATGCCGTATGACCGATACCGCGCTGGACCTGATTTTTGATGACGCCGAGCTCGACAGCCGCCTGCAATGGCACTGCGAACCGGCCAACTGGCGTATTGACGCCACCGCCCGCTGCCTGCGCATCGCGCCCGATGCCGATACCGACTTCTGGCAGCGCACGCACTACGGTTTCCAGGTGGATAACGGCCACTTCCTCCATCTGCCAGCGTACGGCGATTTCGTGCTCACCACCCGGGTCACGTCGAAGCCGGTGCACCAGTACGACCAGGCCGGCCTGATGGTGCGGCTGTCCGATGGTTGCTGGCTCAAGACCTCGGTGGAGTTCGAGCCGGATGGCGATAACCGTTTGGGCGCCGTGGTCACCAACGGCCATTACTCGGACTGGTCCACCCAGCCGCTGCCCCGGCACATCGACACCGTGTGGTTCCGCATCCGCGCCGAGGCCGAGGACTGCATCGTCGAGTCGTCGTTCGATGGCGAAACCTGGACCCAGATCCGCATCGCCCACCTGGCCGAGCGGGGCGCTGCCGCCAGCGTGGCCTGCGGCCTGTACGCGTGCAGCCCGAAGGCGGCCGGCTACCAGGCGGAGTTCGCGTTCCTGTCGTTTGTTCCCGGCCGTCTTTAACTTTACTGAAAGCCCTCATGCCCTTTACTTCCTACCTCGGTACCAGCCCCGTACTCGGTGAAAAAATCTACGTCCACGAATCGGCGCAAGTGATCGGCGACGTGCAGATTGGCCGCGACAGCTCGGTATGGTGCAACACCGTGCTGCGCGGCGACGTCAACCGCATCGTCATCGGCGAGTGCAGCAATGTGCAAGACTTTGCCATGGGCCATGTCTCGCACAAGAGCGCATCGAAACCCGACGGCTCGCCGCTTACCATCGGCAACTACGTGACCATCGGCCACTCGGTGATCCTGCACGGCTGCACCATCGGTAACGAATGCCTGATCGGCATGGGCTCGATCATCATGGACGACGTGGTGGTGCAAGACCAGGTGATGGTCGGCGCCGGCAGCCTGGTCTCGCCCGGCAAGGTGCTGGAAAGCGGCCACCTGTACATCGGCCGCCCGGCTGTAAAGGCGCGGGCGCTGAGCGCGGAGGAGATCGCCTACCTCAAGTATTCGGCTGAGCATTATGTGCGGGTAAAGAACAATTATCTGGCGGGATAGCGGACCGCGCCAAAGTACGCCGCAGGAGAGTTGTAGAAAAACAATAGTGATCAACAGGCACCAAATATTGCTTGTAAATGAGAATCATTATTGTTAGTATGATTCTTTGCCAGCAATCGTAATCGTCCGAGAGCCAGCCGTTCACATACTCTCTCTGGATACTTTATGGCTGCTACTCCTGCCCGGCAATCCGCCGCTGCTGTTCAATTCCCGCGTCCGCGCCTGATGGGTGTGGCTGTCCAATCTGCTTTGTTGACCTTGCTTGGCGTGGCGCTGCTGCCGGCGCATGCACAGGAGGCGCAAGTCGCTGCCGTGGCCGCTGCGGCAGGGGCGCCGGCGCTGGGCGAAATCGTGGTCCAGGCCAAGCGCGACGATGCGGCCTCCACCCGCAAGGGCACCACCACCGTGATCGGCGCCGAGCAGATCGAGCGCAACAACGCGGTGGACATGGCCAATATCGCCCGCTATTCGCCACTGATCAGCGTGCCTGGCGCAGCCAGCGGCAGCGGCAACGTGTGGGACGGCGCCGGCAATACCGGCTTCAATATCCGTGGCGTGGAAGGCAACCGCGTGAGCATGGAACTCGACGGCATCTCCTTGCCCGACGCTGCGCCCAAGCCGGACGGCAACACCATGAATGCCTTCGGCATCGGCCGTGATTACTTCGATCCCGAGACGTTCCACTACGTGAGCATCGGTTCGGGCACCAGCCCGGCCGGCAGCGGCACGCCGGGCCTGGGCGGCTCGGTGTCGTTCGTGACCAAGTCGCCGGAGCAGTATCTTGATGGCACGCGCAAGGTGTACGGCGAATACAAGTTCGGTTACGCGGGCGAGCAGAACGCACGCATGCATGCATTCACGGCCGCCACCGAGATCAGCCCCAGCCTCAAGGCGCTGGTCGTGGGCGTGCACCGCCAGGGCGATGAGCTCGATAGCAAGAGCAGCGTGCCGGTCAATCCCGATGACTGGGAAAGTAATGCCATCCTTGCCAAGCTGAACTGGCAAGTGGCGCCTGGCCACAAGCTCGGCTTTACCATCGACAGCTACAAGGCCGACCATCACCGCGTCTACAACAACAAGACGGGCGCCCTGTATCCGCAAGGCGCGATCCAGGATTCGACCACCAAGCGCAACCGCTACAGCATCGAACACAACTGGACCGACGCCGGCCTGGCGCTGTTCGACAGCCTGAAAACCCACGTGTACAAGCAGGATGCGTCGGTGGTGGATCAGACCAACGCCGCCTACGTGAGCGGCGGCCAGCCCTACCTGCGCTTTATCGAGACCGGCTACTACAACGACAGCCGTGGACTGGTCATCGAGGCCAGCAAGAAACTGGGCACGGCATCGTCGCTGTTCTATGGCGCCAACTATGAAACCCAGGAGTCGCGCCGCCCATGGTATGAAGACCGCACCGTGGTGCGCACCGGTGCGCACCAGATTACCCGCAAGAACCGCATGGCCGACATGGATACCGACAAGGTCGCCGCTTATGTGCGCGGCGAGTTCGGCTTCCCGCTGGCCGGCCACCAGGCCACCTTGACGCCTGGCCTGCGCGGCGAGCATCGCAAGCTGACGCCGAAGAATTTGCAGAACTACGCGATCGCCATTCCCAATGCCGCCAGCGAAGTCAAGGAGGAAAGCGACTCCTGGTTCACGCCGAGCCTGAACCTGTCGGTGGAACTGACGCCCACGTTGACTACCTACGCGCAGTATTCGCGTGGCAGCCGCTTGCCGAGTTCGGCCGAGCGCACCGGCACTTACGATTCGTTCAGCTACACCGGCGCCGGCGTCGGTTACGCGGTGCTGGGCAACGCCAACCTGCAAAAGGAAACCAGCAACGCCTTCGAGCTGGGCCTGAAAGGCACGGCCACGCCGGGCGTGGAGTTCAGCGCGTCGATGTTTTATACCCGTTATAACAACTTCATCGAGTACGCCACGCAGCCGGCCGACCCGGTCAATTTCCCGACCGTCACCTTCGGACTGTTCCGTCCCGAGAACATCGGCAAGGCGCGCATCTGGGGCGGCGAATTCTCCAGCAACTTCCAGCTGGGCCAATGGCTGCAAGGCATGAAGGGCTATAGCGTCAACCTGGCTGCCGGCCTGTCGCGCGGCAATGCCGAGAACCAGTTGACGGGACAAAAGGGCGGCCTGGTATCGGTGCAGCCGTACAAGGCCAACGCTTCCTTCGCCTGGGACGATCCGGCCAAGCGCGGCGGCGCGGCATTCACCGTCAGTGGCGTGCGCAGCCAGCGCGCCGGCAACGACGTGATCGGTGGCGTGACCGCCGAGCGGTTCCTCACGCCCGGCTACGGCGTGATGGACTTCACCGCCTACTGGAACATCAGCAAGCACTTCGAACTGAGCGCCGGCGCCTACAACCTCGGCGACAAGAAGTACTGGGACTTCGCCTCGTCGCGCGGCATGCCAGGAGGCACCACGGTCGCCACGCGCGACGATATCGAACGCATGGCGCGTCCCGGCCGCAATTACGCGTTCACCCTGAAGGTCATCTACTAATCTTTTTTAACGGAGCCACCCATGAAACACCATCATCGATATGCGCTGGCGCTGGCCGGCGCCTTGCTGCTGACCTCGGTAACCGGCAGCGCCACCAACCTCGTCGAACAGTGGGACAAGCTGCGTGCCGAACAGCCGCGCCTGCCCGCGCGCGACGCCGCCAGGCAACTTGGCGTCTCCGAAGCGGACTTGCTGGCAACAAGCCTGGGCAAGACCGTCACCCGCTTGCAGGACGACGGCACCGCGCCACGGGAAATCATGCGTCGCGCGCTCGACCTGGGCAAGGTCATGGCGTTGACGCGCAATGAAAACGGTGTGATCGAACGCACCGGCGTTGCCACCCGCCTGAAACCGGACGAGGACGTGCAGACCCTGGACGAAGACAAGGAAAAAGAGCGCGAAGTACGCATGCGTAATATCGCCGGCGGCTACCTGGGCGGCGAGATCGACCTGCGCTTCTGGTTCGACAAATGGAAGTACGCGTTTGCTGTCGCCCAGCCGGGCAAGGATGGCGTGGTGGCGCGCAGCCTGCAATTTTTTGACGCCAGCGGCAACGCCGTGCACAAGCTCTATGTGCGTAGCGACGCCGGCGCACCGGTGTTCGATAAACTGGTGACCGACTTCCGCAACGCCAACCAGGGCCCGGACCTGAAAGTGGCAGCCGCGCCCGTCAAGGCCAAGGAGAAGCCGGACAGCGAGATCGACGTCAAGGAATTCCAGCTGGCGTGGAACGAGATCAACGACGTCCACCAGTTCAACCGTCTGCTGACCGAGTTTGGCGTTTCGCGCGAACAGGCGATGCGGCTGGCGCCACCGGGCGCAGCCGAGCGCATCACGCCGCAAGCGGTGCGTACGCTGCTCGAAGGCGTGGCCAGGAACCAGATCAAGTTCATGACTTTCCTGGGTAATGGCGCCACCATCCAGATTTACAGCGGCACCGTGAACAAGGTGGCGGAAGCGGGCGGTTACTTCAATGTGCTCGATCCCGAATTCAATCTGCACCTGCGCGACAGCGCGTTTGCCAGCGGTTGGGTGGTCAAGCGGGCAGGGGTGACGTCGGTGGAGTTCTTCGATCAAAACAGCGACCAGGTGGTGAGCTTCTTTGCCGTCCGCGAGCGCAACAAGCCAGCGCCGCAACCATGGATCGACCTGGCCGCAGCACTGCCACGCGCCGACACCGCGCGCCAGGCCAGCCGTTAAGAGTTCAGCGCAGGCAACAGAGCACCAGCAGCACCACCATCATCTGTACTACCGAATCGCCGGCAATCGCGTCGAGATCCTGGCGCTGTGGCACACCAGTCGCCACAGCACACCAGGCATCTGAAACAACCGTCAGCCCGCCAGGGCAGCGCGGCCGAGGGCCGGGTCGTCGGTGAAGAAGCCGTCGATGCCGGTGGCGATGTAGCGTTTCATTTCGGCGATCGAGCCGGCTTCGTTGCGGGCGGTGTCGGCGCCGTTGCGGAAGTCGGCGGCCAGGAAGCGGTTTTCCGGGCGGAAGGTCCACGGTTCGATGCGCAGGCCGGCTTTGTGGGCATCTTCCACTATCGACGACGGTGCTGCCAGGCTGCCGTCTTTCTTCAACGGGATGATCGAACGGGTCGGGGGCGCTACCACGTCGGCGTAGGCGGCGATGTCGCGCAGGCCGGCCGGGGTACACATCTGCGCGAATGTCAGCTTGCCGCCCGCTGCTGCCACGTCCATCGGTCGCACGTCTTCGCCGACCACCAGTTGCATCAGGCGCAGGTTGGCGCGCGTCCCCAGTTTGCTGCGCAGGTATTTCAGGTTGGCTACTTCGAACGACTGGATTTGCACCGGGTTGCGGCGCGTGTAATCGTGCGCGGCGATGATGGACAGGAAACGGTCTTCCAGTGGCAAGCCGACGCTGGCGAAATAGGTCGAGTGCTTGAGTTCTGGCACGATGCCGATGATGCGCCCGTGCGCGGCAGCTTCGGCCGCGACGAAGTCGATGATTTCCTCGAACGTCACCACCTGGAACATGCCGTTGTACTCGGCGCTGCCGGGACGGAACTGCGGAATGCGCTCGACCGCGCGCAGGGTTTTGAGTTCCGCCAGCGTGAAGTCGTCAACGAACCAGCCGTCGTGCGCTTCGCCGTCGATGGTCTTGCGCGTTTTGCGGCTGGCGAATTGCTTGTGGCTGGCCACGTCGGTGGTCTCGCTCAGGTAGGCTTCGTGGCGTGCGACCAGCACGCCATCCCTGGTGCTGCACAGGTCCGGCTCCACGTAATCGGCGCCATCGACGATGGCCTTGGCGTACGCGGCCAGCGTGTGTTCGGGACGCAGTGCGCTGGCGCCGCGATGGCCGAATACCAATGGACGTTTGCCACCGGCGACGCCGCCAGCGCCGAGCGGCGCAATGCCCGGCATGCCGGAGTGGTCAATACCAGCAGCCGGCGTTGCCGCCAGCACCGAAGCTGGCAGCAACAGCGAAGCGCCGGTGACCGTAGCAACTGCGGCGGCCGTTTGAATAAAACCGCGCCGTGACAAGCTGCCCGGCAGCGGTGATGCAAAAACTGGTTTGGTCATCGGAGTCTGTCTCGATAAACCGCGCCGGGTCTAGCCTCCCGGCAGCGGCATGGTAAAAAATCAGAAGTCTGCCATCAACGTCAGGAAGCCCTGGCGTGGTGCGATCGGAAAGGTATTGTACGTGCCGCTGGCCGCGCCCACTACAACGTTGAGGTCACCCTTTTTGTCGGCCAGGTTGCTGACGTTGACACGGTAGCGCGCGTTCTTGATCCAGTTGCTGTTCAGGAAGGGCAGCTTGCCCGACACGCCCAGGCTCATCAGGAAATAGCTCTTCACCGCCAGGTCGTTGGTGTAGGTGGCGTAGCGCTTGCCCACGTAATCGCCGATCAGCTGGAACTCGGTGTCGGCGACGGTGGCGGTGGCAACGAACTTGTTCATCCACTCCGGGCTGCCGGGAATGGTCTTGCCGGCGGTTGGCACGATGGCGCTGCCGTTGCTGTAGTTGTCCTGGTACTCGGCGCGGTTGTACGACAGCGCGTTGTAGAACGAGAAGCCACGGCCGAAGTGCAGCGTGCCCGACAGGTCGATGCCATCGGTCTTGACGCTGCCCACGTTGGCCAACACCGGGTTGCCGCCGATGATGGACGAGATTACCGGCGTCGGGCTGATGGTCAGCAGGCGGTCCTTGAAGTTGACGTGGTAGATATTGACCTGGCCGTCGAAGGCCGAGATCGCGCCCCAGTTCAACTGGCGGCTGGTACGCAGGCCCGCTTCATACGTGACCGAGGTTTCCGGCTTCGCGGTGTCGCGGAACAGGTCGAATGCGGCCTGGCTGGCCAGGCTCCATGGCGATGCGCCGCCGCCGCCGTACGTGACGAACTGGCGCATGTTTTTCTGCACGTTGAAGAACGCCTGGTCGTGCGGCGTGATGTCCCAGCGCGCGCCCAGTTGTGGCAGGAACCATTTCTTGGTTTCGATCTTGCCGACCGGCAGGGCGGTTGAGCCGTTGGCGATCGCGCCCACTTTGGGCTGCACCGGGAACTGGCCATCGGCAAACTGCAGGCTCGATTTGAAGCCGGCCTGCAGCGCGATGTCGTCGCGCACGCGCCATTCGTCCTGCAGGTGCAACTGCACGACCTTGTTGTCGATCTCGCTGCCGTACTGGGTGATCAGGGGATTGCTCGGGCGGTCGTATGGCGAGCTCGGGTTGTTGACGTCGAGCGCATACCAGCGGCGGTACGCTTCCGAACGGTTGCGCTCGAACCAGATGCCCGCTTGCAGCTTGTGGTTGCCGATCTCGCTGCGCACGGTGGACAGCCAGCCGGCGCGGTTGATTTTATATTCGGTGGTACGGGTGGCGTAGCCGGAGTTGCCGAACACCTGCTTCAGATTCTGGCCCGGGAAATACACCGAGAACAGGCCCGGCAAACCGGCCACGCCGATCGGACCCGCAACCACGCCCACGCCGTCGTCGTTGTGGTAGTACACCTGGTTGGACCAGGTGGTGTTGTCGCTGACGTTCATGTCGAACTTGGCGTAGGTCAGGTAGTCGGTGCGCTGGGCATCGCTGTAGTAGTTGCGGTAGTTATTGCCTTCGGCCGTCGGCGTGGCGCCGGTGGGCGACAGGTAATTCACCGCTTCCTGGAAGTTCGGGTACATGAACGGGCGCGTGTACGGCTGGTACTTTTCGGTGGCCGAGCGCACGGTGCTGTCTTCGTTCGGCTCGATCTTGTCCGAGTAGTTGAGGAACAGGGTCAGCTTGCCCAGGCTGCTCTGGTTGACGTACTTGGCATTGAACTGGTCGCCGCCCTGGCGCGCATCGAAGTCCCAGGCTTTCTGTTCATGGTGCAGCGCCGAGATGTAGGCGCTGCTGCCGTCGCCAAACGCGCCGGTATCGTAACGGACAAATGTGCGCGAGGTGGTGTGGCTGCCCACGGTTTGCTGCACGGCCAGGTTGCGGGTTTGCGTGGGATCGCTCGAGAAGGTCTCGATGGTTCCGCCGAGGTTGCTGGTGGACGCAGTGGCCAGGTCGCCGGCGCCCGACGACAGGATCACGCTGCCGACGTTTTCGCTGATCACGGCGCGCTGTGGCGACAGGCCGTTGTAGTTGCCGTATTGCTGGTCACCGAGCGGCACGCCGTCCATGGTGTAACCGAGTTGCTGGCCGGAGAAGCCGTGGATGAACAGCGACAGGTTTTGTTCGTTGTTGCCCCACGGGTCGGCGGTCTGGAAACTCACGCCGGGCAGGGTTTGCAGGGCTTTCAGCGGGTTGATGCCTGGCAGGATTTTCTGCATGTCGCTCTTGGTCATCTCGACCGAGGAGCGGGTCTTGCGGGTGGAGATTTCCACGGTGGCGATGGGCGCGCCAGCGGCGCCCACGGTGGCTGCGTCGGCCTCGGCTGCGGCAGGCGCGTCAGCCATGTCGGCGACGGCGGCGGCAACATTGGCAGCCATGGCCAGCATCGGGAGACTCAAAGCGATGAAGCATGCCGAGCGCATTACGGATAATTTCTTGTTCATGTTTACCTTGTGGCCAGATTAAGTGAATCGCAACGTGGCGCATGATAGGTTTCGAGTGTGACCGCGTGATGACCGCCCGGTGACCATCCGATGACCGCTCGGTGATCGCCTCGCGACCGCAAAAATCCCGGGGCTGGTACACTGTGCCCGATGGAAATAACCAGGAATCACACCATGCGCATCCCTGTCATCCTTGCTGGCCTGGCGCTGGCCTTGTCCCTCGGTGGCTGCTACACCGTCAACCAGGGCAAGCTCGGCAACTTCGTCACGTCCACGATCCAGCCGGGCATGACGCTGGACGAAGCGCTGGTGCGCATGCGTGCCGAGCAGTTCGACTGCCAGAGCAGCAGCGCCGGCACGCTGACGGCGTGCACCCGCACCCAGTACAGCCTCGTGCGCGGCGAGTGCCAGGAGCGGGTGGACCTGGTGCGTAGCGCCGCGTCGGTCCGCATGCTGGGCGGCATCGACATCCTTGCAATCAAATGTTCTAGATAGTTCACTCAATGGCTCGACCGAAATACCTCCCCGATAACTTCACGCTGGCCATGATCGTCACGGTCGCCGCCGCCAGCCTCTTCCCCTGTACCGGCCAGGCCGCCGTGGTCTTTGACAATGTCACCCACGCCGCCGTGTGCCTGCTGTTCTTCCTGCACGGCGCCAAGCTCTCGCGCGAGGCGGTGATTGCCGGCATCACGCACTGGCGCCTGCACCTGCTGGTGCTGCTGTGCACGTTCGCCTTGTTCCCGCTGCTGGGCCTTGGTTTGCGCCCGCTGCTCGAACCGCTGGTCACGCCCGACCTCTACCTGGGGATCTTGTTCCTGTGCATGTTGCCGTCCACCGTGCAATCGTCGATCGCGTTTACGGCGGCCGCGCGCGGTAATGTGCCCGCCGCCATTTGCAGCGCGTCGGCCTCTAATCTGTTGGGGATTTTCATTACGCCGCTGCTGGTCGGCCTGTTGACCAGTGCGCAGATGCAGGGCGGTTCGTCGCTTGAATCGTTCGGCCAGATCGCCACCCAGTTGCTGCTGCCGTTCATTGCCGGCCAGGTGGCGCGGCGCTGGATCGGCGCCTGGGTCGAGCGCAACAAGGCGATGACCCGGCTGGTGGACCAGGGCTCGATCCTGCTGGTGGTGTACACGGCGTTCAGCGAGGCGGTGGGGCAGGGCTTGTGGCACCAGGTGTCGGGCCGCTCGCTGGCCGGGCTGCTGCTGATCGACGTGATATTGCTGGCGCTGGTGATGTTCACCGCTGCCAGGGTGAGCCGCAAGCTGGGCTTCAGCCGCGAAGACCAGATCGCAATCGTGTTCTGTGGTTCGAAGAAGAGTCTGGCCAGCGGCGTGCCGATGGCCAAGGTGCTGTTCGCTGGTGGCACGCTGGGGGCGGTGGTGCTACCCTTGATGCTGTTCCACCAGTTGCAGTTGATGGTGTGCGCGGTGCTGGCGCAACGTTACGCCAGCTCGGCCGAGAAAGAAAAGCAGGCCGAGCTGACTTGATGCTGACTTCTTCGGCTTAGTGCTTGGCTTCGCCCGGTGGCAGCAGCGCTTCCACCGGTGCATCGGTGGCAAACAGCTGGGCCACGTCCACCTTGTCGTAGTCGTAGTGCTGGCCGCAGAAGTCGCAGTTGACGCCCACGTGGCCTTGCTCGGCCACCACGCTGTCGATTTCCTCCTGGCCCAGCATCTTGAGCATATTGCCCACCTTTTCGCGGGTGCAATTGCAGTGGAACGATGGCGTGAGTGGCTCGAACACGCGGATCGTTTCTTCCCAGAACAGGCGCTGCATCAGCACGTCCACCGTGGTTTCCAGCATTTCCTGTTCCTTCAGCGTGCCGCCGAGCATGACCGCGCGGTTCCAGGTTTCCAGCGCTTCGTCGGCCGACAGCGGCGCGACACCGGCCTTGCCGCCGTGGTCCGGCAGCTTTTGCAGCAGCAGGCCGCGCGAGGTGGTGTCGTCGGTGGCCAGCCACAGCTTGGTGTCGAGCTGTTCCGAGCGCAACATGTAGTTTTCGATGACGGTTGCCACGTCCTCGCCGTCGAGCGGTACGATGCCCTGGTACGGCTGCTGGCCCGGCACCTTGTCGGCCGGGTCGAGCGTGATGATGAAGCGGCCGTTGCCGGTGGCGTTGAGCAGCGACGCCAGCGAGGCGTCGTCGGCGATCACCGCGTCGGGCGCCAGCTTGGCGGTGGCGCGCAGGCGCAGGTCGGAGTCGCACTCGACCACCAGCAGACGCACCGGACCGTCACCATGGATTTGCATGATGATCGAACCGTTGAACTTGAGGTTGGCGGACAGCAGCGCCGCCGCGCTCACCATCTGGCCCAGCAGCTTTTTGACCGGCGTCGGGTACGCGTGGCGCGCCAGTACCTCGCGCCACGTGGCCGAGATGTCGATGAACTGGCCGCGCACGGCGGCGTTGTCGAAAATGAATTTCTGCAGGGTGTCCTGGGACAGGGTAGTGCTCATATTAGTATCCAATCTGTTTTGGCGGCGTGAAAGCGTGGCCACGATAACCCGCTATTTTACGCGTGCACGGGGCTGGTACGTGCAGCGAACGGTCGTGCTATTATTTTGATTCCAACAATGTCTGCGGCCAGCAATCATCCGATATTGCGCCGGGGCCGCTAATTTCAAGGCACACACCATGATCCTTACGCCATCGCGCTCCGAATTTCTGACCATACGCGGCCTGCGCTGCCACGTGCGCCACTGGGGCAACGAGGGCGCGCCAAAAATCTTCATGATGCATGGCTGGATGGACGTGGGCGCTTCGTTCCAGTTTGTCGTGGACGCGCTCAAGGGCGACTGGCACGTGATCGCCCCGGATTGGCGCGGCTTCGGCTTGTCCGAGCGCAGCGGCGCCGACACCTACTGGTTCCCCGACTACCTGGCCGACCTCGACGCCATCCTGCGCCATTATGCGCCCGGGCAGGCCGTCAACCTGCTCGGTCACAGCATGGGCGGCAACGTCGTGGGCCTGTATGCGGGCGCCCGTCCCGAGCGCATCCGCAAGCTGATCAACCTGGAAGGGGCGGGCTTGCGCGCGCCGCGCCCCGAGCAAACTCCGGGCCGCTATGCCCAGTGGCTCGACGGTTTGCTGGAAAAACCGGAGCTGCGCAGCTATCCCACCCAGTCTGCCGTGGCAGCACGCCTGCAAAAGACCAATCCGCGCCTGTCGGACGAACGCGCCGCCTTCCTGGCGCAGCACTGGTCGGCGCAAAACGATGTGGGCCAGTGGGAAATCCTCGGCGACCCCATCCACAAGCAGGCCGGTCCTTTGCCGTACCATGTGGAAGACATCCTGGCGTGCTGGGACGCGATTACCGCGCCGGTGCTGTGGGTGGAGGCCGACCAGACCAATATGTGGGATTGGCTCGGTTCGCAACCGAAAGGACGCGTGGAGCTCGACCGTCGCCTGGGCCATTTGCGCAAGCTGCGCCGCGAAACCATCGTCGGCGCCGGCCACATGTTGCATCATGATCAGCCGGTGGCGCTGGCGCGCCTGATCGAGGATTTCCTCAAGGACTGATCAGCACGCCAGCTTGCGTGGAAAAGCCGCAGGCAGCGTACAATGAAGGCTTCTACGTCGCCAAAAAAATCATGCTCAAAGTCGATCTGCACTGCCACTCCAACGTTTCCGACGGCGTCATGACGCCGCAGGCCGTGGCTGCGTACGCGCGCCAGGCCGGTGTGGACGTGTGGGCGCTGACCGATCACGACGAAGTGGGCGGTATTGCCGCCGCGCGCGTGGCGGCAGAAGAGCAGGGCATGCGGTTTATCACCGGCGTGGAAATCTCGATCACCTGGGCCAGGGAAACCGTGCACATCGTCGGCCTGAACATCGACGAGCACCATCCCGAGCTGACCGCCGGCCTGGCGCGCACCCGCGCCGGACGCGACCACCGGGCCCGCGAAATCTCGCGCCAGCTCGAACTGGCCGGCATCGACGGCGCCTACGAGGGCGCTTTAAAATTCGTCGGCAACCCCGACCTGATGTCGCGCACCCATTTCGCCCGCTACCTGGTCGAGATTGGCGCTTGCGCCAACATCCCCGAAGTGTTCCGCAAGTACCTGTCGGAAGGCCGGCCCGGCTATGTGCCGCATGCGTGGGGCACGCTGGCCGACACCGTCGGCTGGATCCGCGCGGCCGGTGGCGTGGCGGTGATCGCCCACCCGGGCCGCTACCGCTTCAGCCAGCTGGCCCAGGGCCAGTTGTTCGACGAGTTCAAGCAGCTCGGTGGCGCCGCCATCGAGGTGGTGACGGGCAGCCATACGCCGGACCAGTATCCCGAGTATGCGCAACTGGCCAATTATTACGGTTTCCTGGCCTCGCGCGGGTCGGATTTTCATGCGCCGGGCGAGTCGCGCGTCGATTTCGCCGCGCTGCCGCCGTTGCCGGGCAATGTCACTCCCGTCTGGAACGACTGGTTCTGACCGGGCGGCTTCGGCCGCGATTCAGCTCGCCTCTTGATTTTGCGATACCCCGGTCATACCTTATGATCTGGGCAATCTTGTCCGCACGGAGAAATACCTTATGAAACGCATCGTCCTCTTTATCGCCACCAACCTCGCAGTGATGCTGGTGCTGTCCATCGTCCTGTCGCTGCTGGGCATCGGCCGTCCCGGTGCCGGCAATACGCTGGAACTGGGCAGCCTGCTGGCGTTTTCGCTGGTGGTGGGCTTTACCGGCGCGATCTTCTCGCTGCTGATCAGCAAGCCGATGGCCAAGTGGTCCACCGGCGCGCGCGTGATCGACAATCCGTCCAACTCCACCGAACTGTGGCTGGTCAATACCGTGCGCCAGCTGTCCGAGCGCGCCGGCATCGGTATGCCGGAAGTGGCCGTGTACCAGGGCGAACCGAACGCGTTTGCCACCGGCGCATTTAAAAATTCGGCGCTGGTTGCCGTCTCCACCGGCCTGCTCGAGAGCATGAACCAGCAGGAAGTGGAAGCCGTGCTCGGTCACGAGGTGGCCCACATCGCCAATGGCGACATGGTCACCATGACCCTGATCCAGGGTGTGGTCAACACCTTCGTGGTGTTCCTGGCGCGCATCGTCGGCTTCTTTGTCGATAAGGTGCTGCTGAAAAACACCGACCGCCAGGGCGTGGGCATCGGCTACATGGCCACCGTGTTCGTCTGCGAATTGATCTTTGGTTTGGCCGCTTCGCTGATCGTGGCCTGGTTCTCGCGCCAGCGCGAATTCCGCGCCGACGCCGGCTCGGCCAAGCTGCTGGGCAGCACCATGCCGATGCAGCACGCACTGGCGCGCCTGAACGGCGTGCCGCCCGGCGCGCTGCCGCAATCGATCGCAGCGGCCGGCATTACCAGTGGCCGTGGCTGGAGCGCGCTGTTCTCCACCCACCCGCCCTTCGAACAACGCATTGCCGCGCTGCAAAACCTGCGCGCGTGAGCAAGAAGGAATAAGCCGACGTCATGAGCCAATTTTTCCAGATTCATCCCGACAATCCGCAGATCCGCCTGATCAAGCAGGCCGCGCAAATCATCCACGGCGGCGGCATCGTTGCCGTGCCGACCGATTCCTGCTATGCGCTGGTATGCCACCTGGATGACAAGGGCGCCGTGGAGCGGCTGCGCCGCCTGCGCGGCATCGACGAGAAACACCACCTGACCCTGCTGTGCCGCGATTTGAGCGAACTGGGCGTGTACGCGCGCGTCGATAATCGCCAGTTCCGCCTGCTCAAGGCCGCAACGCCGGGACCATTCACTTTTATTCTTGAAGCGACGAAAGTGGTGCCGCGCCGCTTGAGCCATCCGTCGCGCAAGACCATCGGCCTGCGCGTGCCGGAAGACGCCATCATCAACGCCTTGCTGGCCGAGCTGGGCCAGCCGCTGCTGGGCACCACCCTGATCATGCCGGGCGAAACCGAGGCGCTCAATGATGCCGACACCATTTGCGAACGCCTTGGCAAGCAACTGGAACTGGTGATCGACGGCGGCGCCTGCAGCATGGAGCCGACCACGGTGATCGACCTGACCGGCGCCGAAGCCGCGCTGGTACGCCAGGGCCGGGGCGATGCTTCCGTGTTCGGCATCTGAACCCGCCGCCGAATGGCGCAGTCCGCCGCTCTGGTAGAATTGTGTCCATATGGACATAAATAGCTTCATGCAGACGGCGTCGGCGTACGCGCTGCCCGTCTTGTTTGCCATAACGCTGCACGAAGCGGCCCATGCCTATTCCGCCAACCACTTTGGCGATCCCACGGCTGCGGACGAGGGACACCTGAGCCTGAATCCGCTCAATCACATCTCGCTGTTCGGCACCATCTTGTTGCCGCTGATCATGGTCATGATGTCGCTGCCGCCGCTCGGTTACGCCAAGCCGGTCCCGGTCGAGATCGACAAGCTGCGCGACCCCAAATTGCATTCGGCCTGTGTCGCCGCCGCCGGCCCTGCCGCCAATCTGCTCATGGGCGTGGGCTGGATGGTGGTGTGGGTAATCTTGAAGCATGCGCTGGGCATGGATGTCCACGATTTCTTCGTGAAGATGGCGGAAGCGGGTGTGGCCATCAATTCCGTTATGATAGTGGTGAACCTGATTCCGATCCCGCCGCTCGACGGCGGTGGTATCTTGATGGGGATATTGCCGGACGTCATCTCCCGCAAGCTCGAGTGGTTCGACCGGCATCCGTTGGTGATCATCATTCCGCTGCTGGCGCTGGTGAATTACCCGCCGGTATTGCAGTTCCTGATCGAGTGCACGTATGCGGTGCAGCGGGTGTTTCACATGGCAGTGCAGCCGCTGCTGGCGCTATTGCTCCCATAAGCGATTGATTTCAAGTAACCACCTTAAACCACCATGACCGATACCATCTCTTCCTGGGTACAACGCTACGCACCGCTGGTTCCCGGCGGCGAAGTGCTGGACCTCGCTTGCGGCAAGGGCCGCCATTCGCGCCACATGGTCACCCTGGGCCATGCCGTGCTGGCGCTGGACGGCAATCCCGAGGTGCTGCTTGATGCTGCCGGTCCCGGCATCACCACCACGCCGATCGACCTGGAAGAGGCGGGCGCGGTCTGGCCTTTCGGCCCGGACCGCTTTGCCGGCATCGTGGTCACCAACTACCTGCACCGTCCGCTGCTGGCGGACATGCTGGGCAGCCTGGCGCCGAACGGCGTGCTGATCTACGAAACCTTTGCCGACGGCAATGCCCAATTCGGCAAGCCGTCGAATCCCGATTTCCTGCTGCAAGCGGGCGAATTGCTGGCGCTGGCAGCCGAACACGGCCTGCGCGTGGTCGCTTTCGAGGACGGCGTCACGCAGACGCCCAACCAGGCCATGGTGCAGCGCATCTGCGCCGTCAAGCCCGAGTTTCCGCGGTCTGCGGCGCTATTGCCGCCGCTCTGAGCGTCGAAACCACCCTGAAGATTGACTCGAATTTATGTTTGTAATCGCCGTGAAAAGCACCATAGTTCCGAGTCATCGTCTACAATCGTTGTTTTAATACTTTATGCAGTTATTTCCTATGATCAAGGGCAGCATAGTAGCAATCGTCACCCCGATGCACGCAGACGGTAGTCTGGACTTCGAGGGTTTGAACAAGCTGATCGACTGGCACATTGCCGAAGGTACGAACAGCATCGTCATCGCCGGCACGACCGGCGAGTCGGCCACCGTCAGCGTGGACGAACACTGCGCGCTGATCAAGGCGACGGTTGCCCATGCCAAGGGCCGCATTCCGATCATTGCCGGCGCCGGCGCCAATTCCACGGCCGAAGCCATCAAGCTCACCCGCTTTGCCAAGGAAGCGGGCGCGGACGCCACGCTGCAAGTGGTGCCGTACTACAACCGTCCTACGCAGGAAGGCATGTACCAGCACTTCAAGGCCATCGCCGAAGCGGTGGACTTGCCGGTGATCCTGTACAACGTGCCGGGCCGCACCGTGGCCGACATGAGCAACGACACCATCCTGCGCCTGGCGCAAGTGCCGAACATTGTGGGCGTGAAAGACGCCACCGGCAATATCGCCCGTGGTTTCGACCTGCTGCGCCTGGCTCCGGCAGACTTTGCCGTGTACTCGGGCGATGACCCTACCGCGATGGCGCTGATGTTCGCTGGCGGCGCCGGCAATATCTCGGTCACGGCCAACGTCATGCCACGCGCCATGGCCGAAATGTGCGCTGCCGCAATTGCTGGCGACGTGGCCAAGGCCGTACCGCTGAACAATTTGATGTTCCCGCTGCACCAGAAGCTGTTCATCGAACCGAACCCGGTACCGGTCAAGTGGGCGCTGGCGCAAATGGGCAAGATGCCAGCCGGCATACGCCTGCCGCTGGTGCCGTTGGCCGACGATTGCCACGAGGCAGTGCGGGCAGCCCTGCACGAAGCCGGCGTCCTGTAACTTCCCCAGGTATCCCGAGAGCATCCCGTCCCGAATCGCTGGGATTAACTTTTGCTGCATATAAATACATGACTATTCGCAAGACAGCTTTTATTACTTCGCAGCGCGCCCTGGTGACGGGTGCCTTGATGGTCAGCCTGACCGGTTGCGGCATGATCAACTCGGTCATCGGTAACGACAAGGTCGACTACAAAGGCGCCAAGAAAGCCACCCCGCTGGACGTGCCGCCCGACCTGACGCAGTTGCAAAAAGACAGCCGCTACGCCCAGCCGGATTCCAACAATGGCGTCGCCACTGCCTCGGGCTACAACGCTTCGCGTTCGGCTGCTGCCGGCGATGCCGCCGTGGTGCCGGGTCAGCCTGGCGTGGGCGCCGTGGTGCCCACCTCGATCAACGACATCAAGGTCGAGCGCGACGGCAACCAGCGCTGGCTGGTCATCAAGCAAACCCCTGAACAGCTGTGGCCGCAACTGACCCAGTTCTGGGCCGATGCCGGCTTCCAGATGTCGCAGGAACTGCCGGCGGCCGGCATCATGGAAACCGACTGGACCGAAAACCGCGCCAAGATCCCGCAAGATTTTATTCGTAACACCATTGGCAAGGTCTTCGATTCGGTGTATTCCACCGGCGAGCGCGACAAGTTCCGCACCCGCATCGAACGCCGCGCCGACGGCGCCAGCGAAATCTACATCAGCCATCGCGGCGTGCAGGAAGTGCTGCAAGGCGCCCAAAAGGACACGGCCGTCTGGACCCCGCGTCCGAACGATCCGGGCCTGGAAGCAGAATTCCTGGCCAAGCTGATGACCCGCCTGGGCAATGGCGACGACAAGAAAGATGCGCCAAGCGTCAAGACCGCCGTCGATTCGGCCGTGGTGCAACCGCAGCACGCCTCGCTGGTGGGCGCGGGTACCGACCGCGTGGTGCAAGTGGACGAAGGTTTCGACCGCGCCTGGCGCCGCGTGGGCCTGGCGCTCGACCGCGCCGGCTTCACGGTGGAAGACCGCGATCGCACCACCGGCACGTATTTCGTCCGCTATATCGACGATACGGTGGAAAGTAAGGGCTTCTTCAGCAAGCTGTTCAGCTGGGGTTCGACGTCGGAAGCGGACAAGGAAGCGCAGCGCTACCGTATCCTGGTCAAGGCCGGTGAATCGAATACCAGCACGGTTGCCGTGTTGAGTAACGACGGCAAGCCGGTTACCACGCCGGTGGGCGATAAGATCCTGGGCGTGCTGTACGACCAGCTCAAGTAATTGGCAATCACGCGGGCGGATAGTTTCCGATCTGGACTATCTGCCTGGCGTAGAATATGCATTTATTAAAACCGGCCTGCGCGCCGGTTTTTTTTATGGCGGCGATAAAACCACCAGGCGTAAAAAAACCGGCCCGAAGGCCGGTTTTCTCAATGCTGTTCGAATTACTTCGAAGCGGCAGCCGAAGCGGCGGTCGAAGCAGCAGCAGCTGCGTCAGCAGCGGCCGAAGCAGCTTGCGAAGCGGCAGCAGCAGCGTCAGCAGCAGCTGGAGCAGCAGCAGCGTCAGCAGCTGGAGCTGGGGTTACAACTGGAGCGGCTTCTGGAGCAGCTACTGGAGCTGGAGCAACAGGAGCTTCTTCTTTTTTCGAGCAAGCGGTCAGAGCAGCAACAGCCAACAGGGAAGCGATCAGCAGGGATTTTTTCATTTGTTTTCCTTAGTTAATTCAAATTTAAACACAGTGTTGCGATGAATAATTACCGGTAATTATCGCTCATTAGGTCGTCTTCGAAGGCTTTTCGTACCTGAAATGGTGCCTGCCAGACAACGGAAACTTCCTAACCGAATATTATAGCGATTTTTAGTGCGTCGCAATAGGACAACATCCCTATCAGGGAACTATTTTGCGATATCGCAACATTACGTTTTCGATCCGCAAAACGCCCGGATCGTGACGTTACCAGCTTTCGCTCGAACATGCGCATTTTACCCGGAACCGGGCCAAAATCGGGCCCGGTTTCTGATCAATTTAGCCGTTAAACCAGGTCAAATTGTAATAATTCGTAGCCAACACACATAGGCACGTCTTATTAACCGGTTTGCATCACATCGACGACGGCCTGGTACACCCGGATCGGCTCTTCGGCAATGCGATTGAGTACATATAAAAAGTGCTCGGCGCCGAATACCGCGTATTCCCGGGTGGGGTAGCCGCGTGCGTTCAAGCCGTCGATTTGCTCGGTGCCGAGGCCGATCAGCGATTCGAATTCGTACCAGCGCGGATCGATGCGTTCCTGCTGGATCAGCGCCACCAGTTCTTCCTGGATGGCGCGGTCGTGGGTGGCGATAGAGCACTTGTGGCCGCTTGCCAGCAACTCGCGCGCAAAGCCCCGGTACGCGGCTGCGAGCTCCGCGCTGTTACGCTGCCAGGACTGCTCGTCAGGGTCCAGGTAGGCGCCCTTGACCAGCCGGATGCGGCCCGGCAGCTTCATCATCGCCCGCAGGTCGGCAGCCGTGCGGTGGCGCCGTGCCGGCACCGTGATGCCGACGTTGTGCAAGCCGTCCTGCTGGTGCAGGCGCGTGTACACGGCATAGATGTCGTCGGCGCGGTCCACGCCTTCCATCGAGATCATCACCTCGCGGTTGATCTCGGCGGCGGCCAGCGCAATGCGGCGCAGGTTGCGGTAGCCGAGTTCCACGTCCACCAGCGAGCCGACGTGCGAGAGGTCGAGCGAGATCGAGCAGTTGAGGTTGCGCTGGCCGATGCCGGCGATCAAGTCCATGAAGACCTCGGTCTCGGCCATGGCAAACGCTTCGTCGCGTACGCTCTCGCCCATGTACTCGGCCGAGGCCGCATGGCCGCGGGCGATGATGGACTCGACCCGCGCCAGCGCCTGGGCCACGGTCTGGCCCGCCACGTAGCGCTGCGACACCTTGTGCATCAGCGGCTGCAACAGCGGGTCGTTGCAGAATTTTTCCTTGGCGTGCTCATCGAGGGCCAGCGCCCGCAGCGCGCTGGCGGCCTGGTCCACCAACGGCTGCCACTGGACGGGAAAGTTTGGCGGCGCTGACATCAACCGAGCTCCACCCAGCCGTCCTGGTACCACGTGTACAGCGCTTCGAGCACGTCGTCGGACGCGCCGGCAAACTGTTCACCGGTCAGGGCGCGCTGGTTGGCCAGCAGCTCCAGGGTGGCTTTGTCGGCGCGGCCCACGCCAAACGATTCGCCGTTGATGAAGACGTTTTTGCCGCGATACAGCATCTGCGTTTTGCGCGACAGGACCAGGCCTTTTTTCGCCACCGCGTCGCCGAACTTGCCGAACGTGAGCGGTTTCGCCGGACCGGTGAAGAACACGTTGTGCTTCGGCTCCGACATGTACTCGCCGAGGAAAATGGTGATGTCGTCCTCGGTGAAGCGCACCTTGTTCATCTCTTCGATGATGGTCTCTAACATATCGCGTGGAATTTCGGCCGGCTTGTTGGTCGCTTGCAGTTCCGGATCGCCGTAGCGGCCCGGCAGGTCGATCGAATCGGCCATGAATTGCAGGAAGCCTTCGCCCAGCTCCTGGTACGACGGCGAGCGGAAGCCGATCGAATAGGTCTGGCAGTCGCCGATGGCCACGCCGTCGTGGGCGTAGTGGGGCGGCA